>Ga0209489_100006_pt1 | contig 475698 bp, 434 predicted proteins | sample SiratrowhiteBW_FD_187527 | JGI IMG/M metagenome (GOLD analysis project Ga0209489, IMG submission 187527) | Root nodule microbial communities of legume samples collected from California, USA - Siratro white BW (SPAdes) (version 2) | ecosystem: Host-associated > Plants > Roots > Nodule | place...
TGGCGACGCTCATCATGACGGCAAAGCTCAATGACCTCGATCCGCAAGCCTGGCTGGCGGACGTCTTGGCCCGCATCGCAAGCACACCGCAAGGTCGGCTCAATGAGCTGCTGCCTTGGGAATGGAAAAGAACCCCCGTTCAGTCTGCGGCCTGATCGGGCCACCGCACAACGCGATGATCCCGCGGCCCTCACCGGACGGTTACATGGCGACTACGTGCGGCAGCGGTTCACGGCTGTGAAGCACAAGCGCCGGCCCGCATCGACTGTCCGTACGTTCGTTCCCGACCGCGAAACTGCGAAGGCCGAACACTACCGACCGGGTACAGTCGAGGAAGGCCGTGCGGCAAAGCGCTCGTTGATAGCTGTGCAATTCAACCATCCCGAGCCTGACCGATGGATCCCGGGGCTTAGGTATCGATCAAAACCGACGACGTTCTATAACGGCACAGGCGTGGGTTACGTGCGAAAACGTGAGTGGCTCTATCGCGGTCGTAACGATCCACCGCCCGATCCAGACGAGAAAATGCAGATCATCCGCACGAAGCCGCAGCCCGGCGCTTGGATAAAGTAGCAAGCTCCTTCGCCCGACGCACAGGATGTTGGCCACAGCCGATTTTGTTTTGCGTAGTGTACTACCGTATCCCACTAATTGCATTCTGTCATCTGGGGCAACAGAAATGGCACGAGCAAAGAGCCAGTTACTTACGGCTGATATTTGGAAGCCAATCACTTCGGCTGCCAAACGGTCACGCAAACCGTCTTATGTTGCAGTCGCGTACTTCGGCCAGGGAGCGAGCAAACTGTTGCCCCTACGGTGCAACAGTCGTCTTGTGGTTGACGCAAGCGAGAACGCTGTGAAGAGCGGGCAAACGCATCCTGCTGATTTGAAGATCTTACAGGATCGCGGTGTATTAATTTACAGCGTCCCTAATCTTCACGCCAAGGTATACGTTTTTGACGAAATTGCCCTGATTGGTTCTGCAAACGTATCAAACCGTTCGGCAGTGACGTTGATCGAGTCTGTACTCCGCACTGTCGATCCAAGCATCATTCGGGCGGCTAAAACATTTGTTCAAAGTCTATGCCTCCACGAGTTAAGCCCTGGCGCCCTGGACAGATTGCAAAAAATCTACAGGAGCCCGCGCTTTCCGGAAGGTGCCGCGCCCCAACGGCGCAAGATCTCAATGAGTGGCTCTCGGGCGGAATTACCTCGTCTGTTCCTAACACAATTGGTGCGCGGTGACCCGCCAGCGGGATCTGAAGATGCTCAAGAGAAGGGAATGAAAACCGCGAAGGCGCGCCGCAGATTCGGACGGAGATACGTCTTGCAGGACTTTCATTGGAGCGGCAACGCACCGTTCCTTCGCGGGGATAAAGTCATACAAGTTATCAAAGAGGAGGACGGTCGTTACCTGATAGATGCGCCAGGCGACATAATTTATACGCGACGTTGGAGTGGAAACGGAAGGCGTGTGATGTTCGTCTATTTGGAAATGCCGAAGGTGCGCCGGATTGCTTTAGAAAAACTGGCGCTTCGATTGGGGCGCGGCACGAAACGAAAATTGTACAGAAACGGTCTGGTGAGAAACCGCGAGTTCGCGGAAGCGCTCTTGGGTAACTGGAGCAGCTAGGTACGGCGTCGCCTTCGCCTTCCCGGGGCGACGCCATTGCGGCCCATATTCAATTGCGGTTTGGGTGCCGATCTATAAGACGTCCAGATACGGCGACAGGCTTCCGCTTCAGCTGTTCGAAGCGCTTCCGCGAAGCTTTGCCGCCTCTATCTTGCTGGATGAGACCAAACAGCCGGACCCAGTCGATTTGTGCTTGATCGGTTGATTTTGTTCGCCTAAAAGGCCCGCGCGGCCCCCGTTGGGGGCCGCATTTGCTTGGATTTGCGGCGAAGTTCCCAGTCCAGCCCCCTAACCACCGGCGCGTTTCTACTACGAAACTGCTACGGAAAGTCACTAAGTAGTTGGTATTGCAGCGAAATTCGTTAGCAATATCTAACCGCTCGAAGGGAGCGGGACAGCTGATGATGCCATTTGTGCTGATAGCTCTGATCGCCGGCGCCGCGTCGGCCCTGATGTTCGCCTCGATCATCTCGGGCGCACTGATCTCGCTCGTCCTGTTCTATCTCGCACCGCTGCCGCTGATGGTCGCCGCGATCGGCTGGGGACCGCTTTGCGCCAGCCTCGGCGGCATTGCCGCCGCGATCGGGCTCGGCGCCCTGTTCGGCCTGCCCTACTGCATCGCCTTCGCCGTCACCGTCGCGTTGCCGGCCTGGTGGCTCGGCCATCTCGTCCTGCTCGGCCGCCAGGTGGCTGGTGTCGCGCCGGACGCCGCCGAGCCGGAGATCGAGTGGTACCCGGTCGGCCGTATCCTGCTCTGGATCGCAGGCTTCGCCGTGCTGACCACGATCGCCGCTCTGCTCACGCTCGGCACCGACGCCGAAACCATCACCGGCACGCTGCGGCGCGGCCTGATGCGCCTGCTCCGCGCCGCCGACCCGCAAACCTCGGGCGAAGCCAGCCAGTTCGTCGACGCGCTGGTGCACATCGCGCCAGCCGCCGCCACCATCATCGCGATGATGACCCTGACTCTCAATCTCTGGCTCAGCGCCAAGGTGACCGCGACGTCAGGTCGGCTGCGCCGTCCCTGGCCGGATCTGATGACGGCCGAGCTGCCGCCGATGACACTGGTGGCGCTCTGTATCGCCCTCGCCCTCTGCTTCACTGGCGGGCTGCTCGCCATCGTCGCGCAGATCGCCACGGCCGCGCTGATGATGGGCTATGCGCTGACCGGTTTCGCCGTGCTGCATACGCTCACGCTCGCGCTGAAGAGCCGCACGTTCTGGCTCGGCTCGACCTACGCCGTCGTCGTCGTGTTCGGATGGCCCGTGATCGCGATGGTGATCCTCGGCCTTGCGGATGCCGTGTTCGGCTTCCGCGAGCGCTTCCTGCGCAGCCGGCAGCCGCCACCACTGCCAACCCCTTAAGTCACCCGAAACTGAAACTTGCAGAACACTTCAAAAGGAGAACGAATATGGAAGTCATTTTGCTGGAACGCGTCAACAAGCTCGGCCAGATGGGCGAAGTCGTGAAGGTTCGCGACGGCTATGCCCGCAATTTCCTGCTCAAGCGCGGCAAGGCGCTCCGCGCCACCGCCGACAACCGGGCCAAGTATGACGGCATGAAGGCCGAGCTCGAGGCTCGCAACCTCAAGGCCAAGGGCGAAGCGTCCAAGGTCGCCGAGAAGATCGAGGGCAAGAACATCATCGTGATCCGCCAGGCCTCCGAAGCCGGCCAGCTATTCGGCTCGGTCACGGTGCGCGACCTCGTCCTCGCCTTCGAGACCGACGGCGTCCATCTCGACCGCCCGCAGGTGCAGCTCGACGCACCGATCAAGGTCATCGGCAAGCACACGGTCACCGTTGCGGTTCACCCCGAGGTCGAGGTCGAGATCACCGTAACGGTCGCGCGCAGCCAGGACGAAGCCGAGCGCATCAATCGCGGCGAGGACATCTCGACCCGCAACGAGGATCGCGATGCGGCCGCCGAGGCGATCGCCGCCGCAGGCGAATTCTTCGATCCGGAAGCCCAGCACGAAGACGTCGTGCCGGCGCCGGCTGCGGAAGAGAAGTAAGAGTACAACACGTCATGCGTGGGCTTGCCCCGCGCATCCATCATCAGGCCTCTTGTTGAAGGATGGATTGCCGGGTCAAGCCCGGCAATGACAATGGAGGGTTGGATCAGCCCGGTCGCCTCAGGCGGCCGGGCTTTTCGCTTTGCCGGCAACATCCTCGCTCAACATCGCGATCGAGGCGAGCGCGGTTGCCGTATGCTTCTCCACACCATCACTGACGCAGAACACATCGGCGGCGACCACCGAGACCTGCCGGCCCGGCTTGATCACCCTGGCGCGGCAGATCAGCTTCTCGCCGACCGCAGGCGACAATAGGTTGAGCTTGTATTCGGCCGTCAGCGCCGGCTGACCGCGCGAGCTGGCCGCTGCGATCGTCGTGGCATTGTCGACCAGGAAGGCGGTGACGCCGCCGTGGAAGAAGCCGTGCTGCTGCAAGAGCTCCGGCCGCCGCTCCACCGCGATGGTGCAGGTGCCGCGCGACAATTCCGAGAGCTCGGCGCCGACCAGGTTCATAAAACCCTGCCGGCCGACATTGGTGTGGATGCGCTCGGCAATTGGCGCGAATTCCGGATCAGCGTCGACTCGCATGCAGTCGTCTCTCCTCATTGCTTGTTGATGCGGTCGCATGGCCTCAGCGCACGATTGGCGCAGGCGATCAGCGTGTCGGCCTCAATTCGCGGATCGGTGCGGTCGCGCCCCGACAGGTAGGCGCGGCAGAAGATCTGCGCCGGACCGATCAGCTGGCTGACGAACATCACCGGTGTCATGGGCAGAAGTTCGCCGCTTGCAACCAGAGGCGCGCGCCAGCGTTCAATGCCTTCGGCAAGCCGCGCATTCTGTGCGCGCTGGGCGTCGCGCACGTCCTCGCCCCATTCGCTGCGCGAGATCTCGAACAGGTAGCGCGCCTCGCGCCGGCTGGTGACGACCCAGTCGAGGTGCGCCCGGATCAGACGATTGATGCCCTGCTCCGCGTCGGGGACGGGATCAAGCGCGGCCAGCACCGCGGCGTGATAGTGCCGCAAAACCTCCAGAAACAGCGCGCCGGCGAGCTCCTTCTTCGAGCCGAAGACGTGAAAGAAGCTGCCATTGGAGGCGCGCGCCCGGGCGCGGATCGCGGCGACCGTCGCGGCTTCGAAGCCGACACGGTCGAACACCATCAGCCCGGCTGCCAGCAGATCGTCGCGCACGCTGTTCGCCATCACGCCTCCGAGAGCATCACTCTAGAGTGTTACTCTACTGCCGGTCAATACGACGCGGAGGCCGCGATGAAGGCGGCCTCCGCATGTCGGTCAAAAGAAGTGGCGGCTTAGCGCGAGATCGGCGGTGCCGGCGGACCGGATGACTCGGCTGGCGCAGCGGGCGCGGCTGCAGCGGCGGCGGGCGATGCCTGCTCCTGCTGCGATTTGGCCGCGCGTTCGGAGCTGGCCGCAGGCGCGGCGGGCTTGGAAACAGCCTCTTCCGCCGGCTTGGGCGCCGCCGGCTCGGCAGGCTTTGCGTCGGCAGCTGCAGCCGGCGTCGCTTGCGGGACGGGGTCGGGTGGTAATGCCGGAGCTTCGCGCGGCTCGACCTTCGCGCTATCAGGCTTGGTCTCGACGGGCTTCTCGGATGCCTTGCCGCCATCGGGCTCGGCCTTGGCGCTGTCGGGCCTGACGGTCTCGGCCTTTGGCTCGCTCTTGTCTTCGATAGCCGGGGCGGCAGCATCGACCTTCGGGGCTTCCTCAGTCCCGGGCTTAGCGCGCCGCTTGCCTTTGCGTGGCTCGGGCGCCGCCTGTCCCTCCGGCTTCGCGCCGTCCTCGCCGGGCCGCGCAGCACGCTTCTGACGCGCGCCCTCGGTGGCCGGAGCGGTGCCGTCGCCCTCGGGCCTGGCAGCCTCTTGCGAGCGCTGGCGGCGGCCGTGATGCTCGGGCGACTGGCCCGGAGCGGTGCTCGCTTCCTTCTCCTTGGCGCCGTCCTTCTTGCCGTCCTTGGCCTGGTAGCGGGTATCGGTGGCACCGTTCGAGACCAGATATGAGGCGAGGATGCCCGCCATGTCCGAGCTCGTGGTGTAGTGCTGGCGCAGGAATCCCGGCAGCGAGCCCGGCGCCACGGATTTCAAAAGTCCGCGCGGGCTCTTGTGGCAGGCATTGCAGGTCTGCGCGAAAAGCTGGGACGGGGTCTTGCCGGCCTCGAGGTTCGTCGCCTGCGCAAGAACGGAATCGGCTACACCGAAGCAGATCAGAAGCAACACCGTCACCGTCGCGAGGCTGAGCGCTCGGCTCGACATTCCCATTGTCTCCGTTGAATTTAACGCGAATGCAGCCGGCATCCGGCGCGGCGGCGGGTGACCTTTTAACCGATTGAGCCGCGAATGGAAGCAGGCTCACGCGCAAGGATGTGATTAAGCGGTTTTTGAATATCGGCTTTGAGCACAGTGCAATAGCGCGGCTGGAACCGCCTCGCTACATTTAGATGCAAACGCATAGGAACCGCTGCGGCGCCTGGGCGTCAGATGTGAAGGCCGGGTTAGTCGCATCTTTCGGGTTCGCTCGAGAGGAAGTGCCGATGGACCGTTTGTTGCGCAGATTCCTGTCTCAATTCATCCGCCGCGGGTCGATGACGGTGACCAGCGCAAGCGGATCGAAGTTTACCGTCGGCGACGGCTCTGGTGAGCCGGTCGCGGTGCGCTTCGTCACCGCGGACGCGGAGCGGAAGATCCTCATCAATCCCGAACTGGGGCTTGGCGAGGCCTATATGAACGGCGAGTTCGTGGTCGAACGCGGCACCATAGCTGATGCCCTCGCGATCCTGCTCGATCAACCCGACCTATTGCCGCAGTGGGCAAAACCGTGGTGGCACCTGCGCTACCTGACCCGACACTTGAAGCAGTTCAATCCGCGCTCGCGCGCCCGTAGCAACGTGGCGCACCATTACGATCTCGACGGCCGGCTCTATTCGCTCTTTCTCGATGCCGACAAGCAATATAGCTGCGCCTATTTCGAAACGGCTGAGATGCCGCTGGACGACGCGCAGCTTGCCAAGAAGCGGCACATTGCGGCGAAGCTTCTCATCAGGGACGGCCAGCGGGTGCTCGACATCGGCTCCGGCTGGGGCGGCCTAGGGCTCTATCTCGCAGAGATCGCCGGCGCCGATGTCACCGGTGTCACGCTATCGACCGAGCAGTTGCAGGTCGCCAACGCGCGCTCAGCCGAAAAGGGCCTGACGGCCTCGGCCAGATTCCTGCTCCAGGATTACCGCGATATTGATGGTAAGTTCGACCGGATCGTTTCGGTCGGCATGTTCGAACATGTCGGGGCAAGGTTCTACGAGGCCTACTTCCAGCGCTGCGCCGAACTGCTGAGCGAGGACGGCATCATGCTGCTGCATTCGATCGGCCGTTCGCAGGGCCCGGATTCGACCAATCCCTGGATCGCGAAATACATCTTCCCCGGCGGCTACATCCCCGCCCTATCGGAGGTGCTGCCGGCGATCGAGCGCGCCGGCCTCTTGGTCTGCGACATCGAGATCTTGCGCCTGCACTATGCCGAGACGTTGAAGGCGTGGCGGGAGCGCTTCATGGCGCGGCGCGAGGAGGCCGTGCAGCTCTACGACGAGCGCTTCGCCCTGATGTGGGAATTCTATCTGGCGGCCTGCGAGATGACGTTCCGCAAGCAAGCCATGATGAACTTCCAGATCCAGCTCACCCGTCGCCAGGGCGTGGTGCCGATGATCCGCGACTACATCCCGCGGGAGGAAGCCCGGCTGCGGGCGCGTGAAGGCGCGAGCAAGCCCCGGCTCAAGCTGGCTGGTGAATAGGGCCAAGTCCCCTATTGGGCCAAGTCCCTGGTCAGAGGTCCTAGTGGCGCAGGGTCGAAATCCGAGCTGTGCGGAAAGAGGCGGTTAAAGCCAGTTGCGCCCGCAATTCCAGCAGGACCTCGGGTGCGACCGGCTGGCGACGCACGTCAGGGCGTTCAGCCTGCTTCATGGCCGCGATCAACCCGGACAGCCAAAGCCGGCTGCCTGCCTCGCTTCGCCAATTCTGGTGCTGCTGTTCTGGCCGCATCGCTCGCCTCGTGTCCCTGTTGGCGGGGGAAATGGGACAATCTCCGATCCGCCTGCCAGTTCCGGCATTAGCCCCGAAAGAATCCGGGGAGATGTGATCTGCTTCACATAAGTCTGGTCGGGGCTGGCTTAGACCGCCGCCATGAGCAAAAAGACCCAAACCTCATTCGACGTGCAGGACGACCTCCGCACCGATTACGCCCTGATCGTCACCGGCGTCGGGGCGGCCCTGGTTGCGCTGGTCTACCTCCTGTTGGTCTGAACCCGAGCCGAAGCCGGCCGGCGCGCGTCAATTTCGCGCGCTCCTCGATAGGTCTGCGCGCCAGCCGACAGGTTCATGGGGTCCAGGATTTTTCCACGGCGCGACCGCGCGGCCGCTTCCAGCGCGCACCGGTTCCGCGAAAATCTCGTCAAGCGCGGCGCGTGCCGCAGCTGCCAATCATCCACCATTTTAACTGAGCGGTTGATAGCGGCCAGCTTTTGCTTCCGCTTTGGCTTGAGGCGGCGCTTTATCCCGGCCCCGCATCCGCCCAAGAAAATTGCTAAGCACGTCCGACCATGGCCCTGACTGATTCGAACGTTCTCAAACTCGCGCCCGATGCCGGAACTCCCGCCTATCGGAGCGCGCCGCACAATATCGAGGCGGAACAGAGCCTCTTGGGCGCGATCCTGGTCAACAACGACGCCTTCTACCGCGTCTCCGACTTCCTGGAGGCGAAGCATTTCTTCGAGCCGCTGCACCAGACCATCTTCGAGACCGCCGGCAGCCTGATCCGGATGGGCAAGATCGCGACACCCGTCACGCTGAAGACCTTCCTGCCCGCCGACACCGATGTCGGCGGCATGACCATCGGTCAGTATCTGGCGCGGCTTGCGGCCGAAGCCACCACCATCATCAACGCCCAAGACTACGGCCGCACCATCTACGACCTGTCGCTGCGGCGCGACCTGATCGGCATCGGCGAGGACATGGTCAATGTCGCCTATGACGCGCCGGTCGACTTCGCGCCGCGCGCACAGATCGAGGACGCCGAGCGCCGCCTCTACGAGCTCGCCGAATCCGGCCGCTATGACGGCGGCTTTCAGAAATTCTCGCAGGCGCTGACGGTTGCGGTCGATCTCGCCGCAAAGGCGTTCCAGCGCGACGGCAAGCTGTCGGGCATCTCGACGGGCCTGCGCGACCTCGACACCAAGATGGGCGGGCTGCAGCCTTCCGACCTCATCATCGTCGCGGGACGTCCCGGCATGGGCAAGACGTCGCTGGCGACCAACATCGCCTACAACGTCGCCCAGGCCTACGTGCCCGAACTGCAGGCCGACGGCACCATGAAGGCCGCCAATGGCGGCGTGATCGGCTTCTTCTCCTGCGAAATGTCGGCCGACCAGCTCGCCACGCGTATCGTCGCCGAGCGCACCGGCATCCCCTCCTCCCACATCCGCCGCGGCGGCATCTCGGAAGCCGATTTCGAGAAGATCCGCCAGGTTTCGATCGAACTGCAGTCGCTGCCGTTCTATGTCGACGCCACCGGCGGTCTGTCGATCGCGCAGCTGATGGCGCGCGCGCGTCGCCTCAAGCGCCAGAAGGGCCTCGATCTGCTGGTGATCGATTACATCCAGCTGCTCTCAGGCTCGGGCAAGCGCGCCAGCGACAGCCGCGTGCAGGAAATCACGGAGATCACCACCAGCCTGAAAGCGCTGGCCAAGGAGCTCAACGTTCCCGTGATCGCGCTGTCGCAGCTCTCGCGTCAGGTGGAATCGCGCGATGACAAGCGGCCGCAGCTCTCGGACCTGCGCGAATCCGGCTCGATCGAGCAGGACGCCGATGTCGTGCTGTTCGTGTTCCGCGAGGAATATTACCTCGCCATGAAGGAGCCGCGTCCCGGCACCGAGGAGCACGCCAAATGGCAGGCCGACATGGAACGCACCGTCGGCCGCGCCGAAGTCATCATCGGCAAGCAGCGCCACGGTCCGACCGGCACGGTCGAACTGCACTTCGATTCCTCGGTCACGCGCTTCGGCGACCTCGCGCATGACGGCCAGCTGCCGGACCGCAGCGACTACTAGATCGTGCCCCCGGGTTGAACGGCGCGGGCCTCTTGCGTAAAACGGCGCCATGACAATGGCGTCCGACCCGAAAACGATCCCGCAATCCGGCCCTCTCTCCGCAGAGGCCAATCAGGCTGCCGCGCTCGCCGCCTATGGCGGCGTGCTGACCGTCGATCTCGACGCGATCATCGCAAATTGGCGCAAGCTCGAGAAGACGGCGGTGCCGGCGGAATGCGCGGCGGTGATCAAGGCCGACGCCTATGGCTGCGGCGCCGCCGAGGTCTCGCGCGCGCTGAGCAAGGCCGGCTGCAAGACCTTCTTCGTTGCCACCATCGAGGAAGCGCGCAAGGTGCGCGCAGCCGTTCCGGAACCCACGATCTACGTGCTCGGCGGCTATTTCCAGAACACCGGCGAGCACTACGCCCAGATCAACTGCCGGCCCGTGATCGGCGATCTCAACGAGCTCGCCGAATGGGACGTGTTCTGCCGCCGCACCGGCTGGAACGGAGGCGCTGCCGTTCACATCGACACCGGCATGAATCGGCTCGGCCTGACCTTATCGGATGCGCAGGCCATCATCCCCCGCATCAACGCCGGGGATCACGGCATCACGCTGGTGATGAGCCATCTGGTCTCGGCCGAGCAGCTCAACAGCCCGGTCAATGCAAGACAGCTCGCGACCTTCCGCAGCATCGCCAGTGAGTTCTCGGGCGTCCCGGCGGCCCTCGCCAATTCCTCCGGCATCTTCCTCGGCGCGCCCTTCCAGTTCGACCTGGTGCGACCGGGGGCTGCGCTCTATGGCGTCAACCCGACCCCGGAAGCCGACAATCCCATGCAGCAGGTGGTCGACCTCAAGGCACGCATCGTGCAGATCCGCACCATCGAGCGCGGCGAGACCGTCGGCTATGGCGGTACCTGGACGGCGCGGCGGCCGACCAAGCTTGCGATCATCGCGGTCGGCTATGCCGACGGCTATTTCCGTGCCGCGAGCTCCAATGACGGCACCCGCGGCGCCGAGGTCATCGTGGCCGGCAAACGCTGCCCGATCGCGGGCCGCATCTCCATGGACCTGATTGCCATCGACATCACCGACCTGCCGCCGAACGCGGCGCGACGCGGCCACATGGTGACGCTGCTCGGAGACGGCATCACCGTCGACGAGCTCGCGCACCATTTCGGCACCATCGGTTACGAGGTGCTGACCAGCCTCGGCCACCGCTATGCCCGCGTCTACAAGGGCGGCAATGTTGTCGAGCCGCTGGTCAAGCCTGAACTCGTGCAAGGGGCCGAGCCGCCGCCGGTCGAGCAGCCCGCAAACCCTCCGCGATCGCCGAGCTAAGCGACTCGTGCCCCGGACGCAGCGCGCCGCGATTCGCGGCGTAGTGCGCTGCAGAGCCGGGGCCCATCTCTCAGCAGCATACCGTGTCGCCGTCTCGGTCCCGGCTCGCGCTCCGCGCGTCCGGGACGCGAGGTCTACTGCTTCTTCCGGCTGTCGATCGCCGTCTTGCAGGCAGCGCTGAGCTGATCGCGCTTGCCGTTGAGGCAGGCAACGACGCGGCCGCCGCCCGGCGCGACGCCGGCGCAGAATTTGTCATAGTCCGCCTTGCACGCGCCGCGCGGATCGGACGATTGTGCCGATACGCCTCCGGAGAACGCGATGACGAGTGCGATGGCAACAAAGCTCAACTTGGACATTGGATCTCCGGTGACGGAAGGCAGGAGCCGCTAGCTCTACATGAAGATCGCGACATTCAACATCAACAACATCAACCGCCGCCTGCCCAATCTGTTGGCATGGATGCGCGTCGCGAAGCCCGACGTCGTCGCACTTCAAGAGTTGAAGGCAAGTGATGGCGAATTTCCGGCGGCCGCCATCGAAAAGGCCGGCTACGGCGCGGTGTGGTGTGGACAAAAGACCTGGAACGGCGTCGCCATCCTCGCCCGCAACGCCGCGCCCGTGATGACCCGCGATCGCTTGCCGGGAAAGGCGAGCGATCTCGAAGCCCGCTACATCGAAGCCGCCGTGCGCGGTATCATCGTCACCAGCATCTATCTGCCGAACGGCAATCCGCAGCCGGGACCGAAATTCGACTACAAGCTCGACTGGTTCGCGCGGCTGAGGCGCCACGCCAAGACCTTCATCAAGCACGACCTGCCCGTGGTGCTCGCCGGCGACTACAACGTCGCGCCGACGGAAATCGACATCTACCCGACGCGCTCGTGGGACAAGGATGCGCTGATCCAGCCGAAGAGCCGCGCCGCGTTCGCCGCGCTGGTCGAACAGGGCTGGTGCGATGCGATCCGCGAGCTGCATCCGGGCCAGCGCATCTACACCTTCTGGGACTACAAGCGAAACCGCTGGCTGCGCGATGCGGGCCTGCGGCTCGATCATCTCCTGCTCAGCCCCGCCCTCGCCCCGCGTCTGGCCAAAGCCGGCGTCGACAAGAACATTCGCGGCGAGGACGGCGCGAGCGATCATGCGCCGGCGTGGGTGGTGTTGCGGTGACCCTCACCACAAATTCCTGCCGTCGATCACGTTCACCGGCACGGCATCGAGATCGAAGTCGTCGAACAGGCGCGCATTGACGGCGACCTTGGGATTGTCGAAGTCGGGCTTGCCGCTCGACCAGTCCGGCGACTCCGAATAGGTGCCGCAGCCGCAAGCCGCGCAAAAATGGTGTTTGACGGTGCGGCTGCCCCAGAGATACGTCGCGACGTTCTCCGCCGGTGACAGCAATCGAAACTGCGCCGGCGTGTAATAGGCCCACAGCGCGCCGCGCTTGGCGCAGAGCGTGCAGGTGCAGCGCGTCACGCTCGAAGGCGCCTCCGTCACCTCGAACACCGTCTCACCGCAATGACAACTCGCCTCGATCGGCATGATCCGCTCTCCCCATTTGTCAGGAGAGGGTCGTAGCCCGCCCCTGCTGCCAACATGCTGTCAGCAGCGCGGGATGCCAGGACAAAAATATGAAAAACAACCCCATGCACAGTAGCCGACCCCTGTCCGTTCAATGACTTGCGCTTATTCGGATTTCGGTTTGACTCGTCGGGCAAAACACTGGCAGGATGTCAGCATCCAGGAACTCCACAGGTGCCTCTCGGCGGCGGCGAGTACTCTTCGGGAGGCTCGACGCGATCCGCGTTATTGCTGATGGCCGGTGCACTGCCCGATAGCTGCCCTCGCGTAGAACGCATCGCTCGGGGCGCGGCCCGCGGCTAAACTCTCCCGATTCGTGGAGATCGCCTTGGCCTTCCTCTTCGTCCTCACCGTCGGCCTCATCGCCGGCACCATCTCAGGCATCGTCGGCACCGGCTCGTCGATCATGCTGATGCCGGTGCTGGTCTATGCCTATGGGCCGAAGGAGGCCGTGCCGATCATGGCCGTGGCTTCGGTGATGGCGAATTTTTCCCGGATTTTGGCGTGGTGGCGCGAGGTCGATTGGCGGGCCTGCGCGGCCTATTCGGCGACGGGCATTCCGGCGGCTGCACTCGGTGCGCGGACGTTGCTGGCGCTGCCCTCGCATGCGGTCGATCTCGCCATCGGCAGCTTCCTGATCGCGATGGTGCCGGTGCGGCACTGGCTGGCACGGCACGACCTGAAGGCCAATCTCTGGCATCTCGCGATCGGCGGCGCGGTGATCGGCTATCTCACCGGCATCGTGGTCTCGACCGGCCCGCTCAGCGTGCCGCTGTTCCTGTTCTATGGACTGTCCAAGGGCGCTTTCCTTGCCACCGAGGCGGCCTCCTCGCTCGGCCTCTATTTCGCGAAATCAGTGACCTTCGAGCGTTTCGGCGCGCTGACGGGCGACGTCTTCATCAAGGGCCTGATCGCGGGCTCCTCACTGATGTCAGGCGCTTTCATCGCAAAACGTTTCGTGCTGCATCTGAAGCCGGACGTGTTCCGCCTCGTGATGGACGGGATCATGATCGCGGCCGGGCTCTCGATGCTTTGGAACGCAGCTCAGCCGTGACACGGCGGCGGCTCAGGCAGCGAATTCCGGGGTGATCGATGGGCTCTCGGTGATGACGCGGCTCGCCGCCGCAGGCTGCCCGTCGAGCCACTGCAGCACGGCCTCGAGCGGCTGCGGCCGCTGATAGAGGAATCCCTGCCCGAGCCCCACGCCCATCTCACGCATGGCCTCGGCCTGATCGGCCCGCTCGATGCCTTCTGCGACCAGGGTCAGCCCCAGCGTTCCGGCGAGCGATGCAATGACGCCGACGATGGCCTTGTCTTCCGCGCTGTCCGGAATCTCCCGGATGAACGCCTTGTCGATCTTGACCTTGTCGAGCGGGAAGCGCCTGAGATGCGCGAGCGAAGAGTACCCGGTGCCGAAATCGTCGAGTGCGATCGTGGCGCCCAAGCGCCGCAGGCGATGCAGCGTCTCGGAGGCGCTGGCGATGTTGTTGATCAGCGATCCCTCGGTGATCTCGAGCTCGAGCAGCGATGCCGCGACACCGAAGCGCGCGCAGGTCGCGCGCAGCTCGGCGGCGAGCGAATGGTCGGCAAGCTCGGACGGCGGCAGATTGATCGCGATCCGGATCTGCGGCCTGCCGGCGGCTGCCAATCGTTGCAACGCCCGGCAGGCATCGGTCAGCACGTAGCGGGTCAGCCGCGCATTGTTGCCGCTGCGCTCGATCAGCGGCAAGAATTCGCCGGGACCGATCAAGCCATGTTCAGGATGGCGCCAGCGGATCAGCGCTTCCAGACCGACGACCTCGTGGCTTTCGAGATCGACCTGGCTCTGGTACCAGACCTCGAACTGCCCTTCGGCGAAACCGGTGGGAATGGCAAGCTCGATATCCCGGCGGCGGCGATAGTCGCGCTGGAGCGCTTCGTCCAGCACGGCGACCGTGCCGGGCGCCTTGCTCTTGGCATGATAGAGCGCGATGTCGGCGAGCGTCGGCAGATGCGACAGCTCCGGATCGTCGGCGTGGCGCACGGCAAGACCGATGCTGGCGCGCGGCACCACCTGCTTGTCGTGAAGCCGGATCGGTTCGGAAATGGCATCGAGCACCTGCTGTGCGAATGCGTGCGCGGCCTGCTCGTTGCTCACCTCGGGACGAATGACGACGAACTCGTCGCCGCCGAGCCGGGCAACCCAGTCCTCCGCTTCGACCGCGCCACGAAGACGCTGCGAAATCTGAACCAGGAACGCGTCGCCGGCCTCGTGACCGAAGGTGTCGTTGATGCCCTTGAAGTCGTCGAGATCGATGAAGCAGAACGCGACCAGCGTATCCGGCGAGCCTCCGTCCCCGCTTGCCACGGCAAGGCGCTCGGTCAGGGCGCGCCGGTTCGGCAGCCCGGTGAGCGGATCGTGCGTGGCCATGTGCCCGAGCCGGTCCAGCGCGCCTGACGTCGTGTGCTGCATGGCGTTGAAGGCGCGCGCGAGTTGACCGAATTCGTTCGAGGATGTGACGTCGGCCGGATAGGCGCGGCCGTCCTGCTTGCTGCGCTGGATCGCCCACATCATGGCCGCGAGCGGCCTGCCGATGAAGATGTTGGCTGATATCCGCATGGCGATCAGCGTCGCAAACGTCGCGAGCAGGCCGACGACCAGCAGCAGCACCAGGCGGCTGCCCGCATCCGCATACAGCGTCGTACGGGAATAGGCGATGGCGATGCGGCCGGCCTGAACGGCCATGTTGCCGTTGCTGTAGTGGATGGGGCGCGAGACCTCCGCGACCGACTGGCCTTCGGGGCGCGCGACCACGCGGGCGATCGCGGCGCCGGTGTCGTCATAGACCGCCGCCGCCGCGATGGTCTCGTCGTGCATGATCTCGTTGAGCACGCCCGTGACCTGGTCGTAGCGCATCTTCCAGAGCGGCTCGGCGATCAGCTCGGCCCGGCTCTCGGCGACGCGGACCATGCGGGCGTCGAGCTGCCTGACCTGCGACCAGAAGCTCGATGCTTCGACGCCGGCGGAGGCGAGCAGTTGCACCAGCAGCAGAACGGGCACCGTGGCCCAGATCATCGCGTGGACGACCGAGCGCAAGCGCGGTGGCGCTCCCTCCTGGTTGCAGTCCGGATCGATCATCGCCTCGTCCTTGCGCATCAGTCCGCGACGCCTTCTGCAAGCGGCAGCGACGAGATGAGCGCATCGAGAGAGAAGTCGTATTGGCCGCAGCGGCCGGCCTTCGCCCGGAACCGCGTAAAGTCGATCCGGTCGAACGCACGCATCCTGATGAGGTCGCCGATCGAAGCGAGATTGTCGCGCGTGATCGCCGACGTCTTGACCTCGACGCGGGGGGAAACGGCTGCGAAATCGCAACCGTCGGCATAGTCGCGCAGGAGAACAATCGACCAGCCGCCGAGCAGGAAATGCCCGCCGTCGGTCAGGAGCAGACGACCCGCCTTGATCTCGCGCAGCGCGTCCTCGGACCAGTTGAGACCCACCACCTGGATATTCCGACCGGGCACGAGACCGGCAGCGATCACCGCGTGCAGCGCGCCGAGTGCCATCGGATCATTTCCGGCCCAGATGCCGGCAGGCCGGATCTCCTTGCGAGAAGCCCAGCCCAGGTAGTTGGCTGTGACCCGCTCGGCCTCCGACTCCGTCCAGTTGGCGAACAGAAGTCGGTCCACCACGACGTCTGGCGCGGCATCCACAGCGAGCTTGAGACCGGCGTTACGGGCGATCGAGGCGGGTGTGATCTCGTCGCCGCCGATGCCGAGGATGTGGATCTTGCCGTCGGGGCTCTGCCATTTCTCGGCACGCGCCACGCCGATCAGCGCCTTGGCCATCCGGGCGCCCGCGGTTTGAAGATCGGTGGTGATGTCGCCGAGCCAGGTCTTGAGCTTCTGACGTGGCGGTCCAAGACGCGCCGCATCCTGGCCGATCAGCGTGTTCGAGAGCAGCAGCGTCTTGACGCCCGCAGCCTCGGCCGCCTCCAGGATCGGGACGGCGGCGGACTCCTCGTTCGACAGGATGAGGAAATCGGGCTTGTCGGGACGCGCCACCACGCTAAAGCCGAGCTCCTGCATGGTGCGGTAATTCCGCTCGCTGGTCAGCACCTCGACATGCGCGTCGAGCTTGCGGCCGGCAGCCTGCATGCTCTGCGCGACCATGTCCCAGAAGACCTCGCCGGTCTTGCCGGGGTTGACGAAGACGATGTCGAGGGGCTTGGCAAGGCTACGGCCGGCGGACGCGAAAACGCCGCAGGCCATGCCCGCAGCGAGCAATATTCGCAAGAATCTCGTCATTTTTCTTCGCCGCCCCCCAATGGTTCCGAGATTGGACCTGCGTCCGCTAACATTTAGCAAAATCCAAGCGGGCACCGCAGCGCAGAGCTAACGAAAGGTATATCCACCGTGCCGAATCGAGATCATGGAAGCGCCGGCGATCAGGGCGCTATTTCCGTGCTATCAGCAATCTGAAACCCGCGACTCGCTATCCTCATGGCCAAATCCACCCTTTCCTTCGTCTGCCAGAACTGCGGCGCGGCCTATAACCGCTGGCAGGGCAAATGCGAGTCCTGCGGCGAGTGGAATACGCTCGCGGAAGAAGACACCGGCGGCAACGTGCCGGTATCGATCCGCTCCAAGCGCAAGGGGCGGACGTTTGCGCTGGAGAGTCTCGCCGGAAAAAGCCCGGATGCGCCGCGCCTGTCCTCGGGGATGACCGAACTCGACCGCGTCACCGGCGGCGGCTTTGTCCGCGGCTCGGTGCTGCTGGTCGGGGGCGATCCCGGTATCGGCAAGTCGACGCTGCTGACGCAGGCGACCAGCCTGCTGGCGCGCGCCGGCCATCGCGTCGTCTACATCTCCGGCGAAGAGGCGGTCGCCCAGGTGCGGCTGCGCGCCGAGCGGCTCGGCCTGTCGGACGCGCCGGTACAGCTCGCGGCCGAAACGTCCGTGGAGGACATCGTCTCGACGCTGTCGGAGGGCGCGGTGCCCCGGCTGATCGTGATCGACTCGATCCAGACCATGTGGACCGACACCGTGGAGTCCGCGCCCGGCACGGTGACGCAGGTGCGCGCTTCGGCCCAGGCGCTGATCCGCTTCGCCAAGAAGACGGGAGCGGCCATCATCCTGGTCGGCCACGTCACCAAGGACGGCCAGATCGCAGGGCCCCGGGTGGTCGAGCACATGGTCGACGCGGTGATGTCGTTCGAAGGCGAAGGCTCGCAGCAATTCCGCATCCTGCGCGCCGTGAAGAATCGCTTCGGGCCGACCGACGAGATCGGTGTGTTCGAGATGACGGGCCTCGGCCTGCGCGAGGTCACCAACCCCTCCGAATTGTTCCTGTCCGAGCGCGATCTCGGCACGCCCGGTACCGCAGTCTTTGCGGGCATCGAAGGCACGAGGCCCGTTCTGGTCGAATTGCAGGCGCTGGTGGCCCCGACCTCGCTCGGCACTCCGCGCCGGGCCGTGGTCGGCTGGGACCCGAGTCGACTCTCGATGGTGCTGGCCGTGCTGGAGGCCCATTGCGGGGTCAAGCTGTCCGGCCACGACGTCTATCTGAACGTCGCGGGCGGCCTGCGCATCCAGGAGCCCGCGGCTGATCTCGCCGCTGCCGCGGCGCTGGTGTCGTCCCTGGTTAATGCGCAGTTACCGACCGATGCGGTCTATTTCGGCGAGATCTCGCTCTCGGGCGTGGTGCGCCCGGTGGCGCAGACCCCGGCCCGGCTGAAGGAAGCGGCAAAACTGGGCTTTCAGCGCGCCGTGCTGCCCGAATCGGCACGGGGCGAGGCGGGCGGCGATGCCGGATTGTCGCTCAACGCGGTGAACAGCCTGACGACGTTGGTGGCCGAGATCGCCGCCCGCGGCTCCCGCCGGGGCGAATCGAACCCGCCGGCCGAGAAAAATGCCACACCGGCAAGATTCCGCCGTGAACAGGGTTAGCTGGAGGTGACGTCGCAGGTCCCCACCGCTATACAGCCGTCACAAAAGCAGCATGGGATTGCGTGGTTGCGGCCTTGCCGGGAACGCCGTCTGCCCTTCTTTTAGGGCAACGGCCAAACACCGATTCGGCTAGAGCATCTTTGAAGTACGAGCGGACCAGACCAGCCGATGCCAGTAACACTCCTCGACCTGATCCTGCTCGGTGTGATGCTGATTTCGGGCCTGCTCGCCATGGTCCGCGGCTTCATGCGCGAAATCCTGTCGATCGCGGCCTGGGGTGCGGCCGCGATCGTGACGCTCTATTCCTTCTCGAAGCTGCTGCCGACCGCCAAGAGCTATTTCAACAACGACACAGTCGCGAGCGTGGTCGTCGTTGCGGGCGTATTCGTCGGCACCCTGATCGTGGTCTCCGTGATCACGGTCCGGATCTCCGACATGATCCTGGATTCGCGCATCGGCGCGCTGGACCGCACCCTGGGTTTTCTGTTTGGCCTGGCTCGCGGCCTTTTGATCGTCGTGGTCGCCTTCCTGTTCTTCACCTGGCTGGTGCCGGACAAGCAGCGTCCGGACTGGGTCACGGGGGCCAAGTCGCGCGTGGTGCTCCAGGGAACCGGGGATTGGCTGATGGCCCTCTTGCCTGACGATCCCGAGAACACCATCTTGAAGAGATTCAAGAAAAACAAACCAGATGATGATCAAGCTGAATCCGAGCAGCAGCCTTCGGGCAGTGGCGACGGATACAGCAAATCTGCTCGTGACGGCATGAAAAAGCTGATCGAGAAACCTGCGGCGCGTTGATAGAGCCCTAAAGAGAGGCGCGGACGAGATGCGACACCCTGACCAGGACGCCCAACTTGATCTCGATCCAAACGCCGGTCCGGGTCCGGCCGCGCTGGAACTTCAGGACGATCTGCAAGGCGATACGTTGCGCGAGGAATGCGGCGTCTTCGGCATCTACGGTCACCCTGATGCGGCCGCGATCACCGCGCTCGGCCTTCACGCCCTCCAGCACCGCGGCCAAGAGGCCGCCGGCATCGTCTCCTACGACGGCAGCCGCTTTCACTCGGAACGCCGCCTCGGCCTCGTCGGCGACACCTTCTCCCGCCGCGAGGTGATCGACCGCCTGCCCGGCAGTGTGGCGGTCGGCCATGTCCGTTATTCCACCACCGGCGCCACCATCCTGCGCAACGTGCAGCCGCTATTCGCCGAGCTCAATGCCGGCGGCCTTGCAGTGGCCCACAACGGCAATCTCACAAACGGCCTGACGCTGCGCCGCGAGCTCGTGAAACACGGCGCGATGATGCAGTCGACCACCGACACCGAGGTGATCCTGCACCTGGTCGCGCGCTCCAAGCGCGCCCGTTTCATCGAGCGCTATATCGACGCGCTGCGCGAGATCGAGGGCGCCTACGCGCTGGTCTCGCTGACCAACAAGAAGCTGGTCGGCGCGCGCGATCCGCGCGGCATCCGCCCGCTCGTGCTCGGCGAGCTCGACGGCTGCCCGATCCTGACCTCGGAGACCTGCGCCCTCGACATCATCGGCGCGCGCTTCGTGCGCGACATCGAGCCGGGCGAGGTCATCGTGTTCGACGAGAACGGCCAGGACATCCACAAGCCGTTCCCGCCGATGGCGCCGCGCCCCTGCATCTTCGAATACATCTATTTCGCCCGCCCGGATTCCATCGTTCACGGCCGCTCGGTCTACGAGGTGCGCAAGGCCTTCGGCGCGCAGCTCGCGCGCGAGAGTCACGTGCCGATCGACGTCGTGGTGCCGGTACCGGATTCCGGCGTGCCGGCCGCAGTCGGCTACAGCCAACATTCCGGCGTGCCGTTCGAGCTCGGCATCATCCGCAACCATTATGTCGGCCGCACCTTCATCCAGCCGACGCAGGCGATCCGCGAATCCGGCGTGCGCATGAAGCATTCGGCCAACCGCGCCGCGATCGAAGGCAAGCGCATCATCCTGATCGACGACTCGCTGGTGCGCGGCACCACCTCGAAGAAGATCGTGCGCATGATGCGCGATGCCGGCGCCAAGGAAGTGCATTTCCGTCTCGCTTCGCCGCCGATCCTCTATCCGGATTATTACGGCATCGACCTGCCCGACCGCGGCGGCCTCCTGGCGGCAACACACTCGCTGGAGGAGATGCGCGAGATCATCGGCGCCGACTCGCTCGCCTTCCTGTCGATCGACGGCATGTACCGCGCCATGGGCGAGCCCGGCCGCGACCCCGCCAATCCGAAATTCTCGGACCACTGCTTCACCGGGGCCTATCCGACCCACCTCACCGACCAGACCCAGACCGAGCCGCAGCCGCGGCAATTGTCCCTGCTGGCGGAAGCGAGCTGAAGGCGCAGCGGTCATCCCGGGGCGTCCGTAAGGACCGAACTATGGTGCGCACTTCCGCACCTGAGAACCTCGAGATTCCGGGTCCGCGCTCCGCACGCCCGGAATGACGGTGTGGTGGGGGCTTGTCCCGGCCGTCCACGCCTGTAAAACCCCGACATGACAAAGCCCCTCGCCAACCGCATCGCTCTCGTCACCGGCGCCTCGCGCGGTATCGGTTTCGCCACGGCACGCGCGCTTGCCAAAGCCGGTGCGCACATCGTCGCGGTCGCACGCACGCAAGGAGGGCTGGAAGAACTCGACGACGAGATCCGCAAGGACGGCGGCAGCGCCACCCTGGTGCCGCTCAACCTCACCGATTTCGACGGCATCGCGCGTCTCGGCGCCGGCCTGCACGAGCGCTACGGCAAGCTCGACGTCCTCGTCGGCAATGCCGGCGTGCTCGGGCCCTCTTCACCGATCGGCCACATCGAGCTGAAGGCCTTCAACGACGTGATGGCCGTCAACGTTTCCGCGAACTTCCAGCTGATCCGCTGCATGGAGCCGTTGCTGAAGCAGTCCGACGCCGGCCGCGCAGTGTTCATCACCTCCGGCGCCGCCAACAAGGCGAGCGCCTATGTCAGTCCCTACGCCGCCTCCAAGGCCGCGCTGGAAACGCTGGCGCGCGCCTGGGCGCAGGAGACCGCGAACACGCCACTGCGCGTCAATTTGTTCAATCCGGGACCGATCCGCACCCGCATGCGCGCCACGTTCATGCCGGGCGAGGATCCTGCGACGCTCGACACACCCGAGCAGGTTGCCGAATTCATCGTCCCGCTGTGCGCGCCCGACTGGACCGAGACCGGCAAGTTCTACGATTACAAGACCCGCACCTTGATGAGCTTTCAGCCGCCAGCATGAAGGCGAGCGGTTTGTCGAACCATCGCGGGTGACGACGATACCGCCGAGGTCGATACCGGAAAACGCATCCAGAAATTCAAGCTGACATCGGACGCGCTCAAATAGCGTCTCAACGCATTTTGCCCAAAAGTTAACCGACGGATCACGCTGCGACGCAGCGTCATCCGGCTTTAGGCGCATTGCCGCCGGCCGTCGGACACGGTAGAGCCAACAGCAGGAATAAGGCTCCGCAAGAGAGCCGTCCGAATATTTGACAATGGAGGAGACCTTTCATGACGACGTTCGCGCGCCGCTCCGCGGCCCTTCTGGCTTGCGCCGCTTTCGGTTTTGCATCATCCGCCTACGCTCAGGACAAGACCGTCACGATCGGCGTGCTCAACGACATGTCCAGCCTCTACGCCGATATCGGCGGTCCCGGCTCCGTGGCGGCGGTCAAGATGGCGGTCGAGGATTCGGGCCTGCTGGCCAAAGGCTGGAAAATCGAGGTCCTCAGCGGCGACCACCAGAACAAGCCTGATGTCGGCGTCAACATTGCGCGGCAGTGGATCGACACCCAGAAGGTCGACATGATCACCGACACGCCGAACTCCGGCGTGGCGCTGGCGGTCAGCAATGTCGCCAAGGAAAAGAACGTGGTCCTGCTCAACAATGGCGGCGCCACCGCCGACCTCACCGGCAAGGCCTGCAACGCCAACACCATCTCCTATACCTATGACACCTACATGCTGGCTAACGGCACCGGCAAGGCGCTGACGAAAGCCGGCGGTGACACCTGGTTCTTCCTGACCGCCGACTACGCCTTCGGCGCCGCGCTCGAGCGCGACACGAGTGCCGTTGTCACCGCAAACGGCGGCAAGGTGCTGGGTGGCGTCAAGCACCCGCTCAACACCTCGGACTTCTCGTCCTTCCTGCTCCAGGCGCAGAACTCCAAGGCGAAGATCGTCGGGCTTGCCAATGCCGGCGGCGACACCACCAATTCGATCAAGCAGGCGGCCGAGTTCGGCATCGTCGAAGGCGGCCAGAAGCTCGCGGCGCTGCTGCTCTTCATCAACGACGTTCACTCGCTCGGCCTCAAGACCGCGCACGGCCTGACCTTCACGGAGTCCTTCTACTGGGATCTCAACGATGGCACCCGTGCCTGGTCCAAGCGCTTCCAGGAGAAGGTGAGCAACCACGCGATGCCGTCGATGACCCAGGCCGGCAACTATGCCGGCGTGATCCACTACCTCAAGGCGCTCGAAGCGCTCGGCGGCAATCCGCATGACGGCGCCAAAGTCGTCGCCAAAATGAAGGAAATCCCGACTGACGATCCGCTGTTCGGCAAGGGCCCGCTCCGCGAGGACGGCCGCCGCATCATCCCGGCCTATCTGTTCGAGGTGAAGAAGCCGGAGGAGTCGAAGGGACCGTGGGACTATTACAAGCTGGTTGCCAACATCCCGGCGGAAGATGCCGTCAGGCCGCTCAAGGACAGCGACTGCCCGCTGGTGAAGAAGTGACCCCGTAGCGGTCGGGCATTCCGTCATGCCCGGGCTTGTCCCGCCTGCGCGGCCGAAACCGCTTCGGCGCGGCAAAGGCCCGGGCATCGACGTTTCAGGCCTATCGCCTCGCCGCCTGTTCGCTCACGACGGCCGCTTGCGCTTGTGCGCGAAGGGATTGGCCTTCTCGCGCAAGGTGATGCGCACGGGCGTGCCCGGCAGATCGAAGGTCTCGCGCATGGAGTTGGTGAGATAGCGCAAGTAGGATTGCGGCACCGCGTCCGCGCGCGAGCAGAACAGCACGAAGCTCGGCGGGCGCGCCTTGTTCTGCGTGATATAGTTCAGCTTCAGCCTGCGGCCGGACACCGCCGGCGGCGGATTGGCCTGGATGGCCTGCTCGAACCAGCGATTGAGCGCCGAGGTCGGCACGCGCCTGTTCCAGACCGCGTAGGCGTCCTGGATCGCCTGCATCAGGCGGTCGATGCCCTCACCCATCAGGCCCGAGACGGCGACGATCGGCACGCCCTTGAGCTGCGGCAGCCAATGGTCGGCATCGCGGCGCAGGCCCGAGATGGCGCCGCCGCCCTTGGTCTCCATCAGATCCCATTTGTTGACCGCGAGCACGACCGCCCTTCCCTCGCGCTCGATCAGATCGGCGATGCGCAGATCCTGCTCCTCGAAGCGGTTCTGCGAATCCATCATCAGCACGACGACTTCGGCAAAGCGCACCGCGCGCAGCGCATCGGCGACGGAGAGCTTTTCCAGCTTCTCCTCGATCCGCGAGCGCCGGCGCAGGCCGGCGGTATCGAACACGCGGAAATCGCGGCCCTTCCAGTTGATCTCCACCGCGATGGAATCGCGCGTGGTGCCGGCCTCGGGGCTGGTCAGCAGGCGCTCCTCGCCGAGCAGGTGATTGATCAGCGTCGACTTGCCGGCATTGGGCCGGCCGACGATGGCGACACGGATCGGGCGGGTCGCGGCCTCCTCCTCGGAGAGCGGTTCGTCGTCCTCGGCCTCATCGTTCTCGGTGGGCTCCGGCATCAGCCTGCTGAGCGCGTCATAGAGCTCGCCCATGCCCTCGCCATGCTCGGCCGAGATCTGGATGGGATCGCCGAGGCCGAGGGCGAACGCTTCCATCGCACCGGCATCGCCATGCTTGCCCTCGCTCTTGTTGGCGATGAGCAGCACCGGCTTGTTGGCCTTGCGGGCGAAATCGGCGAAGGCGCGATCGGTTGGCGTGAGACCGATGCGGGCGTCGATGACGAAGAACAGCGCGTCGGCTTGCGCGATCGCGGTCTCGGTCTGCTCCTGCATGCGCGCAGTCAGCGAGCCCCTGGCGCCCTCGTCGAGGCCGGCGGTATCGATGATGGTGAACTGGAGGTCGCCGAGCCTGGCCTCGCCTTCGCGGCGGTCGCGGGTGACACCCGGCAAGTCATCGACGAGCGCGAGCTTCTGTCCAACCAGGCGGTTGAACAGCGTCGATTTGCCGACATTGGGCCGGCCGATGATGGCGATCGTGAAGGACATCGGTCATTCGTGCGCTGCCGGGGCTGCGCCTGTCAATGCAATGAGGGATATCAGCGCGAGAAGCTGCCGCTCGGCAGCGGCGCCGGGAAAGCGCTCTGCGATTGCTGCTGGGTGGTCTGGGCCGGTTGCGCCTGCTGGGCCGGTTGCGCCTGCTGGGCGGGCTGATCCGGCGCCGGCGCGGTGGTGCGCTTGCGGACGATCTTGTGCTTGGGCGGCGGAGCGGTCGTAGCTGGTGCGGCCTCGGGCTGAGCCTCGCCGTCGACCTCGCCGGCAGGCGCCTCAGCCGGTGCTGCTGCCGCGGCGGCGGGCTGCTTGGTGCGCTTCGCCTTGCTCCCCTTTGCCGGCTTGGCCGGCTCGGGCGGCGGCTCCGCAGGCAAGGCCGCGACGGCCGGCGCATTCGCGTCCTGCTGCTGCGCGCCCTTGTACATCTCCTTCGGGACACCCTGTTCGAGGCCCGGCACGCCTTCCGGAAAGACCGGCTTGCGCTCGCCCGGCAGCTTCTTCTTGGTGTCGAGGAAGTCGAGCATATCGCTTGGATCGAAGCTCGAGCAGCCGCCCAGGACGCCCGTGAAGGCGATCAGGATGGCGGCTGCGATCAAGCGTGGCGTGCGGCGCATCTTGTGTCTCGTCTTGCGTCAGAGGACCGTCGTCAGCTCTTGGCAACGGGCGGCAACAGGGCCTGGAGCGCCTCGGCGCGCGAGCGCAGGCCGGGCGGCGTTTCGCCGTCGCCTTCAATCGCGTCGAGCCATTTGCGGGCTGCGGTCATGTCGTTGTTGCGCCAGGCCGACAGCGCCAGCATCTCGCGAGCGCTGTGGCGGAAGGTCGACTTGGGCGCGGTGGAGGCTTCCAGCCGCTGCTGCATGTCGGCGTAGCTGGCGCTGTCGAGCAGCAGGCCGGCGGCCCGGATCTTCGCCAGATCCTGCCACTCGCCACCAACGCTGCGGTCGGCGGCAATATCGTCATACATCTTCGCGGCGGCCTTGGGATCGCGGCTCGCGGCCTCGGCCGCAGCACGCAGCCGCGCCAGGGTGCGATAGCCGGACGGAGCCTTGGCGGCGAGCTCGGTGAAGGCCTTCTCGGCGTCCTCGTGCTTGGCCTGCTCGGACAGCTCGACCGCCTTCTCGAAGGCGGCACCGGCCTCGGCCGCCTTCTTGGCCTCGAAATACTGGTAGGCGCGCCAGCCGCCGACGGCGGCCACGACCAGCACCATCAGGGCGATGAAGTAGATCGAATACTTGTCCCACAGCTTCTTGAGCTGCTCGCGACGTACTTCCTCGTCGACTTCGTCAAATAATTCAGACACTTATGCCAATCCCATGCCCGTCCGGGTACGCGCGCGGAAGCGTTCGCGTCAGAAATCCCGTCCCCACGAGGCGGCGAGGTACCCTAACGATATGGCGGTGGCAAGGCAAAGCGAGCCCGATCAAGGCGTTAACCACCCGGGAAGGCCCCGGGAGAACCGCCGGCCCGGCTCAGCTGCCGAGCAGTTCCCGCAGCTGCCGCTTCAGCACCTTGCCATTGGCATTGCGTGGCAGCGGCTCTGATGTGATCGCCATGGTTTCGGGCACCTTGTAGTCGGACAGCCGCTCGGCGCACCAGGCGCGCAAGTCGGCGTCGGCAACGGGTGCGCGCGTCACCACCACGGCGTGGACGCGCTCACCCAGCACCGGGCAGGCCTTGGCGATGATCGCGCTCTCCACCACGGCGGGATGGCCGGCCAGCACGGATTCGACCTCGGCCGAATAGATCTTCAGGCCGCCGCGATTGATCATGTCCTTCTGCCGGTCGAACACGCGGATAAATCCGTCCGCATCCACCGAGCCGAGATCGCCCGAGTGCCAGAAGCCGCCCGTGAAGCTTTCGGCCGTGGCTTTCGGATTCTTCCAGTACCCCTTGATCACTGAGGCGCCATGGATCCAGAGCTCGCCGATTTCGCCGCGCGGCAGCTCGCGCCCGTCCGCCCCCATCGCGACGATGCGCGCGCCGGGGCACGGCAGGCCGACGCTGTCGATGTGGGTCTTCGTCAGCTCGCCCGGCATGATGGTCGAGGGCGACGTCGTCTCGGTCGCGCCGTAGCAGTTCATCAGCTTCAGTCCGGGAATCTTCGCCTTCAGCTTCTCGATGGTCGCGACCGGCATCGGCGCGCCGCCAAAGCCGCCGATGCGCCAGCTCGACAGATCGTAGCTGTCGAAATCGGGCTGGAGCAGGCAGAGATTGTACATCGCCGGCACCATCACGGTGTAGGTGACGCGCTCGCGCGCGGCGAGCTTGAGATAGTCGGCCGCCCTAAACTCCGGCATGATGATCAGCGCGCCGCCGCAGCGGACCATGGTCGTGATGTTGGCGACGACCCCGGTGACATGGCCGAGCGGCACCGCCGCGATCGAGCGATCGGTTTCCGCCAACTGCAGACAGACCTCGAACACCATCGAGGAGTGCACGATGTTGCAATGGGCCAGCATCGCGCCCTTCGGCTTGCCCGTCGTCCCCGAGGTGTAGAGGATCATCGCGGTGTCCTCCTCCCCTACCTCGACCGGCGCAGGCGCCGGCGAGTTGTCGGCGAGCACTGCGAACCGCGACAGAGCCGGATCATCGTCGATAGCAATACGGTGGATCAGATCGGGCAAATCCGGCGCATCGGGCAGCCGCTCGGCGAGGGCGGCTTCGTGGATCAGGATCTTTGCGCCGCAATCGGTCAGCACATAAGCGATTTCCGGCTTCTGCTGGCGCGTGCTGAGCAGCACGGTGACCAGCCCTTCATGCGCGGCGGCAAACAGCAGCAGCGGAAATTCGATGCGGTTGCCGAGCAGGATGGCGACGCGGTCGCCGCGCTGCAATCCGAGCTTGCGAAATCCAGCTGCGATCCGTGCGGCCTGCTCCACGGCCTGCTGCCAGCTCAGGCGGATATTGCCTGCGATCAGCGCTTCACCGTCGGGATTGCGGGCGCGGGCATTGGCGATCATCGCCCAGAGACTCGCCGGCCGGTCGCAGAACGCCGGCACCACCCGGTCGCCAAAGCGCGCCTCGAGCCGCATCGGCGGAATCTGAGATTGCGACCAGTCCATCGGAATGCCCTGACTTGTTGCTTCGTCAGCTTCCGCGCATGCGCAGGCGGAGCTGTCTTGCGCTGACCGGCTGTCTTCACCTTTGGCGCATGATCTCGTCGGAAAACCGCTCCACACTTTGTGCTAACGGATCATGCGCTACACGCCCACGACGGGAACACCGATCACGACGGGATGGAACGCAAAGGCCAGCGCCAGATAAGCAACGACCCCGACCCCGACCGCGATCAGATCGTTGGTGACGCCGCCCACCGGGATCGGCGGGCCGCCGGCGTCGGTGCGATGCTTGAGCGTAATGCGGTCATACACCGCCCAGGCGAGGAACGAGCCGAACAGGATGATCGAGCCGAGATCACCGTTGGCGAGCAGATGCGCCGCCGCCCACAACTTGATGCCGGCCAACATCGGATGCTTCAGCGTCGCATAAATACGGCCGCGCAAATATGACGCCACCACCAGGATGACGGCGGGCAGCATCAGCGCGAGCGTGACGTGCTTCATCGCCTTCGGCGGATACCAGACGTCGATCCAGCCGGAGCTGCGGTAATGGGCAAAGCCCCAAATGATCAAAGCGAGGCCCGCCAGCGAGACCAGCGAATAGAGGATCTTGTAGGTCCCCTCGCCCAGCTTCGCGATCGCCTGCGCGCGCGCCTCGCGTTTCGTCGTGAAAATATGGGCCGCGAAGAACAGCACCAGCCCCAGGACCATGACCAGCAGACCCACGACATCCCCTTGCGTAAGACCCGTGCTCCATCAGGTATCATCTTCACCCAGCGAAGCGCAATGCGTCAGTCCTTCTCAACCAGCTTTCCGCTTCGGGCTTCGATCCAGTCTCGTCCCATCGCGATGCTCAACTTCACCAGAGGCGCGGCAACCGTGGAGAAGAGCAGCTTGATCATGTACTGGCCAACGATCGTCGGCAGGACGACGCCGGTACCGTAGAACGCGATCGACACGAATATGACGGTGTCCAGCAGCTGAGCCAACATCAGGCTAAGCCAGGCCGACAGCACCACGGACCTCCTGCCGAACGCCGTCTTGCGCAGCAGGAGGAAGAACGACAGGTCGAAGTGTTGACTGACCATGTAGGCGATCCAGCCTCCGATCCAGATTCGAACCGAGGAGCTGACGACCGTTTCGAAATCCTGCTGGTGGTGCCAGCCCGAAGCCGCCGGGAGATAGGCGGCAAACTCGAAATAGGCGGCGGACAAGGCCATGCTGACCAGGCCGAGATTGATCACCCGCCTGGAATACTCCCTGCCGAACAATTCCGCGATCGTGTCGAGAATGATGAATGTCAAGAGATAGCTGAACACGGTCGCGCTGGCGTCCAGGCCGAAAGGCAGGGCGAACAGCTTTGAGCCCGCGATCGTGCTGGTGATCAGCAGCGAGGAATGGAGTGTGAGCAGAAATAGAAAATAGCTGATCCTGGCATCCATCGGCTCACGGCCCCCGGGGCGGTCTGGCGTTGATAGGTCAAGGCTACGGGCCCAAACTCCCAAAAACAACTTCTTGTTGAATTAGACATCCGGCGGAATATGATCCGGGCATTGCATAACGACCGGACCGTTGATTATGGCCGACAAAATCAGTTTTGACGTCAGAATATTGGATTTCCTTCGTGCTTCCCACGGCCGTTCGCAGGAAGCAATCATTGTAGAATTCCTGCAAACGGCGATTGCGATCAGCCCGGCAGCCGATGCCGGATCGGTGCTGATCAACCATCAAAGGACAAAGCGGCTTGTGCTATTCAACGAAGGCGATTTTCTCTTTCGCGATCGCCTATTGGATCCGCAAGAACGTGCCAGCTTTCCGTCCGCGTTGGGCTACTACGGTACAACTGCTGGAGTATGCTTTAGAACGGGTATGCCGACCACGTTTTCACGGGCCGAAGGAGGTGAGTTCTACGGCGAAAGCCCAATCCAGAACATGGTTTGCTTTCCAATCAAATTGGGACAAGGTCAAAGACCATTTGGCGTCGCCTGCTTCCATAACAACGATCCGGCGAAGGCATTTTCTGCCGAGGATAAACGCGTACTAGAGGCCTATACTGACATCTTGGCACTCGCCCTTCATACACCTCACCCGGAGCTCCAGATCGATCGGAACGTCTTCATCGTGCATGGCCGAGACAACGTCAGCCGGAAGGCGCTCGAGGACATCCTTCGGGACAGGAAGGTCACTCCCAAGGTGCTGGCGCGGGAAGACAAGAACGCAACGACGATCTTGGCAGCCTTGGAAGACCTCATCCGAACTTGCAAAGCAGGCTTCATCCTTGCCACGCCCGACGACGAGGGACGCCTGGCAAAATCCAACGACCAATGTGCTGCACGGGCACGTGAGAACGTCATCTTCGAGATGGGGTTGCTATTCGCCAAATTCCGAGCGTTCGACCGAGTCGCTATCCTGCTGAAGAAACCGTTGAAACTGCCATCGGATCTCAACGGGGTCACCTATGAGGAATTCGACAGGATCGAAGACCTCGAAGCCACCATCGCACTCAAACTTCACAAATGGAATCTGCTGAACTGACAAGACCTCTCACGGTGGCCTTGCCGCTGGGCTAAACCCGACAGCGGGTCAGTTTGGGTGCCGATTGTCGACATAACGGATCGCGATCGGTCGGCCGGCCAGCGCGCCGGCAAACCCGGCGGTCAACTTCAGCGGCAAGCAAGCCTTCAGCGATGAATTGATCGCGTTGAGATAGGTCGTGCGGGTGTCTACGGGAACGCCCGCGGTCGCAAATGTCATGCGCGGTGGGCCGATCAGGCCACCCGATCGGTTGAGGCTGAACCGCACCGACATCTGCATGCCCGCGCGCGCATTATTCGATGGCGGCGACCAGCAGCTGCGCAGCTCGGCAAAGAGATCGCCGATCGTGTCGAGATCGTGATCTGGCTTCCGGTATTTGGCGCGGTCGGCATCGGACGGCACGCTTTCGATCGTGAGCTGGAGGTTCTGGCCGTAAGGATAGTCCATCTCGGGAATACAGGGGCCGGGCTCGAGCGGGCTGCAATAAGATGGCGTGCAGGGCCGGCCGTCGAGCACGCTACACGGCTCGTGCGAGAACGGGATCGGATTGATCTGCCGGGGCCGCGCGTCGGCGGCGAGCGTCGTCGCCGGCAGGAGAGCAACAAGGATGACGCGCCACATGGAGTGAGCTCACAACGTGATACAAATGGAGCGTGGCGCTGCCTCCAACAAGGTCAAGCCTATCGCAATTCACGTGCTCGCGTTCAGGGCAACTGTCGTCGCCCGGCTTGACCGGGCGACCCTACTCCGAGGCGCTTGTAATTGAATCGAGAGGCTGCGGCGTACTGGATGCGCCGGTCAAGCCGGCGCATGACAGCTGTGGGTGCAGCTGCCCCAGGGGGGAACGCACCCTACCCCTTCTTCTTGACGTCCTTGACGTTGGTGAACTCGATGCCCTCGGCGCGCTCCCTGGTGTAGCCGAGGTAGAACTCGTTCCTGGCGAGATACACGGGATCGCCATCCACATCGTCCGCGATGCTGGAGGTGTTGGCGGCGATGAAGCTGTCGAGCTTCTTGCGGTCTTCGGAGGAGACCCAGCGCGCCAGCTGGAACTCGCTGACCTCGAACTCCACCGGGAGCGAATATTCCGCCTCGAGCCGCGCCTTGAGCACGTCGAGCTGGAGCGCGCCGACCACGCCGACCAGCGCCGGCGCGCCGTCGCGCGGACGGAACACCTGCACCACGCCCTCTTCCGACATCTGCTGAAGCGCTTCCTTCAGCTTCTTCGCCTTCATCGCGTCGGTCAGACGGACGCGGCGGACGATTTCCGGCGCAAAGCTCGGCACGCCCACGAAGTTGAAATCCTCGCCTTCCGTCAGCGTGTCGCCGATGCGCAGCGTGCCGTGGTTGGGAATGCCGACGACGTCGCCGGCGAAGGCTTCGTCCGCCACCGAGCGATCCTGCGCGAAGAAGAATTGCGGGCTCGACAGCGGCATGCTCTTGCCGGTGCGCACCAGCTTGGCCTTCATGCCGCGACTGAGCTTGCCGGAGCAGAGCCGCGCGAAAGCGATGCGGTCGCGGTGGTTCGGATCCATGTTGGCCTGGATCTTGAACACGAACGCGCTCATGCGGGGATCGGTCGCCTCGACCTTGCGCTGGTCGCTGTCCTGCGCGCGCGGCTCGGGCGCGAACTTGCCGAGGCCTTCCAGGAGATCGCCGACGCCGAAATTGCGCAGCGCGCTGCCAAAATAGACCGGCGTCAGATGGCCCTCGCGAAACGCCTCGAGCTCGAACGGCTTTGACGCTGCGGTGACGAGCTCGAGCTCGTCCTTCACGGCAGTGACGTCCAGATTGGCGTTGAGCTTGGCGAGCTCTTCGATCTCGATCTCAAGCGCCGCGCCGGTCTTGGCGCCGCCGCCTTCGAGCAGGCGCACGCCGCCATTGACGACGTCATAGGTGCCGAGGAAATCCCGGCCGCGCCCGACCGGCCAGGTCATCGGCGTGGTGTCGAGCGCCAGCGTCTTCTCGATCTCGTCGAGCAGCTCGAACACATCCCGGCTCTCGCGGTCCATCTTGTTGATGAAGGTGATGATCGGGATATCGCGCAGGCGGCACACCTCGAACAGTTTTCGGGTGCGCGCCTCGATGCCCTTGGCGGCGTCGATCACCATCACCGCGGAATCGACCGCCGTGAGCGTGCGATAAGTGTCTTCCGAAAAGTCCTCGTGGCCCGGCGTGTCCAGGAGGTTGAACACGAGACCTTCGAACTCGAAGGTCATCACCGAAGTGACGACCGAGATGCCGCGTTCGCGCTCGATCTTCATCCAGTCCGAGCGCGTATTGCGCCGCTCGCCCTTGGCCTTGACCTGGCCGGCGAGGTTGATGGCGCCGCCGAACAGCAGCAGCTTTTCGGTCAGCGTGGTCTTGCCGGCGTCGGGGTGGGAGATGATCGCGAAGGTCCGCCGCCGCGCCACTTCAGCGGCAAGCGGGGAACGGGCCGGCGATTCGGCTGTGGTTGTGGCGATGTCGGACATGGCGGGAGCGTGTGGCAGGGAAAACGGGCCTGATCAAGCCTCATTTGGTGATTGCACAGCCCTTCGGCCAGCCCCATATCGGCGCTTGGATATCAGTCTTGGGGAGGACGGCCTCCCTATCCATCAGCACGTCAGCCGCGGGGACGACCCTGCTGAAATGGAGGGTCGTCGTGGCCTGGAGCATCCTGTTTGTCGCCGGTCTTCTCGAGATCACCTGGGCGATCGGCTTAAAATACACCGAGGGTTTCACCAGGCTCGTTCCGTCCGTAGTCACGCTGGCGGCCATGGCCGGCAGCGTCATCCTGCTCGGGCTTGCGCTCAAATCACTTCCCGTCGGAACCGCCTATGCGGTCTGGACCGGCATCGGCGCGGTCGGCACTGCGACGCTCGGCATCGTCCTGTTCGGCGAGCCGGCAACGGCCTTCCGTCTTGCCAGCATCTCCCTGATCGTCGCCGGGATTGCCGGGCTGAAGCTCGTTACCTGACAAAGATCTGAACCACCCACCAGGTCAGCGCGGCGACGATGGCCGAGGCCGGGATCGTGATCACCCAGGCATAGACGATCGAGCTGGCGACGTTCCAGCGCACTGCCGAGACGCGGCGGGCCGCGCCGACGCCGACGATGGCGCCGGTGATGGTGTGGGTGGTCGAGACGGGAACCCCGAGATAGGTCGCCATGAACAGGGTCGCGGCACCCCCCGTCTCGGCGCAAAAGCCCTGCATCGGCGTCAATTTCGTGATGCGCAGGCCCATCGTGCGGACGATGCGCCAGCCACCCATCAGCGTGCCCAACGCCATCGCCGCCTGGCAGGACAGCACGACCCAAAACGGCACCGAGAACTCGCTGCCGAGATGGCCTTGCGAATAGAGCAGCACCGCGATGATGCCCATGGTCTTCTGCGCGTCGTTGCCGCCATGGCCGAGCGAATAGAGCGAGGCGGAGGCGAATTGCAGAATGCGGAACGCGCGATCGACCGCGAACGGCGTCGAACGCACCGAGGCCCAGGACACGATCGCGACCAGCATCATCGCGAGCAGAAAGCCGACCAGCGGCGACAATACGATCGCCAGCACCGTCTTGGACAGCCCGCTCCACACCGCGGCCGAAATCCCCGCCTTGGCCATGCCGCCGCCGACGAGGCCTCCGATCAGCGCGTGCGAGGATGAAGAAGGAATGCCGAGCGCCCAGGTCACGAGGTTCCAGACGATGGCGCCGACGAGCGCCGCGAAGATCACCTGGGCATCGACGATCGAGGGATCGATGATGCCCGTGCCGATGGTCTGGGCGACGTGCAGGCCGAACACCATGAAGGCGACGAAATTGAAGAAAGCGGCCCAGAATACCGCGAATTGCGGCCGCAGCACGCGGGTCGAGACGATGGTCGCGATCGAATTGGCGGCGTCGTGCAGGCCGTTCAGGAAGTCGAACAGCAGCGCGACGGCGATCAGTCCGACCAGGACGGGAACACCCAACGCAGCATCCACGGCAGCCCCGCCTACACTTGCTCGATGACGATGCTGTTGATCTCGTTCGCGACGTCGTCGAAGCGATCGGCCACCTTCTCCAGGTGGTCGTAGATCTCGACGCCAACGATGAAGTCCATCGCATTCCCCTCGCGGTGCTTGAGGAACAGCTCCTTCAGGCCGATGTCGTGAAGATCGTCGACCCGGCCCTCCAGCTTGCCGAGCTCTTCGGTGATGGCGGTCAGCATGGCGACATTCGGGCCGATCGACTGCATCAGCGGCAGCGCACGCCCGACCAGATTGGCGCATTCGATCAGGAGCCCGCCGATCTCGCGCATGGGCGGCTCGAAGGCGCGAACCTCGAACAGCATCACTGCCTTGGCCGTCTGCTGCATCTGATCGATGGCATCGTCCATCGACGTGATCAGGTTCTTGATGTCGCCGCGGTCGAACGGGGTGATGAAGGTGCGGCGCACCGCCGTCAGCACCTCACGGGTGATGTTGTCCGCGTCGTTCTCGAACTGATTGACGCGCTGGCAATAGACCGGCGTCTCCTCGCCGCCATTGAGCATGCCCTGGAGCGCGATCGCCCCTTGGATCACCGTCTGGGCATGCCGGTCGAACAGGTCGAAGAACCGTTCTTCCTTGGGCAGGAACGCACGAAACCATCGCATCATGGGGACAGGCTACCGGTTGGAAATGGCCAGGCCCGAAGGGGCCGTCACGAAACTGTCATAGACCATTTTCGATCCGCGCGCGTGTCATCTCACGCCCGCGGAGCCGGATCATCCACCGCTTTCAAGCGGACGGTAAATCTATTTAAAATCAGCTGTTTAGAGCGATCTTCGGAAGTAATGCGCGATTTCGCCGATGACGCCGCGGCGGAAGGTGAGCACGCAGATCACGAAGATCGCGCCCTGGATCACCGTGACCCACTGGCCGAAGCCCGCCAGATACTGCTGCATGGCGATGATCACGAAGGCGCCGACCACGGGGCCGAAAATGGTGCCGAGACCGCCCACCAGCGTCATCAGCACGACTTCGCCCGACATCGACCAATGCACGTCGGTGAGCGAGGCATTTTGCGCCACGAACACCTTCAGCGATCCGGCAAAGCCGGCCAGAGTCCCTGAGAGGATGAAGGCCAGGAACTTGTACTGGTCGGTGCGATAGCCGAGCGAAATCGCCCGCTGCTCGTTCTCGCGGATCGACTTCAGGACTTCGCCGAACGGCGAGTTGATGATGCGGAAGATCAACAGGAAGCCAGCGAGGAAGCCGGCCAGCACGACATAGTACAGCACCGTCGCATTCGAGAGATCGAGCACGCCGAACATGTGCCCCTGCGGAATGCCCTGGATGCCGTCCTCACCATGGGTGAACGGTGCCTGGAGGTAGATGAAGTACAGCAGCTGCGACAGCGCCAGCGTGATCATCGAGAAATAAATGCCCTGGCGGCGGATCGAGATGTAACCGGTGATGACCGACAGGCCGAACGCCGCGGCGACGCCGACGAGAATGCCGAGCTCCGGCGGCAGTCCCCACACTTTGAGCGCGTGCGCGCTGCAATAGCCGGCCGTCCCCAAGAACATTGCATGGCCGAACGACAACAGGCCGCCATAGCCGACCAAGAGGTTGAAGGCGCAGGCGAGCAGCGCAAAGCACAGCGCCTGCATCACGAAGAACGGATAGACTCCCGTGAACGGGACAGACGCCAAGAGCAGCGCCATCACCACGAACACAATCATCTCGTCGCGCATCGCACGCGGGCTTGCAGGCAGCGTATCGTCCGTCAGGGTTGTCATATCAGGCCGCTCTTCCCGTCAATCCCGTTGGCTTCACCAGGAGCACCAGCACCATCAGTACGAACACGACGGTATTGGAGGCCTCGGGGTAGAAATACTTGGTCAGACCCTCGATCACGCCGAGCGCGAAGCCGGTGATGATGGAGCCCATGATCGAACCCATGCCGCCGATCACCACCACCGCGAACACGACGATGATGAGGTCGGCGCCCATCAGCGGCCGCACCTGGTTGATTGGGGCCGAGAGCACGCCTGCGAGCGCGGCGAGGCCGACGCCGAGACCATAGGTCAGCGTGATCATGCGCGGCACGTTGATGCCGAAGGCGCGGACCAGCGTGGGGTTTTCGGTGGCGGCGCGCAAGTAGGCGCCGAGCTGCGTCTTCTCGATCAGAAACCAGGTGGCAAGACACACCACCAGCGAAAACACGACGACCCAGCCGCGGTAGACTGGCAAGAACATGAAGCCGAGATTCATGCCGCCCTTGAGCTGGTCCGGAATGGCGTAAGGCAGGCCCGAGGAGCCGAAGTAGTTCTGGAACACGCCCTGCACGATCAGCGCGATACCGAAGGTCAGCAGCAGGCCGTAGAGATGGTCGAGCCCGGTCAGCCATTGCAGCATGGTCCGTTCCAGGATCATGCCGAAGATGCCGACGATGATCGGCGCCAGCAGCAGCGCCCACCAGTAGTTGATGCCGCCGAGGTTCAGCAGGAAATAGGCCACGAAGGCGCCCATCATGTAGAGCGCGCCATGGGCGAAATTGATGATGTTGAGCATGCCGAAGATCACGGCAAGCCCGAGACTGAGCAGCGCGTAGAACGAGCCGTTGATCAGTCCCACCAGTAGCTGAGCGTAAAGAGCCTGCATCGATCCCGCACCCGGTCCCTTCGGCGTTCCCGTGAAAGTCGCCCGCAGGCTCGATGGCCTGCGGGCCGTTATCTTACTTCTTGAGCAGCGCGCACTTGCTCTCGGACAGCGGGGTGAAAGCCTGGTCGCCCGGCACCGTGCCGACCAGCTTGTAGAAGTCCCACGGTCCCTTGGACTCGGAGGGCTTCTTCACCTCGAACAGATAGGCGCTGTGGATGGTGCGGCCGTTGGGCTGGATCTCGCCCTTGCCGAACAGATCGTCCTCGGTCGGCATCGACTTCATCTTCTCGACGATCTTGACGCCGTCATGCGGATTGCCGCCGAGTGCTTCGAGAGCCTTGAGGTAGTGACGCACGCCGGCATAGACGCCCGCCTGCACCATGGTCGGCGGCGCATTGTTCTTCATCTTCGCGGCGAAACGCTTCGAGAACGCGCGGGTCTGGTCGTTCATGTCCCAGTAGAAGGTCTCGGTGAAGTTGAGGCCCTGCGCCGTCTCCAGCCCGATCGCCTTGACGTCGGTAAGGAAGAGCAGCAGCGCCGCGAGCTTCTGGCCGCCTCTGCCGATGCCGAACTCGGCCGCCTGCTTGATGGTATTGGTGGTGTCGCCGCCGGCATTGGCAAGACCGATGATCTTGGCCTTGGACGCCTGCGCCTGGAGCAGGAAGGAGGAGAAATCCGGCGTGTTCAGCGGATGCTTGACGCCGCCCACCACCTTGCCGCCGTTGGCGGTGACGACCGCGCTGGTGTCGCGCTCGAGCGCGGCACCGAAGGCGTAGTCCGCGGTCAGGAAGAACCAGGTGTCGCCGCCGGCCTTGACCAGGGCTTGGCCGGTGGTGTGGGCCAGCATGTAGGTGTCGTAAGTCCAGTGCACGGTGTTGGGCGAGCACTGCGCGTTGGTGAGGTCCGATGTCGCCGCGCCGGAGTTGATGTAGACGCCGTTCTTTTCCTTGATGACGTTGTTGACGGCGAGCGCGACGCCCGAGTTCGGCACGTCGACGATGATGTCGACCTTGTCGACGTCGAACCACTGCCGCGCGATCGCGGTGCCGATATCGGGCTTGTTCTGGTGATCGCCCGAGATGATGTCGATCTTCCAGCCCTTCGCGGCCAGGCCGGAATCCTCAACGGCCATTTGCGCGGCGAGCGTCGAGCCGGGGCCGCCGAGATCGGCATAGAGGCCGGACTGATCGGACAGCGCGCCGATCTTCACGGTCTTGTCCTGCGCGGACGCGACGCCTGCAGCGGCGAAGGTGAGCGCGGTGGTCAGCAGCAATGACGCAATCGACCTGGTGTTCATGCAACTTTCCTTTTTGAATTTTCTCGTTGGCAGTTCTTCAGTTTGAGCATGATCTTGTCGGAAACCGCACCATTTGTGATAGCGCGGCCCTCAGGGTCCTGATCATGCACTAGACACCCAAATAGGTGTGGAGCTTGTCCATGTTGGTGGCAAGCTCCGCGTTGGAAAATCCGTCAATGATCTTGCCGTGCTCGACCACGTAGTAGCGGTCGGCAACGGTGGATGCGAAGCGGAAATTCTGCTCGACCAGCAGAATGGTGAAGCCCTCCTTCTTGAGCCGCGCAATGGTGTGGCCGATCTGCTGGATGATGACGGGCGCAAGGCCCTCGGTCGGCTCGTCCAGCATCAGGAAGCTCGCGCCGGTGCGCAGGATGCGCGCGATAGCGAGCATCTGCTGCTCTCCGCCCGACAGCTTGGTGCCCTGGCTGGACAGCCGCTCCTTGAGGTTCGGAAACAGGTCGAAGATCTGGTCGAGCGGCAGTCCGCCTGCGCGGACGACCGGCGGCAGCATCAGATTCTCCCGCACGTCGAGGCTGGAGAATATACCCCGCTCTTCCGGGCAGAACGCGATGCCCATGCGCGCGATCTTGTCGGAGGTCGCGCGGATGATCTCCTCGTCGTTGAACTTCACCGAGCCCGAGCGCTTGCCGATGATGCCCATGATCGACTTCAGCGTGGTGGTCTTGCCGGCGCCGTTGCGCCCGAGCAGGGTGACGACCTCGCCCGCGTTCACGTCGAAGTTGATCCCGTGCAGGATGTGGGACTCGCCGTACCAGGATTCGAGATTGCGGACTTGAAGGATGTTGCCGCCGGTCGCAGCCCTGGCCGGAGCCTCGGCGATTGCAGTGTCAGGCATGACCGGCTCCCAGATAGGCTTCCTTGACGCGCTCGTCCTTGGTGAGCTCGGAGTAGTGGCCCTGCGCGAGCACCTGCCCGCGCGTCAGCACGGTGATGATGTCGGAGAGGTTGGCGACGACGCTCAAATTATGCTCGACCATCAGGATGGTATATTTCGCGGAGATGCGCTTGATCAGCGCCGCGATCTTGTCGATGTCCTCGTGACCCATGCCGGCCATCGGCTCGTCCAGCAGCATCATCTCAGGGTCGAGCGCAAGCGTGGTTGCGATCTCGAGTGCACGCTTGCGCCCGTAGGGCATCTCGACCGCAGGCGTATTGGCAAACTCACTGAGGCCCACATCGTTCAACAGCTCGCGCGCGCGATCGTTGAAGCGGTTGAGCACGGACTTCGAGCGCCAGAAGTCGAACGAAGAGCCGTGCTGGCGCTGAAGCGCGACACGGACGTTTTCCAGCGCGGTGAGATGCGGAAACACCGCCGAAATCTGGAACGAACGCACAAGACCCATGCGGGCCACATCGGCCGGCGCCATCGCCGTGATGTCCTGCCCCTTGTACAGGATCTTTCCGGCAGACGGTTTGAGGAACTTGGTCAATAGATTGAAGCAGGTCGTCTTGCCGGCCCCGTTCGGGCCGATCAATGCGTGAATGCTCCCACGGCGAACCTTGAGCGCAACGTCGCGGACGGCGAAGAAGCCCGCGAACTCCTTGGTCAAGCCTTCCGTTTCGAGAATGAACTCATTGGCCAAACAGATTTCCCCCTGCCCGCGCGAGACGCGTGGCTGTCCTTGTTACTTCGGCTGTCCGGAGGCCTTGGAGCCCGCCCGGGACGCCGCCTCCGGGCGCGGAATATGCCGGAGGTGACGGGGGTTAGGCAAGGCGGAAAGCTGAGCAGATCAAGCCTCCGGCTGGGATACAAATGCTCCCTTAGTCGAAGACGTTTTGATGTCGTGCCTGCCCGGCATCCCGGTTCGCAAGGCGCCGGCCATCAAGCCGTCGTTAACGGTCTTTCGTCTCCCGCGCCAGCCTTCATAGAAAATTTTCCCGCAAGCGGGATCATGTGCGGGTCTTCACGTGCGGAGAATATTGCTTTGGATTTTGCAAGCGCCGCTCCCTTCGTCGTCAAGTCGATCCGGCAACGCGATCTCCTGAACACGTGGCTGCGACTTTACGCGCGCCGGCAGATCGCGCCGGCGATCTGGGAGTATCAGCCTGTGCGACTTGAGGAGGAACTGTCGGATCTCATCTACTATGCGGTGGAGTTTTCGACGCCGACGCCGCGCCTCATCATCCAGAGCGAAGGCACGCGCATCTCGCGTGCCTATGGACATACCGGCAAGGGCGTTCCGCTCGATGACTATGTCGGACCGCGGCACGCGCCATTCGTGATACCGATCTATCACGAATGCGTGGCGCGCGGGTTGCCCGTCTACAGCGTGGCCGACGTCGACGACGTCTACGGACGCGTCGTCGCCTATGGACGGCTGCTGCTGCCCTTCCAGACTGACGGCAAGGTCTGTCACGTCATCGCCTCGGTCAAGACGTTCTGCGAGGACGGCGGCTTCGAGATCAAGAATCTGATGCGCGGAAACGACGCGCTGCCGCGTCCAAAGATGCGCGCGGTAATCGATCGCGAGCTGTTTCATCGCGCCCCCGGCCGCATTGCGCCCGCCGAGACGGTCGAGTTCGCCGACCAGCCGGGCTCCGGCATCGCCACCGGGATCATCGAGTTGAACTAAAGCGCGATGAGATTTGGAATCATCGTCGCTTCAGATTGTTGCTTACGCATGATCTTTCCGGAAAACCGCTTCGCACTTTTCCCGATCATGCTTCAGCAGTCAGCGCGCTTTGCCGCCGACCTCCTTGGTATAGATATCCGGCTTGAAGCCGACCAGCAGCTTGCTGCCGATTTCCAGCACGGGCCGCTTGATCATCGATGGTTGCGCCAGCATCAATGCCAACGCCTTCTTCTCGGTGAGGCTTTCCTTGTCGGAATCGGGGAGCTTCTTGAAGGTCGTCCCGGCGCGATTGAGTAGCGCCTCCCAGCCGACCTTGTCGCTCCACTGCTTGAGCTTGTCCTTCTCGACACCTGCGGCCTTGTAGTCGTGAAAGTCGTAAGGCACGCCATGCGCATCGAGCCAGGCGCGGGCCTTCTTCATGGTGTCGCAGTTCTTGATGCCGTAGATGATGTTGGGCAAGACGCTCCTCGCGCATGGCGTATCGTGACACTCTTGGCGTTGTACGAAACTCCGGCTCGCGCGACAATATCGCGGACGCCGCCAACTCTCCGAACGGACATTCCATGCACGTCACCCACGATCCCGCAGCTGCCGCCTCACCGACCATCGACTTCGACAGCTTCCTCGCGGTCGATGTCCGTGTCGGAACCATCGTCGACGCCAAGCCGTTTCCGGAGGCACGCAAGCCGGCCTGGCGGCTGTGGATCGATTTCGGTCCCGCCGTCGGCGTGCGCAAGAGTTCGGCACAGATCACTGAAAACCACCCACTCGATACCCTCGTGGGGCAACAGGTCGCGGCCGTCGTCAATTTCCCGCCTCGCCAGATCGGCCCAGTGGTCTCCGAGGTGCTGACGCTCGGCTTCCCCGATGCGAACGGCAAGGTCGTGCTGGTGCAGCCGAGCAAGCCTGTGCCGAACGGCGGACGGCTGTTCTAGCGGGCACACGAACCAAGAGCCGCCCCGCCGCCTCCGGCAGGGGCGCGCCAGCCAGTTCACCGGCTTGTCTCCCGATCGGCGTCAGCAGGTCTTGACTTGCCACCGTCATTTCAAAATGACTGATCGATCGTTTTTTTATTTTTATCGCATCCTGGTGCATCCTCGACCAACTCCCCAAAACGATCGATCCGTCAGTTATTTATGGACCGGGCCGATGCCAAAGATCAGCGACAAGAAGCGCGAAGGCCGGCGGCAGCAGATCCTCGAAGCGGCCCTCGCCTGCTTTGCCGAGAACGGTTTTCACCAGACCGGCATGGCCGATATCGTCAAGCGGTCGGGCTTGAGCCACGGCGCGGTCTATCTGTACTTCCAGAGCAAGGACGACCTGATCGAAGCGCTCGCGGACGACCGGCATCGCCGTGAGGCCGTGCTCAACTCGGTGGCGCAAGGATCCGGTGATCCAATCGAAGGGCTGCACGCGCTGGTCCGCGTCTACGCGCAATGGCTCACCGATCCCGCCGGCGAAGCCCGCCGCCGTGTCGGCATCCATGGCTGGGCCGAAGCGCTGCGCAACCGCCGCATCCGCAGCAGCGTCGTCGAAGGCATCGACATGCCGCGCGCGCTGATCGTGGCGCTGGTCGAGCGCGGCCAGCATGACGGGCTCATCAAGCGCGAGCTCCGCGCCGAGGCGATCGCGCGCGTGCTGATCGCGACTTTTCAAGGCTTTGTGCTGCAACAGTGCTGGGGCGAGGACCTCGACGTCGACGCCTGCATGGCGGCCGTCGACAGCGTGATCGACGGCTTGCGCATGCCGAAGCCGGACGTCAAGCGACGAACCAGGACATGAACGATGTCCTGGCTTCATGAACTCCTCGCCGGCGCCGGTGTCGGTCTGGTTGCAGGACTGGCGTCAGGCTTTACGGGCACGAGCCCGGGCGGCGGCCTCGTGATCTTCTCCGTGCTGTTGCTCGGTGCCGAGCAGCACGTCGCCCAGGGCACGTCGCTGATCACGCAGATCCCTCCGACCGGTCTCGCCGGCGCACGCCGCTATTGGCAGAGCGGCAACCGCAGCCCGCTGCAATGGATCGTCTGGATCGGAATCGGATTTCTCGTCGGTGGCGCGGGCGGTGGCTATGCCGCGGCGGCTGCCTCCGATTCGGTCTTGCAATGGACCTACGTGGTCTATCTCGCCGCGCTGATCGCAATGATGGCTCTGCGCCGTGACGGCAAGGACGACGCCACCGAGGCAAGCGCTTCAGCCGAATTGCCCTGGCTGCCCCTGCTCCTCATCGGTCTGCTTGCCGGATTTTCCTCGGGCTTCATGGGCATCGGCGGCGGCCTCGCGATCACTGTGGGCCTTGCTGCGGGTCTTCGCGTCCCACAGCACCAGGCGCAGCTCGTCAGCCTCGTCTTCTCGATCATCCCCACCAACGTTCCAGCGGCCTGGATCTACTGGAGCAAGGGGCTCATGGTCGGCTGGCCGGCCGTCATCGGCATACTTGCCGGCCTCTGGATCGGGACCGATCTCGGCGCACGCATGGCCAATGGCGTCAGCAAATCAGCGCTGCGCCGGGCCATGATCGCCTTCGTCTCGCTGATGGCGCTCTATATGACCCACAAGGCGCTGAGCTGAACTTACGGTCGCTTCGGAATGTTCAGCCCGCGTTGCACCGCAGGACGCGCGAGCCCGCGTTCGAGCCAGCTGCCGACGGCCTTGAACTGACCGAACTCCACGAGCTCGCCGGCGCCATAGAAGCCGATGAGATTGCGCACCCAGCCGAGCATGGAGATGTCGGCGATGGTGTAGTCGTCATCCATGAACCATTGCCGGCCGGACAGATGCGCCTCCATCACTCCGAGCAGGCGCTTGGACTCGTCCACGTAGCGGTCGCGGGGCCGCTTGTCCTCAAACTCCTTGCCGGCGAATTTGTGGAAGAAGCCGACCTGGCCGAACATCGGTCCGATGCCGCCCATCTGGAAGTGCAGCCACTGGATGGCCTGGTAGCGGCGCGCGGCATCCTGCGGCAGCAGCTTGCCGGTTTTCTCCGCGAGATATTGCAGGATCGCCCCGGACTCGAACAGCGGCAGAGGCCTGCCGCCGGGGCCGCTGGGATCGAGGATCGCCGGGATCTTGCCGTTCGGATTGAGCGAGAGGAATTCGGCCGTCTTCTGATCGTCCTTGCCGAAATCGACGAGGTGAACTTCGTAAGGAAGCCCGATCTCCTCCAGCATGATGGAGACCTTGACGCCGTTCGGCGTCGGCAAGGAATAGAGCTGAAGCAGTTCGGGATGTTTCGCCGGCCAACGCTTGGTGATGGGAAAGGCGGACAGATCGGGCATCGGGACCTTTTGGTGCATGACTGAGCGTGCACAATCTAGGCAGGACGCCGTCCGGCGCAAGTCACGATTTATCCCTGCGAACCCGCACTCATCGCGGCAGCGTCGCCATCGCCGCGATCGGGATCGTTGCCTCATGCTGCAGTCGATACGCGATGAACCGTTGACCCGTGGTCAACAGGAGGCCCGTGAAGGCGATCGCGAGCATCGCGGTCGCCAATTGGCACACGTCGTACATCAAATGCTGTCCCTCAGCAGTCTTAGGCGTAAACGTCGGCGCAAGCGCCACGTTCCGAGGCGGCATGGAAATATTGCCGTTTTTTCCCGAATTCTGCGCGAAGCCATCGCGCTGTTCCGACGACCCGTGCAGGGACGAATGATCCCTTTGAGCGTTGTCGCTGCATGAACATCGAGAAGCGCGCCCTGCTCGATCATGCTGAACGCTGTCGCCGCGTCGCGAACGAGCTCGATCATGGCGAAGCTGCACAACGGTTGCGAGCGATGGCCGACGAGTACGAAGCGAGGGCGACAAGATTGGACGACGAAGGCGGCTCCTCGACTCCGGGTCGCAATAGTCACTGACATCTCCAAGGCGATCGGAATGGCTGATCGGTTTCAGTAGTTGATCTCCATCCGCAAGCCGCGAGGATCGATCTCCTCGCCGCCGACACGCTCCGTGCTGTCACGCGCCGCGACCGCGCAGGCACAGGCGTCGACGAGATCGTCGCTGCCGATGCCGGTGCCGTGGCGTTGCGTCAGCCATTTCGGCAGGCGCGTGAAACCGCGCTGCGCCAGGAGCGCGGTCCGCTGTTCGAGACCGTGCGCCGACGTCTTCCTTGCGAGACGGCCACGCCCTGCGAGATTCCAGAAGATCAATTCGGGATGGGCCTCGCCGATCATCGCCTGCCGCGTCGGCGTCATGGCCTCGTCGAGCTCTCTCATCTTGTCCCTGATGTTCCAGAGCTGCGCAGATATGCCCCTGCCCTTGCCTTCGTGCTCCCAGTAATGGCGATTGGCGGCAGCCATGTCCGGGAACGTCCAAAGGTCTCGGCGCGCACCGAGAAACACGGCAGGGCCGACCAATTCGCGCCCCCGCAGATCGCAAGCGCGATAGCCGTTCGGGTTCAATCCGATCGGCATGTCGATCATCGCACGTGCGTGCGGGATCGCGAGCAGGCGCATCAAGCCCGGCGAATAGTCGAAGCCGTGATCGCCGCGGTCGTCGATCCAGGCAGCGACCCAGCCGAAGCGAAATCCATCGAGGCCGAGATAGTTTGGCACGTCATGCGTCCGTCACTTGCAATTCTCACACGCCGGCACCGTGCGGGCGCTGCACTCGCTGCGGCCGTTCGCCGTCGCCGAGGCCGGCGAAGGCGAGTTCGATCGGTGGAAAGACTGACGCGAATTGCAGACGGAAGGCAAGCCTCTCGCCTGCGTCCTCTATGCTGCCCGCCACTGCCACGCCCAGCGCGATCCGCACCGCCTGGTGCAGGCCGCCGATATTCTTCCTGTAAAATGCCATCGCATCCTCCGAGATGAGCCGAGGCCGAATGCCTCGAGCATCAAGAGGGCGCGCTGGCCGAAAAGGATTCGCGGGCGCGTGCAATTTTTTTTAGATCAGCCTCCAACGGCCTGGTAGGCCAGGCGCTTGAACTCGAAGAAGAACGGATTCCAGAAGCCCATGTAACGCTGGGCCATCAACACGCCCGCGGTATTGGCCTCAGGACAAATCCACCAATGGGTGCCGGCAAGCCCGCCCCACTGGAATTCGCCGGTGGAGTTCGGCGGATCGAACGGCGTCGGCGCGAAGGTCACGGCGCCACCGAGACCAAAACCCTTGCCGGGAATCGGCCCGAGATTGGCGAAGCGGATGGTCTGGCCTGCGGGGAGCTGGTTCGTCATCATCTGCCGCAGCGTCTCCGGCTTCAGCAGAGCATCCGGCCCGGGCAGTAGAGCGCGCACGAGCGCAAGCATGTCCGGCAGGGTCGAAACCAGACCGCCGCCGCCCGAGAGCCGCGGGAACGGTTGCCGATACGCCTGCGGATATGGCAGATGGTCGGCGCGGGTGAGGCCGGGCTTCATGGGATCGAGCACGTCGACGCCGTTGTAGAGCGCAACCAGCCTGCCCTGCTGCGCCTCGGGGACGTAGAAGCCGGTGTCGGTCATTCCGAGCGGATCGAAGATGCGCGCCTTGAGGAAGCCATCAAGCGACTTGCCCGAGACGACCTCCACGATGCGGCCCAGCACGTCGGTCGCCACCGAATATTCCCAGCCGTCGCCCGGATGATAGGACAGCGGCAGGTCGGCAAGCCTGTCGATCATGTCGGAGAGCGGCGTCAGCGGATTGAGCACACGCGCCTCGTTGTAGCCTTTGAACAGCACGGTGCCGGGATCGAAGATGCCGTAGCTGAGGCCCGATGTGTGGGTCAGAAGCTGGCGGATCGTGATCAGCCCCCTCGCCGGCTCGACGTCGGCAAGGCTTGTCGCGCCCTGCTTCAAGACCTTGCGGTTGCCGAGCTGCGGCAGGAACTTTTCGACCGGATCATCGAGTCCGATGCGACCTTCCTCGGTCAGCAGCATGATCGCGCAGGTGACGAAGATCTTCGTATTGGAGAACGCGCGGAAGATATGGTCGGGCCGGAGCGCCGTGTTCGCCTCGCGGTCGGCAAAGCCGACGCATTGCTGATCGACGACCTCGCGCCCCCGCAGCACCGCCCACGACGCACCGGGAATGATCTCCTGATCGACGTAGCGCTGCATCGCCGTCCGTGCGGCGGAAAAATCTGTCGTCCTGGCGTCCATGTGTTTCCCCCAATTCTGGTTGGGATCGATATAACGAGATTTCCTACGATATGAAGCCTGCCGCGCAGCTCATCCCTGCTTCATGAGCGCGGTGACGTACAGGCGGCGACGGATTTTCATTCCCTGCCGCTGGTACAGCGCAATCGCCGACGTATTGCTCGAAAACACGTGCAGGAACGGAATTTCGCCGCGCGCTTCGATCCGTCGCGCGACCGCTGCGAGCAGCGCCTGTGCATAGCCGCGCCCGCGATAGTCCGGATGCACGCAGACGGCCGTCATCTCGACGAATTTTCCCGGCTTCATCCGCTCACCCGTCATCGCGACCAATTCGCCACCTGCGCGGATGCCGAGGAAAGTGCCAAGCTCATGGGTACGCAGCGCGAATGGACCGGGCTTGGTCAGCTCGATCAGCCGCATCATGGCAGGCACGTCGGCCGCCCCCAGCGTGACGATCTCGACATCGCGAAGCGGACTATCGGCGGGCGAGCCGATCATCTGCTCGCCGGTGTCGGCAAGAACGATCTTGAACCCGGCGGGAACGTCAACCGGCTCCGGCGTGAACAGCGCCGCGACCTGCGAAGGTGACATGAGATCGCCGAGCGCCGCAAAGCTTGCAGCGGACATGTCGGCCATGTCGGCAAAGGGCGTCATGTCCACGGGATAGCGCAGCGCTTGCGGGCCGCCCTCGGCCAGATGCTTCTGGCTCGTCGTCAGCGCGCTCCAGATCGGGCGATCCAGCAACGCCAAGTCACTGGCGGACACCGGCCTAGTCCTTGTCGAAGCTGACGATGACGGCGGCATTTGCGATCAGGATGGGGTCGTTGGCGACTTCGGTCGCCGAGGGGATCTCCAGCCCGCCCTTGACCGCCGTCACGGTCACGGTGCCGTAAGGCAGCTCCTTTGCGACGGCTTCTTTGTCCACCGCCTCGGGGTTGGGCACTCCGATCGTGACATCGACGAACATGTCGTTGGCGGTCTTGCCGATCATCCGGAAGAAACCGAGACTCGAATGCCTGATGGCATCCGACACCGCCCGCTTCGCCGCCTTGGTGGCGTCCCTGCCGTGGACATCGACGCCCATACCCATCTCGGTGACACAACGAACGCGAGTCATTTCAAAGTCCTGTGGTTGGTAAAGTGATTGAGAGTGTCGGCGATCGGGACGCGCGCCACAAGCGCAGTTATTGCTCTCGTGTCCCGGACGCGCTGCAACGCTCTTGACGTTGCTGCGCAGAGCCGGGGCACGAGACCGTGGTTCTCACGCCTTTGCCTTCTCATGCGCGCGCAGCTCGTCGACCAGCACCCGCACGTTCTCCGAATAGTCGATCGGGATCGAGACGAGGTGCACGCCGCCCTCCTTGAAGGCACCCTCCAGAGTCGGGCCAAAGCGGTCGATGCTCGCGATCCGATGCCCTTTCGCCCCGTAAGCCTTTGCATAGAGGACGAAGTCGGGATTGCCGAAAGTCATGCCGTAGTCGGCGAAATGATCGACGGCCTGCTTCCAGCGGATCATGCCGTAGGCGTTGTCCTCCAGCACCAGCACGACCAGATTGAGCTTGAGGCGGACCGCCGTCTCCATCTCCTGGCTGTTCATCATGAAGCCGCCGTCGCCGGCGACCGCGAGCACGCGGCGGTCGGGATGGAGCATCGCAGCCATCATCGCCGACGGCAGGCCGGCGCCCATGGTCGCCAGCGCATTGTCGAGCAGCAGCGTATTGGCGACGCGGGTGCGGTAGTTGCGCGCGAACCAGATCTTGTACATGCCGTTGTCGAGCGCGACGATGCCGTTCTCGGGGATCACCTGGCGGATGTCGTGCACGATGCGCTGCGGCGTCGGGGGCCAGCGCGCCTCGGTGGCACGATCGGCGATGTGGTTCAGAATCTCTTCGCGGAGCGGGAGCAGCGCCGCCGCCTGCGGCAGCTTGCCTTCGAGCCGATCCGCCAACAGCTCCAGGCTGGGACCGACGTCGCCAACAACCTCGGCATCGGGGAAATAGACCTGCTCGACGCTCGCCGGGGTATAGCTGACGTGAATGACCTTCGGGCCCGAGGGGCCCATGATGAAGGGGGGCTTCTCGATCGGATCGTGCCCGATGGCGACGATCAGGTCGGCGGCATCGATCGCGTCGTGAACGTAATCGCGCTCCGACAGCGCCGCAGTGCCCATGTAGAGATTGGTGCCGCCGGGTACGGTCCCCTTGCCCATCTGCGTGGTGAAGAACGGAATGCCGGTGCGCCGCACGAAACTTGCGATGCCATGTGTCGACCGCGGCCGGCTGGTCGCCGCCCCCATCATCACCAGCGGGCGCCTCGCGGCCACGATCATCTCGGCGGCGCGGTCGAGCGCGGCGCGATGGGCGACCGGGATTTCGATCGGATGGACGGGGATCATGGGGACACCAGGCACTTCGTCGCCCGCGATGTCCTCGGGCAGTTCGAGATGCACCGGGCCCGGCCGCTCCTCCATCGCCACGCGGAACGCATCGCGTACAACAGTTGGAATGCTGGAGGCGCTGACGATCTGCCGCGACAGCTTCGTCAGCGGCTTCATGGTCGCGACCACGTCCACGATCTGGAAGCGCGCCTGCCGGCTGCTCATGATCGGCTTCTGACCGGTGATCAGGATCATCGGCATCGCGCCGAGATGCGCATAGGCGGCGCCGGTAGACAGGTTGAGGGCACCGGGGCCGAGCGTCGACAGACAAACGCCGGGCTTGCCGGTCAGCCGCCCATGGGTTGCGGCCATGAAGGCAGCGGCCTGCTCGTGGCGGGTCAGGACCAGCTCGACCTTGGAGGCGCGAAGCGATTCGACCAGATCGAGATTCTCTTCGCCGGGAATGCCGAAGATGCGATCGACACCTTCATTCTCCAGGGCCGCGACGAACAGGTCCGATCCCTTCACCTTATGGTCCTGTCCGCTCATGTCGTCTCCGCTCGTTACGCATCCCAAGCTCCAGGAGCCGCCCATCGTAGCCGTCCATCGTTCCGGCACAACTCACAATGCAGCGTGGACTGGACACTTTATTCGTTGTCTGAGCACGTTCCGTCATCCTGAGGGGTGACGGTGATGGATTGGTGTTCGCGGCAGCGTCTCAAATACCTCGCACAACAGAGTCAAGCGCGCTGCCCTTGCGGGAACCGGCGGCATCGATGCTTCGGTCTCGGCGCCGACCCCGGTCACGCCGATGTTGCGACGTCCACATCCACCGATCCGGCGTCGCCACTGCTCGATCTCGGCAGCACCATCGCGAACCTGGTCGACACCTCGCTGTCGGCGATCTCGCACACGCTCGACAGCTTCAGCACGACGGTCAGTCAGCTGACGTCCACGGTAACCGGAACGATCGGCCAGCTCACGGACAGCGTTACCGGCCTGGTCGGCGGCCTCCTGCATTCCGTCGGCGGCGAAGCACACGACGGGTCCGCCCCCGACCTGTTCAACGCGCTGGTTACCGATATCGTGAGCAGGCCGCTGGCCTCGCAGCACGACAGCGCGGCGACGCACGATGTCGGTATCGCTGGCCTCGACACCGCCGGCGCGGTGCCGATGGCCGCGCTGCCATCGCTGACGCTGCACCTTGGCTTTTTCGGCCAGCCCAGCGACGGCCACGATCTCCATGACGGTGCATTCTCAGCACTCGGCGTCCACCATTTCTAGCGCCGGCTCGATCCGCGATTGACAGTCCACGATCTCTGACTAAAGTCAGATATCATGCTCGACCCGGTCGCCCGCGTCCGCCGTTTCAACCGCGCCGTCACCTCTGCCGTCGGTGCGCTCGATACCTCGTTCCTCGGGCGGGGCCGGCCGCTCGGCGCGGCGCGCGTGCTCAATGCGATCGGCCACGGGCGCTCCGACGTCGCCGAGATCCGCGACTATCTCGGTCTCGATTCCGGATTGATGAGCCGGCTGCTCCGCAGCCTCGAGGACGAAGGGCTGATCGAGACCGCCGCGCGCGAAGACGATGCGCGTCGGCGCATGGCAAAGCTCACGCGGGCGGGCCGGCGCGAGTTCGCGGCCTACGAGGCGCTGTCGAACGCGCAGGCCGACGGAATCCTGGCGCAACATTCGCAAGCCGAGGTGCTGCTGGCGGCGATGGACCTGGTCGCCTCTGCGCTGACGCGCGAGCGTGTTGCACTCGATGAGATGGATCCGCGAAGCGAGCAGGCCCGCTACTGTCTCGGCGAGTACTATGCCGAGCTCGGCCGCCGCTTCAAGCAGGGCTTTGACGTCTCGCTGTCGCGCGACCCCGACGCCAACGACATGCGCCGACCGCGCGGTAGCTTCATCGTCGCGATCTCGGACACGCTGCCGATCGGCTGCGTCGGCTTGAAGGGGACCGACCACGGCTACGCCGAGATCAAGCGACTCTGGGTCGCGCCCGCGGCACGCGGATTGCGGCTCGGCCGGCGGCTGATGGATGCGGCCGAGAGCACCGCGCGCGAGCTCGGTATCACGCTTCTGCGGCTCGACACCAACAGCGCGCTGCCCGAAGCCGGTCAGCTCTATCGCAGCACGGGCTGGCGCGAGATCCCGCGCTTCAACGATGATCCCTACCCGGACCTCTTCTTCGAGAAGCGCCTTTGATGCGGCGGGGCATCGTCATCTCGTCCGCGTCGGACTTCGGGCTGCTCGATGGCAAAGCGCACGGCTCGCGCGATCGCGTCGGGCTGAAGCGCGATGGCGCGATAGGTCTTCATCGCGCGTGACCCGGTCGGCGGTGAGCCAAGCTCGCGGCGGCCGGCGCCGGGATCACCTTTGGAATGGAGGCAAGCTTCCGGCCCGCGATCGCACGCGGCGAGCTGGTGCCGATCCTGGAAGACTATTGCCCGTTCTTCGCCGGCTTCTACCTCTATTGTCCGAGCCGCCGCAACATCGCGCCAAAACTGCGCGCGCTCATCGATCACGTGCAGCGGCGCGCATGAGCCGAAGGAACCTGCCATGGCCAGGGACGATCTTGCCGCCATCTACCGCGACTACATCGCCTGCCTGAACCGGCGGGACTGGCCGGCCCTCGGACAATTCGTGCACGATGAGGTCGCCCACAACGCGCGTCCGCTTGGGCTTGCGGGCTATCGCGCGATGCTGGAACGGGATGTTCGGGAGATACCCGATCTGCAATTTCACATCGAGATGCTGATCTCCGATCCTTCCCGCATCGCTGCCCGGTTGAAGTTTGATTGCACACCAGTCGGGATATTCCTCGGCCTTGCGGTCAATGGGAAGCGCGTGTCCTTCCACGAAAACGTGTTCTACGAATTTCGCAACCGCAAGATCCGGCAGGTCTGGTCGGTGATCGACAAGGCGGCGATCGAGACGCAGCTCTGAGGCCGCGCCTCGATCCGGCGCTCACGCCGCTGCCGGCGCCATCTCGCCTTGCGGCTTTGCGAAGGGGCGGAACGTCATGGCCATCAGGAACGCACCCAAGCCCATTGCCCAGGAGGCGATGTAGAGCCAGGCGTAGCTGGAGAAGGCGTCGTAGATCAGGCCGCCGGCGAGCGGGCCGGTTGCCATGCCGAGGCTGCCGGCCATCGCCGTGCCACCGATCACCGTGCCCATCATCTTGAGCGGAAAGTTCTCGCGGATCAGAACGGCGTAGAGCGGCATGGTGCCGGCATAGATGAAGCCGAAGATCGCGCCGACCGCATAGAACGTCGTGAGCTGATGCGCGAAGACATAGGCGAGCGCGCCGAACGCCTGCAGCAGGAGGCCGGAGACCAGCACGCGCTTGGCGCCGAAGCGGTCGCCCATCAGGCCGAAGGCGATGCGCCCGCCGAGGCCGGCGAACCCCTCGATGCTGTAGATCGTCACCGCCGCGACGAGCGGAATGCCGCAGCTCACGGCATAGCTGACGGTATGGATGATCGGACCGGAATGGGTCGCGCAGCAGAAGAAGTTGGTGGCAAGCAAGATGAGGAATTGCGGGGAGCGCAGCGCCTCGCCCATCGACATCTCGCCTTGCGCGGCACCCTCGCCCGCCGGTGCGGCCGCGGCCTGCGCGAGCGCCGGCGGACGGCGCACCAGCAGCGAGACCGGGATCATGATGGCGCCGACCACGAGCGCAATGATCTGCATCGAGGTGCGCCAGTCGTGGCCGGAGACGAGCCAGGCCGCCAGCGGCGACATCGTCATCGGCGCCATGCCCATGCCGGCCGAGACCAGCGACACGGCGAGGCTGCGATTTGTGTCGAACCAGCCCGTGACGGTCGCCATCATCGGCGCGAAGATCGCCGCGCAGGCCGCCCCGACCAGCAGGCCGAACACGATCTGGAACACGATCAGCGAGGTCGCATGGCTCGCCGCGAACAGGCTGAGCGCCAACACGGTCGATCCCGTCAGCACCACCGGCAGCGGCCCAAACCTGTCCGTTGCCGTGCCCCAGGCCATGCTGGTGAAGGCCATTGCCAGAAAGCCGATCGTCATCGCGCTGGAGATGCCGGTCACCGACCAGCCTGTGTCCTTTGCGATCGGCTGCAGGAACACCGGCAGTGAAAACATGCCGCCGACCGCGACGCAGCCAAGCAGGCCGCCAGCGACGACGATCACCCAGCGATAGTTGGAAGAGGTCATTTCGGTCTCCCGTCAGGTCTGTCTCACATGGAAGACGAATGGGAACGGCGCCGGCCGACAGCGGTCACGTCATTTTTGCCGCACGCTTTTGTGACCTGAAGCAAAAAGTGAAAAAACAACCCCATGCACAGTAGCCGGCACCAGCGGGATCAATGACTTACGAGGACGGTCATTTGCGATGTCAGGGCGCGATTTGACCTGTCGGGCAAAACACCGGCATAATGGCAACATCCCCGGCCGCGCTCACCGCAGCGCCGCGCTCGGTCAAGCCTCGAACAAGGCCCTGACGTCGTCCTCGGTGAGCGCCGAAGCGATCTGTCCATCGCCCTCGAACAGGCTGTCAGCCAGGGCCCGCTTTCGGGCCTCGAGCTCGTCCATCTTCTCCTCGATCGTGCCGGCGGCGACAAGTCTGTAAACGAACACCGCCTTGTCTTGCCCGCTCCGGTAGGCACGATCGATGGCCTGTTCCTCGACGGCGGGATTCCACCAGGGATCGAAGACGATCACGGTGACGGCAGCGGTGAGATTGAGGCTGACCAGGAACACCTTCGCCGCGCCGTTCTGAAAGGCTTCGATCGCGGTCTTGCGGCCCCTGGTGTCGCCGGTGAGGAGGCTGTAACGCATGCCATCGTCTTCGACGCGCTTCCCTTCCTGCACAAGGACGGCACGCCGTATCCGGAATAACAGAGCGGCTCACAGGGCCGTGCGGGGGATGCTTCAACGATCCGTGAGTGAGTGGTAGGAGCCTGCATGAGTATTCGCCCGATCGTGCGCTATCCCGACCGCCGGCTCGCGCTGCCGGCCCGTCCCGTCACCGCGTTCGACGAGTCCTTGCGCGACCTCGTGAACGACCTGCTCGAGACCATGCGCGCCGCGCCCGGCATCGGCATTACCGCGCCGCATATCGGCGTGCCCTTGCGCGTCGTGGTGCTGGAGCTCGAGGCCAAGGATGGCGCGCGGACTTACGTCAATCCGGAGATCACATGGGCTTCGCCCGAGATGATCATGCATCGCGAGGGCAGCGTCTCGATGCCCGGGGTCAACGACGAGGTGCAGCGCCATGCGCGGGTGCGGATCAGCTACCAGGACGTCGAGGGCAATATGCAAAACGAGGAATCGGAAGGGCTTGCGCGCCGTCTGCCATCAGCACGAGATCGACCAGCTCGACGGGATGTTCTGGATCCAGCGGCTGTCGCGGCTGAAGCGGGAACGGCTGGTGAAGAAGTTCGAGAAGATGTCGCGGAACGCATAGGGGGGATTGGCGACAGTGTCATCCACCAATTTGAGCCATGTAGATCCGGATGGAGCCCGCTCACGCCCTCTTCCCGCTCCGCTTGTTGATCGGCGCATTGCGACGCTCTCGTTTGCCGCGCGCGATCTCGGTGGCCAGCGCGTCCAGCTTCGGCTCCCAGAAATTCCTGAACTGGCCGATCCATGCATCCACCGCGCGCAGCCCGGCAACGTCGACCGAATAGAGCCGCCTTTGCGCCTCCGCCCGAACGCTCGCAAAGCCGCTCTCGCGCAGCACCTTGAGGTGCTGCGAGACGGCCGCCTGGGTGATACCGAACTCGGCCCCAATGACTTCGACAATCTCACCGGATGCCATTTCGCCGGACGCCAGCAGCTCGAGGATGCGACGGCGCACGGGATCGGCGAGGACTTCGAAGGCGTGCATCAGCTTCCGCCGCCCGGATGTGCGATGTCGGGCGGCAGCTCGCCGCGATAGAATGCGATCGTGCGGTCCGAGCGCTCCTTTGCCACGACCGGATCGACCCCACTCGCGACATGCGCCGCGCGCCAATACTCGCCACTTGTCGTCATGAATTCCTTGCCCTGGGGCGAGCCCATCCAGGCCTCGGCCGTCTCATGATCGACCGATGCCCCGGTCGCAAGATATCGCTCAAGTCCCGCAAGCGCGAGGTCCCAGCCGATACCCACCGCACCCGGGCCGAACTGATTCCAATGATCCTCGATGATCGCGGTGTGCTCGAGCGTCAGGCGCGCCTGGCTTCGCTCGGCTGTCAGCTTGACGTCGATCCAGCTCGTGCCGCCGCCGAATTCCCAGGTCGCGGCGAAATGGGTCGGCGGCGTACACGCCGTGATGGTCCCGCCCGCATTGCCTTTGAGCTGATACCTTCCGCCGAGCTGGAGCTCTCCCTCGACCGGAAGAAACCAGCGCTGAATGCGATCCCTGCTGGTCACGGCGTCCCAGAGATCGTCGACGCTGGTGTCGTAGAGCCGCGTCAGTGTCACCGCACTCGCAGGTTTTCCGTCTTTCTCGAAATTCCTCACCGAGCGCGTCACGAGGCCCAGGACCCGAGCGACATCGATCTGCATGGCATTCCTCCCGATCGTTTCGTTCAAGGAGGAATATCGATGTCTACTAATATAAGTCAACATTTATATTAAGCCGCTGCGTCCGCTATGCCCCCGAACACCCGTCGGTCATGTCCCCGGGCTGAACATCAAGCCGGGCGATGACAGCGAGTGTGTCGCGCCCCTACCCGCCCGCCATCAGCGCCTTCGCCAGCGCCATATACGCCGGCAGCGTCACGGGATCGTTGGCGGCATTGCCCGCCATCGGGTGCGAGGCGTAGCGGGCTATCACCATCTCGGCCTTGGGATCGATGTAGATGCCCTGGCCGTGGACGCCGCGCGCCATGTAGGCGCCGTGCGCGTTGTGCGTGATCCACCATTGATTGCGATAGGAGGCGCCCGGCAGCGTGGTGTAGCCGGCCGGTTTGAACTTTTCGGGATCGCCGCCGCGCGCGATGTCCTCTACGACCTGTGAAGGCACGACCTGGCGGCCGTTGAAGCGGCCGTGATTGCGCATGGTCTCACCGAAGCGGGCGAGATCGCGCAAGGTGGTGGAGAGACCGCCGCCGCCGCTCTCGGTGCCGATGCGGTCGACGTGATAATGCGCGTCCTCCTCCGCGCCCATCGGCTGCCAGATGCGCTCGGAGAGCAGATCCGACAGCGTCATGCCGCTGGCGCGCCTGACGATCCAGGCCAGCACGTCGGTGTTGACGGTCTTGTAGGCGAAAGCCTTGCCGTGCTCGCCCTGCTTCTTCTGCGCGATCAGGAAGTCGAAGATGGTGGTCGGGCCGTCATAGCCAGGCGGAATCGGCGCCATGCCGTTGGCGCGCCGCAGCCCCCACACGTCCGAGTTCTTGTCGGTATAGACCTCGGTGTAGAGAAGCCCCGTGGTCATATCCATGACCTCGTGCACGCGCGCGTCCCCGAACGCGCTTGTCTTCAGCTCCGGCACATAGTCCGTCACCGGCGCCTGCGGATCGATCTTGCCCTCGGTGACCAGAATGCCCGCGAGCACGCCGGTGAACGACTTCGTCACCGACATCGCGATATGCGGCTTGTGCGGCTTCAGCGCGCCGAAGTAGCGCTCGTAGATCAGCCTGCCCCGATGCAGCACCGCGATGCCGTCGGCGTAGGTCTCCTCCAGCATTTTTGCGAAGGTCACGGGCCGGCCGTCCATCGTCATTGAGGCGACCGCGCCGATGTCGTGGTCCTGGCGCGGCAACACCGATGCCGGCCCCGCCCCGCGCCAGACGTTCACGGTCGGTACCAGCTGGCGGATGTTGCTCCAGGCCCAGCGCAGCTCGGGGAAGCTGCGGAACGAGCCGTCCTGGAAGGTTATGGTGCGGTCCGCCGGCGGCGGAAAGCCGCGCATCCAGCCGAGGGTTTCGGGGTCGGTTTCGAGGGCGGTGGCGTGCGGTCGCGTGGCGGTGGGCGAGACAGACATCAACACTGGCTCCAAAGAGGCGATGCAGATGTGGTAGCATGGGCGAGCACGGGGCACATCCGACGCAAGCGCTGGGCACCTGCGCAACAATCAGGACGGCAATTCACTGAAAGGACCGAGCATCCCAATTGGTGGTACCGACCAATCTCACATTCCCGGCGAGGTACCACGTGAGCCGTAGCTGGCACAAACTAGCGGACTAAATAGCGGTGTAGCCGCCGTCGGCATTGATGCACGCGCCGGTGACGATCGAGGCCTTGTCGCTGGCGAGAAACGCCACCACCTGGGCGATTTCGTCCGGCCGGGCCAACCGACCGATCGGTTGCCGCACCAGCATCGTCTCGCGGGTCGCCTCCGGCAGCTTGGCCAGCAGGGGCGTATCGACATAGCCCGGAGAGACGCAGTTGGCCCGGATGCCCTGTCGCGCATAGGTCAGCGCAACCGAGCGCGTGAGATTGACGACAGCCGCTTTCGCGGCCGAATAGGCGTTGCTGTTCTCCTGGCCGACATGGGCCAGGATCGAGGCCATATTGACGATCGCGCCGCCACCCATCGCGAGCATGGTGGCCGCGGCAAACTTGTTGCAAATCGCCACGCCGGTGAGGTCAACGTCGATCACGCGCCGCCAGTCAGCGAGATCAAGCGCGTGGATCGGCGACTTGCGCTCGGGAATGCCGGCATTGGCAACGAGGATGTCGAGCCGGCCGAACTGCGTCACGGCCGCCTGCATCAGCGCGGCAACCGAAGCTTCATCGGTAACGTCGACGTACTGGAAGACCGCTGCATGGCCCTCAGCGGCAAGCCCGGCCGCAAGCGTAGCGCCGCTTTCGGCGAGGTCTCCCAACATGACCTTCGCCCCTTCAACCGCAAACAGCCGCGCCACGGCGGCTCCAATCCCGGAGCCGGCGCCAGTGATGACGGCCACTTTTCCCTGCAGCAGCATCGGTTGCTCCCATCCTAGATTGGGCCGCCGGGGTCAGTTCTTCTCGAACCCCGGACGCGGAATGGTACCCATCAGAGTGCGGGTGAAACCGCCGTCCACGACGATCTCCTCGCCGGTGATATAGCTGGCACGCTCGCTTGCCAGGAACACGACCGCATCGGCGATATCTTCGGGACGGCCGATCCGCTGCGCCGGCACCAGCGCGCGCCGCGCCTCATGCACGCCCTGTGTCCGATAGATGGTCTCGGTCATCGTCGTGCGGATCATGCCGGGGTTGACAACGTTGCTGCGCACGCCACGCGGTCCCCATTCCACCGCGAGCTGACGCGACAGCATGACCACGCCGGCCTTGCTCACGCTGTAGGCGCCGCTGTAGCTCTGCGGAAGCGAGGCCGAGATCGACGCCACATGGACGATGGCGCCCGCACCGCGCGCCAGCATCGGCTGTCCGAACGCGCGCGCGCAGCGGAGATAGCCGGTCAGGTTCAACGAGAGAATGCGGTCCCAGTCCGCCATGCTCGTGGTTTCGAGCCCACCCGGCAACATGGTGCCGGCATTGTTGACGAGGATCGCGGCCTCGCCGACTTTCGCGGCCGCGTCACGGGCAGCACGTGCAACGCTGTCATCGCTGGTGACGTCGCAGGCGAGGAACTCGGCGCGGCCGCCAGTTGAGCGAATCTCCGCGGCCACGGCCGCGCCAGCCTCGTCGCGGTCCAGCACTACGACTGTCGCGTCAACCGCCGCAAGACCAAGGGCAATGCCGCGGCCGATGCCAGCACCGCCGCCCGTCACGACGGCAACTTTCGTCGAGAGATCGATCCAAACCATGCAGAGTGCTCCGAACCTTGGGAAGGCGACCGGCGCCTCAGATGGCCGGACCAGACAGGGATGGCAGTTCAATCCTGCGGATCAGCCGGTTCTCCTGGGCGACGATGAGATGCTCGGAGGCTTGCAAGTAGGCCGGCCAGTCCGGATCCTTGTCGCGCGACGCGTGCCGGCGCTCGAACTCGCCCATGTCCGGGAAGCCCCAGAGATGGACGATCTGGTTGAGCGGCCCGACTGCGCTCGTGAACATGCCGAGCGGGCGCCCCAGATATCTGAGCTGGACCGGCATCGCGAGCCGGTCGAAGACCTCGATGAACTCCGCCATCTTGCGCAGGCGGATGGTGTAGACGCGCAGGTCGACAATGGCAGGCTCGGTCATTGCACGATCTCCCGGGTTGCCCCTCTCAGCTGCGCACGAGTGCGCAGCTTCCCTCCTCGAGAGGCCGGAATGCTTCAGTCGCGCTCAGCGTCGAGACCAGCTTGTAGACGTCGCCGGTGGACGTGCTCTCCGCCGGCTTCTTCACCTCGAAGAGATAGGCCGGATGGATCTTGCGCCCATCGGCGCGGATCATGCCCTGGCCGAAGCAGTCATCGTCGGTCGGCATCTTCTTCATGAGCTCGACGACTTCGCGGCCGTTGCGCTTGGCCTGCTCGACGCCGAGCTCCTTCACCGCCTTGAGGTAGTGCAGCACGCAGGCATAGTCGCCGGCCTGACTCATATTGGGATAGACGTTTGCTGCCAGGCGCGGTTTCACGCGGTTCATGAAGGCGCGCGTTCGTTCGTTGAGATCCCAGTAGAAGGTCTCGGTGAGCGACAGGCCCTTGGCCGTCGACAGGCCCATGCCGATGACATCGGTGACATAGCCGACCAGCGCCGCCATGCGTGTACCGCCCTGGTCGAGGCCGAACTCCTGGGCCTGCTTCAGGCAGTTGATCAGCTCGTTGCCGGAATTGGCAAAGGCGATCACATTCGCGCCGCTTGACTGGGCCTGTAGCAGGAAGGACGAGAAATCCGAGGTCGACCCGAAAGGATAACGTACCGAGCCGAGCACGCTGCCGCCGGCCGCCTTGACGAACTTCGCCGCATCCGCCTCGGCCGCATGGCCGAACGCATAATCGGCGGTGAGGAAGAACCATTTCGAGCCGCCGGTGCGCACGAGCGAGGTCGCCGTCGAATGGGCGAGACACCAGGAATCCCAGGACCAATGCACGAGGTTGGCGCTGCAGCTCTTGCCGGTCAGGTCCGACGAGCCTGCGGTGGTGATCAAGGCGACCTTGTTCTTGTCCTCGATCAGATATTTGGCGCCGAGCGCGATCGACGAATTACCGACATTCTCGATCACGTCGACACCATCCTGGTCGAACCATTTGCGGATGATCGCAAGACCGACGTCGGCCTTGTTCTGATGGTCGGCGACCAGGATCTCGACCTTGATCGAGGGATTGGAAGCCATGAATTCGGCCGCCGCCTGCTGCGCGCAGGCAACCGTCGTCGGCCCCGACACGTCACGATAAATGCCGGACATGTCGGTGATCACGCCGATGCGGATCGTGTTGTCGGATTGCGCCCGGGCGAGGGGCGGTGCGAGCGCCGTCGCGAGGCCGGCCCCGACGAAACTGCGGCGTGTCATGCTCATGTCGTTTCTCCCTCACCTGCCCTGCCTGCGCAGAGCTGTTGTCGTTGCAATCGGACGGCTTGGATCAGGCCTGCTGGCCGGCGAGATGGCGGCCGGTGATGTAGCCGAAGGTCATGATCGGCCCGAGCGTGATGCCGGCGCCGGGATAGTTGCCGCCCATGATGGAGGCGCGATCGTTGCCGACCGCATAGAGCCCGGCGATCGCCGAGCCGTCCCGGCGCAGCACGCGGCCGACCACGTCAGTGGTCAAGCCGTCGAACGTGCCGAGATCGCCCATGATGATCTTCAGCGCGTAGTAAGGTCCGGCTCCGACAGGGGCGACGTTCGGGTTCGGCTTGTGCTCGGGATCGCCGAGATAGCGGTTGAACGCCGTGCTGCCGCGCTTGAACGCGCGATCGATCCCGTCGCCGGCGCCCGCATTGTACTCGCGCACCGTTGCTTCGAGGCCTTCGGGATCGAGACCCGCGGCCGCGGCAAGGTCCCGCAATGTCGCGCCGCGCTTGAGATAGCCGTTGCGCACGAAGGGTCCGACCGGCACCGGCGCCGGCTTGGCATAGCCGAGGCCGTATTTGCGGATGGTGGCGTGATCGCAGATCAACCACGCTGCGGTCTCCCTGGCGCCGACGCCGTCGGCGATCATCGCGGCGCCGACGTCGTGGTAGGATTCCGACTCGTTGGTGAAACGCCGCCCCTGCCGATTGACGGCGATCACGCCAGGCTTGTAGCGATCCACGAGATGCGGAAACACGCCGGTGCGGTTCCCCAAGGGCACGCGCGACACCGGCATCCAGGCCGCCGCATTCGGAAAGCGGATGTCGCAACTGCCGCCCTCCTCTTCCGCCATGCGGATGCCGTCGCCCGTGTTGGCCGAGGGCGTCGGCGACAGGTGCTCGCCGCCGCGGGCGAGGTGCGGATAGGCGCGCGCGATGCGCGCTTGGTCATGCGGAAATCCGCCGCTGGCGAGAACCACGGCGTGGCGCGCGGTGATTTCGTACGCGCCCCTGGCGTCGCTGACGACCGCACCGGCGATCGCGCCGTTGCGGCTGATCAGCCGCTGCGCCGGAGTCGCCGTCAGCAGGGGGATCCCGAGATCGAAGACTGTCCTGGCGAGCCGCGCCGCCAGCGCGTTGCCGCTGGTGATCTTGACGCCGCGGCGATAGCGCGCGAGATCCCAGAGGTGGCTCGCAAGCCGCCTCGTCACATACAGCGCCGATGGCAGCGAGCTGGTCACCCGAAAGAAGTGCTTCAGCTCATCGTTGGACGAGTTGAACATCATGCCGATGAAGGTGATGGTCTCGAGCGGCGGCCGCAGCCGTCGGATCTCCTCACCGAGGGCGCGGGCATCGTAGGGCGCCGCAGTGACCGAGCGGCCCAGCCTGGCGCCGCCTTCCACATCGGGGTGATAGTCGGGATAAGCCGACAGCACGAACTTCGCTTCGGTCTCGGTCTCGAAGAAGTCGAGCATGCGGGGACCGACATCGAGAAAGGCGTCGATCGCGGCATCGTCGAAATGGTTGCCGGTCTCGTTCTTGAGATAGGTGCGCGCGGCCTCCCTGCTGTCGCTCACGCCGGCGTCGCGGGCATGGCGGTTGCCGGGAATCCAGAGCACGCCGCCGGAGAAGGCCGTGGTGCCGCCGAAATAAGAATCCTTCTCGACGATGATCACGTCGAGCCCGCATTTTCGCGCCGTGATCGCGGTGGACATTCCGCCGGCGCCGGAGCCAACGACCAGCACGTCGCACGACAGGTCGCGCCCTTGCCCTGACATTGCCGCTTCTCCCTCGTCCTCCCCTTGGCCTCGCGCAGCGTTGTTTGTCAGCTCTGCCGAGGCACGATCCTGGATAGACGCGGCCGCCGGCGCCGCCAATGGACGAACCCGCTTTTGTATTGTACTTTTCATGAGCGCAGTGCAGCAGCCCGCGGCCGGCCGGAGGCCGCACTGAGGGAACGGAAGCGTGATCCCGCACTATTTTTTGTATGAAGAAGCGGCATCTGAGGTCGAGCCATCGTTCCTTCACATCGAGCCGATCCCCGTGCGCAGTGGCCGTCACAATTGGACAATCCGGACCCATACCCATCCCGACCATCACCAGATCCTGGTAATCAGCAAAGGCGGCGGCGCCATCGAGGTCGAGGGCACGAGCTGGGCGGTCTCGCCACCGGCCCTGATCATCATCCCGGCACTGACGATCCATGCGATCCGGTTCAAGCCCGGCACCGACGGCTATGTCATCACCGTGGCGCCGCCATTCCTGCGCTCTGCCCTCGACGGCGACGCCGACCTCGTCGACGCCTTTCGCCTGCCGGCGCGCTTCCTTCCGCAACAGATCGGCCGCGACGTCGACCTCGTCGGCCTGTTCGCCTCGCTCGAGCACGAGTTCGTCTGGTCGGCTCCCGGCCGCCGCACCGCCATCAAGGCCTATCTGCAGCTGCTCGCCGTGGCCGTGCGCCGGCTGCAGGAGCAAGAGCGGGTTCGCCCGATCTCCAGCGCGCGCGAGGCCGACACGGTGATCCGCTTTCGCGAGCTCGTCGAACGGCATTTTCGCGAGCATGCATCGCTCGATTTCTATGCGCGCAGGCTCGGCGTGACGACGGCCCGCCTCAACGCGTGCTGCCGGCTCACGACAGGCAAGTCGTCACTGACCCTGATCAATGACCGGCTACTCACCGAGGCCAAGCGCAACCTGCTCTATTCGGACATGAGCGTGAACGAGATCGGCGCTGCGCTCGGCTACGCCGACCCGGGCTACTTCAACCGGTTCTTCTCGCGCAATGTCGGCCTGTCGCCCGGACGATTCCGCGACCGGCTGTTGTCCGACATGACGCGCGCCGCCGGTTGAGCCGGCATGGTGCCTTTAGCCGGCGAGAGAAAAGGCCAATCCATGTCGCTTGAGGGCCGCGGCGCCTTCGTCGAGATCATGGAGCGGACGGTCCGACAGGATCTCAAGGACGATCTGGCCTGCATAGCCCCGCCGCGTCAGGAGTCCCGCAATGGCCGCGAAATCGATCGCGCCCGAGCCGAGCGGATCATGCCGCCAATGCCCTTTCGGGGCATCGGACAAATGAACGATGCCGAGACGCGGCCACAGCACCTCGAGCCCATCGACCGGATCCTCGCCGATCGCAAAGGCGTTGGCGACATCGTAGATCACCGGCATGCTCGCATAACCGCCGGCATCGAGGAACGCCGAGATGTCGGCAGCGCTGGCGAGCAGCCCCTGCGGATGATTTTCGAGGATGATCGGCACGCCGGCGCGTTCCGCCTTGTCGTGAATGCGGGCGAAGGCGTCACGAAAGCTTGGCATCAATCGGTCGTTGGCCCTGGCAAGCAACGCATGCCGGCGGCCGGAGCCGACGCAGATCCAGCGCGCGCCCAGCTCGGCGGCGCGGTCGATCGCGGCCGCATATGATGAGACGGCAAAATCCACCACATCACGCGACGGGCTCGCGAGATTGATGTCGCTGCTGGCGAGATCGAGCGCCAGCAGCGACAGGCCGTGACGCTCGATCAAAGCGCGAATGCGGCGCGTGCGAGCGGCATCCTCCCTCCAGGGATCGAAGTGCGGCGGCGTGGCCATCAGCTGAATGGCGCGATAGCCGGCGGCCGCGAGCCTTTCGATGGCCTCTTCGGCGATACAATCCCAGGTGAATCCGAAGGTGTGGGCGCCGAGCACCGGGAGCGTCATGACGCCGTCCGATAAAGCTCGATGGTCCGCCGAATGCCGTCGCGCAAGGATGTCGCCGGCAAATCCGGAAAGACGCGCCGCAAATCGCCTTCGCCGATGTCCTCCGCGAATGGGAGCACGGGTCCGTCGATGCCGATCCTGGCCTCGGGCACAACGGCGCGCACGGCCGCAACGACCTCGTCGTTCGAAGCCACCTCGCCCGGCAGATTGAAGACGAGCGCACCGTCGGGTTCGCGACGGAGCGCGGCCTCGTAGGCCGCCACCACATCGTCGACGAGGACGAGACCCGCCGTCCCCACATAGGGAATGACGTAGGTCTCACGGCGCGCCGCCGCGCGGCAGGCGAGCGAGGGACCGGCGGTCATCCCGGTCTCCCGACCGAAGCCATAGACGATGTAGGGCCTGAAACCGATGCTGGCGATGCCGTGGTCTTCCCAATAGGCCCGCGCGCTGCCCTCACAGGCGAGCTTGAATGCGCCGTAATGGGTGATGGGGCGCGGCGTCGTCCCGTCATGTGGACCGTAGACGCCGGCGCTGCTCGTGAAAACGATGCGGCGAATGCCGAACGCCTGGGCCGCATTGAATACGTTCAACGTGCCGATGAGATTGATCATCGCGCCGCGCACCGGATCGGCTTTGCAGGCCGGCGTCAGCACGCCGGCGAGATGGACGATGGCCTCGCAGCCTTCCGCCGCCGCACGCACCGCCTGCGCATCCGCGATATCACCGATGCGCCACTCCATCGCAGCGGCCGAAACCCCGACGATGCGATCGAACTGCGCCGAACGCCCGACCGGCTCGAAGACGCGAAGCTGATGGCCCTCCGCGACCAACCGCCGCGCCAGCCAGGCGCCGATGAACCCGCCTCCGCCCGTGATCAGAATCTTCATGACGAGCTTCCGTGCTGATCAGGAACCGTGACCGAAGAAGCTCTCGCCCGGCCGCGCGACGCGGCCATAGAGCCCGGGCGAAGCCAGCGTCGCCATCGACAGCTCCTGCGCCGTCTGCAACAGCGCCGGCGCAAGCTCGAGCATGCGCTCCTCGGTCAGGCGGATGTGGGGACCCGCGATCACCACGGCGCCCGTCACCTCCCTGGTCTTGGGATGACGGATGGGAGCCGCGGTCGCGCTCATCCACGGCGTATAGGTCTGCACGCAGATGCTGACGCCGCGCTTGCGGGTCTGGCGCAGATATTTCAGCAGCGCCGGCCAGCTCTCCGGCGCACGCGGACCATAGTCCTTGCGCAGCCCGTAGCCCTGCTTCTCCACCAGCGCGCGCGCCTCCTCATCCGGCAGGCACGAGAGCCAGGCGTGACCGCTCGCCGAGCAGGACAGCCGCCCCACCTGCCCCATGTCCGGATCGTAGCGCAGGCCGGCAGGCGAGCCCTGCGCCTTGGCCACCCACACCAGCTCGCGCCCGTCGATCATGGCCAGACGCACGAGTTCGCCGCTCTCTCGTGCGAGGCGGTCCAACAACGGCTGGGCAAAATCCGTGATGCCACTGCCGGCGAGGAACGTGAAGGCGAGCGAGGCGATCTTGGCGGTGAGCTGGTAGGCGCCCTGCTCGCGCTCCTGCCTGACGTAACCATGCTCGATCAGGCTCGTCAGCACGCGATGGGTCGCGCTGCGCGGAATGTGCAGCGAATCGGCGATCTCGAACAGCTGCATGCCATGGGCATTGGTCGCGAGCAGCTCGAGCACGCCGAGCGTCCGCTCCAACAGCCCGCTCGGCGCCTCGGCGGGATCCGGGTTTTTCAACATCAAGGCAGCATCCTGATTCACAATTGCATCTCCTGATCAGGTCGCACTATCTGACCGGTTTCGGCGGCTTTGTGAACCGCCATCGTGGCCCGCAAGGTCAGCATGCCGTCGCGCGCCGTGATCAGCGGCGCTTCTTCGGCGCGGACCACCCGCGCCAGATGATCGATCTGCGCAAGATAGGGATCGCCGCGCGTGAGGCCAATCTCGTCGCGCGAGATCGGAGCAAACCAGCTCTTGGCCGAGGCGTAGTGCCAATGTTCCAGCGTCGGCAGCGCCAGCGCGCCGTCGGTGCCGCAGAGGAAATGCGTCTGCACCATAGCCGGCTGCGGCGGATAATTCGGGCTCTCGCCGCTGGCAAGATCCCAGCTCCACGGGCTCGCCGCGGTATCGCTCAGGCTCAGCGTCACCAGCGCCCCACCGGCAAGGCGGAGCAGGATCGCCGCGGAGTCCTCGACCTCGAAGCCGCGCACCGCGTTGGACGTGACGGCTTGCACGGAGGCGATCTCGCCGCAGAGATGCCGGATCAGGTCGATCTCGTGAATGAGGTTGATCAACACCGGGCCGCCCCCCGCCTCGCGACGCCATACCACGTCGAAATAATCCGGCGGCTTGTAGAAGGTTGCGAGCACCGTCGCATTGGTCAGGCGGCCGAGCGCGCCCTCGGCAATCATTGCACGCGCCCGGCGCGTGATCGGATTGTGGCGCCGGTGGTGCCCGACCAGAACAGGCACGCCCGCACGCTCCGAGGCCGCCGCAATCGCCGCCGCGTCGGCTAGCGTGCTGGCGACGGGCTTCTCGACCAGGGCCACGATGCCGCGCTCGATGCAGGCGATCGCAAACGCGCGGTGGGTCGCGTTCGGCGTGGCGATGATCGCCGCCTGCGGCTTCACCGCCTCCAACAGATCGCGCGCATCGCTGTAGCAGGGCACGCCAAGGCCTTCTGCATAAGCCCTTCCCGCGGCAGCGGGTTCGGCGATTGCGACGAGCCGGCAGCTCGTCGAACGGCGGATCGTCTCGCAATGGGCCCGTCCGATTGCGCCGGCTCCGATCACCGCCACCGCGACCTCTGTCATCTGCGTCCTCACGAATTGCCGTTGCTTCCGAGGCGGCTCTTAGCACGCCATGTCTGGAATTGGAATGGGATTCCAGTTTTTGATCTTTGATATTGGAATTCGATTCCAGTTGTGATACGGCAGGCTCAAGAGCCGCTTGCACGGCCCGCCGGCAGCGACCGGCGCATGTCGGAACGGGAGGAAACAAATGACGGATCGGAAGACGACATCGGCCATGACAGGCTTGCGCATCGGCCGTCGCGGCCTGCTCCTCGGCGCAACCTCACTCGCGGCCTCACGCCTCGGCATGCCCTATATCGGCAATGCGGCCGCGGCCGAGCCGATCAAGATCGGAATGATCTGGGCGAAGACCGGTTCGATCGTCGACCAGGCCGAATATCTCGCCCAGGGCGGCATGCTCGCGCTGGAGCAGCGCAACAACACGCTGCTGGGACGGCCCGCGGAGATCGTCTGGCTGGACGAGCCCAATCCGCAGGGCGCGCAGCAGAGCGCGGAGCGTCTTGTCGGCGAGCAGAAGGTCGTCGGCATGGTCGGCGGCGCGCTGTCCTCCTTCGCGCTAGCGATCTCCTCGGTGGCCAAGAAGGCCAAGATCCCCTACGTCGCAGCCAATGCCGCCACCGGCGACCTCACCGGCAAGTCCTGCAACAAGTACACCTTCCGCCTGCAGCCTCCCGTCGACGTGCACGCGCGCATCCTCGCGCCCTACTGCGCCTCGATCGGCAAGAAATGGTACCTGCTGACGGCATCCTACGCGTTCGGCCAGGACATCAAGCGCGCCTTCACCGACTACATCACAGCCAATGGCGGCACCGTGGTCGGCGCCGACGAGGTCCCGGTCGGCACGCCGGACTATTCCTCGTTCATCCTGAAGATCCGCGCCGCCAAGCCCGACGTCGTGATCGGCGGCATCGCCGCGAGCGATCTCACCACCTTCCTCAAGCAGTGGAACGAGCTCGGCATGAAAGGCAAGATTCCCTTTGCCGAGATTTCGGTCGGCAACACCGACCTCTGGGGCGTCGGTCCCGAAGCGGCGGACGGGCTCTATACCATCACCTGGTGGTACAAGAATCCGAACAATTCGCCCGAGGAAAAGGCGATGGCCGCCGCCTACGAGAAGAAATACAACAGGCCGGCGGCTGACAAGGCCTGGATGGGTTGGCTCGGCATGAAGAGCCTTCTCGATTCCATCGAGATGGCGAAATCGACCGAGCCTGCTGCCATCGTGCAGGCGCTCGAGGGCTGGAAGTATCGCCGCGGCGACCTGGATATCGGCTACCGCGATTTCGATCATCAAATGACGAGCCGGCTGCTGGTCGCCGGCATCCATCCCAAGATCACGGACAAATGGGACTATTTCGACGTCAAGGCCGAGTTGCCGAAGACGTCGGAGGATCTCGCCAAGGCCTTCGGCTCTGCCGGCGACAGCGCCTGCAAGATGGACACTCTCTGAGCCTTCCTTCCCTTGGAATGAGGCCGTGACGCAGGCCCCGCGCCTGCGCCATCGCCTCGCCCGATCCGAAACGGATGTCGCCATGCTCGACATGATCCTCTCGCAAGCCGTCAATGGCCTGGTGCTCGGCTTTCTCTACGTTCTGATCGCGATCGGGCTCTCGATCATTTTCGGGATGCTCGGCATCGTCAATTTCGCGCATGGGGCCTTCTTCGCCGTCGGCGCGTATCTCGCCTACGCCTTGAGCCGGGAGTTCGGCTGGTGGGCCGCACTCGCCGCACCGCTGTTGACCGGCATCATCGGCGTGATCGTGGAGATGACCCTGATCCGGCATCTCTACGGCAAGGAGCCGCTGCTCGGCCTGATCCTGACCTTCGCGCTCGCGCTGCTGGCGGAGGCCGTGCTGCGGCTGGTCTTCGGCGGCGCGCCCGTGCCCTTCGCCGCACCGAAATTCCTGGCCGGCTTCGTCGAATACGGCCCGATCCTGATCACCAGATACCGGATGTTCGTGCTGGTCACGACCGCGGCGGTGCTCGTCGCGTTCTGGGCCTTCCTCGCCTACACGCCCTACGGCCGGATCATCCGCGCAGGATCGCGCGATCCGGAGATGGTGGGCCTGCTCGGCATCAATCTGCCGATCGTCTTCAGCGGCGTCTTCGGCATCGGCTGCCTGCTCGCCGGCCTCGGCGGACTGCTCGCCGCTCCGCTGTGGACCATCACGCCCTCGATGGCCGCCGGCGCGATCATGCCGGCCTTCGTGATCGTCACCATCGGCGGCCTCGGATCGTTTCTCGGCGCTGTCGTCGCCGGCCTCCTGGTCGGCATCACCACCGCGATGACCATCCAGTTCCAGCCGGAATGGTCGGGCGCGGCCATGTACATCCTGATGGCTGCCATTCTCCTCATCCGCCCGCGCGGGCTGTTCGGTGAACGCTGGGAGAGGTTCGAGTGAGACATCTCGCCATGTTGCGCCATCCGGCGCTCGTCACAGCGCTCGTTCTCGCCGCACTGACGGCCGTGTGGTCCCTGCTCGGCGCGCCGATCTCACTGATCACGCAGATCGCGATCTATACGCTCTACGGCGCCGGCGTGAACCTTCTCGTCGGCTATACCGGCCTCGTCCCGTTCGGTGCGTCGGTGTTCTTCGGTTGCGCGAGCTATGCGGCGGCCTTCTTCATCCTCGGCCGTTACGGCAACGATCTCGTCTCGCTGCTGCTTGCGACGGCCTTCTCCGCCCTACTGGCGCTCGTGATCGGCGCCATCATCCTGCGCCGCAGGGGACTGTACTTCTCGCTCCTGACCCTGGCTTTCTCCCAGATCGCCTTCGAGATCGCCTTCAAATGGAGCGCGGTGACCGGCGGCGAGAACGGCCTGCAGAGCGTCTATCGCACGAGCTTTGCCGGGCCGTGGTCGTTTCACGTCTTCGTGGTCGCGGCCACCGTGCTCTGCATCTGGCTGATGTGGCGGATCGCGCACTCGCCGTTCGGCCGCGTGCTGCAGGCACTGCGCGACAACGAGCAGCGGGCGAGCAGCCTCGGCTATGACGTCCACCGGTTCCGCCATGGCGCCCTGATCCTGACTGGCACCTTCGTCGGCTTCGGCGGCGGCCTGCTCACGCTGATGCTCGAAGGCGTGTATGCCAACAATCTGAGCTGGCAGCACGCCGGCGATTCCCTTCTGATGACCGTGCTCGGCGGCGTGCATCACGTGCTCGGGCCGCTGTGGGGCGCGATCGCCTTCATCCTGCTCGAGGACCGCCTGTCCGCGATCACCGAAAACTGGTGGCTGATCTTCGCGCCGATCCTGATGTTGTTCGCGCTGACCTCGCCGGAAGGAATCCAGGGCCTGTGGCAAAGGCTGTTCGGCCGCCAGCGCTGGACGCTGGTGCGTGCCGATATTCCGCCGCGTCCCGACGTCATTGCGCCCTTCGCGAGCAGCGCCAGCGGGCTCCACCGTGGCAAGCCGCTGCTGCAGACCATCGGGTTGAGCAAGAACTTCGGTAGCCTGGTGACGGCGAAGAGCATCGACCTCGAGATCCATGGCGGCGTGCTCCACAGCATCATCGGGCCGAACGGCGCCGGCAAGACGACGTTCTTCAACATGCTGTCCGGCGCGCTTAAGCCGAGCGGCGGACGCATCGTGTTCGACGGCCGCGACATCACCCGCCTGCCGATGCATGTTCGCGCAAGACTCGGGATCGGGCGCTCGTTCCAGATCCTGTCGATCTTCCAGAACCTGGCCGTGTTCGAGAACGTCCGGGTTGCCGTACAGGCCCAGCGCAAGGGATCGGGCCGGCTGCTCCGAGATGCCTATGCTCTCGAGGAGACCAACGCCAGGACCTGGTCGATCCTCGATGCCGTCGGCCTCGCGGATGTCGCGGCCGAACCCTGTGTCAACCTTCCGCACGGGGCGAAACGGCTGCTGGAGATCGGCATTACGCTCGCAATCGAATCCAGGCTGTTGCTGCTCGACGAGCCGCTCGCCGGCCTCGCCGAGGCCGATCGTGTCATCGTCGCCGATCTGATCCGGAAGCTTACGCAAACGCATGGCGTGCTCCTGATCGAGCACGACATCGACCGCGTTCTCGCGATCTCCGACCGCATCTCGGTTCTGCACCAGGGCCGGATGATCGCCGACGGCAGGCCAGCGGAGGTCGCCGCCAACCCCGACGTGGTCGCGGCCTATCTCGGCGCCGCCAGGGATGGCAGCCAGTCGCCGCCGCCCGCAATCGAGCGGATGGCCCACGCCAAGGCCCCGCTGCTGCTCGCGGCAAATGCGGTGTCGGCAGGCTACGGCGGCAGCACGGTCCTCGAGGCGGTTGATCTCGCCGTTCATGCCGGCGAGGCCGTCGCCCTGCTCGGCCGCAACGGCGTCGGCAAGACCACGCTACTGCGCAGCCTCAGTGGTACGCTCGCCATCTCCGGCGGCAGCATCGCGCTCGAAGGAACGCCGCTCGCGCGCCTCAAGCCCTACGAGATCAATCGCCTCGGCATCTCGCTGGTCCCCGAGGGACGCCGGCTGTTCCCCAACCTCACCGTCACCGAAAATCTGCAGCTTGCCGCGCGGCCGGGCGGCCTCGGGCTTGCGGAGGTGTTTGAGCTGTTCCCGCGCTTGCGGGAGCGCCGGTCCGCGAAGGCCGAAATGCTGTCGGGCGGCGAACGGCAGATGGTCGCGATCGCGCGCGCCCTCGTCGTGCCGAGCAAGCTGATCCTGCTCGACGAGCCATTCGAGGGCCTCGCGCCGGCCGTGGTCAAGGAAGTGATGGACGCGCTCGTCAAGCTGCGCGGCAAGGTCGCCATGGTCATCGTCGAGCACCACGCCGAGACCGTGCTGCCGATCGTCGACCGCGCCTACGTGCTGGTGAACGGCCAGATCGCCTTTGCCGGCGACGCGGAGATCCTGGAGCGGGATCATGAGTTGCAGGCGCGCCTGCTCGGCGTGGTCCAGGCCGAGACGGCACAGGCCCGCGGAGCAGCCTAACCGAGAAGAGAACAACAATGATCAGCCTGAACCTGACCGGCGCAACGCGCCTCAACATCATCGTCGGCGATCCCATCGCCCAGGTGAAATCGCCTGCCGGTGTGACGCAGGCTTTCGTCGACCGCGGCTATGACGCCATCCTGGTGCCGGTGCAGATCGACAACGACCACCTGAAAGCACTGCTGACGACCGCGACCGAGATCCGCAACCTCGACGGCGTCATCGTCACGGTCCCGCACAAATTCGCTTGCTACGAATTCTGTTCGAGCGCGACCGACCGCGCCCGCCTGCTCGGATCTGTCAACATCATGAGGCGGCGCCGCGAGGGGGGGTGGCATGGCGATCATGTCGATGGGCTGGGTTTCGTCGGGGCGGTGCGCGCCAGCGGCTACGATCCGGCCGGCAAGCGCGCCCTGCTGGTCGGCGCCGGCGGAGCCGGGTCGGCGATCGCCATGGCACTGGTCGAAACCGGCGTACGCACCCTCGCCATCCACGACAATGATGTGGCCCGGCGCGACCAGCTGATCGGAAAGCTGAAGACGCTGGGTAAGGCCGAGATCGGCCCGGGCTCCGCCGACCCTACCGGTTTCGATCTCGTCGCCAACGCGACGCCGCTCGGCATGAAGGCCGGCGATCCGTTGCCGCTCGACGTGTCAAAGCTCAACGAACGTACGTTCGTCGGCTGCGTCATCACGAGCCCTGTGATCTCGCCGCTCGTTGAAGCAGCGCGCCGTCTCGGCTGCAAGACGTCGACGGGCAGCGAGATGTACAACGCGCTGCAGAGCTCGATGGTCGATTTCCTGCTTCAAAGCGACAGCTCGAGGTAACCGCCATGTTCAGGAACATCAACGAGATTTCCGACGGCGCGCCCTACGATCTGGTCGTGATCGGCTCCGGTGTCGCCGGGATGGCAGCCGCCCTGTTCGCCGCAATCGAAGGGCGCAAGGTCCTCCTGGTCGAGCGCACCGAATATGTCGGCGGGACCAGCGCGCTGTCGGCGGCAACCACGTGGGTGCCCAACTCCCACCGTTCCAGGAGCGTCAACCCCGACGACAGCCGGGACAAGGCGCGCAAGTTCCTCGACGGCGTCGTCGGCAATCATTCCGCCCCGTCGATGCGCGAGGCCTTTCTCGACAGCGCGCCGGAAGCAATTGCGGCGCTCGAAGCCAACAGCGTGGTCAAGTTCCGCCCCTACGCCACCCATCCCGATTACGAGCAGCAGTTCGAGGGCGCCACCATGCGCGGCCGGGCGCTCGAGCCGGTGCCGTTCGACGGCCGCAGCCTCGGACCCGACCTCGACAAGATCCGCCCGCCGATCCCGGAGTTCACGATCTTCGGCGGCATGATGGTCGACCGCACCGACATCGGCCACCTGCTCGCGATCAGGAAATCGGCGCGCTCCGCGGCTCACGCTATCAAGATCCTCGCACATTATGCCGGCGATCGGCTCAGGGGCCGGCGCGGCTCGCGCCTGGTGATTGGCAACGCATTGATCGGTCGTTTCCTGGCGTCTCTGAATGCGCGCGGCGTCGAGATCCTGATCCGGACCGAGGTCCAGGATCTCGTGAGCGAGAACGGCACCGTCATCGGCGCGATCCTCAAATCGGGTGCAACGACCCGCCGCGTCGCGGCCACCAACGGCGTCGTGCTCGCGGCCGGCGGATTCAACCGGCATCCGCGACGCCGCGCCGAGCTATTGCCCCAGGGCGAAACGTACAGCCCTTCGGCGCCAGGACATACCGGCGCCATGCAGGACATCGCATTGCGGCTTGGCGCCCGGTTTGGCGAGGGCAATCTCGACAACGCCTTCTGGGCGCCGGTCTCGATCCGCAAGCGCGCTGACGGCAGCACGGCGAGCTTCCCGCATTTCGTCATGGATCGCAGCAAGCCCGGGACGGTCTGTGTCGATCAGACGGGACGACGCTTCGTCAACGAATCCGTCTCCTATCACCTGTTCGGACGAGCAATGTTCGAGCACAACAAGCAGGTGCCGTGCATCCCCTGCTTCATCATCACCGACGCGGTCGGGCTCTCGAAATACGGTCTCGGCATGGTGCGGATGGGCACGCGCGACCTCACGCCTTATCTTGCCGACGGCTACCTGATGGAAGGCGCCAGTATCGCCGATCTCGCCGCCAGGATCGGCGTGCCGGCGGCCAGTCTCGAAACGACGATCGCGGCGATGAACCGCTATGCCGCAAGCGGCGTCGATCCCGATTTCGGCCGCGGCACCACGGCCTATCACCGCGTCAATGGCGATGCATCCATCGGGCCCAATCCGACGCTGGGTCCGATCTCGACTGCGCCCTACTATGCCGTGCGGCTCTATCCCGGCGACATCGGGGCGGCCACAGGTCTCGTCATCAACGAATGGGCGCAGGTCACGCGCGCCGACGGCACTGCGATCGCGGGCCTCTATGCCTGCGGCAATGAGGCCAATTCGATCATGGGCGGCACCTATCCCGGGCCCGGCATCACCATCGGTCCTGCCATCACGTTCGCCTACCGCGCAGTGCGGCACGCCGTCGGCGCGGCCCAGGCACGGCGCGCAGCGTGATCCGGAGGCTGATTTGACAGGCGACCACAATCTCGACTGCGATCTGCTCGTCATCGGCTCGGGCGCGGGCGGCCTGGCGGCGGCGGTCACCGGCGCCTCGCTCGGTCTCGACGTCATTTTGATCGAGAAAGAAGAGCAGCTCGGCGGGACCACGGCCTGGTCGGGCGGCTGGATGTGGATCCCGGGCAATCCGCTGGCGAAAGCCGCCGGCATCGTCGAGCCTCCCGAGCAACCGAGACTCTATTTGCGGCACGAACTCGCGGACGGCTATGACGAGAGCCGGGTCGAGATGTTCCTCGAGCAAGGTCCGCGCATGGTCGAGTTCTTCCGGCGCGAAACCCATCTGGCCTTCATCGACGGCAATCAGATTCCGGATTTTCACGGCAGGAGTCCGGGTGCGGTGACGGGCGGCCGCTCGGTCTGCGCCGCGCCGATCGACGGCCGCGAGCTCGGCCCTCGTATCCGCGATCTCAAGCCGCCTCTGGATGAAGTCGCCCCGTTCGGAATGGGCATCGCCTCCGGCGCCGATCTCAGGCATTTCCTCAATGCCCGCTCGTCTCCGACCTCGTTCTTCCACGTCGCCCGCCGGCTTGCGCGGCATATGCTCGACCTGCTGCGCTTCGGTCGCGGCATGCATCTCGTCAACGGCAATGCCCTGGTGGCACGGCTGCTGAAATCCGCCGATAACCTCGGCGTCCGCATCATGCCGGGGACACCCGCGCAATCGTTGCTGCGGGAGGGGGCTCGCGTCGTGGGCGCCCGCGTTGGGCGGGACGGCACGACGATCGAGATTCGCGCGCGCCGCGGCCTCGTGCTCGCCTGTGGAGGCTTTCCGCACGACGCGCAACGGAAGGCTGCGCTGTTTGCCCATGCCCCGACCGGCCACGAGCATTGGTCGGCGGCACCCGCGAGCAACACCGGCGAAGGCATCCGCCTCGGCGAGGCCGTCGGCGGGCGGCTGCGGACCGATCTCTCCGATGCAGGGGCCTGGGCGCCCGTGTCGCTGGTACCGCATCGCGACGGCTCGTTCGCTCACTTCCCGCATCTGATTGAGCGCGCCAAGCCCGGGCTGATCATGGTGCGCAGCGACGGGACGCGGTTTGCCAACGAGGCCGATTCCTATCATGACGTGATGAAGGCGCTGTTTGCCGCCACGCCGAAAGGCACGGCGGCCGAAGCCTGGGCGATCTGCGACGCAAAGTTCCTCAAGCGTTACGGTCTTGGCCGCGTGCGTCCCCCGCCCTTCCCCGTCGCGCCCTGGATCCGCAACGGCTATCTGAAGCGGGGCGCGACCATCGCAGCGCTCGCGCGGGCCTGCAACATCTCCGCCGACGGACTCGTAGCGACGATCGAGCACTACAATCGCTTCGCCGCCCGCGGCGAAGATCCCGCCTTCGGGCGCGGTGAGGCGCCCTACAATCGCGTGCAGGGTGATGCGGCGCATCTGCCAAATCCCTGCATCGCGCCCATCGAATCCGGCCCGTTCTATGCGGTCAAGATCGTGGCCGGCAGTCTCGGCACGTTCGCAGGCCTCGCCACCGACGAATATGCCCGCGTGCTCGATGGGCAGGCCACGCCGATCGACGGCCTCTACGCCGTCGGCAACGACATGGCGAGCATCATGGCCGGGCGGTATCCGTCGGGCGGCATTACGCTCGGCCCAGCCATGACCTTCGGCTACATCGCCGCGCACCATGCCGGCGGAATTCCACTCGCGAACAACCGGTCGGCCGCGGCCTGACCGCATGGAGAAGAACATGCTCTACGAGATCGCAACCCTGACGGTGAAACTCGGCACCGCGGCCAAGGCCGTGGCCGGCATCGGCGACTACGTCAGCGCATCAGGCGCCAATGGCACGCTGCTCGGCTGCTGGGCCAGCGAGATCGGCGAGCTCAACCAGCTCCTGGTGCTGCGCTCATTCAGCAATCACGAGGCGTGGCGCGCCGAGCGCGAGCGTGCATTGCGTACGACAAATCCCTTCGGAGCCGGCGAGGCCATCACCGGGATGAGCTTCGATACCTATGCGCCGTTTCCGTTCCTGCCGCCGCTCGCGCCGGGCAAGTACGGCCGCGTCTACGAGATCCGCACCTATCGTCTCAAGCACGGCGGCGTTCCTCCGACGATCGCGGCATGGGAAGCAGCCATGCCCGAGCGCGGCAAGCTGTCGCCGCTCTCGATCGCAATGTATGCGCTCGACGGGCCGCCACGCTTCACTCATATCTGGCCGTTCGCCAGCCTGGATGCCCGCGCCGCGGTGCGCGCCGAGTCCGTTGCCAATGGCATCTGGCCGCCGAAGGGCGGACCCGACTGGCTGACCGGCGACATGCGCTCGACCATTGCACTGCCAACGGCAATCTCTCCGCTGGCCTGAGGCGACGATCATGCCGCACATCTATTCACTCGCTTACCTCACTTCGGCGCCAACGGCGCCCCCGGATGCGCTGGTCCTCGCCGCCAAGCGCGGCTACCAGGCGATCGGGGTTCGCATCGCGCCTGCGGCGCCGGGCGGCGACTTCTCACCGCTCACCACCGATGCAGCCATGCTGCGCGAAACCATCCAGCGCATCGACGATACGGGAGTTGCAGTGTTCGACGTCGAGATCGCACGACTGGGGGTGGATTTCGAGCCGGAGCGCTTCGCGTCCTTTCTCGACACGGCCGGACGGCTGAATGCGCGCGCGATTCTGGTCGCCGGCGACGATCCAGACGAAGCGCGGCTGACAGAGTCGTTCGCAAACTTCTGCCGCGCCGCCGCGCCTTACGGCCTCACCGCCGATCTCGAATTCATGCCATGGACAGCGGTGAAGAACGCCAAGGAGGCTTTGCGGATCGTGACCAACGCCAATGAGCCCAACGGCCGCGTGTTGGTCGACGCGCTGCACGCCGCGCGCTCCGCGACCACTCTCGCCGATATCGCGTGCCTGCCGCACGACTTGCTGAGCTACGCCCAGCTCTGCGATGCACCCGCCGGCATCCCCACCAGCAATGACGAGCTGATCCACACCGCGCGCTGCGCGCGACTTCTGCCGGGCGACGGCGGCATCGATCTCGCCGGGATCGTCCGCGCGCTGCCGGACGATCTTCCGCTCAGTCTCGAGATTCCTAACGACGAGTGGCTTCCGAAGCTCGGAGCGGAGGAATGGGCACGGCGGGCGCTGGCCGCAGCCAAGACGACCGTCGCGCACGCGGCAAGGGGGACGGCGAGCGTATGACCGGGCTCAATTTTGAAGGTCGCATCGCCGTCATTTCCGGCGGCTGCGGCGGCATCGGCCGGGCGGTTCGCGAACGGCTTGTAGCCGGTGGCGCCAAAGTGCTCGTCTGGGATGTCGCGGATGAGGCAGATGAACGGGTCGATCTCACCGACGAGACCGCCGTCGACGAGGCGATGGCGCGCCTCCTTGCGCGACACGGCCGCATCGACGTTCTTGTCAATGCCGCCGGCATCACCGGCCCCACGGTCAATATCGAACAATACAGCCTTGCCGATTGGCGGCGTGTTCTTGACGTGAACCTGACCAGCACCTTCCTCTGCTGCAAGGCCGCCATCACACCGATGCGACAGCAAAACGGTGGCCGCATCGTCAACCTGGCCTCGATCGCGGGCAAGGAAGGCAATGCCAGCATGACCGGCTATTCCGCGGCAAAGGCCGGCGTGATCGCGCTAACGAAATCTCTCGGCAAGGAGCTGGCCGGTACCGAAATTCGCGTCAACGCCATTGCACCTGCCGTGATCGCCACCGATCTCGTCAAGCAGATGACGGAGGAAGCCTATCGGAACGTGTTGGCAAAGATCCCGCTCGGACGCGCAGGCCTGCCGAAGGAAGTCGCCGCGCTGGTCGCCTGGCTCGCCTCCGATGAATGCTCGTTCTCGACTGGCGCCGTCTTCGATCTTTCCGGAGGGCGCGCAACGTATTGAGTTGTCTTAAGATGACCGCTTGATACGGATCCGTCGAACATCGATTGCGCCGCGGAGGAGCCCTGCCCGTCTGATCCCGGCCTTGGAATCCTTTGCAGCGTATCTTCTGGTCAACACATGCTGATCATCGCTCGTGGACCGCAAGCATGCACAAGGTTCCGATGAGGGGTCCTGCCGCGAGGACAGCAAAGGCCGCCGCAAACGAGCCGGTTGCCGCGAACACCACGCCAACAACGCTCGGAACGATCACGCTTCCGAGCTGCCAGAGAGCATTGATCATACCGGTCGCGGTCGCCGTCATCCGCATGTCGACCCTCTCGGTGATCATTGCGGCAAGCAGCGGGCTGTAGACCACGGCAGTCAACCCAAGGAGCGGCGCTGCGATCAGGAATCCGCTTTTCGTGTGCATCATACCGAATACGATCAGCATCGCGGCGAACGCGAGAAGGTCGCAGATGACAAGATTGCGGCGCTTGCCGCCAAGCATGTCCGAGAGCAGTCCATAGAGGGGCTTTGAGACTGCAGCCGCGATACCAAAGATCAGGGCAATCGCGCCCGCATCCACTGGACTGAGCTGATAGCCCCGGATCATCAGCGCGGTCGCCCAGAACGCAAATCCCCACGTACCCCAATTGGCACCGAAGCCGGCAAGCGCGATCAGAACGAGGTTCCTGTCGGCCCACAGTGCTGAAAATCCGCGGCGCCATGTCACCTGATCGGGCGTCTTCGAGTTGCGTTCGCCGGCCCCCGCCGGCGTCAAGTCGGTCAAGAGGAACAGGCAGATCACGGCAACGAGTACCGTGAGGCCACCGAGGCCCCAATAGAGCGCACGCCAGCCGACGACGCCCAGCAGCATCGGAAAGATCGCGTTTGCGGCGGCGACACCGATCGACGGCGCCGTCGAAAACAGACCAAGCGCCCTGCCGCGCTCGGTTCGGCCGAACCAATCGGCGACAACCTTGACGCAAGCAGCATAGTCCGCGCCGGCGAACAGGCCCATCAGGGCCTGCAGTACGAGCCCCATCGCGAATGAACTGGTCAACCCGAACAGAAACGTGCACGCGGCAAGCGGCGCGAGCGCGAAAAACAGCATCAGCCGCGATCCGATACGGTCGGTTACGAAGCCTGCAAGGCCGCTCGCGATCACGTAGCCGGTGTAGAAGGCCGTCACGTACAGGCCGAGTGTTGCGACCGGAATGTCCAGTGATTTGCTGGCCATGAGATTGGCATTCGCCCATGCCAGCCGGTCGAGGAAGGTCACCAGGAAAGCGGCAAAAACGACCGAAAGGACCACCCATCGATAAGAACCAACCGAACCTTTCGGCTCGGCCGGAGCCGTTGCTGACGCGCCAACCCCTGCATTGGCGCCCCCCGTAGATGCACGTGTCGCATCATCCTGTGCAACGCGCGGTCGCGTGTTCGCAACGACATTCATGGGACGGGCCTTTCCAGTGTCTTGCCGGTCAGCTCCGGCGCGGTCACCATGCAGGCGTGCGACGAGGGGATGGCCCGGAAGCGCCAACCCTGTTGTTGTCGTGCACGCGCCCGGAACGGGTCGATCGCCGCCATTGCAGGCGCTTCGCAACTCACGTAGATCGTGTCGAGATCAGCCCCGACCGGCTTGGTCAAGCGGGGCGCTGTGCGCATGGTATTGGTCTCGATCATCCGCTCAGCTAACGGCAGTTGCCGGCGGCAGATGGCCACGCGACGGCAGGGCCCCTGTTGCAGTCAGACTCTTCTGAACAGTCCCGTGCGGCAACGCCCGCACGTCCCAGCCGTACGCCCCGGCATGCGCCGCGAGGTGGCCGGCGGCCTGGCCCAGTGCCATGGCCGTGGCCTGGTGCCGGATCGCCCCATTCGCCTCGCGGGTCGCCGAGATGGCCCGACCGGTGACGACGAGATTCCTGACCGAAATGCAGGTCATGCTGCGCGCTGGAATCTCGAACGGCTGCGCCGGCATGAAGAGCCGGAGCTTGCCATCTTCCTCATGCACATCCAAGGGACCGCAGCCCAGCGCTACCGCATCCTCGAACGGTGTGGCACCGACCACATCCTGTTCCGTAAGCAGGTAGTCGCCGACCAGCCGAACGCTTTCTCGCACGCCGACATGGCTTGCAATTCCAGCCAGCTCGCAAGCTGCAAATCCCGGCATTCTCCGCTTGAGGAAGCCGGCGATGCGACTGACCTGATAGCGTCCGATAAACTCCGCCCTGGTCAGATCGTTGGGGTCGAGATTATCGAGCCCATCCAGATGGCTCATCAGGCAGATGGCGTCAGACGTGCCGACCGGCGAGACGGACAGGACATCCCAGAACAGCTCACCTGTGGCCATGCCCTCGAGAGCAATCGCGCGCTTTTCCTGCCTTGAGAGGGCGCGAAAGCGAGCGACATCGACGTGGGACAATCGAAAGACGAGGCTCATTCCCATGCGGTGCCGACCCGCCTCTACGTCCGCCAGTGGCGCTCCTGCGTGGCGCGCAACAACCGCATCCCCGGTCGCGTCGATAAAGCAGCTCGCCCCCACGTTGAGCCGTCCGCCGGACGTTTCGATCTGCACCCCGGTCACACGGTCGTCGTCTCGGGAGGCGCCGCAAATCCGGGCATGAACCAATGCAGACGCCCCGCTCTCCAGGACGAGCTCATCGGCGACGAGCTTTACGATTTCGGGATTGAACGGAAGGCGCTTGAGGTGAAGGGGACGCACGGTGGCTTCCGCCAGCACGTAGTTTTCAAAGCCGTTGGATCCGCCCCGGGCGATCACCCGCTCGGCGAATTCCATGGGCAGGCCGCCGACAGCGCATGTCTCGCCATTGTAGAAGCCGAGCCACTGCGCCACCATCGACGTTGTGCCGGCGCCACCGAAACAGCCGGATGTTTCCACGACGAGGACGCGTGCACCCTGCCTGGCGGCAGACACCGTCGCCATTAGACCCGAAGCACCCCCGCCGGCTACCACGATATCAAAATGATCGCCCGAGCGGACCGGCGGAAGCCGGCCGGCCCTTTGCAACACCTCGCTACTGCCGATGGTCATGGCGCTCCTTCCCTTCGCTCGCGTGTTCAACGCCCGTGTTCTTATCCGGACTATGTGCGCAGGCCGAGACTGGACGCTAGGGCGAACTGTGCGTTTTTGTGCCAAAGTGTGCGCTATACGCACAGTAGTGGAGATCTGATCGATGGCATCGTCGAAACCGCGGTATTATCGGCCGATTGCGGAGGAGAAACTGAACCGGAATTTCGTAACGGCTTTTGCGCGCGGACTTGCGGTCATCCAGTCGTTCGGCGCCGAGAACAGGGCCATGACGCTGGCGCAGGTCGCCGAACGTACCGGGATGGACCGGGCGGTGGCGCGTCGCCTCCTCCTCACGCTGGTGGAGCTTGGCTTCGCTCGCCTGCATGAGCGTCGCTTCGAGCTGACAACGCGCGTGCTCCGGCTCGCCTACTCGTTTCTGTCGTCCGCCGGTTTCGGCGCTTCCCTGCAACCATTTCTAGACCAGCTCGCCCGTTCGATCGGCGAGACAGTCTCACTCGCCGTGCTCGACGAAGCTGAAGTCGTATTCGTCGCGCGATCCGACATTCCCGGCCGGCGACTGTCTTACGTCGTCACGACAGGCATGCGACTGCCCGCGTTCTCCTCCGCATCCGGACGCGTGTTGCTCGCCTACAAGCCACGCGTCGAAGTGGAGCGGCTGCTGGCGCGGACCAGGATCGTCCGCCACACGCGGCACACGGTCATGCTCAAGCGCGAGATTCTTTCGCTGATCGTCGAGAGCAAGGTGAAGGGCTACTGCATCAACTACGAAGAGCTGGAGGACGGTTTGGTCAGCGTCTCGGTTCCGGTGTTCAATCGAGCCGGTCTTGTCGTCGCGACGCTCAATGCGAGCACGAGCTCGGCGCGCGCCAACAGGGAAAAACTGGCTGGAGAATTTGTCTCCAAGCTGAAGGGGATGGCGGGCGAGCTTTCGTCGATGCTGCCGTAGGAGCACGGTCCATTCGCCTTGTGCGCACAGCGCACAGACTGGAGCTTTTTTGTACAATTTCCGTTGGCACGCTTTCGTTCGAAGGACCAGTATGGTTCCTGACGCGGGACGAGCTCTGAGAGATCGTGTCAGAGATGCTGTGGAGACGAGCATTCCTTGGTGGCGCCATGGCTCTTGGGCACTATTCCGAGCAGGTTCATGCGCAGGCAAACATGCCAGGCATGGTAACGATCGCTGTGAGGTGCCCTGCAGGTCGCCCCGCGGACACTATAGCGCGCCCTCGCTGCGGAATACCTCAGTACAAGCGTGGACTGCAATTTCCATCAGCTGCAAACTGGCCACACCCCATGCTGACTGCCCCGCAAGCTTGCACATCTCATGCTCGCCTAGACCTGCGCGATCACAAGGGGGACCAATGCCTTATGTTCAGCTGAACCTTCCGGGACATTACCCAGCCGCAGCCAAGCGAAAGGCAGCTGAAGTCATCGGCAAACTCTACTGCGAGGAACTACTGGCGCCGCCTGGGGTAGTGAACATCGGCTTTGTAGAGCTCGGGTGCGATAATCTCTATCGCACAGGCTTCGCGCCGATTGAGACGGTGGCGCTCGCAATGGTCGATATCAGGGCAGGACGCAGTGTCGATCAGCGCACGCGGTTCGCTCGCAGACTGACCGAAGCCTGCGAAACCCATCTCGCCGTCCCTGCTGCGATGTTCACCGTCCTCTTCACGCAGCACGCAGGTGACGAGGCTTATCGAAACGGGCGCCTCGCCCCGGACTGGTCGCCGGCCGAGGGCCAGACCAGGCATGCCGGCTGGACATCCAGGGAATGACCAAGTGCTACGGAGGAATCACGTGTCGCAATCATGAGTGAGGCGCTCGAGCAGCGCGATCGCCATCTTGTCGCCGAACACGATGGGCCATTCACGGGTTATGGCCCGTCATTATAACCGCAGGACTGTTCAGAGAGGAAACGAGAATGATCTACGAAATGCGCCAGTATGGCTGCGGCGCACCACTGATGTTCGAAGGCGAGAGCCGCGCGACCATAGCGACCGAATGGGTGGGATCAACCCAATTCGCCGATCTCAGCCCGAGCCTGTTCCAACAGCGTGGTAAGCACGGCCGAAATAGATCAAACTATCCGTATAGCATGACCTCTGCAGCGCGACCACGCGACAGAACAGCACGTCGTGCGTGCCGACATTGACCATGTGGGCGATCCGGCAATCGAACGCAGCAGTGCAGTCGACGAGGAGCGGCGCTCCCGTCTCGAGCGTCGACCATGTGGCCGCGGCGAACCGCTCCTCGGCCGGCACCTTGCCGCCGAACAGGCGAGACAGCGGCTCGTGCCGCGCCGAGAGCACGTTGACGCAGACCGCCTTGTTGCGTGTCACGCTGCCATAGGCGGAAGACGCTCGGTTGATGCAGACCAGTAGCGTCGGCGGATCGTCGGTGACGCTGCAAATCGCAGATGCGGTAAACCCAGCGCGGCCCGCGCTGCCGTCGGTCGTCACGATACTGACGGCGGCACCGAGACAGGCCATCGCGTCGCGGTAATCCTGAGGGGCCACGTTCCGCATCGTCATCCTCACGCCCCGGCCGCGGGCGGATATGCGAGTTCGCGCAGCACCTGCGCTAGCACGGAGGCGCCGGCGGCGACATGATCGGGCTCGGCCCATTCGTGCTCGACATGGCTCACCCCGTCGCGGCACGGGATGAAGATCATCGCGGCCGGACAGATTTTTGCGAGATGACGCGCGTCGTGACCGGCGGCCGACAGGATGTCCATGGCCGGGTGCCCCTGCTCCAGCGCCGCCTTCGCGATGCTCGCACGTAGGCGCGAATCGAAGACGTTCGACGGCGCATCGACGAGCGGCGTCACGGTAACCGAGCACGGCGGCGCCTTCTCTCGGCAAAGAGTGTTGATGCGCGCGCCGGCCGCGTCGAGCACCGCATTGTCAGGGTGACGCAGATCGATGCTGAAGCTGACGCGCGACGGCACCACCGACGGCGCGTTCGGCACGACGGCGATCCGGCCGATGGTGAACTTGATGTCGGCATCGATGGTGCCGATCTCGGAATGCAGCGCGGTCGCCATCCGGGCAAAAGCCGCGAGCGCATCGCGCCGCTCCTGCTGCGCCAGCGTGCCGGCGTGGCCCTCGGCACCCTCGAGCACGACCTGAAAGGTCTTCTTGCCCTGGATGCCGGTGACGACACCGATGGTGCAGCCGGCCGCTTCCAGCAGGGGTCCCTGCTCGATGTGTAATTCGAGATAGGCCCCGGCGGCAAAGCCGAGCGACCGGCGCGGCATATCGGGAAAAGCCTGGTGGAGGCGGTCGAGCGCCTCGCCGACACTGATGCCGTCTGCATCGCGCGCGGCGCGGATCGCGTCCATGTCGCGCTCACCGGTAAAGGCCTCCGAGCCCATCATGCCCGGCGCGAAGCGCGAGCCTTCCTCGTTCATCCAGGCGACGACGACGATATCGCGCGCGGGCTTGTCGCCCTGCCCGGCCAGCGAGACCACCGCCTCCAATGCCGCCATCACGCCGGCGGCGCCGTCGAACTTTCCGCCGGTCGGCTGGCTGTCGAGATGACTGCCGAGCAGCAGCGGCGGTGCGGCGCGATCGCGGCCGGCCAGGGTCAGGAACAGGTTTCCCGCAGCATCCGTTGACGGCGTCGAGCCCGCTTCGCGCGCCCAGCCGATGACGCGGCGCCAAGCCGCGATCTCGCCGTCGCTCAGCGCCTGACGGTTGACCCCGCCGGCCGGCGTCGCCCCGATCTCGGCGAGCGCCATCAAGCGGGTCCAGAGCCGATCGGCGTTGATCAGAGGCTTGCCCCTCATCGGCTACTTCGCGCGCATGATCTGACCCGGCAGCGCGCGCGGATCGCGCGGCAGCCAGCGTCCGGCCTCGACCTGGGCAATGAACTCGGCGAGCAGTGCGTTGAATGCCGCCGGCTCTTCGAGATTGAGCGTGTGACCGGTCTTGGGAAAGACCGAGAGACCGCAGGCGGGAATCGTCTTCTTCAGGAAGATGCCGGGCTGCAGACAATGGTCGTCCTCATCGCCGACGATAACCAGCGTCGGCACCATCATCTTCTTCAGGCCGTCTTCGAGGTCATAGAATGACGGCCGCCGCGCCTGGACGCCACGCATCGTGTTGGCGGCGCCGCGGTCGGAATGGGTGGCGAGCCGATCGGCGAATTCCTGCCAGCCGCGCGGATCCTTGTTCTGGAACTGCACCCGGCTCGCACCGAGCGCATAGATCCTGGAAAACTCCTTCGCTCCCTGCTTCTCGAAACTGTCGGCGACTTCGCGCGAGACGCCGCGAAAATACTCCTCGAAGTCCTTCTCGCAGCCATAACCGGCGCCGGCCACCGTGAGCGACAAAGCGCGCTCCGGCGTGCGCAGGCCGAAATGCACCGTACAGAATCCGCCCATGGAGAGGCCGACGATATGCGCCCTATCGATCTTGAGCGCGTCGAGCACGGCGACCGCATCATCAGCGGCGATCGCCTGCGAATAGGCCTCCACGCTGTCAGGCACGTCCGACGGCGGATAGCCGCGCGCGGCGTAGCTGATGCAGCGATGGCGCCGGCTGAAATAGCGCAGCTGCGGCTCCCAGCTTGCGTGGTTGCCGCCGAATTCGTGGATGAAGAGGATCGGCGTGCCCTCGCCGGCCTCTTCCACATGGAGCTTCACGCCGTCCTTCGTCGTGATCATCGTCATCGGCATCGTCCCTAGAATTGCGGCGGCAGATCGTTGAGCGTGCGCGCCTGCGCGACCATCTCCGGCAGCAGCGTGCAGAGCTTTTCGACCCAGCCTTGCGGCACGGAGGTGCTGATCTTGACGAAGCGGTCGCCAAAACGCTGGGTGTGATAGGTGCCCTGGCGGATCATGATGCCCTGGCGGCGATAGCATTCGACCAGCGCTTCGGGTCGGATGCCCGCCGTGATGGTTTCGAGCACGAGGAAGTTGCCGTGCGAGGGCATGATCGGCAGCGCCAGCCCGTCGATTGCGGCTGCCGCCTCCTGGATCATCGCCTTGTTGGTACGGTCGATGCTGCGCACCTTCTTCATCCATTCGGCCTTCACCGACAGCCCCGCCTGCGCCGCGCGCTGCGCGATGACGCTGGCGCCGAGCACGCTGGTGGAGGTCTGCGCCAGCTCCTCGAACAGGTCTGGCGCCGCGACGAGCGCCCCGATCCGCAGGCCTGCAAGCCCGAGCCATTTCGAGAAGCTGGTCGAGACCACCGAGCCTTTCGGGGCGACATGAACGGCCGGCGTGTGGCCGTCGGCGAAATCGCGATAGGTGCAGTCGTGCACCAGCAGCGCGCCGCAATCGCGCGCGATCGCGGCAAAGCTCTCGATCTCCTCGCGCGTATAGCGGATGCCGAGCGGATTGTTGGGATCGACGAGATAGATGATCGCCGTGCGCTCATCGACATGCGCCCTCAAGGCTGCCGGCGTCAGGCGGTAGTTGCAGGCGTGATCGTAGATCGGGATCTCGATCACCTCGGCGCCCTGCTGGCGCGCGAACAGGCACGGCCATTTCCAGGTCGGATCGGTAGTGACAAGCGTGGTGCCGGGCTTGCAGCGTGCACGGCAGATCATCGCCAGTGCGTTGACGCCGCCCTCGGTCACCAGGGCCTCTGCGCCCGGCGTGCCGAGATCGGCGACGATCGCCTCGCGCAGCGCCTCGAAGCCGAGCGGTGGGGCATAGGCATTGAACTCGCCTGCCTCGATCGAGCGCAGCATGGCCTCGCGCACGGCGGGGTGGCTCTCGATATGGTTGGTGTTCTGGCCGAGCCAATAGAGTCCCGGCGTCGCCGAGAGCTCGTCGAAATAGCGGTTGCGGACCAGCGCCGCGGATTGAGGCTTCGACATCGACGCCTCAGATCACCGAGCCACGCGCGGCGATGCCGCCGTCGATCGTCACCACGGTGCCGGTGATGTAGCCGGACCGCGGCGAGGACAGGAAGGCGACGAGATCGGCGACCTCTTCCGACGTCGCCGGGCGTTTGCCCGGATACTTGTCGAACAGCTCCTCCCAGCGGCTTTCGTCACCGAGCATGTCGATCGCCTTGCGCTTCATGATCTTGAGCATGCGGTCGGTCGCAACCGGACCCGGATTGACCGCGACCACGCGCACGCCGTGGTCGAGGCTGCGCCCGCCGAGCGCCTTGGTGAAGGACATCAGCGCCGCATTGCCGGTCGAGCCCGCGATGTAGCTCGCATCCCAGTTCTCGCCGGAATTGCCGATGATGTTGATGATGACGCCGTCCCTGCCCTTCATCCGCGGATAATAAAGGCGCGACAGCGTGATGTAGCCGAACACCTTGAGATCGAAGCCACGCCGCCAGGCGGCGTCGTCGAGGATCTCCAGCGAGCCGGCCGGGATATCGCCGGCATTGTTGATGAGGATGTCGATGTCGCCGACTTCGGCGGCCAGCTTCTCCATCGCGGACGTGCTCGACAGGTCGAGCGCATAGATCGTGATCTTCACGCCATGGCGGGCTTCGAGCGCCTTCTTGGCCTCAAGCAGGGCTTCGCCGTTGCGGGCGGCGAGATGGAGATGACACCCCTCGGCGGCGAAGAGCTCGGCCACCGCCAGTCCAATTCCTTTCGACGCGCCGGTGATGAGGGCGGTCTTGTTCGTCAGCTTCAGGTCCACTCCGGGTCTCCAGGATGCAGGCTAGATATACAAGGTCTAGCAATTTGCATACCAAGAGGCCGAAGGGTCATTCGAAGGCGGCGAGGAAGTCCAAGAGGTTGTCGCCGAGCAGGTTGACGTGGTCCCGCATGGCGCTGTGCGCCCGCTCCGGGTCGTGGGCCAGGATCGCCTGCATGATCGCCTCGTGCTCGCGAACGGTATCGGCGATCCGGTTCGGCATTCGCGTCACCCGGCGGCGATAGGCGGCGACCTGATTGCGCAGCTTGCGGGTCTGATCGGCGAGGAAGGCGTTGCGCGAGGCCTCGTAGATCGCTTCGTGGAATTCCTGATTGATGTCGTAGAACACGTCGATGTCGCCGGTTTCGCCTGTCGCGACAAGTCGCTGGTGAATCTCACCAATTTCGGCACCCCAGGCCTGGGAGACGCGTCTTGCGGCCAGCCGCGCGCAGAGCCCCTCAAGCTCTGCCATGACCTGAAACATCTCTATCAGCGCCTGCGCCTTGATGCTGCGGACCGTCGCCCCCTGCCGGCCGCGCAGCTCGACCAGATTGTTCGCCGCCATCAGGCGGAACGCCTCCCGCACCGGCGTGCGGGAGACGCCGAAGCGCTGCGCGATCTCCTGCTCGTCGAGCCGGCTACCCGGCTCCAGACGGCCGGCTGCGATCGCGCCCTCGAGCCTCTGGCGCAGGCTTTCCGCGAGCGTCATGCCGGAGGCCGCGGTGAGGGTTTGATGCCCATTCTTGACGCGCTTGCCTGCGCCATGTGCACCAACACCCGCCATCATGTTTCTCCAATCTCAATATACGTATACATATTGGCGCTGCTATCCCCACGAAGTGACCGGTTTTCTCCCGGAGATGCGGGTGCCGCCGAGATATTCGGCCGTCGTTCTCGCAAGTCTTATGCCTGATTTGCGAGAAAATCGCACTGGCACACGAGTTGCTAAGAGATTTCGACGCGGTCCTGCTTCCGTATGCGAATGACCGCCGCAATTATACAAGGATACCCCGGTGCAGGCTGCCCGCCTCCCCGATCCCGGCCCGGCCCCCGAAGCCCCGCAGGCTCAGCCCAAGCCTGAGCCGCTGCTTGAACTTCGCGCGATCAACAAGACATTCGGTGCTGTCGCGGCCCTGTCGGGACTTCAGGCGAACATCGCCCCTGGCGAGTTCGTCACCGTCGTCGGCCCCAGCGGCTGCGGCAAGAGCACCCTCTTCAACATCGTCGCAGGCCTGGAAGAGCCGGATGCCGGCGGCATCCTGCGCTTCGAAGCCAAGAGCTGCCATGCCGCCGACCTGCTCGGCCGCGTCTCCTTCATGCCGCAGCGCGATTTGCTGTTTCCCTGGCGCAACGTGGTGGACAACGCCATCCTCGCGCTCGAGGTCGAGGGGATGCCGCGCGATCAGGCGCGCGCCAAGGCGCTGAAAATGCTGCCCGAGTTCGGCCTCGCCGGCTTCGAGAAGCAATATCCCAATCAATTGTCGGGCGGCATGCGCCAGCGCGTTGCACTGATGCGCACCTTCCTGTTCGAGCGCGACCTGATGCTGCTGGACGAGCCGTTCGGCGCGCTCGATGCGCTGACGCGCGCGATGATGCAGCGCTGGCTGCTCGACGTCTGGCAGAAATACCGCCGCACGATTCTTTTCATCACCCATGATGTCGATGAGGCGATCTTCCTCGGCGACCGCGTGCTGGTAATGACTGCGCGTCCAGGCTCGGTGAAGCTCGAACAGGTCGTTGACCTCCCCCGCCCGCGCCGCCCCGAGATCGTCACGTCCCCCGAATTCATCCGCCTCAAGCGCACGCTGCTCGATGCGATCGAGGAGGAAAGCATGAAATCGTTCCAGTCCTCCATCGCGCAGGAGAAGTCGCAGTGAACGCGATGTCAGCGAGAGAAGCGCACGGGATCGATCCGGCCGAGTGGGACGCCCGCGTCAAGCTCGCCGCCTGCTATCGCATGGTCGCCAAGCTCGGGATGGACGACCTGATCTATAATCACATCTCCATGCGCGTTCCCGGCCACGAGGATCAGTTCCTGATCAACCCCTACGGGCTGCTGTTCGACGAGATCACCGCGTCGAGCCTCGTCAAGATCGACACCAAGGGAAACAAGCTCGACGACACACTGCATGCGGTCAACGTCGCGGCCTTCGTCATCCATGCCGCGATCCACACCTCGAACCACGACGCGGCCTGCGTGCTGCACACCCACTCCGACGCGAGCGTTGCGGTCTCCGGGCAGGAGAAGGGCCTGCTGCCGCTCAGCCAGTTCGCGATGCGCTTCTACGAGCGCCAGGCCTTCCACGACTACGAAGGCGTCGCTATCGATCTCGACGAGCAGACGCGCCTGGTGCGCGATCTCGGGCCGCACAAGGTGATGCTGATGCGCAACCACGGCATCCTCACCGTCGGTCGGACGCCGGGCGAGGCCTTCATGCTGCTCTACTATTTCGAGCGCGCCGCGCGGATTCAGCTTCAGATGCAGGCGGCGGCCGCAGCCGGCGCCACGCTGGTGATGCCGCCGCACGAGGTCTGCGAGAAGGCCGCGCGCCAGTTCTGGGAATTGCAGGGCGACATTCTGGTCCCCGGCGAACGCGAATGGCCCGCCTTGATGCGCCAGCTCGATCGCACCGATCCGTCTTACCGCAATTGATTTTCACCGCCTGGAGTATGACCATGTTGAGCCGACGCCACTCCTTCTCCGTCCTCTCCGCCATCGCACTGGCGACCGGCTCGCTCGTCACGGCTGCGCCGGCAGCCGAGCCGCAGAAGGCGAGCCTGCGCCTGAAATGGCTGCCGCAGGCCCAGTTCGCCGGCTTCTACGTCGCCGCCGCCAAGGGCTACTACAAGGCCGAGGGTATCGACCTCACCATCAATCCCGGCGGGCCCAACCTGCTCACCGAGAACCTGGTCGCCACCGGCGCCGACACGTTCGGCCTGTCCGGCGGCACCGATAGCGTGTTCGCCGCCCGAGACAAGGGACTGCCAATCGTCTGCATCGGCGTGTCGCACCAGATCACGCCCTTCATCTTCGTCACCCGCAAAGATGGACCTGTGAAGACGATCCAGGATTTTAAAGGCAAGACCGTCACCACCTGGTTCACCGGTGCTAACCACGTGCTCAACAGCATGCTGGCCAAGGAAGGCATCAAGCCGGATGAACTCAAGATCCAGCCGCAGCAGGTCTCTGTCACTCCGTTCGTCGACGGTAGCGTCGATGTCGTCACGGCGACCTATTACAACGAGTTCTACACCATCCAGTCGCGCATGCCGAAGGACAGTCTGAAGACGTTCGTTGCCGAAGATTACGGCATCACCTTCCCGCGCGACACGCTGATCGTGGCCGAAGCGACCGCCAAGGAGAAGCCGGAGCTGGTCAAGGCGTTTCTGCGCGCGTCGCTGAAGGGCTGGAAGGACGCCTTCTCCGATCCCAAGGGCGCCGTCGACACCGTGATGGCCGCAGCCCCGACGCTCGATCGGGCGCAGCAGGAGTTCATGCTCACCGAGGTGAAGCGCCTGATGACGTCAGGCGCGGCGGCAAAGAACGGCCTGTTCTGGATCGATGCCGACGCGGTCAAGACCGCTCACGACTTCTTCCTGAAGTATGGCGTGATCTCCAAGCCGCTGGATCTTGCCGCCGCCTATGACGCAAGCTTCATCCAGGCCATCCCTGCGGCGGACCGGCTGCCGTGAGCAGCCCTGCCGCGACATCGCTCGGTGAGGCCGCCGCCGCGACGCGGTCGATCACGATGCCGGATTCGCTGCGCAAGCTGATTCGGCTCCTGCTCGGCCTCGCCATTGCGGCAGTAGTCTGGGAAGGTGCGGTGCTGCTGTTCGGTATCCGTCCCTACTATCTGCCGCGCCTCAGCACGATCCTGATGGCGATCGCGGCAACGCCTCGGGCCTATGTCGACGGTTTCCTGCGCACGCTTGCCGAGACGCTGATTGGCTTTGCGTCCGGCGGCGCCTTCGGCGTGCTCATGGGCATCGTGTTCTTCCGCGTCCGCGCGCTGCGCGAAATGATCTTTCCGATCTTCGTGGTGTCGCAAACCATTCCGGTCATCGCCTTCGGCGCGCTGGTGGTGCTGTGGTTCGGCAACACGCTGCTCGCCAAGGCGATCATCGCGTTCTATCTGACCTTCTTTCCGGTGACGGTGAACACGCTGCTAGGCCTCGATACGGTCGATCCCAAGCAGGTCGCCCTGATGCGCAGCTTCGGCGCCTCCAATCGCCAGCTCCTGCTGCGCCTTCAGCTTCCGACGGCAATGCCGCAGATCTTCGTGGCGCTGCGGCTCGCAGCATCATTGAGCCTCGTCGGCGCCATCGTCGGTGAATGGTTCGGCGACACCACCGGCCTCGGCGTGCTCTTGCTCCAGGCCATGTTCACTGAGAACGTCGTCGCGATCTGGGGCGCTCTGCTCGCCGCGGCCCTGCTCGGCACGGGCTTCTATGCGGTGGTCGCCGCGGTGGAGCGGCGGCTGGTGTTCTGGAGCGCCGAGCAATGAGCCGCGCGCTCGCCTCCCCTTCGCTCGCCGTCCAGCGCGGCATTCTCGGCGCCGTCATCCTGATCGCGTGCTGGGAAGGCATCGCGCGCGGACTGCATCTGCCGGCCTATGTTCTTCCCGCGGTCAGCGACATCTTGGTGGGTCTCTGGTCCAAGCGCGCGATACTCATTGACGCCGCCGGCTACACGCTCCTCGAAGCACTGGCGGGATACGGCCTCGGCTGCCTGATCGGCATCGGCCTCGCCGTCGCCATCGCGCTGGCGCCGGCATTGCGCAGCGCGATCCTGCCGCTCGCGACCGCCATCAATTCGGTGCCTGTGGTCGGCTATTCGCCGTTGATCCTGCTCTGGTTCGGCATCGGCGTCAGCTCGAAGATCGTTATGGTGGCGATGGCGGTGAGCTTCACCATCCTGCTGTCGATGCTGGCCGGGCTCGACCGCGTCGATCGCCGCGCCGTCGACCTGATGAAGAGTTTTGGCGCGAGCCGCCTCAGCGTGCTGTGGCGATTGCGCCTGCCGACCGCTCTGCCGCTGCTGCTGGCGGGCATGCGCGTTTCCACCGTGCGCAGCGTGATCGTGGCGATCGTCACCGAGATGTTAGGGGCCCATGGTGGGCTCGGCTGGGTGATCTACCAGGCCGTGCTCCAGATCGACTTCGTCCAGGTCTGGTCCGCGATCTTCGTCGCCTCGGCGGCGAGCCTCGCCTTCTTCGGCCTGATCGGCGTTCTCGAGCGAAAAATCCTGTTCTGGACATGACGCCATGAAACGACAGATGCATCTCGGATTGTTCATCCTCGGCACCGGCAGCCACGTCGCGGGTTGGCGCTATCCCGGTGCAGTCGACAGTTTTCAGGACTTTGCGGCGATCCAGGAGATCGGCCGCACCGCCGAGCGCGGCAAGTTCGACCTGATCTTCATGGGCGACAATCTCTACGCCGATGCCGCCGCCCATCCCTCCTACGCGCTGCGGCTGGAACCCCTGACGATGCTGGCCGCGCTTTCGACTTCGACCAGCCATATCGGCCTTGGCGCGACCGTCTCCACCACCTACAGCGATCCGTTCTCGGTCGCACGCGTGTTCGCTTCGCTCGATCACATCTCCAATGGCCGAGCTGCGTGGAACGCGGTGACGACGGCGAATCCGGCAACGGCGGCGAATTTCGGCACGAGGCATCCCGACCACGCCAGCCGCTACGAGATGGCGGGCGAATTCCTCGATGTGGTCAAGGGCCTGTGGGATGGCTGGGCGGATGATGCCATCGTCGCCGACCGCGGCAGCGGCCTTTACATCGATCCGGCAAAGCTGCGCCCGATCGACCATGACGGCGCCTTCTTCAAGGTAAAGGGCCCGCTCAATATCGGCCGCAGCCCGCAAGGCCAACCCGTCGTGCTCCAGGCCGGCGGCTCCGAAGCCGGACAGGCGCTCGCCGCACGCACCGCCGATATCGTGTTCTCGGTGGTGCAGGATATCGACGAGGCCAAGGCCGGCTATACCTCGTTGAAGGCGCGCCTGCCGTCGTTCGGCCGCAAGGCCGAGGACGTCACCGTGCTGCCGGGCGTGATGCCCGTGGTCGGCCGCACCGACAAGGAGGCGTTCGAGAAGCTTAACGTGCTCCAGAACTTTGTCAGCGGCAGCAACGCGCTCGCGATCCTGTCTGACCGCTTCGGCCGGGACATGTCGGCCTACGATCTCGACGGGCCGATCCCCGACATCGCGCCCTCGGACAGCTATCACAGTTTCGCCAGCGTCATGCTCGCCAAAGGGCGCCGCGAAAACATGACGCTGCGCGATCTCTACAATCTCACCGCCGCCGCCCGCGGGCATTGGGTGCTGTGCGGCTCGGCCGAGCGCATCGCCGACACGCTCCAGCTCTGGTTCGAGGAGCATGCCGCCGACGGCTTCAACGTGATGCCGCCCTATTTCCACGAAGGCTTCGAGGATTTCGTCCAGCTCGTCGTGCCGATCCTGCAGGAGCGCGGGCTGTTCCGTGCGGACTATGAGGGCACGACATTGCGCGATCATCTCGGTCTTGCACGGCCGGCGAATCCGTTCTTCGCGGCTTAGAGCACGCCGACGACGCGCAGTGCCTGCTCGAGCGCCTTTAGCTCGCCCGGTGTCGCCGCCGGCTGCGGCGGCCGCGCCGCGTCGCACGACAGACGGCCGAGCCGCTTCAGGCAGGCCTTGAGCCGCACGGTCGCCCGTCCTCCCGGCGCATCCCGATAGATCGCGACAGCCAGCGGATAGAGCTTCTCATGTGCGGCGCGCGCCCGCTCCCAATCGCCGGCCTCCGCCGCATTCCAGAGGCCAACGACAAGTTCCGGGACGACGCAGGCAAGGCTGACCTGGCTGCCGGCCGAGCCGACGAGATAGCTGGTCAGCAGGTGCTCGTCGCCGGAGCCGAGCACGACGAAGTCCTGTCGCAGTTTCCGGATCAGCCTGAGATTCTGTTCGTAGGCCGCAACCTCCCAGCTGCCTTCCTTCACCGCAACGAAGCGCGGATCGGCAACGAGCCGCGTAAGCAGCGGCGGCGCGTAGGCCATCGCACCCGCGCCGACGGGCGCGGCGTAGAGCATCAGCGGAGCGGTCGTCGCATCACGGATGCGGCGATGATGCTCGATCACGCAGTCATCGGCGTGGCCGAGCGCCCAGCTGTTGGGCGGAAATACCAGCAGCCCGTCCGCGCCGGCCTGTTCCAGTGCAGCCGCCTCGCGCGCCGCCTCCAGGCTCGATTCATGATTGACCCCGGAGACGATCAGGCAGTCCTTCGGCGCGTGCTGGCGCGCCAGCTCCACCACGCGCCGCTTCTCGGCCAGGGACAGCACAAAATTCTCGCCGGCGTGGCCGTTGACGAGGAGCCCATTAATGCCGAGTGTGGACGAAACCGACGCGAGATGGTTTGCGAGCTGCGCCTCATCGATCTCGAAATCGGGCGTCATCGGCACGATGGTCGCGGCGTGAATGCCGCGCAGGCGGTCGCTGAATGTCCGCATCTTGGCCGATCAGTGAATGATCTGGTCGAGGAACGTCCGCGCCCGCTCGGACTTCGGATGCTTGAAGAATTCCTTCGGCGCAGCCTGTTCGACCACCTTGCCCTCGTTCATGAACACGATTCGGTCAGCGACCTCGCGGGCAAAGCCCATCTCGTGGGTCACGCACAGCATGGTCATGCCCTCTTCCGCGAGCTTCTTCATGGTCTCCAGCACTTCCTTGACCATCTCGGGGTCGAGCGCCGAGGTCGGCTCGTCGAACAGCATGATCTTGGGACGCATGCACAGCGCCCGCGCGATCGCGACGCGCTGCTGCTGGCCACCTGAGAGCTGCCCGGGGAATTTCTCGGCCTGATCGGGAATCCGGACTTTTGTCAGGAAATGCATGGCGAGGTCCTTGGCCTCCGCCTCGCTCATGCCGTTCGCGGTCATCGGCGCCAGGGTGCAGTTCTCCAGCACCGTCATGTGCGGAAACAGATTGAAACTCTGGAACACCATGCCGGTGTCGCGCCTCACCGCATCGATGTTCTTGCGCTGATGGTCGAGCTCGACGCCGTTGACGTAGATCAGGCCTTCGTCGTGCTTCTCGATGTGGTTGATGCAGCGGATGAGCGTCGACTTGCCCGAGCCGGAAGGACCGCAGACCACGATCTTCTCGCCCTTGGCGACCTTGAGATCGATCTGGTCGAGCGCGGTGAAATCGCCATAATGCTTGTAGACGGCCTCCATGCGAACCGCAGGCACCTCGCGAAGCTGCGGCTCCACTGTTGCACCTTCCGTCGTCGTCATCGATATCTCGCTCATGCGCGGGCCTCCACACTCGCCTGCGCAACCGGCGCACTCGTTCTGACCCGCCTGGTTTTTGCGGCACTCGATCGACCGAAATGCTTTTCCAGCCGGCGTTGCACCGCATCCCAGACCGAGGTGAGGATCAGGTAATATGCCGTTGCCGCCGCATAGACCTCGAGGATCTGGAAATGCTCCTGCATCAGCATGTCGCTGCGGCGCATCAGCTCCTCGACCGAGATCACGGAGGCCAGCGAGGTCGCCTTCAAGAGCGAGTTGATGGAGTTGCCGAGCGGCGGGATCATCAGGCGGAACGCCTGCGGCAGGGTCACGCGACGGAACGTGACCCAGGGCGACAGGCTGAGCGCCCAGGCGGCTTCGCGCTGCCCCGCCGACACCGCCATGAAGCCGCTGCGTACGATCTCGGCGAGATAGGCCGCTTCGTTGAGGATCAGGCCGATGAGCGCGCAGGTGATCACACTGAACTTGATGCCAAGCTGCGGCAAGCCGCTGTAGATCACCACGAGCTGGATCAGAAGCGGCGTGCCGCGGAAGAACCAGATGTAGAAGCGCGCCGCGCCTGCGAGCACCGGATTGGACGACATGCGCAGCAACGCGATGCCCATGCCGAGGATCAATCCGCCGACGACCGCCGCCACCGTCAAGCCGATGGTGACGAGCACTCCCTTCATCAGGAAGTAGTTGAAGAAGTAGCTGACGGCGGCTGTCGGACTGAAATGGCTCATCGGCTCGTCTCCGTAAGTATCAGGCCGGACCGGGGCCGGCGATCGCGAGCGGCTGATCAGCCGGCATGGCGGTCAGGCCGAACTTGTCGAACAGCGCCTTATAAAAGCCGTCGGCGCGCATTGCGTTCAGCACCTTGACGACGGTATCGGCGACTGTCTTGTTGCGGAAACCAAGCGTGGTCCTGGCCGTGCCGAGCCCGCTCAGGACTTCCTTCACGCGGCCACGGCCGACCAGATCGCGCGCCACGCTGTCGACCAGCAGCGCATTGTCAACCTGGCCCGCGAGCAGCGCGCTGACGACGTTGGTCGCGGTGGGGAACGTCCGCATTTCGACGGCGGCTCCGCCTTTCGCAACGCTGGCCTCGCTGAGCTTCTTGAGCCAGTTCATCTGGTAGCTGCTGACCTCGACGGCGGAAGATTTTCCAAACAGATCGCTTTCGGTAGCAATTCTTGTGCCGCTATCGGGGGCCACCACGACCGAGATCGCCTGAATGGCATACGGCACCATGTACATCAGCTTCGAGCGTTCCTCGGTCCAGAACATGCCGGTGTTGACGCCGTCAATTCGCGCTGCGCCCAAGGCAGGAATCATGGCCGGAAAATCCATCCGGACGAGTTCGACCGGAAGGCACAGCCGCTTGCCGAGCTCGGCGGCGAGCTCGACGTTGAGGCCCTGCAACTGGCCGTCCTTGTCGACGAATTGCTGCGGCGGATTGGTCGGGTTGATGGAGAGCTGCAATTTGCCGGGCGCAATCAGATTGTCGTCGGTGATTGCGGGCGTGCAGGCGGCATGCACCGCCGTGGACGCGAAAACGAATGCGGCGGCCGCACTCAAGCGAAACAGTGTCGAGACCATGGATACCTCCAGTAAGACGCCGATGACCGATGCAATTCCTCGCCCGGGATTCCCCCTCGGTGTTTCTTGGATGCGGCTGGCCGGATCTCTCGACACGGCAGGCAGCATCGTCCTTGATCCGCTCAAGCCGGTCCCGACATCGGCCTGAGCTGGATGCGCATGAAATTCTTCACCAGGGATTCGAACGGACCAAAGCCCTTCACCTTCAGGAACTCCGGCGTCTCGAATGCCCATCGCCCCGCGACTTCGTACATCGCGGCGTATTTCGGCCCATCGCCGATCGAGATGAAACGCTTGGCCGAGAGCCAGCCGGGACAGGCGAGCAGATCAGGAAAATGCGTCTGCTCGTACCAGGCGTTGAACGCAGCCTCGTGCTCGGGATCGATGTCGACCCGCACGATATGGATGAAGGCTTCGTCCGGCATCTACTCGTTCCTCATGCCAGACGGATGTCGCCGGCCGTGCGCGCTGCGCCGACTGTCGTTGCGATGGCATCGCACAACGCGGGCAGAACCGGCAGCAGCGGCGGCCGCGGATCGGCGTTGCGGATCAGGCCGAGCGCTTTCAGCCCGACCTTCATGCGGGTGTGCATGTCCATGATCGGCGCCGGCCCGTAGATGGCGCGGACGATCGGATAGAGCCGCTCGTTGACGGCGCGCATCGCCTTGAGGTCGTCGGCGAGCGCGGCCTGCCACAGCGCTGCGAACAGATGCGGCGCAAGGCTGACGAGACCGGACAGAATGCCGTCGCCGCCGACGGCGAGCTGCGGCAGGAACCAGTTGAAATTTGACGGCAGGATCGCCACGGAGGGATCAGCCTGCTTCACCGCCCGTCGGTTCTCGTCATAGGCCAGCATGGTATCGCTGCCCTCCTTGATGGCGATGACGCTGTCAATCGCTGCAATCTTCGCCAGCGTCTCCGGCGAATAGCCGAAGCCGGACGCGAGCGGATACTGGAAGACGGATACGGGAATGCCGATGGCGGAGCTCACCGCCTGCACGAATGCCACCGGCGCACGCGACGTCGCCGAGGCTCCGCCGCCGAGCGGCGCGGGCGGGAACAGAACGGCGCAATCGGCGCCGGCAGCTTCCGCGAGCTGCGCCTGATGAATCGCTTCCGCCGTGGAATGCGCGATGATGCCGGCCAATAGCGGCTTGCCGCCGATCTGCCGGCGCGTCCGCTCGATCACGGCCTGACGTTCCTCGTCCGAGAGCGACCCACCCTCGCCGGCGTGGCCATTGACGAACACCGCCGCGATTCCATCCGGGCACGCGCAATAGTCCAGCACGCGGGCGTATCCGTCCCAGTCGATCGAGCTGTCGTCCCTGAAGGGCAGCACGGTCGCGACCGTGACGCCGCGCAAATCCGGTTTCTTCATCGGCTTGCTCATGACGGTTTACGCCGCGGAAATTTCAGGCTCGCGCGCGCCTTCAGCACTTCGAGGCCGCCTTCGTTGCGCGCGCTCGCTTCCCAGATGATGGTGCGGGTTTCGTCGTGCTGCTCAGCGATCCAGACGTCGATGGTGAGCGTGTCGCCGTAAAACACGGGACCGGTGAACCAGAAGCGGTCCTCCACCGATATGCCGATGGTGCCGACCAGCTCAGAGGTGAGGATGCTGGTGCAGAGGCCCGCAACCATGATCCCCGGCGCCAGCCTGCGGCCAAAGCGCGTCGCGCCGGCATAGACCTCGTCGACATGAACAGGGCCGAAATCGCCGGTCGCGGCGATGTAGAGCGCGCCATCGGCTTCGGTGATGGTCTTGCTCAGGCTGACCCTGTCATTCACCTTGAGATCGTCGAAGGATCTTGGTTCGTACATGGCTCAGGCCTTGGCAAAGGGAACCAGCGTCGCGGTGCCGTCCACCACGGTCGTGCCGGATGGCGACAGCGTGCAGGTGACCCGGCAGGTCGCATCGTCGCCCTCAACGGAGACGATCTCGGCCCGCGCTTCGACGGACTCGCCGACGATCACGGGCGCCGCAAAATTCAGCACGATGCTGCCGATCCGCCGCGTCGGCCCCCCGAGCTGGCTGAGACAGGTGGTGGCGAGACCGCCGACGGCAAGCTCGAACGCGACCATGTTGGAGGCGCCCGCCTTCTTGGCGCGGACGGCGTCGACATAGAGGCCGCCGAGATTGCCGCTGATGCCGGTGAACATCGCCTGCTCGGCGACCGTCATGGTCTTGCGGAAGGCGAAGGCAGCGCCGGGCTTGAGAGGTGCGTGCGACATGAGACGTTCCCTAGAGCTGCAAGCCGTTCTTGATGGTGCTGCGCGCGACCAGCATGCGGTGAATTTCGGAGGTACCGTCATAGATCCGGGTGACGCGGGCGTCGCGGTACATGCGCTCCAGCGGCAGGTCCTTGCTGAACCCCATGCCGCCGAACACCTGGATGGCGCGATCGACCACCCGGCCCTGCATCTCGGAGGCCGCGACCTTGATCATCGAAACCTTGTCGCGCGCATCCTTGCCCTGATCGATATCCCAGGCGGCGTTCATCACCATCATCTTCACGCCGAAGATCTCGGTGGCGGAATCGGCGATCAGCTTCTGCACCATCTGGAAGTCGCCGATCAGCTGGCCGAACTGGCGCCGCTCGCCGGCATGCTTGCGCATCATCTCGAGCGCACGCTGCGCCATGCCGACCGCGCGGGCGCCGATATGGGCGAGCCGGATCTGCAGCACGCTCTGCATGATCAGCTTGAAGCCGCCCCCGACCTCGCCGAGCACGGCCGCCTTAGGAATGCGGCAGTCCTCAAAACTCAGCTCGGCATGGCCATAGCCGCGATGGCCCATCATCGGCTGCGTGCGCGCGACCTTGAAGCCGGGCGTGCCACGATCGACCAGGAACAGCGTGATGCCACCCCTCGCCCGCTTCTCCCTGTCGGTCAGCGCCATCAGGATCACATAGTCCGCGATGTCGCCGTCGCTGATGAAATGCTTGGTGCCGTTCAGCACCCACTGATCACCCTCAAGATGCGCCGTCGTGCTGATCGACGCCGCGTCGGAACCGGCGCCCGGCTCGGTGATCGCCATGGCGCAGATCTTGTCGCCTTTCACCGTGGGCAGCAAAAAGCGTTCGACCTGATCGCCCTTGCAGGCCATCAGCATCGGATAGACCTGGCCGAACACGCGGCGGATCAGCGCATCCGAGGTCTTGCCAAATTCTTCCTCGACCAGGCAATGCTCGACGCAGGATAGCCCGCCACCACCGACATTTGCCGGCATATTCATGGCGTAAAGGCCGAGCTTCTGCGCCTTGGCCTTGGTGACCGCCAGCGCATCGGCCGGCACTTTTGCTGTTTGCTCGACGACGTCTTCGAGCGGCTGCACCTCCGTTTCAACGAAACGGCGGACGGTGTCGACCAGGAGGCGCGTCTCCTCAGGGAGCGAAAAATCGATCATCGCGCTACTCCCACCGCCTTGCCGGCGACCATCGCGTCGATCTCCGCGGCGCCGTAGCCGATCTCGCCGAGCACCTCGCGCGTCTGCGCACCGAGCCGCTGCGGCACCAGCCGCACCTCCGGCGTCCGGCCGTCATAGCGCGCGGGATGGGCGACCATGCGGATCGGCGCGCCGCCTGCGCTCTCGGCGCTCTTGAACACGCCGAGGTGCTTGAGCTGGGGATCGGATTCGAGGTCGCGATAATCCTGCACCGGTGCGTGCCAGACACGCGCCGATTCCAGCGCGGGCAGCCAATCGGCTGTCGACTTCTGCTTCAGACGCGCCGCGACGATCCGCGTGATCTCCTCGCGCTTCGAGAAACTGTCACCCTCCTCGAACTGCTTCAATTCCTCATTGTCGAGCGCGACCGCCAGCGCCTTGGGCGCTGCCATGGAGATCGCCATATGACCGTCCGCCGTGGCGTGAACGCCGTAAGGCCCGGGACTGAACCAAGCCGCGATGCCGGCCGGACCGCGCGACGTCGGCGACGGCGCGCCGTTCAGCCATGCGGTCAGCGGCTCGACCTGGAGATCGAGCGCGGCCTGGTAGAGGTTGACCTCGACGAGCTGCCCCTTGCCTGTCTTGGTTCTTGCAAACAACGCCGCGAGGATGCTCATGGCATAGAGTGAGGCGGCGTGCTGATCGACGATGACAGCGCCGACCGCCGTCGGCTCGCCGTCCGCCCGCCCCGTCCGCATCGCAAGACCCGACATCGCCTGGAGCAGAAGATCCTGGCCGGGGCGATCCCTGTACGGCCCCTCCGATCCGAAGCCGGTTGCGACCGCGTAGATCAGGCCGGGGTTGATCGCCTTGAGCGTGTCGTAGCTGAGACCGAGCTTGGCCATCGTGCCCGGCCGAAAGTTCTCCATCACGACGTCGGCGGTCGCGACCAGCTTCTTCACCGCGGCAATGCCGTCGGGATGCTTGAGATCGACGGCGAGGCTGCGCTTGTTACGCCCGGTCGCCAGATGATTAACGCTGTCGCCTGCGACGAAATGATTGGCGACCGCCCAGTTGCGCTGAAATGCGCCCTCGATCGGCTCGACCGCGATGACGTCGGCGCCGAGATCGGCGAGCGTCTGCGCGGCCAGCGGTCCCGCGAGATAGTGATTGAAGCTGAGGATCTTGACGCCGTCGAGCAGGTTCATCCGTTCACACCTCGGTTCAAGCAGCCGCGATTGGCGCGTCGCGCCAGGCGAGATCGAACGTCTTGACCAGCACGCGCGCAGCCGCATCCTGCACAGCCGGCAGCGGCAGGCGTGGCGGGCGCGGATGGCCGGCTGCAAAACCCATATGACTGAGCAGCGCCTTGGTGCCGGCGACATAGGCCTGGCCGCCGACGAATTCGATCACCGGCAGGTATTTCAGATAAAGCTCGCGCGCTTCCCTGATCGCGCCGTGGTCGGCGACGAGGCTGAAGATGCGGGCCATCTCCGCCGGGACCACGTTGGAGGCAACGGCCACCCAGCCCTGCGCGCCCTCGACGAAGGATTCAAAGCCGAGGATGCCGCCGAACACCGTCATCCTGTCGCCGCAGAGACGGATGATGTCGCGCACGCGCGTCACCTCCAGCGTCGACTCCTTGATATAGAGGCAGTTGTCGATCTCGGCGATGCGCGCCACCAGCGGCGGCTTGAGATCGACATTGGCGGTCGCCGGATTGTTGTAGACCATGATCGGCAGCGCGATGGCGTCGGCCACCGTCTTGTAGTGATGGACGAGCTCGTCGTCGGTCGGCGTCGAATAGAACGGCGGGATGATCATCACACCGTCAGCGCCCAGTTTTTCGGCACGGCGACTGAGGCGCACCACCTCGCGCGTGTCCTCCGCGCCGGTGCCGATCAGCACGGGGACGCGGCCCGCGGCCTGGCGAATGACAACCTCGGCAACCAGCGCTTTCTCGTCATCGTCCATGGACAGGAACTCACCGGTCGAGCCGAGCGGGATCAACCCGTGAATACCTTCCGCGATCTGCCAATCGACGAAGGCGCGCAAGGCCGCGACATCGACCTCGCCCGCAGCCGTGAACGGGGTGATCATGACGGTGTAGGTGCCGCGGAACGTCTTCATCAGGGAACCGTCGGATGCTCGGGTGGAATCAGGCGATGGGCGCCGCCTGCGGAATATCCGCACGACTTATGCAATCGTTTGCATAAATGGCTCTGCATTGGGCAACACCATCCATTTTTTGAGCTTGATAAGCGTGGAATTAGCTCATAGCGTTTCTGCAATCGTTTGCAGTCTATCGGCAGGTTTGATGAGCGTCACGCTCAAAGATGTGGCACAGGCGGCCCGCGTTTCAGTCAGCACTGTTTCCCGAGCGCTGACGGGAACCGGCCTGACCAGCGAACGTACGCAGCAGCGCCTGGTGCGCATCGCGCGCGAGCTCGGCTATCGACCGAACCCTATCGCGCGAGGTCTCAAGACCGGACAGTCGCGGCTCGTGGCGCTTCTCGTCCACAACCTCACCAACGCCTCGTTCCAGGTGATGGCCGAAGTGGTGCAGGCACGCCTGAAGGCGCTGGGTTATCAAATGCTCCTGTGCATCGGCGGCGACGATCCGCAGCAGGAGAGCGACACCCTCGCCACACTGGTCGACCACCGCATCGACGGGCTGATCGTGGTGCCCACGGGAAAGAACGGCGCGCAGCTCAAGACGCTCTCGAAAGACGTGCCCATCGTCTGCCTGGTGCGGCGCGATGACGCGACCGATCTCGAAACCGTGCTCGCCGACGATCCGCAAGGCGCTTATCTGGGCACGCGCCATTTGATCGAGCTCGGGCACAAGCGCATCGGGCTGATCGTCGGCCGCCAGGACACCACGTCCGGCCGCGAACGCTTGTCCGGCTATGTCCGCGCGCTGCGCGAGGCCGGCATCGCCAGGGACGACACCTTGATTCATGCCGGCCATTTCGAGCCCGAGACCGGCGCGACGTGCGCCCGCAAGCTGCTCGACCTCCCCCGGCCGCCGAGCGCGATCTTCGTCGCCAATCACGAGGCAACGCTCGGCGTGCTGCGCGTCACCGCGGAACGGAACATCGCCATTCCCGACGATCTCTCGCTACTCTGTTATGAAGACATGCCGTGGTTCGAGTGGCACCGCCCGGCCATCAGCATCGTCGACAACGGCGCGCGGGACCTTGCCAATCTCGCCGTCGACCGGCTGCTGCACCGCATGGACGCCAAGGGCAACGGCAATGACGGCGTTCGCGAATATCGCGTCGGCGCCCGGCTGATCAAGCGCGACTCCTGCCGCCAGATCGACGCCCTGGCCCCCGCGAAATCCGCCAAGTCCAAATCGTCTTCATCCAAATTGTCTGCGGCCAAGTCGTCAGCAGCGAAGTCCGCGAACGTCTGATCGATGCCCTATGTCGAAGTGCTCGGCCCGCAAGTCCCGTCTGATCGCAAGGCCGCGCTGGCGCGGTCCGTGACCGACGGCTTGATGTCGGCCTTCGGCGTCACCGCTGATACGGTCACGCTCTATTTCCTGAACATTGCGGCCGATGACTACGCCCACGCCGGTACGTTCGGCGCTCAGGCCACCGGCCAACGCATCCTGCTCAAGGTCCATGCCTTCCGCCGCAGCGAGGCCGAGCGGCGCGCCGCCGCCATCGCGCTGACCCGCGCCGTATGCAGTGCCTATGGCGTGCCGGGCGACGATGTCGCGGTCTATTTCCTCGACCGCGACCGCAGCGAGGTCTCCCACAATTCCAAGCTCGCCAGCGACTGACGGGAGCACGCCATGGATCGCTTCTACAGCCAAGACCAGAAAGCCCTGCGCGACACCGCCCGCCGCTTCGCGGAAGCGGAGATCCTGCCGCGCGCGGCCGCGATCGATCGCGAGGACCGGTTCGACCGCACGCTCTACAAGGGCATGGCCGATCTCGGCCTGTTCGGCATCTGCCTGCGCGAAGGCGCCGGCGGCGCCGGGCTCGATGCGGTCGCGGCCTGCATTGCGATGGAGGAATTGGCGCGCTGCTCCGGCGCGGTCGCCAATGCCTTCGCTATCCCGGTCGAGGCCGTGCTGTTCTTCGACCATCACGGCACCGACGCGCACAAGGCGCTGATCCCCAAGATTCTCAGCGGCGACATCATTCCCGCCACCGCCGTCTCCGAGCCCGACCACGGCTCCGATGTCGCGAGCATCCGCACCAGCGCGACGCGCGAGGGCAATGGCTGGCGGCTCAACGGCACAAAGGCCTGGGTGACGCTCGGCGGCGTCGCCGACCGCATCATGGTGTTCGCGCGCACCGGCGCAGATGCCGGCCATCGCGCCATCTCGTGTCTTCTGGTCGACGGCGCCCTGCCCGGCATCGCCCGCGGCAAGAACGAGGAGCTGCTCGGCATGCACGGCCTCGACGACTGCCAGATCACCTTCTCCGATGTGCGCCTGCCCTCGGACAGCGTGATGGGGCCGGAGAACCAGGCCTTCAAGATGGCCATGAGCAATTTCAACTTCAGCCGGCTGATGATGGCCTCGATGGCGCTCGGCATGGCGCAGGCCGCGTTCGAGGACGCCACCGCCTATGCCAAGGACCGCAAGCAGTTCGGCCAGGCCATCATCGGCTACCAGGCGGTGCAGTTCATGCTCGCGGACATGTCGACGGACATTGCGGCTGCGCGCCTCCTGATCCACCACGCCGCGCGCCTGCACGATGCCGGCGAGCCGATCGCCAAGGAAGCGGCGCAGGCAAAGCTGTTCACCACCGACATGGCGATGAAGCACGTCTCCAACGCGCTGCAGATCCACGGCGGCAACGGCTATTCGCGCGAGTACCGCATCGAGCGGATCTTCCGCGACGTCCGCCTCGCCCAGATCTACGAGGGCACCAACCAGATCCAGCGGCTGATCATCGCCCGCCAGGTAGAAAAAGGAGGCCGCGTGAGGGCATGCTGAGCATCATCACGGCGAAAGAGGCCGCAGGCTTGATCCGCGACACCGATACGCTGATCGTCGGCGGCAATGGCGGCACGGGCGCAGCCGAAGCCATCCTCGATGCGCTGGAGCAGCGCTTCCTCGGCGGCCAGGGCCCGCACAATCTGACGCTGATCAATATCACCGGCGTCGGCGCCGTGACCGAGAAGGGCCTCTGCCATCTCGCCCATGAAGGCCTGATCGCGCGCGTGATCGGCGGCAACTTCGGGCTCCAGGTACCGTTCATGCGGCTCGTCCGCGACGAGCTGATCGACGCCTACAATTTCCCGCAAGGCGTGATGAGCCAGCTCTGCCGCGCCATGGCCGCGAAACATCCGGGCGTGCTCACCCATGTCGGTCTCAACACCTATATGGACCCGCGCCAGGATGGCGGGCGCATGAACAAGCGCACCACCGCGCCGCTGGTCGACCTGCTCGAGCTGCACGGTCAGTCCTGGCTGCTCTACCGCGTCCCCACCCCGCCCGATGTCGCCATCATCCGCGGCACCTCCGCAGATGAAGATGGTTACATCAGCATGGAGCACGAGGGCACGACGCGCGAGGATCTCTCGATCGCACAGGCCGTGCACAATGCCGGCGGCACCGTGATCTGCCAGGTCAAGCGCATCGTGAAGCGCGGCTCGATCCATCCGCAGATGGTGAAGATCCCGGGCTTCCTGATCGACCACGTCGTGCTCGAGCCCGAGCAGATGCAGACCTACGGCACCGCCTATGACCCCGCGCGCTGCGGCGAGACGCGCGTCCCGGTGGCGATGATTACGCCCGATCCGCTCACCGAGCGCCGGGTGATTGCCCGCCGCGCCGCCTTCGAGCTACGCCCGCGCGACGTCGTCAATCTCGGCGTCGGCATCTCCGCGATGATCCCGAATGTCGCGGCCGAGGAAGGCATCTCCGACCTGATCACGCTGACGGTGGAGTCCGGCGTGGTCGGCGGCGTGCCCGGGCATGCGCGCGAATTCGGCACCGCCATCAATCCACGCGTCATTCTCGACCAGGCCTATCAGTTCGACTTCTACGACGGCGGCGGCCTCTCCTGCGCCTTCCTCTCCTTCGCGGAGGTGGACGAAGCCGGCAACGTCAACGTCACCCGCTTCGGCGAACGCCGCGACGGCTCCGGCGGCTTCATCGACATCACCCAGAACGCCAAGCGGCTGATCTTCAGCGGCACCATGACCGGCGGCAAGTTCGACATCGGCGTCGAGAACGGCCGCCTCGCGATCCGGCGGGACGGTGCCTTCCGCAAATTCGTGCCGCAAGTGGGCCAGGTCAGCTTCAGCGCCTCTCTCGCTGCGCAGCGCGGCCAGCATGTCAGCTACGTCACCGAGCGCGCCGTGTTCGAGCTGGAGAACGGACACGTGACGTTGACCGAGATCGCGCCGGGCGTTCGCCTCGAGGAGGACATCCTCGCCCATATGGGTTTCAAGCCGCACATCAGCCCGCATTTGAAGGACATGGACCCGCGCATCTTCCGCTCCGGGCCGATGGGGATCGCGCAAACCTTCAACGCCCTGCCGGCGCGGCCACGCAAGGTTGCCTGAGGGATCAGCATGAACGCCAGCGGCCCGATCAATCTCCGTTACGAAGATATCGCGCTCGGTGCGGAGTTCGAGACCGCCATGCACACCGTGACGGAGGCCGATATCGCGGCCTTCGCCGACGCGACGCGTGACCACCACCCGCTTCATGTGGATGGCGCCTACGCGCGCTCCCGCGGCTTTCCCGCGGTGATCGGCCACGGGCTGTACGGCCTGTCGCTGATGGAGGGGCTGAAGTCGGAGCTCAAGCTATATGAAGAGACCTCGGTCGCCTCGCTCGGCTGGGACGAGGTGAAGTTCAGGGGGCCCATCGTCGCCGGCGATACCTTGCGCGTGCGCTTTCGTTTCGTCGAGAAGCGGCCGACCAAGAACCCCGCGCGCGGCATCGTCGTCGAGACGCTCGACCTCCTCAACCAGCGCGACGAGGTGGTGACCGCGGCGCGCCACATCTCGCTGATCCTGACCCGGCAAGCTGATGCTGCGGCGGCCACATGACGAGACAATGAAGAAGACGCGGACCGGAGAACGGCTCCTCTGCCACCCAAGATTTGATCGGAGTATTCAGATGCGATTTCCCAAAACCTTCTCCGCCCTCGTCCTTCTGGTCGGCCTGACGCAGGCGGCCGGCGCCCAGACCTGCACGCCGAAAGTGCCGGCGTCGAGCCTGATCGAGGCGCCGAAATGGCAGATGTCGATCAACCCGACGCTGCCGCCGCAGCAATTCGTCGACGACAAGGGTGAGTTGCAGGGCCTCAATGTCGAGCTCGCCCGCGAGATCGCCAAGCGCATCTGCGTCGAGCCGGTGTTCCTGCGCATGGACTTCCCGCCGATGATCCCGGCGCTGCGCTCGGGCCGGTTCGATGCCATCAACACCGGCCTCTTCTGGACCGAGGAGCGCTCGAAGATGCTCTACCTCGTGCCTTACGCGCAGCAGGCGATCAGCATTTACACCGACCCCTCCTCCAGCCTCAAGCTGGAGAAGTTCGAGGACCTCGCCGGCCGCGTCGTCGGCGTAGAATCGGCAACCTACACCGAGCGCAAGGCGCGCGAGTTCAACACCGCGATGGAGGCCAAGGGCCTCAAGCCGATCGAGCTGCGCACCTTCACAACCGTCACCGCCACCTCCGCGGCGCTGCGCGCCGGTCAGCTCGAGGCCGCGCTCAACATCAACGAGACCGCCAACTCGCTCGAACAGAAGGGCATCGCAAAGATCTGGGTCCGCGACATCGCTGGCACAGACATTACGTTTGCCTTCCGCGACAAGCTGCTGGCCCAGGCCGTTGCCGACGCGATGACGGCGATCCGCGCCGACGGCACCTATGACAAGCTGTTCGACAAGTTCGGCATGACCAAGCTGAAGGCGACGACGTTTGCAATCCGTGGGGACGGGCCGACGAACTGATCGTACACCATGTCGCAGTCATACCATGAATGCTGTCGCATGGGGCTACGCGCGTGCAGCAGAGGCGAGCGAGAGAGAAGTGAACTTCTTAGCAAATTTGATGACGTCGAAAGCCGGTGCGGTCCATAAGGCCCACCACACGTTCAAATATGGTCTAAGCGACGCAAGGCTCGGCAGTCGCTCAAGCGGTATGCACGAGCAACTTCTTGGGCCGCGTAGTGAACATCGGCGAACCGCCGGATGAGAGCGCAAGTTCAGAGGCCGCAGACGAATTCGATCGTAAAATCAGTCTGTTAATTCGTGCAATTGGATAGAACGGGATAGTCCCGGACGGGCCTGAATTATTCCCACTCGATCGTCCCTGGCGGCTTGCTCGTCACGTCATACACCACCCGGTTCACGCCCTTCACCTCGTTGATGATGCGCGTGGCGGTCTCGCCTAAGAACTTCATGTCGAACTGGTAGAAGTCCGCGGTCATACCGTCGGTTGAGGTGACGGCGCGCAGGCCAACCACATAATCATAGGTGCGGCCGTCGCCCATGACGCCCACCGTCTTCACCGGGAGCAGCACGGCAAAGGCCTGCCAGATCTCGTCGTAGAGGCCTGCTTTCCGGATCTGGTCGATGTAGACGGCGTCCGCCTTGCGCAGGATGTCGAGCTTGTCGCGGGTGATCTCGCCGGGGCAGCGGATGGCGAGGCCCGGGCCCGGGAACGGGTGGCGGCCGACGAAGATTTCGGGCAGGCCGAGCTCGCGCCCGAGCTTGCGCACCTCGTCCTTGAACAGCTCGCGCAAGGGCTCGACGAGCTTCATGTTCATGCGCTCGGGCAGACCGCCGACATTGTGGTGCGACTTGATCGTCACCGAGGGGCCGCCGGTGAAGGAGACGCTCTCGATCACGTCGGGATAGAGCGTGCCTTGCGCGAGGAAGTCGGCGCCGCCGATCTTCTTGGCCTCAGCCTCGAACACCTCGATGAAGAGGCGGCCGATGGTCTTGCGCTTCACTTCGGGGTCGGTGACGCCTTCGAGCTCGCCGAGGAATTGCTTGGAGGCATCCACGTGCACGAGCGGGATGTTGTAGTGGTGGCGGAACAGGTCGACCACCTGCTCGGCCTCGTTGAGGCGCATCAGGCCGTGATCGACGAACACGCAGGTGAGCTGGTCGCCGATGGCCTCGTGGATCAGCACGGCCGCGACGGCTGAATCGACGCCGCCGGAGAGGCCGCAGATCACCCTGCCCTTGCCGACCTGCGCGCGGATCTTCGCGATCTCCTCCTCGCGGAAGGCGCGCATGGTCCAGTCGCCGGTGAGGCCGGCGATCTTGCGCACGAAGTTGCGGATCAGCTTCGCGCCATCGGGCGTGTGCACCACTTCGGGGTGGAACATCAGGCCATAGTACTTGCGCTTCTCGTCCTGGATGATCGCGAACGGCGCGTTCGGCGAGGTGCCGGCGACGGAGAAGCCGGGCGGCATCTTGGTGATGCGGTCGCCGTGGCTCATCCAGACTTGGTTCTTGCTGCCGGATGTCCAGACGTCCGCGAACAGCTGGCTCTCGGCCTTCACCTCGACATCGGCACGGCCGAACTCGCGGTGATGGCCGCCCTCGACCTCGCCCCCTAACTGGGCGGCCATGGTCATCTGGCCGTAGCAGATGCCCATGACGGGCACGCCGGAATCGAAGATCAATTGCGGGGCGCGGGGCGAGCCGGCCTCGTGCACCGATTCCGGGCCGCCGGAGAGGATCACCGCCTTCGGCTTCATTTCGTCGAAGGCGGCTTCGGCCTTGTTGAACGGGACGATCTCGCAATAGACGCCGTCCTCGCGGACGCGACGCGCGATCAACTGCGTCACTTGGCTGCCGAAGTCGACGATGAGAATCTTGTCATGCGCCGAGGCCACCGAGGACGTCGACGCGGAGCGGTCGTTCTGTGCTGCTGTCATGGCCAGCAGATACGCTGGCAGCGGGCGGGCCGCAACCACGCTGGCGGCGCGCCCACATGCTTCTTTGGGCATGGACAAATCGATAGGTAAGTATTATTGACCTATTGTGCCCCTCGCAGAAAAGGGGGCCGCTCAGGGAGAATGCCATGACACAACATCATCAGCCATCAACGCTTGCTGCGCTCGGCCGGACCTGGGTCGAGGCCTGGAATGCGCGCGATCTCGAGCGCGTGCTCACGCTCTATGACGAGGCGGCCGTGATGACCTCGGACCGCATTCCCGCATTGGGGTTCGACCCCAGCGGCACGGTGCGCGGCAAGGATGCGCTTCGCGCCTATTGGGGCAAGGCGCTGCCCCTGCTGCCCAACCTGCATTTCTCGCTGATCGATCTGTTCGTCAGCCCGGACAGCCTCGTGGTGTTCTACGAGAACGAGCGGGGCAAGAAGATCTGCGAATATCTGCGGGTGAACGAGGAGGGGCTGATCGTGCAGGGCTCGGCGAACCATTTGGCGCATTGACGCTGGCGCGCGGGCCATCGCAGCAGCGCGCTTGGCGTGTGCGGACGATGCCGGCCCACCCAACGCTGTCATTCCCCGCGAAAGCGGGGAATCCAGTACGCCGCGGCTTCTCGATAGGCTACCGACGTCTCGGAGTACTGGATCGCCCGGTCAAGCCGGGCGATGACACCGAGCGGGAGGCGCTAGCGTGCCACAAGCGTCATTGCGAACGGAGACTGCGGCGCGAGCGTGCGCTAACACTGCGCCCGCCGGCTCTGAGACAGGATTCCCCGATGAAACTTCCCACGTCCCCCTTCACCGTCACCGACTGGAGCAAGGTTGAACCAACCGTGCATCCCGGCGAGACCGGGCAGGCGCTGTGGCGCACTCTCGATATCGGCGACTTGCGGGTGCGGATGGTGGAGTATTCGGCGGGCTATCTGGCCGATCATTGGTGCGATCGCGGCCACGTGCTCTACGTGCTCAAGGGCGAGCTCGACAGCGAGCTGCGCGACGGGCGCAAATTCAAGCTCACGGCGGGGATGAGCTACCAGGTGTCGGATTTCGGCGACGCCGCGCACCGGTCCTCGACGGCTGTGGGGGCGACGCTCTTCATCGTCGACTGAGACGCGAGAGCGGGGCTAATTTGCACCGCAAAATAGCAAAGTCGCGCGACGTTGCGGGCCACGGGTGGTGCCTTGAAGTGGCCCCAAATTCTCGCTATATTGTGATCATCGATACTTGGCCGAACGACTGGGCCGCTTCGCTTCGTTGCTGACGGGCGCGCACGCTTCAGATGAATTCTCCAAACATCGACTCATCAGGACTATGGGCGCAACGCTGCGTACCGGTCTGCGTGCGTACTCAACCTAACTAACTAAAGGAAATTCCCATGGCTATGGGCACCGTGAAGTGGTTCAACACCCAAAAGGGTTATGGTTTCATCCAGCCGGATGACGGCCAGAAGGACGTGTTCGTTCACATCAGCGCCGTCGAGCGCGCTGGCCTCTCCTCCCTCAACGAGGGTCAGAAGGTCTCGTTCGACATCGTCGCCGACCGCCGCAGCGGCAAGTCGTCGGCTGACAATCTCCGCGTCGGCTAACGCCGGCGCAGCGTTCTGACCACGGAGGTACCGGCAGAACGTTGGAACTCGAAAGCCCCGCGACCGGGATCGGTCTGCGGGGCTTTTGTTTGAATCCGCAATGACAACGTCGATCATCGGTGCTGTAGGGTGGGAAAAGGCGCGCCCTTCGCGCGCCGTGCCCACCACCGCTCAACATCTGAGCGCGCCGTGCCCACCACCGCTCAACATCTGAGAAAGACGTGGGCACGCTTCGCTTTGCCCACCCTACGAGAACTACGTCTTCTTCAGCACCGAAACGAAAAACCCGTCGGTTCCGGTCCGCCGCGGCGTCATCAGCCAGCCCTCGGGTGACTGCAGCGCGGCCTCGCCAAAGGCTTCGGCCTTGTCCCAGAGCACGCCCGCGGTCTGCTCGGGCGGGACGACCGCGAACTCGGAATGGCGGCCGACGAAGGCCCTCACCTGCTCCCCGTTCTCCTCCGCTAGCACCGAGCAGGTGATGTAGGCGATGCGACCACCCGCCTTCACCAGCGGCACCGCACGGTCCAGCACCTCGGCCTGGTCGCGCAGGCGGATCTCCAGCGCGCCCGGGCGCATGCGCCATTTGGCGTCGGGGTTGCGGCGCCAGGTTCCGGTTCCCGTGCAGGGCGCATCGATCACGACGAGATCGGCCGAGGCGCGGATGTCTTGGAGCGGATCGGCCTCGCCCTTGGGGGTGCGCACGTCGGCATTGTGGACGCCGGCGCGCGACAGGCGCTCGTGGATCGGGGCAAGCTGGCGCTTGTCGCGGTCGGTCGCGATCAGCCGGCCCTTGCCTTGCATCAGGGCGGCGAGCGCCAGCGCCTTGCCGCCCGCGCCGGCGCAGAGATCGATCACCTGCTCGCCGGGTTTTGCCGCGGTGAACTGGGCCGCAAGCTGCGATCCCTCATCCTGCACCTCAATGGCGCCCTTGATGAAATCCTCTTCCGCCTGGATGCCCGGGTTGCGCGCATCGGCCGAAAGCTCGATGCGCAGGCCCGTTGCCGACCACGGCGTCGGTTCCGCATGAAGATGAGCAAGCGCGCGCAGCACCTTGTCGCGATTGGATTTTAACGTGTTGACGCGCAGATCGAGCGGAGCCCGGCTCGCCATCGCTGCGGCCTCTGCGGCGCGGTCATCGCCGAACACTTTTGCAAGATGCGGATCGAGCCATTCGGGATAGTCCCCGGCGACCGCGGCCGGGGCATCCGCGAGCGAGTGCGAGGCGAGCGCGGCCTGCTCGGCCTCGGTCAGCGGCGCCGGCGCAAACCGGCTGCCGTCGAACAGCGCGGCCATGGTGGCCGTGTCCATGCCGCGCTCGAGCCGGAGCATGCCGATCAGCCGCGCCCGCGCGGTGTCGGAACCCATCAGGTAGGCGCTCGAGGCGTAGCGGCGCAGCACGTCCCAGACGAGGCCGGCAATGGCGGCGCGGTCGCCGGAACCGGCGAAGCGGTGCGCGGTGCCCCACTCCTTCAGCGCCTTGGCCGCCGGCACGCGGTCCTTCTCGATGGTGTCAATCAGTTCGATGGCTGCGGACAGCCGGGCAGCGGGGGTCATTTGAATCTTTCAGTTTTGCGCATGATCTTATCGGAAAACCGGCATCCACTTTGCGCGAACGCGGCCCTTCGGATCCGGATCATGCGCGATCAGATCAGCAGCAAAAGCTTCAGCGCGAAGTAGATCCACATCGCGAGCAGCACGAGCACGCCGGCGAGCCAGACCGTGGAGCGGCGGCCGAGATCGTTGGAGGAGACGAACACGCCGGCATGGGCAAAGCGCGTCACCACGAACACCCAGGACATCAGCACGATGAAGAGATCGGCGCGGCGCAGGGGCAATGCCAGCGCGATCAGGACGTAGAACAGCATCGGCAGCTCGAACTGGTTGCGGTAGCAATTGGCGATTTGAGTGACGCCCTTCGGCCAGTTCGGCTCGCCCAGCGCAATGTCGCGGATTTTGGTCTCGCCCGAGACCAGGGTCTTGCGCCGCGCCAAGACCATGCCGATCAGAAGCGCGAAGGTGAGAGCGACCTGCACGAAGACCGGCAGCAAAACCATTTGAACGGACATCGGAACTTTCCCGGGGGGCAAAATGCCGCCGACCGTCATTAGCCCCGACTTTTGGCGCTGACAATGAACGACTTGAACCGGCGTTCCCGCTCTTGCGACCAAGCATCGATCGTTGAAGCAATTTCGGCCCTTGGGCCCGAGGCGAGATAGCGCCATGAACACCTGGACCGGCCTCTTCACCGAATCCGCTGGCGGCCAACTCGGCATCCTGATGTCGGCGCTGTCAGCTATCCTCGTCGATCGCATCGCCTCCCCGCTCGCCCCGCAGGGTGCCTACATGATCCGCCACCGCGTGCTGTGACCGCAATGCTCCGCATCAGATCCTGCGCGGCAGCCGCGCTTACGCTCGCCACCTTGCTTTGCCCCGCGCCGCGGATGCACGCCCTCGCCGCGTCCGCCGACATCGCCACCTGCGACCGGCTCGCCGCGCATCCCACCGATCTGGACAAGCCTGCCGATGTGACGGGCGTTCTCGATATCGCCGGCGCCGATGTCCCCGCCGCGCTGAAGGCCTGCAAGGCCGCTGCCGCCGCTCCCGATGTCCCGCGCCGCATCTGGATGGAGCTCGGCCGCGCCTACGAGTTCGCCCGGCAGCCGGCCGAGGCCGCAAATGCCTATCGCAAGGCGGCAGATGCCGGCAGCGCCGCGGCGATGACCGGGCTCGGTGTACTCCTGATCAACGGCAACGGCCTGAAGAAAAACGTCACGGAAGGACGGATGCTGATCGAGAAGGCGGCAAATGCCGGTGATGTCGATGGCATGACCAACCTGGCTTCGCTCTATGGCGCCGGCGTCGGCGCGAAGGCTGATTTCGCCATGGCGCGCAAATGGTACGCCAAGGCCATTGAGGTGAATTCCAGCGAGGCCATGTACCAGCTGGGATTGATGACCCAAGACGGCGATGGTGGCCCGAAAGACGACATCGCGGCCAAGGCGCTGTTCGAGAAGGCCGCCGCTCTCGATCATGCCGATGCGCTGGAGCGGTTAGGCGCCTATGCCGAAGCCGGCCGTGCCGGCGAGAAGGATACCCAGGCCGCGATCGCCTATTACAAGCGAGCTGCCGCGCTCGGCAACGAAGATGCGGGCAAGGCGCTGGAGCGCCTGCGCTGTCCGTTCGGCATCAAGAATCGCGACGGAAAGTCCGTCGGGCGGATTTGCTTTGACGGCGGATAGCCGTTCCCGGCGAGGGGCGGCCGGCGCGTGCTTTAAACTTTGTTCGTTGCGGTCCATGCCGGCGTCGTCATCGTTCCGACGTGCGATAACGGGTAGGATGATTGCATGCCCGAATTTCGCCTGACCCAGATTTCCGACACGCATCTCGGCCGGCGCTTTCCCGGCCTGATCGCCAACTTCCACCGCATCAGCGAGCACATCGACGCCGGCAGGCCCGATCTCGTCGTCAACACCGGCGACGTCTCGTTCGACGGGCCGACGAGCCGCAACGACGTCGAATTCGCGAAAGCCCTGCACGACGCCCTGCCCGTCACCTGCCGCTATCTCCCCGGCAATCACGACATCGGCGACAATCCAACCGCGGTCGGGCCGGCGCCAAAGCCGCCGGTCAGCGAGGCGCACCGCCGGCGGTTCTGCGACATCATTGGCGAAGACCATTGGTCGTTCGAGGCCGCCGGCTGGTGCTTCATCGGCCTCAATTCACTCGTCATGAATTCAGGGCTCGGCTTCGAGGCCGAGCAGTTCGACTGGCTCGCCTCCGAGATTGCGTGCACGAACGGCAGGCCAGTCGCGCTGTTCCTGCACAAGCCGCTGTTTCTCAACCTGCCCGACGATCCCGAGACGCCGGAGACCTCGATCCGCTACGTGCCGCAGCCGGCGCGGGCGCGGCTGATCGAGATGTTCACGCAGGTCGACCTGCGCCTCATCGCCAGCGGTCACGTGCACCAACGGCGTGACTTCACCTGGCGCCACACCCGCCACGTCTGGGCGCCGTCGACCGGCTTCGTCATCAACGATAAGCGCCAGGACCGGATCGCGATAAAGGAAGTCGGGCTGGTCGAATACCGCTTTCAGCCCGACAGTCTCGAGGTCCGTCACATCCGCGCGGCGGGCCAGGTCGATGTCGATATCGAGGAGCTCTTCGCCCAGATGGGCGGCGAGCATTAACGCGCACAGCTGCTCAGGCGACGCTCTTGAGATCCTGCTGGATCGCGGCGAGCAAGGATTGCAGCGCTTCGCTGTTCACCGGCTTCGCCGCGGGATCATTGGCAGGTGGCTGCCCGCCAATTTGCGCGGCCTTGACCGGACGCTTCGGAAACGGCGGCGGTGGTGCCGGCATCGAGGCGGCAAACTCGCCTTCGTCCTCGGCGTGGACGAACTTGCCATGGATGACGTCATCGCGGCGGCCCATGATGAACATCGCCACCCAATAGCCGGCGGCCAGGACGATTACGCAGAAAATACCAATCTCTAACATCGCAACACCCAAAATATGCGCGATGATTCAATGCTTTCGCCGGCCCGTCAATGAACCGGCGGTCGCACCTGCGGCTTTTGCGGGCTGGTGTGACCGATTAGTGACTCTTTCTTAACCATCCACCGCCCCGACCGGGGCTGGATGCGGCCAGATCAGGCCTTGTCGGGACCAACCCGAACCAGCTGCTTGCCGAAATTGGCACCCTTCAGCAGGCCCATGAAGGCGCCGGGGGCGCTTTCCAGGCCTTCGGTGACGAACTCCTTGTACTTGACCTTGCCGTCGCGGACCCAGCCCGACATGTCGCGCAGGAAATCGCCGTGGCGGGCGGCGAAATCGGACACGATGAAGCCGCGGAAGGTCAGCCGCTTGGTGAGGATGTTGCGCATCATCGCACCGGCCCATTTCGGCGGCTTGGCCTCGGTGTCATTGTAGTGGGCGATCAGGCCGCAGACCGGCACGCGAGCGAATGGATTGAGCTGCGGGAACACCGCCTCGAACACGGCGCCGCCGACATTCTCGAAATAGACGTCGATGCCTTTCGGACAGGCTTCCTTGAGCCTGGCCGCGAGGTCGGGATCGCGGTGATCGATGCAGGCATCGAAGCCGAGCTCCTTGACCACGTAGTCGCACTTCTGCTTGCCGCCGGCGATGCCGACCGCGCGTGCGCCCTTGATCTTGGCGATCTGGCCGACGGCCGAGCCGACCGCACCTGAGGCACCGGCAACGACGACGGTCTCGCCCGGTTGCGGCTTGCCGATGTCGAGCAGGCCTGTGTACGCGGTCATGCCGGGCATGCCGAGCACGCCGATGGAGGTCGAGATCGGGCCGAGCTTCGGATCGACCTTGATCAGGCCCTTGCCGTTCGAGATTGCGTGCGTCTGCCAGCCCGAGCGGATGCGCACGATGTCGCCGACCGCGAAATCGGGATTGTTGGAGGCTGCGACCTCGCTGACCGCCTCGCCTTCCATCACCCCGCCGATCGGCACCGGCGCTGCGTAGGATGGTCCCTCGCTCATGCGCCCGCGCATATAGGGGTCGAGCGACAGCCAGATCGTACGCAGCAGGACTTCGCCGGGCCCTGGTGCCGGAACAGCGAATTCCTCCAGGCGAAAATCAGACGGCTTGGGTTCGCCGACGGGACGCGCGGCGAGAACGATGCGTTTGCCTTGGGACATGGCTTCCTCCACTTTTCTCTGGTTGCGAGCGAAGCGAAGCAATACAGCCGCGTCAATACCAAAAGGGCGGGATTGCTTCGTCGCATCAGCGCAAAATTGCTACGCAATTTTGTCGCGAGCTCCTCGCAATGACGAGCTTGTGGCACGCAGCAGCCACAAGCTCACTGTCATCGCCCGACTCGATCGGGCGATCCAGTATTCCAGAGACGGTGGTTATTGAGCCGAAAAGCCGCGGCGTACTGGATGCCCGATCAAGCCGGGGCATGACAGCGGTGGGTGGAGTAACTAACCCCCGCCCGGATAGTTCGGGCTCTCGCGCGTGATCGTCACGTCGTGGACGTGGCTTTCGCGCAGGCCCGCGCCGGTGATGCGGACGAACTGGGCCTTGTCGTGCAGCTCCTTCATGTCGCGTGCGCCGACATAGCCCATCGCGGCGCGTAAGCCGCCGGCGAGCTGGTGCATGACGTTGCCGACCGGGCCCTTGTAGGGCACCTGGCCCTCGATGCCTTCGGGCACCAGCTTGAGCGTGTCCTTGATGTCCTGCTGGAAGTAGCGGTCGGCAGATCCCCGCGCCATTGCGCCGACCGAGCCCATGCCGCGATAGGCCTTGTAGGAACGGCCCTGCCACAAAAACACTTCGCCGGGCGTCTCGTCGGTGCCGGCGAGCAGCGAACCGACCATCGCAATGTCGGCGCCGGCGGCGAGCGCCTTGGCGAGATCGCCGGAGTATTTGATGCCGCCGTCGGCGATGACGGGGATGTCGGACTTCTTCGCCGCTTCCACCGCATCCATGATCGCGGTGAGCTGGGGAACGCCGACGCCGGCGACGATGCGCGTAGTGCAGATCGAGCCCGGGCCGATGCCGACCTTGATGCAATCCGCGCCGGCGTCGATCAGCGCCTGCGCGCCTTCCGTGGTGGCGACGTTGCCGGCGACGACCTGCACCGAGTTGGACAGACGCTTGATGCGGTTCACCGCGTGCAGCACGTGACGCGAATGGCCGTGCGCGGTATCGACGACGACGAGGTCGACGCCGGCATCGATCAGCCGCTCGGTGCGCTCGAAGCCGTTATCGCCGACGGTGGTGGCCGCGGCGACGCGCAGGCGCCCTTGCGCGTCCTTGCAGGCGAGCGGATGGGCGACCGCCTTCTCCATGTCCTTGACGGTGATGAGGCCGACGCAGCGATATTGCTCGTCGACGACGACCAGCTTCTCGATGCGATGCTGGTGCAGCATCCGCCGCGCCTCGTCCTGGCTGACATTCTCGCGGACCGTGACGAGGTTTTCGTGCGTCATCAGTTCGGAGATCTTTTGCTGGCGATTGGTCGCAAAGCGCACGTCACGGTTGGTGAGGATGCCGACCAGCTTGCCGGGCGTGTTCTTGCCGGCGCCCGTGACGACGGGAATGCCGGAGATGCCGTGATCGCTCATCAGCTTGAGCGCATCGTCGAGCGTGGCGTCGGGGCTGATGGTGAGCGGGTTCACCACCATGCCGGACTCGTAGCGCTTGACTTGCCGCACCTGGGCGGCCTGGCCTTCGGGATCGAAATTGCGGTGGATGACGCCGAGGCCGCCGGCCTGCGCCATGGCGATCGCCATGCGGGCCTCGGTGACGGTGTCCATGGCCGAGGCCATGATCGGGATGTTGAGCGGGATGGCCCGGGTGACGCGGGAGCGGATGTCGACCTCGCCCGGCATGACGTCCGACAGGCCCGGCTTCAACAGCACGTCGTCGAACGTAAAGGCTTCGCGGATGCCCTGAAGTTGCACCGTGGCCATCTGCCAACTCCTTCCTGCGGCCTTGCCGCAAATGCTAATGGATGAGCGCCGCCCTCGGCGTCCCTTGCGGCAACGCCTTGAGAATCGGAGCCCATCAGTGGGGTTGACGCGGGTCGATAGCACGGCCGCGTGACGAATCAAAGCAATTCAGGCCGCTGGCCAGCCATGCACAGGCTTTTTTGGGCCGATTCGGGCAGGGACAGCCCCTGCGCGGCCCACCCGCCGTCATTCCGGGTTCACGCGAAGTGGGCGCGCCCCGGAATGACGGCGAAGCGGGTCACACCGTCGTTACGCAGGATCTAGGTGGCATGCGTCGATCCGCAATGGTCCGCGGCGGACGGCGGTGATAAGCCGCAACTCCGCCCTTCCTTCCGAATTTCATTGCCAATCCATCATGGTCGACAAGCAACGCGTGATTCCGCTGATCGTGGCCACTGCGCTCTTCATGGAGAACATGGATTCCACGGTGATCGCCACCTCGCTGCCGGCGATCGCGGCCGACATCGGAACCAGCCCGCTGACGCTGAAGCTCGCAATCACGTCTTACCTGCTGTCGCTCGCGGTGTTCATCCCGGCGAGCGGCTGGACCGCCGACCGCTTCGGCGCGCGGATGGTGTTTGCGATCGCGGTCGGCGTGTTCATGGTCGGCTCGGTCGGCTGCGCGCTCTCGACCTCGGTCACCGATTTCGTATTCGCGCGCATCCTGCAAGGCATGGGCGGCGCGATGATGACGCCGGTCGGACGCCTCGTGCTGCTGCGCTCCGTCGACAAGAGCGCGCTGGTCAACGCCATGGCCTGGGTGACGGTCCCGGCCCTGATCGGTCCCGTGATCGGACCGCCGCTCGGTGGCTTCATCACGACCTACGCGTCCTGGCACTGGATCTTCCTGATCAACATCCCGATCGGCCTGCTCGGCATCTTCATGGCGCTGCGCTTCATCGATCCGATCAAGAGTGAAGAACGCGAGCCGTTCGATCTCTACGGCATGGTGCTCGCTGGGCTGGGTCTTGCCGGCATCGCCTTCGGCCTGTCGGTTGCCGGGCTCAATCTGCTGCCGTGGAGCACCGTTGCAGCACTGATCGCGGGCGGTGCGATCTCGATGACGCTCTACGTCTTCCACGCCCGGCGCACGGGCTCGCCAGTGCTGGATTTCTCGCTTCTGAACCTGCCGACGCTGCGCGCGGCCGTGCTCGGCGGCTTCATGTTCCGTCTCGGCATCGGCGCGCTGCCGTTCCTGCTGCCGCTCCTGATGCAGATCGGCTTCGGCCTGTCGCCGTTCCATTCCGGTCTCGTCACCTTTGCCTCGTCACTCGGGGCCATGGGCATGAAGACGCTGGCGGCACGGATCATCCGCGCCTTCGGCTTCCGCAATCTGATGACGGTGAACGCGATCGTCAGCGCGTTCTTCCTCGGCGTCTGCGCGCTGTTCACGGTGACGACGCCGCTGCTCATCATCATGGTGATCCTGGTCGTCGGCGGCTTCTTCCGCTCGCTCGAGTTCACCGCGATCAACACCGTCGCCTATGCCGACGTCGAGACCGCGCAGATGAGCCGGGCCACCACCCTCGTCAGCGTCAACCAGCAGCTCGCGGTGTCCGCAGGCGTCGCCGTCGGCGCGGCGTGCGTGGAAACGACGATGTGGTTCAGCCATATCAGCGAGCTCAACGCCACCGTGTTCGCGCCCGCTTTCATCGTGGTGGCGCTGACCTCGGCGGCGTCGAGCTGGTTCTTCTGGCAGATGCCGGTTGACGCCGGCCACGAGATCTCCGGCCGCAAGGCGGTGGAGATCGCGAGCCGCAAGGGTGCCGGCAAGGGTGCGGCCAAGGCCGCCGTCAAGGCGGCGAGCGAGGATACGCAGGACGTACGGGATCAGCGGCTCGGATAGAGGTCCGGCCGGCCGGTCGCCTCAGGAAGAGGCCGTCGGCTGTAGCGGGACCAGGGCATAGCCGACGCCGCGCACCGTCGCGATCGGCGCCGCTGTGCCGTCGAGCTGCATCTTGCGGCGCAGCCGCACGATCAGGTTGTCGACCCTATGCTCGCTGATCTCTCGAGGGTCGCGGTTCGAGATGACGTCGAGCAGGAAATCGCGGCTGAGCGGTCGCGTCATGTAGGACGCGAGCGCGACGAGGATGTTGAGCTCTCCCGCCGTCAGGTTGACCATGCTTCCGTCAGGACGAAACAATTCGCGCCGGACCAGACTTCGGCAGTCGATCTCGCAGGCGTGCTCGGGACCAGGTTCAGCCATGTGATGGACACGCGGGTCGGCGCGCTCAAATCAAGCGTCTGCCGCCTACCAGACCCGGCCAAGCGGTCTCAGGCGTGCCGCGCCCATCAGAGGGCGCGCGTTCATCGAGATGAACGCTCGTTTATGTTCATGACTCCTGTTCCTCGCCGGCGCGCGCTTGCAACTTTTGCCCTTCGGCAATGTTGGCACGATGTCGGAACACCAAGGAAGGAGGGACGCGCATGAAAAAGACCGCACTTGTCCTGGCAACCGTCGGCGCGCTCGGCGTGAGCGCGGTGGCGGCACCGACGCCGGCGGAAGCCCGCTGGCACGGCGGTTTTGGGCCAGCGCTGGCAGGCGGATTGCTCGCAGGTGCCGTGATCGGCGGCCTCGCCTCGTCCGCTTATGCCTACGGTCCGGGCTACGGCTACTACGGGTATCCGGGCTATTATGACGACTATTACGCACCGGCGTACTACGGCGGTTACTATCCGTGGGGCGGCTACACCAGGACTTACTACAGCACCAGTTACGCCCCGGCCTACTATGGCTACCGCTATCGCCGTGTCGTGAGCCCGGCCTTCGCCTACTACGGCGGACCGTTCCCGCGGCGGCACTTCTATTACCATCGCTGGCGCCCTTACTGGTGAAGCGACGGCGCAACAGAAGGGCTGGCGCGAGGCGCTGAGCCTGCGGAGTGGATTTTTGGTCGATGTCTTTATGCTTCGATCAAGGGAGTCCCGCACGCGCGATAGCACCGAGAGGGAACCGCGCAACTCTCCTGCGTGATCGGAACGATGGCATCGCCGCACCGTTCACACACATCGGAAAACGCGAATGAGGGATCGTTTGTCTCGAGCCCGGAGTTCGAACGTTCCGTCAACGGATGCTGCAAAGCAAGCAAGCAAATGGAGGAGGTTCACGTGGACACGAGAAAGAACAGGTTCCTATTGACTACAGCAGTGCTGCTCGCCGGCGTCAGCCTGGCGTCGGCTCAAGGCATGCGTGAAGGCGCCGGCAGCGGGATGAGCGGAGGTGCGGGCGCCGGCGCGGCGGAATCCGGCCGATCGGGCGGCGGAATGTCGCAAGGTGCGGGCGGAGCCTCTCATGGCGAAGGAATGACCCAGGGTCGCGCAGGTGGTCGAGCCGAGAGCCCCGCTGCTGCGCCATCGCGTTCTGAGCGCAGTGAGGGAATGCGTGATAGCGGCAAGGCCGACAGGGGCGAACGTCAGTCCCTCGATCAGGGCCGCGGCGACCGCGACAATGCGCGTCAGTCCCGATCTGAAGGCGAGAAGCGCGGCAAGGACCAAACCGTCGGTCAGAGCCGAGGCGAACCCGACCAAGCGCGTCAGTCCAGGTCGGAGCGCGACAAGAGCGGAATGAAGGACCAGACGGTCGGTCAGAGCGGCAGCGAGCGCGACGCTACGCGTCAGTCGCAAGGCGCAGAACAGAAGGGCGCGGCAGGCGCTAAGACCAAGGAGAATGTCCAAGGCAAGAACGCGCAGGGTCAAAGCACGACGACGACCGGCGCGAACACCAAGGAGAATGCCCAGGGTAAGAACGCGCAGGGTCAGAGCACGACGACGACCGGCGCGAACACCAAGGAGAATGCCCAGGATAAGAACGCGCAAGGTCAGAGCACGACGACGACCGGCGCCAACACCAAGGGCGCCCAAGGCCAGAACGCCCCGGCTCAGGGCACGACGACTGGCGCGAACACCAACAACGCGCAAGCTCCGAGCGCCCAGCAGGGCCAGGGCACGACGACCGGCGCCAACACTCAGGGACAGGTCAACACCCAGGCCCAAGCCCAGGGTGGGACGACCCAGAGCTTGTCCGGCCGCGTGCAGCTGAGCGCGCAGCAGCAGACAACGCTGCAGCAGTCGGTGTTGAGCTCACGCAACGTGGATCGCGTGCGGGTCAACGTCAATTCGGTCAACTTCGGGATCAATACCGGTGTGGTGGTGCCGCGGAACATCTCCGTGGTCGCCGTCTCGACATTCCCGGCGCTGATCGACATCTATCCGGCCTATCGGGACGACAGCTTCTTCGTCGTGGATGACGAGATCATCGTCGTCGACCGAAGCCGCAGGATCGTCGACGCCATTCCCGCCGGCCCAAGAACGCACTTTGCCCGGCGCGGCAGCGTGAGCGGTGGCGGCGGCAACATCGCCGCGCTGGATCTCAGCCCCGACGAGCTCCGCATTGTTCAACGGGTGCTGATCGAACGCGGCCTGTTGTCGGGCGAAGCAGACGGCGTCCTCGGGCCCGCCACGCGCGAAGCGCTGATCACCTTCCAGCGACAGGAAGGTTTCCAGACCACCGGCTCGATCGATACCCGGACGGTCGCCGCACTAGGCGTCTCCAACCAGATCCGCGCCACGCAGGGTCAATCGACCACCGTTGGTCAGGAAGGTGCGGCCGGCCAGTCGACGCAGCAAAACACGACCGGGCAAAGCGCCGGTCAGACCAATGCGCCGGCGCAGCAGAACCAGACCACCGGCCAGGCTGGGCAGAACCAGCCATCCGCAACCGGACAGGCTCAGCAGAACCAACCGGCGACGTCGGGCCAGGCAGGCACACAACCGCCCGCCGGTCAGACCACCGGCCAGGCGCCGGCCCAAGGCAACAGTCAGTCCACCAACCAGCCTGCCGCCACACAGAGCCCGCAGTCTGGACAAACCAACCAGAACAATGCCCCGCCGCCTTCGCCGTCGGGTCAGCCGGCTCAGAACCAACCCAGCCGGTAAGATGCCTTCCCCGAGCCCTGCCCCTGGCAGGGCTCTTTTTTGCGGCCTGCGCGGCCGCGAGAGAAAGATGATAAAGTTTTCTGCGCCGGTCCCGACGTTCGCCAGGCGTTCGGCGGGGACGACGGTGGAGCGTGGGCTACTCCTTGGTCGCGCCCCGAAATCCCGTCGCCAGCACATAGCGCTCCGAGGAATCCTGCCGGCTCGCGGCGGGCTTCACATGGCGCACCGTCGCAAAATCGCGCTTGAGCTGGGCGAGCAGCTCAGCGTCGGCGCCGCTCTGGAAGGTTTTTGCCAGGAACGTCCCGCCGGGCTTGAGCACGTCACAGGCAAACGCGGCTGCGGTCTCGACCAGACCGACGATGCGGAGCTGGTCGGTCTTGCGGTGGCCGGTGGTGTTGGCGGCCATGTCGGACATCACGACGTCGGCCCCGCCGCCCAGCATCGCGGTGAGCTTCTCGGGCGCGTCGTTGTCCATGAAGTCGAGCTGCGCGAAATCGACGCCGGGAATCTCCGGCATTTCCAACAGATCGATCGCGACGACCTTGCCCTTGCCTTCCGCGGAGCCGACGCGCTTGGCGGCGATCTGGCTCCAGCCGCCGGGGGCCGCGCCGAGATCGACCACGGCCATGCCGGGCTTCAAGAGCCGGAACTTGTCATCGATCTCCAGCAGCTTGAACGCGGCGCGCGAGCGATAGCCCGCCGCCTTGGCCTTGGCGACATAGGGATCGTTGAGCTGCCGCTCCAGCCACAGCTTCGACGACAATTTGCGCTTGCCGCCGGTCTTGACCTGGACGTGCAAGCGGCCGGTGGTGTCCTTGGCCATTCTCACCAGCTCCTGAGCGCGCCGTCCTCGCGCATCATCTCGACCAGCATGCCTTCGCGCAGGCCGCGGTCGGCGACGCGCAGGCGCGGCAGCGGAAAGGCGCGCCTGATGGCATCGAGGATGGCGCAGCCGGCCAGCACGAGGTCGGCGCGTTCGACGCTGATGCAGCTGTTGTTCGCGCGCTCCTCGTAGCTCATGCCGAGCAGCTTGTTGATGGTCGCGGTGATGTCGGCATCGTTCATCCAGATGCTGTCGATACGGCGGCGATCGTAACGCGGCAGGTTGAGATGGATGCCGGCGAGCGTCGTCACGGTGCCCGACGTGCCGAGCAGATGCATGTCGGCGAGCTCGCGGCCGTGCTCCTCCGCGAACGGCGCGACGTGGCTCGCGACCTCGCGCTCCATCGCGGCATAGATCTCAGCCGTCACGTCGCGGCCGCCGAACTGCTCGGCAAGCGTGACCACACCGTACGGGATCGACATCCAGGCCTTGATGCGTGGTTCCGGATTCTCCGGGTCGCGCTCGATCCGCACCAGCTCGGTCGAGCCGCCGCCTATGTCGAACAGGATGGCACCCCTGCCCCTGGGATCGACCAGCGGCGAGCAGCCGAGCACGGCGAGCGAGGCCTCGGTCTCGCGGTCGATCACCTCGAGCTCGATGCCCGTCTCTGCTGCGACGCGGCTGCGGAACCCTTCCGCGTTCGAAGCCGCACGGCAGGCTTCGGTCGCGATCAGCCGCAGCCGGCGCGCTCTGCGCAGGTTTATTTTGTCACGGCAGATGCTGAGCGCCGCAATGGCGCGCTCGATCGCGGCCTCGCTGATCGAGCCGGTCGCCGAAACGCCCTCGCCGAGCCGGATGATGCGCGAGAAAGAATCGACCACGCGAAAGCCGTCGTGGGTCGGACAGGCGATCAACAGCCTGCAATTGTTCGTGCCGAGGTCCAGCGCCGCATAGACGCCGGTTCCCGGCGCTTGCGCGCCGACGGGCGGATCGGTGGCCAACGCCACCGCCGCCATCGACCCCTCCAGCTCGCCGTGCGGCCCATGTTGGCTTACATGGCCGTCGCGGAGCCGCGTGTGGTCATTCATACAAACTGTCTTTCCGCGGCCGGTCGGGCCGGTCTGGAATTGCTTTTTCGCCTGAAACATTAGCAGCGCGGCAGGCCTGCGCAACAACGCATCACATGGGACCATGTCCATTCGTGCGTTGTCGTGAACGGGGTCGTGGGTTATCTGAGTAGGGTCCGGCCCCCCTCCAGGCGCGCGCGAAATCGCGCAAATGCCGGCTTTTCAGGTCGATTCCATGCAAGAATGCACCGGGGACTGCGGGCTCACCCACTAACGATCAGAAAAACCTTAGATTTCAGGGGGTTTTAGGAAGCGCCTCCGCGACGCTTCACGACGTTTCGACCCTGAACGAATCGGCTACAGCGCCCATCCCGACGGGGAATACGCGGGGATTCTGTTCGCCCGACGTTCGCATTCTCAGCCAGCTTGAAGACGTCCGCGCCCGTGCTCGGCTGGTGCCTCTGCCGGCGTTCCGGCGCGGTCGCATGTTCATGGACTTCGCGACCGGCAAGGTCCGCATAGGCCCGGCTCCGGGAGCCGCGGCATGACCCCCGTCACGACCGCCATGGTTGCCGATGCTGCGGCGCGCCTCCTCGCCCAAGGCGAGGACCTGATGAAGCGGACGGCCCATTACGCCGCCCAATACCTCGTCATGTACGACCCTGAGTGCCGCGGCGCCGACTACACGTCCGCCGTCTCGGCCGTGCGCATCTGGCAGTCCGACCAGCGCAAGGCGGAGGCCGCCGCGTCATGAGCATCGAGGGCACCATCCTGCTGCTCACCTTCGCCGCGTGCATGTTCAGCGTGGCCGGCTTCCTCTGGCTTCAGGAGCGCGATCGCCGATGCCAGTGATCTCGCTCCTCAAAGGCCCGGGCGTGCTCGAAGGCCCCTATGCCGAGATCACCATCGGCGAGCGCCATCTCGAGCTGTTCACCAAGCCCGGCTGCAAGGACCGCCTCGATGGCCGGGTGCACGGCAAGCTTCTGCGCCATGCCGCCGAGCAATGGACGCCCGGAAACCCGAACCCGTGCCTCGTGCCGTTGGATGCCGGCGACGAGAACGGCGGGCCGTACGTTTGGGGACGCATCACCGTGAACGAGGGGAATGCCTGATGGACGCCAGCACGAAACACCTATTCCGCATCGGAGAGATCGTTCGGGTCTCCAACATCGTCTCCCCGCGCATGGTGGTGACGAAGATCCAGACCGGAGGCGGCGGCACACCGATGACCGTCGAGGTCGCCTGGTTCAACGGGCGCCGCGAGTGGCAGACCCGGATCATGGACCCGCGCTTTCTGTCCAAGGCTGGCGCCTGGATCAACATCGATCCGGTCGAGATGCGCAACGCGCTGGAAAGCATCCGCGATCACGCCTTCTGCCGCGAAGGCGACGAGGTGATCCTGATGTCCGAGGACGTCACCCTCGCCGCCTACGTCGACGGCATCATCAACCGCGTTCCCCAGAAGGAGCAGGCCGATGCTGCTGAGTGAGGACGAGGCCAAGACGAAGTGGTGCCCGCACATGAAGCACCCGAAGACCGACCTCAACCCTATGCCCTACTGCATCGGCTCTGCCTGCATGGCGTGGCGCTGGGCTCGCCTCATCAACGTTTACACGCCGTGTGATCCAGAGACCCACAACGGCGCCAACTTCACTGTGAGCGAGGAGCTGGGCGGCTACTGCGGCCGAGCCGGCGTCCCGCTCCAGGCCAGCCTACCACACAAGTCTGAGTAGTCCGTCAGTGCCCCACCAAAGGAGAACCCATGCCCTACCCGCAGAATAGCGATACCGAACAAGTCTTCACCGCAGGCCACCTGCTCATCTCCATGCGCAACGGCGCGGCCAATGATCGCGCCACGGTCGAACTGGAGAAGCTCGTCCAAGCCGTGATGCAGACCGGCAAGTCCGGCGACGTCACGATCAAAATCAAGGTGTCCAAGCTCAAGGACGGAGACACCGAGCAGAAGGTCGACATCGTGGTGAAGTCGTCGATCCCCGTCGGCGATATCCCCGCTGGCATCTACTACCCGAACGACGACGGTAGCCTGCACCGCACCGACCCGCGCCAACTCTCGATGCTGGACCGCGACCGCGAGCAGGACGAGCGTAACAACGAGCGCAACTTGGCTGGCGTTGGCCGTGGCCGCGTGATCGATGGGGAGTTCGCCCGTGGCTGACACCGAAAAGAAGCAGATCAGCGGGGCCATCCTCGGCAAGCAGTTCAGCGCCGTGGTCGAGACCGACGGCGAGGACGCATCGATCATCGGTATGGCCGACGGCCATCCCCTCGAAATCCACATCAGCACGGCACCGACCAGCATGATGGTGACGGGCACGCTCCTCGGCCACCCGATCAACCTCCAGTTCCGCTGACATCCTTTTCGTACCCCTGCGTATCCGATCGGCGGGCGCGCCTCGCGCCGACGGAATCCAACCAAGAGGCGCACCACAAAAGGACAAACAATGTCTGAGACTGATGCTATCGCAAGGCTGGTGGCGGGGGCCGCCAATGTTCCTACCATCCTCCCGGATGCGTGGGGACGCCAGCATGCGTTCACGCCCCGTGGCCCGGGGATTTACGAGCGGACCGATATCACGCCCAAGGGCGCGATCCTGCCCAAGCCGGCATTCATCGACCAGCTCGTCAATATCGACCAAGCCGGCTCGCTGATCGAATACGTCAACCGCTTCAAGACCGATGACACCGTGATCTTCGCGGACGTCGACGAGCTCGAGGTGCATGCCGTCATCGACTACCACAAGGCCGCGAGCGCTGGCCCTGGGCTCGTCGAGCACCGCGCGGTACTGAAGCTCTCGCACTCGCACGAGTGGGATACGTGGAATGCCATCTCGGGCCGCATGTACGACCAGAAGTCGTTCGCCCGCATGCTGGACGTCAATTCCGACGACATCGCCTCACCGGCCGCCGCAACGCTGCTGGAGACCGTGATGGATCTGGAAATGGCAACCACCGTCAGCGTCGCCCGCAAGCTTCAGTCGAGCGGCTCCTCGCGCGGCGCCAACAACGTCCACCGCGAGACCACCGGCACCGTTCTGCCGCCCTTCTTCACCCTGAGCATTCCCGTGTTCACGGGCGAGCCCAAGGTCGACGTCAAGGCAATGACGAAGGACAGCCAGGACGGCAACACGGGCAAGATTTCCCTCGGCCTCGAACTGGTGCGCACCCGCATCCTCGTCGAGACCGAGCTCGCCCGCATCAGCCGCGCGATCGCGGCCGAGACCACCGTGCCCGTGATCATGGGCTCAGTCAGCGACAAGAAGTAAGCGGCTATCGAACGCAGCCCGGCGGAGGACTCAAAAGAGCCACGCCGGGCTTCGGACGGGGGAACTTTCATGAACTTTCTGGAGACGCGCGAGGCCATCCTCGCGCAGATCGGCGACAAGTGGACGAGCGGCTTCGACATCTCGGTCCATGGCGTGCCGCTCATCAACGTCCTCAAGCATCTGGATAAGCTGGAGCAGTCCGGCTTGATCTGGAAGCGCGTCGTGGTGCGCGCGCTCGATGCGGCCGAGGTCGAATACTGCAAAGTCCGCGACATCGGCGATCCTCCGATCGGAAAGCGTGGGCCGATGCGGCGCACCTGGGCCGGCCTCAAGAGGGCAGCCTGATGGACGCCACCGAGACGCGGGTCAACATCGTCACCACCGACTGCAAGCGCTGCGAGTGGACGTTCCGATACGTCCGCAAGCCAGGTCCTGGGCGCCGCCGCCTGTATTGCGAGGTCTGCCAGGTCCTCGAACAGATGGACTGCGTGCAGGTCTCGAACGAGTCCACGAAGGCGGAGCGTAACCGGAGGAAGCAAGTCGATGCCCATCCGGCCTGAGAACCGCGCGCGATATCCAAAGAACTGGCGCACCGAGATCGTGCCACGGATTCGCGCGCGCTCAGGCAATCGGTGCGAGTGCACCGGTCAATGTGGTGTCGACCATGTGGACTATACGGCCAACATCAAGACGAGGCCGATCCGCTGCGACAAGTGGAACGGCATGCCGATCGACGACATCGACGGCCCGAAGATCGTCCTCACCGTCATGCACCTCAACCACACCCCGGAGGACTGCCGGGACGAGAACCTGCTGCACGCCTGCCAAGGCTGCCACAACCGCTACGACGCGCCCATGCGGCGCGCCGGCATCCAAGCCCGCGCGCGGCTGAAGCGCGCCAGTGGCGATCTCTTTCAATGTCAGGAAATCATCTGATGGCGCGCATCCGCTCCGTACACCCCGAGCTATTCACCGACGAGGGCTTCTGCTCGCTCTCGTCCAACGCCCGCCTGCTGTGCATCGGCATTTGGACGATGTGCGACGACCGCGGCATTTTCGAATGGAAGCCGTTCGGGATGAAGATCAGCCTCTTCCCGGTCGATAATGTCGATATCAACGCCCTGCTGGCGGAACTGGTCGATAACCAGCAGGTCAAGGCGTTCGAGACAGACGGCAAGACTTACGGAGCGGTTCGCAACTTCTGCATCTACCAGCGCCCCAAGAAACCGCTTTACAAGCATCCATTCCCCGATTGGTGCCGAACCTACGTTGCCTTTGACCGCCGCACTTTCGAACCTGCGCCACCCAAGCCCCCCACTGGTGGGGAAAAACCTCCGCATAGGAGAGGAGAGGAGAGGAGTAGGAGGGAAGAGGATAACTCTAAAACAGATACCTCCTCAAAGGAGAGAGTTACGCCGGCCACTGCCGACGAGCCGCCGGCTCCGCCGTCGGAAACTCTCTCTCCGGTTTCGAGCGATGCTCGGGAGGAGCCCACGAAGGCGACCGGATCGCTCATCGGCAAGCCCCTTCCCGCCGACTGGACGCCGAACGATCAGCTTTGCGAGGAGGTCAAATCCGCCTTCGGCATGACCGACGCCGATCTCCAGGCCGAGCTTCCGGCCTTCCACGCGCTCAACGTCTCGAACGGCACGATCTCGAGCAACTGGAACTCGACGTTCTACCTGTTCTGCAAGCGCTGGCGCGAGCACCGCGACAAGCAGGCCGCGCCGCGCGTGAGCCTGAGCCGCGCTGCCGCACAACCGGTGAAGCGCCCTGAGGAATTCACCGAGGCAGATTGGGACGGCATCGTGAGCTTCTACGCTCGCAGCGGGCGTTGGTCGCGAGGTGCCGGCCCTGACCCGATGTCGCCCGCCTGCGTATGCCCGAAAGCGATCCTCGAAAAGCACGAGATCAATCCAGCAACCGGCGAGCGTCGCATCCCGCCGCGGAAGGTGCCGGCGTGACACGATCCCTCTACGGCTGGAAGCCGCCGACCACCAGCGCCGCACAGCGCCAGCTCGACGAAGCCTCGATGCGGGAAGCCATGCAGCGCTTCGCCCAAGAGAACAACTCCCGCATCACCTCCTCCCGCGACTGGCTGGCGAAGTACCTCGCCAGCACCAGGCGCCCGACCTCGTTCAACTGGTCCCCGCGATTCTCCATCACCGCGGCGACCGCAACCCAGGAGACGACCGATGGCAGCAAAGACCAAGCGAACCAAGGCCAGCTACTCGAAGGGCTGGGAGACGCGGCGCCGGAATGCAGCGCTGGCCCAACCGAACCGGTCAGTCGAGGGGATGACGGCCAACGAACTGACGGAGGCCCTAAAGGCGTGTGCGACGACGGCAGCGCAGGACACGGCGAGCGACAATTCGAGACGCCATTCTGAGGTTGACGCCATCTCGCGCACGCTCGACCTGCACCGGGACGAACAGCTCTGCGGATTCCTCGGTGACATGTCGGCGATGCGCTCGATGGGATCGCTGCGGGGGCACTACCCCGTGATGATCTCGCGCGCCCAGGTCGAAGCGATCGAGGGCTTCCTGAGCGATCACGGCTACGGCCCCTTCGGCAAGGGCTCCGGCATCCTCGCCTCCGTCAGCACCGATCCGGTGGCCCGATAACCATCACCACAAGGCCAAAAACAAACATGCTACAAGCAGGAGCAGCTATCGTGAATCAACCGGGGGCGCCGAAATCTATCTCGGCACAGTACAAGCGTCCAAAGCGGCCGGCGGACAGTCAGCGTCCGTCCCGCAAGGGCGAGAACGTCGAGTGGAAGCGCATCAAGGCGATGTCGCTCGATGCTCACCTGATGGACGCCAAGCGTATCAGCCGCGAGGTGGCCGACGTGATCGGTCGCTGGCTCCTGTTCAAGCACCTGACACCGTTCCAGGCGGAAGCGGCACGCCGCTACGCCTTCATCATGGCCCGGTTCGACCGGCACTTCACCGAGGGCCGCCGCTCCGCCCGCTCGCAGTCCTATGAGCGCGCGTACGGCGAGGACCAAGAGCTCGAGCGTCGCGCGGTCGAGGGAACGCTCGACGACTACGAGAAGGCCGCCAAGAAGGCCCGCAAGCAGTACGACCGCTTGCAGCGGATCCTCGTGCACTATTCCGACCCGGCGACCGGGCGCAACCTGATGAAGGACGCGCTCGACCAGATGTGCTGCGAGAACATCGAGCCGCCGGCTCAGTACCGCGAGGACATCGCCAAGGCCCTCACCCACATCGGCCATGAGTTCGGCGTGACCATCGTGTCGCGCCGCGGAAGGCCGCGGAAGGGGGCAAACTGATGGCCGGAATGATCATTGGGCGCCGCATGCGCGCCCGTAAACTCAACACCCGCATGCTCGTGCCCGGCGGACGCTGGCGCTACTTCATCGAGGTCGAGCACCACGATCTCCACTCGACCAAAGGATGGCGCCTCGCCAAGCGCTTCCGCGTCGGCTTCTTCCGGGCTGAGTGGGAGCGAGAGCCTCAGTATCAGGAGCACTTCGTGCCCGCCGCTGGCTGGCCTGCCGGCAGGATTGGCAGCTCCGATGCTGGCCGCTGGATGCGCAACAGAGGCGTACTGCAAATGGCTCCGCATCACTACGAGACCATTCGCAAGCGCCATATTCACCCGAGGAGCAAACGCTGATGTTGAAGGGAGATCACATCGAGGTCCGCGCCATGCGCGCGGACTACCAGCGCGGTTTCAGCGTCGTTGTTGCCGTTGAGAATGAGATTGACGGTTCAGTCTCGATCGCTAAGCCGCTGGTGTTCGAAAAGCACGACATGGCCTACCTGCCTACGCCTACGTTCGACGCCGCTGCGGGGACACAATTCCTCCAGGCCGCGATGAACTGTGCATGGGAGATGGGCTTGCGCCCCACCAACTGGCACGACGAGCGCCCCGGCGAGATCAGAGCCATGGGTGCCCACCTCGAAGACATGCGCAAGCTCGTGTTCGGCACTCGCAACCCCAGCGGCATCGCTGAAATGATGCAAGAACTGAAGGGGGTAGCCCGCCGTGACTGAGCCGGATGATCCTCTCAAGTTCAACGTTGAACTCGACTACCGCGCCAAGGTCGTCACCATCCAGGGCATTCGCTATGCCTTCGAACTGTTCAACGGCATTGGCTTCGCTCCCCTCGGCTCTGTTTTCCGTATCGAAAACCGCAGCGATGGGGTTGTCACGCTCACCAAGCTCGAAGGAAAGGACTGATCACATGGACTTTGCGAAAGCTGCAGACATCGCCGCGCTGCACAAGCCCGCGCTACTCGTCGACGAGCAGAACCCGGCCGTCCCCGCCGCGTTCGTCGTCCGACGAAAGCCCGGCGGAGCGCCGTTCTCCATCCACATTCCAACCGACCACGCCCAGGACGAAGAGACCGAGGCGCGTGAGGAGCAGGCATTCAGGGCCGCGCTCGATGCTGCCGATCAACACCTGCCGGAGGAGAAGTGACATGAAACCGACCCACGAATACACCGGACACGTCACCTACGACCTCACCGAGTGCAAGGTGCATTGCCTCACGGATCCAGACGGCAGCCGTCGAATTGTGGCGATGGTCCCCAAGGTCACCCAGCCGACGGATAGGCAGTCGATGCAGGCTGTGAATGGCCAGACGGTCGAGATGCGCGGCCATGTCGTCAAGGAATGGGAGGAGATAACGCTCCTCCACCTGCCGTCCTCTGGTGGGTAACTGAGGGGGTAGCCCTGGGGTTGCAATGTCTCACAAGTTGCGCTCTACAGGGCGAGCAATGGGAAGGCGGGGCACAATCCATATCGCTGCGCTCGGCATGCTGGCGGCCTATTTCATGGTCTGGCCAGTGTGGCGGGCGCAGTTCCCTATCGAGATATGGTTCACGGAATCGTGGAACGCCTATCATCAGGATGCTGTCGCGGCCGGGCTGCGGCTCTATCCCACCTCGGATCAGCTCATCGTCAACAATTACCCGCCCCTCTCCTTCTTCGCGATAGGGGCGCTCTCGAAGGTGTTCGGAGACCCGCTCTATGTGGGTCGGGCGCTATCTCTGGTCGGGCTGCTCGCGGTCGCCGTCGAGATCGCCGTCGCGGTGCGGCTGCTGGCCGGCGCATGGGTTGGCGGCGTCCTGGGAGCGCTATGGTTCATCGCGATCATGGCGCACAATTCCGCGCGATACGTTGGTGCCAATGACCCGCAGATCTCCGGCCTTGCCGTTATGGGTGCCGCGCTCGTCTGGTTTATTGCTCGAGATAGGGTCGGAAAGGCGGTCGAACCCGCCCTGCTTCTCATGGTGCTGGCCGGTTTCTGGAAGCACAACAACATCGGTATCCCTCTTTCGGCCCTCACATGGCTCCTGCTCAAGGATCCGCGCGCGGCGGCCCGCCCGATCCTGATCAGTAGCCTTGCGGCTGCTGCCGGCCTTGCCGCCTGTGGTGCGGCCTTCGGGCCTGAGTTCTTTACGAACCTGTTGACCCCACGCCAGTACGGCCTCGGTAACCTGCTCGCCCAGGTCGGGCATCTGCAATGGGTTGCGCTCGCCGTGATCCTATGGGCGATTTGGGCTGCTGCCGATCGCGGCCCAACCGCCAGTTTCACGGCGGTGCTGATCGCTTGGGGCCTATTCTCCTGCCTGCTGCAATGGCTTGGACATGGTGTTTTCGGCAATGCCGCGTTCGACCTGCTGTTGGCAGCTGGCATCGGCATTGGGGTTGCCCTGGTGGGAACGCCCAGCGGCGTCCGCCGCGACATCGTGATTGCGCTGCTCGCCCTACGCCTCGTTGCCTCCGGCCGCCAAGAGAGCGCCGAGGTGCTGTTCAAACCCGAATTCCGGCAGGCCATCCAAGCCCAGGCGCAGGCGCGAGAGGCCATGTCGGCCAGGATCGCGGCAATCCCGGGCCCCGTGTTCTGCATCAAGGACAATCTCCTCTGCCGCGCCGCCGGCAAGGCCTTCGTGGTCGATGACTTCGTGACCGACGAGATGGTAGCGACCGGGCGATACACCCAGGCGGAGGTCGACCGGATCATCCGCGAGCGCGGGATCACGGTGATCGAGGACGGAGTGATCGCTGTTTCGCGAAAGCCTGTGGATGTTTCATCGGATCATGAAACATAGGCCCTTGACGAATCTGTTGGGAAAATATTCCTTACGAATCCTCAAGGTGCGGTGTTCTATCAAAGTGAGACATCGCCATTTGGTTTCGCGGGGCCTTAAGGGCCTGATGCGCAAAGTCCTCGGGGGCGCCACGGATGTACCGGCGGCCCCCGAGGCATCGGAATAACACCCCGAGAGAGGGGCTGGTCGGAACAGAGTAAGCGTACCGGCCAGCCCCACATGCACAACGATAAAGGGCCGAAGGCCCGGGATCGCCAGTAAACCTCAAGGCCCTGCCCTCACCGGTGGGGCCTTTTCTTTTGGAGTAGTGCCGTGAGCTATTCGTTTTCCGTGATCGCCTCCACGAAGGAAGGGGCGAAGCAGAAACTCGCCGAGCAATTCGATCTGGTGATCCAGAACCAGCCATGCCACGCAGCGGACAAGGATGCTGCGGTTGCTGCGGGGAGCGCCTTCATCGATCTCCTGACCGACGTCCCCGAGGGGCATGAAATCCACGTGGGCATGCATGGCTCGCTCGGCTGGAATCAGAACGCTCCCGACAAGTTTACGGGCGCTGGTGTCGGCGTCAGTGCTCATTTCCGGCTGAAGACGAGCGACTGACCGTGGATGTCGCGGCGCTCAAGGCCCGGCTCAGTGATGTGCCGGGCATCGAGACGTTGACCGAGACCGCGATCGGCGGCCGGTTGGTCTACGGCTTCAGCGGTCTCGTTGCGGCTGTCGATCCATCCTCCTCCGAGGATCAGGTCGTTGCCGCAATCCGCAACGCCGCAACCCTGCGCGCCGCGCCGATGCCGCCCGTTCAACCCCAACCGAAAGGCCCTGCCATGAGCGCTCCTGCTCCAGGCGGCTTTGCCGCTCAGATCCGCGGCATGCTCAATTCGGCCCGCGCCGATCTCGAAGCGGTGAAGCAGGACGGCCTGAAGCAGGTCGCCGCCGCCGTCGGCGAGATGCGCGAGGCTCAGTCTCAGGTCCAGAACGTCACCGCCGGCATGGCCAAGGTGATCCGCGACGAGACCGCCGACGTGCTCGCCGAGCTCGGCCAGATCAGCAACATGCCGCCGGAGGGCGAGTGATGCCCTGGAACTCGAAGGACGCAACGCGCCACACCAAGAAGGCCGACACGTCTTCGAAAAAGCGCCAGTTCGCGCAGGTCGCCAACGAGGTCCTGTCGCGCACCGGGGACGAGGGCCGCGCCATCCGCGAGGCCAATGCCGCTGTGAAGCGCAATAAGGGCAAGCGCAAGTGAACCGCGCGGCGCAGCTCGTAGGGCTCGGGATGGCGCTGGCGTGCGTCGCCCTGCTCGTGGCTGCTGTCCTCGCCGCGCCTGCGCGTGGCCACGATCATAGCCGCCCGGACCTCGATAGCTGGTTCGGCGGCCTGCGCTCAGCCGGCGGTGCGCCGTGCTGCGGCGGCCCGAAGGTAGATGCCACCGTGCTCGAAGATGCTGATTGGGAGGCCCGCGCCGGGCGGTACCGCGTGCGCATCGAGGGCGAATGGGTCGACGTGCCCGACAGCGCTGTCGTCAACGAGCCCAACCGCGCCGGCCGCACACTGGTCTGGCCGTATCACCAAGACGGACATCCCCGCGTCAGGTGCTTCATGCCCGGCGCGATGATCTGAGGAGAAGAATATGGCACCGCGTCCAGGCGAATCCCTCCGAGACGATACCGCCGGCATCAAGTCGGCGGGGGCGGTCGACATCTCGTCGACTGATTGGTCGACACAGCGGATCACGCGCGGACTCCTCGTCGGCGTTTCCGGGGACGTTGTGGTGCAGTTCTGCGACGATCCCGACGCCGGCACCGTCACCCTGAAGAACCTCGCCGCTGGCGTCTGGCACCCGATGCAGGTGCAGAAGGTCATCAAGACCGGCACCACGGCTACGAATATCGTCGCCGGTTACTGACATGACACCGGCCGAGGCGGCCATCGTCCAGGCCGCCCAGGAAGCCGGCATCGACCCGGCCTATGCGCTCGCGGTCGCGGAGCGGGAATCGTCCTTCAACCCGCGTGCAAAGTCGTCCAAGACCATCCGCGGCATGTATCAGATGCGCGGTGATCTCCGCGCGAAGTATGGCGTCGGTGATACCGACGATCCGCTGGAGCAGGCCCGCGGGTGGGCACGCTTTCTGCCCGACGTCAGGAAGGACATGAAGAGAGTTCTTGGTCGCGACCCGACCGACCAAGAGGCGTATCTCGGCCACCACTTTGGGGCCACACGGGCTGCGCGGACGCTGGGCATGGACCCGTCGACACCTGTCGAGGCCGTGTTCACCCCGCAGGAAATGGCGGTCAATCCCCATTTCGCGCGCGCCGGCACAATCGGCAACCTCAATGCCTCTGTGATGGGAGACATTGACAAGCGCATGGCACGGTTCGGCGGGGCTTCGCGGATGCCCCCGGCTGCCGCCGAACCGGCCGACCTTTCATCGTTCGGCGACGTCGCCGATGCGGGCGAGCCGGCACCGGGTTTGATCTCGCCTCAGAAAACCGCTGAGGCGCTGCCGACGCGTGAGCCGGCAGGCTCCGGGGCTGGCCTGCCCGATCTTTCGTCTTTCGGAACACCAGTATGAGTGAGCGTAAACCTCGAGCAACGATCGACCAGGCCAAGGCCGCATGGGAGGCGCACCCCGCTCCCACCATTCGCGACGTCGTGAAGGCGCTCGACGGTGCCGGCCTGTCCTGCTCCGTTGCCACGCTTCAGCGCTGGAAGGCTGCCGGCTGGGTCATCAAGGGCAAGACGCCGAAGCAGGACGGCACCGAGGCCGTTGCCGAGGGCGTCAAGCGCCAGGACAACCGCGTCCTGACCCGGCAGGAGAAGTTCGAGGCCTACGAGGGCGAACTCGACAAACTCTGCAACGAGCTCCTCAAGGACGAGATGAAGCCGGAGTTGGCTGAGCGCGCGGTGCAGGAGCGCCACGTCGCCTCCATCCTGCTCGCCAAGGCGGTGCAGAAGCGCGCCGCCTTCATTGTCGAGGTGCACTCGCCGGAGAAGGTGGCAAAGCTACTCGAAGCGCTCCAGCGCGCCGGCACCATCTCTAACGAGATTCCGATCGCCGCGGCGGACGCGGGCGATGGTGCCAAGGTCATCGAGGGCCGGGTTCTGCCGGGCCCGTCGTCTACGCAACTGGCGATCGAGGCCTTCCAGGCGCGGCGCCGAACGGAGCTCGCCGCACCATGAGGGCCTGCCAGAACTGCAAGTGGGGCGATCGCGCAACGGACGCCACTGGCGCAGCCTTCTACTGGTGCCGCCTGATCCCGCCGCAACCGGTGGTGATGAGCGGGCGCGACGGCCAAGAGGTGAACCATGTCGTCCCGCCGATGAAGGCGAACGGCTGGTGCGGCCAGTTCAAGCTGGCGTTCTTTAGATGGCTCGGCAACTTCGGGCGTCGCGGTACCTGACGTCTGACAATGATGGGCTCGCAAGGTTCATCGTCGACGTTCTGCCATACCTCGACTTCGACGACACGATCGCCTTCTACGCCGATAGCGAGCGCTGGATAGACGACAACGGTCGGGCGCTGCTCAACGCGAACGACCGCTATTACCTGCTGACCGTCACCTGCAAACGCCACGATGCTTGGCATCCTTGGCTGTTCGAGCGGTGCCGGGAGGTGGAAGCAAACCCCGATGGTCATTTGGATCTGTGGGCGCGCTACCACTACAAGTCCACGATCTGCACGTTCGCCGGGTGCATTCAGGAGATCATCTGCGATCCTGAGATCACCATTGCGATCATCAGCGGAACGAACGCGGTCGCCCTGCCCTTCCTGAAGCAGATTCAGGAGGAGTTGGAGCGCAATGACGATCTGAAGCGCATCCACCATGATGTGTTTTGGGCCGAGCCGCGCAAGGAAGCGCCGCAGTGGTCCCGCGAGAAAGGGATCGTCGTCAAGCGCAAGGGCAACCCGAAGGAAGCCACGATCGAGGCTTTCGGCCTGATCGACGGCGCCCGCACCGGCCGCCATTTCGCGCTGCTGAACTATGACGATCTGATCGACGAGACGATGGTCGGCACGCCGGAGATGGTGCAGAAGGTCACCCAGAAATGGGAGCTTTCGGACAACCTCGGCCAGTTGGCCGGAACGCGGAAGTGGCACCAGGGAACGCGCTATTCATACGGTGACACCTATGGCGTCATCCTCGATCGCGGCGTTCTGAAGGAGCGGCGCTATCCGGCGACGCACAACGGAGCGCTGAACGGCGATCCGATCATGCTTTCCAGGGATCGCTGGGAAGAGATCAAGAAGACACAGAAGTCGACGGTCGCAGCGCAAATGCTGCTCAACCCGCTCGCCGGCTCGCAGAACACCTTCGCGATTGGCTCGATCCGCCAATACGAAGTGATCCCGTCGATCCTGAACGTCTACATCATGGTCGACCCATCCAAGGGCCGCGGCGTCAGGTCCGACCGCACGGCGATCATCGTGATCGGCGTCGACGTCGCCGGGAACAAGTATCTGATCGACGGCTATGCGCATCGCATGCGCCTGTCGGAGCGCCTCCAGAAGCTTCGCCAGCTTGAGCAGAAGTGGCGCATGCATCCAGGCGTTCAGCTCGTTCGCATCGGCTACGAGCAATACGGCATGCAGAGCGACCTCGAAACCATCGAGGAGACGATGCAGCGTGACGGCTTCTACTTCGCGATCGAGGAGATGAACTCGGCGAAGGACGGTAGCGGCAAGAACGCCAAGCCGGATCGCATCTCGCGCCTGGAGCCGGACATGAACCGCAATGCGTTCTATGTCCCGGCCGTGGTCCACCATCCCGACCACGTGAGCAGGGAGTACAATTCGGCGCTGTGGTCGGTCTGGACCGAGGCGGACCACAAGCGCGCCGAAGAAGCCGGCATGAAGGATAACCCGCCGGTCGATACGATCATCTATCGGCCGATGCGCGCCCTCACCCGTCAGCAGCGCCTGATGGAGGTGCAGTTTCAGAAGTTCCGCATCGTGACCGCGCTGAAGCGGCTCGACGAGAACGGCGACGTCTACGACCTGACGCGCATGTTCCTTGAGGAGATGCGGCTGCACCCATTCGCGCCGCACGACGACATTCTCGACGCGGCGTCCCGCGTCTACGACCTCGAACCGAAGGCGCCGATCCCGCTCGAAGCGGCTTCCGGCACGCCAACCGCCCACCCTGACGCCTGAAGGACCATGGCCGAGAAAACCATCCTGAACGCGATCCCGCAGCAACTGCGCGGGCGCGGACATAACCGATGCGTGCCACTGCAATGCGTGTGCGGCTGCCGCTTCCTGTTTCCACTGTCCGACGGTACCGAGCATCAGATCGCCGACTTCGATCAGATCGATATCAAGTGCCCGTCCTGCATGGCGATCACATCGGAGCCAGCTGCGCCGCTGCGCGACCCGAAGAACATCTTCAACGGCCAGTCGGGCCGGCCTGAGGCTAACGGAGTGATCGGATGACGGCGCCCTACAATCCGCCTCACGCGGTCACCACGGTGTCGATCCCGTTCCGCACGATCGTGATCCGTGCCGATCCCGACTTCGAGCGCGCGAAGCGACGCGAGGTCTACTACTGCTTCTCCAACGGCCGGACCTTCCGTGGCGACAACGCCACTGACGGCCCCTACGACGGAAACTGAACACCACATGTCACAAAACGTCATCGACGTTCCGCAGCTCGTGCGCGCGGAGCGGCAGGATCGTGTTGCCGAACGGCAGATGGAGCAGCGCTTGCTCTACGTGCCGCCGCTCGACGGGTCGGTCGACCAGAACAAGGGCTTCGACCTGTTCGTGTCGCAGCGCATGTCGGAGATCCTGTGTCACCACTATCCCGGTTATCCCTGGAAGTGCGTGTCGAACTCGCAGCAGGGCGTTGTGTATTTCAACATTCCGGCCCTGATGGACGACACGCTGCACTACCTGATCAAGCTCGGCCAGTGGAGCGACCTGTCCCCGAAGCTCATCATCGACGGCGGCGGCGAGCTCCTCGAGCGCATGAACCTGCCGCGCCGCGGCTTTGAGGTCATGTCATTCCTCGAAGCCCGGGGTGCCAAGCACACCTTCGACTTCTCTGACGTCGGCCGGAAACGGGTCTACTGATGCTGCGCACCGAGCCCGTCGGCGAAGATACCGTCACCGATTCCCGCACGCGCTCCGCCAGCGCAGCGGAGGAAGGCGCATCGCTCTATGAGCGCGCCGAGGCGCAACTGACCGACGGCGCAGAGCGGGAAGACGACACAGAGGGTTTCGAAGGGGATTTCAACGAATCCCCGTCCAATCAGGAATTCCTCTCGATGGTGCGTGAGGCCGAGAACCAGGCCACCACGTACATGAACCAGATCAACCGGCGATCGTGGACGCAGGGCTATCGGGCTTTCAACAATCGGCATTTCACCGGCTCGAAATACACGACCGACGACTTCACCCACCGATCCAAGCTGTTCGTGCCCGCGACCCGCAAGGCGGTGCGCAAGGATATGGCTGCGGTTGCGGCCTCCCTGTTCGGGACGCTGGATGCCGTCACCGTCATGGCCGGCAACGAGGCTGACCAGCAGCAGCGCGCCTCCGCTGCGGTGGTGCAGGAACTGGTGAACTACCGCACCGATCGCGCCAGCCGGAAGGCGTCCATCCCGTGGTTTCATGTCGCCATGGGCGCCCGCCAGACCGCGATGATCACGGGCTTCTGCATCTCAAAGCAGTCGTGGAAGCTGGAGCTTCGTCGCACGCGCAGCGAGTCCTTCACCGACGATGAGACTGGCGAGCAGCGCCAGCGCGACGTGTGGGAGCCAGATATCGACCGGCCGGACTGCGAGCTGTTCCCGCCGGAGAACTATGTGATCGACCCGGCCGCCGACTGGACCAACCCGGCCCAGGACGCGGCCTACGTCTTCCTGAAGTACCCAATGCGGATCGACGAGATCAGGCGCAAGCAGCGTGATCCGCGGCGCCCTTGGAAGCCCCTCCCGGAATCGATCCTGCGCGGCGCCGGCAATGGCCAGACCCGTTTCGACATGGAGGCGATCCGGCGCGCGCGAGAGAACGGCATCGATCGCTTCAATGACGTCGAGCAGAACCGGGCCGAGTTCGACATCATTTGGGTCTACGAATGCTTCATCCGTGCCGCTGGCGAGGATTGGACGTTCCTTTCTGTCGGCGACAAAGCGCTGCTCACGGATCCGGCCCCGGTGCGCCAGGTCTACCCGGAACAGTTCGGCGAGCGCCCGCTCGTCATGGGTTACGGCTCCCTAGAGCCGTTCCGCATCTTCCCGATGTCCCCGGTCGAAAGCTGGCAGCCGGTCCAGCAGGAGATCAACGACATCCGTAACCTGTCTCTGGACGCCATCAAGCAGAACGTCACGCCCGTGACGAAGGTGGTGCGCGGCCGACAGGTAGACGTCGAGGCGATCAAGCGGCGCGCGCACGGCACATCCATCTTCGTCACCAAGCCGGATGACGTGACGTGGGATCGTCCCCCGGACGTCCCGCAGTCGGTGATCGCGATGAAGCAGCATCTCGACGTCGACTTCGACGACCTCGCCGGCCAAGCCAACTACGGCACGGTGCAGAACAACAATGCCCTCGGCAAGACGCTGGGCGGCCTGCAACTGGCGGCCGGCGCCGCGAATGCGGTGCAGGAGTTCGACATCCGCGTCTGGATCGAGACGTGGTGCGAGCCGGTCCTCGCTCAGATCGTGCGCCTGGAGCAGTTCTACGAGTCGGACCCGACCATCCTCGGCCTCTGCGGCGAGCGCGCCAAGCTGTTCCAGAAGTATGGGATCAGCGAGATATCGAACGACCTGCTCGAGCGCGAGGTTACGCTCCGGGTGAACATCGGCCTCGGTGCCGGCGACCCGCAGCAGCGTCTCGGCAAGTTCAATTCGGCCCTCCAGATTGTGCTTCCGGTCTGTCAGTCATCGCCCGATTTCATCTCTGGGAAGAAGAAGGTCAACGTCGACGCGGTGTTCGACGAGGTGTTCGGCGGTGCAGGTTATCGTGACGGCGGCCAGCGCTTCATCTCGCAAGGCGAACCTCAGCAGAACCCGATGCAGGGGCCGGAACTCGACGACAAGAAGGCCGCAGCCGAACTCAAGCGCGCGCAGGCCAAAAAGGCCGTCCTCGACGCGCTGTCGAATGCCGCAAAGGTCGGTATCGATATTCGGGCGCTCGAACTCGACATGGCTTCCGAGCTGTTCGACCAGCACCACCGGCACGTCGAGCAGGTCGGCAAGGCCCAAGATATGGGCCACGGGCACGGCATGGCCATGCATGAACGCAAGATGGCCGCGCAGGGTCTCAATCCTGACGGATCGCCGATCGTGCCGCCAGGTATGGAAGGGATGTTCGGCGAGGGTGGAAGCGCTCCCCCACCGGCAGGTGCCTCGCCGATGCCTGAGATGGCCGGAGCGATGTAGTTGGCCCTCGGCCTTCTGCGTTTCACCAACGCGCTTGGTGGGACCGCCGACTTCATCTACCCCGGACCAAGCATCGACATGCAGAGCCCGGCGTCGGCCGGTGCGGTCGATGGAACGACGTATCTCTACTACGCTCAGTCGTTCGACATGAGCCAGTGGGAAATCGGTCAAGGTGCCTACACCGCATCGTCGGGAACGTTTGCGCGCACGTCCGTCAGCAAGAATAGTCTCGGCACCACGGCGAAGATCAATTTTGGCGACCCGCCACAGGTGATCGTATTCGATCGACTTGCGAACGCGGCAGACATCGCAAACTTCATCGCCGTCACGGCGCAGAGCTGGAGCGATGCGCAGAAGGCACAGGCCCGCTCCAATATCGGTTTTGGTACGGCATCGGGGCAAATCGGAGAGCGCATCCCTGGGAGCGGCAGCATTAGCTTCGCTGCCTCTGGCACGCCGGCCAACATCTGCTTTATCGACGTTCCCGCCGGAACTTGGGACCTCGAATACTTCTCGACCTTTGGCGGTCCAGGCGCCACCACATCATCTGATTGGATCACCGCGATCAGTACGACCAATGCATCGGTCAGCTCAGGTGTGGATTTGGATCGCACACGCGCCTGCCTTCCGGCGCCGACATGTCGATCGTCCATTCCGCTCCGCGCGTCCGCGTCACGCCAGCCGTGACAACGCGCTACTACCTGAATGCGCAGGCCACTTATGCGGTTTCGACGTACAGCGTCAGCGGCACCATTCAGGCCACCAGGACCGCCTAACCATAAACAGAGTTCGTAACGCGTGACATCTGCCATCCATGAAATGGCGATGCAGAGGCTCGTGGAAGCATCAGCATCGCTCGAAGTGCAATTCGACAAGGACGCCCAACGGCGTCCTGTTTTGTTTCTGCTGAAGAAAGCTCGCGAGGCCGCAGTCGCGGCGATGGAAGGGCTGATCTTCATCGACCCGACCAAGGCCGATGATGTCCGGCAGTTGCAGCATGAAATTCGCCGCTACGATGATCTGGTTGCCTGGTGCCGCCAGATCATCGTCGAAGGCAAAGAGGCCGATCAGCGCCTCAGTGAGATGGAGCGCGAGGAGTTCGCCCGCGCCGTGCTCGATCCCGCCAATGAAGACGACGTGAACGCCGCGGGCGGAATCCAAGAGAGCTAGGAACATGGCAACCGCAGAAGAGATCGCTGCCAGCAAAGCTGCGCAGGAGCAGGAAGGCTTTACCCGCACGCCGGTCACAGACAGTGGCAATCGCGAGGCTGATCCGCATGTCGACCCGATGAACGACGTGTCCGATCCGCCGGAGCCGCCGGCTCCGCCATCGGGTGATGATGACGGCGGCCAGCAGCCGCGCCAGCGCAACAAGCCGGTCTACATGTCGCCGTCGGACGAGGCGCGCGCGAATATCGCAAAGCGCTTCCGCCGCGACGAGGAAGAGGCGGTCGAGTTCAACGGCGATCCGAACGATCCGGCCATGCTCTACGGCAAGCATGGGCGTCTGGCTGATGCTGAACCGGAACCTGAGCCCGAACCGGCGCCGCAGGCGAACAACGACCCCGAGCCGGAGCCCGCTCCGGCCAAGCAGCCGCGCATGATCACCCTGAAGGTGCGTGGCAAGGATGTGACCAAGAGTGAGGAGGAGTGGCTCGCGGATGCCGCGAAGGTGACCGCCGCCGATTCCTATCTCGAGGAAGGGCGCCAGCTCCTCGAGAACGCGCGCACCATTCGAAAGGAACAAAGGGAGCGTGACCCTGCCGATCCTCACCGCCCCGAGGATCGGAACAACACGCAAGACGACCTATCGGACACGGTTGACCCGATCGACCCGCAGCACCCCGCGGACGAGCTCGAGGCAGCAATCGAGGAAGTCCGGTATGGAGTGGACTCGAAGGAAGCCGCGGAAAAGCTCCGCAAGGCGATCGCCAAGACGTCTGCAAAGACCCTCAGCGATCAACAGCTTCAAGGCCTGATCAGCCAGGACAACGCCAAGTCCAAGACGGCCCTGAAGAACTTCATCGAGTCCAACGTGGACCTCGCCAACGACGAGAACGCCGTGAGCGTGATGCAGAACACCATCTTCCGCATCCAACGCGACGAACTCCTCAAGGCTGGGTTCGACGAGACGCAGATCCCGAAGGACAATGACGGCCTCGCCAAATTCCATCAGCTTTCCCGCGTTCACGGCCATGCCGTCTCGACGCAGGAACAGATGCTGGAGTCGGCGAAGTCCCGCTTCGTCCAATGGAAGGGCGGCTCGAAGCAGCCGGTTCAAGAGACGCGTAAACAGTCCGCGTCGCCTCGTGTCGAGGTGACTGTGGATCGCGACGCGCGCCGCGCGAACCTTCCAAATCAGCCGACGCGCACCATGGCGCCTCCGCAGACGCGACAACAGAACCAGCCCGCCCAGGCGCGGGACCGGTCCTCGATCATCGCGAACATGCGGAAGGGCCGCGGCCAGATCGTCGCCTGATCCCCACCACACACCCACAATCCAAACTGGAGTCTGACCCATGACCGGGCAAACGTGGTCTGTGGCGACCGAGGGCGGTTACATGTATTCCGACGAACTGTCGGATACGCTCCGCATTCAGGTCCAGCCGCTGACCAAATTCCGCCAGTTGTGCGACGCGCAGGACGGCTCGAAGAAGGGCCTCAATCGCGGCGACAAGTACAACTGGAACGTCTATTCCACGATCGGCAGCCAAGGCCGCCGGCTCGCGGAAAACAACCCGATGCCGGAGAGCGGCTTCACCGTGCAGCAGCACCAGTTGACGGTCTATGAGGCCGGTAACTCGGTGCCCTACACCGGCAAGCTGACCGATCTGGCCAAGCACGACGTCGTGTCGATCATCGACAAGACGCTCAAGGACGATGCTCGAAAGTATTTCGACATCGAGGCCTACTTGCAGTTCAAGAGCACCCCGCTCCGCGCTGCACCGACCGGCGGCAACTCGGCCACGGCGATCACCCTCGACACCAACGGCACCTGCTCGACGACCAACAATCTCGCGCTCGGTACCGGCCATGTGAAGGCGATCGGCGACACGATGAAGGAGCGGAACATCCCGCCCTACATCATGGACGACTACGTGTCGATCAGCCACCCGTCGACCTACCGCGGCTTCAAGAACTCGCTGGAGACGCTGCACCAGTACACCGAGACCGGTCTGGCGCACATCTTCAACGGTGAGATCGGCCGGTACGAGAGCTTCCGCTTCATCGAGCAGACCTTCATCCCGAAGGGCGGCGCGGCGGACTCCACGACCTACGATCCTTGGAGCGGCACCGCCGACGCCTGGAACAATGCCCTCTCTTCGTGGGCGTTCTTCATGGGCGGCGATACCGTGACCGAGGCGATCTGTGTGCCGGAGGAAATCCGGGCCAAGCTGCCGGGCGACTACGGTCGTTCCCGCGGCATCGCCTGGTACTACCTCGGCGGTTTCGGTCTCGTCCACACCGATGCGCTCAACGCACGCATCGTGATGTGGGACTCGGCGGCGTAAGAGGAGGGACACATGACCGTCACTTACGACGAACCGCGCTTCGAGCGCTATGCGTACCCTGCGTTCGCCTTCGGTGGCTCGACCGCTGCCAAGGTGCTCCAGGGACCTCCGGGCCGCAAAGGTCTGGTGCGTGACATTCTGATCAATGTCACCACCGCCATGGTCGGCACGACCACCGTCCCGGAACTCCGTGTCGGTACCGCGTCGAGCGACAGCTCGTTCGCGCGCTGGAAGCTCGGCACTTCGGCGACCGCAGGTCTCGGCACGGGCGCTTATCGCGCCCGCTACCTGACTGTGAACGCACAGGGCCGCACCGGCAGCAAGGCCCGGCAGCTTGCGGACTTCACGAACCATCTCGCCCTTGAGGGCAACGATGGCTCGAACAGCCCGTCGACTGCCGCAGACGCCAACGGCTTCTGCTACCTGCCCGCCGACACCGCGTTCTACCTGACCGGCGTTGCCGGTACCGGTGGCACGCCGGCTGGCACCGCAGACGTCTTCCTCGACATCGACTGGTTCTGATCAGCCGATCACAAGATCGCCGGATGGCCGGGTTAGTCCCGGCCATCCAGTGCAACGGCAATGAGGGAGAGGCGCGTGGCCTTCTATCCTTACGGCGGCAGCTATCCCCCGTTCGGGGAAGCGCGCCGCAACCAACCCGTTGAGCTTCGACCCGCAAACCCGCTTCCGCCGAACGCCATGTCGTCGGACACGGGTGATGCCGGGCTCGATGGCTACACGGTGCTTTCGCGCGCTGACCGGTACTCCGGCCAGCGTCCATCCATTGACGGTCGCCCGGAATATTGGGGACCGCGAGAAGAGGAAAACTGACAGATGGCTTCTGGCAGCAAGACCAACTCGGTGTTCACCGAGAGCGGCATGGGCAACGGCAAGTCGTCCGGCATCTATGATGAGAAGGCCGGTAACGGCCAGACCATCAAGTGCGCCTATGGCCAGGACAACGTGCACGGCCTCGACCTTCCCGAGACCCGGGGCGGCTCGATGCGCGGCGGCACCTCCAACCTCAGCCACTCCCTGAAGGGCGCCAGCGCCGTTCAGGATGGCCCGGGCGCGGCCGGTCCCGTCAAGCACAACCGCATCCCGAACCACTGACCGAGCGACGGCCCCCGAAAGGGGGCCGTTTCGGTTTCCAGCAACCCGAGTAGCAGCATATGACCGCAACAACCGCCCCCCGCCTCCGCCTCGATCGCTCCCGCCCCTTCGCCACCGTGCATGGCGAGCGCGCTCCCGGAGATCCCCATCAGTCCGTCCACTTCGCCCAGGACGGCATCCATTTCGACGCGCAGGGCCTGCACCTAGATGATCTGATCGAGGACGAGAAGGTCCGTGCGCTTGTCGACAAGCGCCTCAAGCGCCAGATCAAGGCCGCCCCTGCGGCAGAGACAGCCGAGTCCACCGATGCGTCGGACGATGCCGATGAGACCGAGCAGTCCGGTAGCGATCCGGCCGGCGACGTCAATCTCGATGCGTGGCTCCGCGGTGATGCCAAGTATCCGTGGTTCGCGATCACCAAGGCGGTGCGCGAGCGCTACCACCAGAATCTGACGCGCCTCGTCGACGTGCTCGAGTTCCTCGTGTTCGACCTCAAGGTCATCACCGAGGCCGAACTCGACGGCGAACTCAAGAAGCAGCTTCGGCCGCAGGGCTGATCATCGCCATGGTGATGTCGTACACCACCCTTACGGCGGCGAAGGGAAACGCCGGCTCAATCGCCAATTGGGTCGGCTATTCCAAGCTCGATATCGCTACCGTGCTGGATGAAGCGCAATCTATCATCTTTCAATCCCTGCGCGTCCGCGAGATGCGGACGGAGTACGTCTTTAACCGACAAGTAGGGCAATCGCGTTTCGCGTTGCCAGCCAGATTCCTCGATCCGATCGGTCGTATCCGAGACAATGTTGGCAACTACTACCGTCATTTGGACGAGTCCGCAGTCCTCAACAGGCGATCGTATCAGGCGATCTCTGGTGGCACGCTTCCCGATAATCCATTCACGACCACTGGGGCAAATTCTTCATTGGTCAATGCCAATGTGCCAAACCACGGACTTACGCAGAACTCCGACATAACCTTCGGCCCAACTACGCCAACCGTAGATGGAATCGGCATGAATACGACGTTCAATGTCCTGTTCGTGATCGATAGCAATAATATCCAACTCACTTCGCAAAATGGCGACCAAGCTATTCTTGGCGGCCAAACCGGTGGCGGTTCTGGTGTGACGTGGACGGCCAATAAGCTCATACAGTCTGTGCCATCGTGTTGGGCGATCTTCGACGAGGCGATTCAGTTTGATGCAGCATTCGATACAGCAACAACCTGTCGACTGCTATATTTCCGCTCGCCTCCGCTGCTGTCGGCCACCAACGCGACCAACTTCCTGACCTCGCGCTATCCGCGCCTGATCCGCGAGGCCACCAATGCTGCGGCGGCTTCCTTCATGAAGGACGACAATGAGGAACAGAAGGCGCTCCAAAAGCTCGCCGCACTGATCGACGCGACCAATGCCGAAAGCGATCTGATCTACCGCGGATCGGAGATCATCGCCGAAACGCCGGGCACCACGGGGGAGGCTTACTAAGTGGCCGCTGATACCTATGACTCCATCCTTGGACTGATCCTCCAGGGGACCGGCAACAACAACAATAATTGGGGCGCCGTTGCCAATAGCTCCATGATCTCGCCGGCCGCACGCGCGATTGCAGGCGTCAAGACGATCACAGCGACAAGCGGCACGGTTGATCTTTCGGGAACAGTGCCGCCGGCAGGCCTTCGGCAAGATGTTGATCATATCCAACTACTCAACGGCGCGCTCACCGGCGACGTTACGGTCATCTTGCCAAACGTCTCTAAGACGTGGTGGTTTAGAAACAGCACCACCAACGCCTTCAACGTATATATCAAGGTGCCTGGAGGTGTGTCTCCATCAGGCTTGAAGCAGATCCCGCAGTCAACCCACGTGATGATCATGTGTGATGGCAACGGCAATCTGTACCGCAGCGATGGCGCGGAGGTCGGATCGCTTCGCATCTCGGCATACCCAACAATTGGCGGTGGAGCTCTTGCATGCAATGGCGCATCGTTACTTCGATCTGCCTACCCTGATCTCTACAATGCGATTGGCACCACATGGGGCAGTGTCGATGGCACACATTTCACGCTGCCGAACTTCACCGACACTGGGCGATTCCTGCGGTCCTCGTCGGGATCGCTTGCTGTTGGCACTTACCAGGCCAACCAGAATGCTGCGCATACCCATACTGGATCAGGCACCACCTCGACGGAGAACGCGGACCATACCCATACCTACTCCGGCACCACTGGTAGTATGAACCAGAATGCGTCCCACAGCCATTCGAGCAACGCCATTACGGGATCGACCACGACCGGCGGTGGTGGTTTCAGCGCTGGTAATAACGGCAGTGCGACGATCAACGCAGCGAATACAGACCACCAGCACGCCTATTCCGGCACGACGAGCGGAAAGAGCGGGACCCACAGCCATACCTACTCATTCACCACATCGGGCGGATCGGCCGACGGCACTGAAGCGCGCCCCGAATCCGCTGTGGTCCTCTTCGGTATCCGCTACTGATCCATGCCTGAAATCGAGGAACTCGTCATCTCCCCGCCTGCTGGCGTGGTGAAGATCGATAGCTTGCGCGAGATCGAAGGGCGCTGGCAGGATACGAGCAACGCCCGCTTCGTGAAGCGGCTTCCGCAGAAGATCGGCGGTTGGATCAAGGGGTTCGTGACCGCGACGCTAGGCGTGCCGCGAAGTCATCATGCATGGCGCGACCGATCCTTCAACGCCTTCTATGCGGTCGGGACGTACATCAAGCTCTACGTCTACGACCAGAACGGCGCGCAGAACGACATCACGCCGTACCGCGTGCAGGGCACGCTCGGCGCCAATCCGTTCTCAGTCACGGCTGGGTCGAACGTCGTCACGGTCACGCACACTGCGCATGGCCTGTCCGCCGGCGACATGATCGCCTTCCTGATTGGGGCAACTGCGGTCGGAGGCATCACGCCGAACGTATCGCAGGTGCAGGTTGCGTCAATCGTTGACGCCGATCACTACACGTTCCTGTTCACCTCGAATGCGACGTCGACCGCCACCGGCGGCGGCGCGTCGGTGACATATGGGTACGAGGTCCCGGTTGGAGTTGAACTCGGAACCTATGGTTACGGCTGGGGTGTCGGAGGCTGGGGACTCGGTACGTGGGGAACGGCCCGCAGTTTTTCAACCCTCTATATTGAGCCGCGCATCTGGTCGCTTGATCATTTCGGCGTATTGCTGCTCGCGGCTTACAACGGCGGGTCGATTTATCAATTCGATCCGACGCAATTGCAGCCGTGGCCGCGCGCGACGATCGTGGATGCGTCTGCGCCCACCAATGTGCGCGCGATGTTCGTCACCAACGAGCGTTTCGTGTTCGCACTCCTCGATGGCATGCAGGTCGCATGGCCGAGCCAAGGAACGCTGACGGACTGGACGCCGACGATCACCAACACCGCGAACGTGCGGACCTTGACGGAAGGCACAAAGCTTGTCGCGGGCCGAGTCCTCTCCGACTTCCAGTGCGTGGTGTGGACCGACGCCGCAATCTACCTGTTCCAGTACACCGGATCGACCTTCGTCTACTCCTCGTCGATGGTCGGCAAGGATTGCGGCCTGATTTCGCCGAACGGCTGCATCACGGTCGGTGGCATCGCCTTCTGGATCGGCCAGGACAATTTGTGGATGTTCAGCGGTACGGTCCAGCCGATTCCGAACGTCGAGGACATCCGCAAGTGGATCTATGACCAACTCGACATCAACATGGGTTATCAGTGCAACGCACAGTATAATCCGAAGTATCACGAGATTTGGTTCTTCTTCACTGCGAACGGCCAGACGTCGCCCTCGTTCGGCGTGATCTTTTCCATCAACGAGCAGTGCTGGGCACCGCTCTATTGGGGGCGCGCTGGCGGCAGCCACTTCACCCAGGGCGATACCAGCCCCTACATGGGTGATGCTGCCACCAACCTGATCTATCAGCACGAGAAGGGTTTAGATGCCGACGGCTCGCCCCTCTCCTATTCCTTCTCGCTCGCTCCCTATGGCCTTTCGAAGGGCGGCCGTCACAGCTACGTGGTCGAGTATCTGGTCAATGATTTCAAAGACCAAATAGGCAACGTCACCCAAACGGTTTACTCCTATGACCGGGTTGACGAGACCACCATCCTCGATAGCTCGACCGACACCATCTCCCCGACTAATTCGGAGCCCGTCGACGTGCGCGTATCCGGGCGCTACGTCGCGGTGACGATCGCCGGCAGTTCGCTCGGCTGCTACGCGCGCCTCGGCGAGCCCGTGGCATTCATTCGCCGCATGGGAGACCGCTCGTGAGAAAAATGAGCCAGCCCCAGATGCAGGGGGTGCCGCCCGAAATTCAGAAGATCTTCAACACGATCTTTGCCGCTTCGAAGGACGCCGATCTCGTCGATATCGCGCAGGCCTTCGAGATCACCGGAACCTACACCGAAACGAGGACGCTCAATGTCTCGGCGCCGACGCTCGCGAACGTCGCGGCGGTTTTCGCAACCTTCCTTGCCGACTGCCAGCGCGGCGGCCAGAACCGAACAACCTGAGATGGATCAGCCGGTCATGATCCGCTACGCGGAGACCGATGACGATGTGATCGCGATGCATCAGTTTCTGCTGGTCGTCGCGCAACCGGCGATGCGCTGTCAGGTCAACCCGATCAAGAGCCTGCAGGAGATCATTCGCATCACGAAGGAATCGGTCGCGCTGATGGCGATCCGCAACGGGCACCTCGTCGGCACGCTCGGGGTGATGCGCGCCACGTGGTGGTACGGCGATGCCGACTTCCTGACTGATCGCTGGAATTTCGTGCTGCCGCAGGAGCGCAACGGCGAGGCCGGTGCGATGCTCATGGCTGAGGCAGAGATGATCGCAGAGGCCGCTGGTCTTGAGTTCATCGACCAGGGCAAAATGCGCCGCAAAAAAGGTGGGAATAATTTCCTAATGATGCCGCGCATCGGCGGCAAATCAGATAACCCGAATCACGCAGGGAGCGTCTGAGCATGTGCTTTGGAAACACCCAAACCGAATCGAAGACCTCCACGTCGACGGCTAATCCGGCCGTAGCGAACGCTGCGACGTCGAACCTGCAATACGTGCAAGGCCTGCAAAATGCGGGCTTTACCCCCTACTCCGGCCCGCAGGTCGCGAACTTCTCGCCGCAGCAGCAGGCCTCGTTCAACATGACGGACGCGATCGCTGGTAACGGGACCGGCGACGCGGCCAAGGGCCTGATCAACTCCTACGCGAGCGCGCCCGCGCAGAGCGTTTCGGCCGACACGATCTCGTCCGCGATGTCGCCCTACATGAGCCAGTACGTCATGCAGGCGCTCGCCCCGCAATTACAGGCGATGGACATCCAGAACGCCAAGACCAATGCGGCGACGAACGCGCAGGCGACGGGCTCTGGCGCTTTCGGCGACGCGCGCACCGGCATCGAGCAGTCCAACAACAACTTCCTCCAGAACGTCCAGCGCGAGGGCGTGATCGGCAACGCCTACAATCAGGCGTTCAACACCGCGATCTCGGCTGGCGCGCAGGATGTCTCGAACAAGTTGGCGGCGTCGAACGCGAACGCCAACTATGCGGAAACCGCGCTGGGCCGTGCGCTCGGCGGCGCAACGGCGCTCCAAGGCCTGCAAAACCAGCAGCTCGGCGTGGCCGGCGCGCAAAATGCCATGGGCCAGCAGCAGACGGCGCAGAGCCAGGCGCAGCTTACGGCAGCCTACAACCAGTGGCTCATGGCGCAGCAGTATCCGTTCCAGGTCGCGCAGCTCATGAACCAGACCGTCGGCGCGGGCGCGACGGCAATGCCTGCATCGACGACGACGACCACCGAGAAGCCGGACAATTCCGGTCTGGCCGCGCTCGGATCGCTCGGTGGATCGCTGCTGGGCAATTCCGGTTTCGGATCAGCGCTCGGCGCGTTCATGTTCTCCGACAAGGATCTGAAGGAGGACATCGATCAAATCGGCGAGCTCGCCGACGGCACGCCGCTCTACCGCTATCGCTACTTCGATGATCCCGAGAATGTCACGCGCATCGGTCTGATGGCGCAGGACGTCGAGCAGCGTGTGCCGGAAGCCGTCAAGGAGCTTTGGCCCGGTGGTGCCAAGGTTGTGAACTATGAGGCGGCCACCCGCCTCTCCCGTGCTCTTGCGATGGCGGCCTGATCATGGCGAACCTCCTCGATTGGCTCGGAGACGTGTTCGGCGGAGGCGGCGCGCCGACGTATGGCGCGGGCATGACCGGCGATAGCAATCCAGCCGGTGACTTCGGTGGCCCTCCCCAGGTGCCGGGCCCGCAGTCCGCAATGCCTCCAGTCCAGCAGACCGGAGACGATCAGGTGCCGAAGGCGCCGGACATGGCGACGGAGCCGAATCCGACTGCCGGCTTCGGCGGCGCGCGCGCGACGCAGCCGCCCGTTCCTCTCCCGCAGCCGCGCCCCGCAGGCGCGCCGCAGGCGGCGGCTCCCGTAGCGCCGCCATCGCCTGCTCCTGCGCCAGCACCATCGGCTGCCCCAGGGCCGCCGATGAACATCCAACCGACGACCGCGCAGCCGGCGCAGATGCCCGGGCAGACGTGGCTCGGCCGCGCACTCGGCATCACGCCGGATCAGGCTGGCGGTCAAGGCCGGCAGATTAGCGCCGGCCTTGCCGCCGGTCTCAAGGCGATCGGCAGTGGTGCTGGCGTTGGCCAGGGCAAATTTGCCGCCTTTGCTGGCGGCATGGGCAACGCCATGGAGGGCGCGCAAAAGGAAGCCGCTGTCCAATCAAAACAGGCGAGCGACTATCTCAATTCCGCGATCAAGGCGCGGCAGGCGGGTGACGAAGCCGGCTACAAGCGCTCCTACCTCAAATATCTCGCCGCGAAGCTCCAGGCGGACACCGACAAGGCCGCGAGCAAGGACGCGACCAACAAAAACGACACGCCGACGCAGCTCTATCTCAACGCCCAGCGGCTGGTACAGGGCGATCCCGAGGTGAAGGATGCCTCGAAAGCGCTGACCGAGGCGCGCAAGAACGGCACGCCGGACGAGGTTGCGAAGGCGCAGGAGCATCTCAACCAGATCATGGCCGCGAAGCAGTCGCAGCACTACGGTGCGCTCGGCCTCAATCCTGCGACGGCGGCAGAGCTCGGCAAGCAGCCCGGCAACTCGATCCAGAACCCGATCGATGCGTCCAAGCAGGGCATCACCAAGGACAACATCGCGAAGAAGCTCCAGCCGGGCCAGTATTTCGTCAACCCCTCCGACGGCAAGGTCTACCAGTACAAGGGCGACCAGAAGGGCCAGTCGAAGGGCACCGAAAAGGGCGGTATGCCCGACAAGCCGACCAATCCCGAACCTGTCAATCCGATGAAGCCGTACAAGACGCCGCTCGATAGCGGCAGTGATGGCGGCGGCGACGAGGACTGATGCCCCTTACCGATTCCGTGTTCGGGGGCTCGACCCTCGATCAGATCCAGACCGATCTCCTTTCGCACTATCAGCCGGCGGATGGAGAGCCGTTTGCGTCTGATCCCGTCGCGCTGAAGCAGCGCCTTGCGCGCAAGCTCGTTGGCGAGTCGACCAACTTCGACGACATCGACTTCGGCCCAGCCAAGCCCAAGGCGCCGAAGACAGAGAAGGCGCCGGACCTTTCTGATTTCGGCGACCCTGTGCCGTCACCGTCGACCGACGACCTATCCTCGTTCGGCGAGCAGCCCAAGGCCGAGGAGAAGGCACTCGGCATCACGGGAAACCTGGGCGCGGCGGCCAAGGGCCTCGCGCATGGCGCGCCGGAAGCCGTTGGCGGCATGATGCAGGGCGCCGCAGCGCTCACGCACCAGAAGCCGGAATCGGCGGACAGTCTGGCGCTGATCGAGGAGTTGCAGAACTCGGCCTCGCTGGACGCCTCCGGTCGCGCCAAGCTGATGGGGCTGGCCCTTCGCACCATCGGCGATCGCGGCTTGCAGATGGACTACAACGCCGCGCTCCAGCGCATCGCGCGCGGAGCCAATCCCTACCACGAAGCCACGGACATCCGGGCCAAGTATGGCCTGATCAACACGAAGGCGGCGGAGCCCGTCGAGGAATCGCCGGCTTACAAGGCTGGCAAGGCCACCAAGGAATGGATCGACAAGACCGTTCCGATGACGGAAGCCGAGAAGGATTCGATCGGCGGCCGGGTCGGCTCCGGCATTTCCGCCATGGGCCCGTACCTGATCGCGGGTGCGCTGGTCGGCCCCGAGGTCGGCCTCATCCTGGGCGCCGCTGGAATGGGCTCGCAGACCGCTGGCGACACCTTCCAGCGCGCGAAGGAGAAGGGGGTCTCTGACGAGCAGGCCGTGAAGTCGGCGGGCTGGTCGGGCGCCGTAGGCGCGGCGCTGGGTACCCTGCCCCTTGCCGCTGTGTTCAAGCCCGTCAGCCAGGCCGCGCCCGGCTTCACGGCGTGGATGGCGGCCAAGCTGGTGCAGGCGGGCCAATCCGGCATCACCTTCGCCACCGTCGGCGAGGCGCAGGAATACCTGCTCCAGCAGATCGCCAAGGAGCAGTACGATCCGCAGGCCGGCTATTCGCCCGACGCCAAGCGCGTGATCGCGTCGCTGCTGACCGGCGGCATCCTCGGCACCTTCCATCCCCTCACCCCGAAACCGTCCGATCTCTCCTCGCCCGAGGCTATTGCCGACTTCATCCGCCGTGCATCCGAAGCCAACGGCGGCGCTGCGCGCACGCCCGACGAGCAGGCTGCCTACGAGCGCGGCCAGCAGACGCGCAGCGAGATCGACGAATTCCTGCGCCAGCGCGAGCAGCAGGAAGCGGGCTCCCGCCCCGCTCTACCCGGGCCCGAGGGCGGTGAAGGGGCTCCGGCCGGTAGTGGGGGGCCACCTCGGCCGGAGCCCTCGCCCTCTGGTGGGGAAGCGGTACCCAACACAGAGCGAACCGAGATCGAGGGCCTGAAGCGGCACGGCTGGACCGACGAAGAGATCGCCTCCATGACGCCCGCGCAGCGGCGCGCGGAGTTTCAGGAGGCGATGGCGACCGGTGAAAGCCAGCCGCCCAAGGCTGCCCCGAGCGAGCCTGCCGTGATCGACCGTGCCAGCCTGATGCAGGCGCACGAGGGCAAGGACGGGTTCGATATCAATGCGGCCGGTAAGGCCGTGGTCGATCAGGTGCGAAGTGCGCTCGACGCCGGCAAGAGCGTGACCATGCACGTCGAGGGGAAGGAAATCCCCATCACCACGATCAGTGGTGACATGATGGCCGATGCGAAGGGCCAGCGCTGGGGCATCATGCAGCTCGTGATGCCATCGCCGGGCGATCATAACCGCATCGAGATCGGCGCAGAGACGCCCGTCAACGCCACTCCCGGCACGCGCGCGGCGCCGATCAAGGCGGAGACCGCCGAGGACGTGCTCGCCGCGCAGCCATCGGAGCCCAAGAGCGATGCGCAGGCGCAGGCCGAGAACTACAAGCACGCGCATGTCGAGATCGATCATCTCGGCCTCGCCGGCCGCCATTCCATCTCGATCGAGACGGGCGCGGGTCAGGTGCGCCGCGGCGTCGACGCCGACGGCAAGCCCTGGGAAGTCACGATGCCGGTCCCCTATGGCCGCATCAAAGGGACCAAGGGCGCCGATGGTCAGCCGCTCGACATCTTCATCGGCCCAGAGCCGTCCAGCCCGCACGTGTTCATCGTCGACCAGCACCACAACCATGGCGGGTTTGACGAGCATAAAATCATGGCAGGGTTTCCCGGACCCGATGCCGCGTTACGCGCTTATGCGGATAGCTACAATGATCAGGGGGCCAATAGGATCGGGCATGTCACTGCGCTCACGCCCGAGCAGTTCCGGGATTGGCTCAAGGGTGACACCACCCAACCATTGAAGCGGACCTTCTCCGAAGAGGAGATCGGTAACCTATTTGATGAGATTGTTGGTGTCGCCAGCGCGGAAAAGGGCGAGGAGCCCGGCCCTTCTCCCGACGAGATGTCGGGCTCCTCGCAGTTGCCGCACGCTCTGTCGGACGGGGGCCGTTCGCCAGGTCGTGCGGGGGCTGAGAAAGAGGGAAGCGCGAGCACCGCTGCTCCGCGCGAGGGCGATGTCATCTCGCCCGCGAAGGTGCACGCAGAGCCCACCGCAGCGCATCATGCGCAAATCGAGGCGGTGCTCGGTAGGGATTACGATCATGTCCTGCCGGTCGACGTTGCTCGGGCGGCTGAGATCCTCGCAGAAGACCCCTCCATTCCACCACAGATAGCGTTCCAGCATGCGGTAATTGAAAACGCTGCTACGCAAAATTTACTCACATTCGATCAGTTGGAGCAGGCATATGGGCCGAGAGTCAAGGAACTATTGGAATCCGAGCCCACACAGCCACATTCTGGCGGCGAAGCTGTTGAAGTTGGGGAAACTGGCAAAACACCCGCATCTGGTTCAGCGGAAGCTGGCAAGCTTTCGAGCGGCGGCGAGGCTGGCGCATCAGCACGTTCAGAAAATCCCCCATCTCAAGACCGTCAACAGCATGACGCCCAAGGCCAAAAGCCCGACGCCAGCCGCACAGCCCGTCGTAAAACCGCTGCACAACGCTCCGAAGACTCCGAAGGTTCCAGGCGGTCACCATCAAAAGTAGAGCGAGAGCCTGACGCGGGGCTGACCGACAAGCCTCCGCTCGTCGATAGCTTCGTCGACCGCCTGACCGGCATCGGCTTCAAGAATATCCTCGATGCGCGCCGGCTTGCCCGCGAGCACGGCGTCGAAGATCTGAAAGCCGTCGAGGAGACGATGGAGCTCGCTGCGGTCAAGGCCGCGCGCCAGATCATCGAGGCCAGCAAAGACCCCTACCCCGAGCTGGTGAAGCTCTACGGCAAGCAGCCGAAACTCGGCACGCGCACCTCGACCAGCGTCCGCGACCAGGCATATTCGACGCCTGTCCCGCTTGGGTATTTGGCGCAGAAACTTGCAGGTATCAGCAAGAAGTCTGAGGTGTTCGAGCCGACGGCCGGGAATGGCGCCCTGCTCACTGCTGCTGATCCGGCGAAGGTGCTCGCCAACGAAATCAATTCGCAGCGAGCCAGTAATCTTCGGTCGCAGGGCTTTAAGCCGCTCGGTCGCGATGCAACAAATCCAGGCCTCTCCATCGCCAAGAGCATGGATGTGGTGATCGCCAACCCGCCCTTCGGTGCCGTGAAGGAGAAGGGCGAGAGCAAGGTGTTCGACATGTCGGACATCCAGCCCGGCTATCGGACCCACGAGATCGATCACGCGATCGCGCTGCATGCGCTGGAGGCCATGAAGGACGATGGCCGTGCTGTGCTGATCGTCGGCGGTCCGGCCAAGACCGCAAAGAGCGAGGAAGCCCGCTCGGACGCCTACAATGGCAAGGCCAAGCGCGAATTCTACAAGACCCTGTACGACCGGTACAATGTGACGGACCATTTCACGGTCGCGGGCGAGCTTTATGAGCGTCAGGGCGCCGGCTGGCCGGTCGACGTCATCGTGATCGATGGCCGGGGCAAGTCGGACCGGGCCTTGCCTGCGGTCGACGTCCCCCGTATTTATGATAGCTGGGAAGCCCTTGGAGGCCTGCTCAATGGACAAAGCGGTATCGAAAATGCTGGAGCGGCTGAGCGACCGGCTGGCGTTCCTGCTGCTGAACGACCCGGATTGGCTGGAGACGGCCGAGCAGATCGAGCAGTCCCTGGACGAGGCAAACCTTCAGGTCGAAGCGGACAAGAGCCACGGGCCGAAGTCGTTCGCGATGAGCCTGTTCGAGGACAATCCGAAGCTGTCCCGGCTGGCCGAAACGGCGATCAAGAACAAGGTGGACCTGTACGCGATCGACAACCCGTTCGATCTGGTGAACAACCTGCTGCCGAGCGATCACCATCTCGACTGACCGCCGATGAGATCGGCGACATCTTCGATGATCTGGTGCCGGCTGATGATCGGCCTGCGGCCGAGGTAGCGAAATCCGCCGTCGGCAAGGCCGCGAGCGCCGCCGATGACGCCCTCGCCGGTCTGACCGCCCTCTTTGGCGGAGGCAAGAGCCTCGGCTCTGGTCTCCATTTCGACGAGCAGACCTACGCCAAGGCCAAGCCGCTGTTTGTCGAGGCGGCGGAGAAGTTCGCCGACTCCAAGCACGACATCCGCGAGCTGATGCGCCGGATGCTTGACCACCTCAAGGACGCCTACAAATGGACCACCGACATGCTTCGCAACGCGAAGCCCTATGTCGTGAAGTTCATTCAGGACGTGCAGGACGGCGCGGTCAATCTGCTGAAGCCGGAGGTGCCGAAGCAGCCGACGGAGCCAGTTGAGCAGCCGCGGCGAACCACGCGCGCGGCCGAGACGGCCGGCCAAGCCCTGTACGACCCGCAGTCCAAGGTGCCCGGGCTCGATACCCTCGTCCCGGTCAACATGAAGAAGTCGATCGCGGACGCCCTCGCCGGCCTGGAGAAGCGCGTCGGACCGGTCGACGACTTCGTGGCAAAGGAGCTTGGCTACGACAAGGCCGAGCTCGAGAAGTATTTCGGCGCCGAGCAGGTCGACGCGCTGGGTCTTGCCATCGACAATCTGAACCAGGGCAAGGGCTTCATCATCGGCGACCAGACCGGCATCGGCAAAGGCCGCGTCAACGCTGCAATCATCAAATGGGCGATGCGCAAGGGCCGCGTCCCGGTATTCGTGACCGAGAAGCCGGGCCTCTACGCGGACATGTTCCGCGACATGACTGATATCGGCATGGCGCCACCGCGCATCCTCGCGACCAATGCCGGCCTCTCGATGCCGCTGGACGACGCCGGCCAGCACTGGATCAAGACGGCCGATAGCGGCAAACACAACGCGCTGATGCTCGGTCTCAAGGATCCCGAGAAGTTCCGCGAGCGGTTCGATCTGGTGTTCACGAACTACTCACAGATGCAGACGCTGAAGGGCGAGAACACCGACCGCCGCCGCTTCATGTCGATGATTATCCCGCAGTCGACCATCATCTTCGACGAAAGCCACAATGCGGGCGGCCAGGCCAAAGAACGCAAGGCGAAGAACATCTCGGCGGATCGGGCCGAGTTCGCGCGCGATCTCGTGCAGCGCGCCAACGGCGTGTTCTACTCCTCCGCGACCTACGCCAAGCGGCCGGACGTCATGAGCCTCTACTCGGCGACCGACATGGCAATGGCCGTGGACGACATCAACTCGCTCGGCGAGGCCATCGCCAAGGGCGGCATTCCGATGCAGCAGGCGGTTGCCGCGATGCTCTCGAAAGCCGGCCAATACATCCGCCGCGAGCGCTCGTTCTCCGGCATCAACTACAACACGCCTGCCGTCGCGGTCGACCATAACACCTATAATCAGATTTCGCAGGCCCTGTCCGCCATTCAGGACTTCTCCAAGGTGGTGAAGGAGATCGCGAAGGACATCAGCCGGGATCTGAAGGCGGAGGCCGCGACCCTGGGCACCGACAGCGCCGTCGGCGATGCCGGCGCCTCGTCCACCAATTTCACGTCAAAGATGCACAACATCATCAACCAGATGCTGTTGTCGATGAAGGCGCCAGAGGCGGCGCGCATGGCGATCGAGCACATCCGCAATGGCGAAAAGCCAGTTCTGACCGTCGCCAACACGATGGAGTCGTTCCTCAAGGAATATGCCGACGAGATCGGTATCAACCCGGGCGACGAGCTTGAGGCCGACTTCTCCGACGTGCTGATGAAGTACCTGAACCGCACGCGGCGCATTTCGATGCGCAAGCCGTTCAGCAAGGAGAAGGCCCAGCACCACGATTTGACCGACGCCGAGCTCGGGCCCATCGGCCGCGCCGCCTATGCTCAGGCGCAACGCATCATTTCGGCCATGGATCTGGCGCACCTGCCGATCTCCCCCATCGATCACCTCAAGGCCGAGTTGCAAAAGGCCGGCTACGAGGTCGGCGAGATCACTGGCCGTGGCCTCGTCGTCGATTATACCGGCGAGAAGCCGGTTCTGCGCGCGCGGCCGGGCGGCGAGATCACCACGAAAGGCCGCAATGAGATGCGGCGCAGGTTCAACCTGAAGCCGGAGAACGGCGGTCTCCACGCCATCATCATCAACCAGGCGGGCTCGACCGGCATCTCCATGCACGCGAGCGAGAAGTTTGAGGACCGCTCGAAGCGCCGCATGATGATCGTCCAGGCCGAGGGCAACATCGACACCCACATGCAGTTGCTCGGCCGCGTTAACCGCACCGGCCAAGTCGTGCTGCCCGAGTACGACCAGCTTGTCGCCAGCATCCCAGCCGAGAAGCGCCCGGCTGCGGTGCTCGCCAAGAAAATGGCATCGCTCAACGCCAACACCACGGCGTCCCGCACCAGCGCCGTCACGGCGAAGGACGTGCCGGACTTCATGAACGAGTACGGCGATCTCGTTGCGGCGAACTACCTGCGCGACAATTTCGAGATGAACGAGCGGCTGGCATGGCCGATCACGCCCGGCGAGGGCGCGCTCAAGCATGTCGACGCCATGCGCAAGCTCACCGGCCGCATCCCTCTCCTGCCCCTCGACGAGCAGCAGGCCCTCTACGAGCATCTTGAGGAGGAATACGGCGCACTCATCAAGCAGTTGGAGGCCTCCGGCGTCTCCCCGCTCGAAGCCAAGACGGTCGATCTGAAGGCCCGTCCGCTCGAGGTGTTCGAGGTGCAGGGGCCGAAGAACGCCTCCGGCTCACCCTTTGCCGCGCCCGTGATGATCGAGAAGGTGTCGGCACTGCGGCAGGGCAAGCCGATGTCGCCGAAGGAACTGATCCAGCGGGTTGCTGACCGGCTTGGCGTCGAGGCGCCAGAAGCCGACAAGGCCGCGCAGTGGCTGCAAAACGGCGTTCTACCTTATCTTTCGACCGGTCGCGACAAGGCGCGCGGCTATGACATCGAGCTCGCTGAGCGCACCGAGAAGCTCAAAGAGTTCAACGATTATCTCCGCCCGCTCCTCGATAAGATCGATGACGTGAAGGAGCAGGAAGCCGAGCGCACCAAATTCAACGCCATCAAGGACCGCTGGACCGAAATTCACCAACTCGTGCCAGTCGGAGCGCGTGTCCGCCTCAATATGTTCGATGCCAACCCGGTCGCGGTGGTGCTCGACGTCAAGCCGACCGGCAAGACGAAGAACCCGCTGGCGCTGGGATCGTGGAAGGCGACCTTCGCGGTCGCGGACGCCTCCCGCCAGATCGTCCTCCCCTTCTCGCGCCTGTTCAAGCAGGGCGGAGCGGATTCCGAAAGCCTCCTCGACGTTGAAGTCGTGCCGACGAACGAGACCGCGCAGGACACGCTCGCCCGTTTCGAGATGATGCAGGCCGGCTCCCGCGAGGATCGCTACATCGCGACCGGCAACCTTCTGGCAGCCTATGACTGGCTGAACATGAAGGGCGCCATCATCAACTACACGGATCAGAACGGCGCGGTTCACCAGGGCATCCTCACGCCGAAGGACTTCGAGGTCGGCAAGCACGCGATCGCCAAGGGCCGTGTGACCAATGATCCGGCCGAGATCAAGACGCAGCTCGACCAGAACCAGACCCTGTGGTCGAAGGATCGGCAGGTTAACCTCTCTCGCGCGGACCGCTGGAGCGACAACTATCAGATCCAGGCCGAGAAGAAGAAGGCGACTGGCGGCCGGTACTATCTCGACCCCAAGCTCACCGAGATCACGGGCGATTTCTATTCGCGCGGCGGCATGATGACCGCGACCGTGCCAGCCAGCAAGTTGCCGGCGGCGATCAAGCGGATGCAGGAGATCGGCGCGCAGTTCACCATCGCCGCGGCAGCGCCGAAGGCTCAGAAGGTGGAATCGCCGGAGCTTCCGCCGGATGACGAGCCGCCGACTCCGCCCGGCGGCGGCCTCGCGGCGAAGCCGGAGACCGTCCGCCGCATCAGCGAGTATGAGGCCAAGCTCGATCGCCTTGGCTCCCAAGAGATTAACGATCTGCGGCAGAAGCTCCGCGCGATCGTTCGCCGCGTCGCCGGTCCAGGCTTTGACATCGAGTTCAACCTCGGCCGGATCAAGGACGGATCGTCTGTCATCGGCTATGGCGAGGGCATGCAGGACAGTGGTGCCGTCGGCATGTATTTGCTCGACGAGCCGCTGATCAAGCTGGCCCTGACCGGTACCGACGAGGAAATGGCGACCGCCGCCTATCACGAGTCATTCCACGCGATCGAGGACAAGCTCCTGAGCGATGCCGAGCGCGAGCTCATGCACCGCGAGACCGATCGCCTGCGCCAGTGGATCAAGGGCAAGACCCGGCTCAGCGACTACCGCGTCGATCAACTCGCAGGCTACGAGGTCCGCGCCATCGCCTTCCAGACCTACGCTCGCGAGCGTGCCGAGGGCAAGGCGCAGGCCGGTAGCGGCCTCCACATCATGGCGCGCCGTATCTTTGACCGGCTGATCGACCTGTTCCACCAGATCAGGAATGCGCTCGCCGGCTATGGCCTGAAAACCTACAAGGACGTGTTCGGCGAGGCTTTCGACGGCGGCTTCGCCGAGCGCGATCACCTGATGGGCAACGGCATCGATGCACAGTCGCTCGCGGCAAGCTGGAATATCTTCCGGGGCGAGCAGGATCAGAGCGTCAACCGCCGTCTTCGCGAGGTGATGAACTCCGCGACCGCCTTTGATCGAGTGAAGGAAAAGGTCCAAAATCTCAATGAGGGCGTTAAGCGCCTTGAGGACGCTGTGCAGGCCCGCATGGAGGGCGAACTGCCGGACAGCAAGGCCTTCTACCAGAAGAAGCGGCTGTTCCCCGGCAAGGTCGCGACGGAGGTGCAGGACTTTAACAAGCAGCATCTCGACCCGCTTATCGACACGCTCCGGCAGCGCGGCCTCACGCTGGCGCAGGCCGGAGACATCCTCTATGCCCAGCACGCGGCGGAGCGGAACGCCTACATCGACACGATCAACCCGGAAGCCGAAGGCATGGGCTCGGGCATGTCGAATGAGGACGCCGAGGCGATCCTCGCCCGGTTCGACCGCCGCGACCTCGAGGAGATCGCCCATCGCGTCGACGGCATCCGCGATTTCATCCTCGACACGATGGTCAATTCCGGGCTGGAAAGCCGCGCCACCACCGATGCATGGCGGGCACAGTATGAGCACTACGTCCCGCTCGGCGGCTTCGAGGATCCGCGCGAGGGTGAAGAGACCTTCCGCGAACCGGGCCAGTTCAAGGTCCGTGGTCGCGAGGTGAAGCGCGCTTTCGGCCGCTCCTCCAAGGCCAACAATCCGCTCGTGAACCTGCTCGATCAGGCCTATCGCACCGTCGAGCGCGCGAAGAAAAACGAGTACCTGCGCTCTCTGAAATTGGCTCTCTCCGGCGTTGACGCCGACGACCGCAAGGGCTTCGTGATGTTCGATCGCGGCAAGCCGCGCCGCGAGATCGATCCGCGCACCGGCCTCGTCCGCTACGTCGACGATTCCTCCTATCGCTATTCGCCGAAAGCCGTTCCTTACAAGGTCGGCGGCCACACCCACTACATGGTGTTCGAAAGCGAGCAGGTTGCGGAGGTGCTGCGCCGGATGCATCCCGACGGCCTCAATGGCGTCGGCCAGGCGCTGCTCAACATCCAGAACAAGCTCAAGGCGATGTGGACTCACTACTCGCCCGAGTTCCTGATCCGCCACTTCATCTTTCGCTATCCGATCGAGGGCACGCTCAACTCGTTCGAACAGGGGCCGAGCAACGTTCCGCGCTACATGGCGGATGCCGTACCCTTCCTCGGCCGCGCATCGAAGGCGATCTTTGCCTCGAATAAGGGCGAGGTGCACGCCGATCCCGACGTCGCGCAGTACCAGCGCTATTGGGAGGAGATGCGGAAAGCCGGCGGCGCGATGGCCTTCCGTCAGGCCCGCGACATGGACCTGCTCCGCGAGCACCTCGAGAAGAAGCTCGCGTCGATCTCCGGCAAGCCGCTCGCGAACATCAAGGCCAAGCATCAGGCCGCCGTCGAGGCCATGGATACGGTCACGAACGCGCTCGACAACTCGTTGCGCCTTGCGGCCTACGCCACAGCGCGCCAGCAGGGTAAAACCCCAGAGCAGGCGGCGATCATCGCGCGCGACGCGACCGTCGACTTCCAGCAGTCCGGCCAGTGGAAGAACTTCATCGGCCTCTGGTTCCCATTCGGCAACGTCGCGATCCAGACTGGCGCGCGCATGGGCGCTGCGGTCGTGCGCTCCAAGATCATGCGGCGCGTGTTCGCCGGCACTGTTGCGGCCGGCTTCATGAGCGCGATGTACAACTACCTGATCGGCGGGGACGACAAGGACGGCGTGGCCTACTACGACAAGGTGGCCGAGTGGGATAAGCACCTGAACGTCATCATCATGAACCCCTTCCATCGTGATGACAAAGGCCGGCCGGTCCCGATCAAAATCCCGATGCCCTACAATTGGGCGTTCCCCTTCGCGCTCGGCCAGGCGCTCGGCACGATGGCGTTCTCAAAGACGCGCGGCGCCGTGCGGAAGATGATCGCCATGTCGACCATGGCTGGCGTCGAGGCCTTCTCGCCCTTCGCCCAGGAAGGCAACCTCGCCGCGCTGCTCGCGCCCGAGCTCACCCGGCCGCTGGTGCACACCTACACCAACCAGAACTGGACCGGATCGCCGGTCCACATGGATCCCGACTATCAGAAGGGTCCGCGGTCGGAATCCGGTTTCCGCAACACTGGCGAGGGCTGGAAATATTCGGCGCGCATGCTCAACACAATGAGCGGCGGCGATAAACGCCACTCCGGCTACATCGACATGTTCCCCGAAGATCTGCGCGAACTGTTCGACTACTACAGCGGCACCGGGACGCAGCGTCGATTCGTGACCAATGCAACCACCACGGCGCAAAATGCTGTGGGTGGAAAGCCTGTGGACTACAGCAGGGTGCCACTGGCGCGTGTATTTATGGGTGCCGACTATGATTCGGCAGACCGAGCCCATCGACAGGAAAAACGCCGCGAAGAAAAGCGGCCCTGGGAACATCGGTAGCGGACGGGGGTAAGTCATGGGTATCAGGCTGGAGCCTGCGACCCTTCGGCAGATGTGGCCGAAGGCTCCGCAGGTCAAAATCGATTCGATCTGCGAAATCTCGGAAGAGGTGTTCGCCGAGTACGGCATCGACGATCACTACGTCGTCGCCCAGCTCATGGGCAACATCAGCCACGAAAACGGCGGCGGCACGATCATCCGAGAGAGCGGCAACTACCGCACCGATCGCATCCTCGAGATTTTCGGCGAGGGGCACTCCTCCGCCAAGGTGACGCCACGGGAAGCCCAGGCGCTGGCGCACCGGCCCGAAGCGCTGTTCGAGCGGGTCTACAATCTGCCGGATTCGCCAAAACTCGCTCGCGAGCTCGGCAACCATGAGCCGGGCGACGGCTACAAGTATCGCGGCGGCGGCGATCTGCAACTGACTGGCCGCGACAACTACGAGAGGATCGGCCGGATCACGGGGCACCCGGAGATCGCGGACAATCCCGACCTTATGGCAGACCCCAAGGTCAGCTTCCGGGTGGCCTGCGCTGAGTTCAAGGCTCTCGGCTGCATCCCGCTCGCCCGCAAGCGTATGACCGAGGCTGTCCGTCGCAAGGTCAACGGCGGCACGAACGGCATGAGCGAGGTCAAGGTTTGGGTGCGCCGCTGGGAAACGACCCTCCCCGACATTGAGGAGCCCGCCAAGGCGCCACGCGGCGCCGACACTGGCAACAAGGCCCTCAAGGATTCGACGATTGTGAAGGGCTCGCTGGGCACGGCGGCGGCCACCACCGGTGGGGTGCTCGCGCAGGTCGGCCAAGCCACCCAAACGGCCTCTGACACGGCCTCCACGGTCCAGAGCACCATCGACAACGTGCACAACACCGTCGACACCGCCTCGACCGTGGCGCACGCTGCACACACCTTCCTCGGCCTCGTGCCGCAGGTCTGGATGGGCATCGGAATCGCCTGCGGCGTCGCCGCACTGATCGGCTGCGGCTACATCGCCTGGAAACGCTATCTCAAATACCGCGACGAGGGTGTCTGACATGGACACCATTCTCGGTATCTCGTGGCTCTGGTGGGCGGTCGGCACCTTCGGCATTGTCGGGACCGCCCTTCTTCTTTGGCTCGCACCTGCGTTGCTGGTGCAGATCGTGTCGTGGCTTCTGAAGTTCTTCATCACCACCCGCCTCGGCAACATCATCGCCGCCGCCGGCATCGCCTTCTTCGTAGGCGACGTCAACCGGTCGATCTACGACCAGCACCAGTACGCCGCCCGCGCTGCGGCGTTTCAGCAGGCACAGAAGCAGCGCGACGACACGATCAAGCAGGAGACCCGCGAAAGCGTCCTGCGCGAGATCGGAAACCAGCAGATCGCCAACAGCCAGATCGACCGGAAAGTCGAGGAGTTCAAATATGCGCTTCCGCCCACTCCCGCCGCGAACGGCGTTAACCCTCTTCGTGTCGGCGATGCTTCTTGCCGCCTGCGCGACATCGCCGGGTACTCTGGCTGTGGACCTGACCGGTCTGAAGGAGTGCCGAAAGCTGGATCCGAAGGTCGTGGGCCCAGGACCGTCCATCGGCCCCGATTCAAACTACCAAGCCTTATCACCCGAGGCTCTAGCCGCGCTGAAGAAAGCCAATGATGGGACCGCGCTCCGCAATTCTTGCGAGGATCGGTTCATCAACAGCTACAGAAAGGCCTCGCAGTGAGCGGTGAAGCTGAAATCCACCAAACGCTGGGCGGTCTCAAGGCGACGGTCGAGCACCTTACCGAGTCCGTTCGGCAGATGATGACGATGTGGTCCAATCAGGAGAAGGAAGCCGCGGCCGGCCGTCGCGTTCTGCACGAGAAAGTCGAGGCGTTGAAGGACAGCGTAACTGCGCTCAACACGCGGATGGCCTCCGTCGAAACCACCATCTCCGATGTGAAGCCGGCCGTGCAGGAGTTCAAGGATCAGCGCGAGCAACAGAAGGGCGCGATGAAGCTCGGCAAGCTTCTATGGACCGGGATGCTCACCGCGTGCGGCAGCACTGGCGCGGCGATCGGCTATGGCCTCGCGCATTTATTCCAGAGCGGCAGCCCGCCGCCTGGTCACTGACATTTTTGGAGGGGGACCATGCCTTTTCATGGACTTCGAATCGGGGTGCCTGACTCATCCCTTGGGAATGCGGGAGGGAGTGGACCTCCGCCCGTGTACACACCGTCGCTGGACTTCAGCGATTCTCGCAACTCACAATACACCTCTGTGGTAGGATTTTAGGCCATGACCATTTCTGTGAAGGACGCCACCGGATCAACCCAAACCGTCAAGACCATCGACGACCTCGCCGCTGATGGTGGCGATGCGACCAAGGGTGCAAAGGCCGACGCTGCCTACGCGGGTTCTGGCGCGGCGAGCATCGTTTCCATTCTGAAGGGCCTCTACAACGCGATGATTGCGGCTACGCCAGCCGGTAGCAATCTGATCGGTTCAGTGAGTGTCGCCCCGTCTACCACTGACGTCGTGGTAACGCCAACTGTAACGGCCTCGGCTTACACTGCCGGCAACGTGCTCGGCGGCATCATGACATTCGCCAATATCCTTGCGCCCTCGTCGTTTAACGGCATCTTGCACAGCATCACGGCGAAGTTCAAAGGCGCCGCTGTAACCGGAAATTTGCAGGTTGCAATCTTTAAGGCGAGCCCATCTAACGGAACCTATACGGACAAGACCGCGCCGACTTGGAATGCTGCGGACATGGCGAACCTGCTCGGGATATACACGCTGCCCGTGCCTAACAGCAAGCTCGGCACGATGACGGTCTACAACCTAGACGGAATTGGTAAGGCGATCGTTGGCGCCTCGCAATCGCTATTTGCGGTCGTTATCGTTGATGGCACACCAACGCCAGCATCGACGTCCGACTTTTCGCTTGAATTCGCCGTATTGCCGGGTTGATCGAAATGGCAAATTTCACCAGGGCACGGCGCGCTCTCTTTGCGGCCGTCCCAGCTATTGCTGATCCATCCGTGCTGTTCGCCCTTGGTCAGGCTGGCGCATGGTGGGATTTCTCCTCGACCGGAACGGACAAGGGCTTTACTGGCACGACTGGTGGCGGTTCGCCGATTGCAAACGGAAACTCGATTGCCTTGTGGATCGGACAGCGATTCTCCGGCACTCTCGCGAACGCAATGTCCAGCGCATCCAACCTGATCACGGATGCCGGCTGGACCATGAGCACATCCGGCGGCACCGCGACCGCCACCAACTCCCCGTCTGGAACGCTAAACCTCAAGGGTGATGGCTCCGGCAACACCGGCCAAGGCGACCAGTCGTTCGCAAGTGCGGCGGGGAAGCTTTACGAAGTTGCCTTTACGCCCGGAACGGCATCTGCCCGATTGATGATTGGCACAGCGCAGGGCGGGAATCAGATCCTCGCCAACACGTCTTTCGGCGTTGGCGCGCAGAAGGTCTATATCAACGCGACCGGCAGCACTACCTGGGTGCGATTCTTCAAGGACACGGCTACGCAGATCACGGTCAGCTCAATCACAGTCAAGGAAGTGCCTGGCTACTCTGCCAAGCAGAGCACGAGCAGTTTCCGACCGACATACAATAGCTCCAGCCTTGGCTTTGCGAATTTCGATGGTGTCGATGACGTTGAGGGCGCGACCTTTCCTGCGTCATTCACCGGCGATGTCGTTTACCTAAAGTCTGATGGATCGATCGTGCAGTCGCTCGGGCAGTCCATCACCACATCCTACAATCTCCCCGGCGTCAGCATGAAGCATTGCGTCATTCGGCAGACACTAAGTTCACTTGAGCTTGCCGAACTGACCAAGTGGATGCGCGCTCAACCCTTCGCTTAAGGAGACGAATATGGCTAATCAGTCGGTGGTTATCGTAGTGACCGACGCGAACCGCACTGCGGCGAACGAGGCTCTTGCAGCATATTATGGTGATGATCCAGGCTCGCAGAACATCAGCGTTCCACTTTCGGCTAGCGGGCAGCTTCCTGCCACACATTGGGGCTCGCATATCTGGCTTGACCCGGCCCGCGCGACGGCCATTAAGGATTGGCCGTCTGGGACGCTTCCGACTCCAACCCAGCCTTGGGGAAACTACGGTCTTGATGATGCCTCCGCACTCGCTGCTGGCGAGACATTCATTGTCAGCATCATGGCGGCGACGGATGCCAATCTCCAGACGTTGCCAATGACTAACTTTTTGGCGACTCTGGCGGCGCTCGGGGTGCAGCGGATCACCTGATCCGTTCGCTCCCTGAAGCTCCCTCAGGGAGACCGAAAGAGTAGCCAAAGGCCGATCGCGGCATAGCCGACGCCGAAATAGAGGGTGGCACCCTTCGGGGTGAAAAACCAGTCCTGTATGTGTCGCAGGCGTTTCATCATGGCTTAGGACTGATCGTCCGCCTTGTGGAAGACAACCGGCAGAAATTTGAACGTATCGGTCAGATCGTCTTTTCGCATGCGGTAAACGTGCCGCTCGGTGGCGACAAAGACTTCGCCTCGGTGCTCGACCATTGAGACTATGCGCTCGCCGGGGTCAAAAACGACTTCGATCTTGGTCATGGGCGTTCTCTCGCTATTTAGGTGCTACGAACTGTTCGCCGTTGAACCAGCGGCCGTTGGCGTCGTAATAGTGGGTCTCTGGAAAGCCGCCGCCATCATCACATTTGTCGCATAGGACTTCAACGATAGCCGTCCCTAGCGGGTCGGAATCGTCTTTCACGGCCCTCATGGTGCGCTTGCATTCCGGGCATCGCAGCGTGATCTTTGGCGATTTAGCCATGGGCTCCCTCATCCTGCTCAGATGCGAAGCTGTGAGGCGGGTATCCGCTGCGTGCCCGGCCTTAACGTGGCGCTTCCACTGGGCGTAGGCGTAAACATCCCCGTCGAAGAATGTTGCGCTTTGCCAACCGCAATCGCACTCGATCTGGTCTAGCATGCCCCCGGCCAGTGGCACCCACTTGAACCCCTCATCGCTCACGTTCGTTCTCCATTCGGGAGCTTGCGCCTGCGGATCTTGGGTCGCTCAGACTGCCCAGAAAATACCATGTGGCGCTTTGAGAGATATCGGATGCACGCCTCCACATTCAGCCGCCGTTCTGGGCTGATGTCCCCCTTCAGTTCTTCTTGGTACTCTTCAAGAGTTTTCCCTGCCATTTGGCTCTCCGATATCTTTCAGGTGCGCGTGGCTGGCTGCTTGTGCCAGTCTTGCCGCGAGTGAACGATCTCGAACCCGAACGGCAGCCGGTAATAGTCGTGCCACTGGCCGCGCCGAGTGGGATCTTTGCTGATGAAGTCCTTCGTGTATTGAGACCGCTGGACCACAAAGGCCCAATGCCAAGTCTCGTTGCGCGGCTGATAGCTCGCCAATGTCAGGCCGCCTGTGTTCGTCCATGTGAACAGGCTCAGCCCGCCAATGGCGATTGACGGATAGCCCCAGCCTGCGAGGTGCTTGCTGTTGATCCTGATCCGCAGCGGGCCGAAGGTGAAATAGTTCTTCACGGGCAGATACTCCCTTCCAATGATCGTCAGGCTGTTTTGCCGCGCAGGTGATCGTCTGCGTGCCATGGGTCTCGGCAAAGGCCATGATGGCCACGCTCCCGACCAAGCTTGTATTGGCGGTCGGTACGGAAACAGGTCGGGCACTCGTGGACAGTCGGGCTATTGTCCAATGCCTCGCGGGCGGCGATAATGCCGCGAGCTTGCCCGGTCTTATCAAGACGCTCGTACAGTGCCTTGCGCGCCAAATAGAGTGCATTTCCATCCTTGGTGCTCCGATCGCACCCGACGATCCAGAGCAGGCCGTAAGCGAGTTCAATCGCCTGCGTTGCGGCGTCCATAGAACCGCGCTCCGCACGCACTTTCTCGGCGTGGTCGGCTGTAACGAGAGCGGAAATTTCATCACAAGTCAGGGCCATAGCTATCTCCAATCACTCCGATGATTTGCGCCGTTCGGGCTGTCCCCATCGAGCCAGATCATGATCTTTTGCCACCACGAAGCGGCTTGCCAACGCTCACTCCTTTTGGCGTCGCGGTAAGAGGCCGCCTCGTTCTTCCGGTCCAGCCAGTCCGATGCAATCCACGGCATGAATCTCCTCCTATATGGGCGAGAAGCTAATTCAGCTTCGGCGCTTCGTAGACCACGCGCCCGTCGATCGTCTCAATGCGGGTGGTGCCGGGATTGAGCGGAACGTGCTTAAGCACCTTCTCGTCGCTCTCTTCCTCGACCGGGTAGAAGTGCTTGTCGCGGAAAAAGATGTAGGTCTTCATCGGTTTGCTCCATTCGAATTTTGCCATGTTGGTCACATTCCAAGTGATTGCGTCTAGCGCATCGCTTCGGCTTCCGCCTCAGCTTCGTCCGCCCTCAACTGTTCGAGGTAGGCATCATTGGCCGCCTCGCGTCTGGCAATTTCCTCACGAGAGGCTACGCGCCTCCGCAGGGCCTCGGCCGCGAGCTCGTGCTCGTTGCGATCGTAGCGCTGCGTCATCTGGATGTCGGAATGCTTCGCAGCATGCCGCATGAACTCCAGCGGGATGCCGGCCTTGATGCCCTCGGAGATGCCTCCGGCGCGGGAATTCATGTTCTTGACCTCCTTGGGTACGCCGCAGATGTCGGCGATCTTACGCCATATCTGGCGAAACTTGACGGCTTTCCATGGGTAAGCCGACGCCTCGTAAACGATCAGCGGGCCGCCCAGATTCTTCAGCCAGTCGGGCACATGCCGCAACTCCTCGACCACCATGGGGGCCTCTGCCAGCGGGAGGATCAGGCGCTTCTGCTTCTTACTGGTTACGTGGTTGAGAACAAGGTTGTGGTCGATCTCCTCCCAGGTCACGCCGCGAAGCCATTTCCAGCCGCCACGGATCACAGTCGATTGCCCGGGCTCGTCGAGCGGAACCCACTCGCCAATGCAATCTTTCTGCCGGAGAAGCGTATCGAATTGGAGTGCTTGCGCCATGGCGATCGAGAAGTAACCGATCTCGCGCGCCTTTTCGCGGATCGCAATCGCCTGGTCGATTGTCAGGAAGGCGTCGTTCCGCTCGCCGAAGGTGTCGTCCCGCCGAGACGCGATAGCGTTGCAAATCTCCGTGCAGTCCCGATCGCGTAGCATTCCCGAACCGTACTTACAGATCGTCCTCAGCTTCGACATGAACGAATGGCCCATGGCGATGGTCTCGCCATCGTTGGTCCAGTGGATGTGCATCTCCTCCAGGGTCCGCGCCGTGATCTCCGACATGAGGAGATCGCCATAGGTCTCCGTCATGCGCCTGAGCAAATGGTCGTGGTTCACCCGCGTCGGGTAACGGAGCTTCCGGTAGCGGGAGACCCGATCCGCCTTGTACTCCTCGATCAGTTGACCGAGGGTCCTGCCCGTGCGCAGGGGCTTCAACGTGGTCTCGCCAGTCCAGTCCATATCAAACATTGGCTTTCACCTTCCTCTTAGAAAATGGTCTTGATCCCCACCTTGACTTCTTCGGTGGGCGCTCGTCGCGCGGCGTCAGTAGGCGGCGCTGAAACTCCTCCTGCGCCTTGCTGATGCGGTCGCACTTCCGAATGATGCCGATGTCGACCTTCGTCTTTTCCCGGTGGCCGCCCTCGCCGACGATCAGCATCGGCGTCAGATTCCAGTGCTCGTCCGAGCCGCCGAAGGTCCAAAACTCGTTGTGGTCGAAGTTGACTAGGCTGATGATCTGGTCGGCGCTCATCAGCTTCGCGTGGTCGTACGGAATCTCGAATAGCTCGCGCAGTGCTGCTGCAAGCTTGTCCTTGAGCGTCGGGTCTTTGCGCTTTCGGCTCACCGACGCATCCCCACATAGCGCTTGTCAGCGGCAACCTCATTGAACCGTTTGCGAAGATCGGCCGGCGCCGCGCCCATCCATTCCGACATCTTGTTGATGGCCGCCGTCAGAAGCCCGTTCCATTCCTCCTGGGGAAGGCTCTCATAGGAGATCGAGGCCGCCTCCACCTTCATGGTCCCGTCACGCTGTTTGACTGTCTCCGTGTGCCCCAACGCGATCTTGACGTCCTTGTCGATCGTCCTCGGCGGGCAGTCGAAGTGCTCGGCCACGATCGTCACCAGCGCCCACCAGAGGCGAAGCTGGCGCGGATTCCGCGCGCCCCTGGTCTCGGCGATGAAATGGCCGCCGTCGCGCTGCGCTCGCAAGAACTCCAACGAGCGCTCATCGGCCGGAACGGCGCGTGCGCCATCCCTGATCCATACCCCCTTCACCATCCCCCTACTCCTGCTGCACTCGCTCGATGTGGTGGTCGAGGAGATCGGAGGCGGCCTGCCACGTCTGCTCGCTGACGCTGTTCTGGTACGGCGTCATGTGCTCGATCTGCGCGTCGGCAAGCTCGGACATGTCGGTAGCGGCCTCGAACCTGCCGCTCAGGTTGGCAAGCCATTGCCGCTCGCTGGGGACGTGAGGCGCTTGCTCGACGCCGCCGATCATCTCGTCATCGGGCGCGGGCGGGTCATCGTTGACCACCTGTGCCGTACCGGTGGTCTCCTCGGAGGGAGCCGGAGGGCCACTCTCGTCATTGGCTGGCGGCGGCGGATCGGACTCCTCGCTCGATTGCGGGCTGGGCTGCCGCGCGCGGACGACATCCTCCTGTTCCTCGGCAAGCGAGAGACCCTTCAGCACGTCTGCGAAGCCGTCACGAAGGGCGAACGCGCGAGCGCGCATCTTGAGCATGCGCTTGGTATAGGCCTTCCACGGGCCATCCTTGCTCAGCAGACCGGCCTTCTTGGCGTCGGCCATCGAGAACTCGCCGCGCACCACCTTCGAGCGGCCCTTGCGCTTGAGGACGCAAACAGCCTTGTAGCCGTCGGCTCCCTCCTGCCCCTCGTAGAACTCGTCCATGTCGTCGAGGAGACCGGACGATTGAATCAGCGCGAGCGCGCCGTCTCCCCAAATCGACGGTCGGCCGTTGATGACCGCGATCGATTGCAGGGCCATCATCGGCGGCAGGCCAACCTCGAGGCCGTGCAGGATCGCGATGGTACATTTCTCGACGGTCTCCAGGGACCGAGGGGCCATTTGCGCCCTGACGACCGCAGTCGCGATCCGCCAGGCGCCGTCGAAGTCGGTCGGCACGATGGCACGTGGAGAGTTGCCGGCGACCAGCGGCGGCCTTGGGGCACGCGGTTGCTCCTCGGCAACCACAAGAGCGGTAGCAGCTTCAGCCATTGGCGCGAATCTCCTCGACATGGGCGTGGTGGTGGACTTCGGGCGTCAGGTCGACGCCCTGGGATTTGAGGTAGAGCCAGACGTCGAGCGCATCGCGCGCGTCCTTGATCGCGCCGTGGGCGCCGTCGTTGGACAGGCCGAGCACCTGCCGGCAGCGTTCGAGGCTGGGCCAGCCTTTCTTGCCGCCATCCTTCAGGATCACCCCGTTCGCCTTGCGCATGACGCAAACATTGTGGGTCTCCTCGAACAAGTCGGGCATGTCGGCGCGGCGGAGCTCGGCTCGCATCTGCTTGCAGTCGAACTGTGCATTGAAAGCAATGACATGCCGGCCGGAGAGGATCGCCTGAGAGTAGGCTTCCAGCGCATCCCGGACGGGCACGCCATGGGTCCGCAGGAAATCGTCCGTGAGGCCATTCTTCTCGGTCGCCTCGGGCTGCATCGCCCAGCCGTCGGGGATGATGAAGAAGCTATGCTCGCCCTCGATGATCCCTTCCTCATCGATCAGAATCATTGCGAACTGCGCGAGGCGCGGCTGCCCCTCGGCATCCGCACTGCGCTTGAAGTCGAAGACGCCGCTGGTTTCGCAGTCGATAACAATCGCGCTCATTTTATGCTTACCTCCTCGGTTACGGTGGTTCCTGGGACTTCGATGCCGGCGCGCACTGCGCCGTTGGCGAGTCCTTGCAGGACCGCCAGAAGTTGCTTGTCGTTACGGAAGTGCTGAAACACCTTGTCGAGGTCGGTGATCACAGCGGTCTTGACGGTGGAGACGGAGGCGGCCTTGCCGGTCGCGCCCTTGATCTTGGCGGCAGGCGCTGGCGCGTTGCTGGCAATCGTCGGTGCGGCACCGCCAACGGCGTCCGGCTGTGCCGCGAGCGCCGCCTTGCGCGCGGCCTCGGCCTGGTCGCGCTTGAATTGCTCCCATGCCTTCATCGGGCCATCGCGGAGCATGTCGGCGAAGCGCTTGGCCTCCTCCTCGAGCGGCGACCAGATCTTGCCGTTGGCGTCGATCTTCTCGCGGTAGGGGCGGTTGGCTTCCTCGCGGGCCTTCTTCGCCTTGCCGGAAAGAGCGAGCAGGATCGCGCGCAGCGACTGCGCAGCTCCGGCCATGTCGTCGGAGTCGATCAGGTTGATCGGCTTGCCATCTTCGCCCCGCTTCACATAGCGGGTGAGCCCGGCCTTCGCTTGCTCCAACTCGATCTTGAGCTTGCCCTGCGGTGTCAACTCGGACGGCGGTTGACCCGCCGCCACATCTGTATGCGTTACTGCTGGCTGTGCCGGCTTGGATAGCTCGGCCGCTCCGGCCGTGGATGGCTCACCAGCTTTCGCTGCATCGGCGCCAAGGGGCTGATTTGACGCTTCGGCCGGAGCGGCCTTCTCGACGACGTGCTGGTCGGGCCAAGGCTTGCCTTCCTTGACCACCGACGTCCACGCCTCATAGGAAACGGGTTCGCGTGAGATGTAGGGCCAGTTGGCGATCGCGCGCTCCAGCGCGTCGCCCTCAATCTTCTGGCCGTTGACCTGACAGATGCAGCGCTCGCCCTGATACCAGAACGCGACGGCGTAAAGCCTCTCCTCGCCGGTCTGCTTGTTCTTGAACCGGCCGCGATAGAAGCCGGTCATGGGCTCGCCGTCGTGGATCGGATGCCGCTGGCCTTTCAGCGCGGCCTTCCACCAGTCGTGCTTGGTCTTGTCGAAGGTGATGTTAGCAGGCGCGTTCATGGTGAAGCCTCTCTTGAATTGCGGTGGTGAGATCGGCGCGCGCCGCGAATTTCAGGCCGCATTTCCGCGCGTGCGCGGCTTGCGCCAGATAGATCGCGTGCATGCGGTTGCTCTGAGCGGAGAAAGCGGCGTAATCGAACCTGCCCTTGGGAAAGAGGTAGGTCGGCGGCCTCATCAGCGATGCCGTGTAAGTGCCGTCGTCGAAGATGTTGACCATGCGGCGGCCGACGCGAACCTTGATGACGTGGCGGCTATCGTCGAGGATCGAGGGAGCCTCGAAATTGAGGATTCCGCGCGCGCGCAGACGGCGGCAGAAGCGGACCGCGTGCTTCGCCAAGGCGGGCGCCTTTGAGGGGCTCCCTACGGGGACTTCGAGGAGGTGGATGGTCAAAAGATCACCTCCTCATCGTCATTCGATCCATCGTGCTCGGCGAGCCGGGCAGCGGCCTTATCCTCGCGACGCTCGCGCGCGGCGTCGTTGATGACCTGCGCGAGCCGTTCGGCGAGCACGGCATCGTCCATAAAGAACGTGACCGTGTGATAGGTCTGCGAACCTTTGACGTAGACCTGCAAGGCGAGAGTCGGGATCGACGGATTGTGGTCGGCGCCGATGTCCGTGACGTAGTGGATGGAGGTGCTGGTGCTCATTGCAGCGCCTCCCCAACGTAGTAGTGCATCGCGACCACGCCGGCCTCGTAAGGCTCGGTGCACATCTCCATCGCCATCTCGTCGGCGACCTCGGCGGTCTGGCACTCAAAGACGCAGCCGATGCGCCAAGCACCCTGCTCCGTGCATTCGAGGATGACGGCCCGGAACGGATAGGCCGGATCGGCGGGGGCCCGTACGCGCCCGCCGGCGGCTTGGAGGGAACAAAGAATGTGGGACGCTCCAGCCAGTGGAGTGACGACCTGTTCGACCTGGGGTATGTGAGACATGTGAAGCCACCTTTTGGACATTTATTGTCAAGATTGCCCCTTGACATGTCCAAAGATAGACATTAGGACCCATCATGTCAACCACGAAATGTCCAAATTCGCCACATGGTGCTAACTTCTGCATATCAAACGTCCAGGCGGAGGCCTAACATGGCCAAGCCGCAGGTCGTCACGGAAATGCAGATTTGGATGTTAGAGCAGGGCCTTAGGGACCCTGACGTGGCTGAGAAGCTGACTCAGCAGATGGGAAAGTCCATCAGCGCGAGGCAGGTGTTCCGGTGGCGGAAGGGTCTTTCCTATCCCCGACCGGCGCACGCCATGGCGCTGGAAACGTTGTCAAGCGGGCGCGTAACTGCCCGAACCTTTGCTGAGGCGGCCCTGAAGAAGCCAGGGGAACCGTCTGATGGAACTAACGAAAGCTGATCTAAGACAGTCGCTTTGCGGCCCATGCGATTATGCCGCCCAGGAACATCGCGACGACAATTCCTGGGCCAAGGAGCAGGCCAGCGATGGCTGCTACTTTGATCGAGTAGCCGGACGCAAGCCATCCGATCGTGCCAAGCACGAATACGGCTACGGACGAAATGAAGATCCTGCCCCAACCGGCAGGATCGAGCAGGTCACGCATGCGGCGCTCCTTCAGGGGGCCGCATAATGGCAGTCGATCCGCAAAAAATCGAGCAGCAGCTCGCGACCATGATCGCCGATCTGGCGCCATTCTGCGACGGCTCGTCCCCCAACAACGTCCTCGCGCGCATGCAATCGCAGGTAATTCCGGCCTTCATCCGCTGGAAAACCCAAGAAATGGAGCGTGGAAGCGACGAGAACAGCGTCCTGAACGCGTTCGTCGCTCTGGCATCGTCCCAGCTCGTCAGTCTGGTCTGCGAGGTCGTCGGCTCGACCGACACCGGTGATGACCACTTCAAGGTCGCCAATACGGTCCTTCTGGCCGTCGGCGAGGAGATCGGCGCGATCCTGTCGGGCAACCGGCAGATGGCGTCCTACAGTGTAGCGGCGGAGCGCACGCACTGATGGTGCAGAACCGCTCTAGCGCCGTGATGCAGCAGCGCACCGAGGCGATCGACGCCTTGGACGACTTTCCGACGCCACCATGGGCCACGCGCGCGGCAATCGAACTGTTGGAGCCGCTGTGGGATCGGTGGAGTCCGGTGCCGCTCCGCGCGCTGGACGCTCGCGAGCCCTGCGCCAATCGCGGCTACATGGTGCGTCCTCTGCGCGAGCGCTTCGCCAAGGTGATCGCCTCCGACGTCCACGACTACGGGGCTGGTTTCCCACTGGGGGACTACCTATTCCCCGGTGAGATGGAGCCGGCAAACATCGTCTGCATGAACCCGCCCTTCAACATGGGCCCGGAGTTCATCCTCAAAAGCTTCGAAACGCCTGGTTGGCTTGCAACCGCAGCGATCGTGCGCACGAGCTTCCTCGAAGGGAAAACTCGGTATGAGCGGCTGTTCTCACAGCGACCGCCGACGCTGATCGCGCAGCATGTCGAGCGTGTGATCATGCACAAGGGCACCGTGCGAGATCCCGACAAACTCTATTGGGACGGCGCGCAGTGGAAGAAGCCGTCGACCGCGACCAGCTACTGCTGGCTGTTTTGGCTGGATGAAGTCCCGCCACAACCCTTCGCCTGGATACCACCGTGCCGTCGTCGCCTTGAGCGGCCGGGAGACTACGACAACATCACCATCGAGGCATCAAATCGTCTGTCGGACGGGGGCCAAGCATGTACGAACTCGCAGGAGCTTTTGTAGCGGGCGTTGTGTTGGGTGGCGTTGCGTTTGGGTTGATGGGTGTCGCGTTCGGCTGGGACTATGGATTCGTCGCAGGCAGGATCGCCGAGCGCAGGGCGCCGGACGCTATCGCGATGCACGATGGCCTCGGTGAGGTGTCGTGATGCGTAGAGAACCCGTCGCCCGCATCATCAAGAAGGTCGATCACTGGCCGCTCGCCGATCGCCGCCAGCATCTGATCCAAGTTCTCGAGCACGAGAAGGGCCGGCATCGCCGCCGCCTCCTCTGTGACGCGCTCAAGGATCTGACCACCCGCGTGCTGAAACAAGAGTTGCGAGGCAGGCGGCAGTGAGCCGCAGGCCTTCACTCCCAGCAGATGTGCTTCTAACTACAGGGGAATTTTAAATGGACAAGATTGATCAGGAATTGCGTGACGCTCTCGAAAAGTCGATTGCAGAAGGCGTGTCCGAACAGGCCATGACGAGCTTCACCAAGCAGATCAAGGATCTGTCGGCCGAGTTCGAGGACTCGCTGATGTGGTCGCTCAAGGACAATCTCGCCTACAATCTGGCGTCCTGGGTTGCCGACATGGCCGAGCGTGCCGTCGAACAGATGTTGAGCGGCAACGACGATCAGATGCGCCGCTACCTGTCGTGCGACAAGCGCGGCCCTGACGGACAATATATCGGCTGGACCGGCCGCAGCGATGGCTACGGCGCCGATCGACGCTCGGAAGATCAGCACCCCGTTATCCATGGCCGACTGTTCGAGCAAGGCGCCCTTGCCCTGCGCAAGAAGGTCGCAGAGGCCAACGAGAACCTGATCAGAGACGAGCGCATTCGTGACTTGGAAGATCAGGTCAAATCGCTGGTTGCTCAGGTCAACAAAGCCAATTCAGAGCGCGAGAACATGTGGCAGCGCCTGCGCGACGCGCGGATCGACGCGTAGCCATTCGCACATGGACGCAGAAAGAAACCATGCCTCGTGAACCGAAGCCGACCTTTGATCCGGCCTATATCCGCGACCTGTCGGAGAAGGTCTATCGCATCCGCCTTGAGCAGGAATGCGCTGGCAACGTCGATCGCATGCTCGCGAAGGACGAGGACGGCGGCGAGAAGCTGCGCAACCGCGCCGGCCAGTACGATCCGCTGACGCGTGTCTATCTCGAAGTTTTGGGTTTCACACCGGGGGAAGAGGCATGAGCCAGCGCGATTCCGGATACGCGCGGAAGGAGCGCGACCTCTACGAGACCCCAGAGTGGGCCACGCAGGCGCTCGTCCCGCACATCAACAATCGGCTGACGCCAACCGAGATCGTTTTCGAGCCAGCATGCGGTAGCGGCAAGATGGTCCGTGCGCTGGAGGCGGCCGGATTCCGGGTAACCGCCGCCGACATCGATCAGGGCTACGACTTCCTCTCTTTCAACGGGACCGCCCCGGACGCCATTGTCACCAACCCTCCCTATGAACTGGCAACGGAGTTCATAGATCACGCACTCCGGATCACGGAGGAGCGCAAAGGCATCGTTGCGATGCTACTGCGCACTGACTTCGACCACGCCAAGACGCGTGGGCGTCTCTTCGGGGATCATCCGGCATTTCACCGAAAGATCGTCCTCACCAAGCGCATCCGCTGGTTCGAGGACTCGAAGGGTTCGCCATCGTTCAATCACGCCTGGTTCATTTGGGACTGGCGGCATCAGGGAGCGCCGACACTGGCGTATGCACCATGACCGATCGCTCGGACTCACATGCCCAAGATGCTAACGCCTGTCCCATTCCACCAGATACGGAGGAAGAATTGCTCGAAACGATCAGTGTGCTGATGGAGCAGATTGAAGACCTGCGAGATGCACTAGGGAAGATCGCCGACCATGAATACTCAGACGCTGATTGTATCTCTGACGGCACCATAGCGCCCGGCATCGAAGGCGTGTGGCAAGCAATTGCTCGCCGCGCTCTCGCGAGGAGGTACACAGCCACTCGCACACCGGCAGGATGCTCGGACATCGAAACGGCGTTTGCTGACGTCTGCGAGCAGTTGGGGTGCAAACGGGACAACGAGGACGCCTTACGGGCCATCCTTGACCTGCAAACCGCGCTGACTGATTGCAACCGAGATTGGAATGCCGCGATGCTCCGCGCGCAACGGGCGGAAGCACAGGTCGAGAGATGGCGGCCCTTGCTGGAGACGGCGGCCCGCATGCTGAAGCATGACGAGTTCGGTTCCGCGCGTAGTCTTTCCAGAGAGATTACCTCCGCGCTCACATCGACGGATGGAGCTGGCAAATGAGGCCCCATCCATCCGAGTGCCGGCATTGCGAGTACGACCGCCGCTTCCCTGAGACATCTGCTGGCGGCTGGCTCTACTTCGGCAACAACGGGCCTTATGTCCCATGCCCGTGCTGCAACGATGACGGCTCGTTTGCCTTCGACGCTGCGTCAATCCCTTCAACGGAGCGGCAGGATGGCTGAGCGAATCCAGCGCAAGCGCACCAAGGGCTGGCGCATGCCCGAGAACACGGTCTACGTCGGCCGCCCGAGCAATCGCTGGGGCAATCCATTCGTTGTTTCGCCGGACCATCCAGACCTCGCGCATTATGCCGACTACACCAAGAACGTCGATCTCTGGACGAATTGGCCCGTGAAGGACGCAGAGACAGCAGTCCGCGCCTTCCGCGAGATGCGCTGCACGGAATCGTTCGTGAAGACGGCCAGGAGCGCCCTTCGTGGCAAGAATCTCGCTTGCTGGTGCAAGGCTGGCTCACCTTGCCACGCCGATGTTCTGCTCGAAATCGCGAACGGGCCTTCGATCCCTCCGCAAGAACGTCGAGGTGAAACATGAGCGACGAATCTGACCACCTGATCGAACAAGCTGAGTTGGCCGCATGGGATCAAGCCAAAGCCGATCACGACGAGATCGACAGGCGCGTCGATCTGCTTGAGCAATGGATTCGCGAAACGATTTCGGCTTGGAAGCGCGGAGACATCAAAACTGCGCACATTCAGCGCGGCCAACTTTTGCTGAATGACTAGCATGCAGCATATCCCACATGAGCGGCAGCCCACCTAATCCACCAACCAAGCGAAAGGAGAAAACCATGTCTTGGTATTTGAGCATCTCTGGAAAGTCGTCGAAACTCGGCGAGGTCATCAAGGACAAGTTCGTGAGCACCGGAGGTTGTCCGAAGGGGACGGCCGAAGAGGCTGCGAAGAACGCCCTTGGCGACGTGGCTGAAACGCTGTGCAAAAGCTTCATGGCCGATACCGCCGTCTCGATCACGGCGTCGGGCTCGGCCTGGAACGAGGGCGACAAGGCGCGCTCGCAGACCTGCGAGTTCAAGTTCGTCACCCACGGCGAATTCGTCGAGTAGGCCGGCGGCGATGGCGACCAATCCTCCATGCCATCCCTGCCCGTATTGCGGCGGTCAGCTCGAATGGGAAGTGGTGCCTCATCACCGCGAACCATGGGAGCCGCCACGGTTTGGGCCAACGGATTGGCGCCAGTTGCCTCACGAGTGCCCGCCGGGAGCCGTTGAAAAATGGCTCTCGGAGGCTCTTGAGCGCGGGAAGAAAGAGGCCAAGCCCATCTTCACGCACATTTCCCAAGGGCGAGGGCCTACTTCTCCAGCTTCCGGCGACGCTTCAGCTCGCGGTCAATCGCCTCGCGAATGAAGGCCGCCATGCCCTGCTCACCCACAAGCTCGCGAATTTCCTCCCGAACCTCCTCCGAGAGTCGGACTTGTGTCGGCTTGATCTGCATCGGTGGGCGGCCCATGAAAATAATCTCCCTAAAAGCGGTATCGCTTATTGACAGCATAACCGATACCGCTTATAACTGCAACATCAGATAACGGGAGACCGACATGACCCAATCTCAGAAGATCGCCGCCGAACTGCTCCAGATGAACCGGGACGCGCTGGCCGCCCTAGTCGTGCTCGGCGCCAAGTCCGGCAATGTGTTGGAGTTCATCTCCAACGAGACCGACCGCTTCGTGGTCGCTCGCATGCTTGGCACGGTGCGCTGATATCCACCCAAGAGCTGCATCCTAAAGGTGAAACATGATCGTCCAAATTCCCGTCATGATCGTCTTCGACTGCGATAAGAGCATCCTCAACCACGCGCGCGCCGCTGGCGATAGGTTCTTCACCCTGAAATACGACACAGATCCGAATAGTGGTTACCAGTCATCCTATTGCGACCACTACCCGCCGCATAAGCGCTCAGTGTTCTACCCAGACGCAGGCGGGATCATAGCCGGTCTGCTTACGCGAGAAATCGATAGGGAGATCGCCCGCCGCGCGGCCGAATCCCCTGAATCGTATTGCTTTGAGGAGGACGGGCGATGAGCAACGCTGCATTGGAACGATATGAGGCCGGCCTTCTGAGCGATTACGGCGGCGGCAATGTTGAATGGTGGCATGACTATATCAGGGCCGAACTTGATCATGCTCATTACTATTATCAGTCTCAGATGTCTTCGAGCGATGACTCCGCGCAAGATGCGGAGACGCGCGAAGGGCTCCTATTCCTCGCGTCCGAATTGGAAGCCTTCCACGACTGCGCTGATGGCCATGTGTTCGCTGGCAACGGACATTTCAGGCTTCAGTGCAGTTCCGAATCCGAGCAGCAGCGCCTCAATCTGAGGGCCGTCCTGCGCGAGGCCGCCACCGCCATTCGGACGCTAGCCTCTCAGTCACCGGCACAATTCCACGGCGCGCAGTGCCCGACTTATCCGAACTGCACGGGCGGGTGCGGACTCGGCTGCACCAAGGAGCATGCACCGGCAGCGAGCGAAGAAGACGAACTGGGGCTGCGCGACCTTGGGGAATCCTTCCTCGCTGAATACGAGCGAGCGGTTAAAGACGGATGTCTCAAGAACTTCGTCTGCGCCGAGAGCCCGGTTGAGGTGCTGTGGCATCTCATTAACGAGCTCGACGAGCTTCGCCTAGAACGCGACCAGACCCGCACCCAGCTCGAAGAACTGACCGCGCAGCGTGATGCCCTGAATGGGGACGTCCACCAGCTAGGCCAACAGGTCGAGGGACAGAAGCGGGTTCTGGATTGGGTCAGGGCTTGGGTTGACAATCCGGCCGATAGCTACGCGCCGGGCGCGGTAAACGGGTTCTTTCTCAGGACATCGGACATGATCGACGCGCTTAGCCAGCCGATCACATCGGACGGAGCCGCCAAGTGACAATGAGCAACCTAATCTGGATTGGGAACACGCTCTATCCCCGATGGGTCGTCTTTGCCGTCGTGCTTGGCGTGCTCCTCGCCCTTGCGGCCTTCACCTCGTTCATGGCGGAGAAGACTCAGTGACCGATATCATCGAGCGGCTCAGAGACGCCAGTTACCAGAATGCTCCGTCCCGGTGTTTCGAGGCCGCGGTAGAAATCGAACGTCTTCGCCTCTCATTGCGAGAACTCTATGCAATGGTCAAAGGCGAATGTCCTTCGCTTTTGAACGAGGATTCCGGCGGGAATGCTCGGCTCGATGCTCAGATCGGAGCCCTGCTCGGTCAGTCGCACATTCCGTCCACCGACGCAGAAGTAGCCGACCCGGAAGCGTGGATGCGGGAAGACGGATCTGCTGCCACGGTAAATCCGATGATCGCGGCCGGTTGGAAAAGTCAGGGTGTGGGCTGCGTGCCCCTCTACAGGCGTTCGCACATTCACGATGACCGCACGGCTGCCGCCGACGGTGCCCCATGAGTTCTCTGCCCGATCGCCGCTCATCACCCGCGCCGTCGGGCTGGGGAGCCTCACAGGGGTGGCCGGAATTGGCCGCTCGTTGCCGCCCTCGCCTTCACCGCTATCCTCTGGACGCTCCTCATTGCCTGCGCGAGCCGCTTCACATGACCGAGACCCGCATTGTGCCATGTCCCGACTGCGGTGGCGACGCAGGCCATGCCATCCCCATGGACATCGACCGCCGAGACGGATCCCTGATCGAGCGCTGGCAACCCTGCGTCGGCTGTGAGGCCACTGGAGAGGTGGAGATCGAACTTGAGCCGGTCGTGCTCGACGACATCGCGATAATCCCGCCTGGACCGTGGATCGATCCGCACCAACCCGGCGCCGACGCAATCACCACTTCCTCTACTGTCCGCATCTCCCATATCGAGATGCCATACCATGAGTGGGACCTCTACTCCTCTCTCCTCTCCCGGAGGAGCCCTTGGCTTTCCCGCTGGTTCAGCGCCCTCGTCGAGGACGCTGGAAGCGGTCCCTAGCCATACTCCGTAGAATTGCGGAGTGTTTCACATGAAAGTGCGAATTGCTTCACATAACAGTTGTGACAGCGGTAGCATTCTCTTTGGTCCACTACCGCGAGCCAAGGGTAAAAGTGGCATCTGTGGATTATCCTGTGAACTTGACTCGCGCGTTTCATTTGTAAGTTGCGTTTCGTGAGTCTCAGCGCGAAACATTGAGACACCATCACGCGACGTTGATTCGCAGAGAAGCAAGCCTGACAACGGGCCATCCTGTGGAGCGGCGTTTCATATCGGGCGGGGGCGTCCACCATGGCTACGGTAAGCAACGTGCTTACGCGTGCGGCCATTCTCCTCGAGCGAGGAGTATGCCGCGGCGCGAATGCCAGACTTCCTGACGGCAAGCCTTGCGGGGTCTTTGACCAGCGCGCGGCGTCTCATTCGATGTACGGGGCGCTGTGCTCCGTGCTGGGCCCCGGGCTCGGGGATGACAAGGCGCTTCAAGCCAGTCCCGCGTGGAAGCTGATCTCGCTTCGAGCCTGGGCTGCCCTGCCTGAGAACGCGCAGGGCCGCATGGAGTATGCGCTCCATGACCTGAATGACGTGCTCCCCTTCCACCAGCCGACGAAGCTGTTCCGCGAATGGGCGGCTGACGAGGAGATCGTCGCGCTTGGGGAGTGGGTCTAATGCGCTACACCGTTGAGGAGGCCGCCAAGATCATGCGCAAGACGGAGCGCTGGTTGAACGAATGGCTGCGTGCCAACCCTGTGGATTCGAACGGAGAGCCCTTCTTTACCCCGGCTGGGCGGGACAAAATCCTGCTCTCGACCGACATCACGCGGATCGAGCATGCACTCAGGGGGCAACTGAAATGCCGTTATACCTCCGGCCGCCGCGCGCCGGTAAAACGCCGAATTATGAAATCCGGGGTACCTACCTCGGAGTCCGAGTGGAACGTAGCTGCGGAACTCCTAAACGAGCCGTCGCTGAAGATCAGAAACGGGAGGCCGAGCGCTGCATCGAGAAGTATGGGCAATATCCAGCGCCCCTCGTTGAGCCTGGTCGACAGGAGCCCACGTTCTTGAGCGCCTCCATCTCCTATCTGACCGGTGGTGGCTCGCGCAGGCATGTGGCCAAGCTCGTGGCCCATTTCGGCGAGACGCCCTTGTCGCAGATGACCCAGGAGGCGATCGACGGCGCCGCCTCCGCGATCTACCCGCACATCGATGCCCAAACCCAAGGCGGCACGATCAACGCCTACATCCACACGCCGGTCTCTGCGATCATGCATCACGTGCTAGGCGACAACTGCCCGACGATCCGCCGCCCCAAGGGCGCCGGCGGCCGTCCCCGCGTTGTGTTCATGTGGCCCGAGGACGCCCGCGCCATCATTGCCGAGGCCGACCAGATCGACGAGGAGTTCGGCCTGTACCTGCGCGTGCTGATCTACACCGGCATGCGGAAGGGCGAGGCGCAGGACATTCTGGCGGCTGACGTGCGGCCCGAGGAGCGCTCGGCATGGCTGCGCGATTCCAAGAACGAGGATCCGCGGATGCTCAAGCTGCGGCTTGAGCTGGTCGGCCCGCTGCTCGCGCATCTGGCCCGCCATCCCGATCGCGTGCACTTCTTCCGCTGGCGCGGCAACGCCTACCTCTACTGGCTGCTGAAGCGCGCCCGGATGGCCGCCTGCGGCCTGCCCTGTCCCAAGTATTGGACCAAGGGCTGGGAGGAGCCGGAATACCGGCTGCGCTTCGTCACCTTCCATGTGTTCCGCCATTCCTGGGCGACGTGGATGCGTCGGTATGGCGGGGCTGACGTGCAAGGGCTAGCTGCGACCGGCAACTGGCGTAATGTGCGCAGTGCCGAACGCTATTCCCATGTGGTCGCCAGCGAAGAATGGAACCGCGTGGACAATCTGCCCTCCATGGATGTCATGGCGGGGAATGTGCGGGGAAAGGCGGCAGGCGGATGAATTTCATCAATAAAAACAATGCCGAGTGCAATCCATGCAAGAATGCACCGGGGACTGCGGGCTCACCCACTAACGATCAGAAAAACCTTAGATTTCAGGGGGTTTTAGGAAGCGCCTCCGCGACGCTTCACGACGTTTCGACCCTGAACGAATCGGCTACAGCGCCCATCCCGACGGGGAATACGCGGGGATTCTGTTCGCCCGACGTTCGCATTCTCAGCCAGCTTGAAGACGTCCGCGCCCGTGCTCGGCTGGTGCCTCTGCCGGCGTTCCGGCGCGGTCGCATGTTCATGGACTTCGCGACCGGCAAGGTCCGCATAGGCCCGGCTCCGGGAGCCGCGGCATGACCCCCGTCACGACCGCCATGGTTGCCGATGCTGCGGCGCGCCTCCTCGCCCAAGGCGAGGACCTGATGAAGCGGACGGCCCATTACGCCGCCCAATACCTCGTCATGTACGACCCTGAGTGCCGCGGCGCCGACTACACGTCCGCCGTCTCGGCCGTGCGCATCTGGCAGTCCGACCAGCGCAAGGCGGAGGCCGCCGCGTCATGAGCATCGAGGGCACCATCCTGCTGCTCACCTTCGCCGCGTGCATGTTCAGCGTGGCCGGCTTCCTCTGGCTTCAGGAGCGCGATCGCCGATGCCAGTGATCTCGCTCCTCAAAGGCCCGGGCGTGCTCGAAGGCCCCTATGCCGAGATCACCATCGGCGAGCGCCATCTCGAGCTGTTCACCAAGCCCGGCTGCAAGGACCGCCTCGATGGCCGGGTGCACGGCAAGCTTCTGCGCCATGCCGCCGAGCAATGGACGCCCGGAAACCCGAACCCGTGCCTCGTGCCGTTGGATGCCGGCGACGAGAACGGCGGGCCGTACGTTTGGGGACGCATCACCGTGAACGAGGGGAATGCCTGATGGACGCCAGCACGAAACACCTATTCCGCATCGGAGAGATCGTTCGGGTCTCCAACATCGTCTCCCCGCGCATGGTGGTGACGAAGATCCAGACCGGAGGCGGCGGCACACCGATGACCGTCGAGGTCGCCTGGTTCAACGGGCGCCGCGAGTGGCAGACCCGGATCATGGACCCGCGCTTTCTGTCCAAGGCTGGCGCCTGGATCAACATCGATCCGGTCGAGATGCGCAACGCGCTGGAAAGCATCCGCGATCACGCCTTCTGCCGCGAAGGCGACGAGGTGATCCTGATGTCCGAGGACGTCACCCTCGCCGCCTACGTCGACGGCATCATCAACCGCGTTCCCCAGAAGGAGCAGGCCGATGCTGCTGAGTGAGGACGAGGCCAAGACGAAGTGGTGCCCGCACATGAAGCACCCGAAGACCGACCTCAACCCTATGCCCTACTGCATCGGCTCTGCCTGCATGGCGTGGCGCTGGGCTCGCCTCATCAACGTTTACACGCCGTGTGATCCAGAGACCCACAACGGCGCCAACTTCACTGTGAGCGAGGAGCTGGGCGGCTACTGCGGCCGAGCCGGCGTCCCGCTCCAGGCCAGCCTACCACACAAGTCTGAGTAGTCCGTCAGTGCCCCACCAAAGGAGAACCCATGCCCTACCCGCAGAATAGCGATACCGAACAAGTCTTCACCGCAGGCCACCTGCTCATCTCCATGCGCAACGGCGCGGCCAATGATCGCGCCACGGTCGAACTGGAGAAGCTCGTCCAAGCCGTGATGCAGACCGGCAAGTCCGGCGACGTCACGATCAAAATCAAGGTGTCCAAGCTCAAGGACGGAGACACCGAGCAGAAGGTCGACATCGTGGTGAAGTCGTCGATCCCCGTCGGCGATATCCCCGCTGGCATCTACTACCCGAACGACGACGGTAGCCTGCACCGCACCGACCCGCGCCAACTCTCGATGCTGGACCGCGACCGCGAGCAGGACGAGCGTAACAACGAGCGCAACTTGGCTGGCGTTGGCCGTGGCCGCGTGATCGATGGGGAGTTCGCCCGTGGCTGACACCGAAAAGAAGCAGATCAGCGGGGCCATCCTCGGCAAGCAGTTCAGCGCCGTGGTCGAGACCGACGGCGAGGACGCATCGATCATCGGTATGGCCGACGGCCATCCCCTCGAAATCCACATCAGCACGGCACCGACCAGCATGATGGTGACGGGCACGCTCCTCGGCCACCCGATCAACCTCCAGTTCCGCTGACATCCTTTTCGTACCCCTGCGTATCCGATCGGCGGGCGCGCCTCGCGCCGACGGAATCCAACCAAGAGGCGCACCACAAAAGGACAAACAATGTCTGAGACTGATGCTATCGCAAGGCTGGTGGCGGGGGCCGCCAATGTTCCTACCATCCTCCCGGATGCGTGGGGACGCCAGCATGCGTTCACGCCCCGTGGCCCGGGGATTTACGAGCGGACCGATATCACGCCCAAGGGCGCGATCCTGCCCAAGCCGGCATTCATCGACCAGCTCGTCAATATCGACCAAGCCGGCTCGCTGATCGAATACGTCAACCGCTTCAAGACCGATGACACCGTGATCTTCGCGGACGTCGACGAGCTCGAGGTGCATGCCGTCATCGACTACCACAAGGCCGCGAGCGCTGGCCCTGGGCTCGTCGAGCACCGCGCGGTACTGAAGCTCTCGCACTCGCACGAGTGGGATACGTGGAATGCCATCTCGGGCCGCATGTACGACCAGAAGTCGTTCGCCCGCATGCTGGACGTCAATTCCGACGACATCGCCTCACCGGCCGCCGCAACGCTGCTGGAGACCGTGATGGATCTGGAAATGGCAACCACCGTCAGCGTCGCCCGCAAGCTTCAGTCGAGCGGCTCCTCGCGCGGCGCCAACAACGTCCACCGCGAGACCACCGGCACCGTTCTGCCGCCCTTCTTCACCCTGAGCATTCCCGTGTTCACGGGCGAGCCCAAGGTCGACGTCAAGGCAATGACGAAGGACAGCCAGGACGGCAACACGGGCAAGATTTCCCTCGGCCTCGAACTGGTGCGCACCCGCATCCTCGTCGAGACCGAGCTCGCCCGCATCAGCCGCGCGATCGCGGCCGAGACCACCGTGCCCGTGATCATGGGCTCAGTCAGCGACAAGAAGTAAGCGGCTATCGAACGCAGCCCGGCGGAGGACTCAAAAGAGCCACGCCGGGCTTCGGACGGGGGAACTTTCATGAACTTTCTGGAGACGCGCGAGGCCATCCTCGCGCAGATCGGCGACAAGTGGACGAGCGGCTTCGACATCTCGGTCCATGGCGTGCCGCTCATCAACGTCCTCAAGCATCTGGATAAGCTGGAGCAGTCCGGCTTGATCTGGAAGCGCGTCGTGGTGCGCGCGCTCGATGCGGCCGAGGTCGAATACTGCAAAGTCCGCGACATCGGCGATCCTCCGATCGGAAAGCGTGGGCCGATGCGGCGCACCTGGGCCGGCCTCAAGAGGGCAGCCTGATGGACGCCACCGAGACGCGGGTCAACATCGTCACCACCGACTGCAAGCGCTGCGAGTGGACGTTCCGATACGTCCGCAAGCCAGGTCCTGGGCGCCGCCGCCTGTATTGCGAGGTCTGCCAGGTCCTCGAACAGATGGACTGCGTGCAGGTCTCGAACGAGTCCACGAAGGCGGAGCGTAACCGGAGGAAGCAAGTCGATGCCCATCCGGCCTGAGAACCGCGCGCGATATCCAAAGAACTGGCGCACCGAGATCGTGCCACGGATTCGCGCGCGCTCAGGCAATCGGTGCGAGTGCACCGGTCAATGTGGTGTCGACCATGTGGACTATACGGCCAACATCAAGACGAGGCCGATCCGCTGCGACAAGTGGAACGGCATGCCGATCGACGACATCGACGGCCCGAAGATCGTCCTCACCGTCATGCACCTCAACCACACCCCGGAGGACTGCCGGGACGAGAACCTGCTGCACGCCTGCCAAGGCTGCCACAACCGCTACGACGCGCCCATGCGGCGCGCCGGCATCCAAGCCCGCGCGCGGCTGAAGCGCGCCAGTGGCGATCTCTTTCAATGTCAGGAAATCATCTGATGGCGCGCATCCGCTCCGTACACCCCGAGCTATTCACCGACGAGGGCTTCTGCTCGCTCTCGTCCAACGCCCGCCTGCTGTGCATCGGCATTTGGACGATGTGCGACGACCGCGGCATTTTCGAATGGAAGCCGTTCGGGATGAAGATCAGCCTCTTCCCGGTCGATAATGTCGATATCAACGCCCTGCTGGCGGAACTGGTCGATAACCAGCAGGTCAAGGCGTTCGAGACAGACGGCAAGACTTACGGAGCGGTTCGCAACTTCTGCATCTACCAGCGCCCCAAGAAACCGCTTTACAAGCATCCATTCCCCGATTGGTGCCGAACCTACGTTGCCTTTGACCGCCGCACTTTCGAACCTGCGCCACCCAAGCCCCCCACTGGTGGGGAAAAACCTCCGCATAGGAGAGGAGAGGAGAGGAGTAGGAGGGAAGAGGATAACTCTAAAACAGATACCTCCTCAAAGGAGAGAGTTACGCCGGCCACTGCCGACGAGCCGCCGGCTCCGCCGTCGGAAACTCTCTCTCCGGTTTCGAGCGATGCTCGGGAGGAGCCCACGAAGGCGACCGGATCGCTCATCGGCAAGCCCCTTCCCGCCGACTGGACGCCGAACGATCAGCTTTGCGAGGAGGTCAAATCCGCCTTCGGCATGACCGACGCCGATCTCCAGGCCGAGCTTCCGGCCTTCCACGCGCTCAACGTCTCGAACGGCACGATCTCGAGCAACTGGAACTCGACGTTCTACCTGTTCTGCAAGCGCTGGCGCGAGCACCGCGACAAGCAGGCCGCGCCGCGCGTGAGCCTGAGCCGCGCTGCCGCACAACCGGTGAAGCGCCCTGAGGAATTCACCGAGGCAGATTGGGACGGCATCGTGAGCTTCTACGCTCGCAGCGGGCGTTGGTCGCGAGGTGCCGGCCCTGACCCGATGTCGCCCGCCTGCGTATGCCCGAAAGCGATCCTCGAAAAGCACGAGATCAATCCAGCAACCGGCGAGCGTCGCATCCCGCCGCGGAAGGTGCCGGCGTGACACGATCCCTCTACGGCTGGAAGCCGCCGACCACCAGCGCCGCACAGCGCCAGCTCGACGAAGCCTCGATGCGGGAAGCCATGCAGCGCTTCGCCCAAGAGAACAACTCCCGCATCACCTCCTCCCGCGACTGGCTGGCGAAGTACCTCGCCAGCACCAGGCGCCCGACCTCGTTCAACTGGTCCCCGCGATTCTCCATCACCGCGGCGACCGCAACCCAGGAGACGACCGATGGCAGCAAAGACCAAGCGAACCAAGGCCAGCTACTCGAAGGGCTGGGAGACGCGGCGCCGGAATGCAGCGCTGGCCCAACCGAACCGGTCAGTCGAGGGGATGACGGCCAACGAACTGACGGAGGCCCTAAAGGCGTGTGCGACGACGGCAGCGCAGGACACGGCGAGCGACAATTCGAGACGCCATTCTGAGGTTGACGCCATCTCGCGCACGCTCGACCTGCACCGGGACGAACAGCTCTGCGGATTCCTCGGTGACATGTCGGCGATGCGCTCGATGGGATCGCTGCGGGGGCACTACCCCGTGATGATCTCGCGCGCCCAGGTCGAAGCGATCGAGGGCTTCCTGAGCGATCACGGCTACGGCCCCTTCGGCAAGGGCTCCGGCATCCTCGCCTCCGTCAGCACCGATCCGGTGGCCCGATAACCATCACCACAAGGCCAAAAACAAACATGCTACAAGCAGGAGCAGCTATCGTGAATCAACCGGGGGCGCCGAAATCTATCTCGGCACAGTACAAGCGTCCAAAGCGGCCGGCGGACAGTCAGCGTCCGTCCCGCAAGGGCGAGAACGTCGAGTGGAAGCGCATCAAGGCGATGTCGCTCGATGCTCACCTGATGGACGCCAAGCGTATCAGCCGCGAGGTGGCCGACGTGATCGGTCGCTGGCTCCTGTTCAAGCACCTGACACCGTTCCAGGCGGAAGCGGCACGCCGCTACGCCTTCATCATGGCCCGGTTCGACCGGCACTTCACCGAGGGCCGCCGCTCCGCCCGCTCGCAGTCCTATGAGCGCGCGTACGGCGAGGACCAAGAGCTCGAGCGTCGCGCGGTCGAGGGAACGCTCGACGACTACGAGAAGGCCGCCAAGAAGGCCCGCAAGCAGTACGACCGCTTGCAGCGGATCCTCGTGCACTATTCCGACCCGGCGACCGGGCGCAACCTGATGAAGGACGCGCTCGACCAGATGTGCTGCGAGAACATCGAGCCGCCGGCTCAGTACCGCGAGGACATCGCCAAGGCCCTCACCCACATCGGCCATGAGTTCGGCGTGACCATCGTGTCGCGCCGCGGAAGGCCGCGGAAGGGGGCAAACTGATGGCCGGAATGATCATTGGGCGCCGCATGCGCGCCCGTAAACTCAACACCCGCATGCTCGTGCCCGGCGGACGCTGGCGCTACTTCATCGAGGTCGAGCACCACGATCTCCACTCGACCAAAGGATGGCGCCTCGCCAAGCGCTTCCGCGTCGGCTTCTTCCGGGCTGAGTGGGAGCGAGAGCCTCAGTATCAGGAGCACTTCGTGCCCGCCGCTGGCTGGCCTGCCGGCAGGATTGGCAGCTCCGATGCTGGCCGCTGGATGCGCAACAGAGGCGTACTGCAAATGGCTCCGCATCACTACGAGACCATTCGCAAGCGCCATATTCACCCGAGGAGCAAACGCTGATGTTGAAGGGAGATCACATCGAGGTCCGCGCCATGCGCGCGGACTACCAGCGCGGTTTCAGCGTCGTTGTTGCCGTTGAGAATGAGATTGACGGTTCAGTCTCGATCGCTAAGCCGCTGGTGTTCGAAAAGCACGACATGGCCTACCTGCCTACGCCTACGTTCGACGCCGCTGCGGGGACACAATTCCTCCAGGCCGCGATGAACTGTGCATGGGAGATGGGCTTGCGCCCCACCAACTGGCACGACGAGCGCCCCGGCGAGATCAGAGCCATGGGTGCCCACCTCGAAGACATGCGCAAGCTCGTGTTCGGCACTCGCAACCCCAGCGGCATCGCTGAAATGATGCAAGAACTGAAGGGGGTAGCCCGCCGTGACTGAGCCGGATGATCCTCTCAAGTTCAACGTTGAACTCGACTACCGCGCCAAGGTCGTCACCATCCAGGGCATTCGCTATGCCTTCGAACTGTTCAACGGCATTGGCTTCGCTCCCCTCGGCTCTGTTTTCCGTATCGAAAACCGCAGCGATGGGGTTGTCACGCTCACCAAGCTCGAAGGAAAGGACTGATCACATGGACTTTGCGAAAGCTGCAGACATCGCCGCGCTGCACAAGCCCGCGCTACTCGTCGACGAGCAGAACCCGGCCGTCCCCGCCGCGTTCGTCGTCCGACGAAAGCCCGGCGGAGCGCCGTTCTCCATCCACATTCCAACCGACCACGCCCAGGACGAAGAGACCGAGGCGCGTGAGGAGCAGGCATTCAGGGCCGCGCTCGATGCTGCCGATCAACACCTGCCGGAGGAGAAGTGACATGAAACCGACCCACGAATACACCGGACACGTCACCTACGACCTCACCGAGTGCAAGGTGCATTGCCTCACGGATCCAGACGGCAGCCGTCGAATTGTGGCGATGGTCCCCAAGGTCACCCAGCCGACGGATAGGCAGTCGATGCAGGCTGTGAATGGCCAGACGGTCGAGATGCGCGGCCATGTCGTCAAGGAATGGGAGGAGATAACGCTCCTCCACCTGCCGTCCTCTGGTGGGTAACTGAGGGGGTAGCCCTGGGGTTGCAATGTCTCACAAGTTGCGCTCTACAGGGCGAGCAATGGGAAGGCGGGGCACAATCCATATCGCTGCGCTCGGCATGCTGGCGGCCTATTTCATGGTCTGGCCAGTGTGGCGGGCGCAGTTCCCTATCGAGATATGGTTCACGGAATCGTGGAACGCCTATCATCAGGATGCTGTCGCGGCCGGGCTGCGGCTCTATCCCACCTCGGATCAGCTCATCGTCAACAATTACCCGCCCCTCTCCTTCTTCGCGATAGGGGCGCTCTCGAAGGTGTTCGGAGACCCGCTCTATGTGGGTCGGGCGCTATCTCTGGTCGGGCTGCTCGCGGTCGCCGTCGAGATCGCCGTCGCGGTGCGGCTGCTGGCCGGCGCATGGGTTGGCGGCGTCCTGGGAGCGCTATGGTTCATCGCGATCATGGCGCACAATTCCGCGCGATACGTTGGTGCCAATGACCCGCAGATCTCCGGCCTTGCCGTTATGGGTGCCGCGCTCGTCTGGTTTATTGCTCGAGATAGGGTCGGAAAGGCGGTCGAACCCGCCCTGCTTCTCATGGTGCTGGCCGGTTTCTGGAAGCACAACAACATCGGTATCCCTCTTTCGGCCCTCACATGGCTCCTGCTCAAGGATCCGCGCGCGGCGGCCCGCCCGATCCTGATCAGTAGCCTTGCGGCTGCTGCCGGCCTTGCCGCCTGTGGTGCGGCCTTCGGGCCTGAGTTCTTTACGAACCTGTTGACCCCACGCCAGTACGGCCTCGGTAACCTGCTCGCCCAGGTCGGGCATCTGCAATGGGTTGCGCTCGCCGTGATCCTATGGGCGATTTGGGCTGCTGCCGATCGCGGCCCAACCGCCAGTTTCACGGCGGTGCTGATCGCTTGGGGCCTATTCTCCTGCCTGCTGCAATGGCTTGGACATGGTGTTTTCGGCAATGCCGCGTTCGACCTGCTGTTGGCAGCTGGCATCGGCATTGGGGTTGCCCTGGTGGGAACGCCCAGCGGCGTCCGCCGCGACATCGTGATTGCGCTGCTCGCCCTACGCCTCGTTGCCTCCGGCCGCCAAGAGAGCGCCGAGGTGCTGTTCAAACCCGAATTCCGGCAGGCCATCCAAGCCCAGGCGCAGGCGCGAGAGGCCATGTCGGCCAGGATCGCGGCAATCCCGGGCCCCGTGTTCTGCATCAAGGACAATCTCCTCTGCCGCGCCGCCGGCAAGGCCTTCGTGGTCGATGACTTCGTGACCGACGAGATGGTAGCGACCGGGCGATACACCCAGGCGGAGGTCGACCGGATCATCCGCGAGCGCGGGATCACGGTGATCGAGGACGGAGTGATCGCTGTTTCGCGAAAGCCTGTGGATGTTTCATCGGATCATGAAACATAGGCCCTTGACGAATCTGTTGGGAAAATATTCCTTACGAATCCTCAAGGTGCGGTGTTCTATCAAAGTGAGACATCGCCATTTGGTTTCGCGGGGCCTTAAGGGCCTGATGCGCAAAGTCCTCGGGGGCGCCACGGATGTACCGGCGGCCCCCGAGGCATCGGAATAACACCCCGAGAGAGGGGCTGGTCGGAACAGAGTAAGCGTACCGGCCAGCCCCACATGCACAACGATAAAGGGCCGAAGGCCCGGGATCGCCAGTAAACCTCAAGGCCCTGCCCTCACCGGTGGGGCCTTTTCTTTTGGAGTAGTGCCGTGAGCTATTCGTTTTCCGTGATCGCCTCCACGAAGGAAGGGGCGAAGCAGAAACTCGCCGAGCAATTCGATCTGGTGATCCAGAACCAGCCATGCCACGCAGCGGACAAGGATGCTGCGGTTGCTGCGGGGAGCGCCTTCATCGATCTCCTGACCGACGTCCCCGAGGGGCATGAAATCCACGTGGGCATGCATGGCTCGCTCGGCTGGAATCAGAACGCTCCCGACAAGTTTACGGGCGCTGGTGTCGGCGTCAGTGCTCATTTCCGGCTGAAGACGAGCGACTGACCGTGGATGTCGCGGCGCTCAAGGCCCGGCTCAGTGATGTGCCGGGCATCGAGACGTTGACCGAGACCGCGATCGGCGGCCGGTTGGTCTACGGCTTCAGCGGTCTCGTTGCGGCTGTCGATCCATCCTCCTCCGAGGATCAGGTCGTTGCCGCAATCCGCAACGCCGCAACCCTGCGCGCCGCGCCGATGCCGCCCGTTCAACCCCAACCGAAAGGCCCTGCCATGAGCGCTCCTGCTCCAGGCGGCTTTGCCGCTCAGATCCGCGGCATGCTCAATTCGGCCCGCGCCGATCTCGAAGCGGTGAAGCAGGACGGCCTGAAGCAGGTCGCCGCCGCCGTCGGCGAGATGCGCGAGGCTCAGTCTCAGGTCCAGAACGTCACCGCCGGCATGGCCAAGGTGATCCGCGACGAGACCGCCGACGTGCTCGCCGAGCTCGGCCAGATCAGCAACATGCCGCCGGAGGGCGAGTGATGCCCTGGAACTCGAAGGACGCAACGCGCCACACCAAGAAGGCCGACACGTCTTCGAAAAAGCGCCAGTTCGCGCAGGTCGCCAACGAGGTCCTGTCGCGCACCGGGGACGAGGGCCGCGCCATCCGCGAGGCCAATGCCGCTGTGAAGCGCAATAAGGGCAAGCGCAAGTGAACCGCGCGGCGCAGCTCGTAGGGCTCGGGATGGCGCTGGCGTGCGTCGCCCTGCTCGTGGCTGCTGTCCTCGCCGCGCCTGCGCGTGGCCACGATCATAGCCGCCCGGACCTCGATAGCTGGTTCGGCGGCCTGCGCTCAGCCGGCGGTGCGCCGTGCTGCGGCGGCCCGAAGGTAGATGCCACCGTGCTCGAAGATGCTGATTGGGAGGCCCGCGCCGGGCGGTACCGCGTGCGCATCGAGGGCGAATGGGTCGACGTGCCCGACAGCGCTGTCGTCAACGAGCCCAACCGCGCCGGCCGCACACTGGTCTGGCCGTATCACCAAGACGGACATCCCCGCGTCAGGTGCTTCATGCCCGGCGCGATGATCTGAGGAGAAGAATATGGCACCGCGTCCAGGCGAATCCCTCCGAGACGATACCGCCGGCATCAAGTCGGCGGGGGCGGTCGACATCTCGTCGACTGATTGGTCGACACAGCGGATCACGCGCGGACTCCTCGTCGGCGTTTCCGGGGACGTTGTGGTGCAGTTCTGCGACGATCCCGACGCCGGCACCGTCACCCTGAAGAACCTCGCCGCTGGCGTCTGGCACCCGATGCAGGTGCAGAAGGTCATCAAGACCGGCACCACGGCTACGAATATCGTCGCCGGTTACTGACATGACACCGGCCGAGGCGGCCATCGTCCAGGCCGCCCAGGAAGCCGGCATCGACCCGGCCTATGCGCTCGCGGTCGCGGAGCGGGAATCGTCCTTCAACCCGCGTGCAAAGTCGTCCAAGACCATCCGCGGCATGTATCAGATGCGCGGTGATCTCCGCGCGAAGTATGGCGTCGGTGATACCGACGATCCGCTGGAGCAGGCCCGCGGGTGGGCACGCTTTCTGCCCGACGTCAGGAAGGACATGAAGAGAGTTCTTGGTCGCGACCCGACCGACCAAGAGGCGTATCTCGGCCACCACTTTGGGGCCACACGGGCTGCGCGGACGCTGGGCATGGACCCGTCGACACCTGTCGAGGCCGTGTTCACCCCGCAGGAAATGGCGGTCAATCCCCATTTCGCGCGCGCCGGCACAATCGGCAACCTCAATGCCTCTGTGATGGGAGACATTGACAAGCGCATGGCACGGTTCGGCGGGGCTTCGCGGATGCCCCCGGCTGCCGCCGAACCGGCCGACCTTTCATCGTTCGGCGACGTCGCCGATGCGGGCGAGCCGGCACCGGGTTTGATCTCGCCTCAGAAAACCGCTGAGGCGCTGCCGACGCGTGAGCCGGCAGGCTCCGGGGCTGGCCTGCCCGATCTTTCGTCTTTCGGAACACCAGTATGAGTGAGCGTAAACCTCGAGCAACGATCGACCAGGCCAAGGCCGCATGGGAGGCGCACCCCGCTCCCACCATTCGCGACGTCGTGAAGGCGCTCGACGGTGCCGGCCTGTCCTGCTCCGTTGCCACGCTTCAGCGCTGGAAGGCTGCCGGCTGGGTCATCAAGGGCAAGACGCCGAAGCAGGACGGCACCGAGGCCGTTGCCGAGGGCGTCAAGCGCCAGGACAACCGCGTCCTGACCCGGCAGGAGAAGTTCGAGGCCTACGAGGGCGAACTCGACAAACTCTGCAACGAGCTCCTCAAGGACGAGATGAAGCCGGAGTTGGCTGAGCGCGCGGTGCAGGAGCGCCACGTCGCCTCCATCCTGCTCGCCAAGGCGGTGCAGAAGCGCGCCGCCTTCATTGTCGAGGTGCACTCGCCGGAGAAGGTGGCAAAGCTACTCGAAGCGCTCCAGCGCGCCGGCACCATCTCTAACGAGATTCCGATCGCCGCGGCGGACGCGGGCGATGGTGCCAAGGTCATCGAGGGCCGGGTTCTGCCGGGCCCGTCGTCTACGCAACTGGCGATCGAGGCCTTCCAGGCGCGGCGCCGAACGGAGCTCGCCGCACCATGAGGGCCTGCCAGAACTGCAAGTGGGGCGATCGCGCAACGGACGCCACTGGCGCAGCCTTCTACTGGTGCCGCCTGATCCCGCCGCAACCGGTGGTGATGAGCGGGCGCGACGGCCAAGAGGTGAACCATGTCGTCCCGCCGATGAAGGCGAACGGCTGGTGCGGCCAGTTCAAGCTGGCGTTCTTTAGATGGCTCGGCAACTTCGGGCGTCGCGGTACCTGACGTCTGACAATGATGGGCTCGCAAGGTTCATCGTCGACGTTCTGCCATACCTCGACTTCGACGACACGATCGCCTTCTACGCCGATAGCGAGCGCTGGATAGACGACAACGGTCGGGCGCTGCTCAACGCGAACGACCGCTATTACCTGCTGACCGTCACCTGCAAACGCCACGATGCTTGGCATCCTTGGCTGTTCGAGCGGTGCCGGGAGGTGGAAGCAAACCCCGATGGTCATTTGGATCTGTGGGCGCGCTACCACTACAAGTCCACGATCTGCACGTTCGCCGGGTGCATTCAGGAGATCATCTGCGATCCTGAGATCACCATTGCGATCATCAGCGGAACGAACGCGGTCGCCCTGCCCTTCCTGAAGCAGATTCAGGAGGAGTTGGAGCGCAATGACGATCTGAAGCGCATCCACCATGATGTGTTTTGGGCCGAGCCGCGCAAGGAAGCGCCGCAGTGGTCCCGCGAGAAAGGGATCGTCGTCAAGCGCAAGGGCAACCCGAAGGAAGCCACGATCGAGGCTTTCGGCCTGATCGACGGCGCCCGCACCGGCCGCCATTTCGCGCTGCTGAACTATGACGATCTGATCGACGAGACGATGGTCGGCACGCCGGAGATGGTGCAGAAGGTCACCCAGAAATGGGAGCTTTCGGACAACCTCGGCCAGTTGGCCGGAACGCGGAAGTGGCACCAGGGAACGCGCTATTCATACGGTGACACCTATGGCGTCATCCTCGATCGCGGCGTTCTGAAGGAGCGGCGCTATCCGGCGACGCACAACGGAGCGCTGAACGGCGATCCGATCATGCTTTCCAGGGATCGCTGGGAAGAGATCAAGAAGACACAGAAGTCGACGGTCGCAGCGCAAATGCTGCTCAACCCGCTCGCCGGCTCGCAGAACACCTTCGCGATTGGCTCGATCCGCCAATACGAAGTGATCCCGTCGATCCTGAACGTCTACATCATGGTCGACCCATCCAAGGGCCGCGGCGTCAGGTCCGACCGCACGGCGATCATCGTGATCGGCGTCGACGTCGCCGGGAACAAGTATCTGATCGACGGCTATGCGCATCGCATGCGCCTGTCGGAGCGCCTCCAGAAGCTTCGCCAGCTTGAGCAGAAGTGGCGCATGCATCCAGGCGTTCAGCTCGTTCGCATCGGCTACGAGCAATACGGCATGCAGAGCGACCTCGAAACCATCGAGGAGACGATGCAGCGTGACGGCTTCTACTTCGCGATCGAGGAGATGAACTCGGCGAAGGACGGTAGCGGCAAGAACGCCAAGCCGGATCGCATCTCGCGCCTGGAGCCGGACATGAACCGCAATGCGTTCTATGTCCCGGCCGTGGTCCACCATCCCGACCACGTGAGCAGGGAGTACAATTCGGCGCTGTGGTCGGTCTGGACCGAGGCGGACCACAAGCGCGCCGAAGAAGCCGGCATGAAGGATAACCCGCCGGTCGATACGATCATCTATCGGCCGATGCGCGCCCTCACCCGTCAGCAGCGCCTGATGGAGGTGCAGTTTCAGAAGTTCCGCATCGTGACCGCGCTGAAGCGGCTCGACGAGAACGGCGACGTCTACGACCTGACGCGCATGTTCCTTGAGGAGATGCGGCTGCACCCATTCGCGCCGCACGACGACATTCTCGACGCGGCGTCCCGCGTCTACGACCTCGAACCGAAGGCGCCGATCCCGCTCGAAGCGGCTTCCGGCACGCCAACCGCCCACCCTGACGCCTGAAGGACCATGGCCGAGAAAACCATCCTGAACGCGATCCCGCAGCAACTGCGCGGGCGCGGACATAACCGATGCGTGCCACTGCAATGCGTGTGCGGCTGCCGCTTCCTGTTTCCACTGTCCGACGGTACCGAGCATCAGATCGCCGACTTCGATCAGATCGATATCAAGTGCCCGTCCTGCATGGCGATCACATCGGAGCCAGCTGCGCCGCTGCGCGACCCGAAGAACATCTTCAACGGCCAGTCGGGCCGGCCTGAGGCTAACGGAGTGATCGGATGACGGCGCCCTACAATCCGCCTCACGCGGTCACCACGGTGTCGATCCCGTTCCGCACGATCGTGATCCGTGCCGATCCCGACTTCGAGCGCGCGAAGCGACGCGAGGTCTACTACTGCTTCTCCAACGGCCGGACCTTCCGTGGCGACAACGCCACTGACGGCCCCTACGACGGAAACTGAACACCACATGTCACAAAACGTCATCGACGTTCCGCAGCTCGTGCGCGCGGAGCGGCAGGATCGTGTTGCCGAACGGCAGATGGAGCAGCGCTTGCTCTACGTGCCGCCGCTCGACGGGTCGGTCGACCAGAACAAGGGCTTCGACCTGTTCGTGTCGCAGCGCATGTCGGAGATCCTGTGTCACCACTATCCCGGTTATCCCTGGAAGTGCGTGTCGAACTCGCAGCAGGGCGTTGTGTATTTCAACATTCCGGCCCTGATGGACGACACGCTGCACTACCTGATCAAGCTCGGCCAGTGGAGCGACCTGTCCCCGAAGCTCATCATCGACGGCGGCGGCGAGCTCCTCGAGCGCATGAACCTGCCGCGCCGCGGCTTTGAGGTCATGTCATTCCTCGAAGCCCGGGGTGCCAAGCACACCTTCGACTTCTCTGACGTCGGCCGGAAACGGGTCTACTGATGCTGCGCACCGAGCCCGTCGGCGAAGATACCGTCACCGATTCCCGCACGCGCTCCGCCAGCGCAGCGGAGGAAGGCGCATCGCTCTATGAGCGCGCCGAGGCGCAACTGACCGACGGCGCAGAGCGGGAAGACGACACAGAGGGTTTCGAAGGGGATTTCAACGAATCCCCGTCCAATCAGGAATTCCTCTCGATGGTGCGTGAGGCCGAGAACCAGGCCACCACGTACATGAACCAGATCAACCGGCGATCGTGGACGCAGGGCTATCGGGCTTTCAACAATCGGCATTTCACCGGCTCGAAATACACGACCGACGACTTCACCCACCGATCCAAGCTGTTCGTGCCCGCGACCCGCAAGGCGGTGCGCAAGGATATGGCTGCGGTTGCGGCCTCCCTGTTCGGGACGCTGGATGCCGTCACCGTCATGGCCGGCAACGAGGCTGACCAGCAGCAGCGCGCCTCCGCTGCGGTGGTGCAGGAACTGGTGAACTACCGCACCGATCGCGCCAGCCGGAAGGCGTCCATCCCGTGGTTTCATGTCGCCATGGGCGCCCGCCAGACCGCGATGATCACGGGCTTCTGCATCTCAAAGCAGTCGTGGAAGCTGGAGCTTCGTCGCACGCGCAGCGAGTCCTTCACCGACGATGAGACTGGCGAGCAGCGCCAGCGCGACGTGTGGGAGCCAGATATCGACCGGCCGGACTGCGAGCTGTTCCCGCCGGAGAACTATGTGATCGACCCGGCCGCCGACTGGACCAACCCGGCCCAGGACGCGGCCTACGTCTTCCTGAAGTACCCAATGCGGATCGACGAGATCAGGCGCAAGCAGCGTGATCCGCGGCGCCCTTGGAAGCCCCTCCCGGAATCGATCCTGCGCGGCGCCGGCAATGGCCAGACCCGTTTCGACATGGAGGCGATCCGGCGCGCGCGAGAGAACGGCATCGATCGCTTCAATGACGTCGAGCAGAACCGGGCCGAGTTCGACATCATTTGGGTCTACGAATGCTTCATCCGTGCCGCTGGCGAGGATTGGACGTTCCTTTCTGTCGGCGACAAAGCGCTGCTCACGGATCCGGCCCCGGTGCGCCAGGTCTACCCGGAACAGTTCGGCGAGCGCCCGCTCGTCATGGGTTACGGCTCCCTAGAGCCGTTCCGCATCTTCCCGATGTCCCCGGTCGAAAGCTGGCAGCCGGTCCAGCAGGAGATCAACGACATCCGTAACCTGTCTCTGGACGCCATCAAGCAGAACGTCACGCCCGTGACGAAGGTGGTGCGCGGCCGACAGGTAGACGTCGAGGCGATCAAGCGGCGCGCGCACGGCACATCCATCTTCGTCACCAAGCCGGATGACGTGACGTGGGATCGTCCCCCGGACGTCCCGCAGTCGGTGATCGCGATGAAGCAGCATCTCGACGTCGACTTCGACGACCTCGCCGGCCAAGCCAACTACGGCACGGTGCAGAACAACAATGCCCTCGGCAAGACGCTGGGCGGCCTGCAACTGGCGGCCGGCGCCGCGAATGCGGTGCAGGAGTTCGACATCCGCGTCTGGATCGAGACGTGGTGCGAGCCGGTCCTCGCTCAGATCGTGCGCCTGGAGCAGTTCTACGAGTCGGACCCGACCATCCTCGGCCTCTGCGGCGAGCGCGCCAAGCTGTTCCAGAAGTATGGGATCAGCGAGATATCGAACGACCTGCTCGAGCGCGAGGTTACGCTCCGGGTGAACATCGGCCTCGGTGCCGGCGACCCGCAGCAGCGTCTCGGCAAGTTCAATTCGGCCCTCCAGATTGTGCTTCCGGTCTGTCAGTCATCGCCCGATTTCATCTCTGGGAAGAAGAAGGTCAACGTCGACGCGGTGTTCGACGAGGTGTTCGGCGGTGCAGGTTATCGTGACGGCGGCCAGCGCTTCATCTCGCAAGGCGAACCTCAGCAGAACCCGATGCAGGGGCCGGAACTCGACGACAAGAAGGCCGCAGCCGAACTCAAGCGCGCGCAGGCCAAAAAGGCCGTCCTCGACGCGCTGTCGAATGCCGCAAAGGTCGGTATCGATATTCGGGCGCTCGAACTCGACATGGCTTCCGAGCTGTTCGACCAGCACCACCGGCACGTCGAGCAGGTCGGCAAGGCCCAAGATATGGGCCACGGGCACGGCATGGCCATGCATGAACGCAAGATGGCCGCGCAGGGTCTCAATCCTGACGGATCGCCGATCGTGCCGCCAGGTATGGAAGGGATGTTCGGCGAGGGTGGAAGCGCTCCCCCACCGGCAGGTGCCTCGCCGATGCCTGAGATGGCCGGAGCGATGTAGTTGGCCCTCGGCCTTCTGCGTTTCACCAACGCGCTTGGTGGGACCGCCGACTTCATCTACCCCGGACCAAGCATCGACATGCAGAGCCCGGCGTCGGCCGGTGCGGTCGATGGAACGACGTATCTCTACTACGCTCAGTCGTTCGACATGAGCCAGTGGGAAATCGGTCAAGGTGCCTACACCGCATCGTCGGGAACGTTTGCGCGCACGTCCGTCAGCAAGAATAGTCTCGGCACCACGGCGAAGATCAATTTTGGCGACCCGCCACAGGTGATCGTATTCGATCGACTTGCGAACGCGGCAGACATCGCAAACTTCATCGCCGTCACGGCGCAGAGCTGGAGCGATGCGCAGAAGGCACAGGCCCGCTCCAATATCGGTTTTGGTACGGCATCGGGGCAAATCGGAGAGCGCATCCCTGGGAGCGGCAGCATTAGCTTCGCTGCCTCTGGCACGCCGGCCAACATCTGCTTTATCGACGTTCCCGCCGGAACTTGGGACCTCGAATACTTCTCGACCTTTGGCGGTCCAGGCGCCACCACATCATCTGATTGGATCACCGCGATCAGTACGACCAATGCATCGGTCAGCTCAGGTGTGGATTTGGATCGCACACGCGCCTGCCTTCCGGCGCCGACATGTCGATCGTCCATTCCGCTCCGCGCGTCCGCGTCACGCCAGCCGTGACAACGCGCTACTACCTGAATGCGCAGGCCACTTATGCGGTTTCGACGTACAGCGTCAGCGGCACCATTCAGGCCACCAGGACCGCCTAACCATAAACAGAGTTCGTAACGCGTGACATCTGCCATCCATGAAATGGCGATGCAGAGGCTCGTGGAAGCATCAGCATCGCTCGAAGTGCAATTCGACAAGGACGCCCAACGGCGTCCTGTTTTGTTTCTGCTGAAGAAAGCTCGCGAGGCCGCAGTCGCGGCGATGGAAGGGCTGATCTTCATCGACCCGACCAAGGCCGATGATGTCCGGCAGTTGCAGCATGAAATTCGCCGCTACGATGATCTGGTTGCCTGGTGCCGCCAGATCATCGTCGAAGGCAAAGAGGCCGATCAGCGCCTCAGTGAGATGGAGCGCGAGGAGTTCGCCCGCGCCGTGCTCGATCCCGCCAATGAAGACGACGTGAACGCCGCGGGCGGAATCCAAGAGAGCTAGGAACATGGCAACCGCAGAAGAGATCGCTGCCAGCAAAGCTGCGCAGGAGCAGGAAGGCTTTACCCGCACGCCGGTCACAGACAGTGGCAATCGCGAGGCTGATCCGCATGTCGACCCGATGAACGACGTGTCCGATCCGCCGGAGCCGCCGGCTCCGCCATCGGGTGATGATGACGGCGGCCAGCAGCCGCGCCAGCGCAACAAGCCGGTCTACATGTCGCCGTCGGACGAGGCGCGCGCGAATATCGCAAAGCGCTTCCGCCGCGACGAGGAAGAGGCGGTCGAGTTCAACGGCGATCCGAACGATCCGGCCATGCTCTACGGCAAGCATGGGCGTCTGGCTGATGCTGAACCGGAACCTGAGCCCGAACCGGCGCCGCAGGCGAACAACGACCCCGAGCCGGAGCCCGCTCCGGCCAAGCAGCCGCGCATGATCACCCTGAAGGTGCGTGGCAAGGATGTGACCAAGAGTGAGGAGGAGTGGCTCGCGGATGCCGCGAAGGTGACCGCCGCCGATTCCTATCTCGAGGAAGGGCGCCAGCTCCTCGAGAACGCGCGCACCATTCGAAAGGAACAAAGGGAGCGTGACCCTGCCGATCCTCACCGCCCCGAGGATCGGAACAACACGCAAGACGACCTATCGGACACGGTTGACCCGATCGACCCGCAGCACCCCGCGGACGAGCTCGAGGCAGCAATCGAGGAAGTCCGGTATGGAGTGGACTCGAAGGAAGCCGCGGAAAAGCTCCGCAAGGCGATCGCCAAGACGTCTGCAAAGACCCTCAGCGATCAACAGCTTCAAGGCCTGATCAGCCAGGACAACGCCAAGTCCAAGACGGCCCTGAAGAACTTCATCGAGTCCAACGTGGACCTCGCCAACGACGAGAACGCCGTGAGCGTGATGCAGAACACCATCTTCCGCATCCAACGCGACGAACTCCTCAAGGCTGGGTTCGACGAGACGCAGATCCCGAAGGACAATGACGGCCTCGCCAAATTCCATCAGCTTTCCCGCGTTCACGGCCATGCCGTCTCGACGCAGGAACAGATGCTGGAGTCGGCGAAGTCCCGCTTCGTCCAATGGAAGGGCGGCTCGAAGCAGCCGGTTCAAGAGACGCGTAAACAGTCCGCGTCGCCTCGTGTCGAGGTGACTGTGGATCGCGACGCGCGCCGCGCGAACCTTCCAAATCAGCCGACGCGCACCATGGCGCCTCCGCAGACGCGACAACAGAACCAGCCCGCCCAGGCGCGGGACCGGTCCTCGATCATCGCGAACATGCGGAAGGGCCGCGGCCAGATCGTCGCCTGATCCCCACCACACACCCACAATCCAAACTGGAGTCTGACCCATGACCGGGCAAACGTGGTCTGTGGCGACCGAGGGCGGTTACATGTATTCCGACGAACTGTCGGATACGCTCCGCATTCAGGTCCAGCCGCTGACCAAATTCCGCCAGTTGTGCGACGCGCAGGACGGCTCGAAGAAGGGCCTCAATCGCGGCGACAAGTACAACTGGAACGTCTATTCCACGATCGGCAGCCAAGGCCGCCGGCTCGCGGAAAACAACCCGATGCCGGAGAGCGGCTTCACCGTGCAGCAGCACCAGTTGACGGTCTATGAGGCCGGTAACTCGGTGCCCTACACCGGCAAGCTGACCGATCTGGCCAAGCACGACGTCGTGTCGATCATCGACAAGACGCTCAAGGACGATGCTCGAAAGTATTTCGACATCGAGGCCTACTTGCAGTTCAAGAGCACCCCGCTCCGCGCTGCACCGACCGGCGGCAACTCGGCCACGGCGATCACCCTCGACACCAACGGCACCTGCTCGACGACCAACAATCTCGCGCTCGGTACCGGCCATGTGAAGGCGATCGGCGACACGATGAAGGAGCGGAACATCCCGCCCTACATCATGGACGACTACGTGTCGATCAGCCACCCGTCGACCTACCGCGGCTTCAAGAACTCGCTGGAGACGCTGCACCAGTACACCGAGACCGGTCTGGCGCACATCTTCAACGGTGAGATCGGCCGGTACGAGAGCTTCCGCTTCATCGAGCAGACCTTCATCCCGAAGGGCGGCGCGGCGGACTCCACGACCTACGATCCTTGGAGCGGCACCGCCGACGCCTGGAACAATGCCCTCTCTTCGTGGGCGTTCTTCATGGGCGGCGATACCGTGACCGAGGCGATCTGTGTGCCGGAGGAAATCCGGGCCAAGCTGCCGGGCGACTACGGTCGTTCCCGCGGCATCGCCTGGTACTACCTCGGCGGTTTCGGTCTCGTCCACACCGATGCGCTCAACGCACGCATCGTGATGTGGGACTCGGCGGCGTAAGAGGAGGGACACATGACCGTCACTTACGACGAACCGCGCTTCGAGCGCTATGCGTACCCTGCGTTCGCCTTCGGTGGCTCGACCGCTGCCAAGGTGCTCCAGGGACCTCCGGGCCGCAAAGGTCTGGTGCGTGACATTCTGATCAATGTCACCACCGCCATGGTCGGCACGACCACCGTCCCGGAACTCCGTGTCGGTACCGCGTCGAGCGACAGCTCGTTCGCGCGCTGGAAGCTCGGCACTTCGGCGACCGCAGGTCTCGGCACGGGCGCTTATCGCGCCCGCTACCTGACTGTGAACGCACAGGGCCGCACCGGCAGCAAGGCCCGGCAGCTTGCGGACTTCACGAACCATCTCGCCCTTGAGGGCAACGATGGCTCGAACAGCCCGTCGACTGCCGCAGACGCCAACGGCTTCTGCTACCTGCCCGCCGACACCGCGTTCTACCTGACCGGCGTTGCCGGTACCGGTGGCACGCCGGCTGGCACCGCAGACGTCTTCCTCGACATCGACTGGTTCTGATCAGCCGATCACAAGATCGCCGGATGGCCGGGTTAGTCCCGGCCATCCAGTGCAACGGCAATGAGGGAGAGGCGCGTGGCCTTCTATCCTTACGGCGGCAGCTATCCCCCGTTCGGGGAAGCGCGCCGCAACCAACCCGTTGAGCTTCGACCCGCAAACCCGCTTCCGCCGAACGCCATGTCGTCGGACACGGGTGATGCCGGGCTCGATGGCTACACGGTGCTTTCGCGCGCTGACCGGTACTCCGGCCAGCGTCCATCCATTGACGGTCGCCCGGAATATTGGGGACCGCGAGAAGAGGAAAACTGACAGATGGCTTCTGGCAGCAAGACCAACTCGGTGTTCACCGAGAGCGGCATGGGCAACGGCAAGTCGTCCGGCATCTATGATGAGAAGGCCGGTAACGGCCAGACCATCAAGTGCGCCTATGGCCAGGACAACGTGCACGGCCTCGACCTTCCCGAGACCCGGGGCGGCTCGATGCGCGGCGGCACCTCCAACCTCAGCCACTCCCTGAAGGGCGCCAGCGCCGTTCAGGATGGCCCGGGCGCGGCCGGTCCCGTCAAGCACAACCGCATCCCGAACCACTGACCGAGCGACGGCCCCCGAAAGGGGGCCGTTTCGGTTTCCAGCAACCCGAGTAGCAGCATATGACCGCAACAACCGCCCCCCGCCTCCGCCTCGATCGCTCCCGCCCCTTCGCCACCGTGCATGGCGAGCGCGCTCCCGGAGATCCCCATCAGTCCGTCCACTTCGCCCAGGACGGCATCCATTTCGACGCGCAGGGCCTGCACCTAGATGATCTGATCGAGGACGAGAAGGTCCGTGCGCTTGTCGACAAGCGCCTCAAGCGCCAGATCAAGGCCGCCCCTGCGGCAGAGACAGCCGAGTCCACCGATGCGTCGGACGATGCCGATGAGACCGAGCAGTCCGGTAGCGATCCGGCCGGCGACGTCAATCTCGATGCGTGGCTCCGCGGTGATGCCAAGTATCCGTGGTTCGCGATCACCAAGGCGGTGCGCGAGCGCTACCACCAGAATCTGACGCGCCTCGTCGACGTGCTCGAGTTCCTCGTGTTCGACCTCAAGGTCATCACCGAGGCCGAACTCGACGGCGAACTCAAGAAGCAGCTTCGGCCGCAGGGCTGATCATCGCCATGGTGATGTCGTACACCACCCTTACGGCGGCGAAGGGAAACGCCGGCTCAATCGCCAATTGGGTCGGCTATTCCAAGCTCGATATCGCTACCGTGCTGGATGAAGCGCAATCTATCATCTTTCAATCCCTGCGCGTCCGCGAGATGCGGACGGAGTACGTCTTTAACCGACAAGTAGGGCAATCGCGTTTCGCGTTGCCAGCCAGATTCCTCGATCCGATCGGTCGTATCCGAGACAATGTTGGCAACTACTACCGTCATTTGGACGAGTCCGCAGTCCTCAACAGGCGATCGTATCAGGCGATCTCTGGTGGCACGCTTCCCGATAATCCATTCACGACCACTGGGGCAAATTCTTCATTGGTCAATGCCAATGTGCCAAACCACGGACTTACGCAGAACTCCGACATAACCTTCGGCCCAACTACGCCAACCGTAGATGGAATCGGCATGAATACGACGTTCAATGTCCTGTTCGTGATCGATAGCAATAATATCCAACTCACTTCGCAAAATGGCGACCAAGCTATTCTTGGCGGCCAAACCGGTGGCGGTTCTGGTGTGACGTGGACGGCCAATAAGCTCATACAGTCTGTGCCATCGTGTTGGGCGATCTTCGACGAGGCGATTCAGTTTGATGCAGCATTCGATACAGCAACAACCTGTCGACTGCTATATTTCCGCTCGCCTCCGCTGCTGTCGGCCACCAACGCGACCAACTTCCTGACCTCGCGCTATCCGCGCCTGATCCGCGAGGCCACCAATGCTGCGGCGGCTTCCTTCATGAAGGACGACAATGAGGAACAGAAGGCGCTCCAAAAGCTCGCCGCACTGATCGACGCGACCAATGCCGAAAGCGATCTGATCTACCGCGGATCGGAGATCATCGCCGAAACGCCGGGCACCACGGGGGAGGCTTACTAAGTGGCCGCTGATACCTATGACTCCATCCTTGGACTGATCCTCCAGGGGACCGGCAACAACAACAATAATTGGGGCGCCGTTGCCAATAGCTCCATGATCTCGCCGGCCGCACGCGCGATTGCAGGCGTCAAGACGATCACAGCGACAAGCGGCACGGTTGATCTTTCGGGAACAGTGCCGCCGGCAGGCCTTCGGCAAGATGTTGATCATATCCAACTACTCAACGGCGCGCTCACCGGCGACGTTACGGTCATCTTGCCAAACGTCTCTAAGACGTGGTGGTTTAGAAACAGCACCACCAACGCCTTCAACGTATATATCAAGGTGCCTGGAGGTGTGTCTCCATCAGGCTTGAAGCAGATCCCGCAGTCAACCCACGTGATGATCATGTGTGATGGCAACGGCAATCTGTACCGCAGCGATGGCGCGGAGGTCGGATCGCTTCGCATCTCGGCATACCCAACAATTGGCGGTGGAGCTCTTGCATGCAATGGCGCATCGTTACTTCGATCTGCCTACCCTGATCTCTACAATGCGATTGGCACCACATGGGGCAGTGTCGATGGCACACATTTCACGCTGCCGAACTTCACCGACACTGGGCGATTCCTGCGGTCCTCGTCGGGATCGCTTGCTGTTGGCACTTACCAGGCCAACCAGAATGCTGCGCATACCCATACTGGATCAGGCACCACCTCGACGGAGAACGCGGACCATACCCATACCTACTCCGGCACCACTGGTAGTATGAACCAGAATGCGTCCCACAGCCATTCGAGCAACGCCATTACGGGATCGACCACGACCGGCGGTGGTGGTTTCAGCGCTGGTAATAACGGCAGTGCGACGATCAACGCAGCGAATACAGACCACCAGCACGCCTATTCCGGCACGACGAGCGGAAAGAGCGGGACCCACAGCCATACCTACTCATTCACCACATCGGGCGGATCGGCCGACGGCACTGAAGCGCGCCCCGAATCCGCTGTGGTCCTCTTCGGTATCCGCTACTGATCCATGCCTGAAATCGAGGAACTCGTCATCTCCCCGCCTGCTGGCGTGGTGAAGATCGATAGCTTGCGCGAGATCGAAGGGCGCTGGCAGGATACGAGCAACGCCCGCTTCGTGAAGCGGCTTCCGCAGAAGATCGGCGGTTGGATCAAGGGGTTCGTGACCGCGACGCTAGGCGTGCCGCGAAGTCATCATGCATGGCGCGACCGATCCTTCAACGCCTTCTATGCGGTCGGGACGTACATCAAGCTCTACGTCTACGACCAGAACGGCGCGCAGAACGACATCACGCCGTACCGCGTGCAGGGCACGCTCGGCGCCAATCCGTTCTCAGTCACGGCTGGGTCGAACGTCGTCACGGTCACGCACACTGCGCATGGCCTGTCCGCCGGCGACATGATCGCCTTCCTGATTGGGGCAACTGCGGTCGGAGGCATCACGCCGAACGTATCGCAGGTGCAGGTTGCGTCAATCGTTGACGCCGATCACTACACGTTCCTGTTCACCTCGAATGCGACGTCGACCGCCACCGGCGGCGGCGCGTCGGTGACATATGGGTACGAGGTCCCGGTTGGAGTTGAACTCGGAACCTATGGTTACGGCTGGGGTGTCGGAGGCTGGGGACTCGGTACGTGGGGAACGGCCCGCAGTTTTTCAACCCTCTATATTGAGCCGCGCATCTGGTCGCTTGATCATTTCGGCGTATTGCTGCTCGCGGCTTACAACGGCGGGTCGATTTATCAATTCGATCCGACGCAATTGCAGCCGTGGCCGCGCGCGACGATCGTGGATGCGTCTGCGCCCACCAATGTGCGCGCGATGTTCGTCACCAACGAGCGTTTCGTGTTCGCACTCCTCGATGGCATGCAGGTCGCATGGCCGAGCCAAGGAACGCTGACGGACTGGACGCCGACGATCACCAACACCGCGAACGTGCGGACCTTGACGGAAGGCACAAAGCTTGTCGCGGGCCGAGTCCTCTCCGACTTCCAGTGCGTGGTGTGGACCGACGCCGCAATCTACCTGTTCCAGTACACCGGATCGACCTTCGTCTACTCCTCGTCGATGGTCGGCAAGGATTGCGGCCTGATTTCGCCGAACGGCTGCATCACGGTCGGTGGCATCGCCTTCTGGATCGGCCAGGACAATTTGTGGATGTTCAGCGGTACGGTCCAGCCGATTCCGAACGTCGAGGACATCCGCAAGTGGATCTATGACCAACTCGACATCAACATGGGTTATCAGTGCAACGCACAGTATAATCCGAAGTATCACGAGATTTGGTTCTTCTTCACTGCGAACGGCCAGACGTCGCCCTCGTTCGGCGTGATCTTTTCCATCAACGAGCAGTGCTGGGCACCGCTCTATTGGGGGCGCGCTGGCGGCAGCCACTTCACCCAGGGCGATACCAGCCCCTACATGGGTGATGCTGCCACCAACCTGATCTATCAGCACGAGAAGGGTTTAGATGCCGACGGCTCGCCCCTCTCCTATTCCTTCTCGCTCGCTCCCTATGGCCTTTCGAAGGGCGGCCGTCACAGCTACGTGGTCGAGTATCTGGTCAATGATTTCAAAGACCAAATAGGCAACGTCACCCAAACGGTTTACTCCTATGACCGGGTTGACGAGACCACCATCCTCGATAGCTCGACCGACACCATCTCCCCGACTAATTCGGAGCCCGTCGACGTGCGCGTATCCGGGCGCTACGTCGCGGTGACGATCGCCGGCAGTTCGCTCGGCTGCTACGCGCGCCTCGGCGAGCCCGTGGCATTCATTCGCCGCATGGGAGACCGCTCGTGAGAAAAATGAGCCAGCCCCAGATGCAGGGGGTGCCGCCCGAAATTCAGAAGATCTTCAACACGATCTTTGCCGCTTCGAAGGACGCCGATCTCGTCGATATCGCGCAGGCCTTCGAGATCACCGGAACCTACACCGAAACGAGGACGCTCAATGTCTCGGCGCCGACGCTCGCGAACGTCGCGGCGGTTTTCGCAACCTTCCTTGCCGACTGCCAGCGCGGCGGCCAGAACCGAACAACCTGAGATGGATCAGCCGGTCATGATCCGCTACGCGGAGACCGATGACGATGTGATCGCGATGCATCAGTTTCTGCTGGTCGTCGCGCAACCGGCGATGCGCTGTCAGGTCAACCCGATCAAGAGCCTGCAGGAGATCATTCGCATCACGAAGGAATCGGTCGCGCTGATGGCGATCCGCAACGGGCACCTCGTCGGCACGCTCGGGGTGATGCGCGCCACGTGGTGGTACGGCGATGCCGACTTCCTGACTGATCGCTGGAATTTCGTGCTGCCGCAGGAGCGCAACGGCGAGGCCGGTGCGATGCTCATGGCTGAGGCAGAGATGATCGCAGAGGCCGCTGGTCTTGAGTTCATCGACCAGGGCAAAATGCGCCGCAAAAAAGGTGGGAATAATTTCCTAATGATGCCGCGCATCGGCGGCAAATCAGATAACCCGAATCACGCAGGGAGCGTCTGAGCATGTGCTTTGGAAACACCCAAACCGAATCGAAGACCTCCACGTCGACGGCTAATCCGGCCGTAGCGAACGCTGCGACGTCGAACCTGCAATACGTGCAAGGCCTGCAAAATGCGGGCTTTACCCCCTACTCCGGCCCGCAGGTCGCGAACTTCTCGCCGCAGCAGCAGGCCTCGTTCAACATGACGGACGCGATCGCTGGTAACGGGACCGGCGACGCGGCCAAGGGCCTGATCAACTCCTACGCGAGCGCGCCCGCGCAGAGCGTTTCGGCCGACACGATCTCGTCCGCGATGTCGCCCTACATGAGCCAGTACGTCATGCAGGCGCTCGCCCCGCAATTACAGGCGATGGACATCCAGAACGCCAAGACCAATGCGGCGACGAACGCGCAGGCGACGGGCTCTGGCGCTTTCGGCGACGCGCGCACCGGCATCGAGCAGTCCAACAACAACTTCCTCCAGAACGTCCAGCGCGAGGGCGTGATCGGCAACGCCTACAATCAGGCGTTCAACACCGCGATCTCGGCTGGCGCGCAGGATGTCTCGAACAAGTTGGCGGCGTCGAACGCGAACGCCAACTATGCGGAAACCGCGCTGGGCCGTGCGCTCGGCGGCGCAACGGCGCTCCAAGGCCTGCAAAACCAGCAGCTCGGCGTGGCCGGCGCGCAAAATGCCATGGGCCAGCAGCAGACGGCGCAGAGCCAGGCGCAGCTTACGGCAGCCTACAACCAGTGGCTCATGGCGCAGCAGTATCCGTTCCAGGTCGCGCAGCTCATGAACCAGACCGTCGGCGCGGGCGCGACGGCAATGCCTGCATCGACGACGACGACCACCGAGAAGCCGGACAATTCCGGTCTGGCCGCGCTCGGATCGCTCGGTGGATCGCTGCTGGGCAATTCCGGTTTCGGATCAGCGCTCGGCGCGTTCATGTTCTCCGACAAGGATCTGAAGGAGGACATCGATCAAATCGGCGAGCTCGCCGACGGCACGCCGCTCTACCGCTATCGCTACTTCGATGATCCCGAGAATGTCACGCGCATCGGTCTGATGGCGCAGGACGTCGAGCAGCGTGTGCCGGAAGCCGTCAAGGAGCTTTGGCCCGGTGGTGCCAAGGTTGTGAACTATGAGGCGGCCACCCGCCTCTCCCGTGCTCTTGCGATGGCGGCCTGATCATGGCGAACCTCCTCGATTGGCTCGGAGACGTGTTCGGCGGAGGCGGCGCGCCGACGTATGGCGCGGGCATGACCGGCGATAGCAATCCAGCCGGTGACTTCGGTGGCCCTCCCCAGGTGCCGGGCCCGCAGTCCGCAATGCCTCCAGTCCAGCAGACCGGAGACGATCAGGTGCCGAAGGCGCCGGACATGGCGACGGAGCCGAATCCGACTGCCGGCTTCGGCGGCGCGCGCGCGACGCAGCCGCCCGTTCCTCTCCCGCAGCCGCGCCCCGCAGGCGCGCCGCAGGCGGCGGCTCCCGTAGCGCCGCCATCGCCTGCTCCTGCGCCAGCACCATCGGCTGCCCCAGGGCCGCCGATGAACATCCAACCGACGACCGCGCAGCCGGCGCAGATGCCCGGGCAGACGTGGCTCGGCCGCGCACTCGGCATCACGCCGGATCAGGCTGGCGGTCAAGGCCGGCAGATTAGCGCCGGCCTTGCCGCCGGTCTCAAGGCGATCGGCAGTGGTGCTGGCGTTGGCCAGGGCAAATTTGCCGCCTTTGCTGGCGGCATGGGCAACGCCATGGAGGGCGCGCAAAAGGAAGCCGCTGTCCAATCAAAACAGGCGAGCGACTATCTCAATTCCGCGATCAAGGCGCGGCAGGCGGGTGACGAAGCCGGCTACAAGCGCTCCTACCTCAAATATCTCGCCGCGAAGCTCCAGGCGGACACCGACAAGGCCGCGAGCAAGGACGCGACCAACAAAAACGACACGCCGACGCAGCTCTATCTCAACGCCCAGCGGCTGGTACAGGGCGATCCCGAGGTGAAGGATGCCTCGAAAGCGCTGACCGAGGCGCGCAAGAACGGCACGCCGGACGAGGTTGCGAAGGCGCAGGAGCATCTCAACCAGATCATGGCCGCGAAGCAGTCGCAGCACTACGGTGCGCTCGGCCTCAATCCTGCGACGGCGGCAGAGCTCGGCAAGCAGCCCGGCAACTCGATCCAGAACCCGATCGATGCGTCCAAGCAGGGCATCACCAAGGACAACATCGCGAAGAAGCTCCAGCCGGGCCAGTATTTCGTCAACCCCTCCGACGGCAAGGTCTACCAGTACAAGGGCGACCAGAAGGGCCAGTCGAAGGGCACCGAAAAGGGCGGTATGCCCGACAAGCCGACCAATCCCGAACCTGTCAATCCGATGAAGCCGTACAAGACGCCGCTCGATAGCGGCAGTGATGGCGGCGGCGACGAGGACTGATGCCCCTTACCGATTCCGTGTTCGGGGGCTCGACCCTCGATCAGATCCAGACCGATCTCCTTTCGCACTATCAGCCGGCGGATGGAGAGCCGTTTGCGTCTGATCCCGTCGCGCTGAAGCAGCGCCTTGCGCGCAAGCTCGTTGGCGAGTCGACCAACTTCGACGACATCGACTTCGGCCCAGCCAAGCCCAAGGCGCCGAAGACAGAGAAGGCGCCGGACCTTTCTGATTTCGGCGACCCTGTGCCGTCACCGTCGACCGACGACCTATCCTCGTTCGGCGAGCAGCCCAAGGCCGAGGAGAAGGCACTCGGCATCACGGGAAACCTGGGCGCGGCGGCCAAGGGCCTCGCGCATGGCGCGCCGGAAGCCGTTGGCGGCATGATGCAGGGCGCCGCAGCGCTCACGCACCAGAAGCCGGAATCGGCGGACAGTCTGGCGCTGATCGAGGAGTTGCAGAACTCGGCCTCGCTGGACGCCTCCGGTCGCGCCAAGCTGATGGGGCTGGCCCTTCGCACCATCGGCGATCGCGGCTTGCAGATGGACTACAACGCCGCGCTCCAGCGCATCGCGCGCGGAGCCAATCCCTACCACGAAGCCACGGACATCCGGGCCAAGTATGGCCTGATCAACACGAAGGCGGCGGAGCCCGTCGAGGAATCGCCGGCTTACAAGGCTGGCAAGGCCACCAAGGAATGGATCGACAAGACCGTTCCGATGACGGAAGCCGAGAAGGATTCGATCGGCGGCCGGGTCGGCTCCGGCATTTCCGCCATGGGCCCGTACCTGATCGCGGGTGCGCTGGTCGGCCCCGAGGTCGGCCTCATCCTGGGCGCCGCTGGAATGGGCTCGCAGACCGCTGGCGACACCTTCCAGCGCGCGAAGGAGAAGGGGGTCTCTGACGAGCAGGCCGTGAAGTCGGCGGGCTGGTCGGGCGCCGTAGGCGCGGCGCTGGGTACCCTGCCCCTTGCCGCTGTGTTCAAGCCCGTCAGCCAGGCCGCGCCCGGCTTCACGGCGTGGATGGCGGCCAAGCTGGTGCAGGCGGGCCAATCCGGCATCACCTTCGCCACCGTCGGCGAGGCGCAGGAATACCTGCTCCAGCAGATCGCCAAGGAGCAGTACGATCCGCAGGCCGGCTATTCGCCCGACGCCAAGCGCGTGATCGCGTCGCTGCTGACCGGCGGCATCCTCGGCACCTTCCATCCCCTCACCCCGAAACCGTCCGATCTCTCCTCGCCCGAGGCTATTGCCGACTTCATCCGCCGTGCATCCGAAGCCAACGGCGGCGCTGCGCGCACGCCCGACGAGCAGGCTGCCTACGAGCGCGGCCAGCAGACGCGCAGCGAGATCGACGAATTCCTGCGCCAGCGCGAGCAGCAGGAAGCGGGCTCCCGCCCCGCTCTACCCGGGCCCGAGGGCGGTGAAGGGGCTCCGGCCGGTAGTGGGGGGCCACCTCGGCCGGAGCCCTCGCCCTCTGGTGGGGAAGCGGTACCCAACACAGAGCGAACCGAGATCGAGGGCCTGAAGCGGCACGGCTGGACCGACGAAGAGATCGCCTCCATGACGCCCGCGCAGCGGCGCGCGGAGTTTCAGGAGGCGATGGCGACCGGTGAAAGCCAGCCGCCCAAGGCTGCCCCGAGCGAGCCTGCCGTGATCGACCGTGCCAGCCTGATGCAGGCGCACGAGGGCAAGGACGGGTTCGATATCAATGCGGCCGGTAAGGCCGTGGTCGATCAGGTGCGAAGTGCGCTCGACGCCGGCAAGAGCGTGACCATGCACGTCGAGGGGAAGGAAATCCCCATCACCACGATCAGTGGTGACATGATGGCCGATGCGAAGGGCCAGCGCTGGGGCATCATGCAGCTCGTGATGCCATCGCCGGGCGATCATAACCGCATCGAGATCGGCGCAGAGACGCCCGTCAACGCCACTCCCGGCACGCGCGCGGCGCCGATCAAGGCGGAGACCGCCGAGGACGTGCTCGCCGCGCAGCCATCGGAGCCCAAGAGCGATGCGCAGGCGCAGGCCGAGAACTACAAGCACGCGCATGTCGAGATCGATCATCTCGGCCTCGCCGGCCGCCATTCCATCTCGATCGAGACGGGCGCGGGTCAGGTGCGCCGCGGCGTCGACGCCGACGGCAAGCCCTGGGAAGTCACGATGCCGGTCCCCTATGGCCGCATCAAAGGGACCAAGGGCGCCGATGGTCAGCCGCTCGACATCTTCATCGGCCCAGAGCCGTCCAGCCCGCACGTGTTCATCGTCGACCAGCACCACAACCATGGCGGGTTTGACGAGCATAAAATCATGGCAGGGTTTCCCGGACCCGATGCCGCGTTACGCGCTTATGCGGATAGCTACAATGATCAGGGGGCCAATAGGATCGGGCATGTCACTGCGCTCACGCCCGAGCAGTTCCGGGATTGGCTCAAGGGTGACACCACCCAACCATTGAAGCGGACCTTCTCCGAAGAGGAGATCGGTAACCTATTTGATGAGATTGTTGGTGTCGCCAGCGCGGAAAAGGGCGAGGAGCCCGGCCCTTCTCCCGACGAGATGTCGGGCTCCTCGCAGTTGCCGCACGCTCTGTCGGACGGGGGCCGTTCGCCAGGTCGTGCGGGGGCTGAGAAAGAGGGAAGCGCGAGCACCGCTGCTCCGCGCGAGGGCGATGTCATCTCGCCCGCGAAGGTGCACGCAGAGCCCACCGCAGCGCATCATGCGCAAATCGAGGCGGTGCTCGGTAGGGATTACGATCATGTCCTGCCGGTCGACGTTGCTCGGGCGGCTGAGATCCTCGCAGAAGACCCCTCCATTCCACCACAGATAGCGTTCCAGCATGCGGTAATTGAAAACGCTGCTACGCAAAATTTACTCACATTCGATCAGTTGGAGCAGGCATATGGGCCGAGAGTCAAGGAACTATTGGAATCCGAGCCCACACAGCCACATTCTGGCGGCGAAGCTGTTGAAGTTGGGGAAACTGGCAAAACACCCGCATCTGGTTCAGCGGAAGCTGGCAAGCTTTCGAGCGGCGGCGAGGCTGGCGCATCAGCACGTTCAGAAAATCCCCCATCTCAAGACCGTCAACAGCATGACGCCCAAGGCCAAAAGCCCGACGCCAGCCGCACAGCCCGTCGTAAAACCGCTGCACAACGCTCCGAAGACTCCGAAGGTTCCAGGCGGTCACCATCAAAAGTAGAGCGAGAGCCTGACGCGGGGCTGACCGACAAGCCTCCGCTCGTCGATAGCTTCGTCGACCGCCTGACCGGCATCGGCTTCAAGAATATCCTCGATGCGCGCCGGCTTGCCCGCGAGCACGGCGTCGAAGATCTGAAAGCCGTCGAGGAGACGATGGAGCTCGCTGCGGTCAAGGCCGCGCGCCAGATCATCGAGGCCAGCAAAGACCCCTACCCCGAGCTGGTGAAGCTCTACGGCAAGCAGCCGAAACTCGGCACGCGCACCTCGACCAGCGTCCGCGACCAGGCATATTCGACGCCTGTCCCGCTTGGGTATTTGGCGCAGAAACTTGCAGGTATCAGCAAGAAGTCTGAGGTGTTCGAGCCGACGGCCGGGAATGGCGCCCTGCTCACTGCTGCTGATCCGGCGAAGGTGCTCGCCAACGAAATCAATTCGCAGCGAGCCAGTAATCTTCGGTCGCAGGGCTTTAAGCCGCTCGGTCGCGATGCAACAAATCCAGGCCTCTCCATCGCCAAGAGCATGGATGTGGTGATCGCCAACCCGCCCTTCGGTGCCGTGAAGGAGAAGGGCGAGAGCAAGGTGTTCGACATGTCGGACATCCAGCCCGGCTATCGGACCCACGAGATCGATCACGCGATCGCGCTGCATGCGCTGGAGGCCATGAAGGACGATGGCCGTGCTGTGCTGATCGTCGGCGGTCCGGCCAAGACCGCAAAGAGCGAGGAAGCCCGCTCGGACGCCTACAATGGCAAGGCCAAGCGCGAATTCTACAAGACCCTGTACGACCGGTACAATGTGACGGACCATTTCACGGTCGCGGGCGAGCTTTATGAGCGTCAGGGCGCCGGCTGGCCGGTCGACGTCATCGTGATCGATGGCCGGGGCAAGTCGGACCGGGCCTTGCCTGCGGTCGACGTCCCCCGTATTTATGATAGCTGGGAAGCCCTTGGAGGCCTGCTCAATGGACAAAGCGGTATCGAAAATGCTGGAGCGGCTGAGCGACCGGCTGGCGTTCCTGCTGCTGAACGACCCGGATTGGCTGGAGACGGCCGAGCAGATCGAGCAGTCCCTGGACGAGGCAAACCTTCAGGTCGAAGCGGACAAGAGCCACGGGCCGAAGTCGTTCGCGATGAGCCTGTTCGAGGACAATCCGAAGCTGTCCCGGCTGGCCGAAACGGCGATCAAGAACAAGGTGGACCTGTACGCGATCGACAACCCGTTCGATCTGGTGAACAACCTGCTGCCGAGCGATCACCATCTCGACTGACCGCCGATGAGATCGGCGACATCTTCGATGATCTGGTGCCGGCTGATGATCGGCCTGCGGCCGAGGTAGCGAAATCCGCCGTCGGCAAGGCCGCGAGCGCCGCCGATGACGCCCTCGCCGGTCTGACCGCCCTCTTTGGCGGAGGCAAGAGCCTCGGCTCTGGTCTCCATTTCGACGAGCAGACCTACGCCAAGGCCAAGCCGCTGTTTGTCGAGGCGGCGGAGAAGTTCGCCGACTCCAAGCACGACATCCGCGAGCTGATGCGCCGGATGCTTGACCACCTCAAGGACGCCTACAAATGGACCACCGACATGCTTCGCAACGCGAAGCCCTATGTCGTGAAGTTCATTCAGGACGTGCAGGACGGCGCGGTCAATCTGCTGAAGCCGGAGGTGCCGAAGCAGCCGACGGAGCCAGTTGAGCAGCCGCGGCGAACCACGCGCGCGGCCGAGACGGCCGGCCAAGCCCTGTACGACCCGCAGTCCAAGGTGCCCGGGCTCGATACCCTCGTCCCGGTCAACATGAAGAAGTCGATCGCGGACGCCCTCGCCGGCCTGGAGAAGCGCGTCGGACCGGTCGACGACTTCGTGGCAAAGGAGCTTGGCTACGACAAGGCCGAGCTCGAGAAGTATTTCGGCGCCGAGCAGGTCGACGCGCTGGGTCTTGCCATCGACAATCTGAACCAGGGCAAGGGCTTCATCATCGGCGACCAGACCGGCATCGGCAAAGGCCGCGTCAACGCTGCAATCATCAAATGGGCGATGCGCAAGGGCCGCGTCCCGGTATTCGTGACCGAGAAGCCGGGCCTCTACGCGGACATGTTCCGCGACATGACTGATATCGGCATGGCGCCACCGCGCATCCTCGCGACCAATGCCGGCCTCTCGATGCCGCTGGACGACGCCGGCCAGCACTGGATCAAGACGGCCGATAGCGGCAAACACAACGCGCTGATGCTCGGTCTCAAGGATCCCGAGAAGTTCCGCGAGCGGTTCGATCTGGTGTTCACGAACTACTCACAGATGCAGACGCTGAAGGGCGAGAACACCGACCGCCGCCGCTTCATGTCGATGATTATCCCGCAGTCGACCATCATCTTCGACGAAAGCCACAATGCGGGCGGCCAGGCCAAAGAACGCAAGGCGAAGAACATCTCGGCGGATCGGGCCGAGTTCGCGCGCGATCTCGTGCAGCGCGCCAACGGCGTGTTCTACTCCTCCGCGACCTACGCCAAGCGGCCGGACGTCATGAGCCTCTACTCGGCGACCGACATGGCAATGGCCGTGGACGACATCAACTCGCTCGGCGAGGCCATCGCCAAGGGCGGCATTCCGATGCAGCAGGCGGTTGCCGCGATGCTCTCGAAAGCCGGCCAATACATCCGCCGCGAGCGCTCGTTCTCCGGCATCAACTACAACACGCCTGCCGTCGCGGTCGACCATAACACCTATAATCAGATTTCGCAGGCCCTGTCCGCCATTCAGGACTTCTCCAAGGTGGTGAAGGAGATCGCGAAGGACATCAGCCGGGATCTGAAGGCGGAGGCCGCGACCCTGGGCACCGACAGCGCCGTCGGCGATGCCGGCGCCTCGTCCACCAATTTCACGTCAAAGATGCACAACATCATCAACCAGATGCTGTTGTCGATGAAGGCGCCAGAGGCGGCGCGCATGGCGATCGAGCACATCCGCAATGGCGAAAAGCCAGTTCTGACCGTCGCCAACACGATGGAGTCGTTCCTCAAGGAATATGCCGACGAGATCGGTATCAACCCGGGCGACGAGCTTGAGGCCGACTTCTCCGACGTGCTGATGAAGTACCTGAACCGCACGCGGCGCATTTCGATGCGCAAGCCGTTCAGCAAGGAGAAGGCCCAGCACCACGATTTGACCGACGCCGAGCTCGGGCCCATCGGCCGCGCCGCCTATGCTCAGGCGCAACGCATCATTTCGGCCATGGATCTGGCGCACCTGCCGATCTCCCCCATCGATCACCTCAAGGCCGAGTTGCAAAAGGCCGGCTACGAGGTCGGCGAGATCACTGGCCGTGGCCTCGTCGTCGATTATACCGGCGAGAAGCCGGTTCTGCGCGCGCGGCCGGGCGGCGAGATCACCACGAAAGGCCGCAATGAGATGCGGCGCAGGTTCAACCTGAAGCCGGAGAACGGCGGTCTCCACGCCATCATCATCAACCAGGCGGGCTCGACCGGCATCTCCATGCACGCGAGCGAGAAGTTTGAGGACCGCTCGAAGCGCCGCATGATGATCGTCCAGGCCGAGGGCAACATCGACACCCACATGCAGTTGCTCGGCCGCGTTAACCGCACCGGCCAAGTCGTGCTGCCCGAGTACGACCAGCTTGTCGCCAGCATCCCAGCCGAGAAGCGCCCGGCTGCGGTGCTCGCCAAGAAAATGGCATCGCTCAACGCCAACACCACGGCGTCCCGCACCAGCGCCGTCACGGCGAAGGACGTGCCGGACTTCATGAACGAGTACGGCGATCTCGTTGCGGCGAACTACCTGCGCGACAATTTCGAGATGAACGAGCGGCTGGCATGGCCGATCACGCCCGGCGAGGGCGCGCTCAAGCATGTCGACGCCATGCGCAAGCTCACCGGCCGCATCCCTCTCCTGCCCCTCGACGAGCAGCAGGCCCTCTACGAGCATCTTGAGGAGGAATACGGCGCACTCATCAAGCAGTTGGAGGCCTCCGGCGTCTCCCCGCTCGAAGCCAAGACGGTCGATCTGAAGGCCCGTCCGCTCGAGGTGTTCGAGGTGCAGGGGCCGAAGAACGCCTCCGGCTCACCCTTTGCCGCGCCCGTGATGATCGAGAAGGTGTCGGCACTGCGGCAGGGCAAGCCGATGTCGCCGAAGGAACTGATCCAGCGGGTTGCTGACCGGCTTGGCGTCGAGGCGCCAGAAGCCGACAAGGCCGCGCAGTGGCTGCAAAACGGCGTTCTACCTTATCTTTCGACCGGTCGCGACAAGGCGCGCGGCTATGACATCGAGCTCGCTGAGCGCACCGAGAAGCTCAAAGAGTTCAACGATTATCTCCGCCCGCTCCTCGATAAGATCGATGACGTGAAGGAGCAGGAAGCCGAGCGCACCAAATTCAACGCCATCAAGGACCGCTGGACCGAAATTCACCAACTCGTGCCAGTCGGAGCGCGTGTCCGCCTCAATATGTTCGATGCCAACCCGGTCGCGGTGGTGCTCGACGTCAAGCCGACCGGCAAGACGAAGAACCCGCTGGCGCTGGGATCGTGGAAGGCGACCTTCGCGGTCGCGGACGCCTCCCGCCAGATCGTCCTCCCCTTCTCGCGCCTGTTCAAGCAGGGCGGAGCGGATTCCGAAAGCCTCCTCGACGTTGAAGTCGTGCCGACGAACGAGACCGCGCAGGACACGCTCGCCCGTTTCGAGATGATGCAGGCCGGCTCCCGCGAGGATCGCTACATCGCGACCGGCAACCTTCTGGCAGCCTATGACTGGCTGAACATGAAGGGCGCCATCATCAACTACACGGATCAGAACGGCGCGGTTCACCAGGGCATCCTCACGCCGAAGGACTTCGAGGTCGGCAAGCACGCGATCGCCAAGGGCCGTGTGACCAATGATCCGGCCGAGATCAAGACGCAGCTCGACCAGAACCAGACCCTGTGGTCGAAGGATCGGCAGGTTAACCTCTCTCGCGCGGACCGCTGGAGCGACAACTATCAGATCCAGGCCGAGAAGAAGAAGGCGACTGGCGGCCGGTACTATCTCGACCCCAAGCTCACCGAGATCACGGGCGATTTCTATTCGCGCGGCGGCATGATGACCGCGACCGTGCCAGCCAGCAAGTTGCCGGCGGCGATCAAGCGGATGCAGGAGATCGGCGCGCAGTTCACCATCGCCGCGGCAGCGCCGAAGGCTCAGAAGGTGGAATCGCCGGAGCTTCCGCCGGATGACGAGCCGCCGACTCCGCCCGGCGGCGGCCTCGCGGCGAAGCCGGAGACCGTCCGCCGCATCAGCGAGTATGAGGCCAAGCTCGATCGCCTTGGCTCCCAAGAGATTAACGATCTGCGGCAGAAGCTCCGCGCGATCGTTCGCCGCGTCGCCGGTCCAGGCTTTGACATCGAGTTCAACCTCGGCCGGATCAAGGACGGATCGTCTGTCATCGGCTATGGCGAGGGCATGCAGGACAGTGGTGCCGTCGGCATGTATTTGCTCGACGAGCCGCTGATCAAGCTGGCCCTGACCGGTACCGACGAGGAAATGGCGACCGCCGCCTATCACGAGTCATTCCACGCGATCGAGGACAAGCTCCTGAGCGATGCCGAGCGCGAGCTCATGCACCGCGAGACCGATCGCCTGCGCCAGTGGATCAAGGGCAAGACCCGGCTCAGCGACTACCGCGTCGATCAACTCGCAGGCTACGAGGTCCGCGCCATCGCCTTCCAGACCTACGCTCGCGAGCGTGCCGAGGGCAAGGCGCAGGCCGGTAGCGGCCTCCACATCATGGCGCGCCGTATCTTTGACCGGCTGATCGACCTGTTCCACCAGATCAGGAATGCGCTCGCCGGCTATGGCCTGAAAACCTACAAGGACGTGTTCGGCGAGGCTTTCGACGGCGGCTTCGCCGAGCGCGATCACCTGATGGGCAACGGCATCGATGCACAGTCGCTCGCGGCAAGCTGGAATATCTTCCGGGGCGAGCAGGATCAGAGCGTCAACCGCCGTCTTCGCGAGGTGATGAACTCCGCGACCGCCTTTGATCGAGTGAAGGAAAAGGTCCAAAATCTCAATGAGGGCGTTAAGCGCCTTGAGGACGCTGTGCAGGCCCGCATGGAGGGCGAACTGCCGGACAGCAAGGCCTTCTACCAGAAGAAGCGGCTGTTCCCCGGCAAGGTCGCGACGGAGGTGCAGGACTTTAACAAGCAGCATCTCGACCCGCTTATCGACACGCTCCGGCAGCGCGGCCTCACGCTGGCGCAGGCCGGAGACATCCTCTATGCCCAGCACGCGGCGGAGCGGAACGCCTACATCGACACGATCAACCCGGAAGCCGAAGGCATGGGCTCGGGCATGTCGAATGAGGACGCCGAGGCGATCCTCGCCCGGTTCGACCGCCGCGACCTCGAGGAGATCGCCCATCGCGTCGACGGCATCCGCGATTTCATCCTCGACACGATGGTCAATTCCGGGCTGGAAAGCCGCGCCACCACCGATGCATGGCGGGCACAGTATGAGCACTACGTCCCGCTCGGCGGCTTCGAGGATCCGCGCGAGGGTGAAGAGACCTTCCGCGAACCGGGCCAGTTCAAGGTCCGTGGTCGCGAGGTGAAGCGCGCTTTCGGCCGCTCCTCCAAGGCCAACAATCCGCTCGTGAACCTGCTCGATCAGGCCTATCGCACCGTCGAGCGCGCGAAGAAAAACGAGTACCTGCGCTCTCTGAAATTGGCTCTCTCCGGCGTTGACGCCGACGACCGCAAGGGCTTCGTGATGTTCGATCGCGGCAAGCCGCGCCGCGAGATCGATCCGCGCACCGGCCTCGTCCGCTACGTCGACGATTCCTCCTATCGCTATTCGCCGAAAGCCGTTCCTTACAAGGTCGGCGGCCACACCCACTACATGGTGTTCGAAAGCGAGCAGGTTGCGGAGGTGCTGCGCCGGATGCATCCCGACGGCCTCAATGGCGTCGGCCAGGCGCTGCTCAACATCCAGAACAAGCTCAAGGCGATGTGGACTCACTACTCGCCCGAGTTCCTGATCCGCCACTTCATCTTTCGCTATCCGATCGAGGGCACGCTCAACTCGTTCGAACAGGGGCCGAGCAACGTTCCGCGCTACATGGCGGATGCCGTACCCTTCCTCGGCCGCGCATCGAAGGCGATCTTTGCCTCGAATAAGGGCGAGGTGCACGCCGATCCCGACGTCGCGCAGTACCAGCGCTATTGGGAGGAGATGCGGAAAGCCGGCGGCGCGATGGCCTTCCGTCAGGCCCGCGACATGGACCTGCTCCGCGAGCACCTCGAGAAGAAGCTCGCGTCGATCTCCGGCAAGCCGCTCGCGAACATCAAGGCCAAGCATCAGGCCGCCGTCGAGGCCATGGATACGGTCACGAACGCGCTCGACAACTCGTTGCGCCTTGCGGCCTACGCCACAGCGCGCCAGCAGGGTAAAACCCCAGAGCAGGCGGCGATCATCGCGCGCGACGCGACCGTCGACTTCCAGCAGTCCGGCCAGTGGAAGAACTTCATCGGCCTCTGGTTCCCATTCGGCAACGTCGCGATCCAGACTGGCGCGCGCATGGGCGCTGCGGTCGTGCGCTCCAAGATCATGCGGCGCGTGTTCGCCGGCACTGTTGCGGCCGGCTTCATGAGCGCGATGTACAACTACCTGATCGGCGGGGACGACAAGGACGGCGTGGCCTACTACGACAAGGTGGCCGAGTGGGATAAGCACCTGAACGTCATCATCATGAACCCCTTCCATCGTGATGACAAAGGCCGGCCGGTCCCGATCAAAATCCCGATGCCCTACAATTGGGCGTTCCCCTTCGCGCTCGGCCAGGCGCTCGGCACGATGGCGTTCTCAAAGACGCGCGGCGCCGTGCGGAAGATGATCGCCATGTCGACCATGGCTGGCGTCGAGGCCTTCTCGCCCTTCGCCCAGGAAGGCAACCTCGCCGCGCTGCTCGCGCCCGAGCTCACCCGGCCGCTGGTGCACACCTACACCAACCAGAACTGGACCGGATCGCCGGTCCACATGGATCCCGACTATCAGAAGGGTCCGCGGTCGGAATCCGGTTTCCGCAACACTGGCGAGGGCTGGAAATATTCGGCGCGCATGCTCAACACAATGAGCGGCGGCGATAAACGCCACTCCGGCTACATCGACATGTTCCCCGAAGATCTGCGCGAACTGTTCGACTACTACAGCGGCACCGGGACGCAGCGTCGATTCGTGACCAATGCAACCACCACGGCGCAAAATGCTGTGGGTGGAAAGCCTGTGGACTACAGCAGGGTGCCACTGGCGCGTGTATTTATGGGTGCCGACTATGATTCGGCAGACCGAGCCCATCGACAGGAAAAACGCCGCGAAGAAAAGCGGCCCTGGGAACATCGGTAGCGGACGGGGGTAAGTCATGGGTATCAGGCTGGAGCCTGCGACCCTTCGGCAGATGTGGCCGAAGGCTCCGCAGGTCAAAATCGATTCGATCTGCGAAATCTCGGAAGAGGTGTTCGCCGAGTACGGCATCGACGATCACTACGTCGTCGCCCAGCTCATGGGCAACATCAGCCACGAAAACGGCGGCGGCACGATCATCCGAGAGAGCGGCAACTACCGCACCGATCGCATCCTCGAGATTTTCGGCGAGGGGCACTCCTCCGCCAAGGTGACGCCACGGGAAGCCCAGGCGCTGGCGCACCGGCCCGAAGCGCTGTTCGAGCGGGTCTACAATCTGCCGGATTCGCCAAAACTCGCTCGCGAGCTCGGCAACCATGAGCCGGGCGACGGCTACAAGTATCGCGGCGGCGGCGATCTGCAACTGACTGGCCGCGACAACTACGAGAGGATCGGCCGGATCACGGGGCACCCGGAGATCGCGGACAATCCCGACCTTATGGCAGACCCCAAGGTCAGCTTCCGGGTGGCCTGCGCTGAGTTCAAGGCTCTCGGCTGCATCCCGCTCGCCCGCAAGCGTATGACCGAGGCTGTCCGTCGCAAGGTCAACGGCGGCACGAACGGCATGAGCGAGGTCAAGGTTTGGGTGCGCCGCTGGGAAACGACCCTCCCCGACATTGAGGAGCCCGCCAAGGCGCCACGCGGCGCCGACACTGGCAACAAGGCCCTCAAGGATTCGACGATTGTGAAGGGCTCGCTGGGCACGGCGGCGGCCACCACCGGTGGGGTGCTCGCGCAGGTCGGCCAAGCCACCCAAACGGCCTCTGACACGGCCTCCACGGTCCAGAGCACCATCGACAACGTGCACAACACCGTCGACACCGCCTCGACCGTGGCGCACGCTGCACACACCTTCCTCGGCCTCGTGCCGCAGGTCTGGATGGGCATCGGAATCGCCTGCGGCGTCGCCGCACTGATCGGCTGCGGCTACATCGCCTGGAAACGCTATCTCAAATACCGCGACGAGGGTGTCTGACATGGACACCATTCTCGGTATCTCGTGGCTCTGGTGGGCGGTCGGCACCTTCGGCATTGTCGGGACCGCCCTTCTTCTTTGGCTCGCACCTGCGTTGCTGGTGCAGATCGTGTCGTGGCTTCTGAAGTTCTTCATCACCACCCGCCTCGGCAACATCATCGCCGCCGCCGGCATCGCCTTCTTCGTAGGCGACGTCAACCGGTCGATCTACGACCAGCACCAGTACGCCGCCCGCGCTGCGGCGTTTCAGCAGGCACAGAAGCAGCGCGACGACACGATCAAGCAGGAGACCCGCGAAAGCGTCCTGCGCGAGATCGGAAACCAGCAGATCGCCAACAGCCAGATCGACCGGAAAGTCGAGGAGTTCAAATATGCGCTTCCGCCCACTCCCGCCGCGAACGGCGTTAACCCTCTTCGTGTCGGCGATGCTTCTTGCCGCCTGCGCGACATCGCCGGGTACTCTGGCTGTGGACCTGACCGGTCTGAAGGAGTGCCGAAAGCTGGATCCGAAGGTCGTGGGCCCAGGACCGTCCATCGGCCCCGATTCAAACTACCAAGCCTTATCACCCGAGGCTCTAGCCGCGCTGAAGAAAGCCAATGATGGGACCGCGCTCCGCAATTCTTGCGAGGATCGGTTCATCAACAGCTACAGAAAGGCCTCGCAGTGAGCGGTGAAGCTGAAATCCACCAAACGCTGGGCGGTCTCAAGGCGACGGTCGAGCACCTTACCGAGTCCGTTCGGCAGATGATGACGATGTGGTCCAATCAGGAGAAGGAAGCCGCGGCCGGCCGTCGCGTTCTGCACGAGAAAGTCGAGGCGTTGAAGGACAGCGTAACTGCGCTCAACACGCGGATGGCCTCCGTCGAAACCACCATCTCCGATGTGAAGCCGGCCGTGCAGGAGTTCAAGGATCAGCGCGAGCAACAGAAGGGCGCGATGAAGCTCGGCAAGCTTCTATGGACCGGGATGCTCACCGCGTGCGGCAGCACTGGCGCGGCGATCGGCTATGGCCTCGCGCATTTATTCCAGAGCGGCAGCCCGCCGCCTGGTCACTGACATTTTTGGAGGGGGACCATGCCTTTTCATGGACTTCGAATCGGGGTGCCTGACTCATCCCTTGGGAATGCGGGAGGGAGTGGACCTCCGCCCGTGTACACACCGTCGCTGGACTTCAGCGATTCTCGCAACTCACAATACACCTCTGTGGTAGGATTTTAGGCCATGACCATTTCTGTGAAGGACGCCACCGGATCAACCCAAACCGTCAAGACCATCGACGACCTCGCCGCTGATGGTGGCGATGCGACCAAGGGTGCAAAGGCCGACGCTGCCTACGCGGGTTCTGGCGCGGCGAGCATCGTTTCCATTCTGAAGGGCCTCTACAACGCGATGATTGCGGCTACGCCAGCCGGTAGCAATCTGATCGGTTCAGTGAGTGTCGCCCCGTCTACCACTGACGTCGTGGTAACGCCAACTGTAACGGCCTCGGCTTACACTGCCGGCAACGTGCTCGGCGGCATCATGACATTCGCCAATATCCTTGCGCCCTCGTCGTTTAACGGCATCTTGCACAGCATCACGGCGAAGTTCAAAGGCGCCGCTGTAACCGGAAATTTGCAGGTTGCAATCTTTAAGGCGAGCCCATCTAACGGAACCTATACGGACAAGACCGCGCCGACTTGGAATGCTGCGGACATGGCGAACCTGCTCGGGATATACACGCTGCCCGTGCCTAACAGCAAGCTCGGCACGATGACGGTCTACAACCTAGACGGAATTGGTAAGGCGATCGTTGGCGCCTCGCAATCGCTATTTGCGGTCGTTATCGTTGATGGCACACCAACGCCAGCATCGACGTCCGACTTTTCGCTTGAATTCGCCGTATTGCCGGGTTGATCGAAATGGCAAATTTCACCAGGGCACGGCGCGCTCTCTTTGCGGCCGTCCCAGCTATTGCTGATCCATCCGTGCTGTTCGCCCTTGGTCAGGCTGGCGCATGGTGGGATTTCTCCTCGACCGGAACGGACAAGGGCTTTACTGGCACGACTGGTGGCGGTTCGCCGATTGCAAACGGAAACTCGATTGCCTTGTGGATCGGACAGCGATTCTCCGGCACTCTCGCGAACGCAATGTCCAGCGCATCCAACCTGATCACGGATGCCGGCTGGACCATGAGCACATCCGGCGGCACCGCGACCGCCACCAACTCCCCGTCTGGAACGCTAAACCTCAAGGGTGATGGCTCCGGCAACACCGGCCAAGGCGACCAGTCGTTCGCAAGTGCGGCGGGGAAGCTTTACGAAGTTGCCTTTACGCCCGGAACGGCATCTGCCCGATTGATGATTGGCACAGCGCAGGGCGGGAATCAGATCCTCGCCAACACGTCTTTCGGCGTTGGCGCGCAGAAGGTCTATATCAACGCGACCGGCAGCACTACCTGGGTGCGATTCTTCAAGGACACGGCTACGCAGATCACGGTCAGCTCAATCACAGTCAAGGAAGTGCCTGGCTACTCTGCCAAGCAGAGCACGAGCAGTTTCCGACCGACATACAATAGCTCCAGCCTTGGCTTTGCGAATTTCGATGGTGTCGATGACGTTGAGGGCGCGACCTTTCCTGCGTCATTCACCGGCGATGTCGTTTACCTAAAGTCTGATGGATCGATCGTGCAGTCGCTCGGGCAGTCCATCACCACATCCTACAATCTCCCCGGCGTCAGCATGAAGCATTGCGTCATTCGGCAGACACTAAGTTCACTTGAGCTTGCCGAACTGACCAAGTGGATGCGCGCTCAACCCTTCGCTTAAGGAGACGAATATGGCTAATCAGTCGGTGGTTATCGTAGTGACCGACGCGAACCGCACTGCGGCGAACGAGGCTCTTGCAGCATATTATGGTGATGATCCAGGCTCGCAGAACATCAGCGTTCCACTTTCGGCTAGCGGGCAGCTTCCTGCCACACATTGGGGCTCGCATATCTGGCTTGACCCGGCCCGCGCGACGGCCATTAAGGATTGGCCGTCTGGGACGCTTCCGACTCCAACCCAGCCTTGGGGAAACTACGGTCTTGATGATGCCTCCGCACTCGCTGCTGGCGAGACATTCATTGTCAGCATCATGGCGGCGACGGATGCCAATCTCCAGACGTTGCCAATGACTAACTTTTTGGCGACTCTGGCGGCGCTCGGGGTGCAGCGGATCACCTGATCCGTTCGCTCCCTGAAGCTCCCTCAGGGAGACCGAAAGAGTAGCCAAAGGCCGATCGCGGCATAGCCGACGCCGAAATAGAGGGTGGCACCCTTCGGGGTGAAAAACCAGTCCTGTATGTGTCGCAGGCGTTTCATCATGGCTTAGGACTGATCGTCCGCCTTGTGGAAGACAACCGGCAGAAATTTGAACGTATCGGTCAGATCGTCTTTTCGCATGCGGTAAACGTGCCGCTCGGTGGCGACAAAGACTTCGCCTCGGTGCTCGACCATTGAGACTATGCGCTCGCCGGGGTCAAAAACGACTTCGATCTTGGTCATGGGCGTTCTCTCGCTATTTAGGTGCTACGAACTGTTCGCCGTTGAACCAGCGGCCGTTGGCGTCGTAATAGTGGGTCTCTGGAAAGCCGCCGCCATCATCACATTTGTCGCATAGGACTTCAACGATAGCCGTCCCTAGCGGGTCGGAATCGTCTTTCACGGCCCTCATGGTGCGCTTGCATTCCGGGCATCGCAGCGTGATCTTTGGCGATTTAGCCATGGGCTCCCTCATCCTGCTCAGATGCGAAGCTGTGAGGCGGGTATCCGCTGCGTGCCCGGCCTTAACGTGGCGCTTCCACTGGGCGTAGGCGTAAACATCCCCGTCGAAGAATGTTGCGCTTTGCCAACCGCAATCGCACTCGATCTGGTCTAGCATGCCCCCGGCCAGTGGCACCCACTTGAACCCCTCATCGCTCACGTTCGTTCTCCATTCGGGAGCTTGCGCCTGCGGATCTTGGGTCGCTCAGACTGCCCAGAAAATACCATGTGGCGCTTTGAGAGATATCGGATGCACGCCTCCACATTCAGCCGCCGTTCTGGGCTGATGTCCCCCTTCAGTTCTTCTTGGTACTCTTCAAGAGTTTTCCCTGCCATTTGGCTCTCCGATATCTTTCAGGTGCGCGTGGCTGGCTGCTTGTGCCAGTCTTGCCGCGAGTGAACGATCTCGAACCCGAACGGCAGCCGGTAATAGTCGTGCCACTGGCCGCGCCGAGTGGGATCTTTGCTGATGAAGTCCTTCGTGTATTGAGACCGCTGGACCACAAAGGCCCAATGCCAAGTCTCGTTGCGCGGCTGATAGCTCGCCAATGTCAGGCCGCCTGTGTTCGTCCATGTGAACAGGCTCAGCCCGCCAATGGCGATTGACGGATAGCCCCAGCCTGCGAGGTGCTTGCTGTTGATCCTGATCCGCAGCGGGCCGAAGGTGAAATAGTTCTTCACGGGCAGATACTCCCTTCCAATGATCGTCAGGCTGTTTTGCCGCGCAGGTGATCGTCTGCGTGCCATGGGTCTCGGCAAAGGCCATGATGGCCACGCTCCCGACCAAGCTTGTATTGGCGGTCGGTACGGAAACAGGTCGGGCACTCGTGGACAGTCGGGCTATTGTCCAATGCCTCGCGGGCGGCGATAATGCCGCGAGCTTGCCCGGTCTTATCAAGACGCTCGTACAGTGCCTTGCGCGCCAAATAGAGTGCATTTCCATCCTTGGTGCTCCGATCGCACCCGACGATCCAGAGCAGGCCGTAAGCGAGTTCAATCGCCTGCGTTGCGGCGTCCATAGAACCGCGCTCCGCACGCACTTTCTCGGCGTGGTCGGCTGTAACGAGAGCGGAAATTTCATCACAAGTCAGGGCCATAGCTATCTCCAATCACTCCGATGATTTGCGCCGTTCGGGCTGTCCCCATCGAGCCAGATCATGATCTTTTGCCACCACGAAGCGGCTTGCCAACGCTCACTCCTTTTGGCGTCGCGGTAAGAGGCCGCCTCGTTCTTCCGGTCCAGCCAGTCCGATGCAATCCACGGCATGAATCTCCTCCTATATGGGCGAGAAGCTAATTCAGCTTCGGCGCTTCGTAGACCACGCGCCCGTCGATCGTCTCAATGCGGGTGGTGCCGGGATTGAGCGGAACGTGCTTAAGCACCTTCTCGTCGCTCTCTTCCTCGACCGGGTAGAAGTGCTTGTCGCGGAAAAAGATGTAGGTCTTCATCGGTTTGCTCCATTCGAATTTTGCCATGTTGGTCACATTCCAAGTGATTGCGTCTAGCGCATCGCTTCGGCTTCCGCCTCAGCTTCGTCCGCCCTCAACTGTTCGAGGTAGGCATCATTGGCCGCCTCGCGTCTGGCAATTTCCTCACGAGAGGCTACGCGCCTCCGCAGGGCCTCGGCCGCGAGCTCGTGCTCGTTGCGATCGTAGCGCTGCGTCATCTGGATGTCGGAATGCTTCGCAGCATGCCGCATGAACTCCAGCGGGATGCCGGCCTTGATGCCCTCGGAGATGCCTCCGGCGCGGGAATTCATGTTCTTGACCTCCTTGGGTACGCCGCAGATGTCGGCGATCTTACGCCATATCTGGCGAAACTTGACGGCTTTCCATGGGTAAGCCGACGCCTCGTAAACGATCAGCGGGCCGCCCAGATTCTTCAGCCAGTCGGGCACATGCCGCAACTCCTCGACCACCATGGGGGCCTCTGCCAGCGGGAGGATCAGGCGCTTCTGCTTCTTACTGGTTACGTGGTTGAGAACAAGGTTGTGGTCGATCTCCTCCCAGGTCACGCCGCGAAGCCATTTCCAGCCGCCACGGATCACAGTCGATTGCCCGGGCTCGTCGAGCGGAACCCACTCGCCAATGCAATCTTTCTGCCGGAGAAGCGTATCGAATTGGAGTGCTTGCGCCATGGCGATCGAGAAGTAACCGATCTCGCGCGCCTTTTCGCGGATCGCAATCGCCTGGTCGATTGTCAGGAAGGCGTCGTTCCGCTCGCCGAAGGTGTCGTCCCGCCGAGACGCGATAGCGTTGCAAATCTCCGTGCAGTCCCGATCGCGTAGCATTCCCGAACCGTACTTACAGATCGTCCTCAGCTTCGACATGAACGAATGGCCCATGGCGATGGTCTCGCCATCGTTGGTCCAGTGGATGTGCATCTCCTCCAGGGTCCGCGCCGTGATCTCCGACATGAGGAGATCGCCATAGGTCTCCGTCATGCGCCTGAGCAAATGGTCGTGGTTCACCCGCGTCGGGTAACGGAGCTTCCGGTAGCGGGAGACCCGATCCGCCTTGTACTCCTCGATCAGTTGACCGAGGGTCCTGCCCGTGCGCAGGGGCTTCAACGTGGTCTCGCCAGTCCAGTCCATATCAAACATTGGCTTTCACCTTCCTCTTAGAAAATGGTCTTGATCCCCACCTTGACTTCTTCGGTGGGCGCTCGTCGCGCGGCGTCAGTAGGCGGCGCTGAAACTCCTCCTGCGCCTTGCTGATGCGGTCGCACTTCCGAATGATGCCGATGTCGACCTTCGTCTTTTCCCGGTGGCCGCCCTCGCCGACGATCAGCATCGGCGTCAGATTCCAGTGCTCGTCCGAGCCGCCGAAGGTCCAAAACTCGTTGTGGTCGAAGTTGACTAGGCTGATGATCTGGTCGGCGCTCATCAGCTTCGCGTGGTCGTACGGAATCTCGAATAGCTCGCGCAGTGCTGCTGCAAGCTTGTCCTTGAGCGTCGGGTCTTTGCGCTTTCGGCTCACCGACGCATCCCCACATAGCGCTTGTCAGCGGCAACCTCATTGAACCGTTTGCGAAGATCGGCCGGCGCCGCGCCCATCCATTCCGACATCTTGTTGATGGCCGCCGTCAGAAGCCCGTTCCATTCCTCCTGGGGAAGGCTCTCATAGGAGATCGAGGCCGCCTCCACCTTCATGGTCCCGTCACGCTGTTTGACTGTCTCCGTGTGCCCCAACGCGATCTTGACGTCCTTGTCGATCGTCCTCGGCGGGCAGTCGAAGTGCTCGGCCACGATCGTCACCAGCGCCCACCAGAGGCGAAGCTGGCGCGGATTCCGCGCGCCCCTGGTCTCGGCGATGAAATGGCCGCCGTCGCGCTGCGCTCGCAAGAACTCCAACGAGCGCTCATCGGCCGGAACGGCGCGTGCGCCATCCCTGATCCATACCCCCTTCACCATCCCCCTACTCCTGCTGCACTCGCTCGATGTGGTGGTCGAGGAGATCGGAGGCGGCCTGCCACGTCTGCTCGCTGACGCTGTTCTGGTACGGCGTCATGTGCTCGATCTGCGCGTCGGCAAGCTCGGACATGTCGGTAGCGGCCTCGAACCTGCCGCTCAGGTTGGCAAGCCATTGCCGCTCGCTGGGGACGTGAGGCGCTTGCTCGACGCCGCCGATCATCTCGTCATCGGGCGCGGGCGGGTCATCGTTGACCACCTGTGCCGTACCGGTGGTCTCCTCGGAGGGAGCCGGAGGGCCACTCTCGTCATTGGCTGGCGGCGGCGGATCGGACTCCTCGCTCGATTGCGGGCTGGGCTGCCGCGCGCGGACGACATCCTCCTGTTCCTCGGCAAGCGAGAGACCCTTCAGCACGTCTGCGAAGCCGTCACGAAGGGCGAACGCGCGAGCGCGCATCTTGAGCATGCGCTTGGTATAGGCCTTCCACGGGCCATCCTTGCTCAGCAGACCGGCCTTCTTGGCGTCGGCCATCGAGAACTCGCCGCGCACCACCTTCGAGCGGCCCTTGCGCTTGAGGACGCAAACAGCCTTGTAGCCGTCGGCTCCCTCCTGCCCCTCGTAGAACTCGTCCATGTCGTCGAGGAGACCGGACGATTGAATCAGCGCGAGCGCGCCGTCTCCCCAAATCGACGGTCGGCCGTTGATGACCGCGATCGATTGCAGGGCCATCATCGGCGGCAGGCCAACCTCGAGGCCGTGCAGGATCGCGATGGTACATTTCTCGACGGTCTCCAGGGACCGAGGGGCCATTTGCGCCCTGACGACCGCAGTCGCGATCCGCCAGGCGCCGTCGAAGTCGGTCGGCACGATGGCACGTGGAGAGTTGCCGGCGACCAGCGGCGGCCTTGGGGCACGCGGTTGCTCCTCGGCAACCACAAGAGCGGTAGCAGCTTCAGCCATTGGCGCGAATCTCCTCGACATGGGCGTGGTGGTGGACTTCGGGCGTCAGGTCGACGCCCTGGGATTTGAGGTAGAGCCAGACGTCGAGCGCATCGCGCGCGTCCTTGATCGCGCCGTGGGCGCCGTCGTTGGACAGGCCGAGCACCTGCCGGCAGCGTTCGAGGCTGGGCCAGCCTTTCTTGCCGCCATCCTTCAGGATCACCCCGTTCGCCTTGCGCATGACGCAAACATTGTGGGTCTCCTCGAACAAGTCGGGCATGTCGGCGCGGCGGAGCTCGGCTCGCATCTGCTTGCAGTCGAACTGTGCATTGAAAGCAATGACATGCCGGCCGGAGAGGATCGCCTGAGAGTAGGCTTCCAGCGCATCCCGGACGGGCACGCCATGGGTCCGCAGGAAATCGTCCGTGAGGCCATTCTTCTCGGTCGCCTCGGGCTGCATCGCCCAGCCGTCGGGGATGATGAAGAAGCTATGCTCGCCCTCGATGATCCCTTCCTCATCGATCAGAATCATTGCGAACTGCGCGAGGCGCGGCTGCCCCTCGGCATCCGCACTGCGCTTGAAGTCGAAGACGCCGCTGGTTTCGCAGTCGATAACAATCGCGCTCATTTTATGCTTACCTCCTCGGTTACGGTGGTTCCTGGGACTTCGATGCCGGCGCGCACTGCGCCGTTGGCGAGTCCTTGCAGGACCGCCAGAAGTTGCTTGTCGTTACGGAAGTGCTGAAACACCTTGTCGAGGTCGGTGATCACAGCGGTCTTGACGGTGGAGACGGAGGCGGCCTTGCCGGTCGCGCCCTTGATCTTGGCGGCAGGCGCTGGCGCGTTGCTGGCAATCGTCGGTGCGGCACCGCCAACGGCGTCCGGCTGTGCCGCGAGCGCCGCCTTGCGCGCGGCCTCGGCCTGGTCGCGCTTGAATTGCTCCCATGCCTTCATCGGGCCATCGCGGAGCATGTCGGCGAAGCGCTTGGCCTCCTCCTCGAGCGGCGACCAGATCTTGCCGTTGGCGTCGATCTTCTCGCGGTAGGGGCGGTTGGCTTCCTCGCGGGCCTTCTTCGCCTTGCCGGAAAGAGCGAGCAGGATCGCGCGCAGCGACTGCGCAGCTCCGGCCATGTCGTCGGAGTCGATCAGGTTGATCGGCTTGCCATCTTCGCCCCGCTTCACATAGCGGGTGAGCCCGGCCTTCGCTTGCTCCAACTCGATCTTGAGCTTGCCCTGCGGTGTCAACTCGGACGGCGGTTGACCCGCCGCCACATCTGTATGCGTTACTGCTGGCTGTGCCGGCTTGGATAGCTCGGCCGCTCCGGCCGTGGATGGCTCACCAGCTTTCGCTGCATCGGCGCCAAGGGGCTGATTTGACGCTTCGGCCGGAGCGGCCTTCTCGACGACGTGCTGGTCGGGCCAAGGCTTGCCTTCCTTGACCACCGACGTCCACGCCTCATAGGAAACGGGTTCGCGTGAGATGTAGGGCCAGTTGGCGATCGCGCGCTCCAGCGCGTCGCCCTCAATCTTCTGGCCGTTGACCTGACAGATGCAGCGCTCGCCCTGATACCAGAACGCGACGGCGTAAAGCCTCTCCTCGCCGGTCTGCTTGTTCTTGAACCGGCCGCGATAGAAGCCGGTCATGGGCTCGCCGTCGTGGATCGGATGCCGCTGGCCTTTCAGCGCGGCCTTCCACCAGTCGTGCTTGGTCTTGTCGAAGGTGATGTTAGCAGGCGCGTTCATGGTGAAGCCTCTCTTGAATTGCGGTGGTGAGATCGGCGCGCGCCGCGAATTTCAGGCCGCATTTCCGCGCGTGCGCGGCTTGCGCCAGATAGATCGCGTGCATGCGGTTGCTCTGAGCGGAGAAAGCGGCGTAATCGAACCTGCCCTTGGGAAAGAGGTAGGTCGGCGGCCTCATCAGCGATGCCGTGTAAGTGCCGTCGTCGAAGATGTTGACCATGCGGCGGCCGACGCGAACCTTGATGACGTGGCGGCTATCGTCGAGGATCGAGGGAGCCTCGAAATTGAGGATTCCGCGCGCGCGCAGACGGCGGCAGAAGCGGACCGCGTGCTTCGCCAAGGCGGGCGCCTTTGAGGGGCTCCCTACGGGGACTTCGAGGAGGTGGATGGTCAAAAGATCACCTCCTCATCGTCATTCGATCCATCGTGCTCGGCGAGCCGGGCAGCGGCCTTATCCTCGCGACGCTCGCGCGCGGCGTCGTTGATGACCTGCGCGAGCCGTTCGGCGAGCACGGCATCGTCCATAAAGAACGTGACCGTGTGATAGGTCTGCGAACCTTTGACGTAGACCTGCAAGGCGAGAGTCGGGATCGACGGATTGTGGTCGGCGCCGATGTCCGTGACGTAGTGGATGGAGGTGCTGGTGCTCATTGCAGCGCCTCCCCAACGTAGTAGTGCATCGCGACCACGCCGGCCTCGTAAGGCTCGGTGCACATCTCCATCGCCATCTCGTCGGCGACCTCGGCGGTCTGGCACTCAAAGACGCAGCCGATGCGCCAAGCACCCTGCTCCGTGCATTCGAGGATGACGGCCCGGAACGGATAGGCCGGATCGGCGGGGGCCCGTACGCGCCCGCCGGCGGCTTGGAGGGAACAAAGAATGTGGGACGCTCCAGCCAGTGGAGTGACGACCTGTTCGACCTGGGGTATGTGAGACATGTGAAGCCACCTTTTGGACATTTATTGTCAAGATTGCCCCTTGACATGTCCAAAGATAGACATTAGGACCCATCATGTCAACCACGAAATGTCCAAATTCGCCACATGGTGCTAACTTCTGCATATCAAACGTCCAGGCGGAGGCCTAACATGGCCAAGCCGCAGGTCGTCACGGAAATGCAGATTTGGATGTTAGAGCAGGGCCTTAGGGACCCTGACGTGGCTGAGAAGCTGACTCAGCAGATGGGAAAGTCCATCAGCGCGAGGCAGGTGTTCCGGTGGCGGAAGGGTCTTTCCTATCCCCGACCGGCGCACGCCATGGCGCTGGAAACGTTGTCAAGCGGGCGCGTAACTGCCCGAACCTTTGCTGAGGCGGCCCTGAAGAAGCCAGGGGAACCGTCTGATGGAACTAACGAAAGCTGATCTAAGACAGTCGCTTTGCGGCCCATGCGATTATGCCGCCCAGGAACATCGCGACGACAATTCCTGGGCCAAGGAGCAGGCCAGCGATGGCTGCTACTTTGATCGAGTAGCCGGACGCAAGCCATCCGATCGTGCCAAGCACGAATACGGCTACGGACGAAATGAAGATCCTGCCCCAACCGGCAGGATCGAGCAGGTCACGCATGCGGCGCTCCTTCAGGGGGCCGCATAATGGCAGTCGATCCGCAAAAAATCGAGCAGCAGCTCGCGACCATGATCGCCGATCTGGCGCCATTCTGCGACGGCTCGTCCCCCAACAACGTCCTCGCGCGCATGCAATCGCAGGTAATTCCGGCCTTCATCCGCTGGAAAACCCAAGAAATGGAGCGTGGAAGCGACGAGAACAGCGTCCTGAACGCGTTCGTCGCTCTGGCATCGTCCCAGCTCGTCAGTCTGGTCTGCGAGGTCGTCGGCTCGACCGACACCGGTGATGACCACTTCAAGGTCGCCAATACGGTCCTTCTGGCCGTCGGCGAGGAGATCGGCGCGATCCTGTCGGGCAACCGGCAGATGGCGTCCTACAGTGTAGCGGCGGAGCGCACGCACTGATGGTGCAGAACCGCTCTAGCGCCGTGATGCAGCAGCGCACCGAGGCGATCGACGCCTTGGACGACTTTCCGACGCCACCATGGGCCACGCGCGCGGCAATCGAACTGTTGGAGCCGCTGTGGGATCGGTGGAGTCCGGTGCCGCTCCGCGCGCTGGACGCTCGCGAGCCCTGCGCCAATCGCGGCTACATGGTGCGTCCTCTGCGCGAGCGCTTCGCCAAGGTGATCGCCTCCGACGTCCACGACTACGGGGCTGGTTTCCCACTGGGGGACTACCTATTCCCCGGTGAGATGGAGCCGGCAAACATCGTCTGCATGAACCCGCCCTTCAACATGGGCCCGGAGTTCATCCTCAAAAGCTTCGAAACGCCTGGTTGGCTTGCAACCGCAGCGATCGTGCGCACGAGCTTCCTCGAAGGGAAAACTCGGTATGAGCGGCTGTTCTCACAGCGACCGCCGACGCTGATCGCGCAGCATGTCGAGCGTGTGATCATGCACAAGGGCACCGTGCGAGATCCCGACAAACTCTATTGGGACGGCGCGCAGTGGAAGAAGCCGTCGACCGCGACCAGCTACTGCTGGCTGTTTTGGCTGGATGAAGTCCCGCCACAACCCTTCGCCTGGATACCACCGTGCCGTCGTCGCCTTGAGCGGCCGGGAGACTACGACAACATCACCATCGAGGCATCAAATCGTCTGTCGGACGGGGGCCAAGCATGTACGAACTCGCAGGAGCTTTTGTAGCGGGCGTTGTGTTGGGTGGCGTTGCGTTTGGGTTGATGGGTGTCGCGTTCGGCTGGGACTATGGATTCGTCGCAGGCAGGATCGCCGAGCGCAGGGCGCCGGACGCTATCGCGATGCACGATGGCCTCGGTGAGGTGTCGTGATGCGTAGAGAACCCGTCGCCCGCATCATCAAGAAGGTCGATCACTGGCCGCTCGCCGATCGCCGCCAGCATCTGATCCAAGTTCTCGAGCACGAGAAGGGCCGGCATCGCCGCCGCCTCCTCTGTGACGCGCTCAAGGATCTGACCACCCGCGTGCTGAAACAAGAGTTGCGAGGCAGGCGGCAGTGAGCCGCAGGCCTTCACTCCCAGCAGATGTGCTTCTAACTACAGGGGAATTTTAAATGGACAAGATTGATCAGGAATTGCGTGACGCTCTCGAAAAGTCGATTGCAGAAGGCGTGTCCGAACAGGCCATGACGAGCTTCACCAAGCAGATCAAGGATCTGTCGGCCGAGTTCGAGGACTCGCTGATGTGGTCGCTCAAGGACAATCTCGCCTACAATCTGGCGTCCTGGGTTGCCGACATGGCCGAGCGTGCCGTCGAACAGATGTTGAGCGGCAACGACGATCAGATGCGCCGCTACCTGTCGTGCGACAAGCGCGGCCCTGACGGACAATATATCGGCTGGACCGGCCGCAGCGATGGCTACGGCGCCGATCGACGCTCGGAAGATCAGCACCCCGTTATCCATGGCCGACTGTTCGAGCAAGGCGCCCTTGCCCTGCGCAAGAAGGTCGCAGAGGCCAACGAGAACCTGATCAGAGACGAGCGCATTCGTGACTTGGAAGATCAGGTCAAATCGCTGGTTGCTCAGGTCAACAAAGCCAATTCAGAGCGCGAGAACATGTGGCAGCGCCTGCGCGACGCGCGGATCGACGCGTAGCCATTCGCACATGGACGCAGAAAGAAACCATGCCTCGTGAACCGAAGCCGACCTTTGATCCGGCCTATATCCGCGACCTGTCGGAGAAGGTCTATCGCATCCGCCTTGAGCAGGAATGCGCTGGCAACGTCGATCGCATGCTCGCGAAGGACGAGGACGGCGGCGAGAAGCTGCGCAACCGCGCCGGCCAGTACGATCCGCTGACGCGTGTCTATCTCGAAGTTTTGGGTTTCACACCGGGGGAAGAGGCATGAGCCAGCGCGATTCCGGATACGCGCGGAAGGAGCGCGACCTCTACGAGACCCCAGAGTGGGCCACGCAGGCGCTCGTCCCGCACATCAACAATCGGCTGACGCCAACCGAGATCGTTTTCGAGCCAGCATGCGGTAGCGGCAAGATGGTCCGTGCGCTGGAGGCGGCCGGATTCCGGGTAACCGCCGCCGACATCGATCAGGGCTACGACTTCCTCTCTTTCAACGGGACCGCCCCGGACGCCATTGTCACCAACCCTCCCTATGAACTGGCAACGGAGTTCATAGATCACGCACTCCGGATCACGGAGGAGCGCAAAGGCATCGTTGCGATGCTACTGCGCACTGACTTCGACCACGCCAAGACGCGTGGGCGTCTCTTCGGGGATCATCCGGCATTTCACCGAAAGATCGTCCTCACCAAGCGCATCCGCTGGTTCGAGGACTCGAAGGGTTCGCCATCGTTCAATCACGCCTGGTTCATTTGGGACTGGCGGCATCAGGGAGCGCCGACACTGGCGTATGCACCATGACCGATCGCTCGGACTCACATGCCCAAGATGCTAACGCCTGTCCCATTCCACCAGATACGGAGGAAGAATTGCTCGAAACGATCAGTGTGCTGATGGAGCAGATTGAAGACCTGCGAGATGCACTAGGGAAGATCGCCGACCATGAATACTCAGACGCTGATTGTATCTCTGACGGCACCATAGCGCCCGGCATCGAAGGCGTGTGGCAAGCAATTGCTCGCCGCGCTCTCGCGAGGAGGTACACAGCCACTCGCACACCGGCAGGATGCTCGGACATCGAAACGGCGTTTGCTGACGTCTGCGAGCAGTTGGGGTGCAAACGGGACAACGAGGACGCCTTACGGGCCATCCTTGACCTGCAAACCGCGCTGACTGATTGCAACCGAGATTGGAATGCCGCGATGCTCCGCGCGCAACGGGCGGAAGCACAGGTCGAGAGATGGCGGCCCTTGCTGGAGACGGCGGCCCGCATGCTGAAGCATGACGAGTTCGGTTCCGCGCGTAGTCTTTCCAGAGAGATTACCTCCGCGCTCACATCGACGGATGGAGCTGGCAAATGAGGCCCCATCCATCCGAGTGCCGGCATTGCGAGTACGACCGCCGCTTCCCTGAGACATCTGCTGGCGGCTGGCTCTACTTCGGCAACAACGGGCCTTATGTCCCATGCCCGTGCTGCAACGATGACGGCTCGTTTGCCTTCGACGCTGCGTCAATCCCTTCAACGGAGCGGCAGGATGGCTGAGCGAATCCAGCGCAAGCGCACCAAGGGCTGGCGCATGCCCGAGAACACGGTCTACGTCGGCCGCCCGAGCAATCGCTGGGGCAATCCATTCGTTGTTTCGCCGGACCATCCAGACCTCGCGCATTATGCCGACTACACCAAGAACGTCGATCTCTGGACGAATTGGCCCGTGAAGGACGCAGAGACAGCAGTCCGCGCCTTCCGCGAGATGCGCTGCACGGAATCGTTCGTGAAGACGGCCAGGAGCGCCCTTCGTGGCAAGAATCTCGCTTGCTGGTGCAAGGCTGGCTCACCTTGCCACGCCGATGTTCTGCTCGAAATCGCGAACGGGCCTTCGATCCCTCCGCAAGAACGTCGAGGTGAAACATGAGCGACGAATCTGACCACCTGATCGAACAAGCTGAGTTGGCCGCATGGGATCAAGCCAAAGCCGATCACGACGAGATCGACAGGCGCGTCGATCTGCTTGAGCAATGGATTCGCGAAACGATTTCGGCTTGGAAGCGCGGAGACATCAAAACTGCGCACATTCAGCGCGGCCAACTTTTGCTGAATGACTAGCATGCAGCATATCCCACATGAGCGGCAGCCCACCTAATCCACCAACCAAGCGAAAGGAGAAAACCATGTCTTGGTATTTGAGCATCTCTGGAAAGTCGTCGAAACTCGGCGAGGTCATCAAGGACAAGTTCGTGAGCACCGGAGGTTGTCCGAAGGGGACGGCCGAAGAGGCTGCGAAGAACGCCCTTGGCGACGTGGCTGAAACGCTGTGCAAAAGCTTCATGGCCGATACCGCCGTCTCGATCACGGCGTCGGGCTCGGCCTGGAACGAGGGCGACAAGGCGCGCTCGCAGACCTGCGAGTTCAAGTTCGTCACCCACGGCGAATTCGTCGAGTAGGCCGGCGGCGATGGCGACCAATCCTCCATGCCATCCCTGCCCGTATTGCGGCGGTCAGCTCGAATGGGAAGTGGTGCCTCATCACCGCGAACCATGGGAGCCGCCACGGTTTGGGCCAACGGATTGGCGCCAGTTGCCTCACGAGTGCCCGCCGGGAGCCGTTGAAAAATGGCTCTCGGAGGCTCTTGAGCGCGGGAAGAAAGAGGCCAAGCCCATCTTCACGCACATTTCCCAAGGGCGAGGGCCTACTTCTCCAGCTTCCGGCGACGCTTCAGCTCGCGGTCAATCGCCTCGCGAATGAAGGCCGCCATGCCCTGCTCACCCACAAGCTCGCGAATTTCCTCCCGAACCTCCTCCGAGAGTCGGACTTGTGTCGGCTTGATCTGCATCGGTGGGCGGCCCATGAAAATAATCTCCCTAAAAGCGGTATCGCTTATTGACAGCATAACCGATACCGCTTATAACTGCAACATCAGATAACGGGAGACCGACATGACCCAATCTCAGAAGATCGCCGCCGAACTGCTCCAGATGAACCGGGACGCGCTGGCCGCCCTAGTCGTGCTCGGCGCCAAGTCCGGCAATGTGTTGGAGTTCATCTCCAACGAGACCGACCGCTTCGTGGTCGCTCGCATGCTTGGCACGGTGCGCTGATATCCACCCAAGAGCTGCATCCTAAAGGTGAAACATGATCGTCCAAATTCCCGTCATGATCGTCTTCGACTGCGATAAGAGCATCCTCAACCACGCGCGCGCCGCTGGCGATAGGTTCTTCACCCTGAAATACGACACAGATCCGAATAGTGGTTACCAGTCATCCTATTGCGACCACTACCCGCCGCATAAGCGCTCAGTGTTCTACCCAGACGCAGGCGGGATCATAGCCGGTCTGCTTACGCGAGAAATCGATAGGGAGATCGCCCGCCGCGCGGCCGAATCCCCTGAATCGTATTGCTTTGAGGAGGACGGGCGATGAGCAACGCTGCATTGGAACGATATGAGGCCGGCCTTCTGAGCGATTACGGCGGCGGCAATGTTGAATGGTGGCATGACTATATCAGGGCCGAACTTGATCATGCTCATTACTATTATCAGTCTCAGATGTCTTCGAGCGATGACTCCGCGCAAGATGCGGAGACGCGCGAAGGGCTCCTATTCCTCGCGTCCGAATTGGAAGCCTTCCACGACTGCGCTGATGGCCATGTGTTCGCTGGCAACGGACATTTCAGGCTTCAGTGCAGTTCCGAATCCGAGCAGCAGCGCCTCAATCTGAGGGCCGTCCTGCGCGAGGCCGCCACCGCCATTCGGACGCTAGCCTCTCAGTCACCGGCACAATTCCACGGCGCGCAGTGCCCGACTTATCCGAACTGCACGGGCGGGTGCGGACTCGGCTGCACCAAGGAGCATGCACCGGCAGCGAGCGAAGAAGACGAACTGGGGCTGCGCGACCTTGGGGAATCCTTCCTCGCTGAATACGAGCGAGCGGTTAAAGACGGATGTCTCAAGAACTTCGTCTGCGCCGAGAGCCCGGTTGAGGTGCTGTGGCATCTCATTAACGAGCTCGACGAGCTTCGCCTAGAACGCGACCAGACCCGCACCCAGCTCGAAGAACTGACCGCGCAGCGTGATGCCCTGAATGGGGACGTCCACCAGCTAGGCCAACAGGTCGAGGGACAGAAGCGGGTTCTGGATTGGGTCAGGGCTTGGGTTGACAATCCGGCCGATAGCTACGCGCCGGGCGCGGTAAACGGGTTCTTTCTCAGGACATCGGACATGATCGACGCGCTTAGCCAGCCGATCACATCGGACGGAGCCGCCAAGTGACAATGAGCAACCTAATCTGGATTGGGAACACGCTCTATCCCCGATGGGTCGTCTTTGCCGTCGTGCTTGGCGTGCTCCTCGCCCTTGCGGCCTTCACCTCGTTCATGGCGGAGAAGACTCAGTGACCGATATCATCGAGCGGCTCAGAGACGCCAGTTACCAGAATGCTCCGTCCCGGTGTTTCGAGGCCGCGGTAGAAATCGAACGTCTTCGCCTCTCATTGCGAGAACTCTATGCAATGGTCAAAGGCGAATGTCCTTCGCTTTTGAACGAGGATTCCGGCGGGAATGCTCGGCTCGATGCTCAGATCGGAGCCCTGCTCGGTCAGTCGCACATTCCGTCCACCGACGCAGAAGTAGCCGACCCGGAAGCGTGGATGCGGGAAGACGGATCTGCTGCCACGGTAAATCCGATGATCGCGGCCGGTTGGAAAAGTCAGGGTGTGGGCTGCGTGCCCCTCTACAGGCGTTCGCACATTCACGATGACCGCACGGCTGCCGCCGACGGTGCCCCATGAGTTCTCTGCCCGATCGCCGCTCATCACCCGCGCCGTCGGGCTGGGGAGCCTCACAGGGGTGGCCGGAATTGGCCGCTCGTTGCCGCCCTCGCCTTCACCGCTATCCTCTGGACGCTCCTCATTGCCTGCGCGAGCCGCTTCACATGACCGAGACCCGCATTGTGCCATGTCCCGACTGCGGTGGCGACGCAGGCCATGCCATCCCCATGGACATCGACCGCCGAGACGGATCCCTGATCGAGCGCTGGCAACCCTGCGTCGGCTGTGAGGCCACTGGAGAGGTGGAGATCGAACTTGAGCCGGTCGTGCTCGACGACATCGCGATAATCCCGCCTGGACCGTGGATCGATCCGCACCAACCCGGCGCCGACGCAATCACCACTTCCTCTACTGTCCGCATCTCCCATATCGAGATGCCATACCATGAGTGGGACCTCTACTCCTCTCTCCTCTCCCGGAGGAGCCCTTGGCTTTCCCGCTGGTTCAGCGCCCTCGTCGAGGACGCTGGAAGCGGTCCCTAGCCATACTCCGTAGAATTGCGGAGTGTTTCACATGAAAGTGCGAATTGCTTCACATAACAGTTGTGACAGCGGTAGCATTCTCTTTGGTCCACTACCGCGAGCCAAGGGTAAAAGTGGCATCTGTGGATTATCCTGTGAACTTGACTCGCGCGTTTCATTTGTAAGTTGCGTTTCGTGAGTCTCAGCGCGAAACATTGAGACACCATCACGCGACGTTGATTCGCAGAGAAGCAAGCCTGACAACGGGCCATCCTGTGGAGCGGCGTTTCATATCGGGCGGGGGCGTCCACCATGGCTACGGTAAGCAACGTGCTTACGCGTGCGGCCATTCTCCTCGAGCGAGGAGTATGCCGCGGCGCGAATGCCAGACTTCCTGACGGCAAGCCTTGCGGGGTCTTTGACCAGCGCGCGGCGTCTCATTCGATGTACGGGGCGCTGTGCTCCGTGCTGGGCCCCGGGCTCGGGGATGACAAGGCGCTTCAAGCCAGTCCCGCGTGGAAGCTGATCTCGCTTCGAGCCTGGGCTGCCCTGCCTGAGAACGCGCAGGGCCGCATGGAGTATGCGCTCCATGACCTGAATGACGTGCTCCCCTTCCACCAGCCGACGAAGCTGTTCCGCGAATGGGCGGCTGACGAGGAGATCGTCGCGCTTGGGGAGTGGGTCTAATGCGCTACACCGTTGAGGAGGCCGCCAAGATCATGCGCAAGACGGAGCGCTGGTTGAACGAATGGCTGCGTGCCAACCCTGTGGATTCGAACGGAGAGCCCTTCTTTACCCCGGCTGGGCGGGACAAAATCCTGCTCTCGACCGACATCACGCGGATCGAGCATGCACTCAGGGGGCAACTGAAATGCCGTTATACCTCCGGCCGCCGCGCGCCGGTAAAACGCCGAATTATGAAATCCGGGGTACCTACCTCGGAGTCCGAGTGGAACGTAGCTGCGGAACTCCTAAACGAGCCGTCGCTGAAGATCAGAAACGGGAGGCCGAGCGCTGCATCGAGAAGTATGGGCAATATCCAGCGCCCCTCGTTGAGCCTGGTCGACAGGAGCCCACGTTCTTGAGCGCCTCCATCTCCTATCTGACCGGTGGTGGCTCGCGCAGGCATGTGGCCAAGCTCGTGGCCCATTTCGGCGAGACGCCCTTGTCGCAGATGACCCAGGAGGCGATCGACGGCGCCGCCTCCGCGATCTACCCGCACATCGATGCCCAAACCCAAGGCGGCACGATCAACGCCTACATCCACACGCCGGTCTCTGCGATCATGCATCACGTGCTAGGCGACAACTGCCCGACGATCCGCCGCCCCAAGGGCGCCGGCGGCCGTCCCCGCGTTGTGTTCATGTGGCCCGAGGACGCCCGCGCCATCATTGCCGAGGCCGACCAGATCGACGAGGAGTTCGGCCTGTACCTGCGCGTGCTGATCTACACCGGCATGCGGAAGGGCGAGGCGCAGGACATTCTGGCGGCTGACGTGCGGCCCGAGGAGCGCTCGGCATGGCTGCGCGATTCCAAGAACGAGGATCCGCGGATGCTCAAGCTGCGGCTTGAGCTGGTCGGCCCGCTGCTCGCGCATCTGGCCCGCCATCCCGATCGCGTGCACTTCTTCCGCTGGCGCGGCAACGCCTACCTCTACTGGCTGCTGAAGCGCGCCCGGATGGCCGCCTGCGGCCTGCCCTGTCCCAAGTATTGGACCAAGGGCTGGGAGGAGCCGGAATACCGGCTGCGCTTCGTCACCTTCCATGTGTTCCGCCATTCCTGGGCGACGTGGATGCGTCGGTATGGCGGGGCTGACGTGCAAGGGCTAGCTGCGACCGGCAACTGGCGTAATGTGCGCAGTGCCGAACGCTATTCCCATGTGGTCGCCAGCGAAGAATGGAACCGCGTGGACAATCTGCCCTCCATGGATGTCATGGCGGGGAATGTGCGGGGAAAGGCGGCAGGCGGATGAATTTCATCAATAAAAACAATGCCGAGTGCAATCCATGCAAGAACACACCAAATCGTCCACGCTCGAGAACGCTATTGCACTGCAAAAATATGGCGTCGGGCAACCGGTCCGCCGCAAGGAGGACGACACGCTGGTGCGCGGCAAGGGCCGCTACACCGACGACTTCAACCTCTCCGGCCAGGCCTATGCCGTGGTCGTCCGCTCCACTCATGCCCACGGCGTCATCCGCGGCATCGGCCTTGATGCCGCCAAAGCGATGCCGGGCGTGCTGGGGGCGTGGACCGGCAAGGATCTCGATGCCGCCGGCTACGGCCCCTTCACCTGCGGCCTGCCGTTGAAGAGCCGCGACGGCTCGCCTTTGCTCCAGACCAACCGCCAGCCGCTCGCCACCGACAAGGTCCGCTTCGTCGGCGATCCCGTTGCTTTCGTGGTGGCGGAGACGCTGGCGCAGGCGCGCGACGCGGCCGAAGCGGTTGAGCTCGATATCGAGCCGCTGCCCGCGGTGACCGATCCCGAGGAAGCGGCCAAGCCAGGCGCGCCCCAGCTTTACGACCACATCCCCAACAATGTCGCGCTCGACTACCACTATGGCGACATGGACAAGGTCAACGCGGCCTTTGCCAGCGCCGCCCACGTCACCAAGATCGACATCGAGAACACCCGCGTCGCCGTGGTCTCGATGGAGCCGCGCGTTGGGCTAGCCTCCTACGACAAGAAGACCGAGCGCTACACGCTTCAGGTACCGACGCAGGGCGTCGCCGGCAACCGCGCCAATCTCGCCAAGAACCTGAAGGTGCCGAACGAGAAGGTGCGCATCCTCACCGCCAATGTCGGCGGCTCCTTCGGCATGAAGAACATCAACTATCCCGAATACATGTGCATCCTGTACGCGGCGAAGGCACTGGGACGGCCAGTGAAGTGGCTCGACGAGCGCTCCACCAGCTTCCTCTCCGACAGCCACGGCCGCGCCCAGAAGATCCACGCCGAGCTCGCGCTCGATGCCGAGGGGCATTTCCTCGCGGCAAAACTGTCCGGCTACGGCAATGTCGGCGCCTACATCACCGGCGTCGCGCCAGGGCCGCTCTCGCTGAACACCGGCAAGAACTTTTCCAGCGTCTACCGCACGCCGCTGATGGCGGTCGACATCAAGGTGGTGCTGACCAACACCACGCTGATGGGCGCCTATCGCGGCGCCGGCCGGCCCGAAGCGAATTATTACATGGAGCGGCTGATCGACCGCGCTGCCGACGAGATGGGCATCAACCGCCTGACCTTGCGCAAGCGCAACTTCATCAAGCCGAACCAGATGCCGTTCCCGGCTTCTTCCGGCGTCACTTACGACAGCGGCGACTTCCAGGCGGTGTTCAACAAGGCGCTCGAAATCTCGGATCACGAGAATTTCGCCAGGCGCAAGAAGGAGAGCAAGAAGGCCGGCAAGCTGCGCGGCATCGCCGTCGGCTCCTATCTCGAGGTCACCGCGCCGCCGAGCCCCGAGCTCGGCAAGATCGTGTTCGATCCCGACGGCACCGTGCAGCTCATCACCGGCACGCTCGATTACGGCCAGGGCCATGCGACGCCGTTCGCGCAGGTTTTATGCGAGCAGCTCGGCGTCCCCTTCGAGAGCGTCAAGCTGGTGCAGGGCGACAGCGATATCGTCCACACCGGCAACGGCACCGGCGGCTCGCGCTCGATCACCGCGAGCGGCCAGGCCATCGTAGGGGCGGCAAAGCTCGTCATCGAGAAAGGTAAGCGCGCAGCAGCGCATATCCTCGAAGCGTCCGAAGCCGACATCGAGTTCGCTGATGGCAGCTTCACCATCGCCGGCACCGACCGCAGCATCGACATCATGGAGCTCGCCAGACGCCTGCATGACGGCAAGGTACCGGAGGGCGTGCCCGACTCGCTCGACGTCGATCACACCAGCGAACCTGTCGCCTCGGCGTTCCCGAACGGCTGTCACGTCGCGGAGGTCGAGATCGACCCGGAGACCGGCGTGGTGCAGATCGTGCGCTATAGCGCCGTCAACGATTTCGGCACGGTGATCAACCCGATTCTGGTCGCGGGCCAGCTCCACGGCGGCGTGGTCCAGGGCATCGGCCAGGCGCTGATGGAGCACATCCGCTACGACGAGAGCGGCCAGCCGATCACGGGCTCGCTGATGGACTACGCCCTGCCCCGCGCCGAGGACGTGCCGTTCATGACGGTCGGCGACCACCCGGTGCCGGCCACGACCAATCCACTCGGCAGCAAGGGCTGCGGCGAAGCCGGCTGCGCCGGTAGCCTGTCGACCGTGGTGAACGCCGTGCTCGATGCGCTCTCCGACTATGGGATCAAGCACATCGACATGCCGCTGACCCCGGAGCGGGTGTGGCGCGCGATTCAGGACGCGAAGGGGAAGGCGTAAAGGGCGCGCACTCTTTCCGCCGTCATGGCCGGGTTTGTCCCGGCCACCCATGCGTCGGCCACAAGGCACGAAGAACGTGGATGCCCGGGACAAGCCCGGGCATGACGATGTGGATACAGCGCGGCTTTCCCGCGCTACGCCGCGGCCTGCTCGCGCGGTTGATAGATCGCGGTGTGCCGGCAGTGGGCGAGCGGAGTGATTCCGTTGGCGACGACCAGGGAGTCGAGCTCGACGAAGCGGTGGCCCTTCTTCTCGTAATTGGCCGTGACTTTCGCACGTGCCGCGATCTCGTCACCGGCGCGCGCCGCGGATAGCAGCTGCATGCGGCTGCCGACGTGAATCCACGGACCCAGAATGGTGTTGTCGACGAGGACGCGGTTCATCACCCGCTGGATCAGGCCGGGGTGGCCGAGCCCTTCGCGCGCGAAGATCGGATCGCTCTCCCTGATGTCGGCGAGGTAATCTGCCGCATCCTGTCCGGCCCAGCGGCGCGGCGCCGTGCCGAGCCATTTGCCGGCTTCGAAGGTCGCCGGGCTAACCGGCTTGCGCTCCGCGACAGCGGGGACCTCGATATAATCACCCAATGACACCGTCGGCGCCTCCGCCGGCAGCGACGCTGTCCCCGTCGCGCAAAGTTCGGTGCGGCTGAACACCTCGATCGTGAGCAGGCCATTGTGCTCGGTGGCGTCGACATCGGCGGTCTCGCCGTCATAGACCGGCTTGATGAAGCGGGCCTCGACCAGCCCGCGCGACAGGAAATCGCGGCCCCAGCGTGCGATCGGCACGTGCATCATGTAGGCGAAGACGTCGACGCCGGGGACCAGCCCGCCTTCAAATCCGAAGCGGCGCGCCACCGTGTCGTCATGCATCTTGTTTTCGGACTGCTTTGCGGTGTTGTAGGCCTCGACGCGGTAGGTTTCGAGCCGGTTCGGCATGGCTGGCCTTCCCTGTTTTTGTTGTTTCGGGGCCAATCGTAGGCCCCGGGGAACAGCGGTCAATCCCCTCGCCTTTGCGATCCGAATGGGGTACCACGCGGCGAATGACCAACACCCCCACCCGCATCTATGTCGATGCCGACGCCTGCCCGGTGAAGGACGAGATTTATCGCGTCGCGATCCGGCACGGCGTGCCCGTGAGCGTGGTCGCCGGCAACTTTATTCGTGTGCCGCAGGACCCGCTGATCGAGCGCATCGCCGCAGGTAGCGGCATGGACGCGGCCGACGACTGGATCGCGGAACGCGCCAAACCCGGCGACATCGTGGTGACATCAGACATCCCGTTGGCGAGCCGCTGCGTGAAGGTGGGCGCCGACGTGATCGCGCCGAACGGCAAGCCCTTCACGGAAGAGTCGATCGGCATGACTCTGGCAGTGCGCAATCTGATGACGGACCTGCGCTCCGCGGGCGAAGTCACCGGCGGCCCGCGCTCGTTCTCGCCCCGCGACCGCTCCGCCTTCCTTTCGGCGCTCGACCAGACGCTGCGCCGGATCCAGCGCCGCCGCGCCGACCAGACCGCAACGAGTCAGGGCTGACGATGGCGCCCCCGCTGATCCAACTGAAAGACATCAGGCTGACCTTTGGCGGCACGCCGCTGCTGTCGGGCGTCGAGCTCAACGTCGCGCCAGGCGAGCGCGTCTGCCTGATCGGCCGCAACGGCTCGGGTAAATCGACGCTGCTCAAGATCGCGGCCGGCCTCGTCGAGCCCGATTCCGGCACGCGCTTCGTGCAGCCCGGCGCGACCGTCCGCTATTTGCCGCAGGAGCCTGACTTTGGCGAGCACAAGACCTCGCTTGCTTATGTCGAGTCCGGCCTTGCACCGGGCGACGACCATCACCAGGCCCGCTATCTCCTCGAGCAGCTTGGCCTCACCGGAGACGAGAACCCGCACGATCTCTCCGGCGGCGAGGCGCGTCGCGCCGCGCTCGCCTGCGTGCTGGCGCCCTCGCCCGACATATTGCTGCTGGACGAGCCCACCAACCATCTCGACCTCTCCACCATCGAGTGGCTGGAGCAGGAGCTCGACAGCCGCCGTAGCGCGCTGGTCTTGATCAGCCACGACCGCCGCTTCCTCACCAATCTCTCGCGCTCGACCGCATGGCTCGATCGCGGCAGGATCAAGCAGATCGATCGCGGCTTCGCCTCGTTCGAGACCTGGCGCGACGAGGTGCTGGCCGAAGAAGAGCGCGACCAGCACAAGCTCGACCGCAAGATCGTCGACGAGGAGCACTGGCTGCGCCACGGCGTCTCCGGACGGCGCAAGCGCAACGTCAAGCGCCTCGCCAATCTGCACGCGCTGCGCGCCCAGCGCCGTAACTATCGTGGCACCTCCGGCAGCGCCAATCTGGCGGCGGCGGAAGCGGAGCAATCCGGCAAGCTGGTGATCGAGGCCAAGGGCATCAGCAAGGCCTATGGCGAGCGGAAGATCGTCGAGAACTTTTCGACCCGCATCCAGCGCGGCGACCGGCTCGGCATCATCGGGCCGAACGGCGCCGGCAAGACAACGCTGGTCAACTTACTCACCGGCGGCCTGCAGCCGGACTCTGGGACGGTGCGGCTTGGCGCCAATCTGGAGATGGCAACGCTCGATCAGCACCGCGAAAGCCTCGATCCCAAATCGACGCTGGCCGAAGCGCTGACGGGCGGCCGCGGCGATCATGTCATGGTCGGCGGCAAGCCGAAGCATGTCGTCGGCTACATGAAGGACTTCCTGTTCGCGCAGGAGCAGCGCGGCACGCCGCTCGACGTGCTCTCCGGCGGTGAGCGCGGCCGGCTGATGCTGGCCCGCGCGCTGGCAAAACCGTCGAACCTCCTGGTGCTGGACGAGCCGACCAACGATCTCGATCTCGATACCCTCGATGTGCTCGAGGAGATGCTCGGCGACTACGAGGGCACCGTCATCCTGATCAGCCATGACCGCGACTTTCTCGACCGCGTCGTCACCTCCGTGATCGCGCCCGAGGGCAATGGCAAATGGATCGAGTATGCCGGCGGCTACAGCGACATGCTGAGCCAGCGCGGTGCGGACCTGAAGCGCGAGACCGCCAAGGCGCAACCGGTCGCGGAGAAGAAAGAGGAGCGCACCGTTGCTCCAGTGTCGGCGCCGAAGCGGAAGCTGAGCTTCAATGAGAAGCACGCGCTGGAAACGTTGCCGAAGAAGATGGAAACGCTTCAGGCCGATATTGCCAAGCTGCAGCGCGTGCTGGACGATCCCAATCTCTACGCCAAGGATCGCCAGAAATTCGACGACACCTCCGCTGCCATCGCCAAGGCGCATGAAGAACTGTCAGCCGCCGAAGAGCGTTGGCTCGAACTTGAAATGCTTCGCGAAGAAATAGAGCAGGCTTAGATCATGACCACCCCCCTCGCCGCAAAAATCGCCCGCGAATACGGCACGCCCTGTGCCGTCATCGACATGGACAGGGTCGAACGCAACATCGCGCGCATCCAGAAGGCCTGTGATGACGCCGGCATCGCCAACCGCCCCCACATCAAGACGCACAAGAACCCGACCATCGCCAAGATGCAGGTCGCGGCCGGCGCCAAGGGCATCACCTGCCAGAAGCTCGGCGAGGCCGAGATCATGGCGAATGCCGGCATCGACGACATCCTGATCAGCTACAACCTTCTCGGCGACGAAAAGATGGCGCGCCTCGGCGCGTTGCAGGCGAAGGCGAACATGACGGTCGCTGCCGACAATTCCACGGTCGTGGCGGGATTACCCAAGGCAGCTGCAGCATCAGGCCGTCCGCTTTCGGTTGTCGTCGAATGCGACACGGGCCGCAAGCGCGCCGGAGTCGAGACGCCGGCCGAAGCGGTCGCGCTGGCGCGCGAGATCGCCGCGTCCAAGGGGCTGCAGTTCGCCGGCTTCATGCTTTATCCGACCGAGACCGGCTGGAGCGACGCGCAGCAATTTTTCGACGAGGCGCTGGCCGGCGTGCGCGCACATGGGCTGGACGCAAAGATCGTTTCGACCGGCGGCACGCCGAACCTCGTCAACATCGGCAAGCTCAAGGGGGGCACCGAGCATCGCTTCGGCACCTACATCTACAACGACCGCATGCAGGTCGCGGCCGGCGTCGCCAGCTGGGACGATTGCGCACTGCACATCTATTCGACGGTGGTGAGCCGCGCCGCGCCCGAGCGCGGCATTCTCGACGCCGGCTCGAAGACACTGACCACGGATACCGGCGGCCTCGACGGCCATGGCCTGATCCTCGAACATCCCGAGGCCAAGATCGCGAAGTTCGCCGAGGAGCACGGCTTCCTCGATTTGTCCCGCAGCAACACCCGCCCGAATGTCGGCGACGTCGTCCGCATCGTGCCGAACCATGTCTGCGTCGTCGTCAACATGATGGACGAAGTGGTCATGGTGCGCGGCGAGGAGATCATCGGCACACTGCCGGTGGCGGCGCGGGGGAAGTTGAGGTAGGAGCGCTCGACCGTCATTGCGGGGAGCAAAGCGACGAAGCAATCCAGATTACCTCCGCGGAGAGATTCTGGATTGCTTCGCTGCGCTCGCAATGACGATGGTTAGCGCTTGAGCCACTCCAGCACGCCCCTGCCCGCGGCGACACCGGTCGCAAACGACGCCTGGAGCAGATACCCGCCGGTCGGTGCCTCCCAGTCCAGCATCTCGCCGGCGGCGAATACGCCTGGCAGCTTGCGGATCATGTAATCCGCGTCGACTTCGTCGAACGAGAGGCCGCCGGCGCTCGATATCGCGCGCGCGATTGGCGCCACGCCGGTGAGCTTGATCGGCACGGCGTTGATGAGCTCGGCCAATCGCTCGGGCGACATTGCCGACGGCGACTGTCCCGCACCGATCACAGCCTCCTGCAGCAGCCCGACGGCGACGGGCGACAGCTGCGCCGCCTTGCGCAGGAAGTTGGAGAACGATTGCTTGCCGCGCGATGGCGACAGACGCTTGACGAGCTCGGCTTGATCGACATCGGGGCGCAGAGCAATATGCAGCAGCGCTTCGCCGTTCACCGCGATAGCCTCCCGCAGTTCGGCCGACAGCGCATAGATCGCGCCGCCCTCGATGCCGGCCTGCGTGACGATCGCCTCGCCACGAAGCCTGTGCGGACCGAAGCTCAGCGCAATGCCCTTGAGCGGCTGGCCCTCGAAACGCGCGCGAAAAACATCGGACCATGCGATGGTAAAGCCGCAATTGGCAGGCCGCAGCGGGGAGACCGAGATACCTTTGTCGGCCAGGATCATCGCCCAGCTACCATCCGAGCCCAGGCGTGGCCAGCTGGCGCCACCGAGCGCCAGCACGGTGGCGTCGGCCGCGATGGCAAGCATCCCATCGCGCGCTTGGAACCGCAGCCGCCCCTCGCCATCCCAACCGCTCCAGCGATGACGAAAGGCGAACCGGACGCCGGCGGTATCGAGCCGCCGCAGCCAGGCCCGCAGCAGCGGAGACGCCTTGAACGCCCTGGGAAACACCCGCCCGCTGGTGCCAACGAAAGTCGGCTCGCCCAGCGCTTCGCTCCACGCGCGCAATGCGTCCGGCGGAAACGCTTCGATCGCGGCTTGCAGCCTCAGTGCCATCTCGCGATAACGCGTCATGAACTGCGGCAGCGGCTCACTGTGGGTGAGATTGAGCCCGCCGCGGCCGGCCATGAGGAATTTGCGGCCGGCGGACGGCATCGCATCGTAGACGGTAACGCGCGCGCCGCCTAACGCAAGCACCTCCGCCGCCATCAGCCCGGCGGGACCGGCACCGATGACGGCGACGTCGGTCAGAGCTTGATCCCCGCCCGCGCCGCGGCCTGCGCTACATATTTCTGCGTCTGCTCGAACGCGCCCTGCAGCGCCTTGGCCTTCGACATGTCGCTGATCTCGGCGAAATGTGCGGCGATCGCGTCCGGCGTCCACTCGCTCTCCGGCAGGTTGATGCCTTCGCTCTCCAAAATCTTGATCACGGCGAAGGAGCCGGCGCCTGCGCCCATGATGGTGCGGGTGGGCGCATCCTCGCTCAGCATGTACTCGACCGCGGGCGTGATCGCGTTGGGCTTCATCAGTTGCAGCGCCTGCGGCGGCAGCAGCTCTTCGGTCATGCGGGTCGCCGCCGTCGGCGAGATGATGTTGACCCGGATGTTGTTCTTCCGGCCTTCTTCGGCCAGCACGTTCATCAGGCCGACCATGCCCGATTTCGCCGCGCCGTAATTGGCCTGGCCGAAATTACCGTAGAGGCCGGAGGACGACGTGGTCAGCACGATGCGACCGTAATTGCGGTCGCGCATGCCGGCCCAGACCGCCTTGCAGCAATAGAAGGTACCGACGAGATGCACGTCGAGCACCTTCTGGAAATCGGCCGCTTCCATCTTGCCGAACGACTTGTCGCGCAGGATGCCGGCATTGGCACACAGCAAATCGACGCTGCCCCACTCCCTGGTGGCGCGCTCGACCATCGCGGCGACCTGCTCGAAATTGGAGACGTCGGCACCGTCCGCCATCGCGGTACCGCCGGCCTTTCGGATCTCCTCGACCACGGCCTCCGCAGGCGACAACGAGCCGCCGGTGCCGTCGCGCGCGCCGCCGAAATCGTTGACGACGACCCTGGCGCCGCGACTGGCGAGACCCAGGGCGTGCGCCTTGCCGAGACCATTGCCCGCGCCGGTGACGATGGCGACGCGTCCGTCGAACCTGATTGCCATGAGTAAGGGTCTCTATTCTTCTTACCTTCTGCCCTTGTGGGAGAAGGCGGCGCGAAGCGCCGGATGAGGGGTCTCTCTCTACAGATGCGCTCGCGGAGAGAGACCCCTCACCCGCCTCGCGTTCCGCGAGGCACCCTCTCCCACAAGGGGCGAGGGGAAACCCCGCTCTGGGTTGCCTTTTGACCAGCGATGGGTTGCCGGGTCAAGGCCGGCAACGACGCCTCGAGCCTACGCGAAATAGATCAGGCCGAGCCAGTCGGCGACGAGCGCCGGCTTGTCCTCGCCTTCGATCTCCACGGTGACGTTGGTGCGGGACTGCAATTCATTCGGCTTGCGCAGCTTGGCTTCGGCCAGCACGAAGCGGCCGCGGACGCGCTTGCCCGAACGCACCGGCGAGATGAAGCGCAGCTTGTCGAAGCCGTAATTCACGCCCATCGTGGTGCCCGCAATCACGGGCATCACCTCGTAGGACATGATCGACAGCAGCGACATCGTCAGAAAACCGTGCGCGATCGTGGTGCCGAAGGCGGTTTCCTTCTTCGCGCGTTCCGGATCGACGTGGATGAACTGGTGATCCTCGATCACGTCGGCGTAGGTGTCGATACGGGGCTGATCGATCAGGTGCCACGACGACACGCCGATCTCCTTGCCGACCATGGCCTGATAGGCATCCAGGGCAATCGGCGGCTTCTTCCAGACTTCGTTCACTTAAGTCTCACTCCGAGTTTTCGCCAGCTCCGGAAAATCCTCCTCGCGGAATTCCCGGCCGCGCAGCGGATCGTTACGATCATTGTCGCGTTCGAGCCGTCGTAGCTGCACACGGCGGATTTTGCCAGAGATCGTCTTCGGCAGCTCGGTGACGATTTCCAGGCGGCGGATGCGCTTGAACGGCGCGAGGCGCGTGTGCAGGTGCTTGAAGATCGACAGCGCGGTCTCCGGCGAACATTCCGCGCCCGAGGTCAGCAGCACGAAAGCCTTCGGGATCGCGAGCCGGATCGGATCCGGGCTCGGCACCACCGCTGCTTCCGCGACCAGTTCATGCTCGAGCAGTACGCTTTCCAGCTCGAACGGGCTGATGCGATAGTCGGAGGATTTGAACACGTCGTCGGAGCGGCCGACGAAGGTGAGATAGCCGTCCTCGTCCGCGAACACCACGTCGCCGCTACGATAGAGCGCGCCCTCTGCCCCGGACAATTTGCCATCGTCGCCCTGATAGCCCTGCATCAAGCCCGCGGGGCGATCGGGGCCCAGCACCAGCGTCACCTCGCCTTCCTTCGCCGGATGGCCGTCGGCATCGCTGATCTGCACGCGATAGCCAGGTAGTGGCCGGCCCATCGAGCCGATCTTGATCTGCTGACCCGGCGAGTTGCCGGCCAGTGCGGTCGTTTCCGTCTGGCCGTATCCGTCGCGGATGGTGAGGCCCCAGGCTGCCTGCACCTGGTCGATCACTTCAGGGTTGAGCGGTTCGCCGGCGCCGCAGACCTCGCGCAAGGCGACCTTGAACGAAGCAAGGTTCTCCTGGATGAACAGCCGCCACACCGTCGGGGGCGCGCACAGCGTGGTGACGCCGCAGCGGCCGATGGTGGCGAGCAGCGCCTTGGCGTCGAAGCGCGGCTGGTTGACCACGAACACGGTCGCGCCCGCGTTCCACGGCGCAAAGAAACAGCTCCAGGCGTGCTTGGCCCAGCCGGGTGAGGAGATGTTGAGATGGATGTCGCCGGGCTTCAATCCGATCCAGTACATCGTCGAGAGATGACCGACCGGATAGCTGCGCTGGCTGTGCCGCACCAGCTTTGGTTTCGCCGTCGTGCCCGAGGTGAAATAGAGCAGCATTGGGTCGTCCGCATTAGTCGGACCGTCCGGCGCAAAACTTTCGGAAGCCTTTGCCGCCTCGTCATACGCAAGCCAACCGCCCGAGGCTGCGCCGACCACGATGCGCACGGTATTCTCGGCACCAAGGCTCGCAAATTTTGCGACCTGATCCTCGGCAGCCACCACCGCCTTCGCCTTGCCGCGATCGAGCCGGTCACGCAGCTCGTCGGCGGTGAGCAACGTCGTCGCGGGAATGACGACCACGCCGAGCTTCATCGCGGCGAGCATCGTCTCCCACAGGGGAACCACGTTGCCGAGCAGCAACAGGAGATGATCGCCGCGCTTCAAACCCTGCGCGCGGAGGAAGTTGGCGACCTGGTTGGAGCGCTTCGAGAGCGCAGCGAAGGACAATTTTGTCTGCCGGTCCTGCGCGGCGTCGACGATCCAGAGTGCCGGGCGGTCCTTGCTGTCCGCATTCGTCGCCAGTTCGGCGTCGAACCAGTCCAGGGCCCAGTTGAACGGAGCCGGATCGGGCCACCGGAAGCCTTTGACCGCTGCCTCATAGTCCGTGCGGTGATCGAGCAGAAACGCGCGCGCTTCCTGAAATGTCGTCATGGTCCGGGCCCGTCGAAATGATGTTCGAGCGTAGCCCGGATGGAGCGAAGCGCAATCCGCGGGCTGCTAAGCCAATTGGAAGCAGCTGTCCCGGATTTCGCTTCGCTCCATCCGGGCTACGAAGCCCCGCTATTTTCCAGCGAGGCTGCGAACGTGCTTGATAATTCCGGAAAAATCCACCCCGCCATGGCCGGCTGCGTCGAAAGACTGATAGATCTCCTGCGCATGCTTGCCGAGCGGCGTAGCAGCGCCGGCGGCCTTCGCTGCGTCCTGCGCCAGGGTCAGGTCCTTCACCATCAGCGCCGAGGCAAAGCCCGGCTTGTAGTCGTTGTTGGCCGGCGAGGTCGGCACCGGGCCCGGCACCGGGCAATAGGTCGTCAGCGACCAGCACTGGCCGGACGAGGTCGAAGCGACATCGAACAGCGCCTGGTGCGAAAGGCCAAGCTTTTCGCCGAGCGCAAAAGCTTCGCTGACTGCGATCATGGAGATGCCGAGGATCATGTTGTTGCAGATCTTGGCGGCCTGGCCGGCACCGGCGCCGCCGCAATGCACGATCTTCTTGCCCATGTTTTCCAGCACCGGCTTGGCCGCGGCAAAAGCCTTCTCCTCGCCGCCGCACATGAAGGTGAGCGTTGCGCCCTTGGCGCCGCCGGTGCCGCCGGAGACCGGCGCATCGACCGAGAGCACGCCGTGCTTGGCGGCGAGCGCATGCGCGGCCCGCGCGCTCTCGACGTCGATGGTGGAGCTGTCGATGATCAGCGCACCCTTGGTCATGGCGGGCACCACCTCGTTCCAGACGCCGAGCACATGCTTGCCTGCGGGGAGCATGGTGACGACGACATCGGCACCCTTCACCGCGGCCGGCGCGCTGTCGGCAATGCTGGCGCCATCGGCCTTGGCCTGATTGCGCGAGGCTTCGACGAGGTCGAAAGCCACTACCTTGTGGCCGGCCTTGACCAGGTTGGCCGCCATCGGGCCGCCCATGTTGCCGAGACCGATGAATGCGATCGTGGCCATTGTCGTTTCCTCCGCTGTCGCGTTGTTAGTTGAACTTCAATTCGTCGGCACCGATCTCGGCGAGATACGGCGCTAGCACCTCCGGCGTGACATCTTCGATCCGCGGCGGCGACCAGGTCGGGTTGCGGTCCTTGTCGATCACGGCGGCACGCACGCCTTCGCGGAAATCGTCGCTACGGAAGACCTCCAGCGCGGCGCGGTATTCGCGCACCAGACATTCTTCCAGGCTCGACGATTTGCGCGCGAGGCGCAGCAGCTTCAGCGTCACCACCATGCCGCGCGGCGATTTTTCGTTGAGCGTCTTTAGCGCGGCCTGCGCGAAGTCGGAGCCGTCGCGCTTGAGCGCCGCGAAAATGTCCTCCATGCGGTCGAAGCCGAACAATGCATCGATCGCACGCTGCTTCGCCGCGACCGGCCCTGCGGTCTCGCCGGTTGCAAAGCCGTTGATGAGCTGACCGACGTCGGCGGCGGTTGCACCGGAGCCCAGTTTCGTTAGCGCCTCGCGCAGCTCCGGCAGCTTCACAGCCGGCACAACCCAGTCCGCGAACCTCGCGTGGATCGCGTCCGGCCCGTTCATGGTCTGGCCGGTCAGGCCGAAATAGGTGCCGATCTCGCCCGGCGAGCGCGACAACAGATAGGTACCGCCGACATCGGGGAAGAAGCCGAGACCGACCTCGGGCATCGCCAGCTTCGTTCGATCCGTGACTACACGGTGGCTGGCATGGGCGGAAAGCCCGACGCCGCCGCCCATCACGATGCCGTCCATGAAGGCGACATACGGCTTCGGAAACTTCTTGATCCTGGCATTGAGGATGTACTCCTCGCGCCACAGGATCTTGCCGAGATCGCCATTGACCTTCGAACTCTCCCAGAGCGCGCGGATGTCGCCGCCGGCGCAGAGGCCGCGTTCGCCGGCGCCTTCGAGCAGGATCACGCTGACGGCGGGATCGGCCTCGAAGCGGTCGAGCGCCTTGTCGATATCGCGAAACATCTCGAGCGTCACGGCATTGATCGCCTTGGGACGGTTGAGCCTGATGATGCCGGCCGAACCCTCGACGCGGGCGACCAGATCGCCCTCTTCCGCTGAACTCATCGCGCGCCCTCGATCAGTTTGCGCGCCACGATGAGGCGCATGATTTCATTGGTGCCTTCGAGGATCTGGTGCACGCGCAGATCGCGCACGATCTTCTCGATGCCGTATTCGCTGAGATACCCGTAGCCGCCGTGAAGCTGCAGGGCGTGGTTGGCGACCTCGAAGCCGACATCGGTGCCGAAACGCTTTGCCATGGCGCACAGCATGGTGGCGTCGGGGTCCTTGCGGTCGAGCGCCGCGGCAGCGCGCCACAGGAAGGTACGCGCGGCCTCCAGCTCGATTGCCATGTCAGCGAGGCGGAATTGCAAGGCCTGGAATTCGTCGAGCCGCTTTCCAAATGCCTTGCGCTCCTTCATGTAGGCGCGCGCCTTGTCGAGTGCGGTCTGCGCGCCGCCGAGCGAGCACGCCGTGATGTTGAGGCGGCCGCCGTCGAGGCCGGCCATGGCGATCTTGAAGCCTGTGCCCTCCTCGCTCAAGCGATTAGCGACGGGTACGCGGGCATTCTCGAACATCACCGCGCGGGTCGGCTGCGCGTTCCAGCCCATCTTCCGCTCATTCGCGCCGAAGGATACGCCCGGCGTCTTGCCATCGATGACAAGGGTCGAGATGCCGCCGGGGCCATCGCCGCCGGTGCGCACCATCACGACCAGGAGGTCGGTGCCGCCGGCGCCCGAGATGAACTGCTTCTGGCCGTTGAGGACGTAATGATCGCCGTCGCGCACTGCGCGGGTGCGCAAAGCCGCCGCATCCGAGCCGGCGCCCGGCTCGGTCAGGCAGTAGCTTGCGATCAGCTCCATCGTGCAGAGTTTCGGCAGCCATGTGTGGCGCTGGGTCTCGCTGCCGAAGGCATCGATCATCCAGCTCGCCATGTTGTGGATGGAGATGAAGGCCGAGGTGGTCGGGCAGCCCGTCGCCAGCGCCTCGAAAATCAGTGCCGCGTCGAACCGCGTCATGGCGGAGCCGCCGACATCCTCGCGGATGTAGATGCCGCCCATGCCGAGGGTCGCCGCCTCGCGCATGACGTCGACGGGAAAATGCTTGTCCTCATCCCAGCGCAGCGCATGCGGCGCGATCTTCTCCGCCGCAAACGCCAACGCCATGTCGCGAACCGCGACCTGATCCTCGTTCAGAGCGAATTGCATGCTGCCGCCTACCCTTTCACTTCATTGTCATTGCGAGCACAGCGAAGCAAATCCAGCATCCCTCCGCAGAGATAGTCTGGATTGCTTCGTCGCAAGGGCTCCCCGCAATGACGGCTGAGGAGATTACTTCATCAGCGGGATCGAGAACTCCGCGCCTTCCTTGACGCCGGACGGCCAGCGCGAGGTCACCGTCTTGGTCTTGGTATAGAAGCGGACCGAGTCCGGACCGTGCTGATTGAGATCACCGAATCCGGACTTCTTCCAGCCGCCGAAGGTGTAATAGGCGATCGGCACCGGGATCGGCACGTTGATGCCGACCATGCCGACGTTCACCTTGGCCGCGAAGTCGCGCGCGGCATCGCCGTCGCGGGTGAAGATGGCAACGCCGTTGCCGTAGTCATGATCCGACGGCAGCGCCAGCGCTTCCTTGTAGTCATGCGCGCGCACGACCGAGAGCACTGGGCCGAAGATCTCTTCCTTGTAGATCCGCATGTCCTTCGTGACGTTGTCGAACAGCGAGCCGCCGAGATAGAAGCCGTTCTCGTAGCCCTGCATCTTGAAGCCGCGGCCGTCGACCGCGAGCGTCGCGCCTTCCTTGATGCCGAGGTCAATGTAGCTCTTCACCTTCTCGACCGCCTCGCGCGTCACCAGCGGACCGTAATCGGCCGACGGATCGATCGAGGTCCCGATCTTGAGCGACTCGACGCGCGGGATCAGCTTCTCCATCAGGCGGTCGGCGGTGGACTTGCCGACGGGCACCGCGACCGAGACGGCCATGCAGCGCTCGCCGGCCGAGCCGTAGCCGGCGCCGATCAGCGCGTCGACCGCCTGGTCCATGTCGGCGTCAGGCATGACGATGGCGTGGTTCTTGGCGCCGCCGAAGCACTGGCAGCGCTTGCCGGTCTGGGCTGCGCGCTCATAGATGTACTGCGCGATCGGCGTCGAGCCGACGAAGCCGACGGCCTTGATGTCGGGATCGTCGAGGATGGCGTCGACCGCCTCCTTGTCGCCGTTGACGACGTTGAGGATGCCGGCCGGCAGGCCCGCCTCGATCATCAGCTCGGCGAGCTTCATCGGCACGCCGGGATCGCGCTCGGACGGCTTGAGGATGAAGGCGTTGCCGCAGGCGATCGCGGGGGCGAACTTCCACATCGGAATCATCGCCGGGAAGTTGAAGGGCGTGATGCCGGCGACGACGCCAAGCGGCTGGCGCATCGAATAGATGTCGATGCCGGGTCCGGCTCCTTCGGTGTACTCGCCCTTCATCAGATGCGGGATGCCGCAGGCGAACTCGACCACTTCAAGGCCGCGCTGGATATCGCCCTTGGCGTCGGGCACGGTCTTGCCGTGCTCACGCGCGAGCAACTCGGCGAGCTTGTCGTAGTCGCGCTGGATCAGCTCCAGGAATCGCATCATGACGCGGGCGCGACGCTGCGGGTTGGTCGCGGCCCATTCGGGCTGTGCTGCGCGCGCGTTCTCGACGGCGGCGCGGACCTCGGCCTTGGACGCCAGCGCCACCTTGGCCTGGACGTCACCGGTCATCGGCTCGAAGACGTCGGCGGTGCGGCCCGAGGTGCCCTTGACCTCCTTGCCACCGATGAAATGTCCGATTGAGCGCATGGAATGATCTCCTTCAGGCCGAGCGTGGTCGCTTTGACAAATCCTATTGACCTGCATTTTATAGGATTCAAGTCTGAGATAATGCACCATAGATGTGCGAAAATGCTGGATCAAGGCGCTATCGACTGGGACGACTTCCGCTTCGTGCTGGCCATCGTGCGGGGCGGCTCGGTGTCGGCTGCGGCAAAACAGCTCGGGGTCGATCATGCCACGGTGATCCGGCGCGTCGACCGGCTGGAGAAGCACCTCTCCGCCAAGCTGTTTGATCGGCGCAAGACCGGCTACCTCCTCACCGAGGCCGGTCAGCGCGTCGCCGACAGCGCGGAAGCCATGGAATCGACCATCGTCGCCAACCAGGAGCAGGTCGGCGGCTCCGTGGCGCGGCTGACCGGCACGGTGCGGATCGGCGCCCCTGATGGCTTCGGCACCGCATTCCTCGCGCCGCGGCTGGCACCGTTCGCCGACCGGTATCCCGATCTCGATCTGCAACTTGTGGCCACCGCGCGGCTATTCAGTCTCTCCAAGCGCGAGGCCGACATCGCCATCAGCCTGACCATGCCGAAGGAAGGCCGCATCGTCGGCCGCAAGCTGCTCGACTACCGCCTCGGGCTCTATGCCGCCCCCGCCTATCTCGACCGCTTCCCTGAGATCATCTCCCGGCAGGATTTGGTGCAGCACCGCTTCGTCGGTTACATCGAGGAACTCTTGTTCACGCCGGAGCTCGACTATCTGCCGCAGGTGTCGCCGCGAATCTCCGCGCGCTTTCGCAGCGCCAATCTGATTGCTCAGCTCAACGCCACGCTCTCGGGCTTCGGCATCGCCGTGCTGCCGCATTTCATGGCGAGCGATTATCCGCAGCTCAGGGGCGTGCTGCCGGAGGAGATCTCGATCACCCGCACGTTCTGGATGCTGATGCACGCCGACAGCAAGGACCTCGCGCGGATCAGGGCCGTGGCGGATTACATCTCGGAGATTGTCGAGCGCGAACGGACGCTGTTTGCGGGAAGGTGAGTAGGAGAGCGATGAGACACGCGAATGCGCGACTCATAGCGTGCCCATCCCCTTCTGCTGACATCGCGGAGAGACGGTGGGCACGGCGCAAGTGCCTCTGCGCGCCCTACGGCATCCCGCTAACCCGGCTTCGCCTTCTTCGCGGCAGTCGCCTTCGGCTCGCGCTTCGCGCCATCGAGCGCGCTGTCCCGGCCCGCCTTCAGCACCTCGTCGGACAGTTCGCTGGAGCCGGCAATGCGCGCCAGCAGCACGGTGCCGGCCATCGTGGCCAGCGTCGCGATGGCCTGCTTACGGGCGGCCTTGCGCGGCATGTTCGGGATGTAGTCGGTCATCATCTCGATCATCTCGTCGAGCTTGCCGGCGAAGGCCTTGCGCGTCTTTGGGCTCTCGCGGGCAATCTCGGCGCCAAGCGAGGGGATCGAGCAGCCATGGCCGGGATTGTCGCGGTGCAGCGTTGAGAGGTAGCTCTCCGCAATCAGCGCCAGCCGCTTTTCCGGAGCGGCCTCGCCCGCGAGCTTGCGCCAGTGCTCCATCGAGCGGTCCATGGCATAGCCAAAGGCCTCGATCACCAGCGCCTCCCGGGAATCGAAATGCGCGTAGAAGCCGCCATGGGTCAGGCCTGCCTCCTTCATGAGGTCGGCGACGCCGATGCCGTGGGCGCCCTTCTCGCGCAGCCGCACGGAGGCCTTCTTCACGATCCGATCGTGGGTTTCTTGCTTGTGTTCCCGGGAATAGCGCATGCGCATCTCATTGAATGTCGGAGATCATCTCATAACACGAAAGCCACCCGAACGATGCATTAATTCATGTTTAGTTGTTGCCGATCATGGAGAAGGTTGCAGTTGCATGCACCGCGAGGGCTCCCTTACCGTCGCGGACGAAGCCTTCAGTGTAGCTGGTCTGGCGGCCCAGCTTGACGATCTTGCCTTCGGCCGAGATCAGCCCGGATCGAACCGACAGTGGGCGCAAGTAGGTCAGCTTCAGATCGAGGGTCACCGAGCTTTGCCCGGCCTCGAGCCGGGTCGAGAGTGCACATCCCATGGCCGTATCGAGCAGCGCCGCTGCGGTCGCGCCGTGGAGCAGACCGATGGTGTTTTCGAGATCCTCGCGCGGCTCCAGTTCCATGACGATCCGGCCCGGCTCGACCACGGCCATGGTGAACCCTATCAGTTTCGCGAAGGGCGGCGGCGGCAGACGACCGTCGCGAATCCCCAGCATCGCGTCCATGCCCGACAGCCCCATGACAACTCTCGCAACCGGCGCAGGCACCTGCCAATCCACCACGCGCTCGCGCCGCTGGGCCGGTGAAAACAGGTCGAGTTGATCGATGTCCGCCATGGCTACCCCTTTGTATGATATATATCATACTATGCCACGGATTTCGCGTTAGCAACTCCGCCCTACCGCCCGCTTGACAAACCGGTCGTTTGGGCTCGGAAGTGATCCCGACCAGGGCAGCTTGTGCGTCCACGAAAGCCTTTCGAGATACCAGGATGGAAATGCTCAACCACCACTGCGGCGTGACGCGCGATGCGCGTGGCGTCGTCCATGTCGCAATCTGCAACGCCGGCTCGCTGAACATTCTCGGCTCGCCGGTGATCGACGCCGTGCGCGAAGGCCTCCAGCAGCTCAGCTCCGACCGCAGCATCCGCGTCGTGGTGCTGCGCGGCGAGAGCGAGAACAGCATGATCGGGGGGGCGGATATCAAGGAGATGGCGAAGCTCGGCCAGAAATCGGCCGAGGCCTTCATCAGCCGCCTGCGCGATCTCTGCGAGGCGGTCCGCCAGTTCCCTGCCCCGGTCATCGCGCGCATGCCCGGCTGGTGCCTCGGTGGCGGGCTCGAAGTGGCGGCGGCCTGCGACGTCCGGATCGCTGCACATGATGCGCATTTCGGCATGCCCGAGGTGCGCGTCGGCATTCCCTCGGTAATCCATGCGGCGCTCTTGCCCCGCCTGATCGGCTGGGCCCGCGCGCGGTGGCTGGTGATGACGGCGGAGAACATCGATGCTCCGACCGCGCTGGCCTGGGGCCTGGTCGACAAGGTCGCCGCGCCCGGCGAGCTGGATGCCGAGGTGGAGCATGTCGTGAAGGCGCTGCTCGCCTGCGGCCCTGAGGCGCTGCGCTCGCAGAAGGCACTGCTGCGGCAGTGGGAAGAACTGCCGCTGACGGAATCGGTGAATCTGAGCGTGAAGGTGTTCGGCGAATCGTTCTTGACGGACGAGCCGACGCGGCTGATGCAGGCCTTCGTGAACCGGAAGCGGTAGCCTTGGTCCTGGAGTGAAGAGGCTCCCTCCAAGCTAGAGGTGTCATGCCTCCGGCTTGACGGGGCGTCCGGTACGCCGCGGCGTCTCGGCTTAACACGATGGCCTCTGGAGCACTGGATTGCCCGCCTTCGCGGGCAATGACAGCGGAGTGTGAGGCGACGGCTACGTTCACGCCGAAGCGCCGGCGTCGATACGCTTCTCAAATCGCACGACCAAATCTCATCCGGACCACGACATTTTCTCATCCTTCGCGCGATTGCAATTTTTGCGCCGCATCATATGATGACCGTAATCTTACCTTGCCACCCCCAGGGAGTTCCATCATGGCCGAAGCCGCCGATCCCGTCGTCATCGTCTCCGCCGCACGCACCCCGCTCGGTCGCTTCATGGGCGAACTGTCACCGCTTCCCGCGCACAAGCTCGGATCGCACGTGATTGGGGCGGCGCTGGAGCGTGCCAAGCTCGCGCCGGAGAAAGTCGACGAGGTCTTCATGGGCTGCGTCCTGCCGGCCGGACAAGGCCAGGCGCCGGCGCGGCAGGCGGCACGCAGCGCCGGTCTCCCCGATGCCACTGGCGCCACCACGGTCAACAAGGTCTGCGGCTCCGGCATGAAGGCGACCATGCTGGCGCACGACATCATCCGTGCGGGATCGGCCGACATCGTCGTCTCCGGCGGCATGGAGAGCATGAGCAACGCGCCCTATCTGCTGGCGAAGGCGCGCGGCGGCTATCGCGTCGGCCACGACCGTATCATCGACCACATGATGATGGACGGCCTCGAGGACGCCTATGAGACCGGCCGTTCCATGGGCGATTTCGGCGAGGCGACCGCGGAGGCCTATCAGTTCACCCGCAAGGATCAGGACGCTTACGCAATGGAAACGCTGAGCCGCGCGCGCAAGGCGGTCGAGGGCGGCGCGTTCAAGGCCGAGATCGCGCCGGTCACGCTCACCGAGAAAGCGGGTCCCCGCGTGATCGCCAATGACGAGCATCCGCTCAAGGTCGATCCCGCCAAGATCCCCGGCCTGAAGCCGGCGTTCCGCGCCAACGGCACCATCACGCCGGCCGCCTCGTCCGCCAATGCCGACGGCGCTGCCGCGCTGGTGCTGACGAAACGGTCGCTGGCCGATCGCAACGGTCTGCCTGTTCTCGCAGAGATCAAGGGCCACGCCACCCACAGCCAGGAGCCGCAATGGTTCACGACGGCGCCGATCCCGGCGATCCGCAAGCTCCTGGACAAGGTCGGCTGGGCTGCCTCCGATGTCGACCTGTTCGAGATCAACGAGGCCTTCGCGGTGGTGGCGATGGCAGCGCAGCGCGATCTCGGCATTCCCCGCGACAAGCTCAACATCAACGGCGGCGCCTGCGCGCTCGGCCATCCCATCGGCGCGACCGGCGCGCGGCTGATCGTGACGCTGCTGCATGCGCTCGAGGCGCAGAACCTCAAGCGCGGTGTCGCCGCGCTCTGCATCGGCGGTGGTGAAGCGACAGCGATCGCAGTGGAGCGGCTGGCGCACTAGGACCGATGTCCGAAATTAAGGGAAGTCTGGCATTTCAGACTTCCCTTCTTTATGCCAGATTGGAAGCATGACGCGGATCCGGCATGGACCGCCAACAACAACGAGGCCCAATGATCTCGAACTGGCTCGCGGCAGCATTGTCCCGCCGCAACATCCACTACGGCTGGGTGATGGTCGGCGTGACCTTCCTCGCCGCGCTGATCAGCGCCGGCACGGTCGGGGCGCCCGGCGTGTTCATCGTTCCCCTGCAGAAGGAGTTCGGCTGGAGCACGGCGGAGATCTCCTCCGCGCTGTCGATCCGCTTCATCCTGTTCGGGCTGATGGCGCCGTTCGCGGCCGCCCTGCTCAACCGCTACGGCCTGCGCAATGTCACGCTGGCCGCCCAGCTGATCGTGGTCTCGGCGCTCGTAGCCTCGCTCGGCATGACCGAGGTCTGGCAGCTCATCGCGCTGTGGGGCGTGGTGATCGGGATCGGCACCGGCATGACCGCGCTGGTGCTGGGCGCGACCATAGCCACGCGCTGGTTCGCGGCACGCCGCGGCCTCGTGGTCGGCATCATGACGGCGAGCGTCGCCACCGGCCAGCTCGTGTTCCTGCCGCTGCTGGCAAGCCTGACCGAACGGTTCGGCTGGCGGCTCGCGCTCGGCTTCGTCTGCGTCATGCTCGGCGTGTCCGCGCTCGCAGTGCTGCTCGCGATGCGCGACCGGCCGAGCGACGTCGGTCTGCGCCCGTTCGGTGACGACGGCACCGAGCCCCTGCCCGCCCCGCCCGCGAGCCACGGCTCGATCACGGCCGTAGCGCTCGGCACGCTGCGCGACGCCTCGAAGTCGACGGCGTTCTGGATCCTGTTTGCAACCTTCTTCGTCTGCGGCGCCTCGACCAATGGATTGGTGCAGGTGCACCTGATTCCGATGTGCCTCGATTTCGGCATCCCGCAGGTGCAGGCGGCGAGCCTGCTGGCCGCGATGGGCATCTTCGACTTCTTCGGCACGATCATGTCGGGCTGGCTGTCGGACCGCTACGACAATCGCTGGCTGCTGTTCTGGTACTACGGTCTGCGCGGGCTCTCGCTGGTCTTCCTGCCGTTCAGCGATTTCTCGTTCTACGGTCTCTCCGTCTTCGCGATGTTTTATGGTCTCGACTGGATCGCCACGGTGCCGCCGACGGTGCGCCTCACTGCGCAAAAATTCGGCCCCGAGCGCGCCAATCTGGTGTTCGGCTGGATCTTCGCCGGCCATCAGCTCGGTGCCGGCACGGCCGCGTTCGGCGCCGGTTTCTCGCGGACGGTCTACCAGAGCTACCTGCCCGCGTTCTTCATCGCCGGCGCGCTCTGCGTGTTCGCGGCCCTGATCGTGCTGGCGCTGTCACGGCAGCCGAAACTGCAGCCGGCGGCGGCTTAGTACCTGATCGTGGTGGTGACGCCGAACACCGCGGCGTCACCGATCCGCAAGACTGCGGTTGCACCAGTCGCCCGCACTTTACGGTCGTGTCGGCCGCAAAGCCCGCTTACAGCATCAAGATGCCCAAGCTGCATTGGAAAGAGCGACTTCCAGCTCGAACCACATTCCCGTTAGACTCCCCGGCCAAAACGTGAACAATACCTCCGCACGTCACGTGCGCAGTGCACATCAAGATGCGCCAGAGGAAACAAATGCCGGCTGCCTTCCTGTCCTCCGATCCCATCATCCCGACCGCTGCTTTGACCTCCGAGATACGCGATGCGTTGCGCGCGATCGTCGGCGGGAAGGGTTTTATCGAGGACGAACACGGCATGCAGCCGTTCGTGATGGACTGGCGGGGATTGCTGGTCGGCGGTGCCGGCGCCGTCGTTCGTCCTGCCAGCACCGAGGAAGTGTCGAAGGTGGTCCGGCTCTGTCATGAGCACGGCATCGCGATCGTGCCGCAGGGTGGCAACACCGGCCTGATGGGCGGGGCGACGCCCTGGCCTGCGCACACCGGCATCGTGTTGTCGCTCGGTCGGATGAACCGCGTGCTTGATGTCGATCCCGTCGGCTATTCGATGACGGTCGAGGCCGGCTGTGTGCTGCAGACCCTTCAGGAAACAGCAAGCCAATACGACAGGTTCCTGCCACTCAGTCTCGGCGCCCAGGGTTCGTGCATGATCGGCGGCAACCTCTCGACCAACGCCGGCGGCGTGCAGGTGCTGCGCTATGGCAATGCCCGCAACCTCGTGCTGGGGCTCGAGGTCGTCCTGCCGAGCGGGGAGGTCTGGAACGGATTGCGCGCGCTCAAGAAGGACAACACCGGCTACGACCTCAAGCACCTGTTCATGGGCGCCGAAGGCACGCTGGGTATCATCACCAAGGCGGTGCTCAAGCTATGGCCGGCACCGAAGGACGTCTGCACCGCATGGCTGGCGATCCGGGATCCACGCGCGGCGCTGGAGATCCTGTCCGAAGCGCACAGCGCGTCCGAGGACAATGTCGGTTCATGCGAGCTGATGAGCCGCAGCGCGATCGATATGGTGCTGCGCCACATCCCCGGCACCCAGGATCCGCTGAAGGGGGAGACGCCATGGTATCTCCTGCTCGAATGGTCGTCGGCACGCCCACGCCGGGACGGGACCGAGGGCATGGCCGAGAAGCTGGAGCAGTTTCTCGCCGACCAGCTCGAGGCTGGCCGGGTGCTCGATGCCGCGATCGCTCAGACGGTCGGCAAGTCGCGCAACATGTGGCGGATCCGGGAGGGTGTCGCCGAGGCCTCGCGGGCCGAAGGACCTGGGCTGAGCTACGACGTCTCGGTGGCGATCTCCCGGATACCGGAGTTCATCGACAAGGGCACCAAGGCCCTGCTCGACATTCTCCCGAGTATCAGGCCCTACCCGCTCGGACACATCGGCGACGGCAATCTGCATTTCTCGTTCATGGGGCCGGTGGGCATGGATCAGCAGACGCTGGCTCAATACAAGGGCGCCATCACGCGGGCCGTCAACGATCTCATCACCTCGATGGGCGGCTCGATCTCGGCGGAGCACGGCATCGGCATCGACAAGCTCGACGAGCTCAGCCACTACCGCTCGAAGACCGAGCTCGACATCATGCGCACCATCAAGCGGGCGCTCGATCCGCGGAACATCATGAATCCCGGCAAGGTGCTGCGGCTGTGATCCATGCTACGTGGGCGGGTCGCGAAGATGTTGCGACCCGTCCATCGTCTTATCGAGAGTGGGGTCCGCTGTCCTCAAGCCATCGAACCGCCGCGCGGGTTGACGATCGTATACCCTCGCAATGAACGCGCATGGATTCGCGTCGCGTGCCCGCCCGAGTTGGCGTCATAGGCCAGCCAGACGTCGCCTCCGAGGTGCTGCTCGAGGACGAAAACGTGACCGCGTCGCGCAGCAACCATTCCTGGTGCGGGCGATGTCCGCGGAAAGCGCAGCCAGTTGGACGCAAGATTCAATTCCGGCACGATACGACCGAACACGCGCAGAGCCGCGCCGCAGCCGCAGAAAGAGGAAGGGCAGCCGGCTGGACGGCCACCGACAATGCGAGCGCTGGAGACACCGGAGACGGCCGCCGGCGCAACGCTGCCCCCGGCATCAGTCACCGTCAGTTGCGTCGAGCGGTAGGCTTGCAGTGAGGACCTGGAAATCAGCGAAGATCGAGAAGCTAGTGAGGACGTGGAAGTTGAGGACGCGGAAGCCCGCTCGCGTCGCGTCTGCGAATAGGAGAAGTCGCAGGGCATGGTGACATTGCATTCAGGAGCTTGATGAACGCGATATGGCCGCGCTTCCGAAGCGACAGAACCTAAGACAACGAAGAAGCACGCAGAAAATACTCGCTTGAACATTGCAGGACTCCAAATGAGAGACCCTGCCCCGGACAGCGAGGAACCAATAACAGTTTGGCTGAAATGGGGCCTAAAGAGCGGCTGAAAATGCTTGCGCGACGCGGTGCCGCGATCATCCGCGCCTACACGTAGTGACCGACAGGATTCAAACGCAATGCGCGAATGCACGTCTCGCGCGAAAAACCTGCTGCATGCAGTCGAGTCCTGGCTCGCATTTTGGAGCGTTGCGGAGCCACTTGCTTGGCCAATATCCGGTTCGTCCCCGATGACAATGCGGCTATGCCTGCAGCAGCGGCATTAAGGGAAGATCCGCTCCTAACGCGCAGGCGCGTGCGGAATCTCCCATTGCTGAAGACGGTCGATTGACGCCTGCCGCTCGTGCTCGGCTAGCCATATCGTGAGAAGAACCAGCGCGCCGGCGAGAGCGCCGATGCCGAAATACAGGTTTCTCATACGCGTTGAATGCAGGACACTGGACAAGGTTCCTATAAGCGCTCCTCTTCCCTGTACTGCTCCTGTACTGCTCCTGCATTGTCCGGATAGCCAGAACTCGCTGCCACTCACTGCATCATCGCGGCAGCGATCTTCTCAGCCGACATCAGGACCGGGAAGTTGGTGTTGGCGCATGGCACCACCGGGAAGATCGAGGCGTCGACGACGCGCAGGCCCTGCACGCCCTTGACGCGGCCTTGATTGTCGACCACCGCCATCGGATCGTCGGCGCGGCCCATGCGGCACGAGCACGAGGCGTGCCACACGCCGATCGTCGCCTTGCGCACGAAGGCTTCCAGCGCCTCGTCGTCGCGCATCACCTGATCGAAGGTGAAGCCTTCCACCACGAAATTGTCGATCATGTAGTGACGCAGCGCCGCCGGACCGTCCATCAGCGCCGCGGCGATCGTGGTGAGTATCCTGTTCCTGGTGTTGACCACGCCGATCTTGCGGACGCGATCGGTATAGGCGGCCGGGAACGGCTTGTCCGTGACCTTCCTGACGACTTCGCTCATCTGCACCGCCGCCATCTTGCGGAAGCCGCTCATGAGGCGATCGAGGTCGCGCCGGTCGGACAGCAGGTTGAACTCGACGATCGGCTCTGCCGAGGGATCGCGCGAGGCAAGCTTGACCTGTCCAGTCTCGGAATAGGTCTTGTTGACGAAGGTCAGGAGCGAGCCGATCTGCGCGCCGACGGCGTGCCAGGCCGATTTGCTGATGACGACGACGAACATGTCGCCCTTGGGCACCCCTGGCAGCCCGGAGGAATAACGCAGGCCGAGCTGCATGTGGCGCCTGGTGTGCTCGTTCATGCGCGCGCCGCGGCGGACAAAGGACGACAGCGAGATCGAGGGATGATCCATCAGGCGCTGGCCGACGCCCGGCAAGCCCATCAGCACGGGAATCCCTAAGTCCTTGAGGTGACCGACCGGGCCGATACCGGCGCGGAGCAGATGTGCCGGCGAATGGATGGCGCCGCTGGAGAGAATGATCTCGCGTCCGCGGAATTCCTGCTCGCGTCCGTCGACCATTGCCTTGACGCCGACGCAGCGCGTGCCATCGAACAACAGCTCCCGCACTTGCGTGTTGGTGGAGATCGTGAGGTTCGTGCGCTTGCGGGTGTCGCGATCCAGATAGCCCATGGCGGCCGAGACGCGCTGCTCGGCCTGGTTGGAATGCGTCACCGGGAAAAAGCCGTCGACGAACTCGCCGTTCTGATCGGCCACGAACTGATGCCCTGCCTGCTGGAAGGCTTGCGCGAACGCCTCCGAATGCTGCGTCCAGTGCTCCCGCGGGATGCGGCGGACCGGGATCCGGCCGTCCTTGCCGTGATATGGCCCGTCGAAATCGAGGTCGCGCTCGACCTTCTTGAAGAAGGGCAGCACGTCATTCCAGCTCCAGCCCTCGGCGCCCCGCGCCTCCCATTCGTCGTAATCGGTCGGCGCGCCGCGATTGGCCATCTGGCCGTTGATCGACGAGCCGCCGCCCAGCACGCGCGCCTGTTCATATTTGCGTAGCGGCGGACGCGATTCGTTCGGATTGTTGTGGCTGACGACCTGCGTCGTGACCTTCAGCTCGGTCCAATGGAAGCGCGGATCGAAATAGGCCGTGCCGGGATAGCTGTCCCTGATCTCGGCCGGCTCGTTGCCAGGTGGCGTGTCCTGCCCGGCCTCGCACAGCAGGACCTTGTTGGCGCTTCTAGCGGAAAGCCGGTGGGCCAGCACGGACCCCGCCGAGCCGCCGCCCACGATGATGAAGTCGTACACGATTGGCGCTTCCTGTTGTTCGTGTCCGTTAGCAATCCGCCATCCTGAGGTGCGAGGCATGGGACGCAACGCGTCCCATGGAGAGCCTCGAAGGATGCACGGCCCCGATGCAGCCGGCCCGTCGTCCTTCGAGGGCCGCTGAAGAAGCGACCACCCCAGGATGACGGTGATAGAGGCGTCATGACCGTCATCGCAGAGGGTTTCTGGATTACTTCGTCACAGCAGTTCCTCGCAAGAACGTTTGAGAGTTCTACGGCCTGATTGAAAAGTTCTCCGGCGGCCCTGCTTTTCGCAGCGGCTCGGCGAGGCGTACGAACTCGCACAACAGCGACCGCGTCTTCCTGGGATCGATGATCTCCTCGACCCAGAATTTTTCGGCCGAGCGGAACGGCGAGCGGAGCTTGTTGAGGCGCTCTTCGATCTCCTTCAGCTTCACCGCCTTGTCTTCCGCCGAGTCGATGTCGGCGCGGTAGGCGGCTTCGATGCCGCCCTCGAGCGGAAGCGAGCCCCAATAGGCCGACGGCCAGGCATAGCGGATCGAGAAGCGGTCGGCGGGCTGATGCACCACGCCGGCAACGCCGAAGGCGTTGCGCAGGATCACGGTGCACCAGGGCACGGTGGTCTGGTTGACCGCGGCCATGGCGCGGACGCCGTGGCGGATGGTGGCCGCCTTCTCGGCGTCGAGGCCGATCATGAAGCCTGGGCAATCCATGAGATAGACGACCGGCAGATGGAAGGTCTCGGCGAAATCGACCCAGCGCACCACTTTCTGGCAGGCATCCGCGGTCCAGGAGCCGCCGTAGTGGAAACTGTCGCTGGCGAGCAGCAGCACCGCCCTGCCCTCGAGCCGCGCGAGGCCCACGATAACGGGCTTGCCGAAATTCTTGCCGACCTCGAAGAACGATCCCTTGTCGACGACGGACTCGATGATGGGGCGCATCTTGTAGACCTGCTTGCGGTTGCGCGGCACCGCATTCATCAGCGCCTCGTCGCTTCGCTCCGGATCGTCGGTGCAGGGCAAGGTCGGCGGCAGCTCGTAGACCGACGACGGCAGATAGGAGAGGAAACGGCGCGCGCAGGCGAACGCCTCCTCTTCCGTATCGACGGCATGATCGACCGCGCCGGCGCGGGTTTGGATCTCCGCGCCGCCGAGCTCCTCCTTGGTCAGATCCTGCCCCAGCGCCTTCACCACCGGCGGGCCCGCAACGAACATCGCGGACTTCCGCGTCATGATGGAGTAATGGCTGGCGGCAAGGCGCGCGGCACCTAAGCCCGCCACCGAGCCGAGGCCGAGCGCGACCACCGGCACCCGCGACAGATTTTCCGTCGTGAAGCGATACCAGCGCGTGCCGCCGATGCCGCCGGGCAGGTTCGCAGCGCCCTTGGTCTCGATGGTCCTGACCGAGCCGCCGCCGCCGGAGCCCTCGATGATGCGGATGATGGGCAGGCGGAAGTCATGCGCCATCTCCTCCGCCATCAACGGCTTCGCCGAGATCGACGCATCGGCCGAGCCGCCGCGCACGGTGAAATCGTCGCCCACCACGACCACGGTGCGGCCGTCGACGCGCGCGCGGCCGAACACGCAGTTCGCAGGCGTCAGCTTCTTCAGATCGCCGCTGGAATCGTACTCACCGATGCCGGCGACGGCACCGATCTCGTGGAAGCTGCCTTTGTCGATCAGCTTGTCGATACGCTCCCGAACAGTCAGCCGGCCCTGGTCATGCTGTCGCTTGACCTTGTCAACGCCGCCCATCTCCCGCGCGAAGGCTTCGCGCCGGGCGAGCTCGTCGAGTTCCGGCTTCCAGTTCATTCACTCCCTCCGAATTGATCGGCTTGTTGTTGTTGTGCACGGCCATGGCGACCGGCTTACGCGAGATACGGTTGTTGAAGGCGTTGCCCTCCGCGCCTTCCATCAGGCTGCCGAGCGAGCGGCCAAGCTCGAGCATCAGCGGAGCGACTTCGTCATGCAGACGCTGCTCGTCATACATCGCCGACAGCAGGCCGATCGTGATGACCACGAAGGTCTGGTATTGCGGCGACCAGATCGGCACCGCGAGGCCGTTGATGTGCGGGCTCCAAAGGCCGCAGGCCACGACATAGCCGCGCTCGCGCAGCGACTGCCGGTTGGCCTCGATGCGGGGTTTGAGAATCTTGGCAGCCTCGGGGGCTTCCCGCTCCATGTCTGCGACGAAGGCATCGCCGACTTCCGGCGCCAGAGCCGCGGTGTAGGCCGCGCCTGCGGCGGTCGACGCCATCGAGATGCGGCTACCGGTGCCCTCGTGCAGGCCGAGCGCGCTCGCCGAGCGCGCGAACAGGAGATAGACGAGATGGAAGCGATCGGGCACGACGAAGCCGACGGTGCCCGGCAGCTGCTCGGCCACTTCCTGGAGCCGTTGCCGGATCATGCTGCGCAGTTGCGCGCCCTTCATCATCGAGGCGCTCATCGCCACCGCGCTGGGGCCAATGCGATATTTCTGATCGCGCGGCAGATACACCAGCTGGCCCATGCGGGTCAGCGTGTGCGTGAGCCGCGATACCGTCGAGCGCGGCAAACCGCAGCGGTTCGAAATCTCGAGATTGCCGAGCCTCGCCTCGTGGCCCTCGAAGCATCGCAACACATCGAACGCGCGCGACACCACCTGGATGACATCACCCTCACCGGCATCACCAGCGAGCGCACCTTGCCTGCTCAACCGCTCCGAACGTCGTCCCATGATCCCTACCGTCTGTTTCGCTCTGCGGAATTAAATTCCACTTGCAGACGACGCTACCTCAGGCATTTTGCGACGACAACAAAAAGGCGATGGCATGCCAGAAATTAAGATCGTCACCGAGGTCGCGGGACGCATCTGCGCAACTCCCGTGCAAGTTGGAGGAACCGTCGCGGATGGCGATGACGTTGTGGTCGTCGAAGCGATGAAGATGGAGATCCCGGTGCTTTCGCCGGCGAACGGCACGATCACATCGCTTCTGGTGAAGCTCGACGACGTCGTCGCCGAGGGACAGGCGATCGCGATCGTCACGAGTTGAGTGTTTTATCCGGTCGTTTCCGCGACAATCTGTCAGCCGCATTCCCGCATGCACGCTACGGCGTTGCCATCGCGAATGCCCGGTGACATGATCTGCTCAAACAAAATTCTGTTTCAAACAAAGAAAGAAAATCTTCGCGACGAACGCGGGGATCATCGGAGGGAAACATGCTTCGTGGGCTGCTCATGCTCGCGCCTGCCTTGGTGGCGGGCTTTTCTTTTGCGTCTACACGCTATGCGTTGGCCGAAGACATCAAGCTGCCGGCGACATTGACGTTCACTGCCTATGACACCGGCACCGCCGGCTTCAACATCGCGGTCGGCGTCGGCAAGATGATGAAGGACAAGTACGGCACCGACGTGCGCGTGCTCCCCGCCGGCAACGACGTGGCGCGTCTCGCGCCGCTGCGCGCCAAGCGCGCGGCTTCCGCGGCGATGGGATCGGGCACTTACTTCGCGCAGGAAGGCGTGTTCGAGTTCGGCTCGAAGGAATGGGGCCCGCAGCCGCTCCAGATCCTGCTCTCGACCGTCGACTGCAATTGCGGTTCGCTTGCGGTGGCCGCCGACACCGGCGTGAAGGAGCTGAAGGACCTCAAGGGCAAGCGCGTCGGCTTCGTGGTCGGCTCGCCCGCGCTGAACCAGAATTCACTCGCGGTGCTCGCCTTTGCAGGGTTGACGCAGAAGGACGTCAAGGCCGTCGAGTTCGCAAGCTATGGGGCGATGTGGAAAGGGTTGATCAACAACGACGTCGATGCCGCCTTCGGCACCACCATCACCGGCCCCGCCAAGGAGGCCGAGACCTCGCCGCGCGGATTGATCTGGCCGCCGCTGCCGGCCAACGACAAGGAAGGCTGGGCACGGATGCAGAAGGTCGGCTCGTTCTTCTTTCCGCAGCTTGCGACCTGCGGCGCCGGCATCTCGCCGGAGAAGCCGGTCGAGCTCGGCAACTACCCCTACCCGATCTTCGTCGCCTATGCCTCGCAACCAATCGACCAGGTCTACGCCATCTCCAAGGCGATGATCGTCAATTACGACGCCTACAAGGATTCCGCGCCCGGCGCCAGCGGGCTCGCGGCCGATCGCCAGACCAAGAACTGGGTGGTGCCGGTGCATCCCGGCGCCGTGAAGGCGCTGAAGGAGGCCGGGCAATGGAGCGACGCGCAGGAGGCGCACAACAACAAGCTGTTCAAGCGCCAGGAGGTGCTCGCCGCGGCGTGGACGGAGTACGGCAAGTCCAATCCACCCTCAGACGACAAGGCGTTCCTCGACGGCTGGATGAAGGCGCGCGCCGCCGCGCTGGCCAAAGCCGGCATGCCGAACGGGTTCGAGGAATAGAAGGTGGCGTTACCGGACTCGATCGCTGTCACGCGAGAGGTGCACTCCCTCTCCCGCTTACGGGAGAGGTCGAGGAGCGCGCGGCGCTATCGATTCAACCACTCGCCATTCACGTAATCAGCAATGGCCAGTCCACCCGCGGGGTCGCTCATGTCCTCTTCCACTTCCTCCGCCTCTCAAGACGAGGCCAAGCGGGTCGTGTTCGACGATCCGCATGGCGCCGCCGGCAACATGCAGGAGGCGGAGGTGACGCGCGTGCGCACACTTCGCGGCGGCTGGCGCTGGGCGCTGGTGGCAGCAACCGCGGCGACGATCCTGCTCTGCATCAACCAGCAATTCTCGCTGCGCTTCTTCGTCGGCTACACCCAGCTCAACACGGAGTATTTCTATCTCCTGATCGCGCTGATGCTGCCGTTCACGTTCCTCATCTTTCCGGGCACCGAACGGGCGCCGCTCGACCGGATCCCCTGGTATGACCTCGTCCTGTTCGTCGCGACCTTCGCGGCGTCCCTCATGCTGATGTCGAACGTGCGCAAGGCGGCGGAGGCCGGCTGGGAATTCGGCGGTGCGCCCAACACCGTGATTGCGGCAGGTCTCGTGATGTGGGTGTTGCTGATGGAGGCGCTGCGCCGCACCGGCGGCTGGAGCCTGCTGCTGAGCGTGCTGCCCTTCACCGTCTATCCGCTGTTCGCCGAGGCTGGCTGGCTCGGGCCGTTCCGCGGCACGCAGTCGACGCTCGAGCAGGCGACCGCCTATCACGTGCTCTCGGGCGAGAGCCTGCTCGGCATTCCCATCCAGGCTTTTGCCGACACCGTGATCGGCTTCCTGGTGTTCGGCACCGCGCTGATGATGACCGGGGCCGGCAAATTCTTCATCAATCTGGCCTTTGCACTGTGCGGCACCTTCCGCGGCGGCGCCGCCAAGGTCTGCATCTTCGCCAGCGGCCTGCTCGGCATGATGTCCGGCTCGATCATCTCCAACGTGCTCACCGCCGGCACCATGACCATCCCCGTGATGAAGAAGAGCGGCTTCCGTGCCTCCTATGCCGGCGCGATCGAGGCCTGCGCCTCGACCGGCGCGGTGCTGGCGCCGCCGGTGATGGGCGCCACCGCTTTCGTGATCGCGCAGTTCCTCAACGTCAGCTACGCCGACGTCGCGGTCGCCGCGATCATTCCGGCCGCGCTCTATTATGTCGGGCTGTTCATGCAGGTCGACGCCTATGCCGCGCGCCACAAGCTGAAGGGCATTCCGCGCGCCGAGCTGCCGCGGATCATGGATACGATCAAGGACGGCTGGTACTACGTCTTCGTCATCGCGCTCCTCATCGTGATGCTGCTCTACTTCAAGCGCGAGAGCCACGCGCCGTTCTACGCCACCGCGCTGCTGCTGGTGCTCAACCAACTCTTCTCCAAGGACACGCGCTGGACGTTGGCGACCATCGGTAAATTCCTGGAGGTCAACGGGCGCACCTTCGTCGAGCTGGTCGGCATCCTCGCCGGCTGCGGTCTCCTGATCGGCGCCTTCTCGATGACCGGCGTGGTGTCGAGCCTCGCCAACGACCTGCTGCACATCGCGGGCGACAACGCCTTCCTGCTGCTCGGCATGTGCGCCCTCACCAGCCTCATCCTCGGCCTCGGGCTGACGACGACGGCCTGCTACATCTTCCTCGCCATCCTGGTCGCGCCCGCCTTGGAGAAACTCGGGCTGAACCGCATGGCCGTGCACATGTTCATCTTCTACTGGGGCATGCTGTCCTCGATCACGCCGCCGGTTGCGATCGCCTCCTTCGCGGCCGCAGGCATCGCCGGTTCGCCGGCCATGAAGACGGGCTGGGAATCGATGTGGGTCGGCAGCATCATCTATTTCCTGCCGTTCTTCTTCGTGCTCAATCCAGCGCTGGTGCTGCAGGGGCCGAGCCCCTATCTGGCCGGCCTCGGCCTGATGGGCCTCGCCGCCTTCGGCACGCTGTTCATCTGCGGCGGGATCCAGGGCTACCAGCCCTTCGTCGGGGACCTGCGCGCCGCCGGCGCGCTGGAATGGCCAATCCGCCTGCTGCTCGTGATCGGCGGCTTCGTGGTGGCGACCCCCGGCGGCGGGATCATGCCGCTGTCACAGTGGCAGGTCACGCTTCTCGGGCTTGCGATACTCGCACCCACGATTCTGATCACCCTGTTGCTGGTGCGGCGGCAGTCGCCCTTGCCGAACGGGTTGCGCGTGCCCTGATTGCGTTGCACAAGGGAGGCGATGAAACCGCTCTCGCCTCTCGCCAATGCCTGGACCCGGTCGAAACCGCCCTTGCTGCGGTTTCTAGACAATTGCCTCAGCGAATTCTCGGCCGAAACGTCCGGCGACGTGGCGGACTACATTCCCGAGCTCGGCAAGGCCGACCCTGCCTATTTCGGCATCAGCCTCGCCACACTGGATGGGCATGTCTATGAAGTGGGCGACAGCCGGGTGCCCTTCACCATCCAGTCGATGTCCAAGCCCTTCGTGTTCGCGCTGGCGCTGGACCTTTTGGGCGCGAGCAAGGTCGAGAGCGCGATCGGCGTCGAGCCCTCGGGCGATCCCTTCAACTCCATCCGGCTCAATTCCGACAACCATCCGTTCAACCCGATGGTCAATGCCGGCGCGATCGCCTGCACCGGCCTGATCTATGACAGCAAGGGCAGCGAGGCCTTCGAGCAGATTCGCGTCGCGCTCAGCCGCTTTGCCGGACGCGATCTTGCCGTGGACGAAGCCGTTTATGCTTCCGAAAGCCAGACCGGCGACCGCAACCGCGCCATCGCGTATCTCCTGAAGACCAACGCGGTGATCTCGGACAATGTCGCCGGCGTCCTCGACGTCTATTTCCGCCAATGCGCCGTGCTGGTCACGGCGCGCGACATCGCAGTGATGGCGGCGACGCTTGCCAATCGCGGCGTCAATCCCGTCACCGGCGAGCAGGTGCTGAGCGCTTACGCGATCTCGCGCACGCTGTCGGTGATGACGTCCTCGGGCATGTACGACTATGCCGGCGAGTGGATCTACCGGATCGGCATTCCCGCCAAGAGCGGTGTCGGCGGCGGCATCCTGGCCGCGCTCCCTGCCCGGCTCGGGCTCGGCAGCTATTCGCCAAAACTCGACAAGCACGGCAACAGCGTGCGCGGCATCAAGGTCTGCGAGGCTCTGTCTTCGCACTACGATCTGCACATGCTCAACCGCAGCGACGACGCCCGCAACGTCGTCATCGCGGATTACGACATCGGCAAGAGCCCGTCGCGCCGCGTGCGCCGCCCGCAGGAGCGCGAGATCCTCGCCGCGCATGAGCAGGAGGTGCGGATCATCGAGCTGGTCGGCACGCTCTCGCTGTCGGCGGTCGACTACGTTTCGCGGCGGCTTGCCGGACGGCCGCGGCCGCAATTCGTGATCTTCGATCTTCACCGCGTGACCTCGACCACGCGCGCCGGCGCGCGGCTTGTGGCGGAAGCCTTCGAGGAATTGGCCGCGCTGAATGTCACCGTGGTTTTGTCAGGCGTGCGGCGCACCTCCAAGGAGTGGAACACCTTGCGCGAATGGACCGCAGAGCTGAAGAACGTCCGCGACTTCTATTTGCTCGATACCGCGATCGAATGGGCCGAAGACCAGATTGTCTACCGCTATGGCGGCTCGATCGACTTTCACGAGACCACCGAGCTCGCCGAGCAGCCGCTGCTGGCGGGGCTGAGCGAGGAAGAGCTGACCGATCTGGCTTCGCTCTGCGCGATCAGGACCTATCAATCCGGCGCGAAGATTCTCGCAACCGGTGATCCCGCCGATGCTCTGTACTTCCTACGCAGCGGCGCGGTGCATGTCACCTTGCCCGATGGCGTACGGCTGGCGACGCTCACCGCCGGCATGGCGTTCGGCGAAATGGCGCTGCTGGAGCCGACCCGCTCCGCCGACGTGTTCGCCGATATGGCGGCGACCGCATTCGAGGTGCCGCTGAAGGATTTCGAGCGCTACCGCAAGCAGCACCCGCGCGCCAGCGAATGCATCATGCGCAATTTGGCACAGCTGCTGGCCGACCGCCTCATCGTCGCCAACGCGAAGGTCGATATTCTGACATCGACCTGAGCGTTTGACATTCATTCAATGGTCGTCATGCCGGGCTTGTCCCGGGCATCCACGTTCTCCGTGCTAGTGGCAAGGCGTGGCAGGACGCTATGGGGACTATCAGTGCCCAATGCGCATCTTGCTCTACCGGCTCGCCGCCTCGCTCAACCGCCGCTTGATCTTTGCCGCACTCTTGTCGAGCAGTTCGGACGGCTTCTGGCCTGTCGCCGCGCACAGGCAGGCCCAATAGTAGATGACGTCGCCGAGCTCATCGACGAGACCCGCCTGGTCGAGCCAGTTGTCACGCAGCAGCTTCTTGATGTGGTCGGCGACCTCACCGGATTCGCCGGCAAGGCCAAGCCCGAGATAGGACAACCGCTCGTTGGACGGATGCTCATCGACTTTCGCAACGCTCGCGGCCCAGACCGCATATTCATCGATCGTCATGAGTATCCCTCGCCGCCGCTTTGGATTAGCCCACCACTTCGGTGACGGGCTGGAGATCGATCTCGAACGTTTCCAGGAACTTTGAAGTCATGATGTAGAAGCCGACCGAGAGCTGCAATTCGACCAGTGCGGCCGGCGTCAGCTTCGATGCGATCGCCTTGAAGGTCGCGTCCGTCGGCTTCTTCAGCTTCACGATTTCGTCGGTGAAGGCGAGCGCGGCGCGCTGCACCTCGTTGAAGCAAGACGCGGCCTGCCAGTTCTCGAGCGCCTCGTTCTGCGCGTCGGTGACGCCGACATTCTTGCCGATCCGCTTGTGCGCGACGATCTCGTACGGAGCCTCGCACAGGATGCCGGTGCGCGTGATCGCAAGCTCGCGCACGACGGGATCGAGCTCGCCCTTGTGCCTGATGGCGCCTCCTAAGCGACAGTACTGCTCGAAATAGCTCGGCGAGTGCGCCATCATGCGGAAGATGTTGGCATGACGGTTCTTGTCGAGGATTTCGCGGGTGCGGTCGGATGCCTTGGACGGGTCGCTGTACTGAATGCGGGCCATGATTTTCCTGAAGTTTTCCCTGAGCTTTTGATGCTTTTTGTCGCCGCCGGCGAAAGTTCCCAAAGACTCTATTCGCGCATCGACGCAGGAGCAACAACATCGAGTCAAATTGCCGCCGCATTGCTGATCGACCCTGACACAGTCGATATTCGCCGCGTGGGGACAAATCGCAGCGGATACTCGCAAGGGGTGTTCCGAGTACAAGCAATTGGCCGTCGTGTGCGCTATCCGCGCAACGATGAGTCACGCCCAAGTCTAGGGAGAAAACGGCATGAAGGAAGCCATCAAGGGGGCGGCCTCGGGAGCGCTCGCGCATATGCTGGCGGTGACGGCGATGCTCGTCATCGCCAGCATCTTGTTCTACGGGCGTTGAGCTGAGCGTTTAAGAGTTTTCGTCATTCCGGGGTGGCTCTCCCGGGACCGCGCAAAGCGCGGCCCTAGCAGGCCAGGCCCAGAATTCCCGTTCCAGGCTCGGTCCCATGACCGCCCCCGAATGACGGATCCCACTATTTGCTCTTGGCAAAGTACGGCACCAGCTTTCCGGCGAACAGCCTAAAGCTCGCGACGACCGAATCGCCGATGGCGAGTCCGTTGTCACCATGCGCCATCATGCGAAAACCCTCGGCGCAATCGACCAGCAGGATGTTGTAGGGCACGTGCGCGCGCGTCTCCGGCGTGGCCGCACGGCAGACCAGCGAAACCGCGTATACCCTGCCCTTACCGCTGGCGCGGTGCTCGCGCGGATCGGATGCCCCGCAGGCTGCGCAAAAGGCGCGGTGGAAATACTGGACGTGACCGCATGAGGTGCAGACCTGGAAGATGATGGCCTGCTCACCCAGGGTCCAGTCGGCTAGCCGCCCGCTCATCGCACCCGCTCCAGGAACATGCTCACGTGGGAGGACAGCACGCCGCGGTCGCCGTGCAGCAGCGCAATGGACGCATCCCGCACCTGGCGGCTAGCCGCCCGACCCGTCATCTGCAAATGCGTCTCGACCAGATGCGCCATGGCGCCGCCGACACCGCAATGGCCGTAGCTGAGCAGGCCACCATGGGTATTGAGCGGCATCGCGCCATCACGGTCGAAATGGCCGGCACGCACGCGCGCGGCCGCTTCGCCGCGACCGGCGAGACCGAGGTCTTCCAGCAGCATCGCGAGCGTGATCGTAAAGCTGTCGTAGATCGCGGCATAGCGCACGTCGGAGATCGCAAGGCCGGTAGCTTCCATCGCACGGGCGATGGAGATCTCGGCGCCGAGCTCACTGAGGCCGGGCGCGGCCGTGACATGCTGATGTGTGTGGGCTTGCGCGCAGCCGCGGATGCACACGCCGGCCTCGCTCGTTCGCTCGCGGCTGATGACAAACGCCGCGCCGCCGTCAGACACCGGGCAGCAGTCGAGCAGCTTGAGCGGCATTGCGACCGGTTTCGAGGCCATGACATCGGCGACCGTGATGGGATCATGGAATTGCGCGCCTGGATGGGTGCAGGCGTGGGCGCGCATCAACACCGCGAACTCGGCGAGGTCCTCTTCGGTCACACCGTATTCATGCATGTATCTGTTCGCGACGAGGCCGTAATAAGCGGGGATGGTCGGCCCGAGCGGCACCTCGTAGTCGGGATGGCCGACCTGCGCCAGCGCCTGGATCGAGGCGTCACGGCTCTGCCCGGTGAGGCGGTTCTCGCCGGCAACGACGAGCACGTTGCGCGCGACGCCGGCGTCGACGAGATGATGGGCGAGCATCGTCATCGCCAGCCCGGTAGCGCCGCCGACCTGCACGGCGTGGGCGTAGGACGGGCGAATCCCAAAATGCTCGGCGAAGACGGTGGCGAGCATGATGTGCGGGGAGACGGTAGAGTAGCCGCAGAGGATGCCGTCGATCTCGGAGCGCTTCAGCCCGGCATCGTCGAGCGCGGCTTGCGCGGCCTTGCTCATCAGATCGAGCGAGGACGAGCCGTCGTGCTTGCCGAACGGCGTGAGACCGACGCCGGTGATGAAGCTCATGGTGCTCTCTCCTCCTCCTCGTCATTCCGGGGCGGCCCGAAGGATCGAACTCTGGTGCGCCCTAGCGCACCTGAGAATCTCGAGATTCCGGGTTCGCTGCTGACGCATCGCCCCGGAATGACGGATGAGAGAGGCTTGGTCATCTCTACTTCCCTACTCCGGCGCCGCACGCGTGACGCCGTCGCGGACCATGGCCGCGATCTCATCGTGGGAGTATCCGATCTCGCGCAAAATCTCGGCGCCGTGCTCGTTGAGGCGCGGGGCCAGGCGCACGGGCTCGGCCTCGGTCTCGGACCAGGTCGCAGTCACCTTCATGCTGCGGATCGGGCCTTCAGTCGGATGGGTGACGACCGGAAAAAAGCCGGTCGCCTCCAGATGCTCGTCGTGCAGGATCGAGGCAAGATCGTGCATCGGCATCACGGGCACATCAGCTTTCGTCAGCAGGTCGATCCATTCAGCCGTGGTCCGCGTCTCGAAGATGCGCGCGAGCTCGGCGTAGACGAGATCGATATTGGCGGCACGGCCGGCGAAGGTGGAGAATTTTGGATCGGCGCGCAGGTCGTCGCGCCCCGTTGCCTTGAAGAAGTTCTCCCACTGCTTGTCGTTGTAGACGATGACGCTGAGATAGCCGTCGGAGGTCTTGTACGGCCTGCGGTCACGCGAGAGGTGGCGGGCATAGCCGCCCTTGTCGAGCGGCGGCTCATAGGTAAGCCCGCCCATGTGGTCGCCCATGACGAAGCCGGCCATGGTCTCGAACATCGGGATGTCGACGCGTTGGCCGCGCCCGGTGCGATCACGGTGCACGAGGCTGGCGCAGATTGCACCGACGGCGGTGAGACCGACGATGCGATCGACCAGCGCGTTCGGCACGTAGCGCGGCACGCCGTCGCCGGTCTGCGCCATCAGCGCCGGCAGTGCGGTGGCGCCCTGGATCAGATCGTCATAGGCGGGTTTTGCGGCATAGGGGCCGTTCTGACCGAAGCCGAACACGCCGGCATAGACCAGGCGCGGATTGACCTCGGAGACGACATCGTAGCCGAGCTGAAGCCGCGCCATCGCTTGCGGACGGACGTTGTAGACCAGGACGTCGGCGTCCTTCAGCAGCCGCAGCACGGCTTCGCGGCCTGCGGGCTTCTTCAGGTCGAGGCAGATCGAGCGCTTGCTGCGGTTGGTGTTGAGGAACACCGGGCCCATGCCGGCGTGTCGCATCGGACCGATCAGGCGGGTGACGTCGCCGTCCAGCGATTCCACCTTGATGACGTCGGCACCGTAATCGCCGAGCATCTGGGTCGCGTAAGGTCCCATCAGCACGGTGGTCATGTCGATGACCTTGATGCCCTTCAGCGGCCCCATCGTTCGCTCCCGATTGCGCAGGGCTCACACGCCCTCGCGATTTCGGTCCAGCTAACGGCAGTGCCGCCGCTCACGCAAGGGCGGCCGCCGTATGGCGGCATGCATCGCGCGGCGATATCGGCCGCTATTTCTTCTGGCGGGATTCGCGGATCTTGATGAGACGGTCGAGCTCGTCGTTCTGCTGGTTAATGCGGTCGGCGATCCGCGACTCGTTCTGCTCACCCGAGGCGGCAGCGGCCTGCTCGATGAGCTGGCGGATATTGTCCTCGAGGATCGCGATGCGATCGTTGAGAGCGTCCATCGACAGTGACGTTTCGTATTCATTGCTCATGATGCATTCCCTAAAAATCAATCAAGAGCATTAAGAGGGCCAGAGAAGCCCACCATGATCTAGCGCAAAGGGGGTGGGCGCGGCGCATGCGCGCCTTTGCCCACCTCCAGAACTGAGCTTACTTCAGCGGCTCCAGCACGGAAACGTAATTGGCAACCGCCGCACCGCCCATGTTGAAGATGCCGCCAAGCTTGGCATTCTTGAGCTGCATGCCCTCGGGCGCCTGCCCTGCGAGCTGCATCGCGGTCATCACATGCATGGAAACGCCGGTGGCGCCGATCGGGTGGCCCTTGGCCTTCAGCCCGCCGGACGGATTGACCGGCAGCTTGCCGTCCTTGAGGGTCCAGCCTTCCTTGATGGCGCGGGCGCCCTGCCCCTTCGGCGTCAGGCCCATCGCTTCGTACTCGATCAGCTCGGCGACGGTGAAGCAGTCATGGGTCTCGACGAAGGAGAGATCGGACAGAGTGACGCCCGCCTTCTCCAGCGCGCGCTGCCAGGCGACCGTGCAGCCCTCGAACTGCAGGATGTCGCGCTTGCTCATGGGCAGGAAGTCCTGGGCATGTGCGGTGGCGCGGAAGCCGATCGACTTGGTCATGCCCTTGGCCGTCTCGGCATCGGCCAGCACCAGAGCCGCGGCGCCGTCCGAGACCAGCGAGCAGTCGGTGCGCTTCAGCGGACCTGCAACGTAAGGGTTCTTCTCGCTCTCGGCGCGGCAGAAGTCGAAGCCAAAATCCTTGCGCATCTGGGCGAAGGGATTGGCGACGCCGTTCTTGTGGTTCTTGGCCGCGATCAACGCCAGCGCATCGGACTGGTCGCCGTATTTCTGGAAATAGGAACTGGCGATCTTGCCGAACACGCCGGCGAAGCCGCCGACGGTGTCGCCGTCCTCGGGCAGATAGGACGCCTTGAGCAGGTTCTTGCCGATCTCGGCGCTAGGGGTGCGCGTCATCTGCTCGACGCCGACGACCAGGACGATTCTGGCGGCCCCTGCGGCAATCGCGCGCAGGCCCTGATGCACCGCGGCAGAGCCGGTGGCGCAGGCGTTCTCGACGCGGGTCGCCGGCTTGAAACGCAGCTTCGGATCGGCCTGGAGCACCAGAGAGGCGGTGAAATCCTGGGGCGAGAAGCCGGCATTGAAATGGCCGAGCACGATTTCGTCGACGTCACTGGCCGAAATGCCGGCATCCGCCAGCGCCTCATTGGCCACGCGGGTGACGAGGCTTTCGACTGTTTCGGTGTCGAACTTGCCGAACGGCGTATGCGCCCATCCGGCGATGCTGGCGGTCATGATCTTTTCTCCCTGGAGGTCTCTCCCTGAGCTAAGTCTTAGCCCAGGGATGGCAAGACTTCACGCGGCTTTCAGGGCCTGAAGCGTCCGCTGGCAGATGGCAGTTATGCCGGCCCAGTTCCCAGCCCGGATCTCCGCCGTCGGGCACAGCCAGGACCCGCCGACCGCGACGACGTTGGGCTCGGCCAGCCAGGTCGCCGCATTAGCCTCGCCGACCCCGCCGGTCGGGCAGAACCGCACGTTCGGGAACGGGCCGCCGAGGGCACGCAGGCCCCTGATGCCGCCGGCCTGCTCCGCCGGAAAGAACTTTGCGACATCGAAGCCGTAGGACAGCGCCACCATCAGCTCGGAGGCTGTGGCAATGCCCGGCGCGAACGGCAAGGAGCTGTCGGTTGCGGCCTTGAGGAGATCGGGGGTCAGGCCCGGGCTGATGCCGAAGGCGACGCCGAGCTTCTCGACACGGGTGAAATCGGCCGGGTTGAGGATCGTGCCGATGCCGACGACCGCCTCGGGGACCTCTGCCATCACCGCCCTCGCGGCCTCGATCGCAACTGGGGTGCGCAGGGTCACCTCCAGCGCGCGGACGCCGCCGGCGACCAGCGCACGCGCCAGCGGCACGGCATCCTGGATGCGTTCGATGGTGAGGACGGGAATGACGGTCGCTGCCTTGAACAGCGCGACGAGGTGATTCTGTTGGGCAGTCGTGGTCATGGGGCTCGATTTCGCTTGGTGGCTTCACTTGGTGGCCTGGCGAGAGCCGGCCGGCCGGTGCCGCTTCTTCGGCGGCATGGCATAGCCCGGAATGATGGCGCCGGGATAGCAGATCACGATGCTGGCGAGTCGGTGACCGGCCTGGGCGGCCTCGACCGGCTCGGCGCCGGCGAGCCGAGCGGCAATGTACGCGGCAGCAAAGCTGTCGCCGGCGGCGGTGGTGTCGACCACGGGCTTGGTCATGGGCTCGGCGCGGACCTCGCTGGTCCCGCCGGGGAACCGCAGCAAGCTGACTGGCTCGGCGAGGCGGAACACCAGCTCCGGCGTGGGGATGCGCGCGATGAGCTGGTCGTGGGTCTCGCCAGGATGGAGCGCAAGCAGGTCCTCGGTCGAGGTCAGCACGATGTCGGCGGCTGCGAAGGCCGTGGCAAAGACCTCGCGGGCGACGTCGCGATCGGGCCATCCCCGCGCGCGGAAATTGGTGTCGAACACGAAGCGGGTGCCGAGCAGGCGCGCGCGCTTGATGGCCGTGAACAGGCGCTCGCGTCCGGGGGCGTCGTAGATCGAGAGCGTGATGGCGGAGAGATAGACGACGTCGTAGCTCATCAGCGAGTTGAGCAGCTCGTCCGTCTCCGGCAGGCTCATCAGCTGGCGCGCTGCCGCGCTGTCGCGCCAGTGGAAGAACTGGCGCTCGCCCTTGGCATCCAGCTGGATCATGTAGAGGCCGGGCAGCTTGCCCGGCAGCCGCACGACGCGGCGCGTGCCGACGCCTTCCGCATGCCAGGCCGCGATCATCTCATCGCTCAGGGCATCATCGCCGAGCGCGGTGAGATAATCGACCTTGACCTCGAGCCGCGCCAGATAGACGGCGGTGTTGAGGGTATCGCCGCCGAAGCCGCGCGAATAGAGCCCGCCGCCCTGCCCGGCAGAGGCGCCTCCTTGCGCCTGCCGGAGCTCGACCATGCATTCACCGATGCAAGCAACGCTCGCCATCACTCGGGTCCGCTCAGTCAGAGATCAGGCGACGAAATTGCCGCCGAGCTCGTCTTCGATGTGAATGCGGATGATATCGTCGAAATTCTTCTCGGCGGTGGTGAAGCCGAGCTCGCGCGCACGCTTTGCATCGAAATTGCGCGGCCAGCCGCCGACGATGCCGACGATGAAGGGATCGGGCTCGCGCTTGATGCGGGCGGCGACCTTCTCGCCTGCAACACGCTTCAGGGCGGCGATCTGCTCGCCGACCGTGGCCGACAGGCCCGGCATGGTCAGATTGCGGCGCGGGCCGACGGTGGCGAGGTCCATGGTCCCCGCGTGCAGCAGGAAGCCGACGGCGGAGCGCGGCGTGGCGTGCCAGTGGCGGACGTCCTCGGATACGGGGAGGATCGCTTCCTTGCCGGCGAGCGGCTCGCGCAGGATGTTGGAGAAGAAGCCCGATGCCGCCTTGTTGGGCAGGCCCGGCCGGATGCAGATGGTCGGCAGGCGGATGCCGATGCCGTCGAGGAAGCCGCGGCGCGAATAGTCGGCGAGCAGGAGTTCGCCGATCGCCTTCTGGGCGCCGTAGCTGAGCAGCGGCGTGTGGAAGAACTCGTCGCCGATCGCATCGGGAAACGGCGCGCCGAATACCGCGATCGAGGACGTGAAGACGACGCGCGGCTTGTAGCCGCCGCCCGCCAGCCTGATGGCATCGAGCAGCATCCGCGTGCCGTCGAGATTGATGCGATAGCCCTTGTCGAAATCGAGCTCGGCCTCGCCCGAGACGATGGCCGCAAGATGGAAGATCACGTCGGGACGGCCGGCGATCAGCTTCTCGGCCGCGCCGGGCACGGCGAAATCACCGGACATGGTCTCGACGGGGAAACCGGCCTTCTCCGGTTTCTTCGGCTCGACCACGTCGTGCATCGTGAGCTTGGTGATGTCGCTCTTGCCGAGCCGGCCGTCGCGCAACAGCCGTTCACAGAGTTTGCGGCCGACCATGCCGGCGGCGCCGAGAACCAGAATGTGCAAGAGCTCAACTCCTTCTTATTGTCCGGAGCGCACCGCTCCTGATGCGCCCCGGCAAGCCCCGCGATCATTCCTTCACGGCGCCGGTCATCGCCGACACATAATGCTCCACGAAGAAGGCGTAAAGGATCACGAGCGGCAGCGAGCCGGCCAGCGCGCCCGCCATCAGCGAGCCCCAGCGGTAGATGTCGCCGTCCACGAACTCGTTGACGATCGCCACCGGCACCGTCTTGTTGCTGGTCGACTGCAGGAACGTCAGGGCGTAGATGAACTCGTTCCAGCACAGCGTAAAGCAGAAGATGAAGGCCGAGATCAGGCCGGGAATGGCGAGCGGCACGACGATCTTGACCAGGATCTGCCAGCGGCTCGCCCCATCGATCAGCGCGCATTCCTCGAGCTCGAACGGGATGGTTTTGAAATAGCCCATCAACAGCCAGGTCGAGAACGGAATCAGGATCGTCGGATAGGTCAGGATCAGCGCCAGTGGCGAATCGAAGAGACCGTATTGATAAACGACGGTGGCAAGCGGAATGAACAGGATCGAAGGCGGCACCAGATAGGCGAGGAAGATCAGCCCGCCGACGAGATTGGCACCCTTGTAGCGCAACCGCACGATAGCGTAGGCCGCGAACACCGATGCGACGATCGAGAGCACCGTGGCGCAGATTGCCACGTACATCGTGTTCCAGAGCCAGTGCGGATAATAGCTCTCGAACAGCAGCTTGTGGAAGTGCTTGAAGGTCGGATTCCAGGTCCAGAACGGATTGTACTTGTCGAGGTCGAGTAGCTGCTCGTCGGGCTTCACCGAGGTCAGCGCCATCCAGTAGAACGGGAACAGCAGGATGAAGACGATGATCGCCAGCGGCAGATAGAGCGTCACGATCCTGCGCGGCACCGACTGCAGATAACTCATGCCCTCGCTGTGATCGACGCGCGATGGCGACGATAGCACGCTCTTGAGATCGACTTTCGAGGCAGGAAGATCAGTCATTGCTTTCTCCCTGTTGCCACTTGCGCCGCTGCAGGCCGAACCAGGACACCATGATCGCAGCGAGCAGGAATGGGATCATGGCGCTGGAGATCGCGGCGCCCTCGCCCAGCTGCCCAGCGATGATCGCGCGCTGATAGGATAGCGTGGCCATCAGGTGGGTGGCATTGACCGGGCCGCCACGCGTCATCGCCCAGATCAACTGGAAGTCAGTGAAGGTGAACAGCACAGAAAACGTCATCACGACGGCGATGATCGGCGTCAGCAGCGGATAGGTGATGTAGCGGAAGTTCTGCCAGCGCGTGGCGCCGTCGAGGGTTGCGGCCTCATAGAGCGACGGCGAGACGGTCTGCAGGCCTGCGAGCAGCGTGATCGCCACGAACGGAACGCCGCGCCAGACATTGGCGAAGATCACGCAGATCCGTGCCCAAGTGGTGTCGCCGAGAAAGTTGATGTTCTGGCTGATCAGCCCGAGGTGTCTCAGCGACCAGGAGATGATCGAGAATTGCGAGTCGAAGATCCACCAGAACGCAAGCGCCGAGAGCACCGTGGGAACGATGAACGGGATGAGCACCATCGCGCGCAGCATCGCCTTGAAGGGCATGTGCTCATTGAGCAGCAGCGCCAGGTACAGCCCAATCGCGAATTTGAAGGCGCTGGCGATGAACGTGTAGAGCAGCGTGTTGAACACCGACAGCCAGAAGATGGAATCGTCCCACAGCCACTCGTAATTCTCGGTGGCGATGAAGTGCCCGACCCTGCCGATGCGGGTGTCCGTGAAGGACAGCCAGATGCCGAGCCCCAGCGGATAGGCCAGGAAGAAGATCAGGAAGGCCATGGCCGGCACCATGAACCAGAAGCCGAGCCAGTTGCGATTGTGTTTGAGCCGGGTCCAGGCGTTGTCCTCGCTCATCTGAGGCTTGGCCCGGGGAATTGCGACATCAGCCATGCCCGATATCCCTGATCGAGAAATGTTGACGAGCGGGCGGCGACACTGCCGCCCGCTCCGTGGCCGTCAGCGGTAGATGCGCTTCAGCTGGCGCTCGGCTTCCGCCATCGCGGCCTTCGCATCCTTGGCGCCGGTGCAGTAGTTGGCGAACATGTCGACGACGATGAAGTCGGCGATTGCAGTCGCCGCCTTCTCGCCGACCGTGCCGATACCGGACGCCGGCAGCGTGCGTTTGGAGGCCTGCGAGAACACGGTGTTCTTGGGGTCGGCCGTCCAGATCGGCGCATTCTCGTAGGCGTTCAGGGTCTGGGTCAGGTAGCCCTGCGCACCATCCAGCCACTTCTCGTAGTTCTCCTTCTCCAGCATGAAGGCGACGAAGGCCTTGGCCGCATTCGGATATTTGGTGAAGTTGAAGGCGAGGATCGGCAGCGCCAGCTGCAGCTCGGTCGGCTTGCCGACCGGACCGACCGGCCAGAGCGCGTGATAGGTGTCCTCGGCAAGCTCCTTCTTGCTGGGATCGGTCTTGGCGGCGACGTAGATCGAGATGCCGTTCGCCGTGCAATAGAGCTCGCCGGCGAGGAAGGCCTTGTTGTTGGAGGAATCGTTCCAGGACGCCGTGCCCGGGATGAAGCTCTCGTACAACGCCTTGCAATATTCCAGCGCCTTCGCCGTTTCCGGCGAATTGATGATGATCTTGTCGTTCTGGTCGACCGTGTAGGCGCCGTGCCCCCAGAGCACCCAGTGCAGCCACGAATTGCCGTCGCCCGAGGCATGACCGAGCGCGAAGCCGGCGGGCGTGTTGTTCGCCTTCAAAGCCTTGCACATCTCGAGGAAGCCGGGGAAGTCCTTCGGGAATTCCTTGAAGCCCGCTTTGTCGAGCGCCGACTTGCGGTAGGTCATGTAGCCGCCGTTAGTGGCGACGGGAATACCGAGCCAGTCGTTGCCGAGCTTGCAGGTCTTGGCGGCCGCATCGGTCCAGCCGCCGTATTTCTTGCCGAGATAGTCGGCGACGTCGTTCATCTTCAGCACTTTGGTGGGGAAGAGCTGCGGCAGCGTGTGCAGACCCCAGGCGAGATCGAGCCCGGAGCCGGTATTGGCCGCAACCGAGGCCTTCGGCTGCACGTCCTCGAAGGATTCGCTGAACACGTTCATCTCGGTGCCGGTCGCAGCCTTGAACGCGGCCACCATCGCATTGAACGCATCGTCTTCCGCCGGCACGAAGCGCTTCCACCGCATCACGGTCAGCTTGGCACCGGGCTCCGCCTTCCAGGGCGCGCTCTGCGCCCAGGCCTTGGCGAAGTCGAACAGTGCCGGCCCGGTCAGCATGCCGGTCGCAGCCAAAGCCGTGCCGCCTTGAAGCAGAGACCGGCGGGTAAAGTCTTGCATGTCGTCCTCCCTGTGATGCTTTTTGTTGTCTTATGCCTTGTCGCCTTATGCGCTAGGCGTTCATTCGCTTGCCCGTTGCATCGTCGAACAGATGTACCAGCGATGGGTCGGGCTTCAGCCGCACCTTGTCGCCCGGATTGAACTGGTGACGCTCGCGGAAGACGGCGACGACCTGCTCGCCGCCAAGCTTTGCGAACACCTGCGTCTCCGAACCGGTCGGCTCGACCACGATGATCTCGGCCTCGGCACCGTCGTCGGCGATGGTGAAATGCTCGGGCCGCACGCCGTAGACGGCGGGACGGCCGTCGGAGGCCGTCGGCGCGGTCTTGAGCGGCAGCTTGACGCCGTTCGGCCCCTCGAAGGTGGCGACGCCGTTGACGCGCACATGGCCCTTGAGGAAGTTCATCGCGGGCGAGCCGATGAAGCCGGCGACGAACTGGTTGTCGGGCTTGTCATAGAGCTCGAGCGGCGTACCCATCTGCTCGACGATGCCGTCGTGCATGACGACGATCTTGTCGGCCATGGTCATGGCCTCGATCTGGTCGTGGGTGACGTAGACGGTGGTGGTCTTCAGCCGCTGGTGCAGCTCCTTGATCTCGGTGCGCATGGCGACGCGCAGCTTGGCATCGAGGTTCGACAAGGGCTCGTCGAACAGGAAGACCTGCGGATCGCGCACGATGGCACGGCCCATGGCGACGCGCTGGCGCTGGCCGCCGGAAAGCTGGCGCGGATAGCGGTCGAGCAGCGGCGACAGCGCAAGAATCTCGGCGGCGCGCTTGACGCGCTTGTTGATCTCGTCGGCGCTGGCATTCCGCAACTTGAGCGAGAAGCCCATGTTGTCGGCCACCGTCATGTGCGGATAGAGCGCGTAGTTCTGGAACACCATCGCAATGTCCCGCTCCTTGGGCTGGACATTGTTGACGACGCGGTCGCCGATCGAGATCGTGCCGGAGGTGATGTTCTCGAGGCCGGCGAGCATGCGCAGAAGCGTCGACTTGCCGCAGCCGGAGGGGCCAACCAGGACGACGAACTGGCCGTCCTCGATTGGAATCGTCACGCCGTGCAGGACTTCAAAATTGCCGAACGATTTCCGCACGTCGCGGATTTGCACAGACGACATCTAATTCCCTCCTCGAAAGTCCACCGCGCCTCCAAGCGCCGCGACCGTCTTGTTTTTTAGACTTCACCGAACGAAGCCCGATCTTAACGGGCGACATTGTCGGTAGTTTGTGCGGTTTTGGCAATTTGTCTTTGGTTAGTCGTTGCTGGTAGCGCTGTCAACGTTCCTTTGTTTGCAGGACTGACTGTGTTAAGAGCAGCAAATGGGTCGAAAACGCACCAAGTCAGGCAAAATCCGGCTGGCCGAAGTGGCCGAGCTCGCCGGCGTCAGCCCGATTACCGCGTCCCGCTTCTTCCGCAACCCGGAGGCCCTGTCGGTCGCCAAGCGGACGCGGGTCGAGAGCGCCGCCAAGGAGCTCGGCTACGTGCCCAACCTTGCCGCACGGGCACTCGCCTCGCAACGCACCGAAGTCATCGGTGTATTGATCCCCTCTCTCACCAATAATGTGTTCTCGGACGTGCTGCGCGGCATCTATGACGCGTCCGAAGGCAGCCGTTACTCGATTCAGTTGTCCAACACGCGCTACAGCATTCTCCAGGAAGAAAAGTTGCTGCGCCTGTTTCTGGCGCAGAAGCCGGCCGGGCTGATCGTCACCGGCATCGACCAGACCGCCGAGTCCCGCGCGATGCTTCAAGCCGCGGACTGCCCGATCGTGCAGATCATGGAGATTGGCCCGGATCCAGTCGACATGATGATAGGCTTTTCGCACTATGATGCAGCCCGCGCGGCGGTTGCGCACCTTTTCGAACAAGGTCACCGCAAGATCGGCTTCGTCGGCGCACGCATGGATCCCAGGGTGCAACGGCGGATGGACGGATATGTCTCGTCCATGAAGGACGCCGCATTGTTCGATCAGCGCCTCGTCGTCACGACGGCCACACCGACGTCGGTGACGCTCGGCGGAGCGCTGTTCACCGATCTCCTGGCGCGGGAGCCCGATATCGATGCGGTGTTCTGCGCCAATGACGACCTCGCGCTCGGCGTGCTGTTCGAATGCCGCCGCCGGGAGATCGCGGTGCCCGGGCAGATCGCGATCGTCGGCTTCAACGACCTCGAATTCATGGCCTCCGCCGTCCCCACCCTCACCAGCGTCCGCACCAACCGTTACGAGATGGGGAAGACCGCGGCCACCATGCTGATCGAGGCGATCGAGGGCCGGCGCCCTGAGCAGCCCGTGCTCGATCTCGGCTTCAAGGTGATCGAGCGGCAAAGCTCGTCGGCGCTACGTTCAGACAGCAGGCCGGCCGTTTCCGGCGCGGGTGCCGCGAACAAAATGATAGCGTTACCAAGTAGCCACGACTAGTATCAGGCTCGTGAGGAAACGACCCGCCAGCGGGAAGGCAAATCATCGCTCGCGCCGTTGGGCATCGCGCATGCCGACACCATGAGACGGACGCCAGTGCGTTTGCATTGCAGGAGAAACCAATGACAAAGAAACCAACCAATGGGCATGCCGCCGGCAGCAACGGTACTCGCCGCCACCTTCGCTCGCAGGAATGGTTCAACAACCCGCATAATCCGGGCATGACCGCGCTCTACATGGAGCGTTATCTGAACTACGGCCTCACCCGCGCCGAGCTTCAATCCGGCAAGCCGATCATCGGCATCGCCCAGACCGGCAACGACCTCTCGCCCTGCAACCGCCACCACATCGAGCTCGCGCACCGCGTCCGCGAAGGCATCCGCGAGGCCGGTGGCATCGCGATGGAGTTCCCCACCCACCCGATTCAAGAGACCGGCAAGCGCCCGACCGCGGCGCTCGACCGCAACCTCGCATACCTCGGCTTGGTCGAAGTCCTCTACGGCTATCCGCTCGACGGCGTGGTGCTCACCACCGGTTGCGACAAAACGACGCCGGCCTGCATGATGGCGGCGGCGACCGTGAACCTGCCCGCGATCGTCCTGTCGGGTGGCCCGATGCTCAACGGCTGGCACAATGGCGAGCGCACCGGCTCCGGTACCATCGTCTGGAAGTCGCGTGAGCGACTCGCGGCCGGCGAGATCGACTATGAGGAGTTCATGGAGATCGTGGCTTCCTCGGCGCCCTCGGTCGGCCATTGCAACACCATGGGCACGGCCTCGACCATGAACGGGCTTGCCGAAGCGCTCGGCTTCTCGCTGCCGGGCTGCGCGGCGATCCCCGCCCCCTATCGCGAGCGCGGCCAGATCGCTTACGAGACCGGCAAGCGCATTGTCGAGATGGTCTGGGAGGATTTGAAGCCTTCGGACATCCTGACCCGCAAGGCGTTCGAGAACTGCATCGTGATCAATTCGGCGATCGGCGGTTCGACCAACGCGCCGATCCACATCAACGCCCTCGCCCGCCACATCGGCGTCGAGCTGTCGATCGAGGACTGGCAGAAATTCGGCCACGACGTGCCGCTCTTGGTCAACATGCAGCCCGCCGGCTTCTATCTCGGCGAGGAATTCCACCGCGCCGGCGGCGTGCCCGCCGTGGTGCGCGAGCTGATGAAGCATAAGCGCATCCATGAGGATGCGATCACGGTCAACGGCCGCGGCATCGGCGAGAACTGCAAGTCTGCGCCGGAGCCCGATAACGACGTGATCTGGGCTTACGACAAGCCGCTGGTGAAGGATGCCGGCTTCCTGGTGCTGAAGGGCAATCTGTTCGATTCCGCGATCATGAAGACCAGCGTGATCTCCAAGGAGTTTCGCGACCGCTATCTCAGCAACCCCAAGGATCCGAACGCCTTCGAGGGCCGCGCCATCGTGTTCGAGGGTCCGGAGGACTACCACGAGCGGATCGACGATCCCTCGCTCGACATCGACGAGCGCTGCGTGCTGTTCATCCGCGGCACCGGCCCGATCGGCTATCCCGGCGGCGCCGAGGTCGTGAACATGCAGCCGCCGGCCGCCTTGATCAAACGCGGCATCCTGTCCCTGCCCTGCATCGGCGACGGCCGTCAGTCCGGCACCTCGGGCTCGCCCTCGATCCTCAATGCGTCGCCGGAAGCCGCCGCCAATGGAGGCCTCGCGATCCTGAGGACCGGCGACAAGGTGCGCATCGACCTCAACAAGGGTAGCGCCAACATCCTGATCTCGGACGAGGAGCTGAAGAAGCGCCACGCCGAGCTGAAGGCCAATGGCGGCTTCAAGCATCCACCGAACCAGACGCCGTGGCAAGAAATCTATCGCAACACCGTCGGCCAGCAGTCGACCGGCGCCTGCATGGAGCTCGCAACGCGCTACCAGAACGTCGCCGGCACCTTCGGTGTGGCGCGGGACAATCACTAACAGCCACACCGTCATTGCGATCCTAACGAAGCAATCCAGGGATTTGTCCACGGAGAGAGTCTGGATTGCTTCGTCGCCAGCGCAAAATTGCTTCGCAATTTTGTCGCGGGCTCCTCGCAATGACGTGGGGTTGGCATTCGAATGAACACAAGGGAGAAGAAAATGGCAGACCGCCTCAAGGGAAAGCGCGCCGTCGTCACGGCAGCGGCAGCAGGCATCGGGCGCGCTTGCGCCATCGCATTCGCGCGTGAAGGCGCAACCGTCGTCGCCACCGACATCAACGAGGCCGGCATCGCGAGCCTGAGCAAGGAAGGCATCGCCGAGGTGGCAAAGCTCGACGTCCGCAACACCGCCGACGTCAACGCCTTCGCCAAGCGCGTCGGCAAGATCGACATCCTGCTCAACGCCGCCGGCTTCGTGCATCACGGCACCATCCTGGAGTGCTCGGAAGAGGATTTCGACTTCTCCTTCGACCTCAACGTCAAGTCGATGCACCGGACCATCAAGGCCTTCCTGCCCGACATGATTGCGGGCGGCGGCGGCAGCATCGTCAACATCTCGTCCTGCGCGGCCTTGAGGCCGCCGGCGAACCGCTACGTTTACAGCTCGTCGAAGGCGGCGGTGTCGCTGCTGTCGCGCGCGGTCGCGCTCGACTTCATCACCAAGGGCATCCGCTGCAACTCGATCTGCCCGGGCACCGTCGAGACGCCTTCGATGCTCGACCGCGCCGCGGCGCAAGGGCCGCAGGGCAAGGAGATGTTCATCTCCCGCCAGAAGATGGGCCGGCTCGGCACCGCCGAGGAGATCGCGGCTATGGCGGTGTATCTCGGCAGCGACGAGAGCGCCTTCACCACCGGCGTCGACCTCGTCGTCGACGGCGGCTACATGCTCTGACGCCAAGGGCCCCGGCATGAACAAGATCGATCTCAACGGCCGCGTCGCTGTCGTCACGGGCGGCGCGCAGGGCTTTGGCCGCGCCATCGCCGAGCGCTTTGTGGCCTCCGGCGCCAAGGTCGCGATCTGGGATTTCGATGCCACGCTGGCCGAGAAGGCCGCAAAGGAGATCGGCGGCGAGACCAAAGTCTTCAAGGTCGACGTCACCGACACGGCTGCCGTGGAGACCGCCCGCGATGCCACGCTCGCCGCCTTCGGCAAGATCGACATCCTCGTCAACAATGCCGGCATCGCCGGCGTCAACAAGCCGGTCTGGGAGACCGATCTGGAGGAATGGCGGAAAGTTCTGCGCATCAACCTCGATGGTCCCTTCATATGCTGCAAGGCGGTCGTGCCCGAAATGCTCAAGCAGAAATACGGGCGCATCGTGAACATCGCCTCGATCGCCGGCAAGGAAGGCAATCCGAACGCCGCGCACTACTCGGCCTCCAAGGCCGGCCTGATCGCGCTGACGAAATCGCTCGGCAAGGAGCTCGCCGCCCATGACATCATCGTCAACGCGGTGACACCGGCGGCCGCCAAGACCGCGATCTTCGACCAGATGACGCAGCAGCATATCGACTTCATGCTGTCGAAGATCCCGAAGGGACGCTTCGTGCTGGTGGAAGAGCTCGCCGCAATGGTGAGCTGGCTTGCATCCGAAGATTGTGCCTTCTCCACCGGCGCGGTGTTTGATATTTCCGGCGGACGGGCGACCTACTGAAGTACTGGCCGCCCCTGGAGGGGCGGACCATGCGACTCGGACGTGATTTCAGGCGTCGGGATTTCGTGAAGCTCGCAGCGGGCGCAGGCGCGCTGCCGCTGCTGTCATCGACTGCGCTTGCGCAGCTCGCGCCCAAGCCACCGAGCATCCGCCCGCCCTCGCCGGCCGAGCGCGGCGCCATGGCACGGCTCGCGCACAGCTTCATGGACAAGTACGGCGTGCCGGCCCTATCCGTTGCGATCGGCTATGCCGGCACTATTGTCCATGAGGACGCCTTTGGTCTGGCCGATATCGAGCGGAACGAGGCCGTAACGCCGCGGCATCTGTTCCGGATCGCCAGCGTCAGCAAGATGATCACCTCGGTCACGATCTTCCGCCTGATCGAGGAGAACCGCCTCAAGCTGGCGGACCGCGTGTTCGGCCGAGGCGCGCTGCTCGGCACCGACTATGGACAGCCCAACTCCGCCGGCATCGACCAGATCACGCTCGAGCATCTCTTGACCCATACCGCCGGCGGCTGGAGCAACGACGACCGCGACCCCATGTTCACCCATCCGCGGATGGATCATGCCGAGCTGATCGCCTGGACGCTAGCCAATCGGCCGCTGGACCGACCGCCGGGCCAGCGCTACGCCTATTCCAATTTCGGCTATTGCGTGCTGGGCCGCGTCATCGAGAAGCTTACAGGCCAGTCCTATGGCGAGCATGTCCGCAGCGAGGTGTTCGCGCGCTGCGGCGTTACCGAGATGACGATCGCCGGCAACACCCGCGAGCAGCGCCAGGCCGGCGAAGTCGCCTATTACGGCCAGGGCGAAAATCCCTACGGCATGAATGTCCGGCGGATGGATTCCCATGGCGGCTGGATCGCAACGCCGTCGGATCTCGTGCAACTCCTGATGCATGTCGACGGCTACACGAGACCGGCGAACATCCTGCGGCCGCGCACCATCCAGCTCATGACCACCGCGCCCAGCTACAGTCCAGACTACGCCAAGGGTTTTTGCATCAACAAGTCAGGCAATTGGTGGCACAATGGCAGCCTGCCGGGTACGAGCACGATTGCCGTGCGCACTCATGGCGGCTTCTGCTGGGCCGCCTTCACCAACACCAGACGCAGGAATTCCGACATGGATGGCGATCTCGACAATCTCAACTGGAACATGGCGCGCCAAGTCGGCGAATGGCGGGTGGCCTGAGCCATGATCCGGGAAGGGGGATGCCTGTGCGGCGCGGTGCGGTTCAAGGCGGAAGGCGAGCCGCTCAACGTCCGCATCTGCCATTGCCGCATCTGCCAGAAGGCGATGGGATCGCCCTACTTCGCCCGCGCCCAGTTCGACCAGCGCGCGCTCAGCGTCGAGGGCGAGACCGCCCGCTATGCGTCCTCCGAGAACATCGACCGCGTATTCTGCAAGCGTTGCGGCACGCGCCTGTTCGCCTGGCGTCGCAACGGCACGCTGGCGGGCGTCGCCCTCGCTACTTTCGACGATCGCAACGCCTTCGCGCCGACCGAGCACATCTGGGTGTCGGAAAAGCTCGCCTGGGTGAAGCTCGATGATGGCCTGACGCAGCATCAGACGACGATCCCGGCGTGACGTCGGGTCTGGTGTGACGCAGACGCGCTCGCCGCCTGCGTGCGCCGTCCGGTTGTCGTCGCGATCCAGATCCCGGCAAACACCGCAATGATACCTGCCGCCAAATTCCAGCGCAGCGGCTCGTTCAGCAGCCAGGCCCCGACCAGCGAGGCCGTGATCGGATTGACCGTCACGGAGATCGCGACGCGCGTCGGCGTCGTGCGCTCCAGTGCGAAGGCCCAGAGATAGAAGGTCAGCGCCGCGCCGAAGGCACCCAGATAGAGGGCGCCCCACCACTGTGGCATGCCGAAGCCGGCGACGGGCGCAAAGCTGCCGCGGACATAGGAGAGCAGGATGAGGCAGGCCGCACCCGCCGCCATGCTCATGGTCGTAAAGGCGATCGGGCTGGAGCGCCGGATCAACGGCTTCGACCAGATGCCGTAGAGCGCCATGCACAGCGCAGCCGCCATCATCAGGAGATCGCCGCGCCAGGCGCCTGTCGGCGCCGAGGCGAGGTCGGAGAGCAGCGCGAGCGCAACGCCAAACGTCGCAGTCACGACGCCCATGGACTTGCGCCAGGTCAGGGCTTCCGCGCCGAGAATGGCCCCGATCAAGAGCGACAACAGCGGAAGCGTCGACAGCGCAAGCGCGCCGCGCGCGGCGGTCGTGAAGATCAGCGAGGCGTTGAACAGGATCGGAAACAGCGCAAAGAACAGAATGCCGAGTCCGACGGCGGCGGCCCAGTCCCCTTGCTTCGGCCAGCGATCGCCGCGCAGCAGCGTCAGGGGCAGTAGCAGGGAAAAACCGATGCCGAAGCGGAATGAGCCGATCGCGAGCGGATCGATGCTCCCGACGAGATAGCGCGTGGCACCGATAGATGTCCCGCCCAGCGCACTCGACAACACGGCGGCAAAAACGCCAAAGATCTCGCCCATGACTCGTCCCAACCGTTTTGCGAGCAGCATAGGAGACGCGCCGAAACGGGGAATGGAATTTCCATCATGGCAGGATAAGTTTTCGTCATGACCGCACCCGATCTCGACCCCGACCTGCTGAAGGCCTTCCTCGCCGTTGCCGATCATCAATCGTTCACGCGCGCGGCCGCGATCCTCAACCGCACCCAATCGGCGGTGAGCGTCCAGATCAGGCGTCTCGAAGAACGACTGGACGTCAGGCTGTTTCACCGCATGAGGTCGGGCGTCGCACTGAGTGCGGCGGGTCGGGAGCTGCTTGTCTATGCAAGACGGCTTCTCGACCTCAATGCAGAGGCGGTCGATGCGCTCCGCGCGCGCAAGCGCGAAGCCGTGGTCCGCCTCGGGGTAATGGACGACTACGGCACGATCGTCATTCCGCCCTTGCTGGCGCGCTTTACCAAGAGCCATCCGGAGATCCGGGTCGAGATCGAGACTGGGCTGACCGCCACGATGCCGGCCCGGCTCGGCGAGGCCTACGACCTTGTCATTGCCATGCATCCGGAAGGACATGGCGGCGGCGAATTACTGCGGCGGGAACAGGCGGTCTGGGCCGCAGCCGCGTCATATTCAGCCGCCGCGCCACGGGACACGCTGCCCGTCGCGCTCTACCCGCCGGGCTGCCTGTTCCGCCAATGGGCCACTGAGGCCCTCGATGCTGCCGGCCGCCCGTGGCGGCTCGCCTTCGTCAGCCGGAGCCTCGCGGCGGTGGAAGCGATCGCGGCACAGGGCCTCGCGATCACGGTCGTGAAGGCGGGCACCCTGCCCCCTCGCCTGCGCGTCCTGTCGGCGCGCGACGGCCTGCCGCCGCTGCCGGCCGCCGACATCCGCCTCCATCGCGCGCGCAAGCTGTCGCGTCCGGCGGCACAGCTGGCGGATCATCTGCAGCGGACAATTTCGGAATTAAACGCCATATAACTGTGGATCGTAGTAGAGGGCTGTGGCCCTATACGGCCTGCTTTGCAGAGCGCGCGGACCGAACCGGAGCGGATGAGCTGGTGAATATTTCCATTTATGATCTCTCCGTCTGGGTCCTGCCGCTGGTGCTCGCCATCACCTTTCACGAGGCCGCGCACGCCTTCGTCGCCGACAGGCTCGGGGACAACACGGCCTCGCAGCTCGGCCGCGTCAGCTTCAACCCTGTCAGGCATATCGACCCATTCGGTACCCTGATCCTGCCCGCGATGCTGCTGTTTGCGCATTCGCCATTCCTGTTCGGCTATGCCAAGCCGGTCCCGGTGAACTTCCGCAAGCTGAACAATCCCAGGCTCGACATGGTGTGGGTGGCGCTGGCCGGGCCCGTCACCAACATCCTGCTGGCGCTGGCCGCGGCCTTCGCTTTCCATGCCCTGCCCCTGGTGCCCGCGAGTTCGGCGAAGTGGGTTGCGGACAATCTCAAGAATGCCCTCGTGATCAATGCGATCCTGGCGGTGTTCAACATGATGCCGATCCCGCCGCTCGACGGCGGCCGCGTTGCGGTCGGACTTTTGCCGCGCGCGCTCGCCGTGCCGTTGTCCCGGCTCGAGCCGTTCGGCATGCTGATCCTGATCGGTCTGTTGATCCTGCTGCCACTCGCGGGTTCCCAGTTCGGTCTAAATCTTGATGTTATTTCAGCAATACTGCGGACGTTGACCGGTTATGTGATTCAGGCTGTTCTCTTCCTGACTGGCAACGCGTAGTTGAACGCAACATTGGAACCCACGCCGAAAGGGCGAGAGGCCGACTTGGTCAAAGCTGCCGATATGCTGATCGCGCGACGCGCCGACACCCGCGCCCGCGCCGATTTTGCCACCTGGAAGATGATGGCCAAGCTCAATGGGGCATCCGCGCTGCCGGCGGAGGCCCAGGAGTTCCTGGCGAGCTACCAGAACCTGCTGGCGCAGATGAGCGAGGACGAGGCTACCGAGGCCACCATCGGCGCGATCTACAAGGCCTATTACGCCGAGATGGGCGGTGCGGGAACGCCTCCCGACGTCCGCCCCCGCCAAGCCGAGCCGGCCGCGGACAATGTTACCGCCTTCCGCCGCCCGGCACCGAAACCGAAGAAGGCCGCCTCCTTCGGGGCGGCGGCATTCGCCGGCCCCCAGAAACGGCCGCTGCCGGTGGCGCTGATCTTCGCCTGCCTGGTCGTTGTCTATGTTGGGATCCGGCTCTACTGGCGCTGAGCCGTCTTCTTCTTTCTCTTGGCGTCAGGCGGCGTGAAGATGATGTCCACGGTGCGCTCGAACCGGTCGTCGGTCAATCCGACGGGCGGCTGCGGGATGGGATCGGACTTGCGAACGATTGAGACCGCTGCCGCATCGTAGGCTGCATCCCCCGACGACTCCACGACATCAACCGACAGCACGTTGCCCTTCCGGTTGATCGCGAAGCTCACCTTGACCTTCTGGTTGTTGGGCTGCTTGCCCTCCGGATTGACCTTGTGGGCCGCGAGGTGCGCGCTGATCTTGCGGTTCCAGTCGGCCGTGATCTTCAGGATGTCCTTGCCGAGCCCCAGCACCGGCGCCAGCGCTTTCTCGGCCTCCCGCGCGTCTTCATCGAGCATCTGCCGCGCCGTTGCAACCGACTTCGGCGATGCCTCGGCAGCGGGAGTCTCGACAGCTTGAATCTTCGGATCGTCTTCCGTGGGCTTCTTCGTGTTGTTCTCGGTCACGACGCGGTCAGGATCCTCGACCTCCTGTGACTGATCCTTCGGAAGCTCCGTCTCCTTGGTCTCGGCCTTCTGCTCGGGAAGCGCCTGCTGCTCCTGCATCGCCTCGCTATCGGGCCCAGGCGGCAGATCGGTATCGGGCGCCTTGGGCGAAGCCATCTCCACGGCGAATTCGGCGCCGGCCGCACCAAGGCCGTCGCCGTCATCCTCGGTGCGCAAATGAGCCAGCGCAAGCGCTGCACCACCCAGATGAAGCGCGAGCGCCGCCACTGCCGCCAAAAACCAGAGCTTCCGGGATGGTCTCGGTTCGTCTGACATCGTTGCGCCTCAAGGCTGAGCGGCGCCTGGCGGCGGCGCCCCCGGCGGGCCCTCCAGCGCGACCAACTTCACCCGCGTATAACCGCCTGAGCGCAAGAGCTCCATGACGCCCATCAACTCGCCATAAGGGACCGAACGATCGGCGCGCAGGAAGACATACTTGTCCTTGCTCATATCGGACAGGCCATTGAGGGTCCCGATCAACTCGGCCCGCTGAACCGGGTTCTCTCCGATCGCGAGCGTCAGATCGGGCTTGATGCTGAGATAGGTCGGCTTGTCCGGCTTCTTCTGCGGCGTCGCACTCGACGTCGGCAGATCGATCGGTAGGTCGACCGTGGACAGCGGCGCGGCGACCATGAAGATGATCAGCAGCACCAGGATGACGTCGATGAACGGCGTGACGTTGATGTCATGCGTTTCCGAGAAGTCGTCGTCGTCATCATTGTCTGCGAGCGAAACGGCCATGGTCTACTCCGCCGCACGCGAATGCGCGCTGCCGTGGCTGCGGTCGAGATCGCGCGAGAGCAGCCGCGCCGCCGCACCCGAGGCGCGGCTGACCAGCTCGAGATAGCCCTTCGTCAGGCGCGAGAAGTGATTGTAGATGATGACGGCGGGAATCGCGGCGACGAGGCCGATCGCGGTGGCGAGCAGCGCTTCGGCGATGCCGGGCGCGACCACGGCGAGATTCGTGGTCTGCGACTTCGAGATGCCGATGAAGCTGTTCATGATGCCCCAGACCGTGCCGAACAGGCCGACGAAGGGCGAGGTCGAGCCGATGGTCGCGAGCACGCCCATGCCGATCCGGATGCGCCGCTGTTCCGCGCGCACGATCTCGGAGAAGCTCGAAGCTGCGCGCTCGTTGATGCCGGCATCGCTGGACAAGCCGGCCGACATCCGCGCCTCCCGCAGCGCCGCCGCCAGGAAGGACGGCAGGATGCCCTCCTTGGTGCCGAGCGCCATCTGCGCTTCGGCGAGGGAGCGCGCCTCGGCAATTTTCTTCAGTGCCGAACGAAGCTTGCTGGAAGCGACCGACAGTTCGATCGACTTGGCGATGAAGACGGTCCAGGTCATCAGCGATGCGAAGGCGAGCCCGATCATCACCGCCTTCACGATGACATCCGCCGACATGAACATCACCCAGGGCGACAATTCCTTCATGGCCGGCGCGACGGCGGCTGGCTCCGGCTTCGCACTCGCGGGAATGGCTGCCATGGGGGCCGCGCCCGCGGCAGCGGGAGCCGTCGAGACTGCCGGCGCCGGGGCCATCGGCGCAGTTGCCGGCGGAACCGTTCCGGCCGTCGGCGGCTGAGCTGTCGATTGGGCCGGTGCCGCCGGCGGGCTTTGTGTCTGGGCAGAAGCCGGGGAAGCGAGCCAGGCGGTCGCCAGCATCAAAGCTGCGGCAAGGCTTGCTTGGAAGGTCATGGTCTTCATACTTCGGCCCAGTAGCGAATGAGGTTGTGATAGATGCCCGTCAATTTGACCGTTTCGGGATCGTCACGCCCGAGCCGTTCCACCAGCGCCTGTATCGCGGTGTCGAGGTCAAAGATCATGCTCCGGGCTTGATCGTCCCGTATCATGCTCTGAAGCCAGAAGAAAGACGCAACCCGCGTCCCCCTGGTCACGGGGGTGACCAGATGGAGGCTGGTCGAGGGATAGAGCACGCAGTCCCCAGCTGGCAACTTGACTTCGTGCGAGCCGTAGGTGTCCTCGATCACAAGTTCGCCACCGTCGTACTCCTCCGGCTCGGCGAGGAACAGCGTGACCGACAGGTCTGTGCGGATGCGAAGGCCGGTCAGGCGGTCGCCGCGGATCGCGTTGTCGACGTGCAGGCCGAAATGGTGGCCGCTGTCGGCCGCATAGCGGTTGAACAGCGGCGGGAAGATCTGGAGCGGGATCGCCGCCGCGATGAAGCGCGGGTTGGACGTCAGCGCCGAGATGATGCGGTTGCCGAGCTTGCGCGCGACCTCGCTGTCCGGCGGCAATTGCTCGTTGCGCTTGACCATCGCCGACTGCGCGCCGGCGGTGGAGCGCCCGTCCTCCCATTCGCTGGCGTCCATGATGCGGCGGAAATCCGCCACATCATCCTTGCCGAGAACGCCAGGCAGACACGTCAGCATGATCAGAACTTCGCTGTTGTCACGATGTAGAACGCCCGTCCCGGCGCAACCGCCACGAATGGCACGTTGCTGCGATAGAACGAGTCGTAATAGAGCTTGTTGGTCAGGTTCTGCGCGTAGAACTTCATGGTCCAGTTCTGGTCGATCTTCTTCTCGACGAACGCATCGAAACGCCAATAGCTCGGCAGTTCGTTGGTGTTCGCCGCGAACGTGCCGCCATAGACCTTGGAGCGATACACCGCCTGGCCGCCAAGCTCCCAACCGTCATCGAACTTGTACTTGCTGAGCATGCTGAACGACTGGTGGGCAACGTTGGCGAGTTGCAGCCCGAGATTCGAAGCAACGCCACTCTGCGTGACCTTCGACTGCATCAGCACCAGTCCGCCGAAGATGCTCCAGCGGTCGGTGATCTTGCCCTCCGCCTCGATGTCGATGCCCTGGATCCTGTAGGCTGCACCCGATGTAAGCAGGCCATTGACGGTCTCGCGCGCATTGTCCTTGGTGGTTTGGAATAGCGCACCGGTCACCAGCAAGTGGCGATCCGCAAGCTCCCATTTGGTGCCGAGCTCGATAGCCTTGTTGCGCTCGGGCCCGAGCAGGAGGGTCGAGTTGGGCGGAACACCGCCGTAGTCGGTGCCGGTCGCGTCAAGCTCCGACCCGAACGGATTGGCCGAGGTTGCGTAGGCCGCATAGACGCTGCCGATCGACATCGGCTTGTAGACCACACCGACATTGTAGTTCACCAGATCGGCATTCTGTTTCACATAGCTCGAATTGTTCGACGCGCTCTGGCTATAGCCATCGTAGCGCACGCCGCCGTTCACGATGATCGTGTCCTGCCAGTTCGCGGTATCCATGACATACACACTGCTGGTATTGACGCCGTAGCGCGTCGGATTTCCAAGCAGCGACGGTATACCGAAGGGAATGTAGGTGTACTGAGGGGAGTAGAGATTGACACCCGTCACGGCACCATTGCTGGTGAAGGCGGAGCCGGACAGTTCCGATGCGAGGCCGGCATAGCGGTCGATCGAGATGTTCTCGTTCGAATATTCGACGCCAAACACCGCAGTGTGCTTGACCCCGCTGGTGTCGAGCTTGAACGTGGCCTCGTTCTGGTTGGCCCACACGTCGACGTTCTGGTAGCGGCTCTGCGCGCTCGCCGTCGTGGTCCAGAGCAACGGGTTGGGGCTGGTCGTGTTGGGGTTCTGCGGCAACGTGCCGATGTAATTGAGCAGCGAGTGCTCGCCGCGCACTTTGCTGGTCAGCGTGATCGCCTCGTTGACCTTGTACTCGATCGTGCCGGTGCCGAAATCCTGCCGCGCGGTCTGGAAGTCGCGGTTGAGGAAGCCGTACCAGTTCCCACGCGGAATGCCCGCCGAGGTCACCGGCACGTTGCCCTGCTTGTAATAGGGCACGCCGAAATCGGGATAGCCGCTGAGATCGGTGTGGACGTAGTTCGTCGTGATCTTGATGTCGTTGGTCGGGGTGTACTTGGTCGAGATGAAACTGCCCCAGCGATTGTCGGTGACGTGGTCGCGTCCGGCGACGTTGGCGTCCTGGAACAGTCCGCCGGTGCGCACCGAGAAGGTCGGATCGATGACCTGGTTGACGTCGAGCGTGACGCGCTTGGTCATGTCGGTACCAAACTCGCTGTCCATCCGCTTGAAGTTGACGTCGCCGGCCTGCTTGGTGACGATATTGATGGCGCCGCCGGCAGTGCCGCGGCCGGCATAGGAGGATGCCGGTCCGCGCAGAATCTCGATCTGCTCGGTGAAGAAGTTCTCGCGGATGGAAACGGCGGGATCGCGGATGCCGTCGATGAAGACGTCGTTGCGCGCATCGAAGCCGCGGATGAAGAAGCGGTCGCCGAACGCGTTGCCGCCCTCGCCGGAGCCGAGCGTCACGCCCGCAGTCGAGCGCCCGATCTCCTTCAGCGTCGTGGCGTTCTTGTCCTCGAGCACTTCCTTGCTGAGCACCGTAATGGTCTTCGGCGTGTTCAGCATCTTCTCCGGAAATTTGCCACCGGCCTGGACGTGGTCGATTTTGTAGGGTGCCGCCGGATCGGCATAGGGATTGCCGTCGGGAGCGCCTGACGGCGTGGCGAGAGCTGCTTGCTGCGCCTGCTGCCGCTGCGCTGCGCGGCGAAGCGCGTTGCGCGCGCGGACCTGATCAGGTGTCGGCTTCGATGCCGTCGGACGCGGACGCTCGACCGGAGCATCGACCGTCACCGGCGGCAGGTTCGACTGCTGCGCCTGCGCACCGCTCGACACCGATGCCACCGCGATCAAGCTCGCGACCGCGGAAACTTTTTTTCCGGAAACGCCCGCGAACCTCTCGTCCATCGGATCGAATGCTGCCACCGAACGCAACGATTTCGGTGCGACCACCTGCCCCATTACAACACGCCCCATCTTCATGTTCGCTCACTCACTTCGATGAGCGATTGGGCTGTTGGTATCGGCAGCAAAATAGTGGGTCAATGCGCGCAAGCCGCGAGAACGCTTGAATAAGTCCAGATCAAAACGATTCTAAACTGAAGCTTGAAACGGTTCTAAAGATAGATTGGACTCATTCCAAAACGTACGCGACCAATGCCCCGAAATCGGCGGGGATGCTCTCGGATTCAGTCGCTGCTCGGCGGCTTCATCAGCGAGAACAATTCGTCGACGGTCTTCTGCGCGACGGCGCGCACGCGATCGGTACTGTCCATACCGGCGATGTTGACGCCGTTCACGACGGCTTTGATCTCGTCGCGAAAGTCGGTGAGAAAGCGCAAGGGATCGCGCTGCTCGTTGGCGACACGCGCGATCAATCCCGTGATCAGAATCTGACATGCGATCAGCTTGCCGTTCAGCTCGTCCATCCTGCGCTCCATTTATGGCGGCGCCGATATGGACGATGCCGAAATGCCTGACAACCGAAACGGTCTCCACGCGATTTAGAACCGTTCTTGTGGCTGATCCGAACCACGGCCAGAGCGGCGTCATTCACATGAGCACACCGTCTTTGGGGTTGCGCATGACCGGCGCGCCGATCAGTCGTGCCGGGAAGATGCAGGACTGCACACGGCCGCACCAGACCACTGCCCACGGGGTGCAAAGCTTTCCAATTGTTTAGGATTCTCAACCGATAGTGCTGTTTACACTGGAACTTGGCGTGTATTATACATCGCGATGGAACTCTACGGTTGCCCTATTATTCGTAGCTGAGGGCATACGAGCCGACACGAGACGACATGAAAAAGTCCCGGCCGATCCTCTGGCTTCTGATTATCGCGGCCGTGGCCTCCGCGGGCTATTATGGTTGGCAGAAATTCGGCTCATCCCAGGCTGGCAAAACCCAGACCGCACAAAAAGGTCCGCACCGGCCTCCCGCCGTCCCGGTCAGCGTTGCGCCGGTCCAGAAAACAGACTTTCCGGTCTACCTCGCCGGTCTGGGCACGGTTCAGGGTTTCAATACGGTCCAAGTGCGAACCCGTGTGGATGGCCAGATCGACAGGCTCGAATTTAGAGAAGGCCAGATCGTCAAGCAGGGCGATCTCCTCGTCTCGATCGACCCCCGTCCCTATCAGGCCGCGCTTGACCAGGCGAAGGCCAAGAAGGCGCAGGACGAGGCTAGTCTAGCCAACGCCAATCTCGAACTTCAGCGCGCCATGAGGCTCGGCGAATTCGCGACCGCACAGCGGGTGGATACCCAGCGCTCCACGGTCGCCCAGCTCACTGCCCAGATCGCCGCCGACGAAGCCGCGATCGCCAACGCCCAGACCCAGCTCGACTACACCCAGGTCAAGGCGCCGATCACCGGTGTCGCCGGCCTGCGCCAGGTCGACATCGGCAATATCGTGAACGCCTCGACGCAGACGGGCATCGTCACGATCTCGCAGGTCGAGCCGATCTCGGTGATCTTCACGGCGCCGGAAGACCAGCTCCCCTATATCAGCGAGGGCCAGAAAGCCGGCGCGCTCAAGGTGATCGCCTTCACGACCGACGGCAAGAAGACGCTGGCCGAGGGCAAGCTCGCGGTCATCAACAATCAGGTCGACACGACCAGCGGGACGATCCGGCTCAAGGCGGTGTTCGACAACAAGGACCACACGCTGTGGCCGGGCCAATCGGTCTCGACCCGGCTCCTGGTGCGAATGCTCAAGGATGCGACCGTGGTTCCGGATGACGCGGTCCAGCATTCAACCAACGGACTCTACGCCTATACCGTCAATCAGGACAACAAGGCCGAGGTGCACAAGATCAAGGTCAGCTATGGCATCGACGGGCGCTCGGTCATCGAGGAAGGCTTGAGCCCAGGCCAGCAGGTGATCGTTGGCGGTCAGTTCAAGGTTCAGCCCGGCAGCCTTGTGTCGACGGCGGTGGCAAGCTCGGATCCAGCCCAGAACAAGGTACGACAGGAATGATTGGGGGCGGGATTTCGGCACCTTTCATTCGTTATCCCATCGGCACCTCGCTGCTGATGGCTGGCATTCTCTTCGTCGGTCTCGTCGCCTATCCCCTGCTTCCGGTTGCGCCCCTGCCGCAGGTGGACTTTCCGACCATCCAGATCACCGCCAACCTGCCCGGCGGCAGCCCCGAAACGATGGCCTCGTCGGTGGCGCAGCCGCTCGAGCGGCAATTCGCCCAGATTCCGGGCATCGCGCAGATGACCTCGACGAGTTATCTGGGCACGGCATCGATCACCATCCAGTTCGACCTCAACCGCAGCATCGACGGCGCCGCGAACGACGTGCAGGGCGCCATCAATGCTGCCAGCGGCCAGTTGCCGAAAAACCTGCCTTCGCCCCCGACCTACCGCAAGGTCAACCCCGCCGACGCGCCGATCCTGCTGCTGTCGGCGACATCGGAGACGCTGCCGCTGACCAGCGTCAGCGACGCGGTCGACGCCCAGCTTGCTCAGCAGATCAGCCAGCTCTCGGGCGTCGCCCAGGTCTTCATCGGCGGCCAGCAGAAGCCCGCCATCCGCGTCCAGGTCGACCCGGCGAAACTCGTCGCCAAGGGCCTGTCGCTGGAAGACGTGCGCAGCCAGATCGCGATCACCACGGTCGACAGCCCCAAGGGTAATATCGACGGCGAAAAACGCGCCTACACGATCTATGCCAACGACCAGCTCACCCATTCGAAGGACTGGAACGACGTCATCATCGCTTATCGCAACGGCGGTCCGTTGCGGATTCGCGACATCGGCCAAGCGGTCAGCGCCGCTGAAGACGCCAAGCAGGCGGCCTGGGCCAACGGCAAGCGCGGCGTGTTCCTGGTGATCTTCAAGCAGCCGGGCGCCAACGTCATCGAGACCGTGGACCGGATCAAGGCGACCCTGCCCCGCCTCGTTGCAGCGATCCCGCCCGCGATCAAGGTCGAGCTGATCAGCGACCGGACCACGACCATCCGCGCCGCAGTCGAGGACGTCCAGTTCACGCTGCTGCTGACCATCGCGCTCGTGGTCATGGTCATCTTCATTTTCCTGCGCAGCTTCTGGGCGACGGTCATTCCCACGGTCACGGTGCCATTGGCGCTTCTGGGCGCGTGCGCCTTGATGTGGGTGGCCGGCTATTCGCTCGACAATCTGTCGCTGATGGCGCTCACCATCGCGGTCGGTTTCGTCGTCGACGACGCCATCGTGATGCTCGAGAACATCACCCGTTACATCGAGGAAGGCGAAACCCCGCTCGCGGCCGCGTTCAGGGGCTCCAAGGAAATCGGCTTCACCATCCTCTCGATCAGCATCTCTTTGATCGCGGTGCTGATCCCCCTGTTGCTGATGGGCGGCATCATCGGGCGCCTGTTCCGCGAATTCGCCGTCGTGCTGGCCATGACGATCTTCGTCTCGATGTTCGTGTCGCTGACGCTGACGCCGATGATGGCCTCGCGCTTCCTGCGCGCTCATGGCGAAGTCCGCCACGGCCGCTTCTACCAATGGAGCGAGCTCGCCTTTGACGCGATGCTGCGCGGCTACGAATATGTGCTCGACCACGCCCTGGCTTGGCGGCGCACCACGCTCGCAATCTTCTTCGCCACGCTCGGACTGTCGATCTACCTGTTCGTGCTGATCCCGAAGGGCTTCTTCCCGCAGCAGGACGTCGGCCTGATCACGGCCACATCCGAAGCCTCGCAGGACATTTCGTTCAAGGAGATGATGAGACGCCAGGAGCAGCTCGGCAAGATCATCATGGCCGATCCCGACGTTGCCAGCGTTGCCATGGCGATCGGCGGCAGCGGCCGCGCCGGTAACAACGGCGCCCTGTTCATCACGCTAAAGCCTCGCGACCAGCGCGAGGCCTCGGCACAGCAGATCATCGCACGCCTGCGTCCACAGTTCGACAAGGTCGAGGGCGCCCGCCTCTACATGCAGGCAGCCCAAGACGTCCGGCTCGGCGGCCGCCCGACGCGCACGCAGTTCGAATTCACCTTGCAGGATGCCGATCTCGCCGAGCTCAACGAGTGGGCGCCGAAAATCCTCGCCAAGATGCAGACGCTGCCGGAGCTGCGCGACGTCGCCACCGACCAGCAGACCGAGGGCACCACGGTCCAACTCAAGATCAACCGCGACACCGCCTCGCGCTATGGCATCCAGCCGCAGCTGATCGACGACACGCTCTATGACGCCTTCGGACAGCGGCAGGTCACGCAGTATTTCACCCAGCTCAACACCTACAAGGTGATCCTCGAGATCCTGCCGGAGATGCAAGGCAATCTCGATAGCCTGAACAAGCTCTACCTGAAATCGCCGCTGACCGGCGATCAGGTGCCGTTGTCGACCTTCGCGACCTGGACCACCGATCCGGTCCGCCCGCTCTCGATCAGCCACCAGGGCCAGTTCCCGGCGATCACGATCAGCTTCAATCTCGCGCAAGGCGTGGCGCTCGGCCAGGCCACGGAGGCCGTGCAGCGGGCAATGGCCGAGCTCGGTGCGCCACCGACGCTGAATTCGAGCTTCCAGGGCACGGCGCAGGCGTTCCAGCAGTCGCTCGGCACCGTGCCTCTCTTGATCCTCGCCGCCCTCGTCGTGGTTTATCTGATCCTCGGCATTCTCTACGAGAGCTACATCCATCCGATCACGATTCTGTCGACGCTGCCCTCGGCCGGCGTCGGCGCGCTCGCGATCTTGATGGCCGCCGGCTTCGACTTCAGCCTGATCGCGCTGATCGGCATCATCCTCTTGATCGGCATCGTGAAGAAGAACGGCATCATGATGGTCGATTTCGCGATCGCCGCCGAGCGCGACGAGCACAAGACGCCGGAGGAATCGATCCGCCAGGCCGCCCTGCTGCGCTTCCGCCCGATCATGATGACGACGATGGCGGCGCTGCTCGGCGGCGTACCGTTGATGCTCGGCCACGGCACCGGCGCCGAAATCCGCCAGCCGCTCGGCTACGCTATGGTCGGCGGCCTGATCGTCAGCCAGGCGCTGACGCTGTTCACCACACCCGTCGTCTACCTCTATCTCGATAAGCTGAACAACTGGTTCTCCACCTGGGGCCGTTCGGGTGGCGAAGGCGATGAGGCGCCCGAGCGCGGCAGCGTCAAGGAAGCCGCCGAGTAAACTTGCGCCGCGACTGCCGCGACGCTACAGCGAGACCCCGGTTCGCAAATGTGGTTTCGCCATGCCGATGCAATCCAGACTTGTCGCCCTTGCCGCTGCTGCCCTGTTGTCAGCGGGCGCCGCACATGCCCAGCAGGGCGCCAAGAAGAACGCCGCTCCTCCGGCCGCGCAACCCGCGCCTGCCCCGACGCAAGCACAGGCCGAGAGCGCTTCCGGGCAGCCCGGCTGGATCGTCCGCTGCACCAGCGCGAGCCGCGATGCGCCGCTCGAATGCGCGATGGAGCAAAACGCGGTGCTGACCAAGACCGGCCAGACCGTCGTCCTGATCAACATCCGCATCACGCCCGACACCCGAACGCCGATCGCGCTACTGCAATTGCCACTCGGCCTCAATCTTCCCGTCGGCGCCAAGCTCCAGGTGGACGAAGGCAAGACCGTCGATCTCCAGATCCAGACTTGCGAGAACCGTGGCTGCTACGCCTCGACCCCGGTGGTGCCGGACCTGCTCGCCGCCTTGCGGTCGGGCAAGCAGCTGAAGGTCTCCTTCCAGAACATGGCCAAGGAGACGATCGCGATCCCGATGCCGCTCGGCGATTTCGCAGCAGCTTACGACAAGATCAAGTGACGGGCTTCTTTAGGCTGCGATGTCGCTCGCCCGAAGCAATGTCGTGAAGCCGCCATAGATCATGCGCTTGCCGTCGAACGGCATTCCCTCCATCTTCAGACGCGGGTCCGCCATTACCTTCTTGTTGACGGCATCTCGGCTCTCGCGATCGCGGTACACGATCCAGGAGAACACCACGACCTCGTCCTCCTTCGCCATTACCGCGCGCGGAAACGAGGTGAGTTCTCCATAGGGAACGTCGTCACCGATGCATTCGACATAATCGATTGCGCCGTGCTCCATCCAGATCGCGCAGGCGGTCGTCGCCAGCGCCTTGTAGGCCTCGATCTTGTCCTTCGGTACGGCGAGAACGAAACCATCGACATAGGGCATGAGGGATCTCCTTGGGTTGTACGGCCCAAGGACGATACAGCGCGCTGCGATCCGACCTGAAAATGCGAATGTAAGGTGAGGCAAACCGTCGCGAGCAGCGAGGCGGCCGATGAACCTGGCATCCTGCGCCTCATCCTGCGCAGGGGGCTTGGAACCATACCTGGAAAAGTGCCTGGAGCTGGCTGGGGAACCTGGATTCGAACCAAGACAAACAGAGTCAGAGTCTGTTGTGCTACCGTTACACCATTCCCCACCGAAGCGCTTGAAATCGCTAAGCTTTCTTCGGAGTCTTGCGAGGCTGGCTGAAAATTTTGCAAATCAGCGGCTCGCAGGCCGCTCATATAGCCGCGCTGATCTTCGCGGTCCAGCCCTTCTGTGAACATCGTTGCTTGTTCTTGCTGCGTTCACGCCCGAGCGAAACGTCTTGGCGCTCCTCTTCGGGAATGAGCGCGGAGCGCATGTTCGCGGCACCGCGTCTGCAAGCTCACCTCGGTGATCTCAGCGTGCACGGGACGTGCGCGCAATGGCCGGATCGGATGCGACCATTCCGACCAGAGCACGCCATCAATGCGTGCGACCGATGTGGACAACGATCTCACCCTTGCCGTTCGCAATCATCACCTGGCCGTATTCGTCCTGCGGCGGACTTTCCTCGTAGCGGAGCGGGATCGTCGTGATCTCCTGCAGAGCTTCCCCGCTCGGCTCCTGGGCATTCACGTCGAGGATCAGGATCTTCGGATTGATCCCCTGCGGCGTGCGCTTTGTCAGGCGGGCTTGCCAGCCGTTGGTCGGCACCCGCACGTCTCCCGTCATGATCAGCTTGGGCGGCGCGCCGGGCGCGCGATCGATCCAGGCTTTGAAGGTGTTTCTCAGCAGGACAGTCATGATACGCCTCTCCCTTGCCAAGTTGCGCGACACTTCGGTCACGAACGAAGCTTAGACCGGCGAAGCGAAGTCGGCCGTGAATCAGCCGTGAATCCGGCGTGCGCGCAACGCGCCGCGTCGACGGGCGCGGGACTTGCCGTACACGATACCGTCATCTCTCCCTGCCGGCCTTCCGCCGCCGCGCACGATATGTCGGACAAGGCGAACAAGTCAGATCGAGTTCGCGCGTGAGTTGTCGACGGCGCGGCGACTGCTCCGCATACCGCCGAAGAGCCACCGATTCACGCTGATTTCACGCTCCTCGGCTCGAAGTAGCGAGCTTTTTTCATTCCGCCCGCAAGTCGCATTTCGATCATTCCGCAACCCTTGACCATCCGACGACGCGAGATGTACCATTCCCGAATTGCATCAGATCCGGCGGGCTGTATTCCTGAGCTCACCTGTCATTGGCTTCGCAGACCGTGCGAACCGATCGTTTGCATTCTGCCAAGTCTGGCCACCCGGAACCTGCCCTCCTACAGCGTCGTCGACACCATCGACGGGGGATGGGACGAGATGTCGGGAGTCAACATCAACGAGGCGGTTGGCGCAGACGAGCCCCGCCACCTGACACTTAAAATCATCGGAGCATTTTCGGCGTCCGTGGACGGGCACGAGGTCGGGCTCGGCCGAAAGGCGCAAGCGCTTCTCGGCTACATGATGCTCTCCTCCGCACGCCAGTTGCCCAGGAGCAAGTTGGTCGGGCTGCTCTGGAGCGAGAAGGAAGACCCGCTCGCAAAGGGTTCGCTGCGCCAATCGTTAAGCCAGATTCAGCGCGAGCTAAAGGCGCTCGGTTGCCCGCACTTCCATGCAGACCAAATCCACGTGGCACTCGAGATCGAGCGGGTGACGTGTGATCTGGTCGAGATCATCTCGGATGCCGAGCGCGGTATCGTCCATCCACTACTGCTCACGCGCGAACGCCTGACCGACGATATCCTCGACGACCTGGAGGGCGTCGATCCGGCATTCTCGGAATGGCTCGCAGAGACGCGCCCCCTGATCCACGAACGGCTGATCGACGCGCTGACGAGGCTGCTGCCCAGTGAGACCGACCCCGTCGTGGCGGCAACCGCGGAAGCTGCTGCGAAGGCGATCCACCGGCTGGATTCCGAAAACGAGCGGGCCATTCGTGTTCTCATCAAGAGCCATCTCGCGACCGGGAGCATTGGCGCGGCACTCGCGATCTATGCGCGCCTCTGGCGCCAACTCGAAGATGCTTACGACATCGAGCCGCACAAACTGACGCAGGACTTGATCGCCGGCCTGCGGCAGCAGCAGCCCGAAACCGTCGTGCGGCCGGCTGCGTCCGCCGTAGCAGCACCCGCTGTCGCCCTGGCCGGATCCGTCGTCAGCCGGCCGTCGGTCGCCGTCCTTCCCTTTCGCGCGCTCTCGCCCACCCTGGAGCCTCATTTCACGATCGGCGTCGTCGACAGTGTCGTCCAGGCTCTGTCGGGATTGAAAGAGCTGTTCGTCATTTCCCGCGGCTCCACGATGATCCCGGCATCGCAGACGCCGGATCTGCGTGCAATTGGCCGCGATCTCAATGCGCAGTACCTGCTTCATGGAAGCATTCAGCGCGCCGGCGATCAGATCCGGATCTCGACCGAGCTCGTTGCCGCCGAAACGGTCGAAGTCGTCCGCGTCAATCGTCTCAGCGGGACTGTAGCCGATGTCTTCGACTTGCAGGATCGCATCGCCGTCGAGGTCATCCGCTCGCTGGCGCCCCAAGTCCGCGATCGGGAGCTTCATCGCGCTATGCAGAAGAGACCAGACGATCTCGACGCCTATCAACTGGCGTTGGTCGGTTACGATCAGATGTTCAGTCCGGATTACACGACGTTCGTGACGGCGCGAACCAACTTCGAGCGGGCGCACATGCTCAGCCCCAATTGGGCTCCGCCGCTGTCGTACAGCGCGATCTGGCACATGCAGCGCGTGGCGCGCGGATGGTCCGCGAATGCATTGAACGAGCGCGATACCGCGCGTGCCCTCGCCGAAAGAGCGCTGGAGCGCAACTCGGCAGATCCGCTCGCCAACGCCGTCGGCGGTTACACGTTGTCGCAGTGCAAGCACGACCATGTCGGGGCCCTCAGCCAGCTTGACCGCGCGATCGAGCTTACGCCGAACCTGGCGCTCGCATTCGCGTACCGGGCCGCGGTGCATGTCCGCTGCGAAAACTACGAAGATGCGCTCCGCGATGCGGCAGTCAATCTGCGCCTGTCCCCGAGAGACCGGCACGCATGGTTCGCCGAGATGATCTCGGCTCAGGCCTATTTTGCCAAGCGGGATCTCACATCTGCCATCGAACACGCGATGCGGGTTGCGATGCAATTGCCCAGCAACCAGGTGAACCTGCGCGTCCTCGTTGCCGCACTCGTGGAGAGCGGACGTCTCGACGATGCGCAGACTTTTGCCCAACCCCTGATGACGGCGGGCGAGATCGATCTGAGGTGGATCACGACGTCGCCGTGGCCGAAGCCGACCCTAACGCGGGTCGAAGCAGCGCTCTCACGGCTGGCGGCACTTCAACACGGAGACGGCACGAGCGGCACCGACGAATTCTAAACAGAGGAGGCACACATGGCAGGCGGATACGGGGGATATGGCGGTTACGGCGGATATGGCGGCTATGGAGGCTACGGCGGGTATGGCAGGTATGGAGGCTACGGCGGCAACGCGGGCGGATCAGGCGGCGCCATGTTCAGCGATCGCGTCGATCGCCCGTTCATAAGCGAGCGCGATATCGCCGGCGCCAGATTCGATCCCAGCGGCTTTGGCATGAGGCTGTGGTCGACCCGTTGGTACGCCTGGGTCGTGATGTCCGATCTTGCCAGCCGGGCAGATTGGCTCGACAGGCTCGGCGGATTTGCACTGCTCGGCGCCGGGCCAACCCCTTGGGCCGGGGCGCTTGACGACGATATCAGCGCCTTGAGAAACATGGCAGTTCACGAGCGCGCTGCGGCCCTCGACGACATCGTATCCGAGGCCGACGAATTCATCAGCAAGTTCCTGCATCTGGTGTCCGCGACGGCGACGACGCACCCGGCGACATCGCGCATGCTGATCGTCGCCGACGCGCTCACGGCATTGATCACGATGCACTACAAGGCTCATTTCAATCGTCCGCGTCCAACCCAGGTCGTGCCCGGCCTCATGTCGCCGATCCAGCACGGCGGGCATGCGTCCTACCCAAGCGGTCACGCTACCCAGGCTCACGTCTTCGCGGCTCTGCTCACGGAGGTCATACCGCCATCCCTCGGCGTTCCAGCCCCTGCGCCGGGAGCCGCGGGGAGAACCACGATCGGAAAGACGCTTGGTGCCCTTGCCGACAGAGTGGCGCGCAATCGCGAAATCGCCGGCCTCCACTATCGCTCGGATACCGTGGCAGGCGTGACACTCGCAGCCGCGATCACTGACAAAATTCTCCTCGATCGGACATACCTGCCGAAGTTCAGGGAGCTCGTCGACAACGCCAGGCGCGAGTGGGCGGACACCGGTGTCTTCGCAGGAGGAAAAGATGCGCAAGAGTGATGGCTACGGCTTGTACGAGGTCGTGCCGGAGGGCTTCAATCTCCTAGAGGCCAGCTCGGACAAGCTCGATCTCTACGGCATTCCGCAAAAGCCGGATGTTCTCACCGAGCCGGAGCTGTTCAAATTTTGGACAACTCTCGTTTCGCCGCGCTTTTCCGCGAAGCGACCGACGTTCAGCACCATCGACCCCCCATCGCTCGGAGGAGCACTTGAATCGATGTTGAATTGGTCGGGGGCGCTGGTCTCCACGCCCTGGCCGCAGCGGATCGTTTTCGCAGCAGGCGGATGGAAGGTGCCGGCCGTGCGTCAGCCGTCCGCGCCGGCGCTGAACACGCACTCCGACGACCCCAAATCGTTGTTGTGGGTGGGCCTCGACGGCCGCAACGGCAGGTTACCCAATACGTCCCTTCCTCAAATCGGCACCGGCCACTGGCCCAACCGCAAGCCAAATCACTTCGCCTGGTGGGACTGGTGGCACAACTCGGACGAAAAGGATATGACGCCGCAAGCGATCACGGTGATCGACAACCTGCCGATCGAGACCGGCGATGAGATCCTCGCGGGTCTTGCGGTGCAGGTCAGCGGAGACGTTCTGTACTTCATCAAGAACCAGAGCACCGGCGAATTCCGCTCGTTTCTCGTCCGACAGCCGCCCGGAGAGATCGAACCGCTCGGATCATCGGTGGAATGGGTGATGGAGCGGCCGACCGACCCGGGCAGCGGCGACCTGTTTCCGCTTCCGGATTATGGTTCCGTGGATTTCAGCTACTGTGTGGCGCGGGCTGCGGACGGAGCGGTCGGGTCAGGACGCATGATGACGCTCGCCGACAACGCACTCATGATCGAGATGCGCGAGAATTTCGCCAATCCCGAGCGAACCGTCATTGTGTCACGCGCGGCACTACGGCAGGAGAACGCGAGCGCCCCGATCGGCGTCACGTGTACATTCCAGGATCCCATGGCGTGAGCTAGCAAAGCGCATTTCGGGCCGGACCGCGGAGAAGCGGCCGCGTCGTGATCCGGCCCGTTTCAGCTGGCGAAAGACCAGCAACGGTGCGCCTACTCCAGCTTGATGTTCGCCGCCTCGATCACCTTCTTCCAGCGCACCGTCTCGGAGGCGATGTAGGCTGCGAAGGGGTCCGAATCCACCGCCATCGCAGCGGCACCAAGCTCGGCCATCTTCTGCACCGTCTCCGGCTGCTGCATGAAGGCGCGGATTTCGGCCGAGAGCTTCTCGACGATCGGCTTCGGCGTGCCCGCAGGGACGAAGAAGCCGTGCCAGGCCACCGCCTCGAAGCCCGGCAGGAATTCGGCCACCGCGGGGACTTCGCGATCGAAGTCGGCGCGCTTGGGGGTTGCGGTCGCCAGCATCGCGAGCTGGCCGGTCTTCACCTGCGGCAGCAGCAGCGGCACATTGTCGAAGGCGAGATCGATCTGGCCGCTGAGCAGGTCCGTCAGCATCTGGCTCGACCCCTTGTAGGGCACGTGCACCATCTTGGTGCCGGTCATCTGCTGGAACAGCTCGCCGGCCAGATGCTGCGAAGTGCCGACGCCGGCGGAGCCGAACGAGACCTTGTCGGGGTTCGCCTTCAGATACGCGATCAGTTCCGGCACGGTGCGCGCCTTGATCTTGCTGGGGTTCACTACGAGCACGTTGGGCACGACGCTGATCTGGGCGACCGGCACCAGATCCTTGTCCGGCTGGTAACTCAGCTTCGGGCCGTAGAGCGACGGATTGATCGCGAGCGCGGAGGTGCTGGCAAGGCCGAGCGTGATGCCGTCAGGCGCCGACTTCGCCAGCCGCGTGACGCCGAGGATCGAGCCCGCGCCGCCCACATTCTCGACCACGAACGGCTTGCCGAATTTCGTCTGCAATTGGTTCGAGACCATGCGCGCGAAGATATCCGCTGTGCCGCCGGCGGCGAAGGGAACGATCACAGTTACCTGCTTGGACGGATAGGCGTCCTGCGCCTGCACCGGCGATGTCGTCAGCAGCACTGCCGACACAAGACCAAGCCACATCGATCTCATCGAAGTTTCCTCTACTTTCATTGTGTTGTTGATTGGTGCCGCGCGCAGCAGGCGTGTCAGAACGCGACCTCGTACATGTTGAGGATCGCATCCCGGCTCAAATCGCGCGGATTGTTGTCGAGCAGGCGACGAATGGCGTGCGCCTCGTCCGCCATCACGCCGAGATCATTTCTGGGCACGCCGAGCGCGGACAGTCGCATCTCGATGCCGAGGTCCTTGCAGAACTCATAGCTGGCGTCGAATGCAAGCTCGGGATCATTGCGTTCCGGCAGCCCCAGTGCACCCAGCACGGCGACTGTCTTCTCTTCCACCGCCGGCATGTTGAAAGCGAGCGTGTGCGGGAAGATCACCGCGCAGGCGAGACCGTGCGCAACGTGATGGCGCGTGCCGAGCGGATAGGCCACGGCGTGGCCCGCCGTCGTATTCACCGGCCCCAGGCAATAGCCGCCATAGAGCGAGGCCAGTGACAGGCCGGCACGCGCCTCGCGGTCGCTGCCATCGGTGACCGCGCGCTTGAGATAGCGTCCGACCAGCCGTGCGCCTTCGAGCGCATAGAGGTCGATCGTCGGATGCGCCTTGCGGCTGGTGTAGGCCTCGACGCAATGCGCCAAGGCGTCGACGCCGGTCGCCGCAGTCACTTGCTTCGGCACGGTCATCGTCAGGTCCGGATCGATGATCGCGATGTCGGCCAGCATGAAGCGGCTCTGCACTGCCTGCTTGTTCTGGCTGACGGGATCGGTGACCAGCGCGCGGGTGCCGGCCTCGCTGCCGGTACCCGAGGTGGTTGGGATCTGCATCAGTGCCACGTTGCGTCCGGCCACCTTCTCGGGCCCGACGATGTCGGCGAATGCGACCTCGTTCGTGCACATCACCGCGACCAGCTTGGCGAGATCCATCGCGCTGCCGCCGCCGAAGCCGACGACGAGATCGGGCTTGACCTCCTTCGCCATCGCCACCGCCTTCTCGAGATTGGGCAGGTCAGGCTCGGGCTTGACGTCGCCGAACACTTTCACCGCCCCCGGCAGCGCCAGCGTGTCGACACGGCGCGCGTTGAACGGGTCCGAGATCACCAGCGGCCGCCTGGCGCCGATCCGCTCGGCGAAGCGCGCCGCAGCGGTGATCGTGCCGTTGCCGAACTCCAGGATGGTGGGACGTTGGATTTCGATGGGCGTGAAGGCGTTGGTCATCGTGCGTTCGATCTCATGATTTGGCTGCGGAGGTGCCGGCGGCCAGCCGCTCGGCATAATCGATGGCCTCGATCAGGCTGTGCTCGTTGGCGATGCCCTTGCCGGCGATGTCGAAGGCGGTGCCGTGATCGACGGAGGTGCGGATGATCGGCAAGCCGAGCGTGATGTTGACGCCGGAGAGCTCCTGCCAGCGGCCGGTCGCCGGGTCGACCTGGAAGCCGAGCAGCTTGACGGGAATGTGCCCCTGATCGTGATACATCGCGACCGCGGCATCGAACTGGCCGGCACGCAGCTTGACGAAAATGGTATCGCCCGGCACCGGACCGACGACGTCGAGGCCATCCGCCACGGCCTTCGCGATCGTCGGCGCCGATACGTCGATATCCTGCCGGCCGAACAGGCCGCCTTCGCCGGCATGCGGATTGAGGGCGGCGATCGCGATCTTCGGCCTGGCAATGCCAAGCCGGCGCAACGCGTCATTGGTGAGGTCGATCACCATGCGCAGCCGCTCCGGCGTCAGCCGTTTCGGCACGTCCTCGAGCGCAACATGGGTCGAGACATGGCTGACGCGCATGTTGCCGTGGGCGAGCAGCATCACCGAGCCGCGCACGCCGGTGAGATGCGCCAGCATCTCGGTATGGCCCGGGAAATGATAGCCGGCCTTGTTGAGGGCCTCCTTATTGAGCGGCGCGGTGACGATGGCCGCGGTCCGGCCGGCCTGCGTCAAGCGCACGCCCTGCTCGATCGCCTTGTAGGCAAAGCGGCCGCCATCGGCGCTGAGCACGCCCGGCTTGATCGGATCGCCCTCGACGTCGGCCTGCAGGTAGCAGAGATCGGGCCACTCGCGATCGTCGGCCGTCACCTCCGGGATCGCGACATCGGCGCCGAGCGCGGACTTGGCACCATCGAGCGCTGCGCCGCTGCCGATGATGAGCAGGCGCAGATCGCCCTTCGCGATCCGCTCCTTCAGCCCGACGCAGGCCTTGACGATGATCTCCGGCCCGATCCCGGCCGGATCGCCCATGGTGATGGCAAGATGACGAGAGGTCATGTCGGACTCTCCATTCTGAGCAGATGATTGTCCCGGAGTAGGTCACGCCACAGCCCGCTGGGACCGAATGCGCCGGATTTCGAGATCACGTCGACGCCGGCCCAGCGCCCGCCTTGCAGGATCGAGCGCGGCAATCCAGGAACGATACGTCCTGTCACCTGGAGCGCAGGCGCGCCAAGGGCAACGCATGCGGCCTTCAGGGTCTCACCGCCGGCGACGATCAGCGTGCCGGGCGGGTCGAGCGCCGCAATCAATGCCGCCATTTCGCGCTCGATCCGCCGCGCCGCTTCAGTGCGCATCAAGCCTTCGGCGAGAGAGAATTTGACCATCGCGACGCGGTCGTCGCCCAGCTTACGCCGGACGCGCGCCGCGCCCTCGCCTTCCGAAAGCGCAATCGTCGCCGCGCCACACGCAGCCAGCTGAGAGGCGGTGGTGGGCTGGTCGGAGCCGAACAACCCCAGCACCGGCAACTTCAATTGGCTCGGCGCATCGGCACGGTGGCTGCGTGCAAGCGCGCCGGCCAATCCGCCGCTTCCGCACCACAGTACGGGTCCCGGCATGCGTCGTGCCATCTCGACGACGCGATCGAGGTCGATGTCGCTCTCGGCATCGAACACCTGAACGCCGCCCAGCGCCAGCGTATCGGAGCTGCCCTGCCGCGCCTCGATGCCGTCCTGCCTCAACTGATCGAGCAAATTGTCGCCGACCCGGTGCCACTCGCCTTGCATCGTGCGCGCGAATTGCTGGCCGCCCGCGGTGCGGCGCCCCTGATAGTCGAACGCGGGCGCGACCACGCAGGATACCCAGTGGCCGCTGCGCAGGCAGGCGCCGAGCTCGGCCGCCCACGCGCCACGCAGGAGGCTGTCGACCTTCTTGTAGGCAATCGTCGCCCCCTCGAGCTGCGGCGCCAGCCGCGCGACGATCTCGACGCTCTCGGCCTTCGACCGCTCGCGGGTACCGCTGTCGATCGCGAGACTCCCGGGGCCGGACGTCGCAGGTACGTCCGGCCAGGTGACGTCAAACGGTCCGCACAGGCCGACGAACTCCGCCGCGGTGTCGAGCGCACCGGTGAGATCGTCAGCAAGCAGGCGGACGTTCGTCATGATCAGGCTACGCCCATGCTGAAGATTTTGCCCGGATTCATCAGGCGATGCGGATCGAGCAATTGCTTGATGTCGCGCATCAGCTCGATATCGAGAGGATCGGCGACCCGCGCAAGCCTGCCGCGATTGGTAATGCCGATGCCGTGCTCGGCACTGATCGCTCCATCCTGCGCCGCGGTCTCGTCGTCGACGATCTCGTTGATGTGCGCCACGAGCCTCGCTGTCGTATCCGGATCCTGGCAATGCACGCGATCGATCAGGGCCACGACGTGGATGTTGCCGTCGCCGATATGGCCGTGCATGACGACGTTCGCATGCGGGACGGCCGCCTTGATGCGGGCTTCGACATTGTTGACGAACGCTGCCTGGCGCTCCAGCGGCACCACGCTGTCGTGCGACACGACATAGCCGCTGCGCTTGTTGCCTTCGGACACGCTGTGCCTGACAGACCAGATCGCCTTCGCCTGGGTCAGATTGGAAGCCAATATGGCGTCGTCAGCGAGCCCGGCTTCCATCGCATCCGCGAGGACCGCGGCCAGCGGCTCATTGAGGTCAACGCCCGCGAGCGTATCGGTCAGCTCGACGATCAGATACCACGGCGTCGTCAGCTCGAAGGGAATGGTGACATGCGGCACCGTCGCGGCGATCGCCTCGACCTGCGAGCGCGACATGATCTCGAGGCTGCCGAGCCGGTCGCCGACTGCGCCGCGCAGGCGCTGCATGATCTCGAGCGCCTGCTCCACGCCTTGCAGCTTCAACAACGCCAGGGCCGAGCTGCGCGGGGGCGCGAACAGCTTCAGCACTGCCGCGGTGACGATGCCGAGCGTGCCCTCCGCGCCGATGAAGAGCTGCTTGAGCGCATAGCCCGTATTGTCCTTGCGCAGTGCGCGCAGGCCATTGAAGACGCGGCCATCGGGCAAGACGACCTCCAGCCCGAGCACGAGATCGCGCGTCGGACCGTAACGCAGCACGGCGGTGCCGCCGGCGTTGGTCGAGATGTTGCCGCCGATCTGGCAGGAGCCCTCGGCGCCAAGGCTCAAGGGAAAGTAGCGGTCGACGTCCCGCGCCGCGTTCTGTACCTCCGCGAGGATGCAGCCGGCCTCCACCGTGATGGTGTTGGCGAGCGGACTGACGTCGCGCACGGCCCGCATGCGGTCGAGCCGGATCACGACATTGCCCGCGCGATCGTCGGGCGTCGCCGCCCCGCACATGCCGGTGTTGCCGCCCTGCGGCACGATGGCGAGCCGCCTTGCGGCGCAGAATTTCACGACGGCGGCGACCTCGGCGGTCGAGCCCGGCTTCACCACCGCGACCGCACGGCCGTGATAGCGCCCGCGCCAGTCCACCACATAGGGCTCCTGGTCGGGTCCGGACGCGATGACATGCTTGTCGCCGACGATCGCGGCGAGCCCGGCCAGCGCATCCTGGAAAGCATCGGACATCGGTTCGCCTCGTCGCTTCGGTCGAGTCTACACGGTGGCGGCGGCGAATGCCGCCGCATCCGCAAGCAGCTCTTTCACTTGGACCGGCGGCAGCGATTCCAGCGGCGGCCGCAGGCGCTGCCATCCGGCATGACCGGTGCGCTCGGCAACGATCGTCTTCAGCGACGCCATCTGCGGGAAACGCGAGACCAGCTCGCGCGCCTTCACGATGCGCTCCTGCGCCGCCTTGAGCCCCGCATCATCGTCGCTGTCGCGAAAATGCTTGTAGACGTAGGCAAGGTCGCGCGCGACGAGATTGGAGGTTGCGGTGATGCAGCCTGCCCCGCCCTTGCGCAGCAGCGGCAAGAGCAGTGGATCTGCCCCGACGAGAACCGAAAAACCCGGGAAACGCTCGACCATCGCGGTCATGTTGGCGAAGTCTCCGGAGGAATCCTTGATGCCGGTGAAGATCGCCGGATAGGCCTTGCGCAGCCTCTCGATCAGCGCATGCGAGATCGGCTGCGCCGACATCTGCGGGATGTGGTAGAGCACGATCCTCAGCCTGGCATCGCCGATGCGCTGCACGACTTCACTGTAGGACGCAAAGATGCCGTCGTCGCTGACGCCCTTGTAGTAGAACGGTGGCAGCATCACCACGGTGTCGACCCCGACCGAGAGCGCGTGACGCGTCAGCGCAATGGTCTCAGTGAGCGCAGCGACGCCGGTGCCCGGCAGAAGCCGCTGCGGCGCGATGCCCGCGGCCACCACTGCCTCGAGCAGCGCCATGCGCTCGGCTGCGGAGAAGGAGTTCGCTTCGCCTGTGGTGCCCAGCAGCGCGATGCCGTCACAGCCTTCGTCCAGCAGGTAACGGCAATGCGCGACGAAGCGCGCATGATCGGGGGCGAGCCCGGCGTCGAGGGGCGTCAACGCGGCGGAGAACACGCCATGAGGGTGCAGCGATGATGTCGACAAACTTCCTCCGATCGCCAAATCGATATTGTTCGGAATGCGAACATTTGTTATGCTCTATCCCGTTGGTAGGATCCAGCTGCCGCCGCGTCAAGGGCAGCTGTCATGGCGGGCATTCGAGGATGGCAAAGGCTGAGAACAAGGCCGCAAAGCGTAAACCTGAATCCACACCGAAAAATCCAAAGAATTACGTCGCTTCCGTCGGCAAGGCGTTCGCCGTGCTCAAGAGTTTCACCAGCGAGGCCTTCGAGCTCACCCTGAGTGAGATTGCCGCACGGGCAGATCTCGATCGCGGAACCGCGTTCCGGCTGATCCAGACCCTGATCGAGCTCGGATATCTCCAGGCGGTTCCGCAGAGCCGCCGATTCCGCCTCGGCGTCGCCTGCCTCGATCTCGGCTACACCGTGCTGTCGCACGGATCCTTACGGACCATCGTCGAGCCGCTGCTGCGCGAGCTCGTGCCTGCGGTGGGCGATGCGGCTTCGCTCGGCATCCTCGACGGCGGCGACGTGGTCTATCTTGCCCGCGTCGGTGCCGGCCTCGATCGCCACAAGATGGATCGCCGGCCGGGCACGCGCATCCCCGCCTACAGCGCCGCGCTCGGCCACGTCATGCTGGCGTATCTGGCGCGCGACGAGCAGATCGCGCGGCTCCAGTTGCGCCCCCGCCTAAAGCTGTCGGAGCGAACGCTCACCGACCTCGATGCCCTGCTCGCCCGGCTCGATCAGGTCAAGAAGAAAGGCCATGCCGTCTCCGACGGTGAGAACGCCTATGGCCTGCGCACGCTGGCAACGCCGATCTTCGACGCGCAAGGTCTGGTGATCGCCGGATTGAGCGTCACCGTCGATGCGATGCGGATGGACATGGCGGCCTTCCGCGATCAGGCGCTGCCGCGGCTGGTGCAGGTGACGAGCCAGGCGCAGGATCTCGCGATCAAGTCGGGATTGTCGAGCTGAGCGCGGTCGCGGCGCCTAGATCACGAGACGGTCGAAGTCGGCAGCGATCCGGCTGTTCGGAAATATCCTTGTCGCCTCCGCCAGGATCTCCTCGTCTTCGTAGCGCCCTGACATATGGGTCAGCACGAGCTGGCCGACATTATTCGCGGCCGCGAAGGAAGCGGCCTCCGCCGCTGTGAGATGGCCGTAATTCCGCGCGGTCGGCGCGTCGCGATCGAGGAACGTCGCCTCGATCACCATCATGTTGGCGTCGGCTACGTATGGGGACAGCCCCTCGGTGGTCTCGATGTCGCCGATCACGACGAGCCTCCTTCCGCGGCTCGGGGGGCCGAGCACGTCTTCCGGATCGATGGTTCGGCTGGCAAGCACGATCGGTCGGCCCGCGGCCAACTCGCCGCGCAAGGGACCGTCGGGGACACCCAGCGCTACGAGGCGATCAGGCCGAAGATGACGGCGCGCGGGGCTTTGGAAGACGAAACCAAAACTGTCGGTGTCGCGATGGCGGACCGGAAAACAGTCAATGGTGAATTCATCGGCATCGATGACCCGTCCCGCGCTCAGCGGTGCGAACTTGACCGCGATCGGCGCCCTGCCCGCGCCCCACAGGCCTGCGAGCATTCGGATGACGATGTCGAGCGTTCCCTGCCCGCCGTGAATTGTCATCGCGTCGGAGGTCTGCCGCAAGCCCAGCGTCGAGAACAGGCCGGGGATCCCGAGCACGTGATCGAGATGCGCGTGCGTCAGCAGGATGCGGTCGAGCCGACGAAAGCCGGCGCCGCTGCGCAGCAACTGGCGCTGCGTGCCCTCGCCGCAATCAATCAGGACACGCTTGCCTGCGGCTTCCACGAGGAGCGCCGGATGGTTGCGCTCCGCTGAGGGAACGCTCGCCGATGTCCCGAGAAATGTCAGCGCGAACATGGTCGCTGCAAATCCAAGAGAGGCGCCGAGGCGGCGCGCAAGATGAGGTCCGGCGAGGCTATTGGGGCCTGTCGGCCGACTGCGCCTCGACCGCCTGCACGGCGACGCTCGCGACCTGCCGCAGCGCTTCGCGATCGGCGCCCGAAGACGCCATCACGCCCATGCCGACCGACACCGCCGAGACGTAGCGCGCGAGCGCGGCGGGATCGGCGCTTTCCTTGAGATCGCCCTCCGCCTTTGCGCGGACGAAACGGTCGCGAAGCTGGTCCTCGTTCTGGGCACGGCGGGCGGCGAGCTCGAAGGGGACGTTCTCGGAGCCGGTGCCGCAGGCGATGCCGCCTTGCACCAGCAGGCAGCCCGGCGGATTGGCGGGATCGGTCTGTTTTTCGGCGATGCCCATCAGCATCCGCTCGGCGACGGCGCGGGCGGTCGGCGCTGCCACCACCTCGTCCATCCAGGCGCCGCGCAGCTTGGTGTACCGATCGAGCGCGGCCTTCAACAAGCCTTCCTTGTTGCCGAAGCAGGCATAGAGGCTGGGCGGATTGATACCCATGGCCTCCGTGAGCTGGGCGATCGTCGCGCCCTCATAGCCATGGCGCCAAAACACTTCCATCGCCTGATCCAACGCCATTTCGGCGTCGAATTCGCGGGGGCGTCCCATGCCCATGTACCTACCTCCTCGGAATTCAGGTTCTGCCTAAGGCTTAACGCCGAATCCTAACTATTTGTTCTAATTCTACTTTCCTAGCGCCTTCCAATTCTTGCGGTATCGCGCTACAATTTTCTTAGCGAATGGTACATAAGTATCTTGCGCTGCGGTATCCAGCTCCACATCTGTAGCGAACACTACATATCTGGAGCGCGCAAATGCACCCCTCCCAAAATACCTCCCGCACCGGCCGTTTCCGCCGCCTTCTGAGTGGCGTTGCCATCGTGGGCGCCCTCGCCGCGGCCGGCTCGATCGCCACCGGCCGCTATTTTCATGCCGCGCAAGCGACCGCACCGGCGGCGGCTGAACAAGCTGTCTCCGTCACCGTCGCGATGATCGAGCCACGGCAGACCGTGCTGTGGGACGATTTCTCCGGCCGGCTCGAGGCCATCAACCGCGTCGAGCTCCGCCCACGCGTCGCGGGTGCGATCCTGTCGGCAAACTTCACCGAAGGCGCGCTGGTGAAGGCCGGCGACCTGCTGTTCAAGATTGATCCCGCCCCTTATGCGGCCGAGGTCGACAAGGCTGCGGCCCAGCTCGAGGCTGCGAAAGCCCGCGTCGTTTTCACCCAGAGCGAGCTCGAGCGCGGCGCGCAGCTCGTCGGCAATGCCGTGGTCACCCGGCGCGACTACGACCAGCGCGACAATGCCCATCGTGAAGCCATCGCCAACGTCAAGGCGGCCGAGGCGACGCTGCAGACGGCAAAGCTCAATCTCGACTACACCGAGGTGCGCGCACCCGTGGATGGCCGCGTCGGCAAGATCGAGGTCACCGTCGGCAATCTCGTCGCCGCCGGCACCGCATCCCCGGTCTTGACCTCGCTGGTCTCGGTCAATCCGATCTACGCCTCGTTCGATGCGGATGAAGAGGTCGTGCTGCGCGCGCTGAACTCGATCGCAGATAGCGCCGGCCGGCGCGGCAAGCTTGACCAAATCCCGGTCGAGATGACGACCTCGGGCGGCTTGTCCGCGAAGGGCCACATCCAGCTCATCGACAACCAGGTCAACGGCCAGAGCGGCACCATCCGCGTCCGCGCGGTATTCAAGAACGATGACGGCCGCCTCATCCCCGGCCAGTTCGCCCGCGTGCGCATGGGCCAGCCGAAGCAACAGGCGCTGGTGATGATCGACGAGCGCGCGATCGGCACCGACCAGGACAAGAAGTTCGTGATGGCGGTGGGCGATGACAATCGCGCCGTCTACCGGCCGGTTACCCTCGGTGGCGCCGTCGACGGGCTTCGTATCGTCACCTCGGGCCTGAAGTCCGGCGATCGCATCGTCGTCAACGGCCTGCAGCGCGTGCGTCCCGGCGCCCTCCTCAAGACGGAGATCGCGCAGATGGGCGCGCGGGGGCCGCAGCAGGCGTCCAACCACAGCAACCAGGACGTAGTGCAACGCTAGTGCTTTCCGTCATCCCGGGGCGCGCGTAGCGCGAACCCGGGATCGAACAGTTACGAAACTCCGATCACTTCACCTCTGGATTCCGGATTCGCGCGCAACGCGCGCGCCCCGGAATGACGGTGAGGCGGCCAGAGATCGGAATGATATTGCCCAGGGGCAAGGCCATGAATCTCTCAAAATTCTTCATCGATCGTCCGATTTTCGCCGGCGTGCTGTCGGTCCTGATTTTCCTCGCCGGCCTGATCTCGCTGTTCGCGATGCCGATCTCGGAATATCCGGACGTGGTGCCGCCCTCCGTCGTGGTGCGCGCGACCTATCCCGGCGCCAACCCCAAGGTGATCGCGGAGACGGTGGCGACACCGATCGAAGAGCAGATCAACGGCGTCGAGAATATGCTCTACATGTCGAGCCAGGCGACCACCGATGGCGCCATGACGCTGACGGTGACGTTCCGCCTCGGCACCGACCCCGACAAGGCGACGCAGCTGGTGCAAAACCGCGTGCAGCAGGCCGAGCCGCGCCTGCCCAATGTGGTGCGCCAGCTCGGTATCATCACCAAGAAGTCGTCGCCCGACCTCACCATGGTGGTGCATCTGTTGTCGCCGAACGGCCGCTACGACATGACGTATTTGCGCAACTATGCCGTGCTCAACGTCAAGGACCGGCTAGCGCGGATCGATGGCGTCGGCGACGTCCAGCTCTACGGCGCCGGCGACTATTCGATGCGGGTCTGGGTCGATCCGCAGAAGGCGGCCGAGCATGGGCTGACCGCGAGCGACATCGTGCGGGCGATCCAGGCGCAGAACGTCGAGGCCGCCGCTGGCGTCGTCGGCTCTTCCCCGAACATCAAAGGCATTGATCTTCAGCTCTCGGTCAATGCGGAAGGCCGGCTCGCAAACGAGGAGCAGTTCGGCGACATCGTGGTCAAGACCGGCGCACGCGGCGAAGTGGTGCGGCTGCGCGACGTCGCACGCATCGAGCTTGGCGCGTCCGAGTACGGCCTGCGCTCGCTGCTCGACAACAAGCAGGCGGTGGCAATCCCGATCTTCCAGGCGCCCGGCTCCAACGCGCTGCAGATTTCCGACCACGTCCGGGCCACCATGGCCGAGATCAAGAAGAACATGCCGGAAGGCGTGTCCTACCAGATCGTCTACGATCCCACCCAGTTCGTGCGCTCCTCGATCGAGGCCGTCATCCACACGCTGCTGGAGGCGATCGCGCTGGTGGTGCTGGTCGTGATCCTGTTCCTGCAGACCTGGCGGGCCTCGATCATTCCCCTTCTCGCCGTGCCCGTGTCGATCGTCGGCACGTTTGCGGTGATGCACGTGTTCGGCTTCTCGATCAACGCGCTCAGCCTGTTCGGCCTCGTGCTCGCGATCGGCATCGTCGTCGACGATGCCATCGTCGTGGTCGAAAATGTCGAGCGCAATATCGAGGCCGGGCTGTCGCCGCGGGATGCCACCTATCAGGCCATGCGCGAGGTGTCGGGTCCGATCATCGCGATCGCGCTGGTGCTGATCGCGGTGTTCGTGCCGCTCGCCTTCATCTCCGGTCTCACCGGGCAGTTCTACAAGCAGTTCGCGCTGACGATCGCGATTTCGACGGTCATCTCCGCCATCAACTCGTTGACGCTGTCACCGGCGCTGTCGGCGCTGCTGCTCAAGGGCCATGACGAGCCGAAGGACAAGCTGACGATCGTCATGGAAAAGAGCCTTGGCTGGTTCTTCCGCCGCTTCAATCGGGCGTTCACCTACTCGTCGGAGAGTTACAGCGGCACCATTACCAAGGTGATCTCGGGCAAGGCCGCGGTGATGGGCCTCTATGTGGGGCTGGTCGGCCTCACTGCCCTGCTGTTCCAGCAGGTGCCGAGCGGCTTCGTGCCGGGACAGGACAAGCAATACCTCGTCGGCTTCGCTCGCCTGCCCGATGGCGCCACGCTCGACCGTACCGAAGAAGTCATCCGCAAGATGAGCGACATCGCGCTGACCCAGCCCGGCGTCGAGAGCTCGGTGGCCTTTCCAGGCCTGTCGATCTCCGGCTTCACCAATTCCTCCAATGCCGGCATCGTGTTCTCGACGCTGAAGCCGTTCGACGAACGCAAGGATCCCTCGCTCAGCGGGCCAGCGATCGCGGCCGAGCTGAACAAGAAATATGCCGGCATCCAGGAGGCGTTCATCGCCATGTTCCCGCCTCCGCCGGTCAACGGCCTCGGCACCATCGGCGGCTTCAAGCTGCAGATCGAGGACCGCGCCGGCCTCGGCTATGACGCCTTGAACGAAGCCACCAAGGCGTTCATGGCGGCGATGCAGAAGGCGCCGGAGATCGCCGGCGTGTTCTCGAGCTTCCAGGTCAACGTGCCCCAGCTCTTCGCCGACATCGATCGCACCAAGGCGCTCCAGCTTGGCGTGCCCGTGACTGAAGTATTCAACACACTGCAGATCTACCTCGGGTCCTACTACGTCAACGACTTCAACAAGTTTGGCCGCACCTACTCCGTCCGGGTCCAGGCTGACGCGCCGTTCCGCGCCCGCGCCGACGACATCAGGCAGTTGAAAGTGCGCTCGTCCTCAGGCGACATGGTGCCGCTGTCGGCGCTGCTCAAGATCCGCCAGAGCGCAGGACCAGAGCGCGCGATCCGCTACAACGGCTTCCTGTCATCCGACATAAACGCGGCGGCAGCCCCCGGCTTTTCGTCGGGCCAGGCACAAGAAGCCGCGACGCGGATTGCCGCGGAGGTGCTGCCGCCCGGCTTTGCCTTCGAATGGACTGACCTGACCTATCAGGAGTTCATCGCCGGCAATTCAGGCATCTGGGTATTCCCGCTGGCAATCCTGCTGGTGTTCCTCGTGCTGGCCGCGCTCTATGAGAGCCTGACCCTGCCGCTCTCGATCATCATGATCGTGCCGATGGGCCTGCTCGCTGCGATGTTCGGCGTCTGGATCTCGAAGGGCGACAACAACGTCTTCACCCAGATCGGCCTCATCGTGCTCGTCGGCCTCTCCGCCAAGAACGCGATCCTGATCGTCGAATTCGCGCGCGAGCTCGAGTTTGCGGGGCGCACGCCGATCCGGACCGCGATCGAAGCCAGCCGGCTGCGACTGCGCCCGATCCTGATGACGTCGATGGCGTTCATCATGGGCGTGCTGCCGCTGGTGCTCTCGACGGGCGCAGGCTCGGAGATGCGGCGCGCCATGGGCGTCGCCGTGTTCTCCGGCATGATCGGTGTCACCGTGTTCGGCCTGTTCCTGACACCGGTGTTCTATGTGTTGCTCAGAACCGTCACCGGCATGAAGCCGCTGACGCATCACGGCAGCGACATCAGCGCGGCGCCGGTTCAGGGGCTCGCCGAATGATTCAACGCGAGTCCCGCCGCGGTACGATGGCGATGGGAGTAAAGGTGTAAACTTCCTCGCCGTTCTGGTTGAGCATGGTCCATTTGACCAGCGCGATACCCTGAGGCTTCGACTTGGACGGCGTCAGGCTCATAACCTCGCCGACCAGATGCAGACGATCATTGGGCCGCACCGGCATCGTCCAGCGCAGGCCATCGACACCGGCGCCAATCAGCGGATGCGGACCGAACGGGCGGGTCTGGATCGCGAGGTTCATGGCGATCGCGGCGGTGTGCCATCCCGAGGCAGCAAGCCCCTTGAACAGGGTCGTCTTGGCAGCCTCATCGTCGAGATGCATCGGCTGCGGATCGAACTCGGCAGCGAAGCGCTTGATGTCGGCCTCGGTGACCAGAACTTCGGGGGACTTGAACCGCATTCCGACGGTGAGATCGTCGAACCACTCGACCTGCGCCATGATTTTGCCTCGCAATATGATGCGCCGCTCCCGAGGAGACGGCTTAAATGGCCCTGAGCGATAGCGGGATATAGCGGGCCCGCAGCGCACAAACCAGCGCAGGGTTCCGCGCGAAACCCCTTTCCCGATGCGACGAAACACGCCTGAAACAGATGGCCAGTTAAGTGGTTGTCAAAACAAATACAGGGACGGCCACCATGCAATTCATCCTGGACCTGATCTACGAATATTCCTGCTGCCAAAATCTTGTCGCCCAGCCGCTACTGGAGGACGAGCTATGATTGAGCTGATCTCAGCCCTGCTCGCGCTTTGCAGCATCGGCATCTTCGCGGCGCATGCGCTGGACGCCTACCGCACCACGCACTCCTGACCGCCTCGCCCTTACCCGCGCTAGAAAGGCCGTCGGTAGAAGTGCTCGGAATGCGTGGCCGGCGGAAACCGGTTGGCGAGCGCAAGCGCTCCCTTCTCGTCCGTCTCGAGCGCGATCTTCTGCGCCAGCATCACGTCGCCCGGCACCAGGAAGCCTGACGGGACGAAGCACCACCCCATCGTCGCGTGCCCTTCAACATCGATCTCATGGACGTTAGCGGCCGTGCCGTAATGGATGCGATAGGTCCTGCCGGTGTCGCAGCCGACGACGTCGAAATACCGGTGCTGCTCGAACTGCGCGCGCTGCGCCGGCGTCAGCCATTCGGCCAGAAGCCGGCGGCCGCGGGCATCCGGCGTGTTCTCGCCGAAGAAGCGGCGATAGAGTTCACGCAGCGCATGCAAACGCGCACGCGCCGGTGCGCGAAGCCAAACTGCCGCGATCATGAGCAGCTCAGATCAGCCGCCGACCAGGCGGGGATAGAACAACGTTTCCTGCGCGGTCGGATCGAACGATCTGATACGGGTGACTTCGCCGGGCCCGGTTCGAAGCGCGGCGGTGAAGCCGGCTCCGGTCAGCTCCCGAAAGCGCCGTTCGGCTCGCGCCAGCGCTTCGGCATTGCCAGGATCGAACTCGTGGCGCGTATCGCCCGTCTGGTCCATCACGATCTGGGTAGCCATATTGAGTCTCCTCATGCCCAGCCCTGAACTTGATAAAAGCAAACCTCGTGCCGCCGGTTCCCAATGGCAACAACTTTCTCGCGTCGGCGCATCACGCCTTGCTGAGCAACCTTCAGCGCGATGAGATCGTCATCGCGCTTTAGGTTATTGTTTCAGCATGATCTTTTCGAAAAAGCCGCGCAACACTTTTCGCTAACGCGGCCCTTCGGGTCTGGATCATACTCTAGCGCGAGGCTGCGGCGCCCCCACCCTCGTCGATCTGCCGGCCCATCAGCGCGATTGCCTTCTGATAGACGCCTGCGGCATTCCAAGCCTCGATGGCAGCGAAATTCGGCTCGCCCGGCTGGTACCCGGCTCCCGCGCGCCAGCCATGCGCTTTGAGAAAATTCGCTGTCGAGCTCAGCGCATTCGCAGCAACGTCGAGATTGCCAGTGCCGTAGGCCAAAATGTTCTTGGGCATGAACTGGGTCTGGCCGACCTCGCCATGCATGGAGCCGCGGGTCGATCCCGACAGCGTGCCGCGGTCGATCAGCTTCAAGGCGGCGTAGAGCTGGTCGGTAAAGAATTCGGGACGGCGGCAATCATACGCGAGGGTCGCGATCGACGACAGCATGTTCTGGTTGCCGCGCTGACTGCCGAAGCCGGTCTCCATGCCCCAGATCGCGATCAGCGGCCCGGGCGGGACGCCATAGCGCTGCTGGATCGAGGCGAACAAGGCGGCCTGCGACTGCTTGAGCTGCCGGCCCTTGGCGACGATGGTGGTGGCGCCACGCTTGGCCAGGAACTGATCGAGCGTCAGCGAAAAGCTGCGCTGGCCGCGGTCGGCCGCAATGGTCGCGCTGGCGTAATTGGTCTGCATCAGCGCCGACAGTGCGGTGGGGCCGATGCCCTTGCCCTGCGCCTCCGCGCTGAACTCGCGCTTCCAGGCCTCGAAGCCGGCCGGCGAGCTGCCGCATTGCGCCGCTTCGGCGGAGGATGCCAGGCAGCCGAGCAGCGTCATGGCGCCCAAAACCGCTCCCGCAACAGTCCCGCCCCTCATCATACCCAGTCTCCCGTCCTGTACCGCTCGGCGGCGCAATCTTACCCGGTGGAACGCGCCGACTCCATGGCCTGATGATAGGACAATTCGAGGCCTTCCAGATTGCCCTCCTTGCGCCATTTGTCGAGCAGCCGCAGGAATGCCACGGGCCCGCGCCAATATTGGCTGTTTCTTGCCGCGATCGGATCGAATACGCCTTCGTTGTTGTAGTAGCCCGGCGTACATTCGGCGAGATAGGTCTGCCGGCCGAGTGCGGCCTTGACGACCTCGTCCACCCAGGCGTTCTCGGCGGCAAGCGTCGGCTCCAGGGTGCGCGCCTTGCGCTCGCGGGCCTGCTTGATGACATAGGCGATGTGCCGCGACTGCTCGTCGATGATGTGCGGGAAGTTGGCGCTCTGTCCGGCTTGCACAGTGACGATCAGGAAGCAGTTCGGGAAGCCGCGGCTGTAGAAGCCGTGCAGCGTCTTGACGCCGTCGCGCCAGCGCTGGGACAGGCTGATGCCGTCCCGGCCATAGACCTCGAAGCCCATGCGGCGCGCGTAATCGGTGCCGACCTCGAAACCGCTGGCATAGATCAGGCAGTCGAGCTCATAGGCTTTGCCGCCGACCACGACAGCGTTCTCCGTGATGCGCTCGACGCCCTGCCCTCTGGTATCCACGAGATGCACGTTGGGACGATTGAACGTGTCGAGATATTCGTCGTGGAAGCACGGCCGCTTGCAGAATGCCTTGTACCAGGGCTTGAGCGCGGAAGCGGTCGCCTCGTCCGTCACCACGGCATCGACGCGGGCGCGGATCTCCTCCATCTTGCGGTAGTCCGCCTGCTCGATGACCTGCAGCGCCTCCTCCATCGAGGTCACCGGCTGCTTCTGGCGGCGCGGCGCCAGCAGGATCTCGCCGAGCAGGCCGGTCCAGCCGTCCTGCACCAGATCCTGTTCGAACGGCTCGCCTGAAATCACGGCGTAAAATTATCCATGCGTTCGCGCTGCCAGCCTGGCTTGAGGTTCTGCGCCCAGGCCGGATCCGTTGGCCGGTCGTCGCGAACACCGATCGCGGACGGCGTGCGCTGAAAGACATAGAGCTCCTTCGCCGAACGGCCGAGGTGCGGCACGCATTGCACGGCGGTTGCGCCGGTGCCGATGATGCCGACGCGCTTGTCGGCAAGACCGGTCAGGCCACCATCGGCATTGCCGCCGGTGTAGTCGTAGTCCCAACGACTGGTGTGGAAGCTGTGCCCCTTGAACGTCTCTATGCCGGGAATGCCCGGCAGCTTCGGACGGCTCAGCGGTCCTCCGGCAAGAATGACGAAGCGTGCGCGGATCTGGTCGCCCCGATCGGTCTCGACCAGCCAGCGCGCCTCCTGCTCCTGCCACGTCATCCGCGAGATGACGGTCTGAAACAGTGCGCGCTCGTAGAGCCCGAAATGACGGCCGATGCGGCGCGAGTGCTCGTAGATCTCCGGCGCCCGGGCGTATTTGCGCACCGGCATGTAGCCTGTCTCTTCCAGGAGCGGCAGATAGATATAGCTCTCGGTATCGCAGGCAGCGCCGGGGTAACGATTCCAGTACCAGGTGCCGCCGAAGTCGGCGGCCTTTTCCACGATGCGAAAATCCGCGATGCCGGCCTCGCGCAATCGTGCGCCACACAACAGACCACCGAAGCCGCCGCCGACGATGAGCACTTCGGTCGCTTCGCTGATGGCTGGCCGCGCAAAGCCGGGATCGGCCCAGGGGTCGTCGAGATAGCGGCTGAACTCGCCTGTGACCTCGACATATTGCGCCTTGCCCTCCCCGCGCAGGCGACGATCGCGCTCGTCGCGGTAGCGGGCACGGAGAGCGGAAACGTCGACCATAGATGCGTCGGTTGTATCGATCTTGTGTCTTTCCGCTGACATCCATCTCCTCCACCGCAAAGGCTGCTTCGCCGGCAGCTCACCTCACGTTAGCCTCGAAAAAGCGCTGCATGCAATCGCGCTCGCTGTTTTTTGCGTGAAGGCTCCGCGACGTTCCGCTAACCTTCCGCGCAAATCAAAAATCTGCGCCACGCAACGACGCGGCATCCGGAGGAGACCATGCAGGGATTGATGATGGACATGCCGCTTCTGATCAGCGGCCTGATCCAATATGCGGCCGACTATCACGGCGAAGCCGAGATCGTCGCGCGCGAGATCGAGGGCGACATCCATCGCTACACCTACGCGGACGCCCATCCGCGCATCAAGCGCATGGCGCTCGCGTTGAAGCGGCTTGGCATGAATCCCGGCGACCGCGTCGGCACGCTGGCCTGGAATACGCACCGGCATTTCGAGATGTTCTACGCCGCGCCGGGCATGAGCTATGTACTGCACACCATCAACCCGCGCCTGTTTCCCGAGCAGCTCGTCTACATCATCAACCACGCCGAAGATCGCCTGCTGTTCATCGACCGTGCCACGCTGCCGATCGTCGAGGCCATCGCGCCGCAGCTCGAGACGATCGAGGCCTATGTCGTGATGTCCTCGCGCGAGCGGATGCCGGAGACGAAGCTCGCGAACGTGCATTGTTACGAAGAGCTTCTGGAGAAGGAGAACGACACCGGCTTTGCCTGGCCGGAATTCGACGAAAAATCCGCCTCGACGATCTGCTACACCTCGGGCACCACCGGCAATCCCAAGGGCGTGATCTACTCGCACCGCGCGGCGATCCTGCAGACCATGACCTGCTGCAGTTTCGACTTCCTGCCGGGCCACGTCGAAGGCGTGCGCGAGGTTATGATGCCGATGGCACCGCTGTTCCACGGCAATGGCTGGAACATGCCGTTCACCGCGCCCTACACCGGCTCGAAGCTGGTGCTGCCCGGCCGCAACTACGAGCCCGACAAGCTCTATGAATTGCTCGAGGGCGAGAAGGTGACACTCTCGGCGGGCGTGCCGAGCTTCTGGCTGATCCTGCTCGACTGGCTTGGGCGCACCGGCAACAAATTCTCGGCGCTCCGCGCGACGCTGTCGTCGGGCTCCGCCCCGCCCCGCGCGATGGTCGAGAAGCTCAAACGCGAGTACAATGTCGATTACATCCAGGCCTGGGGCATGACCGAGGCCTTGGGCTGCTCGATGCCGAGCCTCCGGCCTGGCTCGGAACACCTGAGCGACAAGGAGAAATTCGATCGGCGCCAAGTCTCGGGGCGTGCCTGTTTCGGCACCGCCTTGCGCATCGTCGACGATGCCGGCGTTGCGCTGCCGCGCGATGGCAAGACCGTCGGCCATCTGCGCGCCCGTGGGCCCTGGGTCGCCTCCGGCTACATGAAGCTCGACGAGGGCCTCGACCGCGACGGCTGGCTGATCACCGGCGACATGGCCGTGATCGACGGCCAAGGCCACGTCACGTTGACCGACCGCTCCAAGGACGTGATCAAGTCCGGCGGCGAATGGATCTCCTCGATCCAGCTCGAGGACATTGCGCTGTCCCATCCCGACGTGCTGCAAGCGGCTGTGGTCGCGATCACACACGAGAAATGGCAGGAGCGCCCGCTCCTCCTCGTCGTCCGCAAGAAGGGCGCGACCGTCGACGGCAAGACGCTGCTCGACCACATGCGTCCGAAGATCGCGAGCTGGTGGCTGCCGGACGCCGTCGAATTCCTCGATGAATTCCCGATGACCGGCACCGGCAAGGTGCTGAAATCCGCGCTGCGCGAGAGATTTAGGGAGTATCGCGTCACATGAAGCGGCCCGCGATCGCGTCCGTGCCGCCCATCGATCAAGGAGACCAAAGATGCTCTACCCGATGTCGCCCAAAGTCGTCGAGCTCAAGCGCAGGCTCGAAAGCTTCATGGACCGGCACATCTATCCGAACGAGGAGCGGTTCTATCGCGAGGCCGAAGAGCTCGGGCCGTGGAAGGTCTATCCGGTCATCGAGGAGCTGAAGCCGCTGGCGCGCGCCGAGGGGCTGTGGAATCTGTTCCTGCCCGAGAGCAATCACGGCGCGGGTCTTTCCAATCTCGAATACGCGCCGCTCTGCGAGGCGATGGGCCGCTCGCATCTCGCACCGGAGGTGTTCAACTGCTCGGCACCCGACACCGGCAACATGGAGGTACTGGAGCGCTACGGCTCGGAGCAGGACAAGGAGCGCTGGCTGAAGCCACTGCTTGCAGGCGAGATCCGCTCCTGCTTCGCCATGACCGAGCCGGCGGTCGCATCATCCGATGCGACCAACATCGAAAGCTCGATCGTGCGCGACGGCGACCATTACGTCATCAACGGCCGCAAATGGTACACGACCAACGCGACCGACCCTCGCTGCAAGATCTGCATCTTCATGGGCAAGACCGACCCAGACAATCCGGATCGTCATAAGCAGCAATCCATGATCCTGGTGCCGATGGACACGCCGGGTATCGAGGTGAAACGTCCCCTGCCCGTGTTCGGCTTCTACGGCGTGCCGGACCGCGCTTCCGAAGTGATCTTCACAAATGTACGCGTGCCCAAAGAGAACATGCTGCTCGGCGAGGGCCGCGGTTTCGAGATCGCGCAGGGCCGCCTCGGGCCCGGCCGCATCCATCATTGCATGCGCCTGATCGGCCTTGCCGAACGCACGCTTGAGAAGATGTGCCGGCGCGTGCGCAGCCGGGTTGCCTTCGGCAAGCCGGTCTCGGAGCAGACGGTGACGCAGGAGCGCATTGCGGAAGCCCGCATCATGATCGAGCAGGCGCGGCTGCTCACGCTGAATGCGGCCCACGCGATGGACACGGTCGGCAACAAGGTCGCGAAGGCCGAGATCGCCATGATCAAGGTTGCCGTACCCAACATGGCCTGCCAGATCATCGACTGGGCAATCCAGGCCCATGGCGGCGGCGGCACCTCGAACGATTTCGGACTGACCCAAGCTTACGCCACCGCGCGTCTGCTGCGTCTTGCCGACGGGCCGGATGAGGTTCACCGGAACCAGATTGCGCGATTCGAACTGAAGAAGTATTCGAACGCTTAAGCAGAGCGCTCTTCCTTCGCCTCAGTTCGCCACATACACATCGGGATCGGCGCTGGAGCTCGGTTTCTTGAACGCGTTGCGCAAGGCTGATGACATCGGGACGTTGTAGTTGAGGCCGTTCGGCGGTGTCGGCGATTGCAGCCATTTCTTGTAGAGGACCTCGATCTCCGGGCTGGCATAAAGCTCCGCGGTTGCGCGATCGGCGAGCGCCTTGAATGGAGCGTCCTCTCGCCGCAGCATGATGCCGTAGGGCTCCGGTTTGGAGAACGCCTCCTCGCTGATCATGAATGCTTGCGGCTCCTTCGACCGCGCGATCGCGACCGCAAGCTGGACGTCGTCGAGTGCGTAGGCCTGGGCGCGGTCGGTCTCCAGCAACAGGAAGGCCTCGGCCTGGTCCTTGGCCGGCATGATGTTGATGCCGAGGTTGCGGTCGGTGTTGACCTTGGCGAGTTGCGTCAGATTCACAGATCCCGCGACCGCCGTCACCGCCTTGCCCTTGAGATCGTCGATGGTGTTGATCTTGGCGGCCTTCTTGGCGGCAAACCGCGTCGCGCTGAGGAAATGCGTGTTGGTGAAGGCGACCTGCTTCTGGCGGTCGGCGTTGTTGGTGGTCGCCGAGCAATGCAGGTCGAGCGTGCCGTTGACCATTAAGGGGATCCGGTTCGACGAGGTCACGGCGAGATAATCGACGGCGATGTCGGGCATGCCGAGCTGCTTCTTCACGGCATCGACGATCCTGAGGCAGATGTCCATCGCGAAGCCGACCGGCTTCTGGTTGCCGTCGAGATAGCTGAATGGCACCGAGGCTTCCTGATAGCCTAACGTGATCTTCTTGGTCTCCTTGACCTTCTGGAGCGTGCCCGTGAGGTCTTCGGCCGAAGCTGCGCCCGCAAGACATGTCAGGGCCAGGAGAATGGTAGGTAGGCGCATCAGGGACTCCTCGAACGGACTGGTGTCGAACTATCTAGGAGCTGATAGCCTACAGGTCCGTCAAGCGCCAGACGCGGCTGCGTCTACCAGCCATCGCTCTTTGATATACATTCCGTGATATACATTCCGTCGCGGCGCCGTTCGGCATGTCACTCGCAGGTCAGCTGCTGTTCGAACCAGCCCTCCAGTCGCTGTGACAGCGGCGGCCACACACGCTGGAAGCTGTGGAGCTTGCCGACATTGGCGCGGTACATTGCCCGCAATTCCTGTTCGATCACCGGCAGATCGACGCCAGAACAGACCCCTTCCCTCGCGATGGTCTTGCCGGCGACGACGACCTCCTTCACAAGCGACGCATTGCCGCGCGCGAACAGCAGCGCCATCGGATCGACCGGCATGATCGCGTCGCGATCGAGCCGGTCGAGATCGATGACGACGTAGTCGGCGGGGTTGCCAGCAGCGAGTTCGCCGGTACCCGGCGCGCCGGTGGCGCGGCGCCCGTTACGAATGGCGAGTGCAAACATTTCGGCCGGTGTCCATGTCGCCTCGAAGCCGAGGCCGCCATGGACCATCAGCACCAGCCGCATTTCGCGGAGGATATCGTCATCCTCATCCAGCGCCAGCCCGTCGACGCCGACAGTGATGGCGCAGCCGCATTTGTGGGCGCCCGGGATCGGGGCGAGGCCGGAGCGCAGATGCATATTCGAGCTGAAGTTAGTGACGATGCGTGCGCCGGAGGCTGCGATCATCTCCAGCTCGTCCGGGCGGGCGTGGACGCAATGCGCCAGCGTCAGCCGCTCGGAGAGGAAGCCAACGTCGCGCAGCCAACGCACCATATCGGGAAAATTCTGGTCGGCCCAGGCACGCTGGTACACCGTTTCCAGGAGGTGCATGTGAATGCGGCGGCCAGTCCGCGCGGAGTTCTCGGCCACCGCTTCCAGCAGCGGCTTCGAGCACCATTGCACGCCGGCAGGCCCGAGTTGCACGTCGACCATCGGGCCGGCGATGGCGGCGGCAATGGCGTCGGTCAGCTCGATATAAGCCTTGGGCGAGATCGGCGTGCGAACGAAGAGGTCCTCGATGGTCTTGCGGTCCTCCCTGGGAAGTCCCGAGAGCACCGGCTCGGCATCACCATAGACGATCGGGTTGCGGTCACGCACGGCCATCGCAAACGCGATGCGGATGCCGACGTCGGACGCAGCTTTCGCGACGGCCTTGGCCTCGTCGACCAACGGCATCGTCCCGCTCGGGCGGGTATAGTGGACCATCATGGCCGCGCAGCCTGCCTTGGCGGAACGGGCCAACGCAGAGGCTGCCGTCAGATAGGGATCGACTGGTGAGCCCAATGCGGTCCGCAGGATCCAGCTTTCCAGGGGCATGCCGACGGCGCCGAAGGACGACGCTGTGGCGCGGGCATGATCATGGGCGTTGACGAAGGCCGGGATGACGAAGGAGCGAGGCCCCGGCCCCGCTCCTTCCGAGATATCGGTGATGACGCCCCCGTCGTGCCGCAGCACGACATTGTCGCTGACGCCGCGGTCAGGGTCACGGAACAGGCTGGTTGCCGCAATCTGCGTGACCATGGCTGTCCCTCCGAAATCAGTTGGCAGTATACACCAGCTCCCGCTCCGCGCGCGGTGGCAGGAATTCGCGTGAGAACACTTCTGCCGGCGTCGGCGCGCGGGCGAGCTGATAGCCCTCGACCACAATGCCGATGGCGCGTGTCATGCGGTCGTCCTTGATGTCGCCGATGCCGATCTCCCTCATCTCCGGCGAGACGATCAGCTTCTCGAAGGAATATTGCAGCCGGCGCTTCTCGACATCGGCATTAATGAGGTTGTCGTAGTTCAGCGCCGCCTTCATTCCGGCGTTCTGGTCCTTGGCAACCGCGATCGCGCCCTTGTTGATGGCGCGCACCAGGCCCGCGACGGCCTTCGGGTTCGAGGCGATCAGCTTGCGGGAGACCATCACGCCGTTCGAATAGAGATCGAGGCCGTACTCACCGAACGAGAACCATTTGAAGTCCTTGTCCGGATCCTGGCGGTTGAGCACCAGGTTGAAATAGCTGGTGATATTGAAGACCAGGGCGGCATCGATATCGCCCTTGATCAGCATCGGCTCCTGCAGATTCGGCGCCATGTTGGAGATCTTGATCTTTTCACCGTCGAGCCCATTCTTGCGCGTGAACACCGGCAGAAGGCGCGTCGTCGGCGTGCCCTGCGCGCCGCCGAGCGTGCGGCCTTCGAAATCCTTGATGGTGTTGATGCCACTGGTCTTCTTGGCGACGATGGCGAACGGCGGCTGATTCCACATCATGTAGACCATCACCGGCGCCTCCTGCGGCTTGGTCGAGGCGTTCTGGATGATGGCATTGACGTCGCCGAAGCCGGCGTCATAGGCGCCGGACATTACACGCGTGACGGTGGCGCCGGAGCCCTCGCCCTGGTCGATGACGACGTTGAGGCCCTCTTCCTTGAAGAAACCGTGGTCCTTGGCATAGAAGAATGCGGCGTCGCTGCCCTGGGTTTTCCAGCCCAGTGTGAACTTGATCGTGGTTTCCTCCGCCGTAGCGGCGCCTGCGGACAGCGCCAATCCCACCAGCGCCGCACTTAACATCCTCAACATCGAGACCTCCTCAGCTTCGTTGCGTGACGGTTCAAGAATTCAGGTGGCGATCACGTCGTTCTTGCGCGTGGCCCAGCCGGTGACCTGGCCCTCGATCAGCGAGAACACGACGTAGAGCGCGACGCCGAGGCTGGCGAGCACGAACAGGCCGGCGAACACCAGCGGCACGTTGAAGTTGGAGGACGCGGTCATCATGACGTTGCCGATGCCGCGGTTGGAGGCGACCGTTTCCGACAGCACTGCACCGACGAAAGCGTAGGAGATCGCGACCTTCAGCGAAGCGAAGAAGAACGGCATGGTCCTGGGCAGACCGACATTCCAGAGGATGTCGAGCTTGCTGGCGCCGAGCGCCTTCAAGACGTCCTCGAGCTCGGGCTCGGTGGTCGCAAGGCCTGTCGCGATATTGACGACGATCGGGAAGAAGCAGATCGACAGCGCGGTCAGCACCGCCGGCACCGTGCCGGAGCCGAACCACAGGACGAAGATCGGCACGACAGCGACCTTGGGGATCGAGGAGAAGCCGATCAGGAGCGGATAGCAGGTGTCATAGGCCGTCTTGGAGACGCCGATGATCGCACCGAGGGCGACACCGAGCACGACGCCGAGGACGAAGCCGAACATGGTGGTGGCGAGCGTCTGCACGATGTGCGGCCACAGCACCGGGAAACGCTGGACCAGCGTCACGAACACCTGCGAGGGCCGCGGCAACACCAGGTCGGACATGCCGGTCATCAGGCAGAACAGCTCCCAGGCGAGGAAGAACAGCACGATCAGCCCCGCCGACCACGCCTTCTGCCTGACATCGATCCCGAACATCAGCCTGCCCCCTGCTCAGCCGCGCTGCGCGCATCTTCGATGAAGGCGCGCAGCTTCTGGTTCAGCGCGACGAAATCCGGCTCGAAGGTCATCGCGACCGTGCGCGGCCGCGCGAATCCGACGCGGCTGTCGTCGAGGATGCGGCCGGGGCGCGCGCTCATCACGCAGATCCGGCTGGCGAGGAAACCGGCCTCGCGCAGATCGTGAGTGACCAGCAGCACGGTCGGCTTGTGCGTCATCCAGAGGGTCTGAAGGATCGCCCACAGTTCCTCGCGGGTGAACTGGTCGAGCGCGCCGAAAGGCTCATCCAGCAGCAGCATGCGTGGCTCGTGGATCAGCGCGCGGCAGAGATTGGCGCGCTGGAGCATGCCGCCGGAGAGTTGCCAGGGATAACGGCTGCCGAACCCCTTGAGGCCGACCTGCTCCAGCAGCGCGTTGGCCTTGTCGCGAAACTCGGTCTTGCGCAGCCTGCGGAAATTCGAGCGGAACGGCTCGACGATCTTCAGCGGCAGCATGATATTCCGCTCGATCGTCATCCACGGCAGCATGGTCGGGTTCTGGAAGGCCATGCCGACTCGCATCGCCCGCGCCGCCACCTCGCGGCCGCCGACGATGACGACGCCGCTGGTCGGCTGCACCAAGCCACTGACGAGACGCAAAATGGTCGACTTGCCGCATCCGGACGGGCCGACCAGTGCGACAAACTCGCCGTCAGCGATTTTCAGCGTGGTCTTCGATAGAGCCGGCACGGCGCGGTCGCCGCGCCCGAAGGTCACGGACGCTTCCGACAGCTCGATAGCAGTCGCGGCGGCGCCTTCGGGACGGGGCTGGCGGTCAAGCTGGGTCTTGGGTTGCATGCGCATCACGGTCAAAGTGCATGCAAGCCAGATGCCAGAGATCGGCGCGCGCGAATTCAATGACCTCGCCAAAACCTGCGCCAAATCACCGGATTCGATTTGGGCAGCGCGGGCCCCAAACTGCATGCAATTCGAGCGCTGAATTGACGCGAGCCTATGCTAAAGAGAGATCTCACCTCGTATGGGATTCGCCGATGCCGGCGCGCGCGAGCAGCAGGACTTCTGAATCATCGGACAAGGTCAGCGTGATCTGCCGCGCGTTGCGGCGCGCCATCATCGAGCAGGCGCTGGAGCCCGGCGCAAAGCTGCCCGAGGACGCGCTCGGCGAGCGCTTTGGCGTCAGCCGCACCATTGCCCGCCACGCGCTGGGCCAACTCGCCGCCGAAGGTCTCGTCGAGCTCCGCCGCAACAGGATCGCGGTGGTGGCGACGCCGAGCTGGCAGGAGGCGCGCGACGCATTCGACATCCGCATCGAGCTCGAACGTCTCGTCGTGCGTCAGCTCGCGGGCAAGCTGACCAAGGCGCAGATCGCCGAGCTGAACGCCCATGTCGACGCCGAGGATCGCGCCCGCGGCGGCACCGATGCGGTCTCGATCCGGCTCGCGACCGAATTCCACATCCTGCTCGCGCACATGACGAACAGCCCGATCCTGGTGCGCTATGTCAGCGAAGTCGCCTATCGCTGCTGCCTGACGCTGTCGCTCTACAGCCGGCCGCATTCCACCGAATGCGCCATCAACGAGCATCGCGCCATCATATCAGCGCTGGCCAAGAGCGACGCGGCCAAGGTGATGGAACTGATGCATCATCACCTCGATTCCGTGGCCAATCGCGCGCTGGTCGCTCCGACTCCGCAGCGCGGCCGTGATCTGCTCGATATTCTGGCGCCCTATGCCGACGAGGTGACGAGCGACCGCGTCGTCAAGCTGCCGAAAATCGCGCGGAGGGGCTAAGCCTCGATGCCGCGCTGAACGAGGATGCGCTCGGCGCTGTCATTCCAGACATCCATCTTGACGATCTGCCCGCTCCGGACGACGAAGCGGTCGACATAGCGGTTGCCCTCGAACGGCGTACCGTCCATCCATTCGCCGTAGAGCGTGCCGACACTGTAGACGACGGTCTCCTCCGCACCGGGGCAGACGTCGAAGCGGTCCATCTTCTTCTTGACCCAGCGATATCGTTTCGCATTGAAGCCGGTCGGCCCACGCGGATGATCGAACTCGCGTCCGCCGGTGAACGTGATCACCGTCCCCGGCTTCATGTAAGCCACCGCTGCGTCGGGATCGGGTATCATCGAAGCCGTGAGATAGGCCTCCACGATTTCGGCGTCGGTCATCGGACGTTCGGCTTTGGCGGGCACGGACATGGCGGGTTCTCCAGAGTGCCGGCATTCTACAATTCAGCCTTCAAAGTGCATGCATATTTTTTGAACAATCCGCCACCCCGACTGCACACATTCTGGAGCTGCCTGCTGCCACGGCTTCCGCTAGGCTGCCGCAGTTGAATTCACGCCATGCTGACCCAGAGCTCCCTAGACCTGATCTTCCGCAACGCGCTGTTGCGATCATCCGCCGCACCCCTCGATATCGGCGTGAAGGGCGGACGTATCGCAGCGATCGAGCCCCACCTCGCCTGCGAGGCTGTCGAGATCGATCTCAGTGGGCATCTCGCCCTGCCCGGGTTCGTCGACACGCACATCCATCTCGACAAGGCCTGCCTGCTCGGCCGCTGCGCGCACGATCACGGCAGCCTCTCGGAAGCGATCCGCGCCGTTGCCGGGATGAAGAAGGATTTCACGGTCGAGGACGTCTACGCGCGCGGCGCAAAAGTGCTCGAACGCGCCATCGTCCACGGCACGACGCGGATGCGAACGCATGTCGAGATCGACCCGCGCATCGGCTTGCGCGGCTTCGAGGCGGTGAAGGCGCTTCAGCGCGACTACGCCTGGGCGATCGATCTGGAGCTCTGCGTCTTCCCGCAGGAAGGCCTGACCAACGATCCCGGAGCCGAGGAGTTGCTGATCCAGGCGCTGCGCGACGGCGGCGAGGTCATCGGCGGCTGTCCCTACATGGACGCCGACCCAAATGCGCATCTCGCGCGCGTCTTCGATCTCGCTGAGGAATTCGACGTCGATGTCGACCTGCATCTCGATTTCGATCTCGACCCCACCTGGTGGCATCTCGATGAGGTTTGCCGCCAGACCGGGCGGCGCAACTACGGGGGACGTGTGGCGATCGGCCACGCGACAAAACTCTCCGCACTGCCGCCGGAGCGTATGAAGGCCGCCACCGCGCAGCTGGCAAAGGCCGGCATTGCCGTCACCGTGCTGCCCGCGACCGATCTCTATCTGATGGGGCGCGAAGCTCCCTGCAACGCGCCACGCGGGCTGACGCTTGCACACAAGCTCGCGGGCGACGGCGTCGTGTGCTCGATCGCGACCAACAACGTGCTCAACCCCTTCACGCCGTTCGGCGATGCCTCGCTGCTGCGGATGGCGAATTTCTACGCAAATGTCGCGCACGCCTCGGTGAGCGATTTCGACATCTGCCTCGATCTCGTGACCGAGCTCCCGGCCCGGCTGATGAACCTCAGCGATTACGGTGTCAAGGTCGGCAATCCCGCCGATCTCATCGTGCTCGATACAAAGGACGGCCGCTTCGCTATCGGTGAGCTGCCCGATGTCCTGATGGGCTTCAAGGGCGGCCGGCAGACATTTGCGCGGCAGCGGCCCACCCTGTTCAGTCCGAAGAGGTGAGAGCGGTTCCGCTGGATATCCCGGGATCGCGTAAACACTGCACGCGGAACGTTCCGAATTGGTCATTACGGCGTCGTACGAGCGGTCCCCGCAGTTCGATTTTACCGCCGGCTCGAGCCTACCGAAGTCGGTAGAATCCCGGACCGTAGCCCAACGCATTGCGAGGCTGGCCACGCCGACCATAACTACGGCCTGCACTGACCATATGCGTTCAGTGGGGAAGTAGGGGTATGTTCAGCGCATTCAGCAGCATCGATGATGATTCCGTCCCGGCCCGTACACCCACCGATTCGGCGGTGAAGCGGCTCGACGGCATCGGCCATGTTCTCTCGGGTCTCGATATCACGGCGATCCAGACGCAGGCCGACGTGAACCGTACGCTCTGGACGCTCGATGCCGCCAACAAATGCGTTCGCGCCGTGCTAGCGGAATTCCGCACACAACAGGCCACGGAACAGCTCGTCCGCAAATCCAGAAATCTGATCGACCTGATCGAACGCGCGCGCGACCAGGTCGTGAGCTTTCGGGTCTTGGCACGATCTTGATCTGATTACTCGGTGCGATTGATCTTGGCGAGGATCCGGTCCGCCTCGGTTCGCCCTGCTCGCCACCGAGCTTGATGTCGTAGGCGGCCACCTTGATGTCCTGCTGACGCAAATCCTCGGCCAGAATCCTGCCGACCTCGCCATAGCCGACCAGCCCTGTCTGCCAGCGCCTGGGATCATCTGCCATCAGTTCAATCCTCGCGTCGTCACATCGAAAAGCTCTTCGACCGCGTAGCACCGCGGAATCAGCGCCTGCTGAAACGCATAGTCGACGATCAGCTCGAGCGGCTTCCTAATGGCCTCGATCCCGAACGGGACGAGGTCGGGTGTTGCCGCAGGTCCTGCCTGCTCCTTGTTGCGCTTGAGCAGATCATAAACGCCCGCGACCACATCGGGGCGCGATTTCGCGAGTTGCTCGGTCACGACCACCAGATGATTGACCGGCACGACGCCGCGCCGCGCGTACCATTTGGCGGCCTCGCCGGCGGGATCAGGAAACAGCGGCTTCAGCTTGGGATTATCCGAGGTCTCGCCGAGCGCGGCGTCGAGCTCGCCGTCGAGCAGCATCTGGAGAATCTTCTTGTCCTTCGGCGCGCGCTCGGTGCTGTCGACATATTCGGCGACATGGGGATCCTCGAACGTCACCCATTTGACCTTGTCGAGATTGACGCCGTAGTCGTTGGCAAGGATGCCCCTGATCCAGGCCCCCGTCGTGGTCGTGAAGGAGCGGATGCCGACGCGCTTGCCTTCGAGATCGGTCGGCCGCAGCGTTCGATGCGCGGGGTTGTACAGCGCATGGGAATGCTGAAAGCGGCCGAGCATGGTTGCCGGTAGCAGCACCAATGGCTTGCCGTGGGCTTTCGCCATCAGATAGGTGACGATCGCCATCTCGCAGACGTCGAAGGCTTGCTCGCGCACCATCGGTTTGAACGCCGCGTTGGTTGGCGTGTACTCGACAAAGTCGAGATCGAAGAGGTCGGAGCGGAGTTCGCCGCTCTTCACCGCCTTGACGTGAGGGTGACCACCGAGCACGGTCTTCAACTTGAGACGATCCATGCACCCGCTCCGCTTCCCGTCGCTTCAGACGTCCTCGGAATTGTCGACATAGACGAGGCCGACCTTCGCCAGTGCCTCGCGCATGCCGTACATGTCGAGGCCGAGCTCGCCCGAGGCCAGCCGCGTGCGCTTGCCTGCTTCATCCGCGTTGCGCTTCTTCGCCTTCTCCGCGACTTCAGGAGCATAGCGTTTCGCGACCACCACCACGCCGTCATCATCGGCCACGACGATGTCGCCGGGATCGACATTGACGCCGGCGCAGACCACGGGGACGTTGACCGAGCCAGGCGTGGCCTTCACGGTGCCCTTGGCCGAGATAGCGCGGGACCACACCGGAAATTTCATCTCGTGCAGCGCTTTGACATCGCGGCAGCCGGCATCGATGATCAGCCCCTGCACGCCGCGGGCCTGGAGCGAGGTGGCGAGCAGCTCGCCGAACATGCCGTCGGTATTATCGGTGGTGCAGCCTACGACGAGGATGTCGCCCTTCCTGCACTGCTCGACCGCGACATGGATCATCCAGTTGTCGCCGGGTTGCGCCAGCACGGTGACGGCGGGACCGGCGATCGACGCGCCTGCCCAGACGGGGCGCAAGTAAGGCTTCATCAGCCCAATGCGACCATAGGCCTCGTGCACGGTCGAGACGCCGTACTCCGCCATTCCGGCGGGATCGGCGCGCTTGATGTTGCGAACGACGACCGACTTCATGCCAGCTCCTCCGCAACCGTCGGAAACAGGCGCTGATAAGCCTCGCCATAGGTCATGGGCACGCCGGTGTTGCGGCTGCCCTGGATGCCGCGGTTGAGCGCAACGCGTTCGTAATAGCCCCAGAGATGCTTCTGCGCGGCGAGGATCTGGAACGCCTCGTGCTTCTCGTTCCAGACCTCGTCGATCTTGAGGATCGTGTCGGGCTTGTAGTTGCACTGCTCGGGCTGGTGCGGCTCGAACAGGAACACCGGCGGTGCCGAATATTTGTACTGCGCGCCGGGCTTATGGCCCATCGCCTGCGCGACCACGCGCGTCTCCTGCGCGAAATGCGCCGCGTTCGGATGGTCGAAATTATAGGGGTCCTCCAGCGCGTGCGTCAGCACGAAGCTCGGATTGAGCTCCCGGTAGATGTCGACCATGCGATCGAAGTGTGCCTCGGTGAGCTTGAGCGGATAATCGCCGCAGTCGAAGAACTCGATTTCGGCACCAAGCAGCTTTGCGGCGCGCTCCGCCTCGTCCCTACGGCCGGCCTTGACCGATTCCAGCGTCGCGCCCTTCTCCTTCCAGGCGAACTGACTCTCGCCGCGCTCGCCGAAGGACAAGCAGACGATCTTCATGCGATAGCCCTTCTTCGCATGCAGCGCGATGGCGCCGCCGGCGCGCCAGACGAAATCGCCCGGATGAGCGGTGATCACGAGACCTGTTTTCATGGGTCACTCCTTTGGTAGCCGTTGGCCGGCGTCCCCTGCGGCGCGCAGCTTCTCGATCTCAGCAACGTCGTCATGCCTCGAACTCGAACAGGCGCGCGGGATTGTCGACGAGGATCTTGTTCTGGAACTCCGGCTCCGGCGCGAACAACGGAATCAGGTCGACGAGATCGCCGTCATTCGGCATCACCTTGACGTTGGGATGCGGCCAATCGGTGCCCCAGACGACGCGATCCGGCGCGGTCTCGATGATCTTTCGCGCGAACGGCACCGCGTCGGTGAACGGCGAACCGCGCGAGGACACCCGCTCCGGGCCGCAGATCTTGACCCAGCACTTCTCATCGCGCTGCATCAGCTCGATCAGAATCCTGAACGGCAATTGATCGAGCCCTTCCGACGCCTTCACCCGGCCCATATGGTCGATGGTGTAGCGCAGCGGCAGCCTGGTCAGCATGTTGGCATATTCCGGCAGGTCGATCGCATCGAAATGCAGATCGACGTGCCAGCCGAGCGGCGTGACCATCGCGATGATGCGGTCGAACACGCGCTTGTCGGGAACGCCGCCGAGATGGCGGACGAAATTGAAGCGGCAGCCGCGGAAGCCGCCCTCGTGCAGCACGCGAAGCCCGCGCTCGGTGATGCTGTCGTCGATATTGGCGACCGCCCGATAGGCGCCGTTGCTCTGCGCGATGGCATCGAGCGCCACCCTGTTGTCGGTGCCGTGCACGCTGGCATTGACGATGACGGCGCGCTCGACGCCGAGCTTGGCGTGCAACGCGCGGAAATCCTCCAGCGGCGCATCCGGCGGCGTGTAGGAGCGGTCCGGCGCGTAAGGATATTTCGCGCCGGGCCCGAAGATGTGGCAATGCGCATCGCACGACAGTTTCGGCAGCTCGAACGTCGGCCTGCGCGTGTTCGGATCGGGCGGCGGAATGGTCGGCGTGTACATCGTCGTCATCGGGTGAACCGCCGAAGCGAGATCGCTTGCTTCAAGTTTTGCTGCTGAGGGCCGGCCGCCGCCGCGCCGGCGCCGTCTGATCCAGCGCCGGCGCCTGGAAGGCGGCGACGGTGGCCTGCACCAATTGCTCGATGGCGCCCGCGGCATCACTGCCGTCGGCCTCGCCGCGCGAGAGGCGCGACACGCGCTCCGGCGTCACCAGCGAATAATAGAGTGCACCGAGCAGGAAATGGCTGCGCCAGACGATGTCGGCGCGCGGGATGTGCGGCAGGCTCTCATGGATCGCGTCGATGAAGGCATGGCTGGTGTCGTCAAAGGTCTGCGCGATGATCTTTCGCGCGACCTCGTTGCCCTCCGCGGACATCACCGCGCGCAGCCGCGTGAAGCGCGCACCACCACCGGCAAGATCGCTGCCCGAGGTGAACGCCGGCACCACATAGGCGCGCACGATCGCCTCCAACCGGTCCTGAAGATCGCGCACGCGCCTGGCGGCGGCGAGCAGCTCGGAACGGCGCAGATTCATCGGCCCGCAATGGCGCTGATAGATCTCCAGCAGCAGGCCGTCCTTGGTCTTGAAGTGGTAGGTGACGCTGCCCGGATTGGCCCCTGCGGCCTGCGCGATGTCGCGTACCGAGACGGCGTTGAAGCCGTTGGTGGCGAACAGCTCCTCGGCCGCGGCGAGGATCGCCTCGCGCATGTTCGGCTTGCGGGCCGTTTCCTTGCTGGTGGGTTTGCGGACCATGGAATTTGTACTATCGTACAAAAGATCAGGTCTCGTCAACAAAAACCGTGGGCAATGGCAGGACGGTCCAGCAACGGGCCTGGGCCGTTCAGTTATGGACCCGCGCCGGCATTTGCTCCGGCGGCGCGGGTCCGTCGCACCAAATCGGCATCATCGTCGCCCGACGGGATCAGGATCGCGCGCTCGCGCGGCAGCGCCTCCGGCATCTCGTCGCGGATGAAGGCCACGAGCTTCTCCCTGATCTCGCAGCGCAGGTCCCAGGATTGCGGTGCATTCCGCGCGCTGACCAGCGCGCGGAGCTCGATGGCGCGCGGATCCGCGTCGATCACCTGCAGATTCACCACCGCACCGTCCCAGAGTTTTGACTCCTTCACCGCGCTTTCCAGCCAGCGCCGGATGCGCGGCACGTCGGCGCGATAATCGACGTGGAGCGCGATCACGCCGATCAGGGATGCGGTGTCGCGCGTCCAGTTCTGGAACGGCTTTTCGATGAAATAGGACAGCGGCACCACCATGCGGCGCCAGTCCCACAGCCGGATCACGACATAGGTCGAGGCGATGTCCTCGACCCAGCCCCATTCGTTCTCGATGATCACGGCGTCCTCGATGCGGATCGGCTGGGTGATCGCGATCTGCAAGCCCGCGATCAGATTGCTCAGCAGCGGCCGCGCGGCAAGACCGACGATGATGCCGGCCGCGCCGGCGGAGGCGAACAGGCTGACGCCATATTGCCTCACCGAGTCGAACGTCATCAGCGCGGTCGACGCCGTGATGATGACGATGATGGTGTCGGTGACGCGCTTGAATACGCGCACTTGCGTGACGTGCTTGCGCGCGATGAAGTTCTCTGTGACGTCGCGAAAGTTCTGCAGATAGCGCGCCGCGCTCATGTCGACGATCCGGATGGAGATCCAGCCGGTCAGGGCGATGAAGAACACGACGAACAGGCGCGTCAGCGGGGTGCGGATCATGTCGTCGAGCGGCGCAAGCGGCAGCACCAGCGCGACCGCGGCAAGGCAGAGCGCCATCTGCGCCGGGCCTGCCGTACGCTGGATGAACACACGCAAGAGCGGAAGACGGGTTCCGAAGGTGCGGTTGAGCAGCCAGGCCGCGACCCGGTGCGCGAACAGCGCGACGATGATCGCACCGGCAACCAGACTGAGACCGATGAACCATGACGGTATCCAACCAAACATCCCGTCGATGTCGGCCATGAGACCCTGCCAATTCATGAGTTTCCCCGTAATGCATTCCCGTCAGCGTTCAACGCGTTGCGGCGAGCTTCGCTCCCCGGCCTCGCGCAACGCGGCATCCCACTGGTGCAACCGTCGCCGGAATGCGCTAGCTTGGCTACCCATGACTCGACGCACAGGCAGCGCTGATCTTCCTCTTCACACCGGACGAGTTCCGCCGTGGCTGGCGAGCCGCATGTCCTCGCTGGGGGCGATCGTCACCCAAGCGATCGTGCATCATTACGGCCGCGATGCGTTTCTCCAGCGCCTTTCGCATCCGTTCTGGTTCCAGTCGTTCGGCGCCGTGATGGGGATGGACTGGCACTCTTCCGGCATCACCACCTCCGTGATCGGCGCATTGAAGCGTGGGCTCGGACCGCTTCAGGACGAGCTCGGGATTTACGTCTGTGGCGGCCGAGGTCAGCATTCGCGCAAGACGCCGGATGAGCTGTTGCAACTCGGCGACCGCGTCGGATTCGACGGCATCAAGCTGACCCGTGCCAGCCGCCTGGTGGCCAAGGTCGACAGCGCCGCGGTCCAGGACGGCTTTGACCTTTACCTCCACGGCTTCTTCGTTACCGCCGACGGCAAATGGACGGTGGTGCAGCAGGGCATGAATGGCGACAAGCGGCAGGCGCGACGCTATCACTGGCATTCCGAGGCGCTGAAGAGCTTTGTCGATACGCCGCACAGCGCAATTGACGGGCCGCAGCAGGGGGAGATCGTCAATCTCACCGATCATCGCGCCGATATTTCCCGGGCGGCGCAGGTCGAGCTGCTCTCCGATCTCGGCCCCGACCGCATCATCTCCGAATTCGAACGGCTCATGGAGGCCGAGTCCACGCCGGCACAAGGCACGCTGCCGCACCTGATCATGCCCGCACATCACGACGTCCGTCCCAAGGACGTGTTCGCGCGCCGCCTGCACGGCACGCTCGCCGCCGCGGCCGAGCGTGGCCCGGTCGATTTTCCGGAGCTGCTGCTGACGCCTGGCGTCGGAGCGCGCACCGTGCGCTCGCTCGCGATGGTCGCGGAGGTCGTGCACGGCGCGCCCTATCGCTTCGGAGATCCCGCGCGCTTCTCGCTCGCCCATGGCGGCAAGGACCGACATCCCTACCCCGTTCCGATCAAGGTCTATGACGAGACCATTCGGGTGCTGAAGGGCGCGATCCAGAACGCGAAGCTCGGACGCGAGGAGGAGATGCAGGCGATCAAGCGCCTCGACGATCAGGCGCGACGGCTGGAGCGCACCGCACAGGGCCCTTCGGTTGCGGATTTCATCGCGGGTGAACGTGCGGCCTCACCGGATCTGGACGGCCGCTCGGTGTTCGGCTTGGAGCGCGATCTTACGCCCACAAAAAAGCGGACCGGCTGAACACCGGTCCGCAAGTTGGCGGGAGGAACCCCTCTCAGGTCTCGTCGGTCTCCGGCTCCTCCTCGAGCCGATTGGCCGCGTGATCCTGATACTGCTCGGTCTGGATGAACTTGCTGTCCATGCCACGAATATCCGAATGCTGGGCCTTGTCGCGGTTGGACAGGATCATGTTGTCGCCGATCTTGTCCTTGGGGACTTCGGCCATGGCGCCAGTACCGTCGCCCTTGCCATGCATGCCGGATCTAAAATGCGTCTTGCTGCCATGCCCACCTGGCATTGGTCTCTCCTCTTCTTGCAGTGGTCGAGCTCTGAAGGCTCAGTGCTTCTGTTGCGCTGGCGTCGGCTTCGGCGGCTTATGGCCGCGCTGACCGGGGTTGTTGTGCTTGTTGTGGTCGCTTTCCTGGTTGAGACCGCCGCGGCTCACCGCAAACTCGCTTTGACGCGCCTCCGGGTTGGCCCGATGAACGGGCGTGTCGCGGCGGTCATGACCGGCAGCCTGCTCGAGTTCTCGCGCATCGGGAACATCAGGCTTGCGTTCAAGGATGCGCACTTGCTGTTCATGGGTCTTCTTGCCCTGCATCGTGGGCCTCCAATCTTACCGTCCCCTTCGGGGCGAACCACTCCGCGCGACATCCTTGTCGATACCGCCACCGATGTTCACGTCGTTCTCGACGTCGCCTTCGATGGTGTTCTCGCCAAAGGTGTCCTCGAGATCGTCAGACGAGATGCCCGCCATCTTCGTCCCCTTCGATCCGCCGATCAGGGGATTGTCGCGCATGTCCTTTTCAGTCGGCGCGTACAGCTTGGGTTGCTTGTTGGTCATGTCACCTGCCTCCACCCTTTCCGGCCTCATCGTGCCTATGATGGGAATCGCGCTCTCCCCCACCACCGGAAATCCGGCTGTGGCTGCGCTGCGGATCATCCGCCGGCGGCTTCTTCACCTCCAGTGGCGACTTGGCGTTCTCATGCGACGCGCCGGGTCCGCCCTGGCGAATGCTGTTTGGTGTCTTGGTGGATGTCGACATGAATGTCATCCTCCTCAACGATCTTGCTGATAGCCTTGATTGGTCGTGTTCTGCTTGATGTTGCCTTGCTGTCCCTGCTGGTCCGGATTCTGCACACGCCGCTGACCGTGCGGCGTCTGGTCTGAGCGGACCTGCTTGCTGTCACCAGTTCCCTTGGGGCTCTGGTTGGCATCTGGGACGGGTGGCATCTTGCTGGCCATGGGACCTCCTCGTGGAAAGCGACGCCGTGGCGCCGTCAGTGCCGCTCCCGCGCAGCGGGTGCGGAGATGTCCTTCAACGCGTCTTGCGCGCACTCGTCATCTGTCCTGCTGATGTCTGCTAGTGCAACGACACCGACCAGGCGCTTCTGGCGATTGATCACCGGGAGACGCCGGATCTGGTGCGTGGCCATGACCTGCGAAGCGCCTTCGACATCGTCGTCTTCGAAGCAATAACAGACGCCCTCGGACATTACTTCGCGCACGGACGTGTTGCCCGGCGCGCGTTCCTCCGCCACCGCGCGCGTGACGATGTCCCTGTCCGTGATCATGCCGATGAGGCGATCGTTCTCGCCCACCGGCAAGGCTCCGACATCGTCGTCGCGCATCCAGCGGGAGGCTTCCCGTATGGTCATGTTGGGATCGGCAATGTGGACGGATGATGTCATGATCTCGTGAACTTGCATGCTGGATCTCCGGTCATCTTTCGGGGTATCCGTCTGCTAACGCCGGCCTCGTGGGGAAGGTTTCTGTCGGGCTAGTGCGACATACTCCTCTGATCCGTCGTGCCGGGTTCCGCGCTCCAGATCGCCCGCACGTCCTCCGGCAAAGCTTCCCTGACCTTTTCGATCTGGCCCGCGGTCAAGTGCCGGGAGAGAACATTGAACACCGCACGTGCGGCATCCTCCGTATCGACCGGTCGCCCGAACTTCAGTTTCTCCGCGATCAGCTGAAGAAACTCTTCCACCGATCGCACCCGGCTCGGCATCGCCGATGGCCGGAACTGATCATAGTACGCGCCGCGGACCAGCAGCGGCAGCTGTGATCCCAGATGCGCCGCAAGCTCCACCGGCAGGCGATCACGTATCGCGTGCAGCACGGCCGTCGTTACGCGCCACGACTGCTGATCGTCCAAACCGATTTGCTCGCTGATCTCGTTGAGCCAGAGATGCGTCGTCTGTGCCGTCTTATCGAACACCGGAATCGCACTGGAACTCATTCTAAACCTCCGCTTCCGGATTTCGAGGTTTGGATCACAACAGGTGCGATCACGCACCGTTCCTGGCCGAGGCGCAAACTTCAGATGAAATTTGCACTCGGAACGAGCGCGATTCCGGAGTTGCGGCTCGTCAAGCGGCCCGCTGGACGGACATCGCCGTCATAGCGTCGTCCAGAACCGGAAGCTTCTCGATCGCGCGAAGTCCCGGCCTGCGACGCCACCGAATTTGCGAAGGCTCGACAGCGAGCCGGAGTTTCGGCCAACGCACGAACAGCGCTTCCAGCGCGCAGGCCGCCTCGATGCGCGCGAGCTGATGGCCGAGGCAGAAATGGATACCCGTGCCGAACGAGATATGGCGGTTCGGCTTACGTTCGAGATCGAGGCTCTCGGGACGATCATGCATCGCCGGATCCATGTTCGCGGCGGCGAGCATCACCATGACGCGGTCGCCCTTCTTCAGGCGCACGCCTTCGACCTCGACGTCGCGCCGCACATAGCGCGGCTTGGAGAATTGCACCGGCGAGACGAAGCGCAGGAACTCCTCGACCGCAAGCCCGACGCGACTCCAGTCCTGTTCCAGCCAGTCGCGCAGCTCGGAATTCCTCAGCAGCTCGTAGACGGAACCGCTGATGAGATGCGTTGTGGTTTCCGATCCCGCCGCGAGCAACAGAAACACCATCGAGACCATTTCATCTGGCGTGATCTGGCCGCCTTCGCGCTCGACCTGGATCAGCTCGGCAATCAGGCCCTCGCCGCCCTGCACGCGCGCGATCTGCAACTGCTGCTCGAGGTAGCCGCGCATCCTGCGGAACGCGAACAGCAAGCGGAAGAAGCTGAGGACATTCGTCAGCGACGACATCGCGTTCGCCCAGGCGATGAACTTTGGACGATCGGCCAGCGGCAAACCCAGCAGCTCCGAGATAACGGCGAGCGGCAGGATTCGCGCGTAGCGCTGGACGAGATCGGCCGGTCGCTCCTTCGCGAATAGCCGATCGGCGAGACCGTCGGCGATGGCACGAATTCGCGGCTCCATCGCGACAATCGCGCGGCGGCGAAAAGCTTCATCCACAATGCTACGCAGCCGCGTGTGATCCGGCTCGTCCATCGTCAGCATGTTGTTGGCGATGGTCCTGACGTATCTCGGCATCCACCAGCGCAAACCCGCGACGTCGCCATCCTCCTTGCGCAGCGTGAAGGTCGCGCTGTCCTTCAGGACCTGCGCGGTGGCGTCATGTGTCGTGGTGATCCAGACATCGCCAATGAGAGGAAATCGTGTCGCGACCACGGGGCCGGACATGCGTAGTGTCGCAATCACCTTGGGCGGATCGCGAAAGAAGGCCTCGCTGGTGAAATCGAGGCGCACGACCATGGCATCACCGGACTAATTGCTGCGATCTCACCCAGATGGCGGGTGGCTCGGCCGGAGCAAGGGGATATACCTGCGTCCCTACGGCGCAGATGCCGAGAGACCGCTTAACCCCGCCCGGGTGAACGCTGCCCGCTCTTGCGCTGTTGCTGCGTGTAGGCGTCCCAATGGCTCCAGCTGCCATTGCTGAGGCTTTGCAGATCGGTTGCGAGCGGACGGCGCGTACGCTTGTCGTGATCGGCGATCGCGCGCTCCGACTGCGCGATCTTCCGCTTGAGCTCCGCGATCGACTTCTGGGTCTGTCCGTTCCGCTTCGACGAGGCGATCTCCCCCATCGTGAAGCGCGCGGTCTCCAGCGCCTTCAACTCGGCGCGATTCTTCTTCAACTGAACCCGGTGCCAGGCGATATTGCTGTCGCTGTCCGCAACCATGTGGGAACTCCGCTGATTCGCTCCCACATAGTATCAAGCGCCGAATCGGCGCCGCAACGCCCGCCAGAGGGCGAAAATGCGGTCTCTTTCGGGCTTAGCGCTCGGCGAAAGCCTTTTCGACCACGAACTGAGCGGGCTCGCCGTGGTTGCCTTCGACAAAGCCGCGCTCGGTCAGGAGCACGCGGGTGTCCGCGACCAGCGCCGGGCTGCCGCAGATCATGACGCGGTCCCGGGCGGCTTCCAGCACCGGCAGGCCGATATCGGTGAACAGCTTGCCTGACGTGATGAGGTCGGTGATGCGGCCGCGGTTGCGGAAGGGATCGCGCGTCACGGTCGGATAGTAGATCAGCTGATTGCGGATGTACTCGCCGAGCAGCTCGTCCTTCGGCAAATGCTCGGTGATCATCTCGCCATAGGCGAGCTCCTTCACGTGCCGGCAGCCGTGCAGCAGCACGACCTTTTCGAAGCGCTCGTAGGTCTCGGGGTCCTTGATCACGCTCAGGAACGGCGCGAGACCAGTGCCGGTGCCGATGAGATAGAGGTTGCGTCCCTCTTCCAGGTTGTCGATCACCAGCGTGCCGGTGGCCTTGCGGCTGACGATGATCTCGTCCCCTTCTTTCAGGTGCTGGAGGCGCGAGGTCAGCGGACCGTCCGGCACCTTGATCGAGAAGAACTCCAGCGTGTCCTCGTAATTGGCGCTGGCGACGCTGTAGGCCCGCAGCAGCGGCTTCTCGCCGACCTTGAGCCCAATCATGGTGAACTCGCCGTTGCGGAAGCGGAAGGTCGGGCTGCGGGTGGTCTTGAAGGAGAACAGCGTATCGGTCCAGTGGTGGACGCTCAAAACGCTTTCCTGATTGAAATTGCTCATCTCACCCTTCCGTTTCGCTTCTGTGCGGTTCCGAGGCGGCCAGCTATGCGTCGTTTGTACACGATCATTTGTATACTAATGAATAATCCGGCTTGATCCCGCGGTCAAGGCTGCCCAAGATCGGAAGCGTTGCAGCTAGGAATAAGGAGCCCTTTCCATGGCGCATGACGCACCCCAGGCCGCCGGACCCTCGAAGCTCGTGATCCGAAATATCGGCCTGATCCTGTCCGGCGCCTTGGAAAAGCCGATCCTGGACGGCGACACCATCGTCGCCGAGAATGGCAAGATCAGCGCGATCGGCCGCTTCAAGGACGTCAACACCGAAGGCGCGACCACCATCGTCGACGCTAACGGCACCACGGTGGCGCCTGGGCTGATCGACAGTCACGTTCACCCTGTCGCCGGCGACTGGACGCCGCGCCAGAACCAGATCAACTGGATCGACAGTTACCTCCATGGCGGCGTCACCACGATGATCTCCGCCGGCGAAGTCCACATGCCCGGCCGTCCCCGCGACGTCGTCGGCCTCAAGGCCATGGCCGTGTTCGCCCAGCGCGCGTTCTGGACCCTGCGTCCCGGCGGCGTGAAGGTTCACGCCGGCGCGCCGGTGATCGAATGCGAGATGGTCGAGGAAGACTTCAAGGAGATGGCCGCCAACGGCGTCAAGCTGCTCGGCGAGGTCGGCCTCGGTGGCGTGAAGGACGGCCCGACCGCAAGAAAAATGGTCGGTTGGGCGCGCAAATACGGCATCCAGAGCACGATCCACACCGGCGGCCCCTCGATCCCTGGCTCCGGCCTGATCGACAAGGACGTGGTGCTGGAGGCCGACACCGACGTGGTCGGCCACATCAATGGCGGCCACACGGCCCTGCCTGATGACCAGATCCGCTGCATCTGCGAGGGCTGCAAGCGCGGCCTCGAACTGGTGCACAACGGCAATGAGCGCTCGGCCCTGTTCACGCTGCGCACCGCGCGCGAGATGGGCGACCTGCACCGCGTCATCCTCGGCACCGACGCCCCCGCCGGCTCCGGCGTGCAGCCGCTCGGCATCTTGCGCATGGTGTCGATGCTGTCCTCGCTCGGCGAGCTTCCGGCCGAGATCGCCTTTTGTCTCGCCACCGGCAACACCGCCCGGATGCGCGCGCTCGATTGCGGCCTCATTGAAGTCGGCCGTTCCGCCGACTTCGTCATCATGGACAAGGCGCAGCACTCGCCCGGCAAGAACATTCTGGAGAGCGTCCAGCTCGGCGACCTCCCCGGCATCGGTATGACCATCATCGACGGCATCGTGCGCACCCAGCGCAGCCGCAACACGCCGCCTGCCGGCAAGGTGCCGGAGGTGGTGGCGAAGTGACGGCACGTGCCGTCATTCCGGGGCACGCGTGAGCGCGAACCCGGAAATCTCGCGCAACAATCTCCGGATTCCGGGTTCACGCGCTCTGCGCGTGTCCCGGAATGACGGTGTCATTCACCTCAACTTATTGAGCAGCGCCATCAGCGTCTCGCGCTCCTTGGCGTCGAGCGGCGCCAGAGTTTCCCGCGTGATCGCCAGCGCATTCGGCGCCAACTTCTCCGCAAGCTGCAGTCCCGCGCGGGTCAGGCTGACCAGCAGGCGCCGTCCGTCATCGGGATCCTGGCTCGTCTCGGTCAGGCCGCGCGCGGTGAGACGATCGATCACGCCCTTGATGGTCGCGACGTCCATCGCCGTCAGGCGTCCGAGCTGATTCTGCGAGCACGGGCCGGTCTCGGCGAGCTTCGACAGTGCTGCCCATTGCGTCGGCGTGAGGTTGGTGCCGATGTCGCGGGCGAAGATCGAGCTGTGACGCTGCCAGACCTGGCGCAGGATGAAGCCGACCTGCTCGTCGAGCACGTAAGGCGGTTTCGACGGTTTGACGTTCTTCTTCGCCGCCACGCTTCTCGCCATCCGTTCGCAGCCCTTCCCCTTGCCTCACAACGACAGATGCGCGTCGCGGATATCCGGACGCGCGTCGAGCTCGGCCATGGTGCCGCCGAAGCAGATGCGGCCGCGCTCGATGATGTAGGCGCGGTCCGAAATCAGTCGCGCGAAATGCAGATTCTGCTCGGAGACGACGATGCTGACGCCCTCCTTCTTCATGGTCAGGATGGCATCGACCATCTGCTCCACGATCTTCGGCGACAGGCCTTCCGACGGCTCGTCCAGCAGCACCAGCGAGGGATTGCCCATCAGCGTGCGCGCGATCGTCAGCATCTGCTGCTCGCCGCCACTCATGCGCCCGCCCGGGCGGTTCTTCATCTCGCCGAGATTTGGAAACAGCGCGAACAGTTTTTCGCGCGTCCAGTGCGGCGCGTTCGGCCGCTTCGGCTGGCGGCCGACTTCGAGGTTTTCCTCAACCGTGAGGTCGGTGAAGATGCGCCGCTCCTCCGGCACGTAGCCGAGGCCTTCGCGCACGATCTCATGGGTCGGCTTCGCCGAGACGTCCTTGCCTTCGAACATGATGCGGCCGGAGCGCTGCGCCACGAGGCCGACGATCGAGCGGAACGTCGTCGACTTGCCGGCGCCGTTACGTCCCAGCAGCGCCACCACCTCGCCCTCCCCGACCTCGAAGCCGATGTCGAACAGGATGTGCGCCGGGCCGTAATGGCTGTTGAGGTCCTGCACAGTGAGCTTCATGTCGAGGCTCCCTCGCGATGGCGGGCATCGTAGACCAGGCCTTCGCCGAGATAGACCGCCTGCACCTGCGGATTGCCGCGCACCTCGGCCGGCGAGCCCTCGGCGATCAACGTGCCGCGGTTGAGCACGATGATACGGTCGGCATGCTCGAACACCACGTCCATGTCGTGCTCGGTGAAGAGCACGCCAATCGATTTTTCGCGCGCGATGCGCGCGGTCAGCCGCATCAGATCGACCCTCTCGCGCGGCGCCATGCCGGCGGTCGGCTCGTCCATCAGCAGCAATTTCGGCTGGTTGGCGAGCGCGACCGCAAGCTCGAGCCGCTTGAGGTCGCCATAGGCAAGCTCGCCGCAGGGACGGTCTGCGTAACCGCCCATGCCGACCAGTTCGAGCAGGCGGCCAGCCTCGCCGCGGTCGAACTTCGGCGCCGAGCCGAAGAGATTGAACAGCTGTTTCCCGTGCGAGATCAGCGCGACCTGCACGTTCTCACGCACGCTCATCGTGGCGAAGGTCGCAGTGATCTGGAACGTGCGCCCGACCCCGAGCCGCCACACCTCACGCGGCTTCCGGCCTGTGATCTCCTCGCCGCGCAGGCGGACGTGGCCCGAGTCCGGCTTGTTCTGGCCGTTGAGCATGTCGAAGCAGGTGCTCTTGCCCGCGCCGTTCGGCCCGATCAGCGCCAGGATCTCGCCGGCCTGCAGCGAGAAGGACACACCGCGCACGGCATGGATGCCGCCATAGGATTTGGTCAGGCCTTCGACCGCGAGAAGTGGGGGTGCAACGCTCATTCGGCGGACTCGATCGGCTTGGCAAGCAAGGGGGATCCCGGCGGCGAGGACTTCCTGCGGCGCTGCGCCAGCATCTCCAGCATGCCGACGATGCCCTTGGGGAAGACGACGACGATCAGCATGATGAAGCCTCCGAGCACGAGCTTCGACAGATCGGTCTGGCTCACCAGCCAGATGTTCAAAGCCTTGTAGACGATCGCGCCGATCACCGCGCCAGACACCGTCTCGACGCCGCCGAGCAGCACCATGACCAGTGCATCGACCGACAGCGAGATACCGAGATTGTCGGGAAACACACTGCCCTTGAGGTAGGCGAACAACGCGCCGCCAATGCCGGCGGTCGTGCCCGCGATGACGAAGGCGGTCCACTGAATGCGCTTGGCATTGATGCCGATCGCCTCGCTGCGCAGAACCGAGTCGCGCGTGGCACGAAGCGCGTAGCCGAACGGCGAGAACACCATGGCCCGCAACGCGATCGTGACGAGCGCCGCGACGCCGAGCGCCAGCCAGTAGAAATGCGACGGGCTCGCCGCCCAGCTCGACGGCCAAAGGCCCAGAATGCCATTATCGCCGCCTGTTACGTTCACCCACTGGAACGCGATCGACCACACGATCTGCGCGAAAGCGAGCGTCAGCATCGCGAAATAGACGCCGGAGAGCTGCACCGCGAAGAAGCCGAACACCGCCGCGCCCAGACAGCCGAGCAACGGGCCGAGCAACAGGCACACGATCATCGGCAGCCCCGCCATCTTGGCGAGGAAGGCGATGCCATAGGCGCCGAGCCCGAAATAGGCTGCGTGACCGAACGACGCGAGCCCGCCGACCGACATCAGGAAGTGCAGGCTGACGGCAAAGATCACGAAGATCGCGATCTCCGACCCGACCGTCAGCGCGTAATTGCCGGCGAACAGCGGCAGCGTCGCCGCGATGGCCAGCGCTGCCAGCGAGGCGAGCCGCTCGTTCGACGTCAGTGGCCGCCAGGGATTGACCGTGAGACCCGGCGTCTTGCGCGCCGCCGCCTCCGGTTTGCCGAACAGTCCCCAGGGACGCACGATCAGCACGACTGCCATCACCAGGAAGACCAGGATGATGGAGATCTTCGGGAAGATCAGGATGCCGAAGGCATTGAGTTCGGACACCAGCACCGCCGCAACGAAGGCGCCGACGATGCTGCCGAGGCCGCCGATCACGACGACGACGAAGACCTCGACGATGATGCGCAAATCCATGGCGTGATGCACGGCATCGCGCGGGATCTGGAGCGCACCGCCAAGAGCGGCGAGGAAGACGCCGACGGCAAACACTGATGTGAACAGCCACTTTTGATTGACACCGAGCGCGGCAACCATGTCGCGGTCCTGCGTCGCCGCGCGCACCAAGACGCCCCAGCGCGTGCGCTGGAACAAGAGCCAGAGGATGCCGAGCACCACGGGGCCAAGCACGATCAGGAACAGGTCGTAGCTCGGGATGTTCTGGCCGAAGAAGTCGATGGCGCCCTTGAACCCCGGCGCGCGGCGGCCGACGAGATCGTCGGGCCCCCAGATCAGCACGACGAGATCCTCGACCATCAAGGTCAGGCCGAAGGTCGCGAGCAGCTGGAACAGTTCAGGCGCATGATAGATGCGCCGGAGCAGCACCATCTCGACGATGACGCCGATCAGCGCCACGGCGAGCGCGGCCAGAACGATGCTGCCCCAGAAGCCGAACGCGCCCGACAGCCGCTCGGTCAGCGTGAAGGCGACGTAGGCGCCGATCATGTAGAAGGCGCCATGCGCGAAATTCACGATCCGCGTCACGCCGAAGATGATCGACAGGCCAGACGCCACCAGGAACAGCGACGCTGCGCTGGCGAGACCGGTCAGAAACTGTACGACGTAAAAGGCCATCGGCGGTCCGGGTTGGTGTTGCGTGCCGCGGCACGCGGGTCTTGGTTCACCTCTCCCCGCTTGCGGGGAGAGGTCGAATTGCGCGACGCGCAAATTCGGGTGAGGTGGAGTCTCCGCGAGTCCAGTCTGTCACCTCCCTCGCGGAGGCTCCCCCTCACCCCACCCTCTCCCCACAAGCAGGTCGAGGGAGAAGAGATCAATCCTTCGGCCGCAGCTTCTCGATTTCGGCGTCGCTGGGCAGGTAGTCCGCACCCTTCTTGTAGGATGAATCCACCATCACGCCCTTGCCGTCCTTCAGCGCGGTCTTGCCGACGAAAGCGCCCAGCGTCGACTGGTGATCGATCTTGCGGAAGGTGATCTCGCCGAACGGCGAGCCCATCGACAGCCCTTCCGCCGCGGCGATCAGCTTCTCGGGATCTGTCGAGCCCGCCTTCGCGAGAATCGCGGCTGCCGACTTGATGGTCTGGTAGCCGACGATCGAGCCGAGACGCGGATAGTCGTTGTACTTGGCCTGGTAGGCCTTGAGGAACGCATCATGCTCGGGCGTCTTGATCGAGTACCAGGGATAGCCGGTGACGATCCAGCCCTCCGGCGTCTCGTCCTTGAGCGGATCGAGATATTCCGGCTCGCCGGTCAGGAAGGAGACAACCTCGCGCCCCTTGAACAGGCCGCGGGTGTTGCCTTCGCGCACGAGCTTGACGAGATCGGCGCCGAAGGTGACGTTGAGGATCGCTTCGGGATTGGCGGCGGCAACCGCCTGCACCACCGGGCCCGCGTCGATCTTGCCCTGCGGCGGCCATTGCTCGTCGACCCACTGGATGTCCGGGCGCTTCTCCGACATCAGCTTCTTGAACACGGCAACGGCCGACTGGCCATATTCATAGTTCGGCGCGATCGTCGCCCAGCGTTTCGCCGGCAGCTTGGCGGCCGCCTCGACCAACATCGCGGCCTGCATGTAGTTGGAGGGACGCAGGCGGAAGGTGTATTTGTTGCCCTTGGACCAGGTGATGGCGTCCGTCAGCGGCTCGGCCGCGAGGAAGAACACCTTCTTCTGGTTGGCGAAGTCCGAGACCGCAAGGCCGATGTTCGACAGGAACGTGCCCGCGAGCATGGCAACGCCCTCGCTCGAGACGAGCTCGTTGGCCGCGGTCTGCGCATCCGCCGGCTTGCCGCCATCATCCTTCGAAACGACGACGAGCTTCTTGCCATTGATGCCGCCCGCCGCGTTGACCTCTTCGACGGCAAGCTGCCAGCCCTTGCGATAGGGCTCGGTGAAGGCCGGCAACAGCGAATAGCTGTTGATCTCGCCGATCTTGATGTCCTGCGCCAGGGCCGAATGAGCCATGCCGCTCGTCAGAAGCGCGAAGGCCGCGCCGACGATAGTATTTCTTGCTCGCATCCCAACCTCCAGTTTGAACTCTTTACGTATCTTATCTCAAGCCGTCTTCGCCCTTGATCTCCGCAACCGTCAGCCCGCCGACGCGCGGCAGCGGACGGCCGCTGTCGGTGACGGCGACTGCGACCATGATCTCGTTGGCACGCGGCGCGTCGTTGATCTGCACCTCCATGCCGTCGAAATGACTGCGCACGAAGGCCGCGTCCTTGTGACCGAGCGGAATGTCCAGCGTCGTGCCCGGCCCGCTGCGCTTCTTCGACGAGGGGATCAGAGCCGCGCCTTTGCCCAGCACTTTGCGCACCGGCGCGCCCATCTTGGGGTGGAGGATGGCGGCGGCATGCTCAAGCTCGCCGTTCTCGCCGACGGCCGCCGCCTTGCCGTAGCTCTGCGCCTTGGCGCCATCGATGCCGAGTGCGGCCACCGCGCGCTTAGACAAGAGTTCGCCCAGCTCCTCACCGATCGCAATCAGCGGCGAGAGATCCTCGACATATTTCCCGGCAAAGGGGTTTTCGATCACGGCAATCGCCGCCGCGCGCCGGGTCGGCGGCGAGACCTGCCGTCCCATCTCCATCTGCGTCTCTTCGACGACGGTGACGATCTTGCGGATGATCGCGCTCATGTTTCGCTTCCCCGTTCAGGCACAGACCGCGCTCTCCAGCACAAGCGGGCGCGTTCGTTGCTCTTCTATATCCTTGGTTCCGATGACAAGCATATCACCACAGAGCCGCAGCACGGCACCCTCGATCAATCCGCGATCGAACAAATGCCGTGCACATTCCGCGCCAGATTCCAGCGCGGCGGCGATATCATTCGGCGACAATTCACCGACGTCGCGGGTGACAAGACGGCCGCCGAGATCGCTGTCGGGCTGAAGCTCGTTCGCGGGCTGCCGAACAATGGCCGGATGCCCGGGCAGATCGACCGCGTTGGCGATCACGGTCGCTGCCGCATCGGCCTGCGAAGCGGTTGCCGCCAGCACCGTCACCGCATCGGCAATGCCGAGCGAAAAGCTCCGGCCGTGGCGCCCGCTGGTGGCGACGCCCCGCACCGGGTCATCCGCATCGATCTTCATCGTCCGCATCACGCCGTCGCGGTCAGGCCGATCCATCAAGCCGACCGAAAAATGCTCACCGGCGCCGAGATGAAAAGCGATGTCGCCACCGTTGTTGGCGTAAGCCCGATCCAACGTCGCAGCGTTCAGCATTGCGCTCAGAATCTCCTCCGCCACGCTGCCGGCAACGGCCGCCATCGGCGTGATGAAGCAATCAGCGGCATAGGGCGCCACCGCGGCGTGCATCCGCCGCGCCACAACGCCCGTCAGCGACGTCCGATCCTCAGCGGCGGACCGCAATTGCGGTAGCTCCGCGCAAAGCTCGTCGAGCAATCCGGTGAACCGCAGCGTCGCGGCCTCATAAGCCGCCCGCACCTCGTCCGTGCGTCCCCTCGCCTCCACGATCAGATCGATCGGACCATCCTGCAAATGCAGTCGCCGCCCATCAGACAGCAATGCGATTTGCGGGCGCCGTGTCATGCCCGCGGACCCGGAATCGGGTTCTGCCAGGACAGCTGGCGCACGTCCTCGCCGTTCTGCACTTCGGACAATGGCTTGACATAATCCATGTGCCCGCCGAGAGCGGCATAATCCGTCAGCTTCATCGTGAACTCGATCGGTGCAACCAGCGCCGGCGTCGGCACATAGCCGAACGCGCCGGAAGGCATCTGCGTCACATCGACCATGTAGGTGATCCCGCCGCCGGGCCAGACATAAACCGGCGCGCCGCCGCTGGTGACGCGCGTCAGCGCATCCTTCACCGAACGCGTCAGCCGCACCGGGTTGTCGGTGACGCCGGCGCGCAGCGAGCCGCCGGCGCCGGCCATGAACAGCACCGTGCACAGCGCCGGCTCACAATTTTCCTGGATGCGCTCGACCGAGAATTTCAAATCGGCCGGCATTTCAGTCTCGACCGGCTTCAAGGCCTCGTCGAGCACGTAATAGGACGAATGCTCCCCGGTCGTGGAGACCATCAGCATGGTCAGCCCGGGCTTTGCTTCCTTGGCATCGAAGGGCCCGAGGATCGACAAGGGATCAGAGATGTTGGTGCCGCCCCAGCCCGTGCCGGGATCGGCGACCTGGAAATAGCGGCCGGGCGTCGAGCGCCGCCCCTTCATCTTGATGCCGGTGTCGGGGATGTCGAGCAGCTTGCCGGCCTGGTGCTCGCTGAGGACGCCGGTGATGTGGTCGTCGACCACGACGACCTCGTCGACCTTGCCGTGCCACTGTTTTGCGAACATGCCGATCGTCGCCGAGCCGCAGCCGACGCGCATGCGCTCTTCCTTGACGCCGTTGACGATCGGCGGTTGCCCGGCCTGCACCACCACGGTCGCGCCGCCGTCGATGGTCAGCTCCACCGCCTTGCAATTGGCGAGGTCCATCAGCGTGTCGCAGGTGACCCGCCCCTCCTTCTTGGAGCCGCCGGTCAGATGATGCACGCCGCCGAGCGACAGCATCTGCGAGCCATATTCGCTGGTGGTGACATGGCCGACCGCCTCGCCCTGCGCGCGGACAGTCGCGGTCTCCGGCCCGAGATACCGGTCGGTGTCGATCTTCACCTTGATGCCGCAATAGGAGAAGATGCCTTCGGTGACGACGGTCACCATGTCGACGCCATCGACCTCCGCGGAGACGATGAACGGCGCCGGCTTGTAGTCGGGATAGGTCGTGCCCGCGCCGATCGCCGTCACAAAAGTCGAGGGCTCGTGGACGATCTTGCCGTCCCAGTCTTCCGTGCGGCTGAACGGAACCAGCTTGCCGCCATGCGAGACGGTGCGTTCCAGGATCACGTGAGGATCGACCCGGACAAGCTTGCCGTCGTGATTGGCATAGCGGTCACAGGCGCCCGCCGCGCCCGGTTTGATGTAGCACATCACCGGACAAGCATCGCAGCGGATCTTGTCGATGACGGCGCTCGTCGTTTCAGTCACCATGTCGGAGCCGGCGGACACTGCAGTTATCATTCGTATACGAACGATGTTGCGCGCGGTCCCCCGGGCCTGTCAAGCGGCGGTGCAGCGCAAAAGATGCCGCTGCCGCATAAAACCTCATTTGCCTATCCGCCCTGTCCACAAAGAAGGCAATCGCGTTGCAGTGCGGCATGCACGGCTTGCACGTTTGTGTACAAACGGTATCGTCCAGGCATCGAATTTCATGCGGGCTTGGGAACGAGGATGACGCAGACACCGATCCGCCTCACTGTGAACGGCAGGATCCACGAGGTCACGGCAGAGCGGGACACGCCGCTGCTCTATGTGCTGCGCAATGACCTCGCGCTCAACGGCCCCAAATATGGCTGCGGTCTCGGCGAATGCGGCACCTGCACTGTCCTAATCGACGGCGCGGCGGCGCGCTCCTGCGTGATTCCGATCGGCGGCTGCGCCGGCCGCGACGTCGTGACGCTCGAGGGCCTCGGCACCCGCGACAAGCCGGACGTCGTGCAGCAGGCCTTCATCGACGAGCAGGCCGCGCAATGCGGCTACTGCCTCAACGGCATGATCATGACCACCAAGGCGTTGCTCGCCATCAATCCGAGGCCGACCGAGCAGGAGGCGCTGGCGGCGTTACGATACAATCTCTGCCGCTGCGGCACGCATGTCGAAATCCTGCGCGCCGTGATGCGCGCATCGGGTCAGCTCGCCGAGGCCGCAGATTGATGGCCGCCCCTGTTTGGAATGGAGCTGAGCGGCCATCGGGTTCGCTCATCGTCGCCCGCACTGTGGACGAGATCACATCCGAGACCTTCGTCCGCATCACCGCAGACGGTTCGGTCACCGCCTATAACGGCCATGTCGATCTCGGCACCGGCATTCGCACCGCGCTCGGCCAGATCGTCGCCGAGGAGCTCGACGTCTCCTTCGCGCGCGTCGTGGTCGTGCTCGGCGACACGGCCGTGGTGCCGAACCAGGGCGCGACGATCGCCAGCGAGACCATCCAGATCACCGCGGTTCCCTTGCGGAAGGCCGCCGCACAAGCGCGACACTTCTTGATCGCGCGCGCGGCCGAGCGGCTGGAGCTGCCGGCCGCCGATCTCAGGATCGAGGACGGCCTCGTGCGCGGCCACGACAACCGCAGCGTCAGCTATGGCGAGCTGATCGGCGGCGAAACGATTCGTCTCGAGCTTGCCGAAGATGTCATGGTGAAGGCCGTTGGCGACTACGCCATCGTCGGCCAGTCCGTGCCGCGCGTCGATCTACCCGCGAAAGCCGCAGCCGAGCTGACCTTCGTGCACGACGTCCGGGTATCAGGCATGCTGCATGGTCGTGTGGTGCGGCCGCCCTATGCCGGCGTCGATGCCGGACCGTTCGTCGGCACCAGCCTCATCGCGGTGGATGAGTCCTCGGTGCGCGACATCCCCGGGCTCGTGGCGGTGGTACGCATCGGCGATTTCGTCGGCGTCGTCGCCGAGCGCGAGGAGAATGCGATCCGCGCGGCAGAGCAGCTCAAGGTCGCCTGGAAACCGACACCCACCCTGACCGACCTCGCCGATGTGGAGACCGCGCTGCGCGCCAATCCGTCGACGCCGCGCACGCTGATCGACAAGGGCGAGGTCGAAAAGGCGATATCAGGCGCGGCCAAGCCGATGCGGCGCACTTACGTCTGGCCGTATCAGATGCACGCCTCGATCGGCCCGTCCTGTGCGGTCGCTGATTATAGGGATGGCAATATCCGCGTGTGGTCGGGCACGCAGAACCCGCACGTGCTGCGCAGCGATCTGGCGCTGCTGATCGAGCGCCCCGAGAGCGAGATCGAGGTCATCCGCTTGGAGGCCGCCGGCTGCTACGGCCGCAACTGCGCCGACGATGTCACCGCCGACGCGCTGCTGCTATCGCGCGCCGTCGGCCGTCCCGTCCGCGTACAATTGACGCGCGAGCAGGAGCACGCCTGGGAGCCCAAGGGCACCGCGCAGCTCATCGACGTCAATGGCGGGCTCGATGCCGACGGCGGCATCGCCGCTTACGATCTCGCCACGCGCTATCCCTCGAACGCCGCACCGACGCTGGCGCTGATGCTGACCGGCCGCATCTCGCCCGATCCCGCCGTGCTCCAGATGGGCGACCGCACCGCGATCCCGCCTTACGATTACGACCACATGCGCGTCGTCGCCCACGACATGGCGCCGATCGTGCGCGCCTCCTGGTTCCGCGGCGTCTCGGCGTTGCCCAATACCTTCGCCCATGAATCCTATATCGACGAGGCTGCAACCGAAGCCGGCGTCGATCCCATCGAATACCGCCTGCGCTATCTGAAAGATCAGCGCGCCGTCGATCTCGTCAATGCCGTCGCCGAACGCGCCGGCTGGACGCCGCGGCCGGTGCGCGAGGAGAAGGACGGCGAGATCGTGCACGGCCGCGGCTTTGCCTATGCGCTCTACGTCCACAGCAAGTTTCCCGGTTATGGCGCGGCGTGGTCGGCCTGGGTCGCCGACGTCGCAGTGAACAAGACGACCGGCGAGGTCAGCGTGACACGCGTCGTGGCGGGACAGGATTCCGGGTTGATGATCAACCCCGATGGCGTGCGCCACCAGATCCACGGTAACGTCATCCAGTCCACCAGCCGCGCGCTGATGGAAGAGGTCTCGTTCGAGCGCGGCGCGGTGGCGGCGCGCGAATGGGGCGCCTATCCAATCATTCCATTCCCCGACGTGCCCAAGATCGACGTCCTGATGCTGCCGCGTCAGGACCAGCCGCCGCTCGGCGTCGGCGAATCCGCCTCGGTGCCGAGCGCGGCAGCGATTGCCAATGCAATCTTCGATGCCACCGGCGTGCGCTTCCGCGAGCCGCCGTTCACGCCTGAGCGAATCCTGAAAGGCCTGCATGGCGATGCGCCGGCGACGCCACAGGCGCTGCCCACCTCCGCGGCGTCGCAGCCGGCTCGCATCTGGCAAAGTCCGTTCGCCAAACGCGCCGGCATCTTCGCGGCCGTTACGGCCGTCTGCACCGCCGCGATCGGCGTTGGCGCGGCGCTTATGCCGGGACGCACCATTGCGCCGATCGCGCGGCCCGATGCGTCGGTCTATTCCGCGGCGACGATCGCGCGCGGCCAGCAGCTCGCCGCGCTCGGCAATTGTGCGGAGTGCCACACCAACATTGGCGGCGTGCTCAATGCCGGCGGTCGTGCGCTTCAGACGCCGTTCGGCACGATCTACGCGACCAATATCACGCCCGACGTCGAGACCGGCATCGGCGCCTGGTCCTACCCCGCCTTCGAGCGCGCGATGCGCGACGGCTTGCATCGCGACGGGCGCCAGCTCTATCCCGCCTTCCCCTATACGCATTTTTCCAAGACCAGCGACGCCGACCTCCAAGCGCTCTACGCTTACCTGATGGCGCAGCCTGCGGTGCGCGCGACAACACCCGCCAACACGCTCGCCTTCCCGTTTAATCTGCGCCCGCTGCTGGCGGGTTGGAACGCGCTGTTCCACCAGACGCGCGAGTTCAAGCCAGATCCCGCCAGGTCGGAAGCTTGGAATCGCGGCGCTTATCTCGTGGAAGGCCTCGGCCATTGCAGCGCCTGCCATTCGCCGCGCAACGCGCTCGGCGCCGAGCAGCGCGAGGCCTATCTCGCTGGCGGCTTCGCCGAGGGCTGGGAAGCGCCGGCGCTGACCTCGCTCTCGCACGCGCCGATCCCGTGGAGCGAGGATGAGCTCTACGCCTATTTGCGCACCGGCCATTCACGCTATCACGGCGTCGCCGCCGGCCCGATGGCACCAATCGTCAGGGATCTCAAGACCCTGCCCGATGAGGACATCCGCGCGATGGCGGTCTATCTCAATTCATTCAACGACAGTGCAGCCGAGACGCCGGATGCGCTTGCGGCACGGCTGGAAAGCGCAACGCAGGTCACCGTCGCCTCTTCAACCGGCGCGCGCCTCTATCAAGGCGCCTGCGCCGTGTGCCATGAGGTCGGCGGCCTGCCGCTGTTCGGCAGCCGGCCCTCGCTCGCGCTCAACAGCAATCTGCACAGCGCGACATCGGACAATCTCGTGCAGGTGATCCTGCACGGGATCGCCGAGCCAGCGTCGAGCGACCTCGGCTACATGCCGGCATTCAGGAACAGCTTGAGCGACGCACAGGTCGAGGAGCTCGTCACCTTCCTCCGCAGGCAGTTCGCGCCGGACAAGCCGGCATGGACCGGCGTGCGCGAGACGATCGCGCGCGTGCGGGCGTATCCGCACTAAGGCGATACGAAAAAAGCATGGCACGAGGCTCGCCTGCGGCCATCCTTCGAGACGCCCGCCTGCGGCGGGCCTTCAGGATGAGGTCGCATTTTGCGGCGAGATATCAGACCCTCATGGTGAGGAGCCAGCCAAAGCGGGCGTCTCGAACCATGCAGGCCGAGCTCGTTGGGCACGCCCAATGTGTGCGATAAAGGAACGGAAAGAGCGATGCTGTCGGCAAGATTGCTCTAACAGGCTGTTGAAAAAGGCGCTCGCCGCCGACCGGCGACCGTGATTCATTGGCTCCGATGAGATTCGGAGATGGTGCGTGCGCGGCGGCGACAATCGAACGGGCGAACTGTTCAGCTACGTCGACCTGGAGGCGCGGGTGCGGCGTAATCATCCGCTGCGAGCGATCCGGACGATTGTGAACGAAGGGCTGTCGGCGCTGGAGCGAGAGTTTGCCGCGCTCTATTCGCCAATTGGGCGGCCGTCGATCCCGCCGGAGAAGCTGCTGCGGGCGATGCTGTTGCAGGCGTTTTATTCGATCCGCTCGGAGCGGCTTCTGATGGAGCGACTGGAATACGACCTGCTGTTCCGCTGGTTCGTCGGAATCGGCGTTGACGACGCAGCCTGGGACCATTCGGTGTTCTCGAAGAACCGCGACCGGCTGCTGGAAGGCGACATCGCGGCCAAGTTCCTGGCGGCGGTGCTGGCGCAGCCCAAGGTGAAGAGGCTTCTGTCGAGCGATCACTTCTCGGTCGACGGTACGCTGATCGAGGCCTGGGCCTCGATGAAGAGCGTCAAGCCGAAGGACGGCTCCGGCGAGCCGCCAGCGCCAGGCGGCGGGCGCAATGCCGAAGCGGACTTTCATGGCCAGAAACGCTCGAATGACACCCATGCTTCGACCACCGATCCGGACGCCAGGCTCTACCGCAAGGGCAAAGGCAAGGAGACGAAGCTGTGCTTCATCGGGCACGGGCTGATGGAGAACCGCCACGGCCTGCTGGTCGACGCCTGCCTGACGCAGGCCGGCGGGCATGCCGAACGGGTGGCCGCGCTGCACATGATCGAGCCTCGTGCCGACCGACCGACAGCGATCACGCTTGGCGCCGACAAAGCCTACGATGCAGAAGACTTCGTCAACGAACTGCGCTCGATGAACGTGACGCCGCATGTTGCACAGAACACCAGCGGCCGTAGTTCTGCGATTGACGGACGAACGACCCGGCACGGCGGCTATGCCATCAGTCAGCGCATCCGCAAGCGCATCGAGGAGGCATTCGGCTGGATCAAGACGGTTGCCGGGCAAGAGAAGACCAGCTTCCGTGGCCGTGATCGCGTTGCATGGGCCTTTACCTTCGCTGCCGCCGCCTACAATCTGGTGCGGCTGCCGAAGCTGATTGCGGAGACTGGCTGATGGCCAAGGTGCCCGGCTTCGCCAAGGCCTTTGTCGGCCGCTGGCGCATCGTCGAGATGGACGTCTGGGACAGCGAGTTCCTCGATCTTGCCGAAGAGGCGCATCTCACCTTCCAGGGCAAGTCCGATGGCGAAATCGCCTTTGGGGCTCTCAAGGGCTTCCTGGACGTGCGCTACGGCGCCCGCGACGGATCGGCCTGCGCCGAGTTCTCATGGGAAGGGCACGACGAGAATGATCCGTCCTGCGGTCGCGGATGGGCTATGATCGGCACTGCGGGCAGGCTCGTCGGCCACTTCTACATCCACAATGGCGACGATTCAGCCTTCGTTTGCGAACGCGGCTGAGTTCTTCAACAGCCTGCTAACCGTGCTTCTTCACCTCCACCGGTGGCGTACCGTGGGTGTGGAACGACTCGATCGTCTTCAATCCCCAGGCCTGGCCCTTCTTGCGCTCCTCCTCGGTCCAGACGATCGGCTTCCAGTCCGGCGCGAGGATGAGCCGCGCGCCGGCATTGGCGACTTCGACGCGATTGCCGCCGGGCTCGTAGACATAGAGGAAGAAAGTCTGCTGGATCGCGTGCTTGTGCGGGCCGGTCTCGATATGCACGCCGTTCTCCAGGAAGATGTCGGCCGCGCGAAGAATCTCCTCGCGGCTGTCGAGCGCATAGGTGACATGGTGGAAGCGGCCGGGCACGCCCGAATGGTCGAGCGAATAGGCGAAGTCGTAGCTTTTGTTCGACATCGTCAGCCACATCGCCGCCTCGCGGCCATCATTGAGCACGATCTGCTCGGTGAGACGGCATCCGAGATAGTTCTCGAAGAACTCGCGGTTGGCCTTGATGTCGACGGCAAGGCAGTTGAGATGGTCGAGCCGGCGGACATTGACGCCGCGCGCGGGAAAGCGCTGCGCCTGGTTCTTCAGCGCTGGCCTCAGCTCCGGCGGCGCCTGATACCATTCGGTCTCGTAATAGAGCTCCACGATGTGGCCATCGGGGTCGCGGCAGCGGAAGGTCGGCCCCTGCCCCATGTCGCCGTCGATCCAGCCGATATCGAAACCGGAGCCCTTCAGCGCGGCAACCCGACGTTCCAGCGCTTGCTGACTGCGCGCGCGCAGCGCCATGTGGCCCATGCCCGACGTCTTCGACGCCGTGAGCTTGAGCGAATAGCGCTCATAGTCGTCCCAGCCGCGCAGGTAGACCGACTCGCCCTTCTGTCCGCTCACGGTCATGCCCATCACGTCGACGAAGAATTTCAGGCTCTCGTCCGGCTTGGGCGTCAACAGCTCCATATGGCCGAGATGAGCGAGATCGAGGATCGGTTCGGGCTGCATGATTTCCTCCAGGGACCTGGCGCGATCTGCCGTACCGGACGGCGCGATTGGACGCAGGGCGCAACGTCGCCCACCCGCGCCGATGGCAGTGAACTCATTTGTACTAATGTACAAATGATTAGGTCTCGTCAACAAATCCCCGCGAGGGCCCAGCTGCAAATGGCGGGTGTGGGGCCCGGCCGGACCGGCGGGTGCTCCGAACCGCCTGCCCGAATGGTAAAATCTTCCTTAAGGTTGGCCCTCGATCCGTTGACCTGGAAAAACAGCATTTTCCGTCAATTTCAGCCGCAAATGTGCATCAGGAACAAACCTCGGCTGAATTGTCGCGGATTTGATGGAGCGAGCGCGCCCGGCGTTTAACCGTTTGTGCAGCGACGGCCGCGCATAGTCAGGGCAAATCCCATGCTCTTGCCAGGTTCATCAATCGTGACATCCTTTGGACGCGTGATTTCGGTTCGCGGATCGCTCGCCCGGGTCGGGCTTCTGGCGGAAGGCCGGATGCCGATCTCGGAGGTGCGGGCGACCGTCGGCCGCTTCGTCAGCATTCGCTGCGCCAGCTCGGTCATCGTTGCCATGATCACCGAGGTCTCCTGCGAGAATCTGTCGAGCTCCGACAACTATATCGCCATCGCTTCGGTCGACCTGCTCGGCGAGATCCTCAATGCCGGCGACAATCCGAAATTCCAGCGCGGCGTCACGAATTATCCGACCATCGGCGATGCCGTCGACCTGATCACGAGCCAGGAGCTGCGCACGATCTACGCACCGACCGGCTCGGACCAGATCAATGTCGGTTTCCTTCAGCAGGACCGCTCGGTCATCGCCTATGTCGACGTCGAGGAAATGCTGTCCAAGCATTTTGCGGTGCTGGGGTCGACCGGCGTCGGTAAATCGACCGGCGTCTCGCTCCTGCTCAACGAGATCCTGAAAGCGCGGCCGAACCTGCGCATCTTCCTGCTCGACGTGCACAACGAGTATGGCCGCTGCTTCGGCGACCGCGCGCTGGTGCTCAACCCGCGGAACCTGAAGCTGCCGTTCTGGCTGTTCAACTTCGAGGAAATCGTCGACGTGCTGTTCGGCGGCCGCGCCGGCGTGCCCGAGGAGCTCGACATCCTCGCCGAGGTGATCCCGCTCGCCAAGGGCGTCTACACCCAGTACCAGAACGCAGACCGCATCGGCCTCAAGCGCATCGATCCCAAGCAGGTCGGCTACACTGTCGACACGCCGGTCCCTTATCGCCTGGTCGACCTGCTATCGCTGATCGACGAGCGTATGGGCAAGCTCGAGAACCGTTCCTCGCGCATCATCTATCACAAGCTGATTTCGCGCATCGAGGCCGTGCGCAACGACCCGCGCTACGCCTTCATGTTCGACAACGCCAATGTCGGCGGCGACACCATGGCCGAGGTGATCAGCCATCTGTTCCGCCTGCCCGCCAACGGCAAGCCGATGACGGTGATGCAGCTCGCCGGCTTCCCGGCCGAAGTCATCGATTCCGTCGTCTCGGTTCTGTGCCGCATGGCCTTCGATTTCGGCCTGTGGAGCGATGGCGTCTCGCCGCTGCTGTTCGTCTGCGAAGAGGCGCACCGCTACGCCTCCGCCGACCGCAACATCGGCTTCGGGCCGACCCGCAAGGCGGTGTCGCGCATCGCCAAGGAGGGTCGCAAATACGGCGTCTATCTCGGCCTCATCACCCAGCGCCCCGCCGAGCTCGACGCCACCATCATCTCCCAGTGCAACACGCTGTTCACGATGCGTCTTGCCAACGACCGCGACCAGGCGCTGCTGCGCGCCGCGGTGTCGGATGCCGCCGCGAACCTCTTATCCTTCGTGCCCTCGCTCGGCACCCGCGAGGTGCTGGCGTTCGGCGAAGGCGTCGCTCTGCCGACGCGGCTGCGCTTCAAGGAGGTGCCGCCGCACCAATTGCCGCGCGGCGAGGCCACCATCTCCAGCGTGCCGTCGGTCACCTCCGGCCACGACATGCATTTCGTCGGCGCGGTGCTCGAACGCTGGCGCGGCGCCACCTCGCAGCGCGACGTGCCGAACGATCCCGTATTCTCGGCTACGCCGGCGAAGACGCTCTCGAGCGTCGAGGCTCCGATGCTGCAACCCTCGATGGGCCTCGATCCGGACCGCTTCTCGCTGCTGAAGAAGCCGTTGCGATAAGGTAACTCTCTTTCGTCAACCTCGTCATTGCGAGCGCAGCGAAGCAAATCCAGCGTCCGTCCGCGGCAAGATTCTGGATTTGCTTCGCTGCGCTCGCAATGACGGACCAAGGGGCGACAGCGCTGGGCCAAGTTGAGCACGGGGCCCGCATCGACTATGGTTGCCGGCTCCAAGCCGGAATCCATGCCATGACAAAAACCGCCGCGCAACGCTTCCCCGCTCCCGCTCTCGACACGCTCCCCGGCGACATCCGCACGCGTCTTCTCGCCGTGCAGGAGAAGAGCGGCTTCGTGCCGAATGTGTTCCTGACGCTGGCCTATCGTCCCGACGAGTTCCGCGCCTTCTTCGCCTATCACGATGCGCTGATGGAGAAGGACGGCGGCCTGACCAAGGCCGAGCGCGAAATGATTGTGGTGGCGACTTCGGCGGCGAACCAGTGCCAGTATTGCGTGATCGCGCATGGTGCGATCCTGCGCATCCGCGCCAAGAATCCGCTCATCGCCGACCAGGTCGCGGTGAACTACCGCAAGGCCGACATCACGCCGCGGCAGAAGGCAATGCTCGACTTCGCGATGAAGGTCTCGGCTGACGCGCAGCGGATTTCCGAGGACGACTTCGCCGCGCTCGCGCCGCACGGCTTCAGCGACGACGACATCTGGGACATCGCCGCGATCTCGGCCTTCTTCGCGCTGTCGAACCGGCTGGCGAATTTCACCGGCATGCGCCCAAACGAGGAGTTCTATCTGATGGGACGGTTGCCGAAGACCTGACTGGCAAGACATGACCGAGCTCGATTGGCCCGAAATCCTGCTGCGCCTCGGCGCAGCGACGCTCGCCGGCAGTGCGATCGGTCTGAATCGCGATCTGCAGGGTAAGCCGATCGGCCTGAAGACGCTCGGCATTGTCGGGCTCTCCACCGCGGCCGTCGTGCTGCTCGCTGTCGAGTTCGCTGAGCCCGGCAGAATCAACGATGCGGCAAGCCGGGTGATCCAGGGTATCCTGACCGGGATCGGCTTTCTCGGGGCCGGCGTCATCGTCCACGAGAGCCGAGGTTTTCGCGTGAGCGGCCTGACCAGTGCGGCCTGCACCTTTCTCGCCGCCTGCCTCGGCATTGCCTGCGGCGCCGGACACTGGAAGATCGTCCTGGTCGCACTGGCGTTCGCCTTCGTGCTGCTCACAGTCGGCCGCCGCATCGAGCGCTGGCTGCACCGCGCTCTCGGTGGAAATGAGGATCCGCACCGGCCAGAGGCAAAGCCGCATACGCCCCCCCGGGGCAGCGGCTAAAATCGCAGCCGGCGGCCCCAAAGCGGCTTCAGCAGTTCGAGCGTCGTGAGCACCAGCGATCCCGCACCGAACGTTAGCGCTTCGGCATCAACTCGAGCGTGATGTGATGCGCCGTGGTGGTACGGTACGGCGCCACTGCCCTAATCATCGTCTGCCGGACCGCACCAGCCGGGCAGATAGACCGCAGCCTTGCTTCTGGCCGCGGCCATCGCCTTCTCGAGCGCCTTGTCGAAATTGGCTTCCACCGCCTTGCGCGAGACCTGCCGACGCAGGAAGTCGGCCCACAGGAATTCGGAGAACGGCGTGGTGTCCTTGGCGAAGCCGCCCATGCGGCGCAACTCGCCGGCAAGGCTGCGGAACGGATCGTCCTTGAGGTCGGCGACCGATTTCGGCAGGTCGCGGAATGACCGCCGCTCGCCCTTGGCGTCGTAAGGATAGACCCATCGCTTGTTGTCCATGACGCCCCAGAACGCTTCGCGCTCGACCATCCTGAGGTCGCCGACGATCGTCACCAGCACCTCCTTGACGCCTTCATCGTGCAGCGCGCGGCCGAGATGATGATGGTCGATCACGTAGTAGCGCAAGTCCGGGCCGTAGACGACGGGGATCATGTGCTTGCCGAGCAGGTCGGCCTGCTTCGTCTTGTTGCGCTCGCGCCAGCGCTTGCGCTTCTCCTTGACCTCGCGCATGCCGACCGTCATCTGTGTCGGCCGGAGCGACAGGATCGGGACAGGATGCACTCGCGGCTCGCGCGTATTGGTCATGATCGAAAGGTCCTCGCATGGTTGCAGCTGATGGTCCGGGTTCTCGCGACTATGCCATGGGCCCTCGCGGGACAAAATCCGTTCGGAAAGGACGCGGAGATCACAAGTCGACCGATAGAGCGAGGGTACGAACCTCGTGGCCGTCGTTGGGCCTGTCGTTGCAGCGCAACCTGCCCGCCCCCAGCTCGACGGCCGGTTCCCCGATCCCTCCACGCCAGCCTGTGCGCACAAATAGTGCAGGCGAACAAATGCACGCGAGCATTGAGAAGATTTTCTGCAACGCGCTGCTCACGTGTGCTATCTAAATCGGTGCTTCGGAGTGATCCCCGCCCCCATGAACAATCAGCGGCCCATAAGCTCTGATGACGAGCACCGGGTGCTCCAGTTCAGGCCGCGCACCCCGCCTTTCAAGGCGGCCCAGCCCGGCAGCGGCACCGTGCAACCGCTGCGCGTCGCACCTGAACGGCTGGACCTGTCGCGCTACGAGCAGCCCCGCGCCGAGCCCGACAATTTCCGCCAACGCATGCTTGCCAACATCGCGGCGCTGGCCTTCACCATCGCGCTGACCGCGATCGGGATCTGGCTCGCCGTCAGCATCGCCGACCTGCGTCGTACCCAGGATTGCGTGCTGATGGGCCGCCGCGACTGCGTCAAGATCACGACGCCGCATATTTAGGACCGGCCCGGCGCCGGCGCCTCGCCGAATGGGTCCCCGGCCGGCATCCCCAACCCTGTCCCTCGCTATCCCATGGGCCCGCCCGGCTCCATTGAACTCAGGGCGGCGCTCCGATATACGGGCTTTCGACCCGGCCAGAGGGGGGTTTGAGGGCGTCATCAGGGGCGCGATGCCCGCCCACCGTGCCACTCTGGACAATCTGAAAAATACCCGCAATATATCAAAGGCTTAGTGATGTCTTCCACATTCGATCAGGTCGCCACGATCATCGCTGAAACCTGCGACATCCCGCGCGACACGATCACGCCGGATAGCCATGCCATCGATGACCTCGGCATCGACAGCCTCGATTTCCTTGATATCGCGTTCGCTATCGACAAGCAGTTCGGCATCAAGCTGCCGCTGGAAAAGTGGACTCAAGAGGTCAACGACGGCAAAGCGACCACCGAGCAGTATTTCGTGCTGAAGAATCTGTGCGCCCGCATCGACGAACTGGTTGCGGCCAAGGGCACGAGCGCCTAAGGGCGCGGTCATGCAACTCGAATACTTCCACATGATCGATCGCATCGTCGACCTCAAGGTCGACGAGAAGACGATCGTCGTCGAAGCGCAGGTTCCGAAGGAAAGCACCATCTTCGAGGGACACTTCCCGGGCTATCCCTTGATGCCCGGCGTGCTCCTGATCGAATCGATGGCGCAGGCCTCGGGCTGGCTTCAGCTCGGCGTGTTCAAGTTCGAACGCATGCCGATCCTGGCCGCCGTGAAGGAAGCCAAGGTCCGCGGCTCGGTCTTCCCCGGCGATCTCATGAGCATCGAGGCGAGCCTCACCCATGAAGGCTCCGGCTATGCCATGACCGAGGCCAAGATCAGGGTCGGCGGCAAGCTGCGCGCGAATTCGGCGCTCACTTTCACGCTGATCCCCTTCCCCAATGCGGATATGCGCTCCCACATGGACGCGATCGCCAAGCGCGTCGGATTTCCGCAACAGGCCGTATCGCCATGACTGACACTCCCGCTTCGAAGCCGGGCCAGACCGAGGTCTGGATCACCGGCATTGGGCTCGCCACCTCGCTCGGCGAGGGCCTGGACGCCAACTGGGCCGCGCTTCAGGAGAAGCGCATCAATGTCGACGAGAAGGGCTTTGCACCCTACGTGGTGCATCCGTTGATGCCAGTTGCCTTCGACAACCAGATCCCGAAGAAGGGCGACCAGCGCCAGATGGAAGCCTGGCAGCGAATCGGCACCTATGCCGCCGGTCTTGCGCTCGATTCTGCCGGCATCAAGGGCAACAAGGACATCCTGTCGAAGATCGACATGGTGATCGCCGCCGGCGGTGGCGAGCGCGATCTCAACGTCGACAGCGGCGTGCTGACGGCCGAGGCCAAGGGCGCCAACGCGCCCGGCTTCCTCAACGAGCGGCTGATGAGCGATCTCAGGCCGACGCTGTTCCTGGCCCAGCTTTCGAACCTGCTCGCCGGCAACATCGCCATCGTGCACGGCCTGGGGGGCACATCGCGTACCTTCATGGGCGAAGAGGTCGCCGGCGCCGATGCGGCCCGCATCGCGCTTGCGCGCATCGCCTCGGGCGAGAGCGACATCGCGCTGGTCGGCGGCTCGCACAATGGCGAGCGCAAGGACTTGCTCGTCCTCTATGAATTCGGCGACTTCAATCTGAAGGACAAGTTCGCACCGGTTTGGGCGCGCAAGGACCATCCCGGCTTTGCGCTCGGCTCGGCCGGCGCGTTCCTGGTGCTGGAATCGCGGGCGCATGCGGAAGCGCGCGGCGCCAAGCCGTTCGCCAAGCTCACGAGCGTCGTTGCCGACCTCGCCCGCCGCAAACAGCCCGGCGACATGGCCGCGACGCTGGAGAAGCTTTGGGGAAAGCTGCCCAAGCGCGAGGGTAAGAGCGCGATCATATCGGGAGCGACCGGCGCCGAGCCCGCGACCTCGGAAGAACGCGGTTTCCTGAAGAATCATGCCGACCTCCCGGTCCGCTCGACCGGCACGGTGTTCGGCCACGCCATGGAGACGCAATTCCCGCTCGGAATCGCGCTCGCTGCGCTGTCGATCTCGCGTGGTGCTCTATTTCCGCCGAACGATTCAACCGGGACCGAGATTGAAATGCAGGGCGCGCCTACCCAGATCGTGGTGGTGGGAGCCGGACACTGGCGCGGCGAAGGCATGGCGCTGGTCGAGGCGGTTTAGTTAGCTCAAGCGGGGATCGACATGACTGCACCACGCGACAAACTCGGGCGTCCCGTAGTCGTCGTTACCGGCATGGGCATCATGACCTCGCTCGGTGCCGGCAAGGCCGACAATTGGGCGAAGCTCGTCGCCGGCGAATCCGGCATCCGCACCATCACCCGCTTTCCGATCGACGGGCTCAAGACCACGATGGCCGGCACGGTCGATTTCGTCAGCGTCGATCCGTTCTCCTCCACCGCCCTGTCCGAACGGATGGCCGAGCTGGTGACGCAGGAAGCGCTGGAGCAGGCCGGCATCGGCGCTAAGGCCGATTTCCCGGGTCCCCTTTTCCTTGCGGTTGCACCGGTCGAGGTCGAATGGCCGCAGCGTCGCGAACTCGGTCGCGCCGTCGGCCAGCTCGACATCACCTATGACGATTTGCTGCGCATTTCCGGCGGCGGCAAGTACAGCGCCTACCATCATCGCTTCATGTTCGGCTCGGTCGCAGCCCATCTCGCCGAGACGTTCGGCACCAAGGGCTCGCCGATCTCGCTGTCGACGGCCTGCGCCTCGGGCGCGACCTCGATCCAGCTCGGCGTCGAGGCGATCCGCCGCGGCGAGACGGACGCCGCGCTGTGCGTCGCGACCGACGGCACCGTCAACCCGGAAGCGCTGGTGCGCTTCTCGCTGCTCTCGGCGCTGTCGACCCAGAACGATCCGCCGCAGGCGGCTTCCCGCCCCTTCTCCAAGAACCGCGATGGCTTTGTGATGGCCGAAGGCGCCGGCGCCCTGGTGCTCGAGAGCTACGAGGCGGCGACTGCGCGCGGCGCAAAGATCCTCGGCGTGATCGCCGGCTGCGGTGAGCTCACCGATTCCTTCCATCGCACCCGCTCCTCGCCCGACGGCAAGCCGATCATCGGCTGCATGAACAAGACGCTGGCCGATGCGGGCATGACGCCGGACCAGATCGACCACATCAACGCGCACGGCACCTCGACGCCCGAAAACGACAAGATGGAGTTCAACACGACATCGGCCGTGTTCGGCGAGCTCGCGCAGAAGATTCCGGTCACCTCCAACAAGTCGATGGTCGGCCACACCATCTCGGCCGCCGGCGCGGTGGAGGCGATCTTCTCGCTGCTCACGCTGGAGCATCAGCGCATTCCGCCGACGATCAACTACGAGACCCCGGATCCCACGATCCTGTTCAACGTCGTCGGCAACAAGGCGCGCGATGCCCGCGTCACCGCGGTGATGTCGAACTCGTTCGGCTTCGGCGGCCAGAACGCCTCGTTGATCCTGACCCGCGAACCGGCCTGACCGGACGCATGGCGCTGCTGACTGCGAGCACGAAGGCCCGCGCGCGGGAGGCTGCCAAGTCGCTCGGCGGAAGTCTGATCGGCGCGGCGACCGTCGCGATGCTGCGCACCACGCGCTATTTCGATCCGGTCAAGACCTCGGATTTTTTCGCGCGCGCCGTGAAGCTGATCGGCCCGCGCCTGCGCGAGCACCGCATCGGCCGCGCCAATCTCACCGCCGCCTTTCCGGAGAAATCGCCGGAGGAGATCGAACAGATCCTGATGGGCGTCTGGGACAATCTCGGCCGCGTCGGCGCCGAGTTCGCCCATATCGATCATGTCTGGGACTACGACCGCGATGTCCCGGAGAAGAGTCGGATCGAAATTTCTCCGCGCAGCATCGAGCTGTTCGACCAGATCCGCGAAGACGGCAAGCCGGCGCTGATCTTCGCCGCGCATCTGGCCAATTGGGAATTGCCGGCGCTCGCCGCCGTCGCGCACGAACTGGATACCGCGATTCTCTATCGCCGCCCGAACATCGCTTCCGCCGACCGCATCATCCAGGAGATGCGCCAGGTCAACATGGGCACGCTGATCCCGGCCGGCCGCGATGCGCCGCTGCGGCTCGCGCAGGCGCTCAAGGACGGCAAGCACGTCGCGATGCTGATCGACCAGTATCTGACCGCAGGTGTCGAGGTCACCTTCTTCGGCCGAAAGACCCGCGCCAACCCGATGCTGGCGCGCCTCTTACGCCAGATCGAATGCCCGATCCACGGCGTGCGCATCATCCGCCTGCCCGGCGGCCGCTTCCGCGGCGAGCTGACCGAGGAGATCCCGCCGGTGCGCGACGCCGAGGGCAGGATCGACATCCAGGGCACGACCCAGGCGATCACGAGCGTCGTGGAAGGCTGGGTCCGCGAGCATCCCGAGCAATGGCTGTGGCTGCATCGAAGGTGGCGGTAGACGCTGGTGCTATTTGCTCAGCGGCCGCATTCGGACTCGGCCGGGCTCGATCACAGAAAAATGGCCCACCCAATCGTCACGGGCCAAGATTAGGTCGGCGAGGACTTTGCCAATCCGCCCGGGTGCCGGCGGAGGGATGCGTAATAATACGATACCGCATGCGGCCGGTAGCGGTGACGCTTTGGCCATTCCCCAAAGTCCTTATCGAAGGTGAGCAGGATCCGTTGTTCGTGCGAAGCCTGCGCCAATACTTCGCGATCGCTGCTACCAGGCGCCGAAGCTCTGATCCAGATGACGTCGTGACCTGATGCGCGAAGTGCATCGACCGCGGAGCCAGGAAAATTCTCGTCCGCGAGGAAACGCATCTCAAGCTGCGGTCGGGTGAACCCGTTCGGCGCTAAGGGAATCGCGCGCGTAAGCCAGACAGGCGAGAATGTCCTCGCGCGAAAGGCCTGGATAGTTGGCCAAAATGTCGGCTTCGCTCCAACCGTCTGCCATCAGTCCGATGATGAACTCGACCGCAATGCGGGTCCCACTAATCACGGGCTTCCCAGCAAGGACATCAGGTGCGAGCGAGATGCGAGAATGCTCAGTCATCAGTTGGGCTCAATCGCTGCGTTCGAGGCCCATACTAGCTCAAATTTCCATCATGCGCGATTGAGAAATTCGAGGCGCTCATACGCCCTACTGCTCCGGCAGTCCCGCATCCACCTCGGCCTGCACGACACGCTCCCAGGCCTCGACACACACCGGGCTCGCGTTCTTCATCGGCGGCGAGACGCTTTGTCTGGTCGTGCCGGGCCGCAGCTTCAATCCCTCGGCGATCGCCGCCCTCGCCTCCTCGAGGCGGCCCGTTCTCTGGTAGGCGGCCCCAAGCAGGAAGTGCGAGCGGCCGGTCCCGGGCGTGATGGCGATCGAACGCTGTAGCCAGGGCAACGCCTCCTCGTAGCGCCCCATCAAGGCATAGGTCATGCCCGCGCCGAGCAGCCAGGTCCAGCGCGAGGCCTGCGGCGTGTCGTAACGATCGGCCTGCAGGAACGTCGCGAGCGCATCGTCGAAGCGGCCGAGATAGACCTGCCCGAGGCCGATCAGATAGAGCGCAGATCCGTTCCACGGATCGAAGCTCAAGGCCTTGGCGCAGGTGACGAGACTCTCGACAAAATGGTTGGTCGCGCTGAGGAAGCGGCAATAGGCCTCGAGCACCGCAATCGAATTCGGCTTCGACCGCAGCGCCTGCTCGAGCGTCGCGTTGGCCCTGGCCTCGACCGCGACAGCCTCCTCCGGGCTGAACCAGACCATCTGGATGCCGCGCATCTGCAGCGAAGCGAGTGCAACCGCGATGTCGAGATTGTCGGGGTAGTCGCTGAGCGCCTTCTGCAGCATGGCCTGTGCCGCGCCAAAACGCTCGCGCGTGGTCTGGTTGATCGATGCGAGCGCCTGCTCCACGGCCACCTTGTCGCCGCCGGCCGACGCTCCCGCGACCGGGGCGCGCGGCACACGCGCCTCCAGAATTTCGTTGAGACGGCGCGCAAGCCCATGACCGACGCCTGCGACGAGGCGCGACTGCGCGAGCTGCGCATCCATCTCCTCCGCGGCGACCGACGCTGCGATGACCGACTGGACCTCGCCAGTCGCGGCCTTGATGATGCGCGCACGCAGCGTCCAGGACTGGTCGCGACGCTCTAGTTCGCCGCGCAGTTCGTAATCGGACGGTGTGAGGGACGCAGCAGTACCGTCGCCGCCCTTGGCCGCCAGTCGCGGCGCAACCACGCTGATGTTCTGGACCTTGGCAAAACCGTCGGTGAGGCGCGCGGTGACCTCCGCGGCCATCGCCGCGCCGCGCGCGTCCTTGCTGTCGTCAACGATCGGCATCACCGCGAGCCGCGGGGGCGTTCGCTTGAACAGAAGGTCCGGCTTCAGCGCGGGCGCAGCAACCGCGAGCCCCATGACGATCACACAAAGCCCGGCGACGGCGGCAACAGTGGCCTGCCGGCTCAAGCCGAACATGGCGCGCTGCGGCCCCACGGCGGCGACCTCGGCCGGTGGCAGGGGCGCAACCCCGCCGGTCGGGTCCGTCGCCGTCCGCTCGGCCGGCGCCGGATCGGCGGCGGGCGCAGCCACGACCTCCGTCGCCAGCAAATAGCCGCCGCCGGAAGCGAGCTTGATCAGCTGCCGCCGCTCGTCGCCGAGCGCTGTGCGAAGCTCCCTGATGCATTGAAACAGGCTGTCCTCGCCGACATGGACGTTCGGCCAGACCGCCTCCATCAGCTCCTGCTTGCTCAGCACGCGGCCGCCGCTGGCGGCAAAGAGCCGGAGCATCTCGAAAGTCTTGGGCCGGAGCTTGATCGGCGTGCCATCGGCCCCGCGCAGCTCCGCACGCTGCTGATCCAGCTCAAAGCCGGCGAAACGAAGCAAGTGATCCCCCAACACGTCTCTCAAGGCGGCTCCATATAGCGGAAGTCTGCCGAAAATGCCCGAAAATCGGGTCTGAAACACAAATATCAGAAACTTTCAGAAATGAGCCAAGCCCTTATCAGGACACCAATCCCCACCCGATGCGAAGAATCCGGTCGAGGACTCGGACCGCGTGCTGGGGGAAGTGGTGAGGACGGGGAAAGATTATTTCAAAGCGACCCGCCACCTGCGGGCCGCGCTGCTGACGTCGTCGGCACTGGCCTTGGCCTGGACCCTGCCGGCCGGGCCGACGCGCGCCGCGTCGGACGGCACCTGGCTCGCCTCCCCCGGCAGCAACGATTACGGCAACGGCGCCAATTGGGACGGCGGCTTCGTGCCTGTCGGCACGGCCTCGTTCGGTACCTCCAATACCACCAGCCTGGTGATTGCGATCGCCAGCGTCGGCGGCTGGACCTTCAATGCCGGCGCCTCGAACTACACGTTTGCCGTCGGCAACTCGCTGAACTTCACGGGCGCCGGCATCACCGTCAACGGCGGCAGCGTCACCATCAACATCAACGGCGGCGGAGATCTGTCTTTCTCCAACACCAGCTCGGCCGGCAGCGCCACCATCACCAACAACAACTACCTGCAGTTCTTCGGCAACAGCACGGCGGGCAACGCCTCCATCACCAACACCAGCTTCAACATGCTGTTCTTCAACGACTTCAGCACGGCAGGCGACGCCACCATCACCAACAACGTCAACGGAAATCTGTCTTTCTACAACAACAGCACGGCCGGCAGCGCCACCATCATCAACAGCGGCAACCTGCGTTTCCTCGATGCCAGCACGGCCGGAAGCGCCACCCTTATCAACAACGTCGGAGGCTCCGTCGATTTCTCGAACAGCACCGGTCCGCACGGCGACGGCAGGCTGAGCGCAGGCTCGATCGCGGGCGCCGGCGCTTACAACCTCGGCGCCAATGAGCTGACGGTCGGCTCCAACAATTCCTCGACCGAGGTCAGCGGCATCATCTGGGGCGCCGGCGGCTCGCTGGTCAAGATCGGCACCGGCACGCTGACCCTGTCGGGCGCCAATAGCTATACCGGCGGCACCACGATCAACGGCGGCACGTTGCAGCTCGGCAGTGCCAGCAGCGTCGGCTCCATTGTGGGGACCGTCAACGTCGGCAGCTCGGGCGCATTCAATGTCTTCAACGCCGACACCAGCGGCATCACCACCATCACCAACGGCGGTCTTCTGAACTTCAGGAACACCAGCACGGCCGGCAGCGCCACCATCAACAACAACTACTATCTGTACGTCTGGGACACCAGCACAGCCGGCAGCGCCATCATCACCAACAACCGGTTCTTGGGGTTCTACAATCTCAGTTCGGCTGGCAGCGCCACCATCACCAACGGCGGCACGCTGAATTTCAACGACACAAGCACGGCCGGCAGTTCGGCGATCACCAACCACGCCATCATCCATTTCGTGGACAACAGCACGGCGGGCACCGCCACGATCTTCAGCGACAGCACTCTGTCGTTCAATGCGAACTCCACTGCCGGCGGCGCGACCATTACCACTGACGGCGCCGGCACTCTGGAATTCCGTGACACCAGCACGGCCGGTAACGCCACGATCGTCAGCACCAGCGGCGCCACGCTGACTTTCCTCAACACCAGCAGCGCCGGCAGCGCAACCATCACGAACGAAAATGACGCGCTCTTCAGGGACAGCAGCACGGCGGGCAGCGCCACGATCTCCAACGTCGGCTTTGGCACTATGAATTTCCTCGAAGCCAGCAGCGCCGGCGGCGCAACCATCACGAACGGGAATGCTCTGTACTTCCGGGACAGCAGCACGGCGGCGAGCGCAAATATCACCAACAATGGCGGCATCGCATTCTACGGGTCCGCCACTGCCGGCAACGCGACCATCACCAACAATGGCAGTATAACGTTCTTCGCCAACAGCACAGCCGGCAACGCGGTCATCATCAATAATGCCAGCAGCTTGGTCGATTTCAGTCCCACCGGGGGCCCCAACGGCGACAACAAAATCAGCGCCGGCTCCATCGCGGGCGCTGGCCTTTACCTGCTCGGCGCCAATGAGCTAACCGTCGGCTCGAACAACCTCTCGACCGAGGTGAGCGGCGATATCAACGGCGCCGGCGGCTCGCTGGTGAAGATCGGCTCCGGCACGCTGACCCTGTCGGGGGCCAATACGTATACCGGCGGCACCACAATCAATGCGGGCACGCTGAAGATCGCGGGCGCCGGCACGCTTGGCGCCAGCAGTGCCGGCACAAATGTTGCGGGTGGCACGCTCGATCTTGGCGGCACGGCACAGACCCAGGACGGCGGCGTGACGGTGACGGGTGGTCGCATAACCAACGGCACGTTGTCATCGTCCGGTTTGTTCGACGTACGAGCCGGCATTATCGACGCCAGTCTCGCGGGCAACGGCGCGCTGACCAAGGTCGGCAGCGGCGCGTTGACGCTGACGGGCGCGAATACCTACACCGGCGCGACGATCGTGAACGGCGGCACGCTGGCGGTGAACGGCTCGATCGCATCGTCGAGCAGCGTCACCGTGAACAGCGGCGGCACGCTCGGCGGCACCGGCATCGTCGGCAACTCGACGATCGCGAGCGGCGGCACGCTGGCGCCGGGCAATTCCGTGGGCACCCTCACCGTCGGCGGCAGCCTCGCCTTCAATGCCGGCAGCTTCTACAGGGTGGAAGTCTCCGCCACCGCCGCCGACCGGACCAATGTCTCGGGCATCGCGACGCTGACCGGCGCCACCGTGCAGGCGGTGGCGCTGCCCGGCAGCTTCCGCAGCCAGACCTACGCCATTCTCAATGCGACCGGCGGCCTTGCCGGAACGAAGTTCGCCGGGTTGAGCGTGAGCGGCAGCTTCAGCCCCACCCGCAACCCGCACCTCACTTACGACGTCAACAACGTCTATCTCGTGCTCGATCCCGGCGCGATCGTGCTGCCGGCGGGCACAGGCGCCAACCAGAGCAACGTCGCCGGCGCCATCAACAAGGCGGTCGAGGGCGGCGCGACGCCGCCGGCCGGCTTCGATGCGCTGCTCAACATGGGCCAGCCGCAGCTCAACCACGGGCTCAGCCAGGTCTCCGGCCAGCCCGGCGCCGCCGGCACGCAGGCCTCGTTCAACGCCACGCAGCAGTTCATCGGCATGCTTGATCCCTTTGGCGGCGGCGGCACGGACGGCGAGCGCGGCGGCACGGCCAGCGATGGCGGGACGCTGGGCTACGCTTCCACCGCACCAAATGACGCCGGGCTACGCGAAGCCTACGCCGCAGTGACACCGCGCGAGGCGAGCGGCGAGGTCATCGACCGGCGCTGGGGCGTGTGGGCCTCCGGCTATGGCGGCGCCAGCACGTTGAACGGCAACGCCGCATCAGGTTCGAGCACCACCACCAGCCACATCTACGGCACCGTGGTCGGCGCGGACTATCGGATATCGCCGAACACGCTGGTCGGCTTTGCGCTCGGCGGCGCCGGCTACAACTTTGCGCTGTCCGACAGTCTCGGCAGCGGCCGCGCCGACCTGTTCCAGGCCGGCTTCTACGGCCGCCACAATTTTGGGCCCGCCTATATCTCAGCAGCGCTCGCCTATGGCTGGCAGGACGTCACCACCGACCGCACCGTGACGGTCTCAGGCACCGACAAGCTCACCGCCAATTTCAAGGCCAGCACCTTCGCGGGCCGCCTCGAAGGTGGCTGGCGCTTCGCACCAATCCCCGCCTCCAGCTTCGGCGTGACGCCCTACGCGGCCGCACAAGTCACCACATTCCACCTGCCCGGCCATGGCGAGACCGCGATCGTCGGCAGCAACCAGTTCGCGCTGTCCTACACCGCGCAGGACACAACAAATGTCCGCACCGAGCTCGGCGCCCGCACCGACCAGCGCTTCCTGGTCGATAACGGCGTGCTCACGCTGCGCGGCCGGCTCGCCTGGGCGCACGACACCAACACCAGCCGTCTCGTGAACGCCGCCTTCCAGACACTGCCGGGCGCTGCCTTCACCGTCAGCGGCGCGCGTCCCGCCGCCGACTCCGCCTTGGCCGGCGGCCGGGCCGAAATGAAATGGAAAAACGGCTTATCGCTCGCAGGCACCGTCGAGGGCGAATTCTCGCGCAGCACGCAGACCTACACCGGCAAGGGCACGGTGCGGTATGAGTGGTAGGAAGCGCCTTGCTCTCGCGCTGCGCCCGCACGTCGATTGAGCCAAGCCGGATCGCGACTTAAGCACCGCCACCGCCGGCAACCCGCAGATGGCGTTTCTACTGTGCATGGGGTTGTTTTGCGGAATTTCGTTTGTCGGGTCGGCTCCCAAGCCGCCTACCGCCCCGTCTTCACCTTGGTCCACAGCCGGTTGATGATGCGCTGGGTCGCCGGCTCGCGCGCCGTGATGACGAACAGCTTTGCGAGCGTCGCCTCGTCGGGATAGATGTTCTTGTCGTTCAGAATCTTCGGGTCGACCAACTTTTGGCTCGCCAGGTTGCCGTTGGCGTAGGACAGGAAGTCCGAGTTCTTGGCGGCAACATCGGGGCGGTAGAGATAGTTGATCAGCTCGTAGGCTTCGCTGACGTTCTTGGCATCCGCGGGGATCGCGAGATTGTCGAAGAACATCTGCGCGCCCTCCTTCGGGATCGCGTAGCCGATCTCGATGCCGCTCTTGGCCTCGGCCGCGCGGGCACGCGCCTGCATGATGTCGCCGGACCAGCCGACGACGAAGCAGATCTCGCCGGTCGCGAGCGCGCTTAAGTATTCGGACGAGTGAAACTTGCGCACGGAGGGGCGGACTTTTGCCACGACATCGGCGGCCTTCTCCAGGTCCGCCTGCTTGGTCGAATTCGGGTCGAGCCCGAGATAGTTCAGCGCCGCCGGGAAGATATCGTCGGCGGAATCGAGCATGTGCACGCCGCAGTCTTTGAATTTTGCCAGGTTCTCCGGCTTGAACACGACTTCCCAGCTCTCGATCTTCGCGTTGGCACCCAGGATCTGCTTCATCTTGGCGACGTTGTAGCCGATGCCCGTCGTGCCCCACATATAGTTGGCGGCGTAGACGTTGCCGGGGTCATAGGTGGCGAGGCGCTGCGTCACCATCGGCCAGGCATTGGCGAGGTTAGGCAGCTTCGTCTTATCGAGCTTCTGGAAGATGTTCGCCTTGATCTGGCGCTGCAGGAAGTAAGCCGTGGGCACCACGACGTCGTAGCCGGACTTGCCGGCCATCAGGCGGGTCTCCAGCGTCTCATTGGCGTCGAAGGTGTCGTAGACCACCTTGATGCCGGTCTCCTTGGTGAAGGCTTCAAGGACGTCCGGCGCCATGTAGTTGGACCAGTTGTAGAAGTTGACGACTCGCTCCTCCGCGCCTGCAGGAGCGGAGAACAACGTCAGCGCTGCGGCGATGGCAAGACGAAACCTCGAGCGGCTGACGTTCGTCATCACTGGTCTACCTCTTGCGTCCACGCACCGCGTCCGACAGCCGCTCCAGCGCGGTGTCGAGGGTCTCGTCCTTCTTGGCAAAGCAGAAGCGCACCACTGATGTCACCGGGTCCTGCTCGTAAAAGGCCGAGACCGGGATCGCGGCGACCTTGTAGTCCTTCACGATGCGCCAGCAGAACTCGGTGTCGCTCTCGTTCAGCCCGAGCGGCGACAGGTCGACGGTGAGGAAGTAGGTGCCCTGCGACTTCAGCACGGGGAAGCCGAGGCTCTCCAGCCCCCTGGTCAGGCGGTCCCTGCTCCGCGTCAGATCCTGGCGCATCGACAGGAAGTAGTCGTCGGACTTGCCGAGGCCGTAGGCGACGGCAGCCTGGAGGTTCGGCGCGGTGGTGAACGTCAGGAACTGGTGCACCTTGGCGGCGACGCGCAAGAGCTGTGGCGCGGCACAGACGAAGCCGATCTTCCAGCCCGTGAGCGAGAAGATCTTGCCGGCCGAGCCGACCTTGATGGTGCGCTCGCGCATGCCCGGAATGGTGATCAGCGGGATGTGCTTGTGCTCGTCGAAGGTGACGTGCTCCCAGACCTCGTCGCAGATCGCGATGACGTCGAACTCCTGGCAGTAGCGCGCCAGCAGTTCGAGATCCTCGCGCGGATAGACCACCGCGGAGGGATTCAAGGGATTGTTGAAGAGCACCGCCTTGGTCTTTGAATTGAACACGCTTTTCAGCATGTCCTCATTCAGCCGCCAATGGGGCGGCTCGAGGCGGACGAGGCGCGGAATGCCGCCGGCCTGACGGATGATCGGCAAATAGGAATCATAGACCGGCTGGAAGCAGACCACTTCGTCGCCGGGCTGAACCACGGCGAGGATAGCCGAGGTCAGCGCCTCGGTGCCGCCGGACGTGACCATCACCTCGCTCATCGGATCCAGCTTGAGGCCGTGCCAATGGCCGTAATGGGTCGCGATCGCCTGGCGCAGCTCCGGCAGGCCCATCATCGAGGGGTACTGGTTGTAGCCATTCAGCGAGGCCTCGGCCGCGGCGCGCCGGATGTCCTCAGGCCCGGGATCGTCGGGGAACCCCTGGCCGAGATTGATTGCATTGTTGTCGCGCGCGGCCTGCGACATCGCCTCGAAGATGGTGACGGGAAGATCGGCGAAGACCTTGTTCAAGGACGAGCTTTTGGACATCGGGCCGATCAGCCACCGATCTTGCTGGGAAGACCTGCCGCCTTCCAGCCGAGCATGCCGCCGGCCAGATGCTTGTCGTAAGGCAGGCCCGCCGCCTGCGCCGCGAGCGAGGCCGTCACCGAGCGCTTGCCCGAGCGGCAGGCGAACACGACCTCCTTGCCCGCGGGGTCGGGAATCGCCTTGGGATCGAAGGTCGAGAGCGGAACCACGACGCCATAGGGATAGGCTTCGGCCTGAACCTCATTCGGCTCACGGACGTCGACGAGCAGATAGCGCCCTTCCGCGACACCCTTGGAGACCTCGTCCGGGGTCAGATCCTGTACCTGGTTTGCCACTTCATCCTCCAACGTCGCAAGGCGCATGCCGGGCGATCCCGGCCGGCGGCAACCTCGCCTCTCGGGAAACGAAAATCAAGCGCCACAAGGGCTTGAGCCGCTCGGCGCAAGTTAAAGCTAAATCGCAGCGACTTGAAGTCCGGCTTTCGGGGTCTATGCCCGGAGATTCCGTTTCAGTTCTCACCATTTCTTCGGTGTCATTCCCCGCGACCCGGCTACGCCAAGGCTTCGCCGGGGTTGAGGTCCAGGGGCACCGAAGCTTTAGCGTAGGCGGCAAGCGGCGAATCCAGTACGCCGCGGCTGCTCGGTGAATCACGGGCGCTTCGGAGTACTGGATCGTCCGGTCGAAACATCGGGCCGGGAGATGACAGCGATGGCGACGGATGGAGCCCCGGCTGAAAGCTAAATCGTCACCTGCGTGCCGACCTCGACGACGCGGCCGCTTGGGATCTGGAAATAGTCGGTGGCATCGTTGGCGGCGCGGCTGAGCGAGATGAACAGCCGGTCCTGCCAGCGCGGCATGCCGGAATGGGCGGCGGGCTTGAGCGCCCTTCGCGACAGGAAGAACGAGGTCGACATGATGTCGAACTGCCAGCCCAGCTTGCGGGCGATCGCCAGCGCCTTCGGCACGTTGGGCGATTCCATGAAGCCGAACTTCAGTGTCACCTTGGAGAAGGTCGGTGAGATTTGCTCCAGCCTCACCCGGTCCGCCGGATCGATCCGCGGGGTCTGCGCGGTCTCGATGGTGAGAATGACATTCTTCTCGTGCAGCACCTTGTAGTGCTTCAGACTATGCATCAGCGCGGTCGGCGCGCTGAGCGGGTCCGAGGTCAGGAACACCGCGGTACCCGGCACCCGCTGCGGCGGCCGCTTCTCCAGCATGGCGACCAGGTCGGCGAGCGGAAACTCGAGCTTGCGCGACTTCTCGAACAAGAGCCGGCTGCCGCGCCGCCACGTGTACATCAGGATGATCATGACCGCACCGAGCGCCAGCGGCACCCAGCCGCCCTCGAAGACCTTCAAGAGATTGGCGGTCAGGAAGGTCAGGTCGAGGAACAGGAACGGCGCAATCAGCGCGCCCGCGGCGAGCGGCGACCACCGCCACCCCTTCCAGACCACGACGAAACCCATCATGGCCGTGACCACCATCGTGCCGGTGACGGAGATACCGTAGGCGGAGGCGAGCGCGGACGAGGAGCGGAACAGCAGCACCAGAAGGATCACGAAAACCAGCAACAGCTGGTTGATGCGCGGGATGAAGATCTGGCCGGAATGGGCTTCCGACGTATGGCGAATTTCAAAGCGTGGCAGCAGCCCGAGCTGGATCGCCTGCCGCGTCAACGAATAGGCGCCGGTGATGACGGCTTGGCTCGCGATGACCGTCGCGGCAGTGGCCAGCACGACCATGGTGCCGCGAACAAAGCCTTGCGGGAAGAGCTGAAAGAACGGGCTCACGATCGCGCCGGGGTCACTGAGGACGAGCGCCCCCTGCCCGAGATAGTTCAGCGCCAGCGACGGCAGCACGATAGAGAGCCAGGCGAACTGGATCGGCCGCTTGCCGAAATGGCCGAGGTCGGCATAGAGCGCCTCGGCGCCGGTGACGGCCAGGAACACGGCGCCCAGCGTGACGAAGCCGATGATGCCATGGTGCAGCATGAAGGACACGGCATAGAGCGGGTTCAGCGCGAGCAGCACCTGCGGCTGCTGGATGATCGGATGGATCGCCGCGGCCGCAAGCACGGCGAACCACACGCACATGATCGGGCCGAAAAAGGCGGCAACGCGCGCCGTGCCGCGGGATTGCACGGCGAACAGACCGGCTAGGATCACGACGGTCAGCGGAACGATATAAGGCTCGAATGTCAGGGTGACGTCCTTCATGCCCTCGATCGCCGACAGCACCGAGAGCGCCGGCGTGATCACGGCATCACCATAGAACAGAGCGCCAGAGATGATGCCGAGCAGGACGATGGTCGCCCCGCCGGTGCCAACCGCCCGCTGGGCCAGCGCCATCAGCGCCAGCGTGCCGCCCTCGCCGTTGTTGTCGGCGCGGAGCAGGATCACCACGTATTTGAGCGTCACCACGACGATGAGCGCCCAGAGGATCAGGGAAAGCACGCCGAGCACGGCCGCCGGCGTCGGCAAGCCCTCGGCGCCCCAGGCCGCCATCACCGCCTCGCGGAACGCGTAGAGCGGGCTGGTGCCGATATCGCCATAGACGACGCCAATACTGCCGAGCGTCAGGGCGCCGAAACCGGCGGTGGTATGGGCCTCGCCATGCCCGTTGGCCGCCGCCGTCTCCGGGGCGGGAACTGCTACGTCACTGGTCATGGAAGAGCCCTATGGCCTCGACAATGCTTCACGGCACAACGGCGGAAAAGCGCGCGGCTTATAGTCCTGCGCTGCCGGCATAGCCTAGCCCGATTTCGGGCCCTAGCCATGCTAATTTTGCATGGATTCACCAGTTGCGTTCAAATAGTGACTTGGGTTCCGACTTCAACCACCCGCCCGGTGGGAATCTGGAAATAGTCGGTTGCATCGTTGGCCGACCGGCTCAGCGCGATGAATAGGTGATCCTGCCAAAGCGGCATGCCCGACTGCGCCGAGGCTTTCAGCGACCTTCGCGACACGAAGAACGAGGTCGACATGATGTCGAACTGCCAGCCCTGCTTGCGCGCGATCGCGAGCGCCTTGGGCACGTTCGGCTGCTCCATGAAGCCGAAGCGCAAGCGGACCTTGGAAAACTTGTCGCTGATCTTTTCCATCCTGAATCGCTCCGACAGATCGACCCGCGGCGTATGCGCGGTCTCGATGGTCAGGATCACGTTGTGCTCATGCAGCACCTTGTTGTGCTTGAGATTGTGCAGGAGCGCGGTCGGCACGAAAGCGGGATCACTGGTCAGGAATACGGCGGTGCCCTTGACGATGTGCGGCGGCCGCTTCTCCAGGCTGCGGATCAGATCGTCCAGCGGCACCTCGATCCGTCGCGTTTTCTGCATCAGAATTCCAGAGCCCTTGCGCCAGGTCCAGATCGTCCCAGCCATTGCCGCGCCAAACAGCAGCGGCACCCAGGCGCCCTCGAGCAGCTTGAGTAGATTGGCGCTGAAGAAGCTCAAATCGACGACGACGAAGGGCATGATGACGGCCGCGGCCGCCGCCGCACGCCAATTCCACAATTTCCAGATCACGACGAAGCCCATGATGCCGTCGGCGACCATGGTGGTTGAGACCGCAATGCCGTAGGCCGAGGCCAGATTGCTGGGGGTGTGGAACAGCAGCACCAGCAGCATCACGCCGATCAGCAGCAAGCGGTTGACCCGCGGCAGATAGATCTGGCCGGCATGGGATTCGGAGGTGTAACGCACCTCGAAACGCGGCAGGAGGCCGAGCTGCACGGCCTGATAGACCAGCGAATAGGCGCCGGTGATCACCGCTTGGCTCGCGATCACGGTTGCGGCCGTCGCAAGCCCGACCAACGGCAGCACCAGCTTCTCGGGCACCATGCGATAGAAGGAATGCTCGATCGCGCTGGGATCGGACAGCACCAGCGCCCCCTGCCCGAAATAGTTGATCAGGAGCGCGGGCAATACGAAGAACATCCAGGCCGACTGGATCGGCTTGCGGCCGAAATGGCCGAGATCGGCGTACAGCGCCTCGCCCCCCGTCACCGCCAGGAACACGGCGCCGAGTGTCACGAGGCCGATCGTGCCGTGTGACAGCACGAACTGCACCGCGTAATAGGGATTGATCGCCGCCAGCACGGAGGGGTCATCGACGATATGGACGGCCCCCATCACGGCGATGGCCGTGAACCAGACCACCATCACCGGCCCGAATGCCGAGGCGACCAGTGCGGTCCCCTTGCTCTGGACCGCGAACAGCGCCACCAGAATGAGGACGGTGAGCGGCACGACATAGTGCTCGAGCGCGGGAGTTGCGAGCTTCAGGCCTTCGACCGCCGAGAGTACCGAGATCGCCGGCGTGATCATGGAATCGCCGATGAACATCGAGGCGCCGACCACGCCCAGCGCGAGCAGGAACCAGCTCCGCCGTCCGAGCGCGCGCTGGCCGAGCGCCATCAGCGAGAGCGTGCCGCCCTCCCCGTTATTGTCGGCGCGCAGCAACAGCAGGACATATTTCGCGGTGACGACGATCAGCAGTGCCCACAGGATCAGCGAGAGCACGCCGAGCACGATGACGCGTGAGACCGGCTCGCCATGGGCCGCGCCCCTGACCGCCTCGTGGAAAGCATAGAGCGGCGAGGTGCCGATATCGCCGAAGACGACGCCGATGCTCCCGAGCGTAAGGGCCCAAAAGCCTGATGTGACCGGTTGCACATCCTGAGTCTCGGTCGATGTGATGCTCGCCGTCATGAGGGTGGAAAACGCTTGGTCCCTGAATTTGATCCGGCGCCTTTTGACGCTTCCCGCGCGCCTGTCAATCGGCCTCCACCATAGCAGGCACCGGGACAGAAGCTGTGACGCCGCAGCAACGTTCATCGCCTGCGCGACGACATGCCTCAGGTAAGATGGTAACGCAAGGGGCCTATTTTCCGAGCATGATCTCGTCGGGAAAACCGGTGCCTACTTTGCGCTAACGAGGCCCTTCGGGTGCGGATCATGCTCACGGCTTCAGATTCGGCGGCAGCGGCGGATCTTCGCGCATCAGCGTGATGGTCACCCGCCGGTTGGCGGCGAGCGAGGGATCGTCCGGAAACAGCGGCTGGGTGTCCGCCTTGCCCGAGACGGCGAAAAAGTGCGACGGCGGCAGGCCCTCGCGTTCGAGGATCTGGCGCACGGCATTGGCGCGGTCGGCCGACAGATCGAAGGCGCCGTAGTCGCTGCGGGTCGGCACGAAGCCCGCCGCGGTGTGACCGGCGATGGAAACGCGGAGCGGCGTGGCCTTGAGTGGGATCGCGAGCTTCTCGACCAGGCGGCGGGTGCGGTCATAGGGCACCTTGGAGCCGTCGGCGAACATCGAGCGGCCATCCTGGTCGACGATCTCCAGGTTGAGGCCCTGCTTGGTCTCCTCGAACATGATGTGCTTGGACATCTCGGTCAGTTCCGGCATGTCCTGCAACGCCTGGCGCAGCGAGGCCGCCGCCAGCGCGAAATTGCGGTCGACCTTGACCTTGGCCCCCGACGTGCGGTCGCGGTCCTCCTGATCCGGCGTCGGCGTGTTCGAGGCGTCCTCGGGCTGAATGTGATCGACATTCTTCAGCCGCGGACGCGTCGGCAGACCGTCAGACTCGACGATGCCGGCGTAGCGCGCTTCGCTCTGCACGCCGAAGGCGTCGCGCATGGACCCTGCAACGATCTTCAGCTTGTTGGCGTCTTGCGTGGAGAACGCGACGAGCATCACGAAGAAGCTCATCATGAGGCCCATGAGGTCGGCGAAAGTCACGAACCAGCCGTGACCGCCGCCATGCGCATCGCCGCGTTTCTTCTTCGCCATGACCTAAATCCTGGTGCGCACGATCAGGCCGGCACCGGTTCACCCTCGGCGTGGCGATGCTTCTCCGGCAGGTAGGCCAGCAGCATTTCGCGCACCAAGGTCGGGCTTTTGGAGTCGCGGATCATCAGGATGCCGTCGATGATCAGGGTGCGGTTGGTCTCTTCATCCAGCAGCTTGCCATGCAGCTTGTCGGCGATCGGCAGACAGAACAGGTTCGCAACCAGCGCACCGTAGAGCGTGGCGAGCAGCGCGGTCGCCATGAACGGGCCGAGCTTGGAGGGGTCGGTCATGTTGGCGAACATCTGCACCATGCCGATCAGGGTGCCGATCATGCCGAAGGCCGGGGCGCAGTCGCCGATGGCGCGGTAGATCTTGCTGCCCTCGTCGAGGTGCATCAGGAAGTTGTCGCGGTCGCGCTCGAGATTGTCGCGGATGAAGTCGAGGTCGTAGCCGTCGGCGACGTAGCGGATGCCCTTGGCGAGGAACGGCTCGTCGGTCTCAACCTTCTCGAGACCCACCGGGCCCTGCTTGCGGGCGATCTCAGCGATGCGGGCAAGCTCGTCGACGAGATCGTGCGCCGACAGCCGGCTCATGGTGAAGGCGAACTTGGCGCCGAGCGGAAGGCCGTGCAGCAGCGCTGAAAGCGGAAAGCGGATCATGGTCGCGGAAATCGAGCCGCCGAAGATGATGATCATCGCATGTTCGGAAATGAACATGTGCAGGTCGCCGCCCATGAGGATCATCGCGGTGATGACGATGATGCCCGCCGTGAGCCCAACGCCCGTCATGATATCCATGGGAGACTCCAACCGCGAACGCAACAACGGCCGTCCTGGCCGCTGGCGCGGCCCAACCCCGAACCGCATCGGAACCCTAGAGCGCCGCCCTTAAAGCCGCGTAAAGGTTAAGTCCGGACAGTGTTCTGCGCGCCGCTGCGATTGCCGTCCAGCGATGGGAAATTTCAACACTTCGCTAACCATGGGCCGGCGCGCCACGACGTCACGTCCGCTGCGGCCCTCCGCCACATCCGGGACGAAGGATGAATTGCTATCCTGAAGCGGGGCGGCATGCTCGATCGCGGGAGCCATCGCGATGTTGACGCTCTTCGGCCTTCTCACTGCGCTGCCCGCGGCGCTGGCCTTCCACCTGCTCGAGCCGGAGCTCGTCCTGCCGGCCTTCAGCATCCTGCTCTTTGTCGAAGCCGCCTTCGCGGTGATCGCAGCGCGATTGATCCACCTCCCGGACAATGCCGAAGACATCACGCTCTGGGACCTTGCCGGCGGCTTCACCCTGATCGGATGCGCCGCCGCTGTGTTCGGTGAGCCGGACCAGGCGGCTCTGTTCCTGGCGGAACAAGGCGCCCCACGGCCGGCGTCGCGGCCGTAGGTCGTTCAACCACGCGCTTAGTGGATTTCCGCCGAGCGCTTCAGCGCGGCCTTCAGCTTCTCCAGCGAGAAGTCGGGGCTGCGGGCGATCTCCAGGATCGGCGTCTCGCGGCGGCCGCAGAGTTCGGCAGCCTCCGGCAGCTTCGCGGCGACGTCGAGCGGGATCACGATGGCGCCGTGCCGGTCGGCGTGGATCAGATCATCGGACTTCACGGTCATGCCGGCAACGCGCACTTCGCCGCCAAAGCTTTCCGCATGCACCCAGGCATGCGACGGGCCGATCGAGCCGGCGAGCGCCTGGAATCCCGGAGCCCATTGCGGGATGTCGCGGATCGAGCCGTCGGTGATCACGCCGAGGCAGCCGAGCGCCTTGTGCACGTTGCTCTGCACCTCGCCCCAGAACGCGCCATAGCCGACGTCGGGCCCGTCGATGTCCTGGATCACCGAGATGCGCGGCCCATGGCCGGTGCCGACATATTCGTAATATTCGATCCGACGCTTGGACTGCTCTTCAGCCGGGAGCGATGATTTCAGCACTGAACGGATCGTGACCGTGCGGGCATAGCCGACGATCGGCGGCAGGTCTGGGAACGGACAGACCAGTTGCTTGGTGGTGTAGCCGATCAGCCGGCGCTCGGGCGCCACGATCTCCATGGCATTGCAGATCGTCGGCGTGTCGTAGCGGCCCAGCGCCTCGAGGACGGAAGCAGGCAGCGGCCCGGTCGCGGTATCAGTCACGGCGTTCTCTCCCAGATTGGCGGCTGATTGACGCGATGCCGCCGGCACAGGCGATATAGCCGAGATCAGGCTTCGACCCAACTCAGACGGGCCTCATGGCAGATATCTGCGCGGGGCCGCTCAGTGCAGCCGTCCGGGCCGTTCGTCATCGTGCGGCCGCTCCGACAAATTCGCCAGCGTCGGCGCCGACGGCGGCGACGGAACTTCGGCTCCTGACGGCGCGGTGGCTTCCATCGCGCGCGCCTGGTCGCGATAGGATTTGTAGCCAAGCGGCAAAGCGAGGAGATACAGCACCGTGCCGATCGACAGCACATGCCAGGGATAGGCGATCAGGAGCGCGATGAAGACGATCACCGCGACGAAGGCCGGCAGCACCAGTTCGGGTGGGACGCGCATGCGCTTGGTCTTGCCGGAGAACACCGGCAGGCGCGACACCATCAGGAAGGCGATCAGCAGCGTATAGGCCGCCGTCACCGCTGCGGGCAGCCGGCCGAGCTCGAGGAAAGCAACGTAGATCGGCAGCAGCACCGTGATCGCGCCCGCGGGCGCCGGCACGCCGGTGAAGAAATTGGCGGCGAAGGCCGGCTTGTTCGGATCATCCATCGTGGCGTTGAAGCGCGCGAGTCGCAGGCCGCCGGAGATCGCGAACACCATGGCGGCGATCCAGCCGGCATTGCCGAGCTCGTGCAGCTGCCAGAAATACAGCATCAGGCCGGGCGCGACGCCGAAATTGACGAAGTCGGCGAGGCTGTCGAGCTCGGCGCCGAACTTGGACTGACCCTTGATCATGCGCGCGATGCGGCCGTCGATGCCATCGAGCGCGGCTGCGAACACGATGGCATAGACGGCGAGCGACATCCGCCCCTCGATCGACAGTCGGATCGAGGTCAGGCCGGCGCAGATCGCCAGCAGCGTGATGACGTTGGGCACCAGCATCCGCACCGGAATCGGTCGGAACCGCCGGCGGCGGACATCGGGATCCTTGAAGTCGTAGGGCGTCATGGCTCGTCCTTATCTTAAGGCGAGATATAGCAAGCCGCGCCCCCCTCCGCCATTGCGGCGGAGGGTCCAAAGCACCGACTATTGGTTAATTGGCGCGATAGGCGCGGCTCGGGTCGTCGCCGGCGAGGTCGGCCAAAATGGTCTCTCCGGCGATCGCGATCTGCCCTTCCGAGACCAGCGCCTTGGTGCCGACAGGCAGGTACACATCGAGCCGCGAGCCGAAGCGGATCAGGCCGAAGCGCTCACCGGCGCCGATCGCCTGCCCCTCCTTGACGAAGCAGACGATGCGCTTGGCGACGAGGCCTGCGATCTGGACCACGCCGATCCGCGCATTGGGCGTCGTGATCACCAGCGAGTTGCGCTCATTGTCTTCGCTCGCCTTGTCGAGCTCGGCGTTGATGAACAGGCCGGGCCGGTAGGCGATGCGATCCACCCTGCCCGCGATCGGGCTGCGGTTCACGTGACAGTTGAACACGCTCATGAACACCGAGATGCGCGGCAATGGCCGGTCACCGAGGCCGAGCTCGGCCGGCGGCAGCGCCATGGTGATCATCGAGACGCGGCCGTCGGCCGGCGAGACCACCAGCCCCTCGCGCACCGGTGTCACGCGGACGGGGTCGCGGAAGAACAGCGCGCACCACACGGTCAGGATCGTGCCGATCCATCCCAGAGGCGACCACAGCCAGAACAGGATCAGGCTTGCCAGTGCAAAACCGCCGATGAAGGGATAGCCCTCCTTGTGGATCGGCGGAATCTGACGCTGGATCGAATCGAGAATGGACATCGCTATCTGCCGCTTGGGGTTAATGGCGCGGGTCGTCGCGCGGGCTTGTTTAGGCCAGAGTTGGGATCGGAGACAAGCTCACTCCGCCGCTGCGGGCGTCGTCAGGGTGTCATCGACCGGCGGCGGCTCCCGGTTGGGCGCCGTGCTGGTGTCGGCCATCTTGGCCAGTTTCTCGCGCGCCGCCTCGGCCTCGCGCTGCCTGTTCCACATGCTGGCATAGAGGCCGCCCTGCGCGAGCAGTTTCGCGTGGGTGCCGCGTTCGGCGATGCGGCCCTGGTCCAGCACGATGATCTCGTCGGCGCCGACGATGGTCGAAAGCCGGTGCGCAATCACCAGCGAGGTGCGGTTCTTCGCCACGCGATCGAGCGCGCCCTGGATCTCGTGCTCGGTATGGGTGTCGAGCGCCGACGTCGCCTCGTCCAGCACCAGGATCGGCGGTGCCTTCAGCACGGTGCGCGCGATCGCGACGCGTTGCTTCTCGCCCCCGGACAGCTTCAGGCCGCGCTCGCCGACCTGGGTCTCGTAGCCCTTCGGCGCCATGCGAATGAAATGGTCGATCTGCGCCAGCCGCGCCGCCTCCTCGACCTCGGCATCGCTGGCGTCCCAGCGGCCGTAGCGGATGTTGTAGCGGATGGTGTCGTTGAACAGCACGGTATCTTGCGGCACCATGCCGATCGACGCGCGCAAGGTGGCCTGCATAACGTTGCGGATATCCTGGCCGTCGATCAAGATCTTGCCGCCGGAGACGTCATACAGGCGGAACAGCAGCCGCGAGATGGTCGACTTGCCTGCGCCCGACGGACCGACGATCGCGATGGTCTTGCCGGCCGGCACCTCGAAGCTGATGCCTTTCAGGATCGGCCGTGTCGGCTCGTACGCAAAGCGCACGTCCTCGAAGCGCACCGTGCCGGCGGAGATGACCAGCGGCTTCGCGTCCGGCGCATCCCTGATCTCCGCCTCTCTGCCCAGCACGTTGAACATCTTCTCGATGTCGATGATCGCCTGCTTGATCTCGCGATAGACCATGCCCATGAAATTCAACGGCTGGTACAGCTGGATCATCATGGCGTTGATCAGCACGAAATCGCCCACGGTGTTGGTGCCGTTGCGTACGCCGATCGCGCACATCAGCATGGTCGCGGTCAGACCCAGGGTGAAGATCACGGCCTGCCCGGTGTTGAGCACCGCGAGCGAGGTGTAGGTGCGGATGCTCGCCTCCTCGTAACGCTCCACCGATTTGTCGTAGCGCTGCGCCTCGCGCGCCTCGGCGCCGAAATACTTCACGGTCTCGTAGTTGAGCAGCGAGTCGATCGCCTTGGTGTTCGCCTCGGTGTCGGAATCGTTCATCTTGCGGCGGATGCCGATCCGCCACTCGGTCGCGATGTAGGTGTAGTACATGTAGAGCGCGACGGTGATCAGGGTGGCGACCACGTAACGCCAGTCGAATTGCCAGAGCAGCACCGCGAGCAGCAGCGAGACCTCGACAATGGTCGGGATCAGCTGCAGGATCACCATGCGCACGATGACCTCGATGCCCTCGCGGCCGCGCTCGAGCACGCGCGTCAGGCCACCGGTCTTGCGCTCCAGGTGAAAACGCAGCGACAGCTCGTGCATGTGGATGAAGGTGATAGTGGCGAGCTTGCGCACCGCATGCATGGCGACGCGGGCGAAGATGCCGTCGCGCCATTGCGTCAGCACCGCCATCAGGATGCGCATCGCGCCGTAACTCGCGGTCAGCAACAGCGGCGAGGCGACCACCCAGAGATGCCAGTTGTCGGGCTGTACCGGCGCGGTGTTGGCGCCGGTCAGCGCATCCGTCGCCCATTTGAAGCTGAACGGCACCGCGAGCGTGATCAGCTTGGCGGCGAGCAGCAGCACCAGCGACCAGACCACCCGCATCTTTAGGTCGAAACGATCGCCCGGCCAGATATAGGGCCACAGATGCGCCAGCGTGCCGATCAGCGTGGGCCCGGCCTGCGGTCCTGTGGCGCGAGGGTCAGGAACGTCGGCGCCGTCGAACGATTGAGGTTGGTCCATCAAGAAGCCTGAAAGCCCGCCGGATGCGGGCGCAACTGCGATTAACGATTTTCGTCCGTCATATAGAGCCTTCCCGATGCCCGCGCACCCCGCCAGATGGCGAATCTTTGATTGTTCATCGTCGTTTACCGGTAGATTTCCGGGAGTATCGAATCACCGATTGGGCTTGACGCCTCCTCGCTGCAATGCATCATGGCAACAATGAGCACGATCCAAACTGTCTGTGTCTATTGCGGCTCCGGCCCAGGAACCAATCCCCGCTTCACCGAAGGCGCCAAGGCGTTCGGCAGGGCGCTCGCCGAAAACAACATCCGCTTGGTCTATGGCGGCGGCTCGCTCGGTCTGATGGGCGCGGTCGCGACCTCCGTGCTCGACCATGGCGGCACCGTCACGGGCATCATCCCCGACTTCCTGCGGCTGCGCGAGAATGCGCTGACGCGCGTGCAGGAGATGATCGTCACGCCTGATATGCACGAGCGCAAGCGCCTGATGTTCGAACGCTCCGACGCCTTCGTGGCCCTGCCGGGCGGCGTCGGTACGCTGGAGGAGCTGGTCGAGCAGATGACCTGGAAGCAGCTCGGCCGTCATGCCAAGCCGGTGCTGCTCGCCAACATCGACAATTTCTGGGAGCCGCTGTTCTCGCTGCTGTCGCACATGCGCCAGACCGAGTTCATCCGCGCTGGCCTTTCAATCGACATCCTCAAGGCCGACCGCGTCGAGGAGATCCTGCCGAAGCTGAAAGCGGCCGCGGCACAGGTGGCCGAATCGGAAAAGCAGCTCGCCCCGGAAATGGCGCGCAAGCTGTAACGCGCTACTCTGCCGGAAACGTCACCGCCTCGATCCGGTTACCGTCGGGGTCGAAGACGAAGGCTGCGTAGTAGCGCACCCGGTCGTGCGGGCGAATGCCGGGCGCGCCGTCGGAGGCGCCGCCAGCGGATAGTGCGGCGGCGTGGAATGCATCGACTTCAGCCGTGGTTTTCGCCCGCAGGCAGATGTGCACACCGCTCTCCGCGGCTACGGGCGGCATGCCCTCGCGCAAGTTGATCCAGAACTCCGGATAGGTCTTGCCGAAGCCGACCGTCCGCGGCCGCGTGACGAGGCCCGTGAGGCCGAGGGTGCCGAGCGTCGCCTCGTAGAATTTGGCGGCGCGCTCGAGATCGCTGACGCCGACGGAGATGTGGTCGATCATTGTGCCGTGCTCCCTCCCCTCGTCATTGCGAGCGAAGCGAAGCAATCCGGAGTGCGTCCGCGGAGGCAGTCTGGATTCGTCGCTTCGCTCCTCGCAATGACGGCGCTTGCAGCGCCGCCGTCCCTCACGCCGGCGCGCCCGATTTCACGAGCTTGTAGATCACCGAATCCATCAGCGCCTGGAACGAGGCGTCGATGATGTTGGGGGAGACGCCGACCGTGGTCCAGCTGTCGCCGTTCTCGTCCTCGCTCTCGATCAGGACGCGCGTGACCGCGCCGGTGCCGCCATTGAGGATACGCACGCGATAATCGATCAGCTTCAAGCCCTCCATGTACTTCTGGTACTTGCCGAGATCTTTCCGCAAGGCGACGTCGAGCGCGTTCACGGGGCCGTTGCCCTCGGCCGCCGAGATCAGATGCTCGCCCGCGACGTCGACCTTGACCACCGCGAGCGCCACGGTGACGCGCTCGCCGAGCGCGTTATAGCGCTGCTCGACATTGACGTCGAACTGCTCGACTTCGAAGTAATGCGGCACCTTGCCGAGCGTGCGACGCGCCAGGAGCTCGAACGAAGCGTTGGCTGATTCATAGGCGTAGCCGGCCGCCTCGCGCTCCTTCAATTCCTCGACGAGGCGCGTCAGCTTGGGATCGCTCTTGTCGTAGGCAATGCCGGCGCGGTCGAGCTCGGCAATGACATTGGAGCGGCCGGCCTGGTCGGACACCAGCACCTTGCGGTGATTGCCGACCAGTTCCGGCAGCACATGCTCGTAGGTCTGCGGATCCTTCAGCACGGCGGAAGCATGGATGCCGGTCTTGGTGACGAAGGCGCTCTCGCCGACATAGGCCGCATGCCGGTTCGGCACGCGGTTGAGCATGTCGTCGAGCGTGCGCGACACCTTGACGAGCGTCGCCAGCTTCTCCGCCGTGACGCCGATCTCGAACGCGTCGGCAAAACCTTTCTTCAGCTTCAGCGTCGGGATCAGCGAGCAGAGATTGGCATTGCCGCAGCGCTCGCCGAGACCGTTCAGCGTACCCTGGATCTGCCGCGCTCCGGCGCGCACCGCGGCGAGCGAATTGGCCACCGCCTGCTCGGTGTCGTTATGGGCGTGGATGCCGACATGATCGCCGGGAACGTGCTTGGTCACCTCGGTGACGATGGCCTCGACCTCATCAGGCATGGTGCCGCCATTGGTATCGCACAGCACCACCCAGCGCGCCCCGGCCTCATAGGCCGCCTTGGCGCAAGCCAGCGCAAAGCTCGGGTCCTCCTTGTAGCCGTCGAAGAAATGCTCGCAGTCGAGCATGACCTCGCGACCGGCTGCCTTCGCCGCGGCAACGCTGTCCCGGATCGAAGCGAGGTTCTCTTCCTTGGTCGTCTCCAGCGCAACGCGCACCTGATAGGCCGACGACTTCGCCACGAAGCAGATCGCATCCGCTTTCGCTTCCAACAGGCCCGCGACGCCCGGATCGTTCGAGACCGAGCGCCCAGCCCGCCGCGTCATACCGAAGGCGGTGAAGCGCGCATGATTGAGCTTCGGCTTGGAGCCAAAGAACTCCGTGTCGAGCGGGTTGGCGCCGGGATAGCCGCCCTCGATATAGTCGATGCCGAGATCATCGAGCATCGCCGCGATGACCTGCTTGTCGGCCAGCGTGAAATCGACGCCGTTGGTCTGCGCCCCATCGCGCAGCGTGGTGTCGAACAGATAAAGACGCTGCTTGCTCATTGCCCCGCTCCGAGCGTCTTCTTCATGGTGGTGTTGGCGAGCCACTCGTCGCCCATGGTGACGCTGTTGCGCTGCTGGGCGGTGTAGCCGCGCTTGGCGAAGAAGCCTTGCGCATTGTCGCTGGCATCGACCGACAGGCTCGTCGCTCCGCGGCCGCCGGCGAGCTTCTCCAGCGCGTCGACCAGCATGGTCGCGATGCCCTGCCCGGCCACGGCCGGATGGACATAGAGCATGCGGATGTGATCGTTGCCGCGCAGCGAGGCGAAGCCGACGGGCGAACCCTCGAGCGTTGCGATCAGCGTGAGATCGGCGGCGAGCCGCTTGCCGAACTCCTCGTCCTCCGCCGCAGCCATCCAGGCTTCCTGCTGCGCCTCGCTGTAGTCGTCGCCGGTCAGCTCCTCGATGCTGGCGGTGAAGATCGCGGCGAGGATCGGCACATCGGCCGGCAGGAAAGGCCTGAGTGCGGGCTTTGGCAAAGTCTGTCCCATCGTCCTCACCACATCCCATAGAGCTCGAGCACGATCGCCACCGCGCCGGCGAGCAGCGCGATCTTCAGCGCGATGTAATAGAGCCAGTGCCGCGGAAACGGCGTGTCGGGCCGCTTCATCGCGCGATCTCCCAGGTCGTGCCTTCCTTGGAGTCCTTGATCGCAACGCCCATCGTAGCGAGCAGATCGCGGATGCGGTCGGACTCCTTGAAATCCTTGCGGCCACGGGCGGCCGTCCGCTCGGCGATCAGACGTTCGACTTCCTTGGCATCGACGCCGCTCGCCTGCTGCTTGCGCCTTTCCCACTGCGCCGCGCTCTCGGCCAGGAATCCGAGCAGCCGCAACGAGCCCGCAAGACCCGCGATATCGTTGCCGCGCAGGCCGTGCAGCGCCGCGATCGCCTGCGGCGTATTGAGGTCATCGAGCAGCGGTTCGACCACCGACGCATCCGGCTCGCCCGGCACGGCGTCGGCCGCGATGCGGTACCAGTCGTCGAGCGTCTTGGCGCTCTCCTCGAGCGACTTCATGGTCCAGTCGATTGGAGAGCGGTAATGCGTCTTCAGCATGTTGAGGCGCAGCACCTCACCCGGCCAGTCCTTGAGCAGTTCGTGGATCGTGATGAAGTTGCCGAGCGACTTCGACATCTTCTCGCTCTCGACCTGCAGGAAGCCATTGTGCATCCAATAGTTCGCCATGCGCTGCTGGTGGAAGGCGCAGCAGGTCTGAGCGACCTCGTTCTCGTGGTGCGGAAACACGAGATCGATGCCGCCACCATGGATGTCAAAGTGCTCGCCGAGATGCTTCCAGGCCATGGCCGAGCACTCGATGTGCCAGCCAGGACGACCCTGCGCGGCGATACCGGCCGGCGAGGGCCATGACGGCTCGCCCGGCTTGGACGGCTTCCACAGCACGAAGTCGGTATTGCCCTTCTTGTATGGCGCGACATCGACGCGGGCGCCCGCGACCATCTCGTCCAGTGAGCGGTTGGACAGCGCGCCGTAGCGCGGCAGGCCGGCATTGGCCGCGTTCATGGCCTGCGGCGAGAACAGCACATGGTCCTCGGCGACATAGGCAAAGCCGCCGGCGATCAGCTTTTCGATGATCTCGCGCATCTCGCCGATATGCTCGGTCGCGCGCGGCTCCACGGTCGGCCGAAGCGCGCCGAGCGCATCGACGTCGGCGTGAAACTGCTTGCCGGTCTGCTCGGTGACCTTGCGGATGGCCTCGTTCAGCGGCAGGCCCGGGAAATCGCGCGCGGCGCGGTCGTTGATCTTGTCGTCGACGTCGGTGATGTTACGGACATATTTGACGTTCGCTTCGCCATAGAGATGGCGCAGCAGCCGAAACAGCACGTCGAACACGATCACCGGCCGCGCATTGCCGATATGGGCGAAGTCGTAGACGGTCGGTCCGCAGACATACATGCGGACGTTCTTCGGATCGAGCGGTACAAAGGTCCGCTTTTCCCTCGTCAGCGTATCGTGAAGGCGCAATTCCATATGGATACCCGTCGGCTGTTGGCCGGGCGTCCAAGGCTCTCAATGTGTTTGAGAAAAGACGGCTCCAGCCAGCGAATCGCTAGCTCGTAATCTCGCGGCAAATGACGCAAATGGCGAGGAGACCGTTCATGCGGTCACATATGGGCCACCACGGGCCCCGGCGTCAAGAGCCGCGGAAATGCCGTTTTTTCTCCGCAAAGCGCGCGGCCCGCCCTGATGGTTCATGATCCCCTAACCATTTGAGGCCATTCTGGAACCAGCGGTTCCTCCATTTTTAGCCTCGGTATTTTCATGCGATCCCTGCTCGCGCTCGTTTTCAGCGCCGCGATCCTTGCAGCACCCCGCGCTTGCGCCGAGACCCGCGTTTTCATCATTGCCAATCAGGCGGATGGCTACGGCGTCGACCAGTGCCTGGCCAAAGGCGACAAATGCGGTGCATCCGCTGCGCGCACCTACTGTCAGTCACGAGATTTTGCGATAGCCTCGGCCTATCGCCGGGTCGATCCCGACGAAATTACCGGCTCCGTCCCCAAAACTGGCGCAAACTGCTCCCATGGCCGTTGCGACGAATATGTCGCAATCACCTGCCAGCGCTGAATTCCCTCGGAGCTGGCGGACCTTAGGACCGGTCTTTGTCCCTGAAACGACGTGACGATGCCGCAGGAAGCGGCTATTGGGAGGGCGCGCTTCGGCCCCCCAGATCACGCTGGGCCGTGACCTCGCTAGAATGGCGGATATGCCTGAATTTTTGTCTCTCTCCCGTGCCCGCTCCCTCCTTGCCTGCACCGTGCTCCTGAGCACCGTCATGCTCGCCAATGGCGCTTTGGCGCAGGCTGGCCCGCCTGGCCCGCCGCCTCAGCCGGGCCAGAACGGGCTCGGACCGAACCCGATGTGCGCGCGGCTGGAAGGCCAGCTCGCCGCGCTCGATCGTGGCGGCGGCGGTGGTGACCCCGCGCGCGAAGAGCAGATCCGCCGCTATCAGGATTCCCAGGCCAAGCAGCAGGCCGAGCTGGATCGCGTCACCATGCAGGCCAAGCGCATGGGCTGCGACTCCTCCGGCTTCTTTTCGCTGTTCAACGGCCAGTCGGCGCAGTGTGGCCCGGTGAACACCCAGATCCAGCAAATGCGCGCCAATCTGGACCAGATCACCGGCAATCTCGAACGGCTGCGCGGCGGCCCCGGCGGCTTCAGCCCGGAGCGCGACAACCAGCGCCGTTCGGTCCTGTTGGCGCTGGCGCAGAACAATTGCGGCCCGCAATATGCCAATGCCGCGCAGTCGCAAGGCGGCGGCAACTTCCTGAGCAATTTGTTCGGCGGCGGCAACAACCCGAACAATCCGCAAGCCGTGCCGCCCTCCGATCTCGGCCCGCAATCCGGCACCTTCCGCACGGTGTGCGTGCGCACCTGCGACGGTGCCTATTTCCCGATCTCGTTTGCGACCGTGCCGGCGCGCTTTCCCGACGATGAGAAGACCTGCAAGGCGCTGTGCCCGGCGGCCGAAGCCGTGCTCTACACTCATCGCAATCCCGGCGAGGACATGAACTCGGCGGTCTCGATCGGCGGCCAGCCCTACACGGCGCTGCCGACCGCGTTCAAATTCCGCAGCGAGTTCAACCCGTCCTGCTCCTGCAAGGCAGCGGGCCAAACCTGGGCGGATGCGCTGAAATCAGCCGACGACAAGGCCGCAGCCGAGCAGCAGGGCGATATCATCGTCACCGAGGAGAGCGCCAGGAAGATGCAGCAACAGCGGCTCAACAAGGGCACGCCTGCCAATGCCAAGAAGGGCGCGGCTCCCGCGCCAACCACGGCGACTGCACCTGCAACGCCGCCGGCGGAGACGGCCCCCGCTGTCAACTCCGAGAACAAGCCGATCCGCTCGGTCGGTCCAACCTTCTTGCCGCAGCAGCAGAAGTAGGCAGCCCTGCTTTTACTGTCATGCCCCGCGAAGGCGGGGCATCCAGTACGCCGTGCACACAAGCAGTGCCGCAGGGTACTGCATCATCTGTTTCGCGGATGATGCAGCAATCCACAATCGCACGTCTTGCTCGCAACCGTTATCCCTCAAGCGCGCGCTACTACTCGCCCTCGCGGCTCCACGGGAAGAGATTGGCCGGAAAGTCTGCTGCGTAGCGCCTGCCCCTCGCGGGCGGCGGCGGTGCGTCCGGTGGATTCGGATTGGGTTCGACCATCCGCCGATAGAGATGCCAGGTGGCATGACCGAGCACCGGAAGAACGACGGCGAGACCGACGAAGAGCGGCAGCGAGCCGATCACGAGCAGCGCCGCCACGATGAGGCCCCATCCGGCCATCGCAACCGGATTCGCCGCCACCGCTCGCAGCGAGGTGCGGATCGCGTCGATCGCGGTCGCATGCCGGTCGAGCATCAATGGAAATGACACGACGCTGACGCACAATGCCACAACCGCAAACAGGAAGCCGACACCGCAACCGATGATGATGAGCGACCAGCCTTCCGGCGTCGTCAGCACGCGCGTTGCGAAGTCGGGGATGCTTGCGGCCGCCGCATGACCGAAGATTGAGACATAGATCGCGTTCGCGACGCCGATCCAGGCCCCGAACAGGACCAGCAGGAGCACGCCGAGTTCGATCATGGCGCCGAACGACGGTGCGCGCAGCACCTTGATCGCATCCCACGCTTCGACCTCCTCGCCGCGCTCACGACGGCGGCTGAGTTCGTAGAGACCGATCGCAGCAAAAGGACCGATCAAGGCAAAGCCGGCGGCCAGCGGAAACAGTAGCGGCAGCACCGAATAGCCGAGCACCATCCTGAACAGGACGAGACCGAGAACGGGATAAATCAGGCACACGACGATCGCGTGACTCGGCATCGCCTGGAAATCCTCCCAGCCCAGGCGCAGGGCCTCGGTCAGGTCGGACAAGCTGATCTTGCGAATGGGATACGAGGCTGCTTCACCGAATACGTGCCGCCTGACGATGTGGTGGGAGTACAGAGTGGCCATGGACGGACCTCCCGTGCTGAAGATCGCGGTTTTCGACAACACGCGCTTTCCAGCCACGCGTGTCCGCCGGACGAGCAGGAAACGCGATGGGTCAGGTACGGCAACCCAGGTTCAGCGAACGAGCCTGGCCGGACGGAACCCGTCGCGACCTTACCTCCCAAGCTTAGCGCGCGCGGGGCATGGCTGCACTCACGGTTGGGTGAATTGTGCACCAGCACCGACTTGTGCATTGCACCACCAAGACGCGACATGCGCACCTCATGCTTTGTCGGTTTGCCCAGCCTGGCTATCGCACCACTTTGGGGCACCCACACTGCTCTATTGACGCCGGATCAGGCTGGGATCATTTTAGACGCAGACGCCCTTAGAGTTGATGGTCGCGAGCGTTCTCTTGAATTTCGCGACCAGTGGAATGGGCGAAGCAAGAGGCCGGCGATGGCATAGATGCCAACCAGAAAGGCCAGCCATCGCGACAGACATGAGCTCCGCCCTGGATTCGTATCCGTAGCCTTCGATGGCAAGGATGGATCAGGATGGCTGTCGCACTGATACTGCTTCTGGTCGCGATCGGCTCGGTGCTGTTTCATATCTACAGCCCGTGGTGGTGGACGCCGATCGCAACCAACTGGGCCTATATCGACCACACCATCAACATCACGTTCTGGATCACGGGCTTCGTTTTCGTCGCGGTGATCGCCTTCATGGCTTACTGCGTCTTCCGCTTTCACCACAAGGAGGGAAGACGGGCCGACTACAATCCGGAAAACAAAAGGCTCGAATGGTGGCTGAGCGTCGGGACCGGCGTCGGCGTCGCAGCCATGCTGGCGCCTGGCCTCGTGGTCTGGCACCAGTTCGTGACGGTGCCTGCGGATGCCACCGAGGTCGAGGTCATGGGCCAGCAATGGCAGTGGAGCTTCCGCCTCCCGGGCAAGGATGGGCAGCTGGGCACAACCGATGTCCGCAACATCGCTTCCGACAATCCGATGGGTCTCAATCGTGACGACCAACACGCGCAGGACGACGTCGTCATCGAGAACGGCGACCTGCACCTTCAAGTAGGCAAGCCGGTCAAGGTTCTCCTCCGCTCGGTTGATGTCCTGCACGATTTCTACGTGCCCGAATTCCGGGCCAAGATGGACATGGTTCCGGGCATGGTGACCTACTTCTGGATAACGCCGATCCGAACCGGAACGTTCGATGTTCTCTGTGCGGAGCTTTGCGGCGCAGCTCACTATCAGATGCGCGCCAAGGTCATCGTCGACGAAGAGCGTGAATATCACGCCTGGCTGGAGCAACAAAAGACGTTCGCAGAATTATCGCCGGCAAAAGCCGTCGTGAAGGCGACGTATCAACCCGGCGGCAAGTAGCAAGCTGCCGCCGCGAAGATGGATCGGGTGCAATGAGGCCGGGCCTCATCCCCGATGGAAACGACCGAGGAGGTTTTTATGGTCGATATTCCATATGAAGGGATCCGCGGCATCCCGCCTGCCGAAGTACCCGATGTCGAGCTCTATCATCCGCGGAGCTGGTGGACACGGTATGTCTTCTCGCAGGACGCCAAGGTAATCGCCGTCCAGTATTCGCTGACCGCGACCGCCATCGGGCTCGTGGCCCTGGTGCTGTCGTGGCTGATGCGGTTGCAACTGGGATTCCCCGGCACCTTCTCTTTCATCGATGCCAATCAGTACCTCCAGTTCATCACCATGCACGGGATGATCATGGTGATCTATCTGCTCACCGCGTTGTTCCTGGGCGGCTTCGGCAACTACCTGATCCCGCTGATGGTCGGCGCCCGGGACATGGTCTTTCCGTATGTGAACATGCTGAGCTATTGGGTCTACCTGCTCGCAGTCCTGGTGCTGGCCTCGACATTCTTCGTGCCCGGCGGCCCTACCGGCGCCGGCTGGACGCTCTACCCGCCGCAAGCAATCCTATCCGGAACGCCAGGGCAGGATTGGGGCATCATTCTCATGATGTCGTCCCTGATCCTGTTCATCATCGGCTTCACGATGGGCGGGCTGAACTATGTGGTGACGGTGCTGCAGGCGCGCACCCGCGGCATGACGTTGATGCGCCTGCCCCTGACGGTCTGGGGCATTTTCACGGCGACCGTCATGGCGCTCTTGGCATTCCCTGCACTGTTCGTTGCCTCGGTCATGCTGCTGCTCGACCGTCTTTTGGGCACCAGCTTCTTCATGCCTTCGCTCGTCGAGATGGGCACGCTGTCGAAATATGGCGGCGGCAGCCCGCTGCTCTTCCAGCACCTGTTCTGGTTCTTTGGCCATCCCGAAGTCTACATCGTCGCCCTGCCCGCGTTCGGCATCGTCTCCGATCTGATCAGCACGCATGCGCGCAAGAACATCTTTGGTTACCGCATGATGGTCTGGGCGATCGTGGCCATCGGCGCGCTGAGCTTCATCGTATGGGCGCACCACATGTATGTGAGCGGCATGTTCCCGCAATTCGGGTACTTCTTCGCCACCACGACGCTCATCATCGCGATCCCCACCGCCATCAAGGTCTACAACTGGGTGCTGACGCTTTGGCGCGGCGACATTCACCTCACGGTGCCGATGCTGTTCGCGCTCGGCTTCATCATCACCTTCGTGAACGGCGGGCTCACCGGCCTCTTCCTCGGCAACGTCGTCGTCGACGTACCGCTCTCGGATACCATGTTCGTGGTCGCGCATTTCCACATGGTGATGGGCGTGGCACCGATCATGGTCGTGCTCGGCGCGATCTATCATTGGTACCCCAAGGTCACGGGACGGATGTTGAACGAGACCCTGGGCAAGTTTCACTTCTGGGTCACCTTCTTGGGTGCCTACCTGATCTTCTTCCCCATGCACTATCTCGGACTGCTCGGGGTTCCGCGCCGGTATTTCGAACTCGGGGATGCGACGTTCATCCCGTCTTCGGCCCATTCGCTGAACGCGTTCATCTCCGTGGTGGCCTTGACCGTCGGCTTCAGCCAGATGGTGTTCTTGTTCAACCTTGCTTGGAGCTTGTTCAAAGGTGAGCCCTCAGGCGGCAACCCGTGGCGGGCGACGACGCTGGAGTGGCAGACGCCGGAGACGCCCCCAGGGCACGGCAACTGGGGCAAGGAGCTCCCGGTCGTGTACCGCTGGGCCTATGACTACAGCGTGCCTGGCGCCGCCGAGGACTTCATTCCGCAGAACCAGCCGCCGCGCGCGACGCAGCTCGCTCAGGGAGCCGTTTCGTGAGCGCCATCATCCTGTTCCTGGCAGTGCTTGCGGTGATCGCCGGATGGTGGCTGTCGCAGCAGCGGCTGACGGCCAAGCCCTGGCTGGAGGAAGGCCCGGTCGGTGACTTCCCCGGCGGCGATGCCATGGTCTGGCCGGCAGCGAAGGTGGGACTTGGCGTGTTTCTCGCTGTCGCGAGCGCGTTATTCGTCCTCTTCATCAGCGCCTACTCGATGCGCATGAGCGTGGCGGACTGGCGGCCGCTGCCGGTACCGCGGCTGCTGTGGGTCAACACGGGTGTCCTGGTCATGAGCAGTGTCGCGCTGCAATGGTCCTACGTGGCCGCGCGACGATACGATGCGGAAGGCGTCATGATCGGTCTGCTCGCGGGCGGAGCATCCGCCGTGATTTTCCTCGCCGGACAGCTCCTGGCCTGGCAACGGCTCGGGGCCGCCGGATATTTGGTGGCGTCCAACCCGGCGAACTCCTTCTTCTACCTGTTGACCGCAGTGCACGGGCTGCATCTGACGGGCGGTCTGGTGGCCTTGGGCCGAACCTCGGCCAAGATGTGGCGCGGCGCCGAGATCGCCGAGATGCGCTTGAGCGTGGAGCTGTGCGCCATCTACTGGCACTTCCTGCTGCTGGTCTGGCTCGTCCTGCTCGGTCTTCTCACGGGCTGGACCGACGATTTCGTCAACATCTGCCGCCAATTGCTGAGCTAGGGAGGCGAGACCAGATGGCTGCGACCATGCTGACAAATCCGGGCCAATCGCCTGCGCGGCTTGAAGGCTGGCGCGGCATCGCCGCCGACTGGGCGTCCGATCAGCGCGCCTTCAAGAACGTGTCCTGGGGCAAGGCCATGATGTGGATCTTCCTCCTCAGCGACACCTTCATCTTCAGTTGCTTCCTGCTCTCCTACATGACGGCGCGCATGTCGACGACCGTGCCGTGGCCGAATCCCAGCGAAGTCTTCGCTCTCAACATCGCCGGCAAGCACATTCCGCTGATCCTGATCGCCATCATGACGTTCATCCTGATCAGCAGCAGCGGCACCATGGCGATGGCCGTCAATTTCGGCTACCGCCGCGATCGCGTGAGAACCGCAATCCTGATGCTGGTCACTGCAGCCTTCGGCGCAACCTTCGTCGGAATGCAGGCCTTCGAATGGACCAAGCTGATCATGGAGGGCGTCCGGCCCTGGGGCAATCCATGGGGTGCCCCGCAATTTGGCGCGAGCTTCTTCATGATCACCGGCTTCCACGGCACCCATGTGACGATCGGCGTGATCTTCCTGATCGCCATTGCGCGGAAGGTCTTTCGCGGCGACTTCGACGTCGAAAGGCGCGGCTTCTTCACGAGCCGCAAGGGGTATTACGAGATCGTCGAGATCACGGGCCTGTACTGGCACTTCGTCGATCTCGTGTGGGTGTTCATCTTTGCATTCTTCTATCTTTGGTGAGGTCGGCGCATGACAAACGCGGCGGTACACATGGAAGGACAGCTCCACGCTCCGGCGCATGGCGCAGTCGCAACGGCAGCCGTTCACGCCAAGGGTCAACAGCACCCGATCAAGCTCTACCTCGTGGTCTGGGGCTGGCTGTTCGTCCTCAGCACGTGCTCCTACCTCGTCGACTACTTTGGCCTGCACGGCTATCTGAGGTGGTCGCTGATCCTGTTGTTCATGGTGTTGAAGGCCGGCCTGATCGTCGCCGTCTTCATGCACATGGCCTGGGAGCGGCTGGCCTTGGCCTATGCCATCCTGTTGCCGCCGATCGCGGTATTGGTATTTGTGTCGATCATGGTGCTCGAATCCGAATACACACACTTCCTGAGGGTGCTGTTTTTCGCAGCCCCGTCATAGGGCCCACCGTCGCTCAAGCTGGAGTTCAGCCCTCGAACGCGTCGATCGACGCCTTGCTGCCGCGCGAGACCAGCGTCTCGTCCGGCGCCGGCAGCGGCTCGCCCTTGTCGCGGAAGCGGTTGGTGATGGGATAGCGCCGGTCGCGACCAAAGTTCCTCGCCGTCACCTTCACCCCGGGCGCGGCCTGGCGGCGCTTGTATTCGGCAACGTTGAGGAGATGGTCGATGCGGGTGACCGTCTCGCGGTCGAACCCGGCGGCGATGATCTGGTCGAGCGGCTCCTCGCGTTCGACCAGGCGTTCGAGGATCGCATCGAGGACCTCGTAAGGGGGCAATGAATCCTGATCGGTCTGGTTCTCGCGCAGCTCCGCGGTCGGCGGACGCGTGATGATGTCTGGGGGGATGACCTCGCCGGCAGGACCGAGCGCGCCATCCGGCTTCCAGAGGTTACGCAGCGCCGCCAGCCGAAACACCTGCGTCTTGTAGATGTCCTTGATGGGGTTGAAGCCGCCATTCATGTCGCCATAGAGCGTGGCGTAGCCGACCGACATCTCCGACTTGTTGCCCGTCGTCACCACCATCAGGCCGGTCTTGTTGGAGATCGCCATCAGAACCGTGCCGCGGGTGCGGGCCTGGAGGTTTTCCTCGGTGATATCAGGCGGCAGGTTCTTGAAGATGCCGGACAGGATGGTCTCGAACCCGTTCACGGCTTCCGCGATCGGCAAGACTTCGTAGCGAACGCCGAGATGGCCGGCGAGCTCGCCGGCATCGGCAATCGAGTGTGCTGCCGTATAGCGGTAAGGCAGCATCACGCCGTGCACCTGGTCGGCGCCGAGCGCATCGACCGCGATCGCCGCGCAGAGCGCGGAATCGATGCCGCCGGAAATACCGAGCAGCACGCCGGGAAAGCCGTTCTTGCCGACATAGTCGCGCAGGCCCAGCACGCAGGCGGCGTAATCGGCCTTGTCGCCCTCGGGCAGTTCGGCAATCGGTCCGGTGCAGCGCCAGTCGTCGCCGTTTCTGGTGAAGCGCAGCGTGACGATGCTCTCTTCGAAGGCCGGCAATTGCGCCGCAAGCGAGAGATCGCCGTTGAGGGCGAAGGATGCGCCGTCGAACACAAGCTCGTCCTGGCCGCAAACCTGGTTGAGATAGAGCAGCGGCAGCCCGCTCTCGGTCACGCGTGCCACCGCGACCGAGAGGCGCACGTCGTTCTTGTCCCGGGCATAAGGCGAGCCGTTCGGCACCAGGATGATCTCGGCGCCGGTCTCCGCCAGCGTCTCGACCACGTTCTCGTAGTCCTCGGATTCCTCCAGCCAGATGTCCTCGCAGATCGGCACGCCGATGCGAACGCCGCGCACGGTGACGGGACCGGCAGTAGGGCCGCGCGAAAACAGCCGCTTCTCGTCGAACACGCCATAGTTCGGCAGATTGCACTTGAACCGCAGTGCGGCGATGCGGCCCCCGTCGAGCAGCGCGCAGGCATTGTAGAGCCTGCCCTCCTCGACCCAGGGCGTGCCGACCAGCATCGCCGGACCTCCGTCGGCGGTCTCGCGCGCGAGCGTCTCGATGACGGCGCGGCAGGCGGACTGGAACGCCGGCTTCCGTACCAGGTCCTCCGGCGGATAGCCGGCGATGAACAATTCCGGAAACAGCACGAGATCGGCGCCGTCAGCGGCAGCTCGCGCACGCGCCGCGCGGACCTTGCCCGCATTGCCCTCCACGTCGCCCACCGTCGGATTGAGCTGGGCGAGCGTGACCGCGAATGTGTTGAGACGTTCGGTCATGGCGCTCTCGCTGTCACCTCTCCCGAAGAGGTCGGATTGCATCGAAGATGCAATCCGGGTGAGGGATTACGGTCTCTCGTGGGACCCACGCCCCCTCACCCGCGTTGCGCTCGACGATGCACATCGCGAGACGCAAATCGACCTCTCCGCGTTGGGGAGAGGTGAAGGAGCCTCGGGCACCGACGCTCAATCGACTATCTCCGCGTCTTACAGGAACCCCAACCGCTCGACGACGGCAAAGATCCAGAACGCGCCGGCCATCAGCAGCGCGACACCGACGGCCGCCGAGCCCATGTCCTTGACCCGCCCGATCTGCTTGTCGTGATCCATCGTCAACCGGTCGGCGAGCTTTTCGATCGCCGTGTTGAGCAGCTCGACCACGAGGACGAAGGCGACGGCACAGACCAGCTCGACCGCGCGCATCGCGGTCGCGCCGATGAACCAGGCGAGCGGCACCGACAGCAGCAGCGCAAAGATCTCCTCGCGGACGGCCTGCTCCGATTGGAACGCAAAGGCCAGACCGTTGCGGGAATTGATCGTGGCCTTCCAAATCCGCAGCAAGGTCTTAGAGCCCCGCTGCGGCCGGAATCGGCTGCACCTTGCCGGCGCGCTCCTGTTTGAGGAGCTCGGCGACCAGGAAAGCCATATCGATGGATTGCTCGGCATTGAGGCGGGGATCGCAGACCGTGTGGTAGCGGTCGTTGAGATCCTCGTCCGTGATCGCGCGGGCGCCGCCGAGACATTCGGTGACGTCCTTGCCGGTCATCTCCAGATGCACGCCGCCGGCGTGGGTGCCTTCGGCGGCGTGGATCGCGAAGAACGACTTGACCTCGGACAGGATGCGGTCGAACGGCCGCGTCTTGTAGCCCGACGTCGAGGTGATGGTGTTGCCGTGCATGGGATCGCACGACCAGACCACCACCCGGCCCTCGCGCTTCACGGCGCGGACCATGTTCGGCAGATGCTCGCCGATCTTGTCGGAGCCGAAACGGCCGATCAGCGTCAGCCGGCCCGGTTCGTTGTCGGGGTTGAGCACGTCGATCAGCTTCAAGAGCTCGTCCGGCTTGAGCGACGGGCCGCATTTGAGCCCGATCGGGTTCTTGATGCCGCGGAAATATTCGACGTGGCCATGATCAAGCTGGCGGGTGCGGTCGCCGATCCAGATCATGTGGCCCGAGGTCGCGTACCAGTCGCCGGTGGTGGAATCGACGCGGGTCAGGGCCTGCTCGTAGCCGAGCAGCAGTGCCTCGTGGCTGGTGTAGAAATCGGTGGCGCGCAGCTCGGGATGGCTCTCGAGATCGAGGCCGCAGGCGCGCATGAAATTGAGCGCGTCCGAGATGCGGTCGGCCAATTCCTTGTAGCGGCGGGACTGCGGACTATCCTTCAAGAAGCCGAGCATCCATTGATGCACGCTGCCGAGATTGGCGAAGCCGCCGGTGGCGAAAGCGCGGAGCAGGTTCAGCGTCGCCGCCGACTGGCGATAGGCCATCAGCTGGCGCTGCGGATCCGGCACGCGCGCTTCCTTCGTGAAGGCGATGTCATTCACGATGTCGCCGCGATAGCTCGGCAGCTCGACGCCACCCACCTTCTCGGTCGGCGAGGACCGCGGCTTGGCAAACTGGCCGGCGATGCGGCCGACCTTCACCACGGGGACAGCGCCGGCATAGGTCAGCACCACCGCCATCTGCAGCAGCACGCGGAAGAAGTCGCGGATGTTGTTGGCGCCGTGCTCGGCGAAGCTCTCGGCGCAGTCGCCGCCCTGGAGCAGGAAGGCGTCGCCGGCCGCAACGCGGCCCAGCGCCTTCTTCAGATTGCGCGCCTCGCCCGCGAACACCAGCGGCGGAAAGGTCGCAAGCTGCGCCTCGACGTCGGCCAATGCCTTGGCGTCGGGATAATCGGGCACCTGTAGAACCGGCTTGCTGCGCCAGGACTCGGGCGTCCACCGCTCGGACATCGCAATCTCTCCGTGAAGCAAAAAGTACAACCTGATCTAGGGGTTGCGAGGGTCGCCTTATACACAGGCTGGCTCCCGGCCGCCAGTTGTAAATCCATTTCGCACCGCAACCCTTGCGGCGAAAGCCAAATTCGCATTTGCTGGGGATGGCTAAGAAAACTGGCAGGACAGCTTCTGCCCATGGGCGCGGCACTGGACGACGTTTTCATCGACGAAATCAGCTTTCCGGCAATCGACGGCTATGCGCTGACCGGCACCCTGTTCCTGCCGCGCGGCGTCAAGCGCCATGCCGTCCTGATCAATTCAGCGACCGCCGTGCCACGCAAGATTTATCGGGGATTTGCCTCCTACCTCGCCCATCGGGGCTGCGCGGTGCTGACCTACGACTATCGCGGCATCGGCGACTCCCGGCCGCCGGCGATGGTCGGCTACAACAAGCCGAAATCGCTGGCTGGCTTCAAGGCCTCGATGTCCGACTGGGCCGCGCTCGACGTCACTGCCGCGGTCAGCTGGATGCGCGAGCGCTATAGCGCCCTGCCGCTTGCCTATGTTGGCCATTCCTTCGGCGGTCAGGCGCTCGGGCTGATCGCGAACAACAGCGACGTCTCGCGCGCCGCGCTCGTGGCTTCGCAAGCAGCAACTTGGCGGCTGATGACTTCGCCGGAGAAATACCGCGTCTACGCCTTCATGAACTTTGTTGGCATGCCGCTGGCCCACGCGCTCGGTTACGCGCCGGGCTGGGCCGGCGTTGGCGAGGATTTGCCCAAGGGCGTGTTCCTGCAGTGGGCCGAGTGGGTCTCGAGCCCGCGCTATCTCTTCGATTCAAAACTGCCGGCCCTCGAGAACTTCACCAAGTTCAAGGGCGAGCTGCGCGCGCTATGCTTCTCCGACGATCCCTGGGCCACGCGTCCCGCGGTCGAGCTGCTCGCGAGCGGATTCACCGCAACCAAGCCGGAGGTGCTGACGGTAAAACCGTCCGATATCGGCGCCAAGGCCATCGGCCATTTCGGCTTCTTTCGCCCCGAGCACCGCGACACGCTGTGGCGCGGCCTCGCGGAATGGATCCAGGGGGAATGACCCTGGGGCGCCAGCGAGGACCAATTTTGGTTGAATCGATGCCAGCTGCGAGTCCACCTCTCGCGTAGGGAGAGGTGAACCGAGCAAGTCGACCGAGTCGCAACTCGTCATTCCTTAACGAACAATCTTCGTCAGCGACGAGTAGCGCCTGTTCGGCTTGGCGTCGCCCGGCGCAAACTGCGCGAAGGCGTCGCTGACGCGGACTGCCGGCGGCGTGTCGCTCGCAAAACGAAATTCCTTCGGCCCCGGCGCATAGAAGCTGGCACTGTAATAGGCGTCGTCGAAGCGCGTCTCGCCGGTCCCGAACAATGTGTCGCAGACGAACAGGAGCGCGTAGACTCCCACGACCGCTGCGACGATCTCCCTGAAAATCGACATGCTGATGCCCTGCCCTTTTGCGGGCAGGATGCCGATCGGTTCCAAAGCTCTGGTTTAAAGCGCCGTGCTTCTTGTCCTCAGCGTTTGCCGCCGCTGGACCGATTGCCGACAATTTTATCGATCTTGAAAGAGAGCCCGCCCGACCGGACGATCAGGCGGGCTCCAGGATTGGCCGCTCGGGAGGTATTCAGGCGGCCGGGTTCATCAGCCGTGGCCGGCCTCCTTGCGATGGCCGCTCTCGCTGAGCCGGTCGACCCAGGCGATGCCGATCGCCGAGATGATGAAGGTCATGTGGATCAGCACCTGCCACATCACGCCGGTCTCGGTGAAATTGCTCCGCGTGGTGCCGAGATTGCCGGCCTCGATGAAGGTCCTGAGCAGCGAGATCGAGGAAATGCCGATGATCGCCATCGCGAGCTTGATCTTGAGCACGCTGGCATTGACGTGGCTGAGCCATTCCGGCTCGTCTGGATGCCCACTCAGGTTCAGGCGGGAGACGAACGTCTCGTAGCCGCCGACGATCACCATCACCAGCAGATTCGAGATCATGACGACGTCAATCAGCCCGAGCACGACCAGCATGATCTGCTGCTCGCTGGCGTCGAACGAGTGCGCGACCAGATGCCAGAGCTCCTTCAAGAACAACAGCACATAGACGGCCTGCGCGACGATGAGGCCGATATAGAGCGGCAATTGCAGCCAGCGCGAGCCGAAGATCAGCTTCGGAAACAGGCCAATCGGCGGCTGCGGCGCGGCCAGCGCCGAAGGCGCTTTGAGTTCAGACGTCATTGATCACTCCGGATTGCAGACAGGCGAGCGTCTCAGAGACTCGCGATGACAGGCGCGAGCTCGAGCGAGCCCCGATAGATCATCTCGAACGCGACGTAAATGATGATGGCGAGACCGACATAGGCGACCCAACGATGCTTCTGGAGCACGCGGCCGAGCAGATCGGCGGCGATGCCCATCATCGCAACCGACAGCAACAGGCCGAAGACGAGAATGTAGGGATGCTCGCGCGCAGCGCCCGCGACTGCGAGCACGTTGTCGAGCGACATCGAGACGTCGGCCGCGACGATCTGCACCGCCGCCTGGCCGAAAGTCTTTCGCTGCACCGGCGCAGCATCCGCGCCGCCGCCATGGCTGAGCACGAGCTGGCTCGAATGCCCGGACTGCTCGCGCAGCTCGCGCCACATCTTCCAGCACACCCAGAGCAACAGCACGCCGCCGGCGAGCAGCAGGCCGATCACTTGCAGGAGCTGGGTCGCGATGCCGGCAAAGACGATGCGCAGCGCAGTCGCAGCGATGATGCCGACGACGATGGCCCGGCGGCGCTGCTCGGCCGGCAGACCCGCCGCGGCAAGACCGATCACGACGGCGTTGTCGCCGGCGAGCACGAGGTCGATCAGGACGACTTGGAACAGCGCGGTCAGCGCCTCGGGAGTGATGAATTCAGTCATGTTTGATCATTCTTCGATGCCGACGGATCAAGCCAATGCGGCTTGCGGCGCTCGATCCAGTCGAAGACCTTTGAACGGGAGGAGCGCAGCGCAGGCACGTCCTCGGCGAGCAGCGCGAGGCCGAGCGGCAGCATCCAGACGCCGAGCACCGGCAGGAAGGAGAGCACACCGCCGACGACCAGCAGCGTGCCCGAGGGAATCCTGACCCAGCGGCTGGACGGCCTGAGCAGATAGGTGAATGTGTCGCCTATGCGCGGTGGCAGGCGGCGGACGAGCTTGGCCAGGCGCGGGTCTCCGCCGGCGATCTGGCCGGTGGTGCCCTCGGTTTCCGTGGTGCGCTCGTCCGAAACCGTGCTCATGCTTACTCCTTCAAGGCGGCCTGCAGCTCGGCGCGCGCCGCGCTCGGCACGACCGGCTTGGCGCGCGGCAGCACCAGCGTCAGCAAGCGCAACAATTTGATCGCCTGCACTTCGTGGGGATGTACGTCCTCATCTGCGGCGGCAACGCGCTCCGACAGCTCCATCAGATGGGACGAGAGCGGCAGATTCGAAACCGGCCGCAGCGTGTCGATCACGACATTGGCAAAATCCGGTTCTGCGAGCCGTTCGGCGAGTTCATCGAACATCGCACAGAGCCGTTCGTCCGACATGTGCGGCGCCAGCTTGCGATCCCGGATGAAACGAACCACCTCGTCGCGTTCGACCGGCGAGACGCGGCGGTCGGCAACCGCGACCAGCGCGCCTACGATCACCAGCGCGACCGCGGCCTGCTCGTTCAGGCTGAACGGCTCCGCGATCTCGATCGGATGTGAGGTTTTGGCGTCAGACATCGTAGCTCCCTTAACTTGCGAAATGGCCGCACGGAGTTGCGATGGAGACGAATGGTCGGAGGGAACGAAAAGGGGCCCGACAATCGGCCGATCCATCGCATTCGCGCGGGACAGGTCATCCGACATCACGAGGTTTGCCGACATCTGTCGGCGTCCTCGCCAGAGGGGCCCGGATTCTTGTTCGTCCCAGAGATAACGGCAGGTCTGTCGGAATCAAGGCGATACGACTGCGACCAGCCGCCGCATCGGTTCCGTGTTGGAAGCGCTGCGCCCGGGGCAAGAGAGCGTGGCTTTCGCGCACACCTGTTTCAACAGCGTCATTGCGAGCGCAGCGAAGCAGTCCAGAATCCCTCCGCGGAAAGACTCTGGATTTGCTTCGCTGCGCTGGCAACGACGCAACATGGCCGACAGGCGTCACTCCTTCAATTCACCCGCTCGACAAGATGTGCACGGGACGGCGACGGATCGAACCGGTCGCCGAAATATTGCGTTTCGTGCGCGACCAATCCGTCGCGGAACTCCATGATGCTGACGACGTAGGACGGCACCCCGTCATAGCTCAGGATGAACTCGCTCACCCAGAGATCGCCGCCGCCGATGATCCGACGGACCGTGAAGCGCTTCCTGTTCGGCTGCACGAAACGGCTCTGCTGGATGTTCCTGCGGCCATGAATGCGCTCGCCCGATTGCGGATAATCGAGCATCGCATCCTCGCAATAGATGTCGTGCTCGGCCTCGAAATCATTTGCGTCCGAGGCGTCCCAATGGCGCTGAAGCGCAGCTCGCGTGGCGTGATCGTCCATCTCGACCTCCGATCTCGACGTCTCCCATCTTAGCACCGGAGCCGCGCAAAACGGCGACATCGCAACCGTGTCACGATGAAGTGCGACGCTCTCGGCGACAAGCGCTTCCGAGGGGGCGCAGCGCGCCCTCATAGCGTCCGCGCAAGCTTCGGCAACGAAAATGCCTTTCCTGAACTCGACGATCGCGGAGAAGCGCATGAATCGCATCACATCCTGCAGCGGCGGCGGCCACGCGCTTGTCCCGATGCTGGCGGCCAAAGGCCGCCCGGAGCTGAGCTGCCTCTGGTGCGAAGTGTTCGACGCGTGCGCGTTGGACATGGCCAAGTGGACCGATAGCCCGTTCGGCAAGCCCGAGGGGACCGTCCGTCGATCGTTCGAATGAACCGCGTCGGACGTTGAGCTGTCGGCACTTGCCTGTCGCTGCAACCGGCGCGGCTGCATGCCCTTTGCAGGACATGCCGACAAATTAGACAAGATCAGTCGCTCCACCCACATGCGGTTGGCACGGACAGGCCAGGCATGTTGGCGCCCCCTGTTGCCTAACCTCAGGTGCAATCTCGATTATTTTCGCGCCGCATGGAGCCGGCGAGCCTGCAGCGCTCCGACTGGCCTAAAATTCGCAAGACGGCATCAGGCCAATTCCCTGCCCCGCCACGATAAGGAGCGGCAAGTTGCGCGCGCCCAGCTCCGGGATGAACGGCCTCAGATCGGAGAATGCCATGAACGTGCATGCTGCCGGAGATCTCAAATTCACCGGTCTCACCCATCCGAACGGCGCGCGGCTGCGCCTCAACGATCAGGATTTCGTGGCGATCGATCGCGACCGCGATGCGAAATTCGAGGCAACGTACCGGCCGCAGGCGCTGTACAACCGCGCCAATGAAGGCTTTCACGCCAACAACGAGACCTTCCTCCTGCACGAGGTCGCGACCAATCTGCCGATCTACCGGGCCGACACCGGCCCCACTGATTTCCATCTGCATCTGCCACCGGGCGGCTTTCAGCTCGTGCTGGTCACCTCTGGCGCGTTCACCTTCGACTATGACGGGCGCTTCTACAATGTGGGCCCTGGCGCGGTGATGCTGCAAAGCGCGATCGTGCACCGGCAGCTGTTCTACACCTGGTCGGGCCTGTCGACCGAAGAGAATTTGAAGACGCCGCAGACCGTGGTGCCCGATCCGATCTCGATGGGCTATTCGGGCAAATTCCTCGAAGCCTTCATCACCGATCCCACCACCTTTCCCAACCCGACCATCGTCGGTCCGGACCAGATCAACGAGGCCGAGACACCACGTGTGGCCTGGAGCCATCCGTTGCACAACCGACCGGCCGGTGCCGGCTTCTGGCTGCAGGATCCCCTGGCGCTGGACGCGCTGTTCAAGCCGCTCGCCGGTGGCGCGGTCAAATCGGCGATGCCGGTTTACGTGCGCGACATCGGCATCGAGATTCCCAGCGGTCATCTCGTTACCGGCCACATCATCGCGACAGACCCGCGCGGTCGGTCGCTGCTGCCGAAGAGCACGTCGGTCGCCGCGGACGCGGCCTGTTTCGCCAGGGGAGAGGTCGTGATCTACCGCGTCATTCGCGGCACGGCCGAATTTCAAAAGAAGGCCGGCGAGAGCTTCGAGCTTTCCGCCGGCGACGTTGTGACGGCCGGCAAGGAGTCCATCAGCCTCACGGGTGTCGGCGAAAATACCCAGGTCCTCCGTCTCGGCCTGCTCAAGGGCATGAACGAGCTGCGCAGCTGGACACCGACGCAGCGTGACGAGATCGACGGCCTCGCCGGTCAGATCATCACGCAGAAGGACGTCCGCCCCCTGCGCACCGAAGGCAAGCCGGTCGGGTATCTGTACGGGTAGGCGCGGATCTCGTTGCGGCCATCCTTCGAGCCGCCCGCCTACGGCGGGCCCTCAGGATGAAGTCGTGTTTTGCGGCGAAATCTTAGACCCTCATGGTGAAGAGCCCGCCACAGCGGGCGTCTCGAACCATGTAGGCCGAGCTCGTCCGGCGGACGATAGCCCTACTCCGCCGCCTGACGCACGTGGCGTGCGGTCGGGGTGCGCATCGTGACGAGCTCTTCGGCCGCGGTCGGATGCAGCGCGATCGTCGCGTCGAAATCGGCCTTGGTCGCCTTCATCTTCACCGCGATCGCCACGGCTTGCGTGATCTCGGCGGCAGAGTCGCCGACGATGTGACAGCCGAGCACGCGGTCGGTCGCGCCGTCGACCACGAGCTTCATCAGCACGCGGGTGTCGCGGCCCGACATCGTCGCCTTGATGGGCCGGAAGGTCGTCTTGTAGATGTCGACGTGGCTATATTGCGCGCGCGCCTCGGTTTCCGTCAGGCCAACCGTGCCGACTTCCGGCTGCGAGAACACCGCGGTCGGGATGTTGGCATGATCGACCCTCACCTCGCGCTTGCCGAAAACGGTGTCGGCGAAGGCATGGCCCTCGCGGATCGCGACGGGCGTCAGGTTGAAGCGATGGGTGACGTCGCCGATGGCATAGATGCTGTCGACCGAGCTCCTGGAGAAATGGTCGACCGCGATGCCGCCGTTGTTCGGGTTGATGGCGACGCCGGCCTTCTCCAGGCCGAGATTGGCGACGTTGGGATGACGGCCGATGGCGAACATCACCTGGTCCGAGGCGAGGCTCGAACCGTTCGACAGATGGGTGGTGAAGCCCTCGCCCTGGCGCTCGACCTTCGTCACCGTGCAGCCGGTGAGAATCGTGATCCCCTGCTTCTCCATCTCGGCTCGCACGTGCGTGCGAACATCCTCGTCGAAGCCGCGCAGAATGTTGTCGCCGCGATAGATCACGGTGACGTCGGAGCCGAAGCCGGCGAAGATGCCGGCGAATTCCAGCGCGATATAGCCGCCGCCCTGGATCACGATCCGCTTCGGCAGCTTCGCAAGGTGGAACGCCTCGTTGGAGGAGATGACGTGCTCGATGCCGGGAATCGCCGCGCCATGGTTCGGCGCGCCGCCGGTTGCGATCAGGATGTATCTTGCAGTGATCTTCTTGTCGTTCTCGAGCAGGCGGACGGTATGCTTGTCCTCGATCACCGCGCGGCTCTTGACGATCTGCGCGCCCGACTTCTCGACATTGGCGGTGTAGGCCGCCTCCAGCCGCGCGATCTCCTTGTCCTTGTTGGCGATCAGCGTCGGCCAGTCGAAACTGGCGGACGGAACGGTCCAGCCGAAGCCTGCGGCGTCCTCGAGTTCCTGACGGACATGCGAGCCGATCACGAACAGCTTCTTCGGCACGCAGCCGCGGATCACGCAGGTGCCGCCCATGCGGTACTCTTCGGCGACCATCACGCGGGCACCATGACCGGCCGCAATGCGGGCGGCACGCACACCGCCCGAGCCGCCACCGATGACGAAGAGATCGACGTCGAATTCAGCCATAGTCCACTCCGACCTCTCCTAGAGCATGATCAGGATTCTGATCAGATAGGTACTGTCAGATCTCCTTGCCACGCTTGCGCATTTCGGCGCGGAAGGCGCCCATCACGGTCTCGGAGAAGTTCTGGGCCCAGGAGTTCATGAAGGCCATGCTGAGGCCGATGGCGCGCGGCTCGGCTTCGATCAGCTTCTTGCCCAGCGGCGACCTGTAGAAGGTGACGAGATCCTTCAGCTCCTGTTCGGTGAACTCGCTGGCGTAGATCTGCGCCATGCCTTCGCCGATCTCGTTCTGGCGGCCGGCGAGCTGCTGGGCCACGATCGGCGCGACCTCGTTGAGGTCCTTCTGGTAGTTGAGGTTCTGCTGCGTCAGCGCGATCTTGGTCTTCTCGACGAGACCCGGCACGGCGCCCTGATACATCGCCGTAGCGTTCTTGATCTGCAAAATTTCCTTGGCCGCTGCGATCGCCGCCGGCGAGGCTTTCGGCTGGGCCGGCGCGGCGGCCGCCTTGGGCTGGGCCGGCGCCGGCTGCTGCGCGATCGCCGGGACCGCCGAGACGGCCAGGCCAGCAGCAAGGGTCGCGGCCGGCAACAATTTCAAAACGCTCTTCATTCCTAGTCTCCTTAGGGCTTTCGCCGTTCAATCACGCGGATTCCCTCGCCGCCCGCCAGAACGGCCGAGCTGGCCAAGCCGATGAACAATCCATGTTCGACCACGCCGGGGATCGCGCTCAACGCCTTGGTGAGGCTGACGGGATCCGCAATACGTCCGAGCTGGGCATCGACGATCCAGTGGCCGCCATCGGTGACGAAAACGTGGCCGTCTTTGGCCTTGCGGACCGCCATTTGCCCGGAAACGCCGCAGTCCGCAAATGCCTTCTCGATCGCGCGGCGCGTCGCCCCGAGGCCGAACGGGATGACCTCGACCGGCAGCGGAAACTTGCCGAGCGTCGGCACCCATTTGCTGTCGTCGGCAATCACGATCATGCGATCCGAGGCGGCCGCCACAATCTTCTCGCGCAAGAGCGCGCCGCCGCCGCCCTTGATCAGATTGAGCTCGGGATCGATCTCGTCGGCGCCGTCCACGGTGATGTCGAGATGGTCGATCTCGTCCAGCGTCGTCAGTGGCACACCGCAACGCTGCGCATCGGCCCGCGTCGCCTCGGAGGTCGGCACGCCGACCACCTTGAGCCCGGCGGCGACGCGCTCGCCGAGCAGCTCGACGAAATGCTTGGCCGTCGAGCCGGTGCCGAGCCCGAGCTGCATGCCGTCGCGAACCTCCTCGAGGGCGCGCGCAGCAGCCTGCCGCTTCAACTGGTCCATATTCACGTGTGCGCCCGTCTCTGAATCCGGAGGATGCGCCGCCGATCGCGGCCGCTTTCGGCGGCCTATGTAGCCTCGTTTTTCCCGCGGGAACAGGCCTATAAAGCGATCTTATGGGCCCGCCCCTTGCGCGGATGCGACCGGGCCGGTAGCGCTTGGATCATGACCTCCTTCAAAAAGACGCGCCCGCACACCATCGTTTTCGATCTCGACGGCACGCTTGTGGATACGGCGCCCGACCTGATCACCGCGCTGAATTATGTGCTCGACCGCGAAGGCCTGCCGCCCGTGCCGATGGCCTCGGCCCGCAACATGATCGGCGCAGGCGCCCGCAAGCTGATCGAGCGAGGGCTGGAGGCCGAGGGCCGCACCGTCACCCCCGCCGACATGGACCGGATGACGGCGGATTTCATCGCCTATTATGCCGACCATATCGCGGTCGAATCCCGCCCCTTCGATGGGCTCGAGGCCGCGCTCGATCATTTCGCGGCGCAGGGCCATCGCCTCGCGGTCTGCACCAACAAGCTGGAATGGCTGTCCAAGCGTCTGCTGGACCAGCTCGACCTCAGCCGGCGGTTCGCGGCGATCTGCGGCGCCGACACCTTTGGCGTCCAGAAGCCCGATCCGACCATCTTTCGCGAGACGGTGGCTCGGGCCGGCGGGGATGTGAAGGCGAGCATCATGGTCGGCGATGCCGGAACCGACGTCGGGGTCGCCCGGCGCGCCGGGGTTCCCGTGATCGGGGTCAGCTTCGGCTACACCGACGTGCCGATTGCCGAGCTGAAGCCGGACCGGTTGATCCATCACATGCGCGACCTGCCGGCGGCCGCAATCGAACTGATGGCGGCTTCCTACAACTAACTGATATTGCTAGGTTATTATCTATGCGCCGCGCGCCAATTGCTTGCCCCAAACGACACTTCCTAAGGTCGGCCCGGGATGTGGCGGTTCGCCGCAGTAGAGGTGGATGGTTCATGCGTCGTGTCATCGCGATTGCGTTAGCGGGGGCGAGCCGCACCCCCAGCCAGCTCGCCCCCTCCCCGATCCGAATGCAGGCAAGCGCTGAGTTACATGCACCAGCCGATTGTCCTAGCCGCGTCCGATGCTTAGATTGCGTCGACCGCACCGCTGAAAAGTGCGCCCGTCGCCGCAAGTGACAAGGCATTTGGTATGAACGGACCTTCCGTGAGCCCCCGCGCCACGCTATCGAGCGCGATGACCGATCCGTTCGGACGGACCATCACCTACTTGCGCGTTTCCGTCACCGACCGCTGCGACCTGCGCTGCTTCTACTGCATGTCGGAAGACATGACGTTCCTGCCCAAGGCCGACCTGCTGACGCTGGAGGAACTGGACCGGCTCTGCTCGGCCTTCATCGCCAAGGGGGTGAAGAAGCTGCGGCTCACCGGCGGCGAGCCCTTGGTCCGCCGCAACGTGATGACGCTGGTGCGCTCGCTGTCGCGGCATCTTTCGAGCGGCGCCCTGAACGAGCTGACGCTGACCACCAACGGCACCCAGCTTGCGAAGCACGCGCGGGAGCTTGCCGATTGCGGCGTCCGCCGCATCAACGTCTCGCTCGACACGCTCGATCCCAAGAAGTTTCGCGAGATCACCCGCTGGGGTGAGATCGACAAGGTGCTGGAGGGCATCGAGGCCGCACGGGCCGCAGGACTTGCCGTGAAGATCAACGCCGTCGCCCTGAAGAACCTCAACGAGGACGAATTGCCCGAGTTGATGCGCTGGGCCCACGGCAAGGGCATGGGCCTGACGCTGATCGAGGTGATGCCGATGGGCGAGATCGGCTCGGGCCGGATCGACCAGTATCTGCCGCTGTCGCTGGTGCGTGCCCGCCTCGCCCAGCAATTCACGCTGACGGATCTGGCCGAGAGCACCGGCGGTCCGGCCCGCTATGTCAGCGTCGCCGAAACCGGCGGCAAGCTCGGCTTCATCACGCCGATGACCCATAATTTCTGCGAATCCTGCAATCGGGTGCGCATCACCTGCACGGGGACGCTGCACACCTGCCTGGGCCACGAGGATGCCTCGGACTTGCGCAAACCTCTGCGTGCATCGAGCGACGATCTGCTGCTTGCAGATGCGATCGACCGCGCCATTGGACTAAAGCCCAAGGGCCACGATTTCATCATCGACCGCCGCCATGACCGTCCCAGCGTCTCCAGGCACATGAGCGTCACCGGCGGCTGAGGGATTCGCCAGCCGCCATCTAAGCCGCTGCTGACGCGTCAATTTGTCCATTTTCCGATTGACGGCACGTGAACCCGCTGGTTTGGTGCGACCGCCTTTGCTTGCCCGGCAACATAAGCCGGCCCGCCCGTTGGCGGTCGCGGTCAAGACGGCAAGGCGCGAGGGGAGGACTGACGCTGCAATCGCTTCGGAATGCGATCCGTGTGGTCGTGTGCCTTTTGCACGCGAGCCGAGCGATACGTGCTGAAGCCTCCCGGTGAAGTATTAGGCCGCGACGGAGAGAGAGAGTAAGATGCGTCCATTGCTGGCGCTGAGTAACGCCATTGACGCCCTCAACGAAAAGATTGGGTACGTCTGTAACCTGCTCGTGCTCCTGGCATGCCTGGTTAGCGCGGCCAACGCCATGATCCGCTACGCCTTCAACGACTCGTCAAACGGCTGGCTCGAGCTGCAATGGTACATGTTCGCCATTCTCGTGATGTTCGGCTCGGCCTACACCTTCAAGCGCAATGAACATGTGCGGGTCGAGATCTTTTATCTGGTCCTGTCCGAGCGTGGTCAGCTCTGGCTCGACATGATCGGCACGCTGTTCTTCCTGATTCCCTCGTGCCTCCTGCTCGCCTATCTGTCCTGGCCGTTCTTCATGCAGGCCTACAGCGTCGGCGAGATGTCGGCCAACGCCGGCGGCCTGATCCGCTGGCCGATCAAGTTCGTGATCCCCGCCGGCTTTGTGATGCTGGCGATCCAGGGCGTTTCCGAGGTCATCAAGCGTATCGCGGCTCTCCAGGGCTATGTGACGATCGACGCCAAGTACGAGAGGCCGACCCAATGATTACGCTGGAGATGATGCCGCCCTTGATGTTCGGCGGCCTGGTTCTGGCGATGCTGATCGGCTTCCCCGTGGCATTCACGCTTGCCGCGGTCGGCCTCTCCTTCGGCTTCCTCGCCATCCATCTCGGCTTCTTCGACCTCAACTTCCTTCAGGCCATTCCCGGCCGCGTGTTCGGCAGCGTGCTGTCGAACGAGCTCCTGCTCGCGATCCCGTTCTTCACGTTCATGGGCGCCATATTGGAGAGATGCGGTCTCGCCGAGGACATGCTGGATTCGATGGGCCAGCTGTTCGGCCCGGTCCGCGGCGGCCTCGGCTATTCCGTGATCATCGTCGGCTTCATCCTCGGTGCCATCACCGGCACGGTGGCGGCGCAGGTGATCGCCATGGCGCTGATCTCGATGCCGGTGATGATCCGTTACGGCTACAACATGCGCTACATCACCGGCGTGCTGGCGGCCTCCGGCACCATCACTCAGCTGGTGCCGCCCTCGCTGGTGCTGATCGTGCTCGCCGACCAGCTCGGCAAGTCGGTCGGCGACATGTATCTCGGCGCCTGGGGCCCCTCGGTGTTCCAGATCGTTCTGTTCGCCGGCTACACGTTCATTCTCGGCCTGATCAAGCCAAGCCATGTGCCGGCGGTGCCGCTGGAGGCGCGCACGCTGACCGGATGGGCGCTGTGGAAGAAATGTCTGAAGGGCATCATCCCCTCTGCCGTGCTGATCTTCGTCGTGCTCGGCACCATGATGATGGGTCTCGCGACGCCTACCGAGGCCGGCGCGATGGGCGCCGTCGGCGCGATCGTGCTCGCCGCGATCCACCACAAGGACTTCTCCTCGACCGACAACAAGATATTGCTCATCGGCGTGATCGCGGCCGGCATCGGCACCATCGTCGCAATCCTGTACAGCGAGAACTTGATCTTCAAGATCGCCTTCGCGGTGACCTATCTGGCGATCGCGTGGATCTGCATTCGTGCCGCGCGCATCCCCGACCTGCGCGACCTGATCACGCAGGGCTACCAGTCCACCATGCGCCTCACCTGCATGGTCACCTTCATCCTGATCGGGTCGACCTGCTTCTCGGTGGTGTTTCTCGGCGTCTCCGGCGGCGTCTGGCTCGAACATCTCCTGACCTCGCTGCCCGGCGGCGTCTGGGGCTTCCTGATCTTCATCAATCTCTTCATCTTCTTCCTGGCGTTCTTCCTCGACTTCTTCGAGATCGCCTTCATCATCCTGCCGATGATCGCGCCGATCGCGCAGAAGATCCTCGCGCCGGTGGTGGGACCGGACGCGGCCCTGATCTGGTTCGGCGTGATGCTCTGCGTCAACATGCAGACCTCGTTCCTGCATCCGCCGTTCGGCTTCGCGCTGTTCTACCTGCGCGGGGTCGCGCCGAAGGAAGTGAAGAGCTCCGACATCTATTGGGGCGCCGTGCCCTGGATCGGCTTGCAACTGATCATGGTGCTGCTGGTGATCATCTTCCCGTCCGTGGTGACGGGCCTCCTGGACAAGCCGCTCAACGTCGATCTCGACAAGGTCAAGATCGAAGTGCCGCAGATCGAGCTGCCGCCGCTGGATCTCGGCCCGCCGCAGAAGTAGGTGGTTCTACCAGCAAGCGCCGATGCCCTCTTCTCCCCTTGTGGGAGAAGGTGGCCTCTCTCCGCGCATTTGACTCGCAGTCCGACTCGCGTAGGCAACCCCTCACCCAGCCTCGCTATCGCGAAGCCATCCTCTCCCACAAGGTCCCACAAGGAGGGGGGCAGCACCGCCGCGCGTGACAAGCGCCGCGAACACAGGCATATCGGGCTACTTCTTCAACCGAAGGACCGCCGCGCATGCCCCGATCGCACCCTGTTCCCTCGCTCGTCGCTCCGTTGATCGCCTCGCTGTGGCTGGCATGTGCCGCCACCGTCGCGCATGCCGAGCCGGTCGGCGATGTCCATGCGCTGGCGCAAAAGGAACAGCAGCCGCTGCTCGACACGCTGCGCGATCTCGTCAACATCGAATCCGGCAGCAAGGACATCGAGGGCCTGAACCAGATCGCCGAGCGTGTTGCCGGTCAGCTCAAGCAGCTCGGCGGCACGGTGGAGATCCTGCAACCGACCGACATCTATCGCCTCGACGACACCCCCGAAAAGATCGGGCCGGCCGTGCGCGCCGTGTTCAAGGGCACGGGGGATAAGAAGATCATGCTGATCGCCCACATGGACACGGTGTACCTGAAGGGCATGCTGAAGGACCAGCCGTTCCGCGTCGAGGGCGACAAAGCCTACGGCCTGGGCATTGCCGACGACAAGCAGGGCGTCGCGCTCATTCTGCACACCGTGGCCCTGCTGCAGAAGCTGAACTTCAAGGATTACGGCACGCTCACCGTGCTCACGAACGGCGACGAGGAGATCTCCTCCCCCGGCTGGCGCAGCACCATCACACGCCTCGCCTCGGATCAGGACGTGGTGTTCTCGTTCGAAGGCGGCGGCACCGACGGGACGCTGCGTCTCGCGACCAGCGGCATCGGCTCGGCCTATCTCACCGTGCAGGGGAAGTCGTCACATGCGGGCGCACGGCCCGAGGGCGGCGTGAATGCGCTGTACGAGCTGTCGCAGCAGGTGCTGCAGATGAAGGATCTGTCCAAACCCGAGCAGGGCCTGAAGCTGAACTGGACCGTCTCAAAGGCCGGCACCAACCGCAATGTGATCCCCGCCGAGGCCACGGCCCAGGCTGATGCACGCGCGCTCAAGGTGTCCGACTTCGACGAGTTGCAGAAGGTGCTGCAGGACAAGATCAAGAACCGGCTGCTGCCTGACTCCAGGGTCGACGTGAAGTTCGAGGTACGACGCCCGCCACTCGAAGCCAACGAGGCCTCGCGCCGGGTGGCGGCCTATGGCAAGACGGTCTACGGAGAAATCGGGCTATCCCTCAAGGTGGACGAGAAGGCGACCGGCGGCGGCACCGACGCGGCTTTTGCCGCGCTGCAGTCCAAAGGAGCCGTGGTGGAAGGCATGGGCCTATCGGGCTTCGGCGCGCACTCCAACGATGCCGAATATGTGAAGCTCGACAGCATCGTGCCGCGGCTGTATCTGGCGACGCGCATGATCATGGACTTGTCCACCGGCAAGCTGAAATAGGGACGGCGCTTTCTTCCTTCTCCCTTGTGGGAGAAGGTGGCGCGAACGCAAGAACCCCTCACCCGTCTCGCCGCTGACGCGGCGCGCCACCCTCTCCCACAAGGCGAGAGGGTGTAGCGTCACTGCCGCGCCAGTTCTTCTCAACAGCCTTTAGCGCATCCGCCAACCTGAACCGAAGCGTGAACTCCGCACCGCCGCCTGCAAGGTTCTCCACCGCAACCGTGGCCGCGTGATCGTCCGCCACTGCGCGCACGATCGAGAGTCCCAGCCCCGCACCGTCGCTGCGCCGGCGGTCGCCGCGCCAGAAGCGCTGGAAGATCAGTTCGCGTTCGGCTTCCGGGATGCCCGGGCCGTGGTCACGTACGCGCACCGAACCGTCTTCGCGCACCTCGACATCGACGGAGGTGTCCTTTGCCGTGAACTTGATGGCGTTTTCGGCAAGGTTGAAGATCGCGCGCTGGAGCATCTCGGAATTGCCGTGGATCTCGACCGGTGCGTCCGTGCCCTTCAGCTCGATATCCTTGTGCTGCGCAATCGCGAACGGCGCGATCGAGCCGACCACCTCGGCGCAGACGGCGCGCAAATCCGCGGTCTCATCGGGATCGAGCACCAATGTGTCGAGTTCGGCGATCTCCAGCAGCTGGGCGACGAGGCGGCTCATGGTTTCGATGTCGGCATGCAGCGCCTGTCGTGCCGCACGGTCGTCGAGCGTCTCGATGCGCGTGCGCAGGATCGCGAGCGGCGTGCGCAACTGATGCGCGGCGTCCGCCGTGAACTGCCGCTGCACGCGAAAGCCGCCCTCGAGGCGATCGAGTGCCTGGTTCACGGCGGTGACCAGCGGCAGGATCTCGCGCGGGATCTGTGCCGTAGGCAAGCGGATGTCGGTCCGCGCCGGGCCGATATTGCTGGCCTCCTCCGAGGCCTTCCACAGCGGCGCAATCGCCCGGCGGAAGATGATGATGTCGGTGGCAAGCAGGACCAGGAGGATCGGGATGGTGATCCAACCGACCCGCCGGAAGAAGTTCGAGACGATGTCGTCGATGATGACGTCGCGGTGCGCGAGATCCTCGGCAACCTGGATGCGCACCGTCTTGCCGTCGATGTCGCGGGTGACGCCGGCGCCGGAAATGGTATCGGACAAGCGCGGCGCCGCCACCGCGGGAGAACGCCGGTGGGAGGAGAACAGCAGCCGGCCTTCGGCGTCGCGAATGTCGTACTGGTAGCGGCCATAGGCGTCTGAATAGAGGCCCTTGAGGCTGTCGGGCAGGTTGAAGGTCAACGTACCGTCCGGCTGCGCGACGATGCGCTCCGCCAGCACCTCGGCCTGGGCGCGCATGGCGTCGCGATGCAGCTGGCTGATCTCGGAATTGAGCAGCCAGAACAGTACCAGCGGCAGGAAGATCGCGACCACCGCGACCGCAACGATGTGGAGGAACACGATGCGCCAGATCAGCGATTTGAAGGTCGGCGACCTGCCATAGGACCCGGCGCCGGATCCGAGCTGGGTCACGCTATTTCTCCTCGGTCATGAGATAGCCGACGCCCCGGATGGTGTGGATCACCACCTTGGCGCCATGTTCCGCCAGCTGTTTGCGCAGTCGCGAGACATAGACCTCGACCGCGTTGGAAGCGACTTCGCCTTCGAGCCCGAAGATGTGGTCCTCGACGTTCTTCTTCGGCACGACCCGCCCCTGCCGGCGCAGCAGGATCTCGAGCACCGAGGTCTCGCGCGCGGAGATGATCCGCGGCTGGTCGTCGACGAAGATCTGGCGGCTCTCGGTGTCGTAGACGAGGTTGGCGAGACTGAGCGAGCGGCCGAGCAGCTGGCCCGGCCGGCGCAGGATCGCCTCCAGCCGCGCCACCAGTTCCTCCATCGCGAACGGTTTTACGAGGTAGTCGTCGGCACCGCTGCGCAAGCCGCTGACGCGGTCCTGCACGCCGCCCCGCGCGGTCAGCACCAGCACCGGCAGCGGCTCCATCTTGAGGCGCAGCTCGCGCAGCACCGACAGGCCGTCGCCGTCGGGCAGGCCAAGGTCGAGAATCATCGCGGCATAGCTGACACTGCTCACCGCCTCGCGTGCCTCGGCCGCGCTGCCGACGATGTCGCTCTCATAGCCGGCCGCCGCCAGCCCGCCGGCAACGAGCCGCGACAGCTCGACATTGTCCTCAACGATCAGAAGGCGCATCAAAGTCCCGCCGGACAGCCCGGTGTCATTGTACGGCCTGCGCCGCATCGGCGCTCTCTTCCACTATTCCGAGCGCTTGGGCCAGTGAAAAAGCAGCCGGTTGACTAGTCAAGATCTTGTCAGCTTCATGTCAGCCGATCAGATGTGTTCCAGTGGTTGACCAGACCAGCAAATTCGGCCCCAGGACGAAAGGATGAGCTTCATGAGCAGACCGTTGAAAACGGAAAGCGAGCTGATTGCAATGGCAAGGGCCGAGTTGAAGGCTCACGCCGACTGTCCCGACACAATGACGATTTCCATCATTCGCGACGGCAGTTCCTGGGAGTTTCGAGCCAGCGCAGATCAGGCCACGTCGGATCGGCCCGGTTATCCGGAATGTGTCGCCATGCTGGTTCAGATCGGCGATCACCTCAGCAAGCAGTACGACCTTAAGGATTAGATCACCCCCGCGCTTCGAACAGCGCGTAGCGGCTTCAGAACCTGTGTTCGAGCACCATCGTCAGACCGGCTGCGAACCCGATGACGACCAGCAATTAAAGAGCACGACTTTAAAGGAACCACGTTACTACGAGCCCGGCGCTGGCCGAGAACACGGCGGCCGTGGTGATCCAGCCGAGCGCGTTCATCCACGCAGAATTCACCTTGTCCCCCATGATCTTGCGGTTGTTGGTCATAAACATGATCAGCAGCAAGAGCGGCGGGGTCGAAAATCCCTGAACGATCCCCGACCAGACCAGGGCCTGCATCGGATTGAAACCAAGGAAGTTCAGAGCGACAGCAATCGCTGTGAGTCCGGCAATCGCCCAATAGAATCCCGGTGCTTCGCGTGGACGGGCGTGAAGGCTGGCCCTCCAGCCGAGCGCCTGTGCTAGATCGTACGCGGCGCCGGCAGTCATCACCGGTACGGCGAGAAACCCGACGCCTATGATGCCAGCGGTAAACAGCACGCTTGCGCCCGCACCAGCAAGAGGGCGCAACGCCTCCGCCGCTTGCGCAGCGGTTTCTATGTTGGTCTGGCCGTGGTCGTGGAGCGTGACTCCTGTGGACATGATGATGAAATACATGACGGCATTGGAAAACAGCATGCCGATGAGCACGTCGCGGCGGCTGCGGGAGAGCTCGGTACTGGATGCTCCGATGCGCTGAGAAAGTCTGATCTTCCCTTCCTCAATCTTCTCTTCGACCTGCTGATTGGATTCCCAAGTGTAGATATAGGCCGACAACGAAGTCCCGATGATCGCGACGACGATGGACAGAAAGTGCCGGTCTAACCGCACCGTGGGGATGAATGTGCCAATCAAGACCTCTGCAGGATCTGGCTGAGCGAGCAGAGCGGCGGCCGCGTAGGCGAGCAGCGCCAGGGCGAGCCAGCGGAAGATCGCCCGTATGGTTGCGTAAGATCCCCACAATTGAAGTGCCAGCAGTACGACGGCGACTGCAACCACGATCCATGGAACGGGGAGCGGAATGAAAATGCCGAGCGCGGCGGCCATGCCGCCGAGATCGGCGGCCGCTTCGATCGTGTTGCCGATCATCACGCCCACCAGCACAGCCCAGAGCAGCCAGCGCGGATAGAAGTCTCGGATGACGTGGAAGAGCCCTCGTCCCGAAACTTGCCCCAACTTCGAGGACAGGTAGACGACCGTGAACATCATCGGCAGGACGACAGGCGCCAACCAGAGGATTTGTGTTCCGAATTGCGCCCCGGCGCTGGCATATGTGCCGATTGCGGAAGGATCGTCGTCGGCCGCCCCGGTGATGACGCCCACCCCTATCGACCTTGCGAGCCCTCGTTCCTTCTGGTCGTCCTTGTCGGCCATGTAATCCGCGGCACTCCTTGCCCTTTGACTGGTCGACAAGTGCTGGCGGCTGATCGTAGTTCCTATGCGATGACGTGGTCCGCGGCGGCCTCACCGGACCTTCCGAAGCGAGGCGCCAGGTTGCCTCCTCCTCACTTAAGCTGGCTTGATACGCTGCGATTCGAAGGCCGCTCTGAGTGCAGCCAGCTGGTCGCCTGTTGCTCCCAGCTCTGCCTCGGCCGCATCCGCAGGTAGATCCGCGTAAGCAATCGGCTGATCGAACTGGCTCGCCGTGAAGTCGTATCTCTGCCCTTCAATCCGGTTGTAGAAGTGGTCGCCGGCCGACAAGGGCGTCTTCAGTAATTCGCCGCAGAAGAGTTCTCGTATCAGCAATGCCGTGACGTTACATTGCCCTGCCGCCGGATTATCCGCACTCCATTGGCTTGAGGTCGACAATGACCACGCCTTGCGAAGCGCCCTTTGGACGGCGTCGGGATCGAAGCTCATCGTCGTCTCCAGAGTGAGTGCCGGCGAGATATTTCGGATTATTCGATACTCACACTCTGCCACTGTTTTGCCCGACAGGTCAAACCGCTCCTGGTTCGTAGGAGCTGGTGGGCGGAACGATCCTTCGATCGAGCCGGTTCCGGAGTCGCCCTCTCCTGCATGCCGCAGCACAGACCCGCCTCCCGCGAAGACCGTTTGTACCGCCAATTTTTTTCACGGCTTATCAATCGGTTGGCTACTGTGCATGGGGTTGTTTTTCGAGTTTTGAGTGGGGCACTCTTCGCGACGCCCAAAAAGAACGCCCCGGAGCCTTCGCTCCGGAGCGCTGCATGCGACTGATGACGTGATCAGCTCTGTGAGCGCCGCGCCATGAAGATGTCGTAGCCGACCTCGGCGACCTGGAACCAGGCGTAGCCGTCGCCCGTGAACTTGGCGAGGGAGTCGTGCACCTTCTTGAAGTTGGGGTTGGTTGCGCCAACTTCGGCGTGCAGCTCCTTGGCGGCCTTGTAGCAGGCATCCATGATCGCCGGCGAGAAGGCGTGCAGCTTGGCGCCGCCGGCAAGCAGCTTCTTCAGCGCCAGCGGATTGGCGGTGTCGTAGCGCGCCATCATGTAGTTGTTGGCATAGTGGCCGGCCTGCTCCAGCACGCTCTGGTAATATTTCGGCAGCGCGTTCCATTTGTCGAGATTGACGAAGGCCAGCAGCATCGGCCCGCCTTCCCACCAGCCGGGATAGTAGTAGTGCGGCGCGATCTTGTAGAAGCCGAGCTTCTCGTCGTCATAGGGACCAACCCATTCCGCGGCATCGATGGTGCCCTTCTCCAGCGCTGGATAGATATCGCCGCCGGCGAGCTGCTGCGGCACCACGCCGAGTTTCTGGAGCACACGGCCGGCAAAGCCGCCGATGCGGAATTTCATGCCCTTGAGATCCTCGGGCGAGTTGACCTCTTTCCTGAACCAGCCGCCCATCTGGCAGCCGGTGTTGCCCGCGAGCAGCGAGATGACGTTGTAGCTCTTGTAGAACTCGTTGAGAACGTCACGTCCGCCGCCTTGCATGTACCAGGCCTGGTTGATGCGCATGTTGGGCCCGAACGGCACGGCCGAGCCGAAGGTGAAGGTCGGGTCCTTGCCGAAATAATAGTAGGACGCGGTGTGGCCGATCTCGCAGGTGCCGTTCTGCACGGCGTCGAGCACCTGGAGACCCGGCACAATCTCGCCGGCCGCGAAGATCTGGATCTGGAATTTGTTGTCGGTCGCCTCAGCGACCATCTTGCACATCATCTCGGCACCGCCAAACAGCGTGTCGAGCGATTTCGGCCAGCTCGTGGGCATCCGCCATTTGATTTCCGGCATCGACTGCGCGATCGCGGGAGCCGCGAGCGTGGCGGCGCCGGCCGCACCAAGTCCTGTGACCTTGATGAAGTCTCTTCTCTTCATGATTTCCTACCCTGATGGATGTGCTTGTGGAGCCTTCTTGTCGAGGCTTTCCGACAGCATGGAACATCGCCGGGCCGAAAGCCATCCCGATCGCACTGCGGCAACGAAAAAGCCCGGCCTCCTGCGAGGCCGGGCTATCCGGTCTTACGACTTAAGCCGTAGATCAGCCGCGGGTGCGCGAGCGGATCATGAAGCTGTCATAGGTGTATTCGGCAACCTGCCACCACAGATATTCGTCGGAGCGGTAGGCCTGCATGGCGTCGATCGACTTCTTGAAGTCGGCGTTCTTGGCCGAGGTCTCCGCCCACAATTCGTTAGTCGCCTTGAGGCAGGCCTCCAGCACTTCGTTGGTGAAGGGACGGAGCTGGGTGCCACCCGCGACCAGACGCTTCAACGCCGACGGGTTCTGCATGTCGTAGCGCGCGGCCATCCAGGTGTTGGCATTGGCCATCGCGTTGGTGAGAATCGCCTGGTAATTCTTCGGCAGCGCATTCCACTTTTCCAGGTTGGTGAAGGCATGCACGGTCGGGCCGCCTTCCCAGAAGCCTGGATAGTAGTAGTACTTGGCGACCTTGGCGAAGCCGAGCTTCTCGTCATCGTAGGGGCCGACCCACTCGGCGGCGTCGATGGTGCCCTTTTCCAGCGCGGGATAAATGTCGCCGCCGGCGAGCTGCTGCGGCACCACGCCGACCTTCTGAAGCACCTGGCCGGCGATGCCGCCGATGCGCATCTTGAGGCCGGAGAGGTCGGCAACCGTCTTGATCTCCTTGCGGAACCAGCCGCCCATCTGGGTGCCGGTGTTGCCGCAAGGGAAGCCGATCACATTCGACTTCTTGAAGAACTCGTTGGCGAGCTCGTTGCCGCCGCCCTGGTAGAGCCACGAATTCTGCTGGCGCGCGTTGAGGCCGAACGGCACCGAGGCGAAGATCGCGAAGGTCGGATCCTTGCCGACGTAATAGTAGGAGACGGTGTGGCACATCTCGACCGTGCCGTTCGAGGTCGCATCGAGGGCCTGCAGGCCAGGGACGATTTCACCGGCCGCGAACACCTGGATCTGGAACTTGTTGTCAGTCATTTCGGCGACGTATTTCGCCACCTGCTCGGCGCCGCCATAGATGGTGTCGAGCGACTTCGGAAAGCTCGAAGTCAGCCGCCACTTTACCTCGGGCGAGGACTGCGCGATCGCTGGCGAGGCCACCGCGGTCCCCGCCGCGCCTGCTGCCGACACTTTGAGAAAATCACGACGCTTCATCTCAGGTCTCTCCTTGCTGGGGCGTTTCCCCTTGACTTCTCTTCTTGCCGCCGCGCATTCCGGCGACGCGTCGGGACGCGCCGAACCGAAGGGGCTTGACTGCCGTGGGCCTTTAACACGGAAGCCCCGCTTGCGGAACGCGACAATGGCATGACGGGGCTCTACGAAAGTCGCATGTCCCCGCAGCTGGCCGCGCGGATCGGATCAGGCCGCCGCGATGACACCCTTGAGCTGGTCCCGGACCTGGCCGGCGATGGCGCGGTAGATCGCCGCATGGGGACCGTCCGGCTCGCTGTCGACCACGGGATTGCCGGCGTCCGAGGTGGCGCGAATCGCCATGTGCAGGGGGATCTCGCCCAGGAACGGTACCCCGAGCTTCTCGGCCTCATGCCGCGCCCCGCCATGACCGAAAATGTCCGACCGCGTGCCGCAATGCGGGCACTGGAAGTAACTCATGTTCTCGACGATGCCGAGCACGGGCACGTTGACCTTCTTGAACATGGCAAGGCCCCGCCGCGCGTCGATCAGGGACAGATCCTGCGGGGTCGAGACGATCACCGCGCCCTTGAGCGGCACGTTCTGCGCCAGCGTGAGCTGGGCATCGCCGGTGCCCGGCGGCATGTCGACGACGAGCACGTCGAGCTTGCCCCATTCGACGTCGCGCAGCATCTGCGTCACCGCCGACATCACCATGGGACCGCGCCAGATCATCGCGGTCTCCTCCTCGACCAGGAAACCGATCGACATGATTGCGAGGCCGAAACGCCGAAGCGGAATCATCTTGCGCTCGCCGTTCAGCTCCGGCTTGTCGCGCAAGCCCGTCAGGCGTGGCACTGAGGGGCCGTAGATGTCGGCATCGAGCAGCCCGACCTTGAGGCCGAGGTCGCGCAGGCCGAGCGCCAAATTGAGCGCCGTGGTCGACTTGCCGACGCCGCCCTTGCCGGACGCCACTGCAATCACCGCGGCGACGCCGGGGATCTCAGACTGCCGTGCCATCGGCGACCCACCGCCCTGCGGCGGCTTGTGGGCATGAACCGGCTGCACGCCAGGCGAGCCGCGGCTCGGTTGCGGGGGTGGCGGCGGCGCGGCACCCGGCTTGCGCTCGGCGGTCAACGCCACCATGACCGTGGTGACGCCGGGAATGGTGCGCACGGCGGCCTCCGCTTCGGCCCGGACCGATTCCCAGGCCCGTGCCTCGGCGGCATCGACATTGATCGAGAAGAACACCTTGCCGTCCGACGCGCTGATTGCGCTCAGCACATTGGCGTGGGTGAGCGCGACCCCGCGGGGTGATTTGACCTTGGTGAGGCTGTCGAGAACCTGTTGCTGCGTCACGCTCAAAGCGCATCTCCTGGACTTGAGGATGCCCCATTAGAGCGGAAACGCCCAAAAGGCTACTGCCTGCCGATATCGTCGGCTTTTTCGGCAGGCGCCGCCCCCTGCTCCCTGGCGGCCTCGTAGTTCAGCTCGATCATGACCCCGTTGGGGTCGTGGACGAAGATCTGCCAGAGGTCGCCTCCGGGCACCTGGCGGGACTCGAACTTCATCCCCTTTGACGCCAGCCGCTGTTTCATGCCGTCAAAGCCGCGACTGACGAAGGCGACGTGGTGGACAACGCCGGAATCCGGCTTTTGTGGCTCGGCGGTCGGAGAAATATCGACGAGGTGCACCACTGGCTTGCCCTCGCTATACATCCAGGCGCCCGGGAAGACGAAATTCGGCCGTGGCCCTTTTTCCAGGCCCAGCACATCCTCGTAGAAGCGGACGGTCTCGGCCAGATTCCGCGTCCGGATGTTGAAATGATCGAGGACGCCAACGCTCACGCCGCCCATGCTCTCGCTCCCTTGTTTTGAAGTCCTTAGGTCCACCATCCTAGCACAGGAGGCCGCCAAACGAAGCCGTTGCCCTCTGCCCTCAAGGGTTTATGGTGCGCCTCCGATCCGCCCTCACCGCGGAACCCAGGCGTCCCCCGCCTGGCAAGAACCGTAAAACCCAAACTACGGACAAGGTACCACAATGGCTAAAGTCGCTTTCCTCGGTCTCGGCGTGATGGGCTTCCCCATGGCCGGACACCTCGTGAAAAAAGGGGGCCATGAGGTCACCGTCTACAACCGCACCGCGGCCAAGGCGAAAGAATGGGCGGACAAATTCGGCGGCAAGACCGCACCGACGCCGAAGGCGGCCGCCGAGGGCCAGGATTTCGTGATGTGCTGCGTCGGCAACGACAACGATCTGCGCGCGGTCACGATCGGCCCCGACGGCGCGTTCGCCGGCATGAAGAAGGGTGCGACCTTCGTCGACCATACCACGGCCTCCGCCGAGGTCGCACGTGAGCTCGACGCGGCCGCCACCAAGGCCGGCTTCAAATTCGTCGATGCGCCCGTCTCCGGCGGCCAGGCCGGCGCCGAGAACGGCGTGCTGACCGTGATGTGCGGCGGCGCGCAAGACGCTTATTCGGGCGCCGAGCCGATCATCACGGGCGCCTATGCACGGATGTGCAAGCTGCTCGGGCCCGCCGGAAGCGGCCAGCTGACGAAGATGGTCAACCAGATCTGCATCGCCGGTCTGGTGCAGGGTCTCTCCGAGGGCATCCACTTCGCCAAGAAGAGTGGCCTCGACGTCGCCGCGGTGATCGAGACCATCTCGAAAGGGGCCGCACAGTCCTGGCAGATGGAGAACCGCTACAAGACCATGAACGAGGGCAAGTACGATTTCGGCTTCGCGGTCGAATGGATGCGCAAGGACCTCTCGATCTCGCTGGCGGAAGCCCGCCGCAACGGCGCCAATCTGCCAGTGACAGCGCTGGTCGACCAGTTCTACTCCGAGGTCGAGAAGATGGGTGGCAAGCGCTGGGATACGTCGAGCCTGCTTGCACGACTCAATCGCTGACAGCTGACGTTCTGAAACGACCTTGCTGATCGCGATCGCCGCCATCTTCATCCTCGCCTATGCGGCGATCGCGCTCGAGCACCCGCTTCGCGTCAACAAGAGCGCTACGGCGCTGCTCGGCGCTGGGCTGCTGTGGACCATCTACGCTGTCGCAACCGGCGACCACGCGCTGGTCGGCCGCCAGCTCGACGCGTCCGTCGGCTCCACCGCGCAGATCGTCTTCTTCTTGATCTGCGCCATGACGATCGTCGAGGTGATCGACGCCCATGATGGCTTCGAGGTCATCACCTCGCTGATCCGCACCACGAGCCAGGTCACGCTGATCTGGCTGATCGGCTTCGTCACGTTCTTCCTCAGCGCGATTCTGGATAATCTGACGACCACCATCGTCATGATCTCGCTGATCCAGAAGCTGATCGCCCGCCGCGACGACCGCCTGTTGTTCGCCTCCCTCATCGTCATTGCCGCCAATGCCGGCGGCGCCTGGACCGTGATCGGCGACGTCACCACGACCATGTTGTGGATCGGCGGACAGATCTCGCCGCTCAAGATCATGAGCGCGGTGTTCCTGCCCTCGCTGCTCAATCTGCTGGTGCCGCTCGTCTTCATCAGCTTCTCGCTCAGGGGCAAGATCATCGCACCGCCGCCGAAAGATAACGGATTGCTGGCCGTCGACCGGTTCGAGCGCAACCTCATGTTCTATCTCGGCCTCAGCACACTGATCGCGGTGCCGGCGTTCAAGGCGGTCACGCATCTGGCGCCCTTCATGGGCATCCTGTTCGGCCTCGGCGTGCTCTGGCTGGTCGGCGAGATCGTGCATCGCCACAAGGAGGAACACGTGCGCCAGCCTCTCACGCTGGTGCACGCGCTGACCCGGATCGACATGAGCTCGGTCGTGTTCTTCGTCGGCATCCTGCTCGCGGTTGCCTGCCTCGAGCATGCCGGCCTGCTGTCGATGCTGGCGCGCTGGCTGGATACCGCCATCGGCCGCCAGGACGTCATCGTCGTCGTGCTCGGCTTGCTGAGCGCCGTCATCGACAACGTACCGCTGGTCGCCGCGACCATGGGCATGTACGACCTCGCGCATTATCCGCCCGACAGCTTCATCTGGGAGTTCATCGCCTATTGCGCCGGCACCGGCGGCTCGATCCTGATCATCGGTTCGGCGGCGGGTGTTGCCGCCATGGGCCTCGAGAAGATCGAGTTCTTCTGGTACGCGCGCCGCATCGCGGGGCCGGCCTTGGTGGGGTATTTGGCCGGGGCCCTGGTGTACATAGCGCAGCACGCGGCACTGCATTGAACGGCGCAGGCGAGATCCGAATTAACGCCGGGTTAACGTAATTCTTTAGCTCCTTAAGTCAGCTCTTAAGGATTTCTTGCCACAGATAGACAATGCAGAAGGCCCGCGTCCGGCGTGGGCAGGAACCGTGTTGCTTGATGAGTAACCCCGCTGAAAAGCCCGAGGTTGTGCAGCTTCCGGCCGAGCCGGTGAGCGCGCCATCGGCGAGCAGCCGAAGGGCTGCGGCGCAGCGGGTGCGCGAGGCGCGCGACAAGTTAACGTCGACCAGTGGAACCCGGCCGGCCTTCGACGCCGAGATGCTGCGGCAATACGCCCAGACGCGACTGTCTGCCTCCTATGTCGTGATGCTGCTGGTGGTGGCGACCGGCATGCTGTTCGGGCTGTGGATGCAGCCGATCCCGGCCGCGGCCTGGACCGCCGGCATGCTTTGCATCCACAGCGCCATGATCCGCAGTTGCCGGCGCTTCCTGACCGAGCCCGCCTCGCCCTCCGCGACGCGCGCATGGCGGACGCGCTTTGTCATGCTCGACCTGCTCTATGGCCTGTGCTGGATGGCGATCCTGATCCATCCCGTGCTCGACATGGTCACGGAAACGCTGATGATGTTCCTGATGCTGCTGGTGATCGCAGTATCGAGCATGCTCGCTGCCAATCTGCCGATCGCCGCCGTTGCCGCCACCGCGCCGGTCGCCGTCGCGATGGCGCTGAGCTTCGTGATGACCGGCTCGCTGGACAATTACATCCTGGCGGCACTCGCGCTCGCGGCCGAAGGCTATTTCGTCCTGCTGGCGCACCGCCTGCACTCCTCCACCTTTGCCACGCTGGAAGCGCGCGCAGAGAAGGATGCGCTGATCGGCGAGTTGGAACAGGCCAAGGCAATCTCGGACGAAGCCCGCCACCGCGCCGAAGCCGCCAATGTCGCCAAGTCGCGCTTCCTCGCGCAGATGAGCCACGAGCTGCGCACGCCGCTGAACGCCATTCTCGGCTTCTCCGAGGTGATGAAGAGCGAAATTTTCGGCGCGCATGCGGTGCCGGTTTACAAGGAGTACTCGGCGGACATCCATAATTCCGGCGTGCACCTGCTGAACCTCATCAACGAGATCCTCGATCTGTCGCGGATCGAGGCCGGCCGCTACGAACTCAATGAGGAAGCGGTGTCGCTGGTCGGTATCGTCGCAGACTGCCATCATTTGATGAAGCTGCGTGCTTCGAGCCGCGGTATCACCATCCACGAAGTGTTCGAGCAGGCCATGCCGCGGCTTTGGGCCGATGAGCGCGCGATCCGCCAGGTCGTGCTCAATCTGCTCTCCAACGCGATCAAGTTCACCCCGCAAGGCGGCGAGATCTGGCTCAAGGCGGGATGGACCGCCTCGGGCGGGCAATATCTCTCGGTGAAGGATACCGGCTCCGGCATCCCCGAGGACGAGATCCCGGTGGTGCTCGCATCCTTCGGCCAAGGCTCCAATTCGATCAAGTCAGCGGAACAGGGCGCCGGCCTCGGCCTGCCGATCGCCAAGAATCTGATCGACCTGCATGGCGGCACGTTCACGCTGAAATCGAAGCTGCGCATCGGCACCGAGGTAATCGTCACCTTCCCGCCGGAGCGCGTGATGAGCGCGCTGGCGCCGCTGTCGGATGATTCTCCGCCTCTCCAGCCGGAAAGTTCCGTCCTGCCGGACGAGAAACGCCGGCCGCGCCACAAGCCGATCATGAGCGCCGGCACAGGGTCCTAACCAGATGCTTGCCGACATGCCCGATCATCCCTCACTATGTCCGTATGAGCAAAGAAACGCCGTGCGTCGCCGTCTGCATGATCGATCCCAAGACCAAACTGTGCTTCGGCTGCGGCCGGACCTTGCCCGAGATCGCGCGCTGGCACACAATGGAGAGCGTGGACCGGCTCGCGATCATGGCCCTCTTGCCGGCGCGCATGGCGGAGGCTGGACTTATGCCGATTGCGGCGTCGCCGAAACGCATCTGATCCGCCTGCGTACATTCGGAGGCGCGCGATGATCCGCCTCCTGCTCGTTCTGATCATGCTCGCCGGCACGGCAGGTGCCGTCGTCGCCTATGGCGATCCCGACCAGATCGCTCGAGCCAGCCACAAGGTCTCGCACATTTTTCGCGCACAGGCCGCCTCCCCGGCACCGGCCGTCCAGATCCCGCGCAGCCAGGGCGGCGAATTCACGCTGCGCGCGAAGATCAATGGCGTCACCGCACCGATGGTGATCGATACCGGCGCGACGTCGGTGGTGCTGACCTGGGAAACCGCAAAGGCGATCGGGCTGCCGCTCGAAATGCTGGAATACGATGTCGACCTCGAGACCGCGGGCGGTCACACCAAGGCGGCCCGGCTCACGCTGGACCGTCTCGCCGTCGGCAAGCTGGTCGAGAAGTCGGTGCCGGCCCTCGTGGTGCAACGCGGCCAGATGAAGACCAATCTGCTCGGCATGAGCTTCCTGGATCGCCTGCAAAGCTGGGGCGTGCGCGCGGATACGCTGATGCTGACAGGATATCCGGAGCTCCAGAGCAGCCCTCGCCGCTCCCGCACGGCGGTCGACTAGCAAGGGGCGGCTACGCCGCCGCCTCGGCCGGCGCGCTTGCACCGACGCGCGCGATCGCATCGCGCAGCACGTCGAGACCGGCACCCGGCTTCACTCCTTGCTCGGCAAGATGGCGGCGGAACGCCCGTGCGCCGGGCACGGCATGGAATGCGCCGACGAAATGCCGCGTAATGGCGTGCAGCCGGGCGCCGCGCGCCAGCTGCCCTTCGATGTAGGGCATCATCGCCTCGAGCGCGTCCTGCATGGAGGCGTGCGGTGCCGCCTCGCCGAAGATGTCGGCATCGACGCTGAGCAGCCGCCACGGCTCCTGATAGGCGGCGCGGCCGAGCATCACGCCGTCAACATGGGCAAGATGCGCCTTTGCCTGGTCAATGCTCCGAACGCCGCCATTGATGATGACGGGCAGACCAGGCATCGCGCGCTTGAGCCGATAGACGCGATCATAATCGAGCGGCGGGATGTCGCGGTTCTCCTTCGGCGACAAGCCGTTGAGCCAAGCCTTGCGCGCGTGCACGATCAGCGCATCGCAGCCGGACGCCACCACCGCACGCGCGAGCGCATCGAGCGCGACCTCCGGATCCTGGTCGTCGATCCCGATACGGCACTTCACCGTGACGGGAACGGAGACCACGTGCTTCATGGCATCAACGCATCTCGCCACGAGCTCCGGCTCCGCCATGAGGCAGGCGCCGAAACGGCCGTCCTTCACGCGATCGGAGGGGCAACCGACATTGAGGTTGATCTCGTCATAGCCGAACGCCTCGCCAATCCGCGCGGCCTGCGCCAGCTCCTTGGGATCAGACCCGCCAAGCTGAAGCGCCACCGGATGCTCGCACGCGTCGAACCCTAGCAGCCGCTCCCGGTCACCATGGATGATTGCGCCCGTGGTCAGCATCTCCGTATAGAGCAACCCCCGCCGCGTCAGTTGCCGATGGAACACCCGGCAATGCCGGTCGGTCCAGTCCATCATCGGGGCACAGCTAAATTTCCAATGATTTTCAATCACTTAAGATTCTCTGTCGATCCAATCCTGGGAAGACACGGCGACGTATCTATACTGGTTTCGTTCGGTTTTTTAGAGATGGTTCGATTATCTAGCCAGTTTCTGGCCAGTCCTTTGCTACCAAATTTGCTGCCAAACCGGCCCGCGCGACGGCTTCGCTGCGAGGGTAAGCCCCATCCACTCCAACGTCGCAGAGGGACGTGATGAACTTGCATCACACACCCGGCCAATCCGACGGCGGCACATAATGGGCTCGTCGGACCAGAGGCGTGCGACGGACAGGGAAATAGCCGTCTACCGCCACATAAAAGAAGCCGTGTCCGAGGGACACGGCAAGTTTCAGGGAGGGGGAACCGGAAAATTCCGATACGTGCGTGAGGCGTGGCCCCCGGACCGATCGTCCGCCGGAGCGCGATCGGAAAAAAATCAGCAGCCGTTCCCAGCCGCGGTCACCATTTCAACGCGGGCGTACGCACGGGATGGTCCCACAGTGCCGCGGTCTCGCTATCGAGCAGGCTCACGGTGAGCGAGCACCCGGCCATGTCCAGCGAGGTGACGAAGCTGCCGACCAGCGAGCGAGCGATGCGCAAGCCGCGCTTCTCGAGCATCCGCCGCGCAGCATTGTACATCAGGTAGAGCTCGATCGTCGGCGTCCCGCCAAATCCGTTGACGAGCAGGATGGCCTCGCCCCCACCGCGCGCGTCGAGATCCTGCGCGATGGCCGTTGTCATCTCGTCTGCGATCGCATCGGCCTGCTCCAGCTTGACGCGGCGGCGCCCCGGTTCACCGTGAATGCCGACCCCCATCTCCATCTCGTCCTCCCGAAGCGAAAAGGTCGGCGTGCCCGCGGCCGGGACCGTGCAGCTCGTCAACGCCACGCCCATCGATCGCGTCCGCGCATTGACGCGCTCACCGAGCGCAACGCAACTTTTCAGGTCAGCACCCTTCTCGGCAGCCGCGCCGACGACCTTCTCGACGATCAGCGTGCCGGCCACGCCGCGGCGTCCGATGCTGTGCGTGGAGTTCTCGACCGCGACATCATCGTCCGTCACGATCGTCGCCGTGCGGCCCTCGGCGATTTCGGCCGCCATCTCGAAATTCATGCGGTCCCCCGCATAGTTCTTCACGATGAACAGCACGCCGGCTTCGCCAGAAACCGCTTGCGCGGCCTCGACGATCTGGTCCGGCGTTGGCGACGTGAAGACCTGCCCCGGACAGGCGGCATCGAGCATGCCATAGCCGACGAAGCCCGCATGCAGCGGCTCATGCCCGCTGCCGCCACCGGACACGAGTGCGACCTTCTTCGGGTTCAGCTCACGACGTCGCACGAATTTCCGCTCCGGCCCGAGCGCGACGAGATCGGCATGCGCACCAGCAAGCCCGTCGAGACTCTCTGCGAGCACGCCGTCGACCGAATTGATGAACTTCTTCATTGTCTCCTCCCCGTTTTCTCCCCTGGCCTCACGCTATTTTTCCCGCATGATGGCAATCAAGCGCCGCGCAAAATCCTGGAGCAGCGCATCGAGTTCGGCGTTCCGCTTGGCGCTGCCGAGATCCGGCAAATGCAGCGTCAAGCTCCGCTCATGCGATCCCTCCGTCAGCCGGCCGATCCGGCGCGGATGGGCACGCGCATAGGCACGAAGGAAGGCGGCCTTCGCCTGCGGCGGGAAGTGGCAGACATCGAAGATCGTATTGAGGTGCTGCACGGGTATCGGCACCGGATAGGCGGGGTTGCTGATCTGGCTGACGAAGCTGCGGTTCTTCCCGATGGCATGCGCCAGACGCAGCCGCATGCCCGACGGGCGGCTCTCCAGCACTTCCTTGAAGATGCGCTTGTAGACCGCAACAGCGCCGGCTTCTGCCGGTTCATCGATCGCCGTGTCAGCCAAGCCCGCCTCCGTTGCTCAGCCGGTCGATCGTCCGCTTGATCTGTGCGAGCGCCGATGCATTCACGGACAGCTCCCGCAAGCCGCAATTCAACAATGCGGGAAGGCAGCGCGGGTCGCTCGCCATGTCGCCGCACAGGCTGACGCTGATGCCGGCGCGCCGGCCGTGCTCCGCGGTCCGCGCGATCAGTTCGAGCAAGGCCGGATGTAGTGGATCCATCAAGGGGGCGAGAGCTCCATTGGAACGATCGCAGGCAAGGACATATTGCGCGAGATCGTTCGAGCCGATCGAGAAGAAGGAAGCCTTGAAGCTCGCAATCGCAAGGGCCGCCGCCGGGACTTCGACCATGATTCCCAGCTCGGGGAGCATCGCGTCAATGCCGTCCACCTGCAAGCGCTGCACGATTTCAGCGAACAGCTTCCGCCCTGCTTCGAGCTCGTCCGCCGATGTGACCATCGGAAACATGACCTTGAGGTTCCCGCGCACGGCGGCACGCGCGAGCGCGCGAAGTTGAACGGTAAAGACGTCGGGCCGGGCCAGGCAAAGCCGCAAGCCGCGAACCCCCAGGAAGGGATTGGCTTCGCCGTCCAGCGTGAAGCCGGGCACCGGCTTGTCGCCACCGGCGTCAAATGTACGAATGGTGACTGGACGCCGGTCGGCCCAACGCAACACCGCATCGTAGGCTGCGAACTGGGCCTCCTCGTCGGGCAGGCGCCCCCGCTCGGTGAGCAGAAATTCGGTGCGCATCAGGCCGATGCCATCTGCGTATTGTGCGTCGGCGTGATCGAGATCGTCGACGCGCTGGATATTGATGAACAGCTTGATCCGCTCGCCGCGCCACGAAGCCGTCGGCCGCCGCAGGATTGCGCGCGCAGACGCCCTGCTCTTGCGATGGTTCTCGCGCCGCTTCTCGAACAGCCGGACCTGCTCCGCATTTGGATCGAGCTCGAGCATCGCACTTTCGCCGTCGAGCAGCGCCGTGGCTCCGATCTCCGGAATGGCGCCGAGTTGCACGACCATGGGGATCCCCCGTGCCCGCGCCAGCATGGCGACGTGGCTCGTGGGGCTGCCGCGCAGGAGCGCCAGACCGCCGCCGCTGGACCAGTCGATTTCAAGGAATCGCGAGGGCGGCAGATCGTCGGCGCAGACGACGGCGCCGTTCGGAATCTTCAGGACCTGGCCTTCGCCTCCCCGCAGAATGTTGATCACGCGGTCGCGCAGGTCAGCGAGATCCGACGAGCGCGCCTTCAGATATTCGTCCTCTGCCGAATTGTAATCGGCAATCTGCTCATCGAGCGCCGAACGCCACGCGACGTCCGCAGAACTCCCCTCCCCGATCGACGCGAAGATCGCTTCGATGAAATCTTCATCCTCCAACAATGCGACCTGGAATTCGAGAATTTGCGCGGCTTCGCCTCCGGCGATCGTGGCAAGCTCCGCAATCTGCCCGCTCGCCACGTCTATCGCACTGCGCAGCGCGAGTGCCTCTTCGACCAAGGTACCCGCGACGCGCTCGCCGTTCGTGCCCGCATCGACGCGGACGAACGGGCCATGGGCAAAGCCGATCGAGGCGGTTCTGCCGCGGTAGGCCAGTCCTGTCGCGCCTCCCTGCATGCTACGAAGCTCCGTCCGGAAAATCTGTTGCGATCAGGTCGACCAGCGCCGCGACGGCGGCCTCGGCGTCACTGCCGGATGCCTTGATCTCGATCGTGCTGCCGTGCGCCGCACGCATGGCCATGATCTTGGCCACACTCTTGGCATTGATCCACTCGGCCGCGCCCGCCACCCGAACGAAAATCTGCGCCTCGAACTTCTTGGCAAGCTTTGTGAGCTTGACCGCCGGGCGTGCATGCATGCCCACCGCGTGCACCAGCCGTACATTGCCGATGAATGTCTGTCCGTCCGCTCTGTCCAGCATGCTCATCTTCCATCATCGCTTCGCCGACGCGTCAGTCGGCAGAGAGTTCCTCGGCCACGGCCTTCACCTGGGCCAGTGAGCTGCCGCCCGCCGCCTCGGTCGCCGCCATCACGGCGCCCTCGACGATCGGCGCGTTGCATACGACAACGAGCTCGCGCCGTGCGGGCTCCAGCATTTCGACCGCCATTTCGCTGTTGGTCTCTGCGCCGCCGAGATCGACGAGGATCGCGACGCCCTTCGCCGACCAGGCATCGTTGATGGCATCGATGATCAGGGAGACGCTCGTGCCGAGCCCGCCGTCGGGATTGCCGCCGCAGAAGGCCACCTTGACCTCGCTGCCGACCATCTGCCGCACCATGTCGGCGGTGCCCTTGGCGATATCCTTCGAATGCGAGACGATCACGATACCCACAGTGTCGGTCATTGCTGTCCCTCCAGGCTCGCGCAGACCGCCTGCACGAGTATGCAGCTCGAACGTGCGCCGGGATCGACGTGTCCGACGCTGCGCGGCCCGAGGAACGACGCTCGCCCCTTGGTGGCCTGCATCGGTGCAGTCCGCTCGACTGCTTCGGCAGCAGTGGCTCGGACCCGCGCGATCAGATCCGGCTGACCGGCCGCCGTCCTCAACGTTTCCAGGACGGGAACAAGCACGTCGAGCATTGTCTTCTCGCCGGCCTGCGAGCGCCCCCGCGCGCTCACCGCATTCACGCCGCTGCCAAAGACGTCCGCGAGATCGTCCGGCAGGTGCTTGTCGTGCGAAAGTGCTTCGCCCGCGCCAAGAAAGAAACTGCCGTAAAGCGGCCCAGAGGCGCCTCCGACGGTCATCACCAGCGTCTTGCCGATCATCTTCAGCCCCTCGTCCAGCGGCTGCGCCGAAATGGCATCGAGCTTGCCGAGCACCGCCTCAAAGCCGCGCTTCATGTTCGTTCCATGGTCGCCGTCGCCGATCGCTTGATCCAGGGTCGTGAGTTCCGGCGCGCTCGCGATGACCTGCTCTGCGGCCATCTTGACCAGCGACTTGAATGTCTCGGGTTGCAGCGACATCGAACGGATCCTCTAGTGAACCATCGCAGGGATGCGTTGCCCCGCGCGATCGAAACAGAGCGGATGCAGCAGGTGTAGTTCGACCTCCTGGCCGGACTGAAGCGGCCGGCGCGGATCCGCAAGCGTCACCAGCATCTCGCCCTTGTAGTCCAGGTGGACGTGATTCTGCTCGCCGAGGTGCTCGACGCGGTGCACGCGGCCGACCATTCGTCCGCCGTTGCGCGCGGCAATTTGCAGATGCTCGGTTCGGATACCAACGGTCTCCGTCCCCGGCGGCACCGGCACGTCTGACAACAGACGGGCCGGAAGGAAGTTGATCTGAGGCGTGCCGAGGCGCGAGGCGACATAGCTCGATGAAGGACTTTCGTAGATCTCCCGCGGCGTACCGCACTGAAGGAGCTGGCCGTCCCTGATCACGCCGATCCTGGAAGCCATCGTCATGGCCTCGACCTGATCGTGGGTCACGTACAGAATGGTCGCGCCAAGCTCGAGCTGGATCCGCTTGAGCTCGAGACGAAGTTCCGCACGCAGCTTCGCATCCAGCGATGAGAGCGGCTCGTCCATCAGGTAGATCGAGGGATCGCGAACCAGCGCGCGGCCGATCGCCACCCGCTGCATTTCGCCTCCGGACAGACGGGTTGCACGGTTGTTCAGCTTGCTTGCGATGTGCAACAGCTCCGCAGTCCGTTCGACGCGCTTGCGGATGATCGGCTCCGGCACGCGCCGTGCGGGAGAGCGCAACGGAAATGCCAGATTGTCATAGACCGTGAGGTGCGGATACAGTGAATATTGCTGGAAGACGAAGGCGATATCGCGTGATCCCGGCGGATCACGCGTCACGTCGCGGCCGTCGATCATGACCGAGCCGGTGTCGGGGGTCTCGAGCCCCGTGATCAGCCGCAACGTCGTGGTTTTGCCCGCGCCGCTCGGCCCGAGCAGGACCAGGAACTCTCCATCGTTCACCGCCAGCGAAAGCTCGCGGACCGCCTCAGCCGCGCCGAAACGCTTGCTAATGTTGCGCAACGCGACGTCAGCCATGGCGCACCCTCCCCCCATTGGCGGTTCGAACAGCGAGACCGCTGGCGACATCGAACAGCGCCAGCCGCTCGGAGTGGAATTCAAGACCCACCGTCTCGCCGATCCGCACCGACGCGCTGGAGGGCAGCCGCGCCGCGAGGCGTCCGTGCGGCGTGTCGACGGTGACGATCTGCGTGGTGCCGAGATATTCGGCACCGAACACTTCGCCGCGGACGGGAGCCTCGTCGGCAAAGCGGATGTGCTCAGGACGTATCCCGAGCGCCAGCGGTGCGCTCGCACGGTCCTCGCGGATCTCCGGGACGTCGACGCTGACGCTATGAAAGGCGACAGTCCGATCCCCCGACCGCAAGCCGCTTTCAAACCGCAGGAAATTCATCGGCGGCGAGCCGATGAAATCGGCCACGAACATGCTGGCGGGCCGGTCATAGACCTCTTGCGGCGAGCCGATCTGCTCGACCCGTCCCTTGTTCATGACCGCGATCTGATCCGCCATCGACATCGCTTCGAGCTGGTCGTGCGTCACGTAAACAGTGGTCGCACCGATGCGCTCGTGCAGGTCGCGAAGCTCGCCGCACATCAGATGCCGAAACTCGGCATCGAGCGCCCCGAGCGGCTCATCCATCAGGAAGGCCTTCGGCCGCCTCACCATGGCGCGGCCAAGCGCGACGCGCTGCCGGTCGCCGCCCGAGAGCTTCGACGTCTTGCTCGACAGGAGATGCTCGATCCGCAGCAGCCGCGCGGTTTCCTGCACCCGCTCGCGAATCTCGCGCCGCCCCATGCCCTGGCACTTCAGGGGAAAGCCAATGTTGCCCGCTACATTCATGTGCGGATAGAGCGCAAAGAGCTGGAAGACGAAGGCGATATCGCGGGCGGCGGCGCGGCGGAAGGTCACGTCCTCGCCGTCGAGCAGGATCTTGCCCTCGGTTGGCAGCTCGAGGCCAGCGATCATGCGCAGCGTGGTTGTCTTGCCGCAGCCGGAGGGCCCGAGCATCGCAAAAAAGGTGCCGTCGTCGATGGTGAAGTTCGAGCCTTCAACGGCCGTGAACTGATCGAACGACTTGCGCAGGTTTTCGACGCGGATTTGTGCCATGGCTGCCGCCCTATTCCGGAAAATGGCTGACGATGACGTAGCCAACCGTGCCCGCGAGGATGGTCGCGAAGGAATAGCTGTACAGATCGATCGACCACGGCTGCACCAGCATGACGATGCCGCCCCCGATCAGGGTCATCGCGCCGGCCTCCCAAGGCCCACGCAGCAACCAGCGAGACATTCCGCTTTTTTCAACCGCAGAACCGCTCATTTGCGCACAGCTCCGAAGGTGATGCCGCGCAACAAGTGCTTGCGCAACAACACGGTGAACAGGACGATCGGCACGACGAACAGTGTGGTCGCGGCAGCAACCGCCGGCCAGTCCTGCCCGCCCTCGCCGATGATGAAGGGAATGAAGGGCGGCATGGTCTGTGCCTCGCCGCTCGTCAGGAGAACCGCGAACGCGTACTCGTTCCACGAGAAGATCAGGCAGAAGATTGCGGTCGCGGCGATCCCCGTGACGGCCTGCGGCAACACGACCTTGCGCAGGGCCTGGAGCCGCGTGTAGCCGTCGACGAGGGCGGCCTCCTCGTATTCGCGCGGGATCTCGTCGATGAACCCCTTGAGCAGCCAGACCGCGAGCGAGACGTTCACGGCGGTATAGAGCAGGATCATTCCGAGCCTGGTGTCGGTCAGGTTGAGCTGCCGGTACATCAGATAGATGGGGATCGCCACGGCAACGGGCGGCATCATGCGCGTCGACAGGATGAAGAATAGAAGATCGTCTGCCAGGGGAATGCGGAAGCGCGAGAAGGCGTAGGCTGCGAGCGTGCCGAGAAAGACGGCCAGGAAGGTCGAGCCGAACCCGATGATCAGCGAGTTGACGAAGCGCGGCACGACCTTCGACGGTCCGGCAATGACCATGTCGCGCTGGCGCACGAGCTTGTCGTACCACGTCTCCGGCGGCGGCAGCTTGGCGACGAAATCCGGTGTCTGGCGGGTACGTACGGTAAAGAGGTTCACGTAACCCTCGAGCGTCGGCTGGAAGATCACCTTCGGCGGATAGGCGATGGCGTCACTCTGCGACTTGAATGCGGTGGCGACGATCCAGAGCAGCGGCAGGATCGTGATCACGGCGTAGAGGATCACGAGGCCGCCGGCCACGGCCTTCGCGCGCGGCGAGGCCTCCACGATGGAGTGAGCGGTGGACTTGGTGAGGACGGCGGTCATCGTTGCTTCACCTTGTTGAGCGCTTTGACGTAGATGTTGGCGGCACCGAACACGGTCACGAACAGGATGATGGCGAGCGCGGAGGAATACCCGGTGCGCCATTTCTCGAACGCGGCGCGCTTCAGCGTGATCGACACGAGCTCGGTGGTCGAGCCGGGGCCTCCGGACGTCAACAGATTGACCATGTCGAACATCTTGAAGTTCTCGATCGCGCGGAAAAGCACGGCGAGCATCAGGAATGGAACCGTCATCGGCAGCGTGATCGACCAGAACTGCCGCCAGGCTGAGGCGCGATCGACTTCGGCCGCCTCATAGATGTAGTCGGGAATGGACCGAAGCCCGGCGAGGCAGATCAGCATGACGTAGGGAGCCCACATCCAGGTGTCGACCAGCACGATGGTCCAGGGTGCGAGCGAGACCTGCCCGGTCATGCTGAACGAGCTCGGCGGCACACCCGTGAACAGGCTGATCAGGTAGTTGAACGGACCGATCTGCGGCTGCAACAGCAGTGTCCAGAAGTTGCCGACCACCGCCGGCGACAGCATCATCGGCAGCAGGATGATCGTGGTCCAGAAGCTGTGGCCGCGGAACTGGCGGTTGATGAGCAGGGCGAGGCCAAACCCGATGATCACCTGCAGCGTCACTGACCAGATCACGAATTGCGCCGTGGTCTGCAGGCGGAACCAGATGTCCTCGTCGCCGAGAATGTCGGTGAAATTGTCGAGCCCGACGAACCGCAGCGGCAGATAGGACATGCTGAGATTGAGGCTGGTGAACGACAGCCGGATCATCCAGATCAGCGGAAAGATATTGATCGCGAGCAGCAGCCCGATCGTCGGCGCAACGAACAGCCAGGCGATGGTCCGGTCCGACAGGCCGCGGACACGCCGCGTGGCGCGCGATTTGGCGGGCTCACTCACGCCGGCGATCGTAGCATGATCAGGTTGAAAGATCGTCGTCATCTTGTCCATCGGTTGGCTGGTTCGGCTTCCCCGAGGCACTTCCCCGGGGAAACCAGTTCAGTTGATGCGAGAACCCGAGTCTATTGCGACGCGACCTGCTTGCCCTGTTCCTTGAAGACCTTGGTCCAGTCCTTGACGAGGAGATCGAGCGCTTGCTGCGCCGTGCCCTTGTCGGCAACGACGTAGTCATGCACCCGCTTCTGCATGTCGAGCAGCAGTTGCGCGTAGGATGGCTCGGCCCAGAAGTCCTTGACGATGCCCATCGACTCCAGGAATTGCGGTGCGAACGCTGCGCTCTTCGGGAAGTCGGGCGCGTCGACGACCGCCTTGAGAGCCGAGTAGCCGCCGAGCTGCCACCATTTCTGCTGCACGGCGGGCTGCGCGAACCATTTGATATAGGCCAGCGCGTCGTCCTTGCGGTCGGAGGTCGCGACCACCGAGATCCCCTGCCCGCCAAGCTGGGTGAAGTGTCCGGCTGGACCGGCCGGATTGACGAAGAAGCCTATTCTGTCGCCGCCGACATTCGGATCCTTGTACAGGCCGGGGAAGAAGGCGAACCAGTTCATCTGCATCGCCACCTGGCCGGACTTGAAGGCGTCGAGCCCCTCCTGCATGTAGGCGTTGGTCATGCCCGGCGCGGTGCAGCACTTGTAGAGCTCCTTGTAGAACTCGAGCCCCTTGGCCGCCTCGGCCGAATTGACGACGCCCTGCATTTGGTACGGCTTCTTGGGATTGTCGTAGCTGAAGCCGTAATTGTAGAGCACGTTGGTCACACCCATGGTGATGCCTTCGGAGCCGCGCTCGGTGAAAATGTAGGCGCCGTAGACCTTTTTGCCGTCGATCTCGCGGCCCTGGAAGAACTCGGCGACCTGCTTCAGCTCGTCATAGGTCTTCGGCGGCGCCAGGTCGCGGCCGTACTTGGCTTTGAACGCGGATTGAATTTCGGGCCGCGAGAACCAGTCCTTGCGATAAGTCCAGCCGACCGCATCGGCCATGGCCGGCAGCGCCCAATAGTTCGGCGAGTTCTTCGGCCACTGCGAATAGCCGACAACCGTCGCCGGAACGAAGTCGTCCATCGATATCTTCTCCTTGTCGAAGAAATCGTTGAGCTTGACGTACCACTTGTTCTCGGCGGCTCCGCCGATCCACTGGCTGTCGCCGATGATCAGGTCGCAGAGCTTGCCGTGGGAGTTGAGCTCATTGAGGAAGCGATCGGCATAGCTCGTCCATGGGACGAACTCGTATTTCATCTCGATGCCGGATTGTTTCGTGAAGTCCTTGCCGAGTTCGACCAGCGCGTTGGCGGGATCCCATGCCGCCCAGCACAGCGTAAGCTGCTTACCTTGGGCCGCAGCTTCGCCTCCGCCAAATCCCCCCAGCAGCGCCGCTCCGAGAACCGTGGTGGCCGCCGAGCTTCTCAACCAACTGAATGTCCGCATATCCGTTTCCTCTCTCGTTGAAGCATCTAATCCGCTCGGCGCTTCCTGCCGGAACGACGCCGAGACCCTGAAACCGAGTTTGAGGAGCGATGAGTGAAGGACGAGACGGACCGCTTCCGGAGACGGCTCCGGAATGGCTTGGGCTCCTCCCACACATCGGCCCGATGCGTGATGTTTAGTTTTTTTACAGAACTAAACGTATTACTAAATTCTGGAGATCGTCAAGCCCCGTTTGTCGCGAGCCTGGCGAAAGACTTACGGTGTTCGCGCGCAAGCGGGATGTTCGCAGTTGCAGCGAAAATTCCGGAAAATCTTGCCGAATGCGACCGCCGATGTCGCTCGGCAGGAGCAATCCAGCCCATCCGAACAACAGGAGAGCCGGAAGGTCGGCCACAGCCGCGTGTTTAGCAAACTGCTTTTACTGAAATGTTCAATGAAGCAGTTCGGAGGCGCGAGTAGCCCCTCGTTGTCCGAAATCTGACGATGGCCGCCTCCGTTCGGATTCGTCGCATCTGTGTGGTCGGTGCTGCCTCGCAACCTACTTCGAGACAGCTCCCTGCGCCCTTGTGTCCCCGAAATCTGCCAGAATGTGGCAACGGGCGGTTGGATCAGAACCGCCCGTTGCCGGAACTGAGCCCGTTGCGCCCAAAGGCGACAGAGCCTGCTAAAGAGCAAGGGACAGCTCCGGTGTCTTCCTGAAC